>Ga0335078_10000132_pt1 | contig 124099 bp, 103 predicted proteins | sample Lox_Sample_32_FD_206711 | JGI IMG/M metagenome (GOLD analysis project Ga0335078, IMG submission 206711) | Soil microbial communities from Loxahatchee National Wildlife Refuge, Florida, United States - Lox_Sample_3.2 | ecosystem: Environmental > Terrestrial > Soil > Wetlands | place: USA... | reverse complement strand
CGTGGATATGTCACCTACAACCCGGTTGCACACAGCTGGTTCTCCGCCACCGGAGGCAAGTTCGCCTATACATGGCAGAGGACTTCGGCCACATTCGATCCCGATGTCAATCCTGAAGGGTTCAACGAGAAGTTCTCGTTCCAGTTCTCGGGCCCGGTCAAGAACTTCACGGTTCAGGGCATAGAACTGCTTTATAACGAAGCCAATGGAAAAGCTGGCGTTCCATCACAGGATTCCTACGCGGTGGGTGGGCAGGTATCGACAAGACTCGAACTCGGCCCCTGGTCAGCGACTCCATCTTTCCTGTCGCTGAAGTGGAACCGTCCTGACGCCATCCTGCAGGAAAGCGCATTCGCTGCCGCCGCCACTAACAGCGGATTTTCAACTACGACATCGGGAACAAAAACCACAACCAAAGTCCCAATTCCCGGCGAAGGCCAGGGTTGCTCCGCGGGCAACGGCTTGCCGAGCATTCCTCCATGCGCGTTTGCCCCGAACGGAATGACGAACTCGACCTACGTCGACTCCAAGGGCATTCCGCATTTCTATTCGGGGTTCAATTATGCCGATTTCATCCTGAACAACCAGATCCAGGATGGGCTCAGGCGGTTGCCGGTCAATCTGCTGCTTGAATTCGAAGATAACCTCGACGCCCAGCCGCATCCTCTCAGCACTACCACCGCGGTACTGACCAATCTGGGCAAGCAGAATAAGGAGTATGGTGGGGACTTTAGCCTGGGGCAGACACGCAATAAAAACGACGTGCAGTTCGGCTACGCCTGGTACCGCGAGGAACAGGATGCAGTGATCGCATCGTTTGTGGAGAGCGATCAGCGCGCTCCTACCAACATTTTGCAGAATCGCTTCTATGCCCTCTGGAAGCTGCGCAGCAACGCTCTCGCCAGCTTCAGTTGGTGGCATGGGCGCGTGCTGAACACGTATCTCGAAAACAATGGCGCCTTGTTCAACAACTACAATTCGAGCGTGCCGACGATTAAGACGGCGGGGCTACAAGAACCTTATTTGAACCGCTTGCAGTTTGATCTGATCTACACGTTCTGATACGAGGTCCGGGCAGCCAACTGGTGGATGCTTGCCATTTCTACACTCAAGTTTCTTGCTCTCGGACGCTGGGCGGGTACCTGTTCCGGGCAAACTGCTAGCCTCGTGGCTACCGCCCTATCCTCGCCAAATAAAAGGATTTCCTTTTACCCAGTCCGCGCAAGACGTGTTCACAAAAGAGGCAATGTATTGCGCCTGCGCACCTCTCCATCTACGTCCCTCAGGGGCCGGCAGGTCGCTGAAATGACGGGAAGTAGCAGAACAAAGGCTGCTTAGACCCCTCCGTGTCCGAGCCGGAGGTAACAGTTACCAGTGGCAGAATAAATGCCCTAGAGAAGTTACTTTTGTGGCATGCCAGCTCTCCCCCAATTCGCTGGTTGTTTGTTCGTGTGTGTGCAGTTGGGGCTGCTGGTTCGCCAGCGGTATGGGACGGACCACGCTATTCGTGTTCCGCACCTTGCTATCTTGCCTTGACTCAACTGCGCCGCCTTGCCTTATAGCGCAACCACAGTCCGGCAAGATTCAGATGTACGCCTCTACCCTGGTCGTCACATAGTTTCGATTGGCACAAGCTAAACCTACGGGAAGAACCAGGAGACTGACGATGGAAGTGAAGAGGCATTTTAGCGTTTACCAGACTGTACTGGTGGCGGGGGCGGTTATTCTTATCTCCGCGACTCTTGCCGGTGCGCAGACATACAACTTTAATATCGCAGGCTTTGCGACCGGCAACCAGCCAAAAGCCGTAGCCACGGCTGATCTCAATGGAGACGGCAATCCGGACATGGTGATTGCGAATTACAAGGACAACACAGTCTCTGTAATCATCGGGGCTCCTGCAGCTGTTTTCCAGAAGCAGGTTACCTACGCCGTCGGTACGAATCCTACAGGCATCGCCGTGGGCGATTTCAACGGCGACAGCAAGCTGGACTTGGCTGTGGTTAACCAGAATTGCCCCACACTGCCTTGCGCTGCAGTCGGCAACATTTCCCTGCTCTTCGGCAATGGCAATGGCACGTTTCAGAAGGCCGTAACTGCCGCGAGCGTCGCGAATGCCCCAAATGCCATCGTCGCTGGGGATTTCAATAAAGACGGAATCCTGGATATGGCTGTTGCCAACACACAAAGCGACAACATAACCGTGCTTCTGGGAACTGGAAAAGGTGCATTTTCGGCGGGTACCAATTATGCCACAGGAACCGCGGCGGCATCGTTGGCGGTCTCCGACTTCAACGGCGACGGAGTACCGGACCTGGCGGTAGTAAACAAGAATTCCAGCGATGTCAGTGTCTTACTGGGCAATGGCGACGGAACCTTTGCCGCCCAGCCAGCTCCCCCGACGGGGACGTTCCCGGTCGGCATTGTCGTGGGTGATTTCAATGGCGACGGCAAAATGGACATCGCCACCGCTAACAGCTTTCTTGCCAGCATCGGAATTTCGGTATTGCTGGGCAACGGGAACGGCACCTTCCAAACGCACAAGGATTACGCCACTCTGCAACCCTCTTCTGCAATTACCGCCGGCGATTACAACAACGATGGCAAGCTCGACCTTGCCGTCACCGCCACAGCTTCCGGATCGGTCGGTCTCTTGTTAGGGAAAGGCAACGGTAACTTCCGTACCCATGTTGACTACCTGGTAGGGGGGACGCCCGCCGCAGTGGCCTCGGCTGACTTCAATAGTGATGGCGCCCAGGATCTTGCGGTCGCCAGCACTACGGATAATAACGTTGTTGTTCTTCCCGGTACGGGAACTGGGGCGTTCCAGCTGAATGGATCAGTGTCGGTCGGCGCCCAAACCGAACCCAATCCCAGTTCGATAGCCGTGGGAGATTTTCAAGGTGCAGGCAAACCCGCGGACATCGCGATTGCGAGTGCGGGGACGGGAACTATTACCATACTTTTGGCGAATGGACACGGTAATTACAAGGCGCAGCCTGCGATCACCGTGGGCACCAGCCTCGTCTCCCTGGTTGCGAAGGACGTAAACGACGATAACAAAGTAGACCTGATCGCAGCTGATAATAAAGGCTCGAAGGTCTGGGTGCTATTGGGCAACGGAAACGGATCCTTCCAGACACCGGTTTCCTACACACTCTCTTCTGCCCCTACCTGTGTCCTGGTCGATGATCTCGATGGCGACGGCTCACAGGACATCGTAGCCTGTGACAAAGGGGTGTCGATTCTGTTCGGCAAAGGCGACGGAACCTTTAATGCCGCGACGGATTTCAAAACCGGAGGAAACACATTCCCCGTCGCTGCCACCGATGGCCGGTTCCTTGAGGGTGAATTGGACCTGGCGGTCGTCGCTTCGGGAACGAATTCGATTGTGGTTCTCTTGAATAAAGGCCACCGCCAGTTCTCTCAGCCGGTCAGCATTCCTGTAAACACGGGGCCGACGTCGGTGGCTGCCTTTGATTTCAACGGCGACGGATTCCTCGATCTCGCCGTCTCCAGCACTGGCACGAACCATGTTGGAACTCTGTCGTTCTTGTCCGGCAACGGCAATGGAAACTTCAGCGCGCCCGTGCAATACACCACGGCCTCCGGCCCGCTTTCCGTAATGGCGGGTGACTTCAATGGCGACGGCAAAGGCGATGTGGTAGTCGGGTACAGCAATCCCAATGGGAACGGTATTGCCATGATGACCGGCAACGGCAATGGTACGTTCAACCCACCTGTGGGTCACGTGACCTCGTGGGGGGCGAACGGCAGTCAAGGCAAGTACGAAGGCATCGATGTGGCAGACATCAACGGGGATGGCTCGCCTGATGTCGTAGCCGCCGATGAGATGACCGAACTCGTAAGCTGGTACCTCAACTCCTCGTTGCCTTCTCCGTACCCGAGTTCCCTCAATTTCGGGAACCAGAAGACCGGCACTTCGAGCAACCCCCTGACCGTTACGCTCGGGAACTCCGGCAGTGCAAACCTGAACGTCAGCGCCGTTAACGCGACTTCGCCGTTTAGCCAGACGAACACCTGCACTAATACGGTGCCGCCGGGTGAGATCTGTGAAATCAGCGTCACTTTCACTCCCACAACGAAGGGTCAGGCGACCGGGACGCTTACCATAACCGACACCGGAAGCACAGTCACGCAGAAGGTGGCGCTCTCCGGCACCGGAGACTAAGAGAAGTGAAAAGCAATAACAAGGGCCACCGCACTGGTGGCCCTTAGTTTTGAGCTGAAAACTGGACGCAAAATATCAGTTAAGATCCAACCACAGAAACTGTGTTCCCTGCCTGGTTGGTCACGTAAATAATCAGCGTCTTAGGGTAGTAGCCGATCGCAGTGGGATTGCTGCCCACTGTCACGGTATCTTTCACTTTGTACGTGGTGCCGGAAACGAGCGTGATCGTATCCGGCGTCTTGCCTGCTCCGCCTGACGCAATAACTTCCTTTGACCCTGACATCGCATAGAGCTGATTGACCGCGCCAATCGCCGGCGATGTGCCCAGCAGCGCGCCGGTTGTGGCGTTCAGCACTTCGACCGTGCAGCTCGTGGGAGAACTAGAGGCGTAGGTCGCCGCAAACAGCAGGTTATCCGTAGCATCGACCGAGATGGATGAAAAATCTGAATTCGACGGCGGGTAATAGGCCGCGATAACGGAATTCGTGTTGGTGTTGATCACATCGATTGCAGTTGAAGCGCTGGTTACGTAGACTTCCTTGCCTTTTACGTTCGCCGTGATCGAGGTTGGCGAAGGCACGGAAACATCGGTGATTTTTTTCAGCTTGGTCACGTCGACGACGTGAACCGCATTTGCAGCAGTGTCGGACATGTAGAGGTATTTGCTCTGGCCGAGGATAACCATCGCCGTACACCCGAAAGGCAGCGCTTCCGTAAAGTTAACTTTGTTCGTGTAACCGTCAATCTGTGACATTGTTTTGTCAACCGTGTTGTAAACGAAAATCAAGTTGGCGGGAGCGTAAACCGCGATCGGCCCGGGCCCATTTCCGACAGTGACGGTCGCCGTGACGGTGTAAGAGTTTCCTTCGATAACCGAAACCGTGTTCGTGCTCGAATTCGAGACGTAAATGACGTTTGTATTGGTGTTTACGGCAATGCCGTTGGGGCCGGAGCCCACATTCACGGTCTTAATCACGTGTTGAGCGAAGCCGCTGGCCGCGAGTGACAGAAACAGGCCGGCCAGCACAAGAAAACGGGGAGAGCTCTTCATGGGGAAAACTCCTGGGGATCTACCAAAAAATCATTGTTGGCGCAATGGCCAAAGGTTAATCAGGTTATCACTATCGGCAGTGATCTGCTAGAGCCGGAAGGCCCTATCTTTAGGCGCTAGCCGCTTCCCGGCTGCCCAGAGGCAAAAAATACTGGGTGCCTTTGATGGGCGCCGAAACTTTACGCAAGAGTTCCTGCAGATCATGGTTTCGCTCGACGAAATCGATTTGCGAGGTATCCACGATCAGCAGATCGGATGAGGTGTAGTGAAAAAAGAAGTGCTCATAAGCTTTGGCGACCTCTTCCAGGTAGTCTTCGCTGATGGCCTTCTCTCCAGGCGCATCCTTTTTCTTGAGCCGCTTCTTCAGGACTTCCGGCGTGGCTTGCAGATAAATTACCAGGTCGGGCGTCGGCAACTGCTCGCGAAAAAAGTTGTAGTACCGATTATAAGTTTCCAGTTCCTGGTCGCTGAGATTGATGCAGGCGAAGAGCTTGTCCTTTTCGAAGATGAAATCTGCGATGATCGCCGTCCCGGCGCGGGCTCCGACATCCAGTTGGTGCAGCTGTTCAAACCGGCGGATCATAAACGCGAACTGCGCCTGAAATGCTGCCCCATTCTCACCTTTGTAGAATGCCGGCAGGAAGGGGTTATTTTCTTCCTCGATGACGCGGTGTGCATTCAGCCGCTCTGCAAGAATGCTTGCCAAAGTGGATTTTCCGACTCGCATCGGACCTTCAACAGCGATATAGCGGGGGGATTCGAAAAGCTTGGCCATTACCGGAGCTCGATAAGGCAGAATATCTCGCTTCGCTCAATGCCGCAATTATGTGATCAGTAAACCACCAATAAGTTGATTAGCGGCAATCAGACTACAATCAGTTCACGATGTTGAAATATATGCTCGGCGCCTCTGCTGCTGCCGCTGCGGTAGCTGCGGGTTACCAGACCATGGCGCCCACCGGGCAGTGGTATGGGCCCACATTTACCGGGTTGCCGCCAGGATCGCGCGAACTCGCGCTTACCTTCGACGATGGCCCGAACGATCGGCATACCTTGGAGCTTCTTGAGGTACTTGCCCAGCACGGAGTGCGTGCCACATTCTTCATGATCGGGAAATTTGCAAAACAGCAGCCAAAGGTCGTGCGCGAGGTCGTGGCAGCCGGCCACGCGGTTGGAAATCATACCTTCAGCCATAGCAACCTGATATTTGTCAGCCGGTCGCAAACTGAGACAGAAATTCGCGAATGCCAGTGTATTTTGCAGGACAGTACGGGGCAACCTCCGGCCCTGTTTCGGCCTCCATTTGGCGCACGGCGTTCGCTCTCTTTGCGGGTTGCTCGCGGACATAAGTTGACGCCTGTAATGTGGAATGTCTCTGGCCGGGACTGGAAAGGTAAGCCTGCAAGCTACATCGTAAGCAATGTGTTACGGGGCGTCGGTGGTGGGAATGTGATCCTGCTGCACGACGGCAGCCACGCCCATTTGGGCGCCGACCGCTCTCAGACAGTGATTGCGACGGACACATTAATTAGACGATGTAGTTCCGAAGGCTATAAGTTCGTAACCATTCCGCAGATGCTGGCGTTGCAGTAAGCCAGCCTCTAGAAAGAACCCGCCACGCGTTTTCTGTAGAGAACTTCCGTAGAACGGGGCATGATGGCCACTTCCAGATGCAGCTTGGGATTCAAAGACGAACAATCACTCGCCCTGACCGGTTGCGTTCGGGCTGCTACGCCAGATTCGGAACGGAGTTCAGCAGCCGGCAGCGAGTTCCTTCCGTCGTTTTTTGTAATCGGTCCCCCGCGCACTGGCACCAGTTGGGTGCATGAAATTCTGCGGGGGCGCACTGCCTTGCCTGAGGCCACCAAAGAGACCCGGTTTTTCGATACTCATTTCCACCGTGGCATGAAATGGTACAGGGCCCATTTCCCACACCTTGCTACAGAGCAACGAGTAGGCGAAATCGCTCCGACGTATTTTGCTTCCACCCTGGCGAGAGAAAGAATCGCGCGGACCGTGCCGCATGCTCGCATTATCTGCATCTTCCGCAACCCCGTGGATCGTGTCTTATCGTTGTATCGGGTGAAGCGCGCCTACGGGATGATCCCCTGGAAGTTCGAACAGGCCCTGATCCATGACCCCGAGCTGATGGAGTCCAGCAGGTATGCGACCCATCTTAGGGATTGGCTGCGGATATTTGGCGGGCACAACGTGCACGTCGGATTTTATGAGGATCTCCGCGACCGTTCGCAGGTTTTCGTCGACGAACTGGCAGACTTCATTGGCCTGCCTCGATTCGCGCTCACTGCTTCTCAAGTCCGGCGGATTCATACCTCAGAGTCCATGACCCACCCCCGCAGTTACTACCGCACCCGCGGCGCAACTTTGATAGCAGAGTGGTGCAAGGCACAACGGCTGCACACCGTGGTGGCTGCGGTAAAGCGGTCGGCGTTGCTCAGGCTTTTTCTTGGCGGCGGAGCGCCGTTTTCGGATTTGCCACTGGGGGCAGTGCAAAATCTCTATGAGCTCTTCCGTCCTGAGATGGAAGAATTGGAAGTTTTGCTGAGTCGCGACCTGACACCCTGGAAATTCCATGAATCTCAGATCGCGGCCGTTGCCGATTAATGCGGCCCCGCGTCCGTCCATTGAGCACAAATCGCGTGATTATTGCACCCCTCCGGTGTGATCACGATCACAGCACAGTCCTGTCTCCTCAGCCAACATGAATTCAGTCCGGAGACCGGATGTTCAATATCCTCCATGCTGAGTTTCTAGCCCCCGGGATTAAGCGTTTTGTCATTCAAGCTCCCCGCATTGCACGAAAACAAAAGCCCGGCCAGTTTGTGATTTTGCGCATTTATGAGCGGGGTGAGCGCATACCCATCACGATCGAAAGTTCAGATCCGCAGAAGGGTACGATCCGCATCGTCGTGCAGTCCATAGGAAAAACCACCCATCTGCTGAATTCACTCAATTCGGGCGAAGGCATTCTCGACGTAGTCGGCCCGCTGGGGAAACCCTCGGAGATCGAGAACTTCGGAACCGTTGTGGTAATTGGCGGGGGTGTTGGAACCGCCATGGCTTATCCCACAGCAGCGGCGCTAAAGCATATGGGGAACCGGGTTGTCTCCATCGTAGGTGCGCGTACCAAAGAACTGGTCATTCTGGAAGAACAGATGCGCACGGTCAGCGATGAAGTTATCGTAACCACCGACGACGGCAGTTACGCGGCAAAAGGATTTGTGACGGATCGCCTCCGTGAATTGCTTGAACACGAGAAGGTCGACATCGTGCTTGCGATCGGGCCTATTCCGATGATGAAAGCGGTCGCAGAGATGACAAGGCCGAAAAACATCCACACGGTTGTGAGCCTCAATCCGATCATGATCGATGGAACCGGCATGTGCGGCGGCTGCCGCGTGCTGGTGAATGGCAAGAGCCAGTTTGCCTGCGTGGACGGTCCGGAGTTTGACGCCCATAAAGTGGATTTCTCAGTGCTCACGCAGCGCAATGCCAGCTATCGCGAGGCTGAAAAACAGTCAATGAATGAGTTCCTGCACGAAACGGAAGAACACGCATGCGTCGCTCAGGAGGGTACGCGATGAGCGGGCGCTCGGCTAATCCGCTGCACTTGAAAGAACGCATCAAGCTCCCGCGGCAGAACATGCCGGAGCAGCCCCCGCTCGAGCGCGCAAAGACCTTTACCGAGGTCAATCTTGGCTACTCTGAGGAACTCGCCCGGGAGGAAGCCTTGCGTTGCCTCGAATGCGATAAAACCACCTGCGCCGACCAATGTCCGGTCAGTGTGAAGGTACGGGAGTTTGTTCAGCTCATCGTAGCCGGCGATTTCCTCGGTGCGGCGGCGAAAATCCGCGAAGATAACGCGCTGCCTGCAATCACCGGAAGAGTCTGCCCGCAGGAAGATCACTGCGAAGGCGCGTGCAAACTGGGCAAGAAAGGTGAGCCGCTGGGGATCGGCTACCTTGAACGGTTCGTTGCCGATTACGAACAGCGTGCGGGTTTTCGCAGCCTTCCCAAGGCGCCGCCCACAGGAAAGAAGATTGCCATCGTGGGCAGTGGACCCTCCGGCCTAAGCGCGGCAGGCGACCTGGTGCAAAAAGGACACACGGTCCACGTTTTCGAAGCCCTGCATGAGATCGGTGGCGTCCTTGTGTACGGCATTCCCGAGTTCCGCCTGCCCAAGAAAATCATTCGCGAGCAGGTGGATTACCTGCGTGATATGGGCGTGGAATTTGAAACTGATGTCGTGGTCGGGCGCACTGTCAGCATTGACGAACTGATGAACGTTGAAGGCTATGACGCAGTCTTTATCGGAACCGGCGCTGGCCTGCCGGTGTTCATGAACATTCCCGGCGAGCACTTGAACGGTGTCTATTCGGCCAACGAATTCCTGACTCGAATCAATCTGATGCATGCTTACGAATTCCCCGTATACGATCAACCGATCGCTGAGATTCGCGGCAAAGACGTCGGGGTGATCGGAGGCGGCAATACGGCACTTGACGCCATCCGCTCAGCCCTGCGGCTCGGTGCGCGAAATGCCTATATCATCTATCGCCGTAGCGGAGCCGAGATGCCCGCTCGTAAAGAAGAAGTCAAACATGCGCGGCAGGAAGGGGTTGAGTTCCAAATGCTCACCAGCCCGGTCGCGTTTCTCTCTGATGGAGGCGGCAGGTTGAAAGCGGCTCGCTGCGTCCGTATGAAACTGGGAGAACCCGACGACTCCGGCCGCCAGCGGCCGGTTCCCATCGAAGGTTCCGAATTTGAGCTGCCACTCTCGATCGCTGTGCTTGCTATCGGGACCACAGCCAATCCTATTATTCAAAGCACAACACCCAGCCTGAAAACCAACAAACGCGGATACATCGAAGCTGATGCTTTTTCCCAGCGAACCTCGAAGCGGGGTGTCTTTGCAGGCGGCGATATCGTGACCGGCAGCGCCACGGTAATTCTCGCCATGGGTGCGGGACGCCGTGCCGCCAAGTCGATCCACGAGTACCTCAGTACCGGAGCGTGGTAATCGTTTCAGTGTGACGGTCATCACAAGTGCCAGCAATCCTGATCACTGTCCGACCTGCGCAGCCCTCGTCTAATGAGGGTGGAGCAGGGCACTCCCCGACCTGTCCCCCATTGAAACGCGAGGTATTTACATGAGACCTAGCCTCTTCTTCTCTGCCTTCGAGCCTCTTCACAATGTGCCTGAAGTGTGCGACATTTGCGACGCCAATCCTCCGGTTTTGCGCTATCAATTTGACACTTACGGACAAAAAGGCGAATCCAAAGAAAACAAGGGGTTCTGCTGCTCCCACTGTGCCGGCAAACTGCTGGACACATTACAACAGTGGGACGAATCGCGGAGATGGGCACAGGAGGAATACGCCCTGAAAGCCGATGACTTCGATGTGTCCGATTTCCATCATCACCGGGTGGCTGCGTTCCCCAAAAACTGGAACTGAGCAGTCTGCCGTCGAAAGAACTCAGGAGAAAATCTATGTCAACCGTGTGGAAGTCTCGTTACTCGCTGCGCGCGCATGAAGTCAAGAGTTCAGCCATCCGTGAATTGCTCAAGATCACGGAGCGGCCTGGCATGATTTCCTTTGCCGGCGGCTTGCCCGCGCCCGAAGTATTTCCGGTTGATCGTTTTCGTGAAGCCTGCGAAAAAGTGCTCACCGAGCATGGCTCCTCAGCCCTGCAATACAGCGCCAGCGAAGGCTACCACCCCCTTCGCGAGATGATTGCGCAGAACATGGCCCGCTACGGCATCCTGGCCAAGGCGGAGAATGTGCTGATCACGTCAGGATCGCAGCAGGCTCTCGATCTCATTGGCAAACTGCTCATCAATTCCGGCGACCGGATTTTAGTAGAAGCCCCGACCTATCTGGGGGCACTGCAGGCTTTCAGCGTTTATGGGGCGCAGTACTTTTCTGTGCCGGTCGATGAGGACGGCCTGCGGACCGATCTGCTCGAAACCACACTGCGGCTGGGGCCGAAGTTCATGTATGTCTTGCCGAACTTCCAAAATCCCGCGGGCGTTACTTTGTCCGAGGGCCGCAGGGAACAACTCATATTGCTGGCCGATAAATACGGCATCCCGATCATCGAAGACGATCCCTATGGGCAGTTGCGATATGAAGGCGAGCACATTTCGCCTCTGGTGGTTCTCGATCGCAAGAATCTTCGCCGTGATAATGGCTTCTCTATCGGTAATGTCATTTATCTCAGCACCTTCTCCAAGACGCTTGCCCCCGGCCTGCGACTCGGCTGGATGGTTGCGCCGGTGGATGTGATCAGCAAGCTGGTGCAGTTGAAGCAGGGCGCGGACCTGCACACCTCCACTTTTGCGCAGTATGTGGCTTATGAAGTAGCTTCGGACGGATTTCTTGACCAGCACGTGCGGCATATTCGCAGGGTCTATAGCGAACGGCGCAAGGTAATGCTGAAAGCTCTCGAAGAATATTTTCCTCCAGAGGTTACATGGACCCATCCCAAAGGTGGCCTGTTTCTCTGGATTTCGCTGCCAGAGGGAATGGATTCGCAGTCGCTTTTCCGAACGGCCTTGGAAGAAAACGTTGCCTTTGTGCCCGGGGACTCGTTCTATGCCAATGTCGGCTCGGAAAGCAACCGGCACCTGCGGCTGAATTTCTCCTACTCAGCACCCGAGCAGATTCGCGAGGGTATTCGGCGCCTTTCTGTAGCGGTGAAAACGCAACTGGAGCAGCTGAGCCTGCAGCACGTATAGGGCAGATCGAGCTCGTCGGGTTTGCCCAAGGGGTAAGCTGGGTCTCGCAAGACCGGGCATCATCTCCGATGCCCAACCACGCTCGCCACGCCCAATCCGGCACGTTCCCGGTCACAACCTCCTCGTGATGTCGGTCACGGTCACTCGTGACAAATCACACTGCCTGATTCCCCCCTAAATGGAAGGATGTACTAGCGGTTAGTGTGCAAATGTCACATCTGGGCGTGACATTTGTGCCGTCCGCAGATGTGTGGGCACGGGGTGGAACCAAAATGCCTTTATATCGTTCGCAGCTTTTTCATAGACCGTCGCACCGGATTTCGCTGGGCCTCATCTTCGTCGCAATTCTTTCTGTACTCTCATTCGGCCAGGCAAAAGGACCGAAACCGCTGAAGCAGGATGAAGCCTGCCTGGTCTGCCATGGCCAGCCTGGCTTCAAATCAGATAAAAACAAAGACATTTCGGTCAATCCTCTGAAACATGCCGCCAGCGTGCACGGCGGAATGCTTGGCTGCACTGATTGCCATACAACGATCAAAGACTATCCTCATCCCGCAAAAGTGGCGATGCCGCAATGCTCAACCTGCCATGCCGACGAAAGTTCACAAATGGCGAAGAGTGCTCACGGTATGCTCGGCGACCAGGCCTGCCAGTCCTGCCACGGCGATGCGCACGAGATCACGACTGCCGCACAACTGGTGCCCTCGAAATGCTCGCAATGCCACGAACCGGAGGTAAAGGATTTTCGCCTGAGCATTCACGGCACGGTTGCCGCGGCCGGTGACCACGATGCTCCTAATTGCCTTTCTTGCCACGGGTCCATACACCAGATTCTGCCCTCGAGCGATCCGGGATCATCGGTTGCGAAAAAGAACCTGCCGAATACCTGCGCGACGTGTCACAGCAACAAGGATTTCCTGTCACGGCACAACATTCCCTTCGCCCATCCGGTTGAGCTTTATGAGAAGAGCGTCCATGGGCGAGCGCTTGCGAGCGGTAACGAAAAAGCGGCTGCTTGCTCGGATTGCCACACCAGCCATCGCATTCTTCCCGGCAGTGACGCGCGGTCTTCTATCAACCATTTCAATATTCCGAACACCTGCGGACAGTGTCACACGGAGATCAGCAAGGTCTATCTCGAAAGCGTGCACGGGCAGGCCATGAAGGCCGGTTCTCATGATGTTCCGGTTTGCACGGATTGTCACGGAGAACATCTGATTCTTGGACCGAAAGATGCCGCGTCGCCAGTAAGCGCCGTAAAAGTCTCAACCGTAACCTGCGGACGCTGCCACAACGATGAGCGCCTGGCGGTTCGGTATAACCTGCCACTGGATCGCGTGCCGTCCTACGCCGACAGTTACCACGGCCTGGCCAATCGTGAAGGCTCGCAGACGGTAGCGAATTGTGCCTCCTGCCATGGCGTTCACAACATTTTCCCGGCGAAGGACTCGCGCTCCACGGTAAACGCCGCAAACCTGTCAAAGACGTGCGGCGCATGCCATAGCGGAGCCGGCAAGAACTTTGCGATCGGGCCGGTCCACGTTCAGCCCCAGGCGGCTTCTGCGAATGCCGTGGTGCGATGGATCCGCAATTTTTACTTATGGATCATTCCCCTGACGCTCGGCTTCATGGTGCTGCACAACCTCATTGATCTGTTGGCAAAACTGCGGCGCGGACAGCATGGCCATTCGGAAGGCCCGATGGTCACGCGCATGAATACACAGTTCCTCATCGTTCATTGGGGTCTGCTGCTGAGCTTCGCGGTTTTGGTAGTAACTGGCTTTGCCTTGAAGTATCCCGGCGCAGTGTGGGCAAAACCGCTGCTGCTTTGGGAGGGCCATTTCGCGTTCCGTGGTGCGTTGCACCGTGCGGCAGCTGTGCTGCTGATGTCCACGATGGCCTATCACCTGATCACGCTGGCTTTCTATAAGAAGCAGCGCGAGTTCCTTCTGGCCATGCTGCCGGCCCCGCGCGATGCTACCAACATTGTGCAGGTTTTCAAGTACAACTTGGGCCTTTCGAAAGATCAACCGCAGTTCGCACGTTTCAATTACGCGGAGAAGATCGAATACTGGGCGCTGCTCTGGGGCGCGGTCGTCATGGCGGTCTCCGGTTGCTTGCTGTGGTTCACCAACTTCAGCCTGCAGCACTTTCCCAAGTGGGTTACCGACGCCGCCACTGCTGTGCACTGGTATGAGGCGATTCTGGCGACATTCTCCATTTTATTGTGGCACTTCTACATGGTGATCTTCGATCCGGCAGTGTATCCAATGGATCTGGCATGGCTCACCGGAAAAGTTCCGGCAGGACATTATGGCTATTCGCGTCCCGAATACCTGCATTCGCTCGAGCAGAAGGAGAATACGGAGCAGGTAGTTGCCAAAGAGGCCTGCGAAGACGTCAGGGCTGAGCAACAAGAAGAGCCGGAAATGGAGGAAGCCGGTAAGGGGCATACGGGCGATTAATACTCGACCAGCGACATCGCTTTGCTAATTCAGCAGCTCAGGCTTGTTCCGTTTTCGTAACAAACTCAGCAATTCCTCTTGACAAACAGTCGAGTCCCTATAATTACAAAATACCTTTCCCAGGGGTGGGGTCGGGTCCGGGGCTCGTCATGGTTCGTAAGTGGTTCTGTACCGATGGCTTCAGCGAAGACAACTTACTCAATCAGTTAATTCAGAGCTCGGAAATCGGGTTGGGCGTCATCGACGAGCGATGGAGATACCAGGCAGTTAATGAAAAATTGGCTGCAATGAATGGAGTACCCGCCCAGGAGCACCTTGGGAAAACCGTTCGAGAGATACTTGGACCGGAACTTGCATCCCGCCTCGAACCGGTCTTTGAAAAGGTCTTTACCAGCGGCGCACCTTTACTGAATCTCGAAGTCAACGCGACGACGCTGCCCACTCAGCCCCAGCGAACCATGCTGAGCCTGTTTCCCATCATCGATGCAAGGGGCAAAATCATTCAACTCGCCGGGATCGTTATCGGTTTGCCTGCTGAACGTGCCGCCGCAGAAGTGAGTCCGGTGCTTCGATCCTGGAAGGAAATTGCCCGCTATCTGGGCACATGTGTCAGAACCGTGCAAAGGTGGGAGCAGTTGCATGGTCTTCCCGTGCGCCGGGTGCAACGGGCTAACGGAGCTGCGGTGTTTGCTACCCGGGCAGATGTGGACAACTGGTTACACTCGAACCGCGAGTACGTCGCCCTACGATAAAAACCTGATTACCTTGGCGAAGTACTGTCGCTTCTTTGCGTTACCCCATTTCATGTCCGGCAGCTACTGTGCAACAAAGGGGTTCGCCGGCGCGCGTTGGGCGGCGCGAAGCGCCGAACGCTGGCGAAGGGGGCAAATTGGATGATGCCATTGGAATCGCTGGCCGGCATCGGCATCTTCACGGTTGGCGCCGCAGCAGGATCACTCATCACGTGGATTCGGTTCACCAGCGTCATTGGTAAGTGCCGCCAAGAGGTGGCCGAAAGCGGGAAGGCGCTTCAGGCTGCACTCGTGCAGGCCTCAGAGCCGCACTCCCGCCTCGGGATGAAGGCGCTCGTGCTTTCGAATGATTCCGAAGTATTCCGGCTTCTTTCTCCGTTATTCAACGAGATCAATCTCGACGTCGAGAAGTGTTCGATCGAATCGGCGGTCATCGAGAGGCTTTCTTCTGAAAAATTCGACGCGCTGGTGGTGGATCTCGACCTTCCCTGGGCTGGAACGATATTGCTGGCCCTGGGAGACACCCGTCCCAACGCGAACGTGCCTCTTTTTGCGGTCTTGGGGGCTAATCAGCACGGTAACGAATGCAACCCGCTCGGTATTTCGGGCGTGACGTTCATCGAGCGTCCACTCGAGACAAGCAAAGTCAGGGAAAGCCTGCGCAACGCGTATGGGCGCATGATTCGGGAGCGCCAAGCCTATTTCCGTTTGGCCATAAAGTTGCCTGTTTCCATTCGCAGATCCACCGGCAATCTGCTGCAGTGCACCACCATCAACTTGAGTCAAAACGGCATGGCCATCCAAACTTCGGTGCCATTTTCCATCGGCGAGCCGTTGTACCTTCTGTTCGCAATTCCGAACACCGATATCTCCGTGTGCGCAGAGGGTGCGGTGATCTGGGACGACAAACACGGCAAAACAGGTGTTCGCTTCGAATGCACCACCGCGTCAGTTAAAACCAGGTTCATCGACTGGCTGCACGACCAGTTCTTCATTCAGGATGCTGCCGGGCAAACCAACGGCAAAATAACGCGCCCTTCTGACGGAGTGGCTTTCCAAAGCGAAATAGCTTACGTGCAGTGACTAGTGCCAGGATGATTGGTCCGCTCCGTCGAAACCAGCTTCGAATTACTGCTCCGTTCCGCGCGAAAATCCCACGCATCTACTAAGAACCGCGTGATAGTGCGGCACCCTTGGGAACTCCTGGTACGCGATAATGGTAGACGCACGCACTCTCAACAGGACTTTATGCCTGAATCCAAAAGCTTTCACATGTCTTCTGAGGAGTTTCGCCGGCACGGCCACGCTGTCGTGGATTGGATTGCGGACTATTATTCCCGCATCGAATCTTACCCCGTCCTCTCGCGCGTCAAACCGGGTGAAGTCCGCGCCCGCTTACCGGAGCGCCCTCCTGCCCGTGGCGAAACATTTGAAGCGATTCTTGCCGATATCGAACAGGTAATCATGCCCGGCATCACGCACTGGCAATCACCCAATTTTTACGCGTATTTCCCCTGCAATGCGTCTGGGCCAGCGATTCTCGGTGATCTGCTTTCTTCGGGACTCGGCGTGCAGGGAATGCTCTGGGCCACCAGTCCCGCATGCACGGAACTCGAGGAGCACGTTCTCGATTGGATGGCTGAAATGCTCGACCTGCCGGGAAAGTTCTGCTCGAGCAGTTCAGGTGGCGGCGTCATTCAGGATACGGCTTCCAGCGCGTCTCTCTGCGCCCTGCTCGGCGCGCGGGAGCGCGCTGCGAATTTCGCGAGTAACCGGAAGGGCTGCGACGGAAAGTTGACAGTTTATGCTTCTTCACAGGCACATTCATCGCTTGAGAAAGCCGTTCAGATTGCCGGGATTGGACGAGAGAACCTTCGCCTGATCGACACCGATGACACTTTCGCCATGAAAGCTGATGCACTCTCGAAGCAGCTCGAGGCAGATTTGCGCCTTGGATTGAAGCCTTGCTTTGTCTGTGCCACCGTCGGCACGACATCATCGAATGCAATCGATCCGGTGCGCAAGATTGGCCGGATCTGCCGGGACCATAATATCTGGTTGCATGTTGACGCTGCCATGTCCGGCACGGCAGCACTCTGCCCTGAGTTCCGTCACATCCACGATGGGCTGGAGTTCGCTGACAGTTACGCCTTTAATCCACACAAATGGATGTTCACAAACTTCGATTGCGATTGCTTCTGGGTCGCGGATCGCAAAGCTCTGATTCAAACCTTGAGCGTCTTGCCCGAGTATTTGCGAAACAAAGCGACCGAATCCGGCGCCGTGGTCGACTATCGCGATTGGCAAATCCCCCTGGGGCGACGCTTCCGTTCCTTAAAGCTGTGGTTCGTGATCCGGCATTACGGGATCGAGGGCCTGCAATATCACATTCGCAAGCACATTACCCTGGCACAGCAGTTTGCTGAATGGGTGAGAAACGATGATCGCTTCGCGGTCGTGGCGCCGGTTCCCCTGAATCTTGTTTGTTTTCGCCACAAATCGGGAGATGAAGCCAACCAGCTTCTCATGGAAAGGCTGAACAGCAGCGGCGATTTGTATCTCACTCACACCAGGCTGAACGGCCGCACTACGCTGCGCCTCTGCGTGGGCCAAACCAATACCACGGCGGCTCACGTCGAAAAAGCGTGGCGGAGAATTCAGGAAGAAGCCGGGCGCCTGCCGGGAGGCAAAAGCGCTTCGGCGCAATGATTAACGTTCCTGCACCTTGGGTTCCTGCGCCTGAGGCGGCGCGCTCGGATTTTCCGGCTTCAGACTGTTGGGGTTCGCAGGGGCGGACGGGTTCACGCCGAAATCCCACACGTAAGCGTTCATCCGGTTGCCTTCCATTTCAGCTACGACGTACTCCCCGGCTTGCAGGGGCGCGTCAGGTGTGAGTTTCACCCACACGTTGGAAATGCGCTGCGAGGTCGTTGGAACAAGATTTTGCTGCTGGCTTACTTTTCCTAACATGCTGACCTTCACGGCTCCGACGATACGTTTATTTTTCTTCTCTTCCACGCGAACGATATGAAAGCGGTCCCAGGGTTGCTGTGCCTGTTGCGGCTGCTCAGGACCGTTCTCCGAGTTCTGAACCAGATTGATGTAGATCGCCGGCACGGTTACGTGCGACTGCACCCGCGCGTGCAAGCCTTCGATTTGAATGATCTGTTTTCTGCCGGCAAGCGGGTCAATGGCCGAGCGTAGCGTGCCCGGCCGTTCGTCTTGGTCAACGGCGCCGCCCTGCTGATCGAGTTCATCAAGTTGCGGCTGCTTGTCATATGTATCTAGCAACATGACCGAGCTGTCCGGAGGCAGGCGCAAACCAGTAGCGACTTGTGGACTAGCAGCCACTTCGTTTTGCTTGTCCTCTTGTCGCTCTTTATCGATTTCAGCCGCTTCGGGCAGGGGAGCGAGAGTGTTTTCTTTTTCCGCTTTGCTGGTGGCATCCCAATCTACCAGGGAGTTAGGCACCTCCTCCCATGCTTCGCGCTCAGCGCTGTAATAGCGGACCCGGTCGCCATGAACTTCCCATTGCGTAACCAACTGGTACGAGCCGTCTTTGAGGATAAGTTTCTTGGCAAGTTGCTGCGCATGAAGGGGTGGTCCGCCGACGACAAACAGCAAGCAGGGCAGCAAAGAGAGAACGGCCTTCGAAAGTAGGCTGCAAAACTGCACGCTTTGGATATGATAAATGGCCGGCCGCTCGAAATCATCGCGGTTCCTCTGTGTGACCCTGTGCCCGCCGGGAGCACGGAGGGACGCTTGCCAGCGCCGCCGCCACATCGGATAATCACCCCTTGCATCAAATCGAGAATTCAAAACGTGTGCACGACTGGCCCATCTATTTGCTTGGTTCTCTGTTGGGAATCTGCGCCGGCATTCTCGATGTTAAAGTCGGCGACCTCCTGCTCACCGCGTTATTCGCGCTGATGTGCACCATGCTCCTGGGAGTGTTGCGTCCCGCGCGGCCGTGGCGTTGGACAATCACCGTCGCGCTGTTCGTGCCCATTGTGCAACTGCTCGCCTATCTGTTCCTCACCGAGAAGCCCTATCGCGCGCAAATCTACGAGTCATTCTTGAGTTTTCTCACCGGCATTGCCGGCGCCTACGGCGGATCAGTCGCGCGAAGAGGAATGATCGAGTTGTTTCACAAACCATAATTCCGCCGCTCAGAATTCCACGTGTAGCCTGAAACCCGGCACCAGCACGGGCCCGCGGTCGCGGTTGTATCCCGGATTATTGATATGCTGCACATCCGGGGCTAAATAGATCCCGCGCCACACATGCGCCGTATAGTACATCTCCTCGATGGTTTCGCGGCCATAACTCAGCCCGCCGTCGCCCAGCAGAAATCCAAGACCGCCATCTGCCAAGTACTCCTGGTGGTACTTGCAGATGCCATTCGAAACAAACGCAAAGGCCGCGCGGTCCTGCTTGCGATGCCACTTTGCGCCGTACGCGCCCAATCCGGTCAGAATAGTCGAATCCACTTCAGTGTAAGCGAACGACTCGGTCTTGCCGTTGTCCCATCCCCACCGTGCGAACGCGACAAAATTCGGAGTGATCGCCTGCTCCAGATTGACCCCCAATCCATATTTGCGCGCGATGTGCCAGGAATGATCGGTAATATCGGGCGCGGCAGTCGAGCCTTCGAAATATTGCGCAATCGCCTGGCTGTAGATTCCCATGTTCGCGTAATTCGTGTAGCCAAGCAGCCGAATCGCTCCCGGTTTCTTCGGAACCACACCGTGGTTCCAGTCGAATTCGTAGTTCTCTGCGTGCGCTTTCCAGGGCTGCCAGACCAGATCAATGCCGTTGGCTACCTTCGGCATCAGGGACTCGCCAAACTTAATGCCGTAATTCTTATCTTCATAGTCCGCAACCAGCCCGACCGTATATCCGCGAGTATCAGCCGCATAATCCCAGGCGCCGTTGTTGTCCACGGTCCAGTTCAGGAATTGCAGGTGCGTATCGGAGGCGGCTGAGTTCTGATCGAAGAAATCAGGCATGGATAATTTTCCGAAACGAATCTCGAGCCGGCGGCGCGGCAGTACAGAAAAAAGCGACAACGGGTTGCGCTCGCTTTCGACCTTGTTCTCGCTCAAGGCGAAAACCTTGTGAATCATCAGCCGCGCTACATAAGGGGCTTTGCTCAGCAGGGGGTTGCGCACAATATCGAGGTCGGTATCACCAGCGAGCCCGAACCCGGTGCTCAGCGCGCTGCCGCCAGCCTCTTCGAGATCGAAAATCACTTCCGTTGAGTCGTTCAGCCGCGCTCCCGTGTACAGCGTAAGCACGCGCGAGAGTGCCTTCTGATAATTCGGGGTTAGGCTGTGCGGGCCGCTGTACTTTGCGTAAAAGGTGGGATGAGTCTGGTAAACAAAATTTGCCTGCCCGGAGATCCAGAAGCGATCGTCCTGAAGGTGCGGCAGCATGGTCTCGGGAGCGGCTTCGCCGGAGGAATCCTGATCCATCGTCTGTGTTGGCGCGGCTTCAGGCGCTGGAGGGGACTGTTGGCCAAAAGCCGCGAGAGCCAAAAGAAATGTGGCAAGCGCAAGTGACGCGCGTCCAATGCCGCCGAATGCTTTTCGTGCGGGCGTCTTCCTGTCCGCAATTATCTGATCGATTTTGACGATAACGTTCACCCTCTACCCCGAAACACTCTTTTCTCCGGCCATCCGCCGAGCCTAAATGTCTGAACTGTTAACAGAGTGTTAATTCTCGGGCGCCTTCAGTCGGTGTCGGCCCCTCCCGGAAGATGTTTGTAAACCAGTACAAATATACATGAGTTAGCTATAGTTAATCGCACACATGGACAAATGTAAGGAAACAGCCCAGACCTTCATGCAAAAACACAGTGCTTTTTCCGCATGCCGGATCGGCGGAACGACGCATTAGCGCATCCAGGCATGCGGTTGTGATATGCGTGGTTCCGAGGAATGAGCTCCGTTCCGGGCTGGGCTACGGTCGGAGGAACTGGATTGAAGCACGCCAGAAGTTGCCGCAAAAATGCTAGGACAGCCTGGAGCCCCCCAAGGCTGTCCTATGAAACCCTCCCGGTTAGAAGGGCGTGTACTGAAGAAAGAGTAGCGGTCTCATATTGCAGCACTATTGCGCGACTGTGAATATGCCGTGAATTGATGACAAGGGAGTGCCGAGAGTAACCAGGCTAGAGTGCATTGAAGGACGTCTCAGCCCGGTCCTGCGGCGGGATTGTTGTCATTGAGAATCGCGGCGACGAGGAATCTGTTTTACAAAAAGCCGGGCCTGGCAACACTGGTGAGACCCATCCTCCCACGGTTAATGGACCACAAAATTTGGGGATAGCTCGGGTCTCGCCGACTTTGCGAGACCCGAGAGGAACGAAGTTATTTCTTCTCGTCGGGTGCGGCTTCGGTCGGAATGACAGAATCGGGAAGATCTGAGCTACTTCACTCACGCGAAATCGCCTTAAGTGGGCCGTCCGTCCCGCATTAGTGAATCCGCCAGCAGCAGGATCGCCCCGCAGAAAAGCTGCGTGTCGAAGACATAGTTCAGAGTCCCTACTTTGAGGCTGCGGCAGTTCGGGATGACGTCAATTAAATTTCAGATAGCGCCTCGAATTGACGAAGATGATTTAAGTCATGGCCGGCGCTGGTTTCGATCAGGCTACGAATTGTTACTTCGCCGCGCTCGGGATGCGTGATGTGGCGCTCGAAGACTCCGGCATTGAGCTGTCCGAAGAGCGCGAGGTTCCACTGGCGCAGAGCGGAAAAAGTTGCCAGCGCCGCTGCGGCATCGTAGCCGGAATACGTGCGGGCCCATTTATCCTGATCGAACGACTGCGCGATGTAATGATCTTCTGCGACAGATTGGCGGTAGCGGAAGCCGAACGCCAGCTCGCAGTCAGCTAAATGCGCAAGGATTTGACGTCCGGTCCATTTGCCGGGTGCCCAGGGCTGTTCGATACGCTCGCCTAGCTTGTCGAAATACCTCCGCAGTTGCGCGGGGGTATCAGCAAGGACCTTGAAGGGGTCACGATCGCCGAGGTAAGAGGCGTAGGGGTTCATTGCCGTAATGTAGCACGGGATGATCCGAAGAAGATTCCCGGTGCATCGCTTCTCGGAATGACAACTTCCATAGCTTGAGGAACGATCACGAGCTGCCGATGAGGATCCCGGTGATGAAGACGAGCACCCCTCCCAGGACAACCTGAAATGCGGCGGAGACGATGGGCGTGTCCATATAGCGATGGCGGATGTAGCTGATGGCGGCGAGTTCGATAGCGACAATGAATACGGCCAAGGTCATGGCCGCATGGAAATTAGAAATAAGGAAGGGCAGCGTGTGGCCGATGCCTCCGGCGGCAGTCATCAGGCCGGTGACAGTGCCACGGAGAATGGGGCGGCCACGCCCGGTGAGGGAACCGTCATCCGATAATGCCTCGGCAAAAGCCATGGAGATGCCGGCACCGATCGAAGCGGCGAGGCCAACGAGGAAAGCGTCCCAGCTATCTTTGGTGGCAAAAGCGGCGGCGAAAACCGGGGCCAGGGTAGATACCGAGCCGTCCATCAAGCCCGCCAGACCGGGCTGCACAATCTGCAAAACGAATAACCGGCGCTGGGCGTCTTCTTCTTTTTCCGCGACGCCAACGGTAATAGCTTCCTGTAGCTGCTCGGCCGTGGCATAGTGGCGGCGTTCCGCCTCGGCGAGATCACCAAGAAGTTTGCGAACCCCGGCGTCGGTGACGTGCTGAATGGCCCTCTCGTAGTAGCGGCGCGTTTCAAGCTCCATAACTTCTACTTGCTTGCGGACCTCGCTAATGGGAAGAGGACGCAGCAGCCAGACCGGGCGGCGCTGCACGAAGCCTTTTACATCTTCGCGGCGGATGTGGGGGATGTGCTCACCGAATTTGTGCCTGTAGCTCTCAATCAATGCCGTGCGGTGATGCGATTCTTCCTCGCGCATCGCGTCGAAGATCTTTGCGGTATCGGGATAGGTTTCGCGGAGACCGTCGGCGAAGTCGGCATAGATCTTGCCGTCTTCTTCTTCCAGCGTGATGGCTAACGCCAGAATTTCGCGTTCCGACAGCTCGCTGAATTTTCTTGCCATGAGGACCTCAAGATTTCAATCTGGTGGAGAATTGTAAATGCCAGTGAGAAGAAGGCGCGAATCAGGTGATAAAAGTCGTTTTCACCACAGAGGATACAGAGGAGATGCCGAGTTAACCGTACAGCTTGTCTTCCGGAATGACTGGGGCGGCAGCGGGCTCGCCCGCAACATGCAGTCGGGTGCGGGCGGAGAACATTGGCCCCCGAGCGACTTTGGTTGGCGCAAAGGCGGAGAGACCGAGAGGAATGGTTATGTCGTCGTAGATGGCCTCGACGCCTCCACGGGAGAAGTAGGTTTCATGCCAGAATCCGGTGCCTCCTGAGTCTCGCAGGAAATTGGTCCACCATTGCTTGTGCACGCTTGACCGTGCCCAGCGCTCGAGAGAATCGAAATCGCGCCAGTACTGGCGCATGCCGAAGTGGGGCGGAAACAGAGAATAGACCATGTTTTCATGCAGCAGGAATCCGTCTGGCCTCTCTTCAACTGAGCGGGCGATCTTTGGTCCGAAGCCGAGCAGGGTTTTGATTCCAGTGAGGGCATTGACGCGCATTCCGAGGTAAATGATGACAAGATCGGGATAGGAGCTCAGATCGACGGTACGACGGTCAATCGGCATGATGGCCTCCACCAACGAAGTGTACGATCTCCAGCTGATCGCCGTCGACAAGTGTGGTCTGCGACCATTTGTCGCGTTGAACGATCTCGCGATTGAGCTCAACGGCGACGCGATCGTGCTTCATGCCGAGCTGGTCGACGAGGGCGGCGAGCGACAACCCGGAGTCGAACTCGCGTTCCTTACCGTTGATACTGAGTTTCATCTCAATACTAGAATTTTCGCAAGGGATATAGAGATAGGACAAGTGTGGGGCCCAAGCCCGACAGAAAAGCGATCAGCACAGAGGGGCGCAGGGGGGACACAGAGGAAACGCCGGCGAGCCGGCTAGGCTTCGATTTTGCGAAGCTGGAACTTGCGGGTGAGGGTGCAGCCGGCGTGGGCGGCCTGAACGAGGACCGACGCATCGCACAAAGAGGAATCGGTTGCGGCAATGCGGATTTCTGCGTCGCCGTCAATCCCGGTAGCAGCGTGAGAGTAGGAGTATGGCGAATCGCGGCGAGCGAGACGCACCAGCAGCTTTGCCCCTTCGGCGGGCAAAGCGCCATCGGTGACGCGGAGGCGAAGAACCAGGCTATCTTCCGCATGAACGGAGTTCGAGTTCATCCAGAGCAGCTTGAGTTCTTTGATCTGAGCGAGAGCTTCGGGCGTATCGCGCTTATCGAGGATTTCATCGAGCCGGCCATCGCGAATGGAATCGAGCATATGGCGATGCTGGTCGCGGAGCATCTGCTCTTTTTGTTGCTCGGCTGATCCGTTGGAAGCGATCTCGGCGTAGGAGATCGCTTTCTTGCCGATGCAGCGGCCACGAACGAAGACTTGTGTCTGCAGAAGCAACTCGGCCTCGCGCGCTTCGCTTTGCACGTGGTAGATCGTGCCTTCGTGGCGGATATCGGTATTGAAGCCGAAAATCATTTGTTCAGGTCTGAGAATTTCCATTCTGGAACGAGCTATTCACGTTCCGGCACGTTAAAAGATCATGGCTGCGCCGCGTCTTCTTGACACCTTTCGCGACGCGAAACTAATCTAGATTGTTTGGGCAATCATTGCCGCAGATTATAGACAGCCCTCCTATGCCGGACAATTATTTCGCTCGTTACCTGCCTTTGCTGATCCACTTCATAATTGTCGGGGCCATTGCCAGCATAATCGTGCTGCTATCCCGATTGGTAGGTTACCGTCGTCCTACACGGGCCAAGCTTTCGCCTTACGAATGCGGCATGGTCCCCGTCGGCGACGCCCGCGAGCGCTTCTCGGTGAAGTTCTACCTTGTGGCGATGCTCTTTATTTTGTTCGATGTAGAAGCAGTATTCCTCTACCCGTGGGCGGTCATCCTAAGGAAGCTCAAAATGTTCGGTTTTTGGGAGATGGCGGTTTACATAGGCATCTTCATGGTGGGCTTCTTTTATATATGGAAAAAAGGTGCGCTGGATTGGGGCGAATCGTCCGGGGGGAGGGGTGAGCTCTAGTGCCACCAACTCCTGCCATTACTGATCTGGACGCCCTGAAGGGCCACCCTTCTCTGGCGCGACTGCTGGCATGGAACCGCGCCGCAGTGGGAGGCGCGAAGTTCGATCGCGACGAGATGTCGATCTACGTCGGACGGTCGTTCATTGCTGAAGTGTGCGCGCTATTGCGCGACGATGCGGAATGTCCCTTTAATTTTCTTTCCGATCTCACCTGTGTGGACCGGTATCCGTCGGAGCCGCGTTTTGAAGTGATTTATCACCTGTTGTCGATGCAGAAAAGAGAGCGGGTGCGGCTGAAAGTGCGTCTGGATGGAGACGGGCCGACTCTGGAATCGGTGACCTCGATCTGGCCGGGGGCGAATTACTTTGAGCGCGAGGTGTATGACCTGTTCGGGGTCAGGTTCTCCGGGCATCCCTATTTGAGACGATTGCTTATGCCCGAGGATTGGCAAGGACATCCGCTGAGGAAGGATTATCCGGTGGAGGGATACAAGTAAATTGGTCACTGAGAGATTGAGTGATCGGGTGATTGAAAATCTCTGATGGCGCATCTTGCACCAACTCCGGTGATGGAACCTGGCCAGGATCGAACCATGATCCTGAACATGGGGCCGCAGCACCCCTCCACGCATGGCGTGCTTCGCGTGATTCTCGAGATTGATGGCGAGAACGTCGTGCGCATCATGCCCGATATCGGATATCTGCATACCGGGATCGAAAAGACGTGCGAGGCGAAGTTTTATCAGCAAGTGGTGCCGCTGACCGATCGCATCGATTATCTTTGCCCACTGACAAACAACCTTTGTTATGTCCTGGCGGTTGAGAAGCTGCTGGGGCTGGAGATTCCGCCTAGAGCGCAGTGGTTGCGAGTTTTATTAAACGAATTGACTCGCATCAATTCTCACCTGGTGTGGCTGGGAACGCACGCGATGGATATCGGCGCGCTCACGGTTTTTCTGTATTGCTTCCGGGAGCGCGAAGACATTCTGCGGCTGTTTGAGGCGGTCAGCGGTCAGCGCATGATGACATCGTATTTCCGGGTTGGTGGGCTGGCACTGCCTCCGCCGCTGGATTTCTTCGATCGAGTGCGAGCGTTCACAAAGACATTCCCTTCTAAAGTTGATGAATACGAGAATCTGCTGACCGGGAATCCCATCTGGACGATGCGCACGAAGGGTGTGGCGAAGATCACGAAAGAAGACGCAATTGCCTTGGGAGCGAGCGGGCCGACGATGCGCGGCAGCGGAGTGGATTTCGATCTGCGGCGGGATATGCCGTACTCGGGATATGAAAATTTCAAGTTCAAGGTGCCGGTTGCGACCGAGGGGGACGTGTTCGCCCGATATATGTGCCGCGTGCAAGAATTGCGTGAGTCGAATGCGATTGTGCAGCAGGCGCTCGATGGCATGCCGGAAGGGCCAATCAAAGCGGATGCTCCCAAAGTGGTGCTTCCGGATCGCGAGAAGATGAAGACGCAGATGGAGGCGCTCATCTACCACTTCAAGATCATCACGGAAGGATTCGCTGTGCCGGAGGGAGAGGTTTATCAGGCGGTGGAGTCGCCGCGAGGCGAGATGGGCTACTACGTCGTAAGCGACGGGACAGCCAAACCGTATCGAGTGCACATGCGCGCAGCTTGCCTGGCAAACCTGCAGACCTTACCGAAGATGTGCGAAGGCAGGCTGCTGGCAGATGTGGTGGCAGCGATCGGAAGCATTGATATTGTGCTGGGTGAAATAGATCGCTGATTTTTTCACCACAAGAGGTCACAGGGGTCGAAGAGGGAATGCAGTTCTCAAACGAATTCGAAACGCGGTTCGCGGAGATGATCACACATTATCCGACGAAGCGGTCGGCGCTGGTGCCGACGCTGTTATACGCACAGGATGAGATTGGGTTTCTGGGTGATGAAGTGATTCACGAAATCGCTGAGCGCCTGAGCCTGTCGGAGCTCGAAGTGCGGAACGTCATCAGCTATTACTCAATGCTGACCACGAAGCCGCGAGGCAAGTACAACGTGCAGGTTTGCACGAATATTGCTTGCACGCTGCGGGGCGGAGAGGAATTGCTGGAGCACTGCAAGCACAAGCTCGGCATCAGCAATAAAGGAACCACGGCAGACGGAATATTTTCGCTGGAGGAGGTCGAGTGCATCGGTGGGTGCAGCTGGGCTCCAGCGGTGCAGGTCAACTATGACTTTCACGAGAATCTGACGGCGGAAGAGATGGACAAAGTTCTGGACGAATACAAGAAGAAGGCAACGCAGTAAAGAGAATTTTGCGATGCTTTGATTGGATGATCGGGTCATTGAGATAGGACTTCAGATCACTCAATCAATGAACGCACCAATTTAATGGCTTTCCTGGTTTCCCATCCCGATGAGGTGAAGGTCGTTTCCCGGCGATTTGGCCTTGGTGCGACCGATATCGATCGCTACCTGGAGCTGGATGGCTACAAGGCGGTGCAGAAGGCGCTGGGAATGCAGCCGGACGCGATCATCAACGAAGTCAAGAATTCCGGCCTGCGCGGGCGCGGCGGGGCGGGGTTCAACACCGGGCTGAAATGGTCGTTTGTGCCGAAGCAATCGGCCAAGCCGAAGTACATTTTGTGCAACGGCGATGAGAGCGAGCCCGGTACCTGCAAGGACCGGCTGATCTTTGAGCATGATCCCCACTCGGTGATCGAGGGAGTGGTGATCGCCGGGATCGCCGTGGGCGCCCACACCGGCTACATCTACATTCGTGGTGAATATCGGTACCTGTCGGTGATTATGCAGAAGGCGATTGCCGAAGCGTATGCGCGGGGATTTCTTGGGAAAAACATCTTCGGCAGCGGATACGACTTTGACGTGTACTGGCACGGCGGGGCAGGAGCGTACGAAGTTGGTGAAGAGTCGGCGCTGATGGAGTCGCTCGAAGGCAAGCGCGGCATTCCGCGTATTCGACCGCCCTTTCCTGCAGTGGTGGGACTTTGGGGCGGCCCGACGGTGATCAACAATGCCGAGAGCCTGGCGAGCGTGCCGCACATAATTTTGGGCGGAGCGGAATGGTACTCGGGGCTTGGAACACCCAAGAACGGAGGGACGCGGCTGTTTTGCCTGAGCGGGCATCTGAACAAGCCCGGAGTGTACGAACTCCCGATGGGCTACAACTTGAAGAAGATGATTTATGACGTGGGCGGGGGAATTCCGAAGGGGCGAGAACTGAAAGCGGTGGTACCGGGAGGATCGAGCACGCCGGTACTGACCCCGAATGAGATCGATATTGCAATGGATTTTGATGCGTTGATGAAAGCGGGATCGATGCTTGGGTCGGGTGGAGTGGTCGTGCTCGATGACACGACCTGCATCGTGAAGTTTGCCTTGCGCACCATGAAGTTTTATCAGCATGAAAGCTGCGGATGGTGCATTCCTTGCCGCGAGGGCACGGACTGGCTGAAGAAGACGCTGATCCGGTTTCACTCCGGCGCAGGGGTGAAAAAAGACATCGACAACATGTATTACTTGTCGGAGAACATGCTCGGCAGAACATTTTGTCCACTCGGAGATGCGGCGGCGATGCCGACCATGGCGTTCATCAAAAAGTTCAGGAAAGAATTCGAGGACCATTTGGAAGGACGGCCGTGTGCGTTTGGGAAGCAAGCCGCGGCGGAGGAGATGGCGTTGAGTCATTGAGCGATTGGGCGATTGAAAACCTTGTTTGCAGTTGAGAACGACAGCTTTTCAGTCTCCAAATGACCCGACGTCTCAATCACAAAATTGTATGGCTGAAGCGCCCAAAATCATAAATCTGACGGTCGACGGCAAAAAGGTCACCGCCGCTGCAGGAACGTTGCTGATAGAAGCCTGCAAGAGCGCCGGCATCGAGGTGCCGTCGTTCTGCTACTACCCGAATCTGTCTTTGCAGGGCGCCTGCCGTATGTGCCTGGTGAAGATCGAGAAGATGCCGAAACTGCAGACGGCATGCACGACGGTGATCAGCGAAGGCATGATTGTGACCACCGACAGCCCGGAGATCCACCAGGCGCGCAAAGGCATGGTGGAGCTGCTGCTGGGAAATCATCCGCTGGATTGCCCGGTCTGCGATGCCGGCGGCGAGTGCGAATTGCAGGACATGACGTTCGCCTACGGAGCGGCCGAATCGAAATACATGGAGATGAAGCAGCACCGTGACGAGCAGCAGTGGTCGCCTGTGGTGTATTTCGATCGTCCGCGCTGCATTCTCTGCTATCGCTGCGTGCGGGTGTGCGGCGAGGCGATGGATGTGTGGGCGCTGGGTGTGCAGAACCGCGGGGTGAGTTCGATCATCGCGCCGAACCGTGACGATCATCTCGAGTGCGAAGAGTGCGGCATGTGCATCGACATTTGCCCGGTCGGCGCGCTCACTTCCGGTGCATATCGCTACAAGACGCGGCCCTGGGAGATGAAGCACATTGGCACCACGTGTACGCACTGCGCCGATGGATGCAAAACCACGCTGGGCGTACGGCGTAGCGATTCGGGGATGGAAATCGTGCGCGGAGATAATCGCGACAAGAGCGGGATTAATGGGGATTTTCTCTGCATCAAAGGGCGCTATGCGTTTGATTTCGCCAATCATGAAGACCGGCTGAAACAGCCATGGATTCGCAAAAACGGCAAGCTGACGCCGAGCACGTGGGAAGAGGCATTCGCACATATCGGAAAGAAGTTTCGCGAGATCTGCGAGCGTGAGGGGGGGCGGGCAATTGGGGTCATTGGCTCGAACCGCACCACCAATGAAGAAAATTATTTGCTGCAGAAATTTGCCCGGCTGGCGCTGGTTACGAACAACATCGACCATCATCGTACTGCGGATTATCCGGCGTTTGCCGCGGCGCTCAATGGCAAAACGAACGCCACGGCGAGCATGCGCGATGTGTTCAACGCCCCCGCGTTGCTCCTGATCGGGAACGATCCTACCAATCAGCATCCGTTGCTGGCGTGGCAGATTCGCAATAATGTACGGCTGCACCGATCACGGCTGTACGTAATCAATGCGCAAAATATTAAGTTGCGGCGGCAGGCGACGCAGTTTTTGCAAATCCCGGAAGGTCAAGAAGGCAGCTTCGCCAGATTCTTAGCTGGCGACGGCTCGGTAGAAGGATGGAATGCAGACGCGGGCGAGCTCGCCCGCGCCACACGCGAAAAATTGCGCGCCGAACAAAATCTGGTGGTTATCTTTGGTTCTGAGCTGCGAGGGGACGATATATCTGCGCTGGTGAATTTCGGCGCGAGCGTTCCGGGGGCAAAGTTTGTTTGTCTCTCCGATTATGCGAATTCGCGCGGCGCGGCCGACATGGGGCTCTATCCGGATCTGTTGCCCGGTTACAACCCTGTCAGTAACGGAAACGTGTACCACGAGGAGTGGGGCGAGATTCCGCGACAGTCCGGACTTAATTTGCCTCAGATGGTCGAGGCGGGCAAAGCCGGCAATCTGAAGGCTCTGTACGTGGTCGGGGCGAATCCGGTCGCCCGCTTTAGTATTGATCCATTCGCATTTTCAAAGAGCTTCGTCGTTGTACAAGACATGTTTCTTACCGAAACTGCGGTGATTGCGGACGTGGTTCTGCCGGCGGCAAATGCTTACGAAAAAGCGGGTACATTCACGAACACCTGCGGAGATTTGCAGCTGATAAAGAAAGCCGGCGAACTGAGCGGAGTGAAGAACGACTTCGAGATGATCGTTCGTATCGCGGATGCGATGGGATTTGACGTGCGCAAGCTGGTGCTATTCGGGCGTGGAGTTCCCGCGGACATGGGGGAATCCCGCGGGGCGCAATCGGGCGAGGCCGACCGGCAGGCAGTCTGGCTCGAAGCCCATGGGCTTGAGCCCAAGATGAGCCCCTTTGATCCCATGGCGATTCTGGATGAAATCCAGCGGCTCGTGCCGGGGTATGACGTATCACGGGCAAATTTGATCGCAGGTAATGATGAGCAAACCGCGCTGGGAGCGGGCGTAGGAGCGCAGCATGATCCGGCACTGATTGTGCCTGCCAGAGATGATCTGTTTACCTCGGGAACCCTGGGACGATATTCGCGAACCTTGAATTCAGTCATTGAAAACCACCATTCAACTGTAAACGAAGAAGTCGCGGCCGACTGAGGGCCCGCGAAACCGCGTGAGCGAAGTTAGCGCTGCAACAATGCAGGATTGCCGGTGAATCTGGAAACTTTCATCATCGTCTCGGTGATCAAGATCGTCATCGCGATTATTGTCCTGCTGACGGCGGTCGCTTACACGGTGTGGCTGGAGCGCAAGGTGGTTGGTCACATCCAGAACCGCTGGGGGCCTACACGGGTTGGCCCCTTCGGGCTGCTGCAGCCGCTGGCCGATGGGCTGAAGTTCATTTTCAAAGAGGATCTGACGCCGCCGCACGTCTATAAGCCGCTCTTCATTGCGGCTCCGATGATCGCGCTGATTTTCGCTTTGACCTCGATTTCCGTAATTCCAATCGGCAACTGGGTCACGATCGGGTCGATTCACACGCCGCTGGAGATTACGGATGTCAATGTCGGGCTTCTGATCGTGCTTGGCATCACGTCACTCGGTGTTTACGGCGTGGCCCTCGCGGGGTGGTCATCCAACAGCAAGTACTCGCTGCTGGGTGGGTTGCGAGCCAGCGCGCAGATGGTGAGCTACGAGGTTTCGCTCGGGCTGTCGCTGGTGGGAGTACTGATTCTGACGGGAAGCTTCAACCTGCGCGATATTGTGCTGGCGCAAAGCGGGACGTTCTGGGGATTTATTCCCCGCTGGAATATTTTCCACGGCCTGCAGTTCGTTGCGTTCTTTGTTTACCTGATTGCCGCCTATGCGGAGACGAATCGGGTGCCGTTTGATCTCCCGGAAGCAGAAACCGAATTGGTCGCGGGCTATCACACCGAGTACAGCGCCATGAAGTTCGCGATGTTTTTCATGGCGGAGTACGCCAACATGATCACGGTGGCCTGTCTGGCTTCCTTGCTCTTTCTGGGCGGCTGGAATGGCTGGCTGTTTGGGCCGGCATGGCTGAAAGCGATCCTGCCGGTGTTCTGGTTTGGGCTGCGGGTATTTTTCTTTCTGTTCCTTTACATATGGGTTCGCGGTACACTGCCACGCTTCCGCTATGACCAGCTCATGGCTTTCGGGTGGAAGTTTTTGCTGCCGCTGGCACTTGCTAATACGGTGGTAACTGGTTTGGTGGTGGCATTGCGTTCGTGAGAAGTGATTGATCGCATGGTGCACCTAATTCTTTTTTCTGTTTTCGGACTGATTTGCATCGCGGGCGCGGTGAACCTGCTGGTGCAAAGCCATCCCATTAACAGTGCGCTGTCGCTGATCGCGGTGATGGCTTCGCTTGCAGTCGAGTACATGCTGTTGGGGGCGGAGTTCGTGGCGGTCATCCAGGTGATTATTTATGCCGGCGCGATCATGGTCCTCTTCGTGTTCGTGATCATGCTTTTGAATGCCGGCCAGGAGGAGCGCAGCAAGGGAAGTCGCGTAGCGTTGCTCTTCGGGATCCCGGCGACGGTTGTAGGGAGCGCGATCGGGGCGTGGGTGCTGATTGAACATTCCGGGACGGGTAACGTTGCCATTGGCGCCTTGCCGGGCCCTCCGAACCAAATCGCGGAGTTGCTGTTCCACGACTTTCTTTTGCCGTTTGAGATCACGTCCATCCTGATATTGATCGCAATCATGGGCGCAGTGGTGCTGGCGGCGCGGCCGGAATCGGTGCAGCACACAAAGAAGGAGGGTTGATGATTCCGCTTTCTTACTACCTGGTGCTGAGCGGAATTCTGTTTACCTGCGGGGTGTTGGGATTTCTGATCAAGCGGAACATCATCACGATCTTCATGTCGATCGAGCTGATGCTGAACGGGGTGAATCTGTCGTTTGTGGCATTTGCTGCGCAGTGGCATGTCCTGGGAGGACAGGTATTCGTTTTCTTTGTGATGGTGGTGGCTGCGGCGGAAGCGGCGGTGGGGTTGGCGATCATCATTGCGGTGTACCGCACGCGCGAGACCTTGAATGTTGACCGGATCGATCTGTTGAAACTATGACCGCAAACCTGCATCTCTGGCTGATTCCGATACTGCCGCTGATTGGCGCGGCCATCAACGGTTTGCTCGGCAAGCGATTTTCTCGCCAGTTGGTTGTGACTGTGGCGTTGCTGTTTTCAGGCGCCGCGTTTGCGATGGCGTTGTGGATTGCGGCGCAGTTTTCATCCTTAAGCGTGCCATACACGGAGTTCCTCACTCCGTGGATACGAGCAGGCAATTTTCAGGTTGATTTTTCGTTTTACCTCGACCAGCTTTCGCTGATTATGCTGCTGGTTGTATGCGGCGTCGGGTTTGTCATCCACGTTTATTCGGTTGGTTATATGTGGGAAGAAGGCGGATTCTACCGCTTCTTCAGCTACCTGAACCTGTTCTTGTTTTTTATGCTGACGCTGGTACTGGCCAGCAACTACCTGCTCATGTTCGTCGGATGGGAGGGAGTGGGCCTGGCGTCTTATCTGCTGATTGGCTTCTGGTTCACCAAGTATTCGGCGGCATCGGCGGGCAAGAAAGCGTTCATTGTTAATCGCATCGGTGACTTCGGATTCCTGATCGCGCTGTTTCTGATGATCAAGCATTTCGGGTCGCTCGATTTCGGGCAGGTGTTCAAAAGCGTGCAGCCGTTCTCTCCTGAGACCGCAGGCGTTGGTTTGCTGACGACCATCGGATTGCTGCTGCTGATTGGTGCATGTGGAAAGTCGGCGCAGATTCCCCTCTATGTCTGGCTGCCCGATGCGATGGAGGGGCCCACGCCGGTTTCGGCTTTGATTCATGCGGCCACGATGGTTACGGCGGGTGTTTACATGATTTCGCGGTCGCACGCGATCTTTGAACGTGCACCCATGGCATTGACCGCGGTGGCTATTGTAGGCGTGCTCACGGCGCTGTTTGCCGCGACGATTGGCATATGTCAGACGGACATAAAGAAAGTTCTCGCTTACTCCACGATTTCGCAGCTCGGCTATATGTTCCTCGCCTGCGGCGTGGCGGCGTTTTCGGCAGGAATTTTTCACCTGATGACACATGCATTTTTCAAAGGGCTTCTATTCCTCGCGGCGGGTTCGGTAATCCACGGATTAGGCGGCGAGCAGGACATGCGGAATATGGGCGGCCTGCGCAAGAAAATTCCGTGGACGTTCTGGACTATGACGGCGGCCACGTTCGCGATCTCAGGCATTCCTCCCTTTGCCGGTTTTTTCAGCAAAGACGAGATTCTGTGGCGGGCTTATCAGGCCAGTTGGGCCTATTGGCTGATCGGCGTGTTTACCGCGTTTTTGACTTCTTTTTATATGTTCCGCTTGTGGTTCCTGACTTTCTTTGGGGAATATCGCGGAGACGTGGGGTTGCCTGACGAACCTGGGCGGGCCGCACACACTTCGCACGGCCACGGACGTCACGGCATTCACGAGAGTCCGAAGGTCATGCTGGTGCCGCTGGTGATTCTGGCGATTCTTTCTGTGGCCGGAGGATGGGTTGGGGTCTCGGGATCGCTTGGGGGAAGTGATCGGTTTGATAAATTTCTTGGTCCAGTATTCCGGTCGACGGCACTCAAGGTCGGGGTACAGCTCTTGGAACCCGGAGTAACTGCTCCTCCGGAACAACAGACTGAAGGCACCGAACCAAAGACGGGGCACGCTACGGAATTGATGTTCACGGGCATTTCCGTCGCATCGGCGCTGGCTGGACTTTTTCTCGCATGGCTGCTTTATCTGCGCCGGCCGCAACTGCCGGAGAGAATTGCTCACGCTCTAAACGGTTTCTACGAAGCCGTGCTCAACAAGTACTACGTGGATGAGTTTTATGCGGCTCTCTTCGTCAAGCCTTTGATTGCTGTGTCAACCAAGGTCTTGTGGCACGGAATTGATCAGGGAATAATTGACGCGGGAGTAGATAGCGCGGCGGATGGCGCTCGCGAAGTTTCGGACTCGGTGCGCCACATGCAATCCGGGAATATTCGTTCTTATGCGGGGTGGGTCGCACTGGGAGCCTTCGCGGTGATCGCCTACATGGTCTGGACGGGAGTGCAATGAGGGCGCTGGAAAACGCAATCCTCACACTGGTGACGTTCGTCCCTCTGGCGGGGGCGCTGCTGCTGCTGTTCTTTCCGCGACGGCATCGCGATATTCGTGTCTTCGCACTGGTCGTGACCCTGTTCGATTTTGTGGTCTCGCTGCACCTGCCGGTGCATTTTCATCGCGCCCAAGTGGGCTTCCAATACGAACTTGACCGGCTGTGGATTGCGAACCCCAACATTCACTACCACATGGGCGTGGATGGCGTTTCCATGTGGCTGGTTGTGCTCACGACATTTCTTACGCCACTGTGTGTGTTGATTTCCTGGAAGTCTATCGATGAGCGGGTCAAGGAATTTTTTGTTCTACTGCTGATTCTTGAAACGGCTCTTATCGGCGTCTTCACCTCTCTTGATCTGTTCTTGTTTTATTTCTTCTGGGAAGGCACGCTGATTCCGATGGCGCTGCTGATCGGCATGTACGGCCATGGCCGCCGAGTATACGCGGCGATCAAGTTCTTCCTTTATACGATGATCGCCTCGGTCTTCATGCTGGCGGCAATTTTGTGGCTCTATGCCAAAGTTGGATCGTTCGATTTCGTCACGATTCAGGCCGCGATTCGCGGCGGGCACGTTCCGAACTTCGCGGGTGCGGCGATCTGGCTGTTTCTTGGCTTCTTCCTTGCGTTTGCAGTGAAGGTACCGCTATTTCCGTTCCATACCTGGCTGCCGGATGCGCACGTCGAAGCTCCGACGGCTGGATCAGTGCTGCTGGCAGGCGTTCTGCTGAAGATGGGCACCTATGGAATGTTTCGCTTCAACCTGGGACTGTTCCCGGAACAGGCGCGCGCGAATGCGCCGTGGATCGCGATTCTGGCGCTGATCGGGATCGTATATGGCGCACTGGTCGCGATGGTGCAGCCGAACCTCAAGAAGCTGATCGCCTATTCTTCCATCAGCCATCTCGGATTTGTGGTGCTGGGAATTTTCAGCTTCACCACCGCCGGGCTGGATGGAGCGACCTTCGTCATGCTGGCGCACGGCGTTTCGACCGGCGCACTGTTCATGCTGGCGGGAATTATTTATGAGCGGCGGCATACGTATGAGATCTCGGACTACGGCGGGCTCGCGTCGGTCATGCCCAGGTATGCGACGTTCTTTCTGTTCGTTACCCTCGCGTCGGTTGGACTGCCGCTGCTGAATGGATTTGTCGGCGAGTTCCTCGTGCTGAGCGGGGCGTTCCAGGCGCAACCGTGGTGGGGAATTATCGGCGCGACCGGCGTGATCTGGAGCGCGTGCTACCTGCTCTGGATGTATCAGCGGGTCTTTTTCGGAAAAGTAAAACACGACGTGAACAATACTTTGCCCGATCTCTCGGGACGTGAGCGCGCAGCATTATGGCCGGCGGCGGTGGCTGCTTTAGTGATGGGTGTTGCTCCGCTGATCTGGCTCAATGCGATCGATCCGGCGGCGCAAGCGACGCTGAGTCCGGTGCTGGCGCTGGCGAGCAAGGTGGCCGGCCGATGAATAGCACGGTCCCACAACTTGCCGATTACATCCGCATTCTGCCCGAGCTTGTGCTCGCGGTTTTCGGCATGATCGTGATGCTGCTTGATCCGTGGCTCGAGCAGCGCGGCAGGCAGCGCGGACTCGGTTTCATCGCTCTGACGGGAGCGGCGGCTGCAATCGCGGCGACGATTTTCCAGGCGAGTTATCCGGGCACTGCTTTTTACGGCATGGTGCAAGTGGACAGCTTCAGCATCTTCTTTCACTTCCTCGTTGCTGCCGTCACGCTGGTGGTGATTTTGTGCTCCTATGAGTATCTGGCGGTGCAGCAGATTCGGGCAGGCGAGTATTACGGACTGATCCTGTTTGGCGCGGTGGGCATGAGTTTGATGTCGTCCGCGGTCGAGCTGGTGCTCATCTTCATTGCACTCGAAATTTCCTCGATTTCCACTTACATTCTTGCTGGTTTTCGGCGACGGGCAGCGATCAGCAGCGAATCGTCCGTGAAGTACTTCCTCCTGGGCTCGTTCGCAACCGCATTTTTTCTCTACGGCGTGGCGCTGATGTTTGGCGCGACGGGTTCGACCAGTATCGAGAAGATCGGCCAGGTCTTGAGTTCGGGAGACATTCCGCTGCTGGCTTATGCGGCGATTGCGTTGATGTTTGTCGGGCTTGGATTCAAGGTTGCAGCCGCCCCATTTCACATCTGGACGCCCGACGTTTACGAAGGTGCGCCCGCGCCCGTCGTCGGTTTCATGTCTACTGCGCCGAAAGCGGCAGTTTTCGCCGTTCTGCTGCGCATCATGTTTGAAGCCCACGCGCCCGGGCGAATCTGGCTGATCTGGGTTGTTGCCGCACTCTCGATGACGCTCGGCAACCTAGGCGCGCTGGTGCAGGACAATGTGAAACGGCTGCTGGCGTACTCTTCGATCGCGCATGCAGGGTATCTGCTGGTCGCTTTCGCTGCGCTGCCCGGCAATGGCATCCCGGCCGCGATGTTCTATGCGGCGTCTTATGCGGCGATGAACGTGGGTGCATTTGCTGTGGTCAGCCACTTCGGAAGCGCAGGTGAACGTTATGTCACGCTGGAAGACTACGCAGGATTGGGCCGACGGTCGCCGGTTCTGGCGGCCACGCTCACGATTTTTCTACTTTCGCTGATTGGAATTCCGATTACCGGCGGATTCTTTGCCAAGTTTTACGTATTCAGCGCAGCGTTGCAGGCGAACCTGGTGGGACTGGTCATCATTGGCGTGATCAACAGTGCGGTAGGGGCGTATTACTATTTGCGCGTGATCGTGATGATGTACATGCGGGCGCCAAAGGTTGCGGTGCCGCTTTCGCCTGTTTCGCTCGGATTGCGAACAGCTCTCGCCATCAGCATCGTGGCGACGATCTACCTCGGAGTTCTGCCGGGCAGGATATTGGATTACGCTGGATTGACCGTCGCCCAATGGCGGCAGTGATAACCGCGTCAACCACAGAGGCCACAGGGAACACAGACTGGTTGACCAGTGCATTTCTTCCACAGTTGGCGATTTGACAGCCTTCTTGAAGGGGGTCATGATAGTCGGACGCCACGGAATGGGATGGTTGGAGGGTGTATGAAGGACGTAATCGGGAGGCTATGGCGAGAGGATGAAGGCCAGGACATCGCCGAATACGCGGTGATGCTGGCGGTCATCCTGGTGCTCGTGGTTGGCACGATTCGGCTGATCGGAAGCAGCGCAAATAATGCCTTCTCCGCAACGGTCAGTTCCATTTCGCAGTAATTCCCACAGTTCTCCCGCTGGACGGAGCAACTCTGAAAATCGCAGTGCAGGAAATTTGCGCGCGTCTCTGAGTGATCTTCGCCATTTGCTTTACGGAACAAACCCGATCCACTCCGCCGCCTAAAATGGGTATGGTTATGGCTGCAGGGCACGATGGCGGCGCGGGCGTTATCATCCCTCCCGTATAAAGCCGCACGGAAGCTGCACGACGCAAAGTCCGGCCTTCGCCATCGTCCCCGTCCATATTTCTCCTCTCTTTTCTTTTCAGGTTCGCAGCCGAACAAGAAAAGTCGTAGCCCGCCGGAACCAGGGGCGTTCTCTGCGGCGTTGATATCCGGGCATGGTACGGCGCTTGTCGAGAATTTGTTGCGCCCAGTGGCGTGCGTCGGTTTTCTTGCCCTGCGAGGCCAGAAAGAGCGCGTAATTGTAGTAGGTCTCAGAAAGGGTTGAGACCTTGACGACCTCCTCGAAAAGCTTGCCTGCCTTGTCGGGTTGGCCAGTGTTCGCGTAAGCGTGCGCCAGCAGCGCGGCGGCGCGCTGGAAATCATACTTGGGATCGGCGAGGACGACGCGTTCGAGGTCAGGAACCGCAGCGGCAAAATCCGCCATTTCGATTTCCGCGATGCCGCGGCGATAAAAAGGATCGGGTGAGTCGGTGCGCTCGGAAATGGCGCGGTCGTAGCACTGCCGCGCCTTCGAGTACTTGCCTTCTTCAAGGTAAAGATCGCCGAGTTCTTCGTAATTGCCTGCAGATGGATTGTCGAGAATTGCAGTTTCCAGTTCGCGAATGCGGCGGCGCCGGGGAAAGACTTTGAATGACTGCCGCAGCAGCCCGGCGTCGGGAACAGCCTCGACTGCAATGTAAATCAGCGCACCAAGCCAGCCGCCGAAGATGATGACGAAAATCCAAAAGGTATCCGGCCGGCGGCGGATGAAATGCACCACCGCGAAGGCCTGGAGCAGGAAGCCCCACCAGGAAAACAGGAAAAAAGAGAGTCCCATGGGTGAAAGCGAACTATAACATTGTGGGAGGGGGAGAAGTGTAAGGGATATCTCCCTGAAGCATGCCATCCTTTGCTGACGAGAGGCGAGGTGACGGAGTATGGTTTTGCTGCGTGTAGCCGTTTGTGCGTTGTGCTCGTTCTTGATCTGCGGTTCTGTTTCCGCTGAGCCGGAGATGCCAACAGCGGCAGCGGCGCTGCTCAGTCATTTAGCGGGCACCTGGATGTTGCGCGGCACGATCGCAGGCAAACAGGCGACGCACGATGTGCATGCGGCGTGGGTGTTAAACGGCGAGTATTTGCAGGTGCACGAAATCTCTCGCGAGAAGAACGCCAAAGGTGCTCCGGCGTACGAAGCCATTATCTACATTGGCTGGGATGCGAAGGCACAGCAGTACGTCTGTCTGTGGCTGGATTCAACTTCGGGCGATGGTTTGTCGTCAGGAGTAATAGCTCGCGCGAATCCAGCCGGAGATACAATTCCTTTCATTTTCACGACTTCAGCTTCTGATCAAATAAACACGACCTTCAGCTATGACAAGGCGACCGGTACCTGGCAGTGGCTGATCGACAATGTGGAGAACAGACAGACGCATCGTTTCGCAAACGTGAGACTAACGTGGGCAAGGTGAGTCTTTATGCCGGTACAAGAAGGCCGGTTTGTGGCTGGGTGCCTGATTGTCCGCAACCGTGCACGAAAATGTAAGTGGACCGCGAGAACGCAGCCTACAGATCAAGGGTACACGATCTGAAAATGATAAAATTTTCCGAGTGACATCTCCTATCCGCCTTTTGGCTGCAGATATTGACGGCACTATTCTCAACCCACAATTTCAGATTTCCCAGGCTGATCTGACTGCGCTTCGCCGGGCGCATGAGGGAGGAATTGAGATCGTGCTCGTGACCGGACGGCGCCATACGTTCGCTCTACCCATTGCGCAGCAGCTGGGATTTGACTTGTGGCTGATCAGCTCAAATGGTGCGGTAACCCGCTCCCTGGCGGGTGAGACCCTTCACCGTGATCTGTTGCCAATGGAGGCGTGCCGCCAGCTCTGTCATCACATGCAAGAATTTCGCGGCAACACCGTTCTTACTTTTGACCGCGACGGCAAAGGGGCAATCGTGCTGGAGCACATGGAAGAGCTAACCGGCAGCATCCGGCGCTGGCTGGAGAAGAATTTGGAGTACATCGATTTCGTGGTGCCGATTGAAAACTCGTTGACGACCGATCCAGTGCAGGCCATGTTTTGCGGGTCGATCTCCCGCATGCACGAAGCATTGGCAGGCCTGGCGGCGAGCGGGCTGGATGTAATGGTACTCAGGACGGAATACCCCGTTCGCGATCTCTCAATTGTGGATGTGCTGAACCGGGGCTGCTCGAAGGGACATGCGCTCGAAAGATGGGCCAATTACCGCGGTATTCCGCGGGAACAGGTCATGGCCATCGGTGACAATTACAACGATATCGAAATGCTTGCATTCGCCGGAATGCCCTTTATCATGGGAAATGCATCCGAAGAACTGCGCGGAAAGGGCTGGGCGGTGACTTTACCCAATGACCAGAACGGGGTGGCGGCAGCGCTGGAATCGGTGATGGGCTGGGCCCCCGCGGAAGTCCATTCTCTGGGATTTCCAATTTGATTCCGTTGTGAAAACGATTTTAAAAGTCGCTGCGGTAATTCTGTTGTTTGCCGGGCTGGCGTGTGCGTCGGATGTCGCCGTGCTACAGAATGGGTTCTCGATCACATGCCATCATCGCGAGGTGATGGGCGATATGACGCGTCTATATACGGGTTCGGACGACGCAGGCTTTGTCGACGTCCCGACCAGTTCCATTGACCACTTCGAGCAAGGCCCACATGAGCCGGTGAAAGCAGAGGCCGTAGCCGGCCGTGCGCAATCAATTCCGGACATCGTGAAGTCGGTGGGCGACCTTCACCATCTCGATCCGGACTTCATCAACAGCGTAATCCACGCTGAGAGCGCCTTTAATCCGAAGGCAGTTTCACCAAAGGGCGCGCAGGGCTTGATGCAGTTGATGCCGCAAACGGCGACGGAACTGGGCGTGGCGAACGCATTTGATCCGGGAGCGAACGTCGAGGGCGGAACGCGATACCTGCGCGAGTTACTGGAAAAGTACAACTTCGACATGATCAAGGCGCTGGCAGCTTACAATGCCGGACCGAATCGCGTTGAGAAGTATCATGGCGTGCCGCCGTACTACGAAACCCAGGCCTATATCGCTCGAATCGTGCGCGATTTCAATCGCAAAAAACTGGCGGAGCGGAAAGCGGCTGCCGCACATTCCAGGCTTTCTGTAAAGCAGGTTTCCTCAGTGCAGAAAAATGCCGCCGCAGCCACGACGGCGGTGTCGCAGTAATTCTTCCAGCTATTTCACTGAATTCAAGGCTGTGGCTACTTCTTTCACATCCGGCACGACAGGAATGTCGTAGTTCTTCTGCCAGGCGATTTTCCCGTCTCTGTCGATGATGGTGATCGACCGGCTCGTGATGCCTTTATCGTCGAGATAAGCGCCATATTTGGCTGCGACTGCGCCACGTGGATGGAAATCGGCAAGCAGTGGGTAATGAATGCCCATCTTCTCCGCGTATGCCTTATGCGACCAGACGCTATCCACGCTGATGCCCATTACCTGCGCGTCAAGCTGCTCGAACTGCTTCATATCGTTAACGAAGCAGGTATGCTCTTTGGTGCAGACTGGGCTCCAGTCGAGGGGGTAGAACACGAGAACCACTTTTTTCTTACCGCGAAAATCGCTGAGCTTTACTTCTTTCTGGTCCTGATCCTTGAGGGAAAATTCGGGCGCGGAAGCGCCAACCGTTGCTGTCATGATTTCTCCGTGCAAATGAATTGCGCGCAAAAGCGCTATGTCGATGATAGATGATAAATGAGGTGACGGAGTTGCGGAGCAACTTACCTTAGGAGCTCTGCGCATGAGCTGATACAAACATCCGGGCTGTGGCAACTGAGGTCCTCGGCCTTGAACGTACCGGTGCAGACAGAGACAATCTGGGCATTGGCGATGCGAGCGGCTATGACGTCGTCGGGAGTATCGCCGACAAAACAGACTGTCGCATGGTGGCCAAGGCGGCGGTGAGCTTCGTCCACAGCGGAACAGAAAATAACGGAACGCGCTTCGGCCCGATCGCTGAAAGATCCGAAGGTGAAGAAATCACTCAGGCCGGCGGCTTCAAGCTTGTGCCAGCCCACGGTCTCAAGATTTCCCGAGGCTACGCCGATCAGCTTTCCCGCAGATTGCAACTCCCTGAGAACGTCAGGAATTCCAGTGCAAACCTCCGCCAGGATCTGGCTGGCACGTTTGGTGACTTCGCGGCAAACCACGTCCAATGCGGCGGGAAGAGAATCTTCGAACTGACGGTGAGAGACGCCTGCCCCGGTTAAGACAGCGCGAAGAATACCAAGATCAGTCTTGCCATGATAGGAAATGCCGTCAATGGTGGCCTCGATTCCATACACCTCGCGCATGGCTTGGTGAAGAGCATTGCGGTGCACCAGGTCGCGGGTGATGAGCAGCGTGCCGTCAATGTCGAAGAGATACGCGTCGGCGCTCAACCAGCGGAAGCCGTTGCTTCCGACACGGCGCGGCTGGAATTTCAGATCAGTCGCCATGGGCCACCATTAGGCGCTCAATTGTTTTTGCTTTGCCCGTCGTCTCGTCGCAGTCGACAATAACACCACAGAATTTCGTGCCGCCGGTTGCAGGCTCAAAGCGCGAAGGCATATTGCTGAGGAATTTGTCGATAATGATCTCTTTTTTCACCCCGATCACGCTGTCATAGGGGCCGCTCATACCAACATCGGTGATGTAGGCGGTGCCGCCGGGGAGCACGCGCTCGTCGGCCGTCGGAACGTGGGTGTGCGTGCCGACCACAGCGGTGACGCGTCCATCAAGATACCAGCCGAGAGAGATCTTTTCCGACGTGGCCTCGGCGTGAAAATCGACGAAAATCACCTTGGCCTTAATTTCTTTCAGGAGCTCATCGGCGGTGCGAAAGGGATCATCGTTTGAGGCCATGAAGACGCGGCCCTGCAAATTGATCACCGCATAAGGAACGTTTTTCTTCCTTCCCTGATAAATCCCCCAACCCGGCATTCCTGGAGGGTAATTGGCCGGGCGCAGGACGCGGCGCGCGGGACTGTGCGGGTTGCCGTTCTCCGACTGGAAGTAGTCGATCAGTTCGCGCTTGTCCCAGACATGATTGCCGGTAGTGATGACGTCAACGCCCAGTTCGAACAGGTCTTCGGCCAGCGGCGGAGTGATGCCGAAGCCTGCGGCGGCATTTTCACCATTGGCAACGACAAGATCAACGGCGTACCGTTCGACGAGGCCGGGAAGGCACTCTTTAACCACAGTGCGTCCCGGGCGGCCGAAAATGTCTCCTATAAAAAGAATGCGCATGAATGCTCGTGATTAAGATGATGGTCCGATGTGAATATGGCGCATGGACGAATCTTCGATGGTAACACGCAGGCCGGAGCTGCCCGGGATTTCACCACAGAGCGCACAGGGGACATAGAGGAAATCAGGGTTGCAGCTCTGCGCTCTTGAGAAAGTCATAATTTCCGGACGGATTCAGGGTGATGTCACGGACCCGTTTGGTGTGAACCAGAACATTGTCCTGATACCAGAGATTGATGTACGGCAGATCTTCGGCGAGGATGCGCTGCAGCTCGGCATAGAGCTGCTTGCGGGTGTGCTGGTCGAGCTCGCTGCGCGCCTGGGCGATCAAGGCGTCCACGCGTGGGTTGGCGTAGTAGGTGCGATTGGCACCGTGAGGCGGAAACCGGGAGGAGTCGAAGACGTACTCGAAGATGTCGGGATCTTCATTGCCGCCAACCCAGCGCAGCGAATAAACCTGGAACGATCCCCGTGTGATGTCCGAAAAAAAGGTGGCGAATTCGTAGGTGCGGATGTCGAGGGCAATACCGACATCCCGCAATTGCTGCTGGAAGACTGCTGCCATGAGTCGCGTGCTTTCTTCCGTGGAAGTCTTCATGGTGAGGTGAAAGCGAACGCCGTTCACGACAGGGTATCCAGCCTCATCGAGCAATTCGCGGGCTTTCTCGGGATTGTAGTCGTAGTGCGGAACGTCGCCGTTGTACGCCCAGCTTTCCGGCGGCAGGATGCTGTACGCGGGACGGGCGAAGTCGCGCATTAGGTAGTGAATGATGGGCCGGCGGTCGATCGCATAGGCGATTGCCTGACGTACGCGAACATCCTTGAAAATGGGATCGCGCTGGTTGAAAGTTAAATAGGAGAGCACGGTGCCGGGGGCGCGAAGCACCTCGAGGCTTGGGTCGCGCTGGAGCGTGAGCACCATATCGGCGGTCAAAGCGTTGATCGCGATATCGGCGCTGCCTTTGCGCAGTTCGAGGGCGCGGGTGGTCGCGTCGGGCACAACGATGAAGCGGATGCGCTCGAGCTTCGGTGCCGCGCCCCAGTAATCGGGATTGCGCTCGAGGACGACGTCTTTGTCCTGCTCGGCGCTGACGAAGCGGAAGGCACCTGACCCGATCGGGTGCTGAGTGATCTCGCCGCCGCTTCCGTAGGGAACGATGCCCATCGCGCCGTCGGAAATGTTCCACAGCAAAGTCGCGAAGGGCTGCCTGAGGTGAAAGATCACCGTGGAGTCGTCGGGGGCCTCGATGCGGTCCACATATTGATAGGCGGCGGCCTTGGTGCTGCGAATCTTGCCTTGCATCAGAGAATCGAATGTCCACTTGACGTCGCGCGAGGTGAGCGGGCGGCCATCATGAAAGCGCACGCCGCGGCGCAGGTGAAAGATGTAGGTCCTGGGATCGGGAATTTGCCAGCTTTCGGCCAGCGCGGGCTGCACGTTGAGGTGTTCGTCGCGGCTGAGAAGATCGTCAAAGATGAGATCGCCGATACGCTCGGACTGCGCGTCTAGGCCCACGCGGGGGTCAAGATTGGTGGGGCTGCTCTCGATAATCATCACTAAGGTGTTCGGTGCGGCTTTGACGGTGCACGACGACAGATTGATGATGGACGCTGCCAGCGCGGCTAGAATCACTGTTTTACGCATACGAGACCTTTCCCAGGATGGCGGGACGCGTTGCCCCGGTTGCCGAGGGGAGGTTCGACGGCCTTCGATACCACGTTTCGTAAGCCAGCAGTGCGAAGGCTGCGGCTTCTTTGGCCTGCGAAGGAATGCCGAATTCATCAGACGTGCGTAGGTGGAGGCCGAGCGGTTGAAGCTGTACAGCGAGCATGCGCATGAGGGTTCGGTTTTTGGATCCTCCGCCGGAGACGATGAAGTCGCGATATGCGGCCCCGCGGTTTAGAACGAATTTCCGCAGAGCATCGGCGATGGAGTGGGCGGTCAGCGCGGTGGCCGTGGCGATGATGTCTTCTTTTCCTGCGCGGCCGCATCGGCGAACGAAACCGGCAACGAACTCGCGTCCGAACTGCTCTCGGCCGGCGGTTTTTGGGGGCCTGCGGCGGAAAAACGCATCGCGAAGGATATTGTTGACGACGCGCTCGATCACGCGTCCCGCAGCGGCGATGCTTCCGTTGCGGTCGTAGGCTTTGCCAAAAAACTTCGTCGCCAAAGCATCAATGACCATGTTGCCCGGCCCGGTGTCGAAGGCGATCACCTCCTCTGGAGAAGCCCCGGCGGGAATGGCCGTGAGATTCGCAATCCCGCCGATATTCTGCGCAATCCGTCCGGCGCGCGGGTCGCGGAACAGCATGTAATCGAGAAAGGGTACGAGCGGCGCGCCTTTGCCGCCCGCGGCTATATCAGCGGGCCGAAAATCCGACACGACGGGAACTCCGACCCGGCCAGCGATCACGGAGCCTTCGCCAGTTTGCCAGGTTGCGGCGATATTTCGGCCGAGGAAGTGGGCGGATTCTCCCTGATGATAAAGAGTCTGGCCGTGACAGCCGATCAGTTCCGCGTTGACTCGAAAACGCTGCTGCGCATGGAGAATTGCCTCGGCGTAAAGTTCGGCGAGGAGAAAATTCAGGCGTGCGAGATCGGGGACCGAGACGTGAGTCGAGTTCATGGCGGAGAGGACCGCGTTTCGAACTGAGGCCGAATACGTGCCACGGACGTGGCCGAGAAGCTTGACTCTGTTTGAGTCTCGACCCGACGTAATTCGCACCAGAGCTACGTCGATGCCATCGGCGGAGGTGCCGCTCATTACGCCGGCGACGATCATGTGCGGTCCCGGGCGGTTGCCTGCTGAAGCGACTCCAGCCGGATCTGTTCGGCGAACTCCCACAGTTGGCGGGAGAGCTTGTCAGTTACCATTGCTGTCGGGGCGGCCTTCGTCAGTTTGCGAATCTTGCATCGGCGCTTAAAGGCAAGCACGCGGCGAATCGATTCTTCTGCTCGTGCCGCGAATTTCCTGTCGGTGGCAGCTTTTTCGACCACAGCTTCATAGCAGCGCTCGACGTGTTCTTCTTTGTGACAGACGAGTGCTATATCGCCTCCAGCTCGGAGGAACTGAATGGCAGCCTGCTCGATTGGAGCGGCTTTGAGGACTCCGCCCATCTCCAGATCGTCCGAGAGCACCAGACCGCGATAGCCGATGCGCTTGCGCAAAATATCCGTGATCCACTTTTTCGAGAGCGAGGCCGGAGTGTTCTCTGCTGTTACCGAGGGATAGCCAGCGTGGCTGATCAAGACCATTGGGAGCTGGTTGCGCAGCTCGCGGTAGGGATAGAGATCTTCTTGCCAGAGTTTTTTCCAGGATTTTCTCACCCGGGGCAGGTCGAAGTGGGTGTCGAGATTGGCTTCGCCCAGGCCGGGAAAATGCTTGCCGCAGCCAACCATTCCAACGGACTTTAGCCCAGCGAGAAATTCGCGCGCATAAAGAACCACCTGCTTAGGATCCGCTGAAACGGCGCGCGAGCCCATCACTTTCTTCGACGCCTCAGAAGCGAGATCGACGACGGGTGCAAGGTCGGTGTTGAAGCCAAGGGCACGGCAATTTTCCCCGATGATCCTGCCATGCTTGTTATAGAGGCGTCGGTTGCCGGTGGCGAAGACTTCGGCTGCGGAGGGGGTGGAGCCCAGGACCTCGCGCAGGCGGTCGACGTTGCCGCCTTCAAGATCGACACAGGTGAACAACGGAAGCGAGACACAGGACTGGCAGGCTTTTAAGAGCTCGAAGGTCTGCCGGGGCGATTTGATGTTGCGCGCAAAAAGAATCACCCCTGCGGGTTGAATATGATTCAGCAGCGCGGCGGTGCGGGAAGAAAGATCCACGCCGCCGAAGCCGACCATGAGAAGCTGGCCAAGCGAATGGGTTGGGTTGGCTTTTGCCATCACGGCAATTATTCGATCTGCCGCTTCAGCTCTGCAAGTAAGTTGAGTGATTCAAGTGGAGTAATACGGTTCAAATCGAGTTCGCGCAGCTTTTCAAGGACGGGTAGGGACAAAGGCGTGAAGATGGTGAGCTGCGCGGGCAGGCGTGACGGAACTCCGTCGCTCGAGAGCTGATCGCTGGCGCGGACGCCGGCGTTTTCGTGCTCGGCGAGCACCTCGCGGGCGCGTTCGATGACCTCGATCGGCAAGCCGGCGAGCTTCGCCACCTCGATGCCGTAGCTGCGGTCGGCCGCGCCGGGTTCGACCTTGCGCAGAAAGACAATTCCGCCTCCGGTTTCCTTCACTGAAACATGGTAATTTTTCACGCCGGAAAGCCGCTCGGCCAGTTCGGTCAGCTCAAAATAATGGGTGGCAAATAAAGTTTTGGCGCGAGTGCGGGCGTGGATGTATTCAATCGCGGCCCAGGCAATCGCCAGGCCATCATACGTTGCCGTGCCGCGTCCGATCTCGTCGAGCAAAATCAGCGAGCGCGGCGTGGCGGTATGGAGGATGGCAGCGGTCTCGGTCATTTCGACCATGAAGGTCGAGCGGCCGCGCGCCAGGTTATCGCTGGCGCCGATGCGGGTGAAGACGCGGTCCACAATGCCGAGGCGCGCCGAGCGGGCAGGAACGAACGATCCCATCTGCGCCAGGATGACGGTCAGTGCCGCTTGGCGAAGATAGGTGGATTTGCCTCCCATGTTGGGGCCGGTGAGAACAAGGATGGAGTGGGTGGTTGAGTTCAAGAAAAGATCGTTGGGGACAAAACGTTCGAAACCGCTGGAGAGCTCCTGGTGCTCGATGACGGGATGGCGCCCTTCGACCACCTCGATGTCGGCGGAGTCGTCAAATTGCGGGCGGCAGTAATTGCGCAGAGCGGCGGTGTGGGCGAATGAGCAGAGGACATCGACCTCGGCCAAAGCGAGGGCGGTCTGGCGGATGCGGCGCGCTTCGGCGGCGATGGTGCTGCGCAGCTCGGCAAAGAGGCGGCGCTCGATGACGATGATCTTTTCCTCGGCGTCGAGAATTTTCGCTTCGTATTCCTTGAGCTCGGGGGTGGTGAAGCGCTCGGCTCCCACCAGGGTCTGCTTGCGCTCGTAAGCAGGTGGCGCGAGGTGGAGATTGGCTTTCGAGATCTCGATGTAGTAACCGAAGACCGAATTGAACTTGACCTTGAGCGATGCAATGCCGGTGCGCTCACGCTCGCGCTGCTCTATTTTCGCCAGATATTGCTTGCTGTGCCGGCTCAAATCGCGGAGTCGGTCGAGCTCTTCGTCGATGCCCTCACGGATGACGCCGCCATCGTTCAACGAGATCGGCGGCTCGGGAACGATGCTGCGATCGATGCGCTGGCGGAGATCGCTGAGCTCGTCGGTGGACGCGTAAAGAGCTTGCAGGCGCTCATCGGGAAAATGTCCGAGGGCGATGCGGATGGCGGGAATTTTCGCCAGCGAGGCGGCGAGGGCAAGCAGGTCGCGCGGGTTAGCAGTTTCGAGCGTAACCCGGCTCAGCAGGCGTTCAAGATCGAGGACGCCATCGAGCGAGCGGCGAAGTTCCTCGCGCGCTACGGTGTTTTTGAGCTGAAGCTCAACAGAATCCAGGCGCAAATTGATTTCGAGCGCGTCGATCGACGGGCGCAGCATCCAGGCGCGCAGCAGCCGCTTGCCCATGGGCGTAATCGTCGCATCGAGACAGCGGAACAAAGTGACGCCAGATTCAGTTCCCGAGAACAGCGGCTCGATCAGCTCGAGGTTGCGGACGGTGACGGCATCGAGGACCAGGCAGCTCTGGCGCTCATAAAACCCGATGCGGTCGACGTGAACGAGCGAGCCGCGCTGGGTGGAGCGGACGTAATAAAGAATGGCGCCGGCGGCGCAGGCGGCCGCAGGTTTTCCCCCGAGTCCGAAGCCCTCGAGCGAGAGCACGCCGAAATGATTCTCGAGCAGCGGCAGGGCGTGGTCGGGGGCAAAGATCCAGTCGTCGAGCGGAGTTTCGGCGAGGCCGTTCGAATTGAAATTGGGGCTAGCTTTTGGCTTATCGAACAAGGGCGCCGAAGAAGCATAGAGCAGCTCTTTAGGGCGCAGCTGCTGCAGTTCGTCCTGCACACGGGTGGCGGCGTCCTCACCCTGGAATTCGGTGGCACGAAATTCGCCGGTGGAAAGGTCGAGGGCGGCGAAGCCGACGCCATTGCCGGTCGAGGCGACCGCGGCCAGGAAATTGTTTTCCTCGGAATGGAGCGATGAGTCAGCTGCGGTGCCGGGAGTGACCACCCGCGTCACCTCACGGCGCACCAGTTTTTTGGCCAGGTGCGGGTCTTCCATCTGCTCGCAGATGGCGACCTTGAAGCCTTTGCGGATGAGCTTCGAGATATATCCCTCGGCCGCGTGGTAGGGCACGCCACACATGGGCACAGCGGCGCCTTTCTCTTTATTGCGCGAGGTCAGGGTGATCTGCAGCTCGCGCGAGGCCAGCCGGGCGTCATCGAAGAAGAGCTCGTAGAAATCACCCAGCCGGAAAAACAGCAGCGCGGTGGGATGTTCCTTTTTGATGGCGGCGTACTGCCGCATGAGCGGCGTGGAGGGCTCGTTCATCTGTGGGGATGATGTGCGCGGATTATAGCAAGCCTGGGCCGGTGGAAAAGCGGGCATAGGTATGGGGTGGAGGGAGATCGAGGTTGACGCGAAATGCGGGGAGTGATTTCCTAAGCACATGGAGCTTCGCAAAGACCCGATCACCCGCTCGTGGGTGATTACCGGCGACGACAGTGGGGATACCGTTCCCTCGGCCGAGACGTATTGCGCATTTTGCCCGGATTCGCCGCGGCGCTCGCAGGTGGTGGCCAGCATGCCGGGCCTCAGCGGAGCGCCGTGGTCGGCGCAGGCGGTGGTGCATCCCGCGCCCATTTATCACGTGGAAGGCGAGCCCACGCGGCGGGGAGACGGCCTGTACGACAAGATGCGCCCCATCGGCGCGCACGAGGTGCTGGTCGAAAGTCCCCGCCATGACGGGCACATCTGGAACGCCAGCGATCCGGAGGTGGAGCAGTTCCTGATGATGGCGGCGCAGCGCATTCAGGACCTCAAGGGCGACGAGCGGCTCAAGTACGTCAGCATCTTCAAGAATCACGGCAAGAGTTCGGGACAAGAATTCGATCACGCCACCTCGCAGCTCACCGCCACGACTTTTGTACCGCGGCGGGTGTTATATGAATTGCGCGCCTGCCGCGAGTACTTCGCGGCCAAGGAGCGCTGCGTCTTTTGCGACATTCTTGCGCAAGAGACGAGACAGGAGCAGCGGGTGGTGGAGATACGGGGCGATTTCATCGCCATCTGCCCTTATGCTCCTCGCGTCCCTTATGAAACCTGGGTGCTGCCGCGGATCCATGAGGCAGCGTTTGAGCGCTTCGGATTGAATCGAACCGGGACGTTGCGTGACATGGCAGCGCTGTTGCGGCGAACTTTACGAAGAATCCGTACCATCACGGAAGACTTTCACCTGGTGTTGCACACTTCGCCCAACAGCCTGCATCAATCCGGCAACCTCGGCTACTGGAAGACCATTGACGAGGATTACCACTGGCATATCGAGATCCTGCCTATTCTCGCGGCTAAAGCGAAGTCTTATACGTTCAAGGAGGTCTATTATTCTCCCCTGACCTCGGAGACGGCGGTGAAGCGTCTGCGCGCGGCGCTCATCGATTAAGCAGAAGGGCTATGACCATCCGGCGTCTCAAAACTTATACCGGCGGGCAAGGATACGTTTACCAGTACTATTTTGTGGGCAAGCGGCCGGCAGGCGCCGGCGCTATCGAATACGTCTTCGATGTGACCAGCGATCGCAAGACGACCTATTCAGTGGGCGTTTTTCTCCTGGCGGAGGCGCTTGAGCACTGGGGATCGCGCCACGGACGCTCGCTCACCGAAGCGGAACAGTACGCGGCGGTGAAGATGCGGCTCTTCCGGGCCTTCGATGAGATCGAAAATATGCGCGCCGCGGGCAAGCAGCTGAGCGTTGATTCCGCTTCGCTCGAAGCATCGCTGAGCAGCCTCGGAGTCGCTTGATCCAATTTAAACCATCACAATACAGAAAATACTGTATAGGTCAACGCTCTCACCTAAGGCATCCTTAGAGTTTCGAGAGAGGGCGGTAGGCCTGCGGTTCCGAAAGCCCTCGATCCGCAACGCACATGCCTGTCTAACACCCGGGTTCCTGGTGCGTCCCCTGAGTTGACTTAACGAATGAGTCCAGTACAAATCCTCATTGCGGATGATCACGACGCGATTCGGCGCAGCCTGCGCGCGCTGGTTCAGTCACGGCCCGGATGGCGGGTGTGCGGCGAGGCGGCTGATGGCGTCGACGCGGTTGAAAAAGCGAGGCAACTTCGGCCGGACATCGTGCTCTTGGACGTCACCATGCCGCGCATGGACGGCATTGAGGCTGCGCGGCTGATCCGGCGGGAGGTTGCGTCCGAGGTGATCCTCGTCAGCCAGAACGAGCCGGCGGTTGTTTCCCGGCAGGCGAAGCAAGCAGGAGCACGGGGATGGGTGGCGAAAAGTCGGGTGGCGCAGGACCTGATTCCCGCGATTGAAGGCATAGTTAAGCGGCGCGGGCGAGAAACGCCACAAGAAAGCCCCGGCCAGCGGCCTGACGTGATTGCTTCGGGGCCCGAATGGGCCATGATCGGCGGCGAAATGGGTGAGAGAATGCGGACGCTGGACTGGTCGCGTACTCCCCTCGGCGCAATCGAGAACTGGCCTCAAAGTCTGAAGACCTCGGTGAGTATCTGCCTGGCCTCCCGCTTTCCCATCGTCATGTACTGGGGGCCGGAGTATGTGGTGCTTTACAACCACGCCTATAGCGCGATATTGGGCAGCAAACATCCCTGGGCCCTCGGACAGCGTTGTTGCGATTGCTGGGCCGAGATCTGGGGAACCATCGGTCCCATGCTCGACCAGGTCGTTAGTTCAGCACAGGCCACCTGGTCGGACGATCTCCTGCTCATGCTGCAGAGGCACGGATATTCGGAGGAGTGCTATTTTTCGTTTTCCTTCAGCCCCATACGAATTGAAACCGGAGAAGTGGGCGGGGTTTTCACCGCGGTCATGGAGACGACCGAAAAAGTAATTGGAGAGCGCCGCCTGCGTACGCTGCGCGATCTGGCAGCACGGGCGGTGGACGCGAACACGGAGCCGGAGGCATGGCGCATTTCGCTGGAGACGATTGGGCAGAACCGTCACGACATACCCTTTGCCGTTCTGGTTCAGGTCACCGGGGCAGGGCCGGTGCGGATCGTAGGCGCCGCCGGAATCGAGGAAACTCACGAACTGTGCACCGAGCTGGGCACTCCCGATACGCCACCGTTCAAGCTCGTGAGCTCGGCGGCTAAGTCGAAAGAAGTAGTTGAAGTTAGCTTACGGGAGTTTGCCGGTCAACTTCCGCATGGATCGTGGCAATCGGCGCCGGCGAGCGCGCTGCTGCTGCCAATTGGCGAGAGCGGAACGGAGCGCGGCACCGGAGTTCTGCTGGCTGGCGTCAGCCCCCACAAGCAGCTGGATGAGAGCTACCGGACCTTCTTTCAGCTGTTGGCCCGGCAGATCGCCAACAGCGTGGCCGATGCCCGGGCACACGATGCTGAGCGCAGGCGGGCGGAGGCGCTGGCAGAACTTGATCGTGCCAAGACGGCATTCTTCAGCAGCGTCAGCCACGAGTTCCGGACACCCCTCACCTTGATGCTGGGGCCGCTCGAGGACGCGCTGGCCAGCGCCAAGCTCGATGCCGAAGAGCGCGAGCGGCTGCAGGTGGCGCATCGCAACTCGCTGCGCCTGCTGAAGCTGGTCAATGCGCTGCTGGATTTTTCACGCATCGAGGCAGGGCGCGTCCGGGCCTCCTACCAGCCCACGGATCTCTGCCAACTGACGGCGGAACTGGCCAGCGGTTTCCGCTCCGCCATTGAGCGTGCCGGACTCAAATTGATCGTGAATTGCGCCGATTTTGAAGAGCCGGTGTACGTTGATCGCCAGATGTGGGAAAAGATCGTCTTTAACCTGCTCTCCAACGCATTTAAGTTCACTTTTGAGGGCGAGATCGAGGTCGCCCTCCGGAACGTGGACCGCACAGCTGAACTTTCTGTCAGGGACACAGGCACCGGTATCCCACAGAACGAGTTGCCCCACCTGTTTGAACGCTTTTTCCGGGTGAGTGGCGCGCGGGGACGGACATTTGAGGGCAGCGGCATTGGGTTATCCCTGGTCGAGGAACTGGTCAAACTGCACGGCGGAACCGTGCGGGTGGAGAGCGACTCGAATCGCGGCAGCACATTCACGGTGAACATCCCCTTTGGCAAGGAGCACCTGCCGGGCGAATTGATCGAGGGCGAGCGCACGGAGCTTTCTACCAAAGTAACGGGCGAGGCCTATGTGCAGGAGGCGCTGAACTGGCTGGACGATCCGGAGAACATCTCTCCTGATTCGCCGCTCACGACGGTGTTTCCGGCGCGCGGCTTAAAAACCGGGATACCGCAGCCCATGGAGCAGCGCCCGCGCGTGCTCTTGGCCGATGACAACGCCGATATGCGCGGCTACGTTCGCCGGCTCTTGCGCGAAGAGTATGAAGTAGTCGCCGTTGGCGACGGCGAAGCTGCCCTCAGGAAGGCGCGCGAGAGACGCCCGGACCTGATCCTGACTGACGTCATGATGCCGCGGCTGGACGGTTTTGGCCTGTTGAAGGCAGTGCGCGCTGACGACACGCTAAGCAACGTCCCGGTCATTCTGCTCTCGGCGAGAGCGGGAGAGGAATCGCGAATCGAGGGTCTGCAGCACGGCGCTGACGATTACCTGGTCAAGCCGTTCTCGGCGCGTGAGCTGCTGGCACGCGTGAGCTCGCAGTTGCTGATGGCGCGCATGCGGCGCCAGTCGGCAGAACTCGAACACAAGCTACGGCTTGATTCCGAACTTCTGGCGGCGATCGTGGCCTCTTCGGAAGACGCTATCGTCAGCAAGAACCTCGATGGCGTGATCACCAGCTGGAACAAAGGCGCCGAGCAGATATTCGGTTATGCCGCGAAGGAAGCCATCGGCCAGCACATCACTTTGATTATTCCTTCCGACCGGCGGGAAGAAGAGACGGAAATCATCGCCAAGTTGCGCCGGGGAGAAAAAATCGAGCACTTCGAGACGGTGCGCGTGCGCAAGGGCGGCGAACGTCTGGACATCTCCGTCACCATTTCACCCATACGCGATGCGACCGGCCGCGTGGTGGGCGCCTCCAAGGTGGCGCGGGACATTACCCAACGCAAGCGCGCGGAAGCCGAGGTTCGGCAAGCGGAGCAGAGATACCGGGATCTTGCCGAGACTCTCGAGCTGGAAGTCAAAGCACGTACCATGGAACTGGAAAACCGTAATGCTGAGGTCCTGGTTCAGGCAGAGCTCCTCCGCCGCTTCTCTCATCGCCTGTTGACTGCGCAGGATGAGGAACGCCGGCGCATTGCCCGCGAGCTGCATGACAGTGCGGGGCAGACATTGACGGTGCTCGGCATCAGCCTGGCCCAGTTAATCCAGAAAGCGGGGCGAAAATCCCCGGAACTGGCCATCGACGCGGAGAAGATTCAGGACACGGTCAAGCAACTGCACCGTGAGATACGCACCACATCGTATCTTCTGCATCCTCCGCTGCTCGATGAAACCGGGCTGGCGTCGGCGCTCAGCTGGTATGTGCAGGGTCTGGCTGAACGCAGTGAGCTCGAAATCACGCTCGATGTGGCCGAAGATTTTGGCCGCCTGCCCCGGGACATGGAGCTCGCCATCTTCCGTCTGGTGCAGGAATGTCTCACCAATATCCATCGGCATTCGGCCAGCAATTTAGCGCGGATCCAAATTGCTTGCGACAACGCGGCAGTCCACGTGAACGTTGAAGACCACGGGCGAGGCATGGCCCCGGATAAACTGGCAGAGATCCAATCCGGTGGCTCCGGGGTGGGAATCCGCGGCATGCGGGAGCGCCTGCGTCCGTTCGATGGCAAACTGGAGATCGAGTCCGACCGCACCGGCACACGCATTTCGGTGGCAATCCCATTTACCAGGGCTCCTCGAGAGCGCCGGGAGGACGGGATTGAACCGTTGCAGGCGGCGGTTTAGACTACGCCGTGATTCGCATCCTCATCGCAGACGATAACGAGTTCGTGCGGCGCGGAGTAGCCGCATTGCTTTCGGATGCGGAAAATGTGGAAGTCTGCGGTGAGGCCGCCGATTCACAGCAAACCCTGAAGAAAGCCTGCGAATTGAAGCCGGATATCGTCCTGCTGGATGTGAGCATGCCCGATCGGAACGGCCTGGAAACGGCGCGGCTGCTGCGGGACAAAGTTCCGGAAGCGAAGATCTTGATTCTCAGCCAACACGACCCTGCCAGCCTGCGCGATGCAGCAGCACAGGCCGGGGCTGCCGGCTGCCTCGATAAAGCCCGGGTGGGAGCCGAGTTATTGCCGGCCATTCAGAAACTTTCTAATTAAGCGCATTCCCTTTCCGGAGTGTGACCCGCGTCACAACCTGATGTGACTGATTCTGCTGCCTTATCACCCTCCAAGCGGCAGACTATAATCACCAGAACGGGTGAGCTGGCTTCCCGCTGGATTTTTCAAATATGCCGCTGATCTGGTTGAGAGTCGCGCTGGGTTGCTACGCCGTGGGCCTGCTCTACGCGCTTGTCGCACTCACTCGCACCAGCGACTGGTTAAACCGCCTTGCCTTGCATGCGGCCTACCTGGGGATGATCTTTCAGTTTGTGTCACTGGTTGAGGACATTCATGCCTCGGGTCAGGTTACGCTCGCGTCCATCCACAATGCCGAATCGTTGCTGGGTTTCCTGATCATGGTGGTTTTCATGATCATCTACCTGGTTTACAAGACAACATCGCCGGGCATTGTAGTCTTCCCGGTGGTTTTTCTGCTGACCTTCGTTGCCGCGACGGGCGAACAGCCGTTCCTGGTGACGACCCCAAGCCTGCGGACGGGGTGGCTCCTGGCTCATATCGCGCTTATTTTCACCGGCTACGCTGCATTGATTCTGAGTTTCGGGGCCAGCCTGCTTTATCTGCTGCAGGAGCGGTCACTCAAGTCGAAGAAGCCAGCCGGCCTGTTATCGCGCTTGCCCGCGCTCGAAGTTATCGATGAAATCGGCTTCCGTTCACTCCTTCTCGGCTTTCCTTTTATGACTTTGGGCTTGATTGCGGGAACGGTGGTTGCGCAGTCATTTTATGGAACGCTGGATCTGCTCGATCCAAAGATTCTGCTTTCTATTCTGATGTGGTTTGTTTACCTGGTATTGCTCTATACCCGATGGAATGCGGGATGGCGGGGACGCCGCGCAGCTTATCTGGCAGCCGGCGTGTTTGTTGCCGCAGTTGTGGCCTGGGCGGCAAATTACTTCAGCACTATCCACAGGTTCGCACAATCATGAACTTTCAGCTGATTGGCGTGAATCACAAAACCGCTCCGGTGGAGATCAGGGAACGCCTCGCGATCAGCGAGTCGCGGTTGCCCGAAGCGCTCAAGCAATTTACTCAACATCCGGGCGTGGATGAGGGACTGATACTGTGCACTTGTAACCGCGTGGAGTTGCTAGCCCAAACCAAGAATGGCAGCGCCGACCTGCGCAGCTTCGTTAACCAGTATTTCGGAATCGATCCAATGGCGCTGATGCCTCATTTCTACGAGTACCGGGAGAAAGAAGCGATCCGGCACCTGTTCCGAGTGACATCGAGTCTGGATTCGATGGTGGTTGGGGAGCCACAGATACTGGGGCAAGTGAAAGAGGCGTATGCGACAGCCAGAGCTATTGGCGCCGTACACACGCAGCTTGATCAGTTGCTCACCCGGGCCTTTGCGGTAGCGAAACGGGTGCGGACGGAGACGGCGGTAGGATCGTCCGCGGTTTCGGTGGCCTCAGTTGCGGTCGAGTTGGCGAAAAAGATCTTCGGGTCTCTGAATGGAAAGACTGTTTATCTGGTCGGCGCGGGAAAGATGAGCGAACTGGCCGCGCGGCATCTGCTGGCGCATGGTGCGGCCTCGATCTTTGTTGCGAACCGCACTTATGAACGCGCCGAGCGGCTGGCGGCCAAGTTTGAGGGGCAGGCGATCCGTTTCGAGGAGCTCTATAACACCTGCGATCGCGCCGACATTGTCATTACCTCCACCGGCGCGCCGCATGCGATCTTCCGCCGCGAGCATGGCGAGCTGTTCCTGAGCCGGCGTAAAAACCGTCCGATGTTTTTTATTGATATCGCCGTTCCGCGCGATGTCGATCCGGAAATGAACAAGCTGGACGGCATCTTCGTCTATGACATCGACGACTTGCAACAGGCGGTTTCCAGCCATGTGGCCGATCGCAAGAAGGAAGCGGAGCGGGCGGAAGCGATCATCGCCAGTGAGGTCGACAAGTTCCAGTCACGGCTGCAGACGCTTGATGTTGTGCCGACGATCGTTTCCCTGCAGGACCATCTCGAAACCATCCGGCAGGCGGAAATCGATCGCGTGCGCGGGCGACTGGGCGAGCTGTCGCCCGACCAGCAATTGGCGGTCGACACACTGACCCGTGGGATCATCAATAAAATCATGCACACTCCGATCAGCACCCTGAAAACGGCGGCCAAGGATTCAGAAGCGACCACAGTCATTGACGTCGTGCGGCGGCTGTTCAATCTCCACGACAAAGACAAACAAGCAGCGACATCAGGCGGTGGACGAGGTCAGGCCTGATGGCTAGGCTGCGGATCGGCTCCAGAGGATCACAACTCGCGCTATGGCAGGCCAATCACATTGCGGCGCTGCTGCGCGGGCACGGGCATGAAGTAGAGATTGAGATCATTCACACGACCGGCGACAGGATCATCGACGTTCCTTTGGCCAAAGTTGGAGCTAAAGGGATGTTTACGAAAGAAATTGAAGAAGCGCTGGCTGCGGGACGAGTTGATCTTGCCGTTCACAGCCTGAAGGATCTACCAACAGAACTGCCACCGGGATTCGAGCTGGCAGCGGTGACAAAACGCGAGAACGCGCAGGACGTGTTCTGCTCCAAGAACTACGGCAGCATCGACCAGTTGCCGCAGGGAGCGCGAGTGGGCACCAGTAGCCTGCGGCGGCAGGCTCAGATCAAGGCGCTGCGGCCTGATCTGGAAGTCCATCCACTGCGCGGAAACGTAGATACACGGCTACGCAAGCTGGAGCAGGGAGATTACGATGCGGTGATCCTGGCTGCAGCGGGATTAAACCGCCTGGGCAAGACGCAACTCGTCAAGCAGATTATTCCGGCAGAGATTATGTGCCCGGCTGCGGGACAAGGCGCGCTGGGAATAGAGATTCGCAAGGGAGACAGTAATGTTCGCCAACATCTGGCATTTCTGGATGACGCTGCGGCGCGAAAAACGACAGCCTGTGAACGAGCGCTACTGAGCAAACTTGGTGGCGGCTGCCAGGTGCCGATCGGAGCTCACGCCCAGGGTCGCGATGGTCGCCTACACCTCGATGCCATCGTTGCGCGGCCGGATGGATCGGAGATCCTGCGCGAAGCGCGCGAGGGAGATGATCCGGTCCGCCTGGGCGAGGGCGTCGCAGAAACTCTGTTGCACCGCGGCGGTGAAGCGATTTTAGAAGAAGTCTACGGCAAGGGAATGGCTGTGCCTCAGCAGCCTTGAGCTTGGCCGCCCCTTGCTGTTTCTGCTCAATGACAACCCTCTCTAAAGGTCCTCTTTCCGCTGTACGCATTCTGGTCGGCCGCGCGAAGCATCAGGCCGGCGCACTCTCGGCAAACTTGCGCGAACTCGGCGCGGAAGTAATTGAAATTCCTTTCATCGAAATCCGCCCGCCGCAATCCTACGAACCCCTGGATGATGCGCTTCGCAAAATTCGCAGCTATGACTGGCTCATTCTCACCAGCGTGAATGGCGTAAATGCTGTCTGGGAGCGGCTGAATGAAGTCAAGGTTGGCAATTCTGACTTTGACCATTTGAAAATTGCCGCCATCGGGCCAGCGACGAGGAAGGCAGTCGAGAAGCGCGGCTTGAAAGTGGACGTCGTGCCGCGACAGTACGTGGCCGAGTCGGTGGTAGAAAGTCTCCGCGACAAAGTTGCAGGCGCAAACGTTCTGCTGGCGCGTGCCAAAGTTGCGCGCGATGTCATCCCCAAGGAATTGCGGAAACTGGGCGCAGCGGTCGATGTCATAGAGGCCTACGAGACAATGGTTCCCGCGAAGTCGCGCTTGGAACTGGAAGTATTGCTGAAGAATCTCGAACGGCGACCTGATGTGATCATGTTCACAAGCTCATCCAGTGTGAGGAACTTTCTCGGTCTTCTTCCCGAGGGCAAGAAAAGGGAACTTTTGGATGGTGTTCGCTTCGCCTCGATCGGGCCTGTGACTTCGGCCACACTTCGCGACCTTGGGCTGAAGGTCCACATCGAAGCCTCCGAGTTCACCATACCCGGGCTGGTGCGCGCGGTTGTGCAGAACCGCTAAACCCGCATCCGGCATTCCGGCATAAAATTAGAAAATCGAGCTCTGGGGGGCAAACATGCATACCGGCACCTCGCATTCGTCGGCTTCCGCCTGGCCGGAACTTCCTCTCGCGGCATGGGAGGACACATATCACACGCTGCATATGTGGACGCAGATCGCGGGCAAGGTGCGCCTGGCGCTCAGCCCACGTATGAATCATTGGTGGGAAGTGCCCCTGTATGTGAATGCCGTAGGGCTGACTACCTCGCCGATTCCCTACCGCGGCGAAGAGTTCGAAATTCAGTTTGATTTTGTGAACCACCGCGTTCTGATCGAAACGACGGAAAATAAAAGCAGAATTTTGCCGTTACGACCGATGACTGTGGCCCGGTTTTACCACGAGTTCATGGCAGCGCTGGAATCATTGGGAATTGAGACGAAGATATGGACGATGCCGTGCGAAGTTCCCGATCCTACTCCATTTGAAAAGGACACGGTTCACGAGTCGTATGATCCGGAGTATGCAAATCGATTCTGGCGGATCCTGGTGATCTGCGATGCCATATTCAAGCAGTTCCGCGCTGGATTCATCGGCAAGGCAAGCCCGGTGCACTTTTTCTGGGGAAGCTTCGATCTGGCAGTGACACGGTTTTCGGGGCGGCGAGCTCCTGAGCGCGAAGGTGCTGATCCGGTCACTCGTGAGGCGTACTCGCATGAAGTGATCAGCGCAGGCTTCTGGCCGGGCGGAGGTGATGTAAAAGGGGCGGCATTCTATGCATATGCGGCGCCCGAGCCGGCGGGCTTTGCCCAAGCACCGGTCAGGCCGAGAGAGGCGTTTTATGATCCGCAATTAAAAGAGTTCTTGCTGATGTATGACGATGCGCGTAAGTCGCACTCACCGAAAGGAACGGTACTCGACTTCCTGCAGAGCACGTATGATGCGGGCGCAGATTTGGGCAAGTGGAACCGCAAGGAGTTGGAGAAAGCGGCGGCGTGACTTACATCAGCGAGCGGGGCGTTTGGTGTGCGTCGCTTGCGCCGGAGAAGACCTAAGCACTAGCAGGCGTGACATGTTCTTTCACTCATCAGTACTTACTCGTTCAGCGAACACCCGCAATCGGCGGGAGGAACGTGGGCTTTGAGAAAGTCGGCGGCGCGTTTGTACGCGTCGATCTGATTTTCCACGCGAGCGAAGCCGTGGCCCTCGTTTTCGTACATCTTGTATTCGACCACCCCGCCGCGCTTTTTGATTGCGTCCACGACCTGCTGCGATTCTTCGTGCGGGCAACGCGGGTCATGGCCTCCCGCGAGCAAGAGCAATGGGGCCTTGATCTGGTTCACAAAGAAGATCGGCGAGCGATCCCGAAACAATGCTTCGTTCTTCTTGGGATCGCCCATGGTGGCGAGATCGGATTGCTGCAAGACCGGATCTTCGTTTTCGATTTCCGTAAACCAGTTGACGAATGGAACGATGGGCACGCCGGCAGCCCAGACCTCCGGAGCTTTGGTGACCCCCATCATCGTCATGTAGCCGCCGTAGCTGCCGCCGACCAGCGCAATCTTTTTGGGATCGACAAAACCTGTCTGCTTGATGAAATCGGCGGCGGAGATCACGTCCTGCAGGTCTCCTCCTCCCATGTCGAATAAATTCGCCTGCTGAAATTCCTTGCCATACCCTGTTGATCCGCGATAGTTCGGCGCGATGACCATGTATCCGGCATTGACCATGTGCTGGATGAATCGATTGAATGAGTTGACCGTCTGCGAAGTAGGTCCGCCGTGGACGTAGACCATAGCGGCGTTCTGCCCATTACGGACCATGTTGTAGGGCACATAAACAAAGGCAGAAATGGTCCACTTGCCGTCTTTACTGGGATAATGCACGAGAAACGGTTCGACCATATCGGCGGATTGCGTACCGCCGATCAAAGAATGTGTGATCTGCTGCGACTTGCGTGTGGCGAGGTGGTAGACCCAAATATCGGCCGGGGCAGTTGGACCATTGTGATAATAGAGCAGGCGCGAGCCGTCTCTGGTGAACGCGTGCTCTCCTGGGGGGACGTTGACGCCTTTGGGCAGAGGCAAAGCGGTTGTCTTCCCGGTCGCGACATCGTGCAGGTAAATTTCAGTGTTGCCATCAACGTTGGCGGTCCAGGTTACGTGTTTGCCATCCGGTGAGAAGCTTCCGCCGTTGATCTCCCACTTCTCGCGAGTGAGCCAGTTAATTTTCTTTGTCGCAGTTTCCAGCAGGCCGACATTATCGTAACCGTTGCCGGAATTGGAAGTAATCAGCAGTTCCTTACCGTCAGGAGAAAAAGCATCGGCCCCAAATAGATGCTCTCCGTCGTGAGGTGTCAGTAGCGTGCTCTGTGCCGTACTCACGTCGGCGACAAAGACATTCGAGTCAGTTCCCTTCGCCTGGGCTTGAGTGTAGGCGATCCATTTGCCATCGTGGGACCAGACTGGATTGTCGTTCACCTTGTCGGCAGGCGTGCCGGTCGTCAGGTGTTGCACACTGCGCATCAGCGTGTCGTAGACATCGATTTCGTACACCGAAGAAATTCTCGGCTTAACCGTGTATGCGAGATAGCGGCCATCCGGAGACCATTTCGGATATTCTTCGGCGACCTCTCGCGTGTTCGTCAGGTTGACTACCTGGCCAGTGCGCGGCGAAACGAGAAAGATGTCCCACTGCTCATCTCCGTCATAATCGGACATGTAGGCGATCCACTTGCCGTCAGGAGACCAGGTAATTGCCAGTTGCCGCTGATCGCTGACGGTAAGCTGGGTGGGCCATCCGCCGCTTGCGGGAACAAGCCAAATGTTATTCCGGCCGCTGATATTCGTGACGAAGGCGATGGTCTTTCCATCCGGAGACCACGACGACGAGCCCACCTGCCGCGTTATGTAGAGGCGCTCGATCGAAAGGCTCTGCTCGTTTTGCTCGACCCGAGCATTGGATTGTGCGGTGATCTGCCTTGGATCCGTGACGAACTTCGGCAAAGGCAGGGTTTGCGTGACGGCAAGCGCGCTCATGAATAAGAAAATAGTAAAGGAAGAAAAGGTACGCATGGCGAGTGGGAACAGAAAAGTTTAGCAGAATCGTTTCGAGTCGTGGCGCGCAGGGAATGCCGCCCGCGCGCGATCCCCATTCGCCAAGGCAGGCTCTCGCAGGTGTGCGTATTACTCAGGGCTTGGCGCTTTTATGGATTTCCACTGTGCTCCAGGTTTTATCCGCAGCGTGGCAGAGATTTTCGAGCAGGCATTCGGCGCATTTTGGGCGGCGCGCCATGCAGAGCTTGCGTCCATGCCAGATAACTTGATGCGAGAACAAAATCCACTTTTCGGGCGGAATCACCTTCATCAGATCCTGCTCGATCTTGGGCGCGTCGGTGTTCTTCGTCAGCTCAAGGCGGCGGGAGATGCGGGTGACGTGAGTGTCGACCACAATACCGATGCCCTTCTTAAACCACGTGCCCAGCACAACGTTTGCGGTTTTGCGGGCAACTCCAGGCAAGGTGAGCAGATCGTCCATGTTGTCGGGAACTTTGCCGCCAAAATCGGTAACGATCTTCTTTGCCGCTCCAACCACCGACTTCGATTTATTTCGAAAGAAGCCCGTTGAGCGAATGTCTGGCTCAAGTTGTTCCGGATTGAGGGCGGCGAAATCCCGCACCGTGGGATATTTCTTGAACAGTTCAGGCGTGACGCGATTTACATTCACGTCGGTCGATTGCGCAGAGAGAATCGTGGCGACGAGCAGTTCCCATGCGCTGCGGTGGGTCAATGCGCAAGTGGCTTCCGGGTATAGCTGATCCAGGCGCTTGAGAATGTCGGAAATTCGTTCTGCAGCGAGCGGATTGTAGCCTTTTTGGGTGCCTAAGGTGGCTTTATTGCTCTTTCGCATCCGGTGTTCGGGCGACGACTTTGCCTTTTTCGCGGACCGGAACGTGCGGGCCACATGGTCCTGGCGGCCGGTTTTTGCGGGCTGGCGGGGAATGACTCCGCGCGGCATGGATTCTCCAAAATGCAAATGCTAACAGATTACTTTCGGGGCATCTCCGCGATTGACGATTGCCAAGCGCTCCCGGTAGTCTGAACTAAGTTCAACACACGACACTCAGGAGAAGCGTGGCCGTCAAGATCGTTCAACTAGGACAGGTTTGGCGTAAAGACGATGATGGCAAGGACTATCTTGTCACCAAGGTGTATTACGAGTTGTTCAGCCAGTTTGTGGTATTGCGTCCGGCAGAGGTCACCGCGCCTGACGCCCCCACAGTGAAGGTAAAGGTCGGGAAAACCGGCGATGGCATCTCACTTCCAGGGTTTACCTTTACCCAGGAAGGTTCATTCTGAGTTATGTCCCGAAGCCCGCGATGAGCCAGCCTAAGTAACTTTTTCATGAGTGAAAAACTGCTTTTTGTTGTTTTTGTCTTCATCAAGTCGGTCGTGGCGGCGACCGGCTATGCTGGCATTGCCCTGCTCATGGGGATCGAATCTGCCTGTGTGCCGTTGCCTTCCGAACTGATCATGCCATTCGCGGGGTTTCTGGTTTATCAGGGTAATTTCTCCCTGCTTTGGGTCGCGACTGCCGGGGCGATTGGCTGCAACCTGGGATCACTTGTGGCCTATGAGATTGGGTACTACGGCGGACGGCCGCTGGTGGAAAGATATGGCCGCTGGATTCTGCTCAGCCGGCGCGAACTGGACTTGGCCGACCGCTTTTTTCTGCGCTGGGGCTACCTTGCGGTTTTCATCGCAAGGCTGCTTCCCGTCATTCGAACTTTTATCGCACTTCCCGCCGGTATAGCCCGAATGCCGCGCGGGCGTTTTCATCTCTACACATTTCTGGGTTCGTGGCCCTGGTGCCTTGCCCTTGCGTGGCTGGGAATGAAGCTTGGCGAGAACTGGCGCGAACTGGGCAAGTACTTTCATCGCATGGATATTGCTATCCTACTCGTGCTTGGTGCGGGAGTTACGTGGTTCGCCTGGTCGCACTGGCAAAATAGAATTCGGGCCACGGAATAGATTTCCGCTTTTGTCTTCAGCCCATCACTTCGAAGAGAAGGGAAGGAGGTGCATCTCGAAAATTCGGATGAACCAGCCAGTTATCGCCGAACTCTCCCTGATGGGCATGCCGATAGGTCTCGGTATGCTCGCGTTTTGTTCGCTACCCCCAATGCGCAGTAATTACCTAATCTCCCGCTAACTCTTGCAGTTCGCCCTGGGTTTCGCTTGCCAAAGCAGGGATCTCCGGCCCAGTTTCTGCCGAGTCAAACCCGCTCTCACCGCGAAGCTGGGCTTCGAGGGCAGCGAGCTGGGCTTCGATGTCCTGCTCGGCTTTGTGCTTACGGATGATTTCTTCGCGGTAGCGGCGCAGGAAATAATCAATCGTCTCGACGCGAATCCGGATTGAGCCGGTGGGCTTGTTTTCGTCGAGATCTTTGAAGCAGAAGTAGGGCGTGCCGGATTGCTCGATGATGCCTTCGATCACGCCGTAGATGGGCGCATCGTGGCCGCACTTGAAGCTGGAGATTTCGAGGGCGACGAGGTTCGGATGACGAGCGGTGAACTTTGCCGCCCAGACTTTGTGGTTGGTGCTGCAGGAGTAGGAATTTTTCCAGGCGTCGGAGATGTCGAGCGCGTGGGGAACGACGCCGGCGCGAACTTCTTCGCCGAAAAGGCGTTCGAGGAGGTCTTCGTCGAGAGGCAGAGTGTTCTGCGAGAAGATCGGGTAGCCGAGCTTCTGGAACTCGTCGAGAATTTCGTGATTGAGACCGGGATCGTGATGATAGGGGCGGCCAAGCATGACGATGCCGATGCGATCTTCCCTTTCAAGCTCGTCAAGCGTTTGACGGGCGCGGCTGCGGATGCTGGTTTCGTAATCTGAGAGAGCTTTGAAGCCGGCTTCGACGGCGCGGTCGTTTTCTTCTTCGGAGAGGCCGAGAAGCGGCTGCCATGCCTGCAGCATTTGAAACGCGAACAGCTTGCGGTCGGCGAAGTTGAGCACCGGGTCGAGATACCTGATGTTGGCCTCGGCGAAAACGTCGTTCTCTTTGGTGAACGCGGCCTTGACCGTCTCTGGAGTTGCGGTGACAGTGGGGCAGGCGTTCGCGCCGACAATGTTTTTGAGTGGCGAGTGCAGCACGTCATACATCGGGAAGAAGATGACATCAAGCGGCTTCTTGCGGTGCTTTTCCTGGATGAGGTTATAGACGTGCGAAATGCCGATTTTTGCGGGGAAGCAGGGGTCGATTGCGCCGCGGCTGGCGCCGGCGCGATAGAGCTCGCCGCTGGTGTAGTCGGAGTAAATGATATTTTCCGGCTGAATGCCCAGGCTTTCGAGGTAGCCGTTGAAGAGCGGCGCGTAGGTGTAGATGTTGAGAACGCGGGGGATGCCGACGCGCAGCTTCTTGCGGCTCTGCATCAGCGGTGTGCGGGCTTTGGCGGCTTTGTCCCAGAACTTGACGGCTGAGGGAACCGGGTCAGCGACGACCTTCGGGTTAACCGGGCGAAAGACTTCATGGGCTGCGTACTCGACGAAGTTGGGGTATTTGTCCTTGATCTCGTCGATGCCGGCCTTGATGTCTTTCATGTCGTTGATGTCTTCGACCAGGCCTTTTTCGCAGGTGGCGATGATGAGGCGCTGCTCGCCGTGCATGAGCGGCACCTTGGTGACCTTCTGGATGGGGACGAAGCTCTTGTCGTCTTTGGGGCCGGTGCGAATGTCGATGAAGGTGCGCAGGCAATTGTTCTTGCAGAAGTTGCAGCGCGTGGACTCATTGCGGGTAGTGCGGTATTCAATTTTGCGAACGGCATCAAGGCCGACGAAGCTGGTGCGAGTGCCGTTGCGCCAGACGCGCAGAGATTCCTGGGCAGCGCCGATTGCGCCGGATTCGCCGCAGAATTCGTGAACGATGATCTCGGGCTTCTTTCCGGCGGCGCGGAAGCTGTTGCGAATGAAATCGACTTCGGCTTTGACCACGGCGAGGTTGTTCTGGGTTCCGCCTTGGAGAACGAAGCGGGTGCCGAGCGCGGCAAGATTGGGAATGCTGGCGACGTAGAGGAATACGTTCTTGGGAAGAACGGCGGCGAGGCCGGCGAGAATTTCTTCGGCGCGCCACCCCTGGCGCTGGAAGTTGACGATGTCGGACTGCATGAAGACGGCGCAGCCGTATCCGAAGACGGGCATGGCTTGCGCGGAGAAAGCGAGGTCGGCGTATTGCTCGACGCTGAGGCCGAAGCCTTCGGCGGTCGATTGCAGGAAGTATCCGTTGCCGGCTGAGCACTGGGTGTTGAGCTTGAAATCTTTTACGCGGCCATTGTGCAGGATGATGATCTTGATGTCCTGCCCGCCAACGTCGACGATGACGTGGGGATCTTCGTAGAACTTGAGCGCGGATTCAGTGTGGGCGACGGTTTCGACCAGCGCGACATCGGCGTGAAGAACGTCTTTGAGAATGTCTTTGGCGTAGCCGGTGGTGGCGACGCCGAGCACTTCGAGCCTGGCGTTCTGCTTTTCGACCTGGGTACGCAGGTTCTCGAACATCTCAATGGTGTCCTGGATCGGATTGCCGTTCGAGAGTTGATAGGACTTGCAGAGAATGTCGCCGTTTTCGTTGAGCAGCACGGCTTTGGTGGAGGTTGAACCGCCGTCGATGCCGATGAATCCGCCGACCGTAGTGCCGCTCTGAAAAACTGCTGGCGTGAACGGCTTGCGACGATAGGAAACTTTGAAGTCGTCGAGCTCGGGAGCGTCTTTGACCAGGCCCTTGGCGCCGGATTTGGCTTTCTCTTCCTGGCGTCCGAACTCGATGTAATGAAGCAGTTGATCGTAGCCGCGGTAGCAGCCCACGCAGTCGTCTTCGGCTTTGCCAAATTCGATTGCGCCCATGGCGGCGAAATACTGCGCATTCTGCGGTACCTTGATCAGGTCCGCCGGCTTTGCGCCCTCGGGAATGGCGACCTTGCGCTCGGTCCACATGCGCGGGATATTTTCCTGCCACGCTTCACGCATGCCTTTGATAAAGCTGTTGGGGCCACCAAGCAAAAGCACGTGCGGCTTGAGGGTGTGGCCGCGGGTCAGAACGCTGAGGTTTTGCAAAACGATGGCTTCGAAGAGCGAGGCCATGAGTTCATCCGGAGGCGTGCCGACTTTCTGCAGGCTGTTGATGTCGGTTTCGGCGAAGACGCCGCACTTGCCGGCAACCTTGTGCAGCTTGATTCCCTTGTAGCCTTGGAGCGTAAGCTGTTCGGCAGGAATTTTGAGCTTGGCGTTGATCTTGTCGATGACGGCGCCGGTGCCGCCGGCGCATTTATCGTTCATCGAAGGAATCTTTTTCTTGCGGCCGGTTTCTTCGTCGTCTTTGAAGACGATGATTTTCGCATCCTGTCCGCCGAGTTCGATGACGGAGTAAACCTCAGGGTGCATCTTTTCGACGGCGAGGGCGACTGCGGTGACTTCCTGCACGAACTTCGCGCCGACCTGATCGGCAATCGCGCCCGCTCCTGAGCCGGTCATGAACATGCGGGTGTTGTGGCGATCGATGCCGACTTCGGCTTCCATACGCTTGAGGAATTCGAGCGTTTTTTCGGGCTGCTTGGTCTCGTGGCGCTGATAGTCCTGCCACAGCACCTCGTCGGTTGTGGCGTCAATCACGGTGGCTTTGACCGTGGTTGAGCCAACATCGAGGCCGACCATGAACTTGGTGTGATGATCATGCGGCTTGAGATCGTGGCGGACAGGCTGATCGCAAGCGGGCTGAGCGACGCCTGCGGATGGTGACGCTGGAAGAATTTGCAGGAGCTCCTGTTGATTATCGTGATGATGATCGTGCATTAGGCCTCACTCCGTAAAAGAACGACATCAACCCCAGAGAACGCGGAGAGCGCCGAGAGAAATAACGCCTGCGTACTCGGCGCACTCTGCAGTTAATCCATTAATCTCCCGACATGGCCGGAACAGCTTCGACTGTAACCCGCGTGCGTTTCATGAAGCGCGTGTCTTTGTTAATGCGATCGTTGACGTGCAGGATAAACTGGGCGGCAGTTCCGGCAACGCCTTCGCGATGCGGCACGTGGTAGAACGGCCGCTTCAGTTCGGGATGCTCGTCGATGTATTCGCGAATCTGCTGCATCGACTTGCCGGTCTGCTTCAGGCACTGCTCGAATTCGGTCTTGGCTTTGACCTTGGCTTCGCCGAGCGCCATCTGCACGCGGCTGTGAGCATTGACCTCGCCTTCGCCGGAGGTTTCGATCGGCAGGAAGATCATGTCTTTGAATTTATTGACCACGGCCGATTGCACTCCGTCAGACTGCGATGACGGCATGCAGCCGAACGGTTTGAGCGCCAGCACCATGTGGCAGAGCTTGTGGACAGTGTAGTAAACGTTCTTACCGACTTCGAGGTGACCTTCGCCGCCACGCGCGAACTGGTTGTAGAAAGGATGCGCCATTTCGGCCAGTTCGGTTTGCGGAACGAGATGATGGGTGATGCCGCCGAGGTTCTTGATGGTGCGGTGATAGAAGAACCTCCAGGTCTTTTCGCCGAAGCCGATGCCCCACAGCTTTTTGCGCAGGCCGATGTAGTTGGCGAACTGTTTCTTGAACTCGTACCACTCGGGATTGCGATGCGGGCGATTTACCGGCCACTTCGCAATGGCATGGGCTTTGGCCTGATACATCAGATATGCGACCCACGTGGCGATAGGCTCAACGATCACCTGCGCGCCCTCGCGCTCGAGGAATTCGAACATGTGGAAGTTGCCGTCACCCTCGGTGATCTGAGCCCAGAATTCTCCGGTAATTTTGACAACTGGTTTCACCTTGGTGCGATCAACCTCAATGCTGTCCATCCTGTCACGGGCAGTTTTGAGGGCGCTGAGATAATCCTTGCCCCACATGTGCTCGTGCCACTTGCCGAAAACGTTGGCGGTGTTGCGGAGAATCTTGTTGCTTTTGAATTTCGGCTTGAGCCAGTTGGGAGCGCGCTCTTCAATTTCAAACGATTTGCGGTTGCGCAGGTCTTCGCAGAGCCCGTCAACGGCTTCGTGAAAAACTCGATCGGTCTCCCCCTTATTGGTTTCGAACGGGCGAATCTGATAGATGAGGTCGTTGAAGACGTCGCCGAGGTGCATGGCGTTCAACATGCCGAAGCCGAAGTCGATGGTGAACTTGAGGCCGGGCTCGCCGGATGCGGCCTTGATTCCGTCGCTGTCTTTGAACAGGAGCACGCGGAAGCCGTCGAAGCCGGCGTTTTTCAGGGCGAAGCGGTACTCGGCTTCGTACATGCCGAAACGGCATGGGCCGCAGGAGCCGGCGGTGAAGAAAACGTAGTTGTCGAGAATGTCCTGCCGCGGAATGCCTTCTTTTTCGAGGAACTGGAGATATTGGACCAGATTCCCGACAGTGAAGTATGTCGGGTTGCACTGGCCGTTGTTACCGTATTCCTTGCCGATCTGGAATGCTGGAACGTCGGGCACGGGCAGCTTTTCGCAACGATAGCCGCAGCCCTGGAAGACGGCACGGATCAGATCCTCGTGCTTCCAGGTGAAACCACCGAACAAAATGGTGGTCTTGCTCCGCTGCTCAGCGGTAAAAGCGCGCTCGACAGGACGGTGGAAATGCTCGGGCTTGTCGAGGCCGGCGATTTTACGCAGGCGCGCGCGTTCGGCTTCAAGGCGCTGCTTGATTTCGGCGTCGTTTTCAATGCGAACTAAAGTTGCCATGATGTTCCTCCGGCGGATGTGGGCGTTAAAGTGGGTGTAATCAAGAGAGTTCGCGGATGATTCGACATTCCGCGCGAGATTCCTCGCCTCGCTGGTGAAAACGCTAGGCTTCGGAAGGACTCAACAGATAAATTGGTGCGATTTGAAGAGCAGAGTCGCCCGGTATGCGGTGCTCCGCAAGGGAGTGGACCCGGTGAGCGGGTCGAGCACCTCGGGGGAGAATCTAATTTCACCAGAACTCCTTCCGACTCAATACAACAGAAGGTTCACGGTTCGCACACAGAGTGTTGTTTGGGCAAAACAAACTCTCTGGCGCCTAACATCTTGCAGTAACTGTTGTAGCTTCCGTCCCCACGGAAGCGCCCCAAACTCGAATGACCTTACAGCGGTTTAGGTGAAGCTGCCGTCTATACCCTGGAATTTATGGGTAGCCTGGCGCAACACCCAGTTTACGACCCTGGCATCGTTGTAACAGAAACCGAGGTTATGATTCAACGTCGAGAAGCAATGGGTCTGGCACGACTTCTTCATTTCGTTCAATTGCGGCACTTCGAACTTGTGGTTTTCGATTGTACCCCAGTCATGCGTAGCGGAGTACATGGGGAAGCACGGAGCTAATGTGCCGTCCACTCGGATAATGATCGAGTTCTGGCCGGCGCGGCAGTTCCAGGGCTCGACTTTGCCGCGGAGGAACTCTTTCATGTCCTGCAGGCGTTTGACGGAGTTGACCATCTTGTAACCTGATTCGTTCTTTTCGATGATCCAATCGACCAACTCGTCCACCTTCGGCCAGTCTTCCGGATAAATAAAGGTATCGTTGTCGTCGTAGTGCTTAAAGTGGTTCTGCTCGATCATAGGCGATTCGTTAATGTGATAGTCGGTCGCAATGCCATGCTCGCGGGCAATTTCGGTGAGCTGCTTCACGTCTTCGTGGTTGTTGCGGCAGATGTTGATGTTGAAGAAGACGGCATAGCCGTACTTGTATTGCTTGCGCACGAGGTAATCGAAATACTTGCGTACAGGAGTGAGCGCCTTCGGCAGGCCGGGCTTCTCATCAACGGCATCAACCGCGAAATTGAAGATGGCCACACCGGCGTCGGCGAGGCGGTCGATGACGTCGGTGCGGAGCAGCCGGGCATTGGTTGGCATGTAAATCCAGAAGCCCTTTTTGGCCGCGTAATATGAAACCTTATGCACCAGCTGCGGCCGGAGCAGAGGCTCGCCGCCCATAAACGCGAGGACGCGGCAGGTCGTCGATTCCAGCCAGTCGATGGAGCGCTTGGCAACTTCTTCCGTCATGCCTTTTACGCTGTTATCGAACGCCCAGCAGTAGTGGCAATCGAGGTTGCACTTCCACTCGGTAAACAGGTAAGCGATGATCGGATGAAACGGCCCGGGAAGAACGCGCGACTTGATGTAAGGAAAGAGCCAGCCGTTCATGGCGCGGTAGACCCACTTTGCCGGCCAATGGCGCTTGCCGCCGCGGGCGAGGGCCAGATTTTCTTCGTAGTTGTCCTCCTCCGACATCAGTTCGGGATACTGAGGAAACACCGGCTCAGGAAACTTGTTGTCTCCATCGCTCGGCAGCAACACCGGTCGCGGCGCGGGAGCTTTGGTCAGTAGATCGTGAAGCTGAACATCGAGGCGAAACTGGGGTGGTGAGTCGGGCTGATATGTCGTTTCCTGAAGGGCAGGCATGCTTTCTCCTTCAAATCAGGTTGTGGCTTATAGCAAAGGGTAGATTTGTTGGCCCAAAATTTGGTTGCATTAAAAATTTTGGCCAGTGGCACTCGGGCGATATTGTGACGTGCAGTGGAGGCGGGCGTTCTCATTTTGGGAATAGAGTGGGCTGCGCGAATTGACGCACTTCGGGATGGTGAGCAGCGTCGCAATTAGCCGCCGACACTCTGGGGCGCCATCCTGATCTAACCAGATGATGAATTGCTAAAATCATTGTTGCGGGTGAGATGGATTCCTTTCCCATGTCTCGCAAATGCGACGAGACCTGGGCTAACCCCAAGTGTGTGAGTTAGGCTCAAGGCTGGGCTTGCTCCTCATAAATCAGCGTATGCCATTCACCGAGCAATTCGATGTGGTTGTAGTTGGCGCAGGTCATGCCGGGTGCGAGGCGGCGATGGCGGCGGCGCGCATGGGGCTGGAGACGGCGCTCTATACCTTGAACGTCGATCTCATCGCGCAGATGTCGTGCAACCCAGCGATTGGAGGGATTGCCAAGGGGCACCTGGTTCGCGAGGTGGACGCGCTCGGCGGCATCATGGGCGAAATCACGGATGCGGTCGGGATTCAGTTTCGGCTGCTGAATACTTCGCGAGGACCGGCAGTGTGGTCTCCGCGGGCGCAGTGCGACAAGCAGGCGTATCGGTTGAAGATGCGCGAGGTGCTGGAGTCGCAGCCGAATTTGAAGATCAAGCAGGCGGAGGTGGCGGAGCTGATTATTGAGGAGAGCTCTCAGCTCTCAGCTTTCAGCTATCAGTCAACGCCTTGTCATCCCGAGCGAAGTGAGGCAGTGCCGAACGGAGTCGAAGGACCCAGTGCTTTTTCCGACGGCGTCGAATACCGCCGCATCGTTCGCGGCGTCAAGCTGAGAGACGGCCGGACCGTCGGCGCAGAGGCGGTGATCATTACCACCGGAACATTCCTGAACGGGTTGATTCACTGTGGGGAACAGCAGTATCCGGCAGGACGGTCGGGCGAGCCGAATGCGGTTTTGCTGGGAGAGGCACTGAAGAAGCTTGGGCTGCGCGGCTCCCGCTTGAAGACAGGAACTCCCCCGCGCCTCGATGGCCGCACGATCGACTGGTCGCGTTTTCAGATTCAGCCAGGCGACGACGATCCAACCCCGTTCAGCTTTCGAACCAAACGCGTGGCAAAGCATAATTCGCAGGTCCCGTGCTACATCGCGTGGACCACGGAGGAGACGCAGCGCATTATTCGCGAGAACGTGCACCGCTCACCGATGTACAGCGGGCAGATCCAATCGACCGGGCCGAGGTATTGCCCTTCGATTGAAGACAAGATCGTCAAGTTCCCGGACAAGAGCACGCACCAGCTTTTTCTGGAGCCCGAGGGGCTGAACACGCATGAGATTTATGTGAACGGCATGAGCACCTCGCTGCCGGTTGAGGTGCAGCTTGCAATGCTGAAGTCGATTCCAGGCCTCGAAACTGCGGAGATGCTGCGGCCCGGGTATGCGATTGAGTATGACTCGATTGATCCAACGGAGCTGGAACGTACCTTGGAAACGAAGAAGGTCTCGGGTCTGTTTCTCGCCGGGCAAATTAATGGAACCAGCGGTTATGAAGAAGCGGCATGCCAGGGATTGATGGCGGGAATTAATGCCGCGCTGAAAGGGAAGAATGAGGCGCCGCTGATTCTCGACCGCACCGAGGCGTACACGGCCATCCTGATTGATGACCTGATTTCGAAGGGAACGAATGAGCCATACCGCATGTTCACTTCGCGTGCGGAGTTTCGCCTGCATCTCCGCATTGACAACGCCGACCGGCGACTGACGCCGCACGGACGCAGGGTGGGTTTGATCGGCGATCAAGCGTGGGCGGATTTTCAGGCAAAACAGCTGCGCCTGGAAAGAATGAAAAAGCTGCTCGAGGGTACGAAACTGACGGGTGCGATGTTGGAAAAGATTCAATCTCCAGCTTGTCATTCCGAGCCGAGCGAGACGGAGCCGGGCGCAGTCGAGGGACCTTGTGCTCCCGTTGATCTTTCATCTACGGTCGGACAGCCGCTCGCACAACTCCTCAAGCGGCCGCAGATTGTGGTTGAGCAATTTGCTGTTGTGCTTGCTCATTTGGTGCCCGATTTCTTCGATCGAGAATTCCGTGTGTCCACTGAGCCTCATGTGGTGCATCTTTCTTCCGAAACCCGCAATGAGCTGAAGTCCGTCGAGACGGAGATCAAGTACGAAGGCTATTTGCAGCAGCAGCAGAAGGCGATCGAGCGGCTGAAAAAGGCCGAGAAGCGCACGATTCCGGAATGGTTCGACTACGGCTCCGTCAGTGGGCTCTCGCGCGAGATGAAAGAGAAGCTGGTCAACATTCGCCCACGGACCCTGGGGCATGCGGCGCGAATTCCAGGTGTCACCCCGGCGGCGGTTTCACTGGTCAATGTGTATATCGAGATTCAGGGCAAACGGCGGGAGCAAGTGGCGGCGCAGTAGCCGGAAAACGTTGCCGCGCTTCCATTCACCTGGCCTCTACCCGCAAAAATAGCGCCGCAGCAGCTCTCGAACTTTATTGCGTGACATTCTGCCTTTGCATATCCTGCAAAAGGATTTTCCATGCCTAGCGGTCCTGAGCAGCTGTTACTTGAGCTTTTTGCGATCTTTGTCTCGGCAAAGGTTGTGGGCGAGGTCTTTGAGCGGTTCAGCCTTCCCTCGGTTCTGGGAGAGATTTGTGCGGGCGCGGTCCTGGGACCCTATGCGCTGGGATGGGTGCGGCCGAGCGACACGATTTATTCAGTTGCGGAAGTCGGAGCAATTTTCGTGCTGTTCAGCGCCGGTCTTGAGATCAGCCCGCGCGACCTGATCGGGGTGGGCCGGCAGGCCGTTCTGGTCGCGGTAGCCGGGGTGGTGGTGCCGTTCATTCTGGGCTTCGCCTACATGAAGCTGCGCGGAGACGCTTCGACCGAGGCTGTGTTCGTCGGCGCGGCCATGGTTGCGACCAGCGTAGGAATCACCGCCCGGGTGCTCGGCGATCTCCACGTGATCTCGACGCATACGGCGAAGATCATCCTGGGCGCGGCGGTTTTCGATGACATTCTGGGCATGGTGCTGCTCGCCGTAGTCGCTGGGCTGACGCTGAACGGCAAGCTGGAATGGTTGCACCTGGGCGTGCTGATTACTGAAGCGGTGCTGTTTGCCCTGATCATGATGTTCGTTGCACCGCGCATTGTACGCAGGATTGAGCCGGGTGTGGAGCAGCTTTCCATGCAGAATCCCTCGCTGATCGTTGCTCTGGCCATCTGCTTATTTCTCTCCTGGCTGGCGGCCAAGATCGGCATGGCGGCAATCATAGGAGCGTTCTTCGCCGGGCTGGTGTTCGCCGACTATGCTCCCCAGTGGAACCTGATTCCGCGCGTGGCGGGCATCACGGAGTTTCTCGCGCCCTTTTTCTTTTTTACCATCGGCTCGCGCCTGAACGTAAAGCTTTTCACCGGGCCGGTTCTCGTCGCCGCGGTGATAATTTCTGTTTTGGCAATCATCTCTAAAGTCATCGGCTGCGGCTTGCCCCTGCTGGGAACGGAGGACTGGAAAACGGTTTTCCGCGTGGGCGTCGGCATGATGCCGCGCGGTGAAGTCGCGCTGATCGTGGCTCTCGTCGGGTTGGAGTCGAAAATTGTTTCGCTGTCCACCTACAGCATTGTTGTGTTCATGACCGCAGTCACCACGATGCTCTCGCCGCCTTTGCTGCGCTATCTCTTTCGCAATGAAATTGCCGCACGCGAAGACGATACGGCAGCGGCCCGCGTCCATTTATAATTCCGCCGTTCTTTAATTAAGGAAATCGTAATCGGAAGAAGTTGTACCCGGAGAGATCATGGACCTCACAGGTCGTGTGGCGCTGGTTACCGGCGCGTCACAGGGAATTGGGCGTGCGTGCGCCGTGAAGCTGGCGGGCCGCGGCGCGGCCGTGGCGCTTGCCGCGCGCAGCCGCGAAAAGCTGGACGAAGTGGCGCAGCAGATCGCCGCCTGCGGCGGCAAGGCTTCCGCATTCGCCGTAGATGTTGCCGATGAAGCGCAGGTGAAAGAGGTTTTCAAAGCGGCCATCGCAGAGTTGGGAAAAATCGATATTCTCGTGAACAACGCCGGGATCACACGGGATCAGCTGGTAATGCGCATGAAGCGCGCCGACTGGGACGCGGTGATCGCAACGAATTTGACTTCTGCGTTTTTGTGCATTCAGCAGGTGATTTCTCCGATGCTGAAGCAGCGATGGGGAAGAATTATCAACATCACTTCGATTTTCGGGCTGACGGGGCAGACTGGGCAGGCGAACTATTCGGCGTCGAAGGCCGGGTTGATTGGCTTGACCATGTCAATCGCGCGCGAGCTGGGTTCACGCAACATTACCTGCAATGCGGTCGCTCCCGGCTTCATTGAAACCGATATGACCAGCCGCATGGGCGAGCAGTTCAAAGAGAATGCTGTCAAGATGATTCCGCTGGGCCGGATCGGGACGGTCGAGGATGTGGCGAATTCGGTTGCGTTTCTCGCATCGGAAGAGGCGGCATACATTACCGGCCACGTGCTCAGTGTGAACGGCGGGATGTTGATGGGGTGAGGCGCACCGGAGAGGTACAGAAATGTCTCACGTCACTCCCCGCGCCAGTGCCAGTATGGTCAGGTCGTTCTGCGCTTGTCCTCCTGTAAACTCTTTCACTTCATCGAGGACTGCCAGGCAAATCCGGCGTGCGCTGCCGCTGGGGTTGTGCTGCCAAACCTGCTTCACGCCATCCAATCCGAACTCGTCCCCTTTGCGCTTTGCCTCAACTACTCCGCGCGAAACCAGCAGCAGCATTGCTCCCGGCTCCAGAGCCACAATGCCGGCGTCAGCGGTGGTATGGGAAAAAAGCCCTAACGGCAAACCCGTGGCATAAAGTTCCCTGATTCCCGTGTCGCTCATCGCCAGGCCGGGCGTGTGCCCCGCATTGAAGTAGCACACGGTGCCCAGATGCTCGTTATAGCAGCCGGCGAACGCGGGGCACGAACAAACCTTGTGCGCCGTCTTGAGAATGGCGCGATTGAGCTGCAGGGAAATCTCAATCATGGCGTCGATCTCATTGACATCTTCGCGGGCAAGTAATTCTGTTCCGGCGGCGCGAAACGTGACCCCGGCGGCTGAAACCACGTCACGATTTTCCTCAATGCGTCCTGCCACATCGAGCAGGCCAAAGAGCACACGATGGGGGCCGACCCGGATAAACTCGCAAAGGTCGCCGCCGACGCGCTGCCCGAGATATGCGGCCGCGAGCTCCGCGCCTTGCAGGCGGGGGACCTCCGCTTCCACAGGATTACCCAGGGGAGAGGAACGGGGCTTCAGCGAGTTGAGCAGAGCGCGCATGGCGGTCGGGCCGAGAGATTACCACACATTTGGGCCGGAGGCCAGAGCTGAATCGTCGTCGCCTCGGCCCCGGAATGAAGGGACGAAGCTCCACGGGCCGCAAACGCTTTTGGCTGGACGCTTCCCGGTGCGGCGCAGAACACATCAGTGCATTGGAAAAAGCAGATTCCTCTTGGCTCGCTGGCGTTCGCTGCTCGGCCGGGCCGGCGAGACGCCTGCCCTTACGCAAGCATTGACGACACAGGTCTGTTTTTCTGGAAGCTACGTCTATCTCCGCAGCATCTTAGTTATGAGCGGGTTGCAGGTTACCGTGGTGCAGCAGCAATGCTCCGGCCACGGTCAGCATGTTATACTGCGCTCACGATGTCGTTGGGGATTCTCCCCTAAGTTGAAGGAAACTAAAGATGGTTCGTAGTTCTCGCCGTTCGCTTCCCGTAATCTTTTTTGTGCTCGTCACCTGCGGCTTTCTGGGCATGCTCTTCGGGCAGAAGATCAATCCCGCGGCCGCGCCTACCGGCGACTCCGATCTGCGCGACAGCTTGAAGTCGTTCACGCAGGTCTACGAAGTGGTCGAGCAGAACTACGCCGAACCAGTCAACCCCGACAAGGCGATTTACGACGGCGCCATTCCGGGGATGCTGCACGTTCTCGATCCGCACTCGAACTTCTTCGATCCCAAGCAGTACGCGCTGCTGCGCGAGGACCAACGCGGCAAGTACTACGGCGTGGGCATGACCGTCGGGCCGCGCAATAACAAGGTAATTGTGATTGCGCCGTTTGTGGGAACACCGGCCTACCGCGCCGGCATACGGCCGGGAGACATCATTGTTGCAGTTGACGGAAAGCCCACCGACAACATGAGCACTGGAGACGTCGCCGACCTGCTCAAAGGGCCAAAAGGGACGACGGTCCACATCACGATTCTGCGCGAGGGCAGCGATAAGCCGCTGGAATTTTCCGTGGTGCGCGACGAGATTCCACGTTACAGCGTCGATCTGCATTTCATGATTCGGCCGGGGATTGGATACATCCATATCACCGGATTCAACGAGACGACCGAAAAAGAAGTTTCGGATGCGCTCGATCAAATGGGCGATCTGAAGGGATTGATCCTCGACCTGCGACAGAATCCAGGCGGGTTGCTGAGTGAAGGCGTAGGCGTTGCCGATAAATTTCTGCGCAAGGGACAATTGATCGTTTCGCACCACGGCCGCTCGTCACCCGAGAAGCGCTATGTCGCTTCGCATGGAAATGGCGGCAAGGAATATCCGCTGGTGGTGCTGGTCAATCGCGGGACGGCCTCCGCGGCTGAGATCGTTGCCGGCGCCATTCAGGACCACGATCGCGGGTTGATCGTCGGCGAGACGACATTCGGCAAGGGCTTGGTGCAGACGGTTTATCCGCTTTCTGAAAACACCGGCCTTGCACTGACCACGGCGCATTACTACACACCAAGCGGGCGGCTCATTCAGCGCGATTATTCGAATATTTCCCTCTACGACTATTACTTTGACCGGGACGAAGATCAGTCGACCGCGAACCGCGAGGTAAAGCTCACCGACAGCGGCCGCACGGTTTACGGGGGCGGCGGCATCACGCCGGATGTGAAAATTGATCCGGTCAAGAGCAATCCGTTCCAGGACACGCTCCTGCAACATTACGCGTTTTTCAACTTCGCCAAGCACTTCATGGTGAACCATCATCCGACGAAGAGCTTTGAGGTCGACGATACGGTCATGCAGGACTTCAAAAAGTTCCTGGACGACGAGAAAGTCCCCTACACCGAAGCCGACCTGGTGCAGAACAACGACTGGGTGCGCTCGAATATCAAGAGCGAAATCTTTGTGAATGCGTTCGGGCAGGAAGCCGGGCTGCAGGTCAAGGCGGAGAACGACCCTGAAATTCTGAAAGCGCTGGATCTTCTGCCCGAGGCCAAGCAACTCGCCGACAACGCAAAGAAGATCATTGCCGAGCGCGCATCAGCCCGGCCATTGAACCGGTAATTAGTTACTCGAGTCGCGAGTCGGAGGTGTCGTTGCGAGCTCGAGTCACCGGCGTTCGGGGATGGTTTTTATTGCTCAACCAGTTGGGTTCCGAGCCACTTTTACCTCGCAAACGGCCTCCCGCGCCAAAACGGCGGCCGTCCTCAACTAGATGGGTAACCATCCCTGGGTTACCCCAAGCAATTCAAGCTTCGCGCCATCCTGTGGCTGGGTTGGTCAAGATACCCTCAAATTGTGCCGGCACCGCCATATGTCACGAAAACTCTGGTTTTTGCCGGGATTTCAGGGCATACTTAGGGCAGCTCTCCTCGTAGCTGCCCCTGGGTTCAACCGTGCAAAATTCAACGCTCGAAATCGGTCCTGGTTCTAACGCAGCTTCCCCGCAAACCTCACCTGCCCAGAAGCAGCGGCGTACCATGCTGGGCGCTTTGGCCCTGCTGCTGCTGGCGCTGATCCTGGTGCTGGCGAAGGATTGGGACTTCTGGTTTCCACCCGAGAGTGCGGACGTTGACACCAGCGAACAGGCGCCACGCCATCACGTAATGCCGCATGTTCAGGCCCCGGAGGCAACGAAGCCGCCGGTTGTTGCCAAGAAGGCGAGGCACACTCCTCATGCGGCCGAGGTTGCGGCTGCAACTCCCGCTCCGGTGGTGACCACGACAAACCGCGCGGTGCTGCCTCCGCTTGAGATCGAAGTTGTTGCCGGCGATCAGCACCAGCCGGCGCAGCCCGCGAACAACTCAGTCAAGGTTGACGTGCAAGACCCGTCTGCGGCCAACGGCGCCGCGAACGGTGTAGAGAACGCCGCGGCCCGCGTGACGCTTTCGCCGGCTACGGCGGGGAGAGTTTCCCGCTCGGTCGATCCCAGTTATCCGCTGCTGGCCAAGCAGATGAAGGTGCAAGGTTCGGTGGTGCTGCAGGCGATCATCGGGGCCAGCGGCAACATCGAAGATCTGCGCGTGGTCAGCGGGCCCTCCATTCTTTCCGACGCGGCGCGCCAGGCGGTGAGGCAATGGCGCTTCAAACCCTACTACCAGGAAGGGCAGCCGGTTGAAACCGAAGCCCGCATCACTGTAAACTTCACCATCTCAACGTACTAAGCTGCGGCTGTTCAATCGCCAGTCAGGGTTGGCCCATGGGTAGGCAGTCTTTCCCGCTGCTGTTCGTGATCGTTTCCATCGTTCTTCTCACAGGCAACCATGTGCAGGCTGGCCTTCCTCACAGCCGAGGGCGGCAAAGTTTTATGCTGGCCAAAGGAGGACCTGCCATGTCATTCAAGCTGGCCACTTCGAGTTTTTCTAATGGCGGCGAGATTCCCAAGAAGTTCACCTGCAGCGGGGCGGATGTTTCGCCCGAGCTTGCGTGGAGCGAAGCGCCCGCGGGAACGAAGAGCTTCGCGCTGATTGCCGACGATCCGGATGCGCCGGGAGGAACTTACACCCATTGGGTAGTTTACGATCTGCCCGCGAACAAGGCGAGTCTGCCGGAGAATGTTGCCAAGACCGATGAGATTTCCGGCGGAGGCAAGCAGGGCCGCAATGACTTCCGCAAGATCGGCTACGGAGGCCCGTGCCCGCCGCCGGGTAAGGCGCATCGTTACTTCTTCAGGCTGAATGCGCTCGACAAGATGCTGAATCTGAGCGCGGGAGCCGGCCGCCAGGACGTGGAGCAGGCGATGAAAGGCCACGTTCTGGGCGAAGCGGAAGTGATGGGAAGGTTCGCGCGCTGAGCTTCACTGCGGTAGTTCAAAGCGGCGGATGGTCGGGCAGCAAATCCAGGCGGTAATTAAGCGGCAAAACTGTGCGGAAAATTAAACAGGCGTCCGGACTCTTTCGAGTCACTGGACGCCCGGGCAGCCCTCCCCCAGAACTGCTCAATTAGGAATGTAAATAGTTGCGGCAAAGTTGAAAATGGCCCGTCCGTGCCAGGGTGGGGCACGCTGGTGCCATAACGGTGTCGGGCTCGCCAGTTTTGCTTCTCTACACAACAGCGGATTTCTCGCTACCCTCGGAATGCGGCGCTCAGGATGACGAGGGATTTTTGAGCGTCCGCCAATAGGGAGCAGAGGCACGATCTCAGTTGCAGGTTTCAATCAGGCTGGAGACCGCGTTTACGGAGTCGATCATCTCCTGATCGAATCCGATAGCGGCGAAATCCACGTTGAATTTTTCTTCAAGAAACACGGCCATAGCGACGGCATCGACCGACTGAAGCCTGCCGCTCAGGAGAAGCGAGCTGTCGTCAGAGAACGGCTCGTTATCTCCCTTGCGACTCAAGAGATCGCTAAGAAAAGCTCGGATTTCCGGTTTGCGGTCGATTTGAAGTTTCATGAGATCAGGCCCAGAAGATGCGCGAGGAAGCGAAAGCTTTCGCTGAGCGGATAGCGCACGTAGGTGTAGTCAAAGACTCTCAAGATGCAAAAGAAGCCGCAGACACAGACAAGCGGCCCCAGTTCACGACGGAGCCAACCGGCGGCCGCGCTCTTGCGTTCTCTGATCTGAGAGATGCCGATGCCGGTGGCAAGAACGATGGTGTAGAAGAGATACGATTGAAAACCGACCAGCGCCTTCCAGAATCCAAGCTGCTCGATGTAGTTGAGGTCGCGGAAGAAATGAAAGAAAGCGTTGCCGAATCCGGCAGCGGCAAACGTGGCCGCGAAGAGCCGCCAACGGCCACTGCGTTTGAAATAGCGCATGAATGTGGGATAGAAGAAGCAATCGACCAGCAGCTCTTTAAAGTAAAAGTAGTAACGGTTCCAGAACTCGGCGATCGATTTTGAAGTCAGCGGTTTGTAGGTATTCCTCAGGGCTGCGAAGCCGGCCATACGGCAGATCGCCACGATTCGGTGGCCAAGAATCGCGAGTTCGATCATCTTCTCGAAGAAATCTGAAATGAGGCTGGTCCAGGCCTGATAGCACGGGAAGTGTGCCCGCTGCACGCTGAGATGAAAGACGAAATCGTAGTAAGGAACGTTGAGGTATCCGTGGACGAGCGGCATGTAAGCGTAGGTCAGGAATAGATCGAGAGCCACGGACCAGAGCAGCAGCTTCATGCCTTTGAGCTGTGCGATGGCAAGCTGCTCGCTGCTCTTTGCCTCGATTCGCCGCAGATACGCTGCGCCCTTTACAAACGGCGTGTTGGTAGAACCCCAGAAGGGTTGGTACGTTCCGGCCTGACGCATAAACGGATCTGCGTTTTTCGATCGGACGTCAATGAGCGAGTAAGCGATGAACCAGAGGTATGCGCCGGCCACGGGCAGAAATGTCCAAATCGCGTAGTGAAGTGCGCCGTGCGGAAGATAACTTGCGGTCATTACCAGGAGCGTGAAGCCCGTGAGCAACGTGGCGACAGGTCGACGAGCCAGGATCGAGTTACGAAACCGTCCTGCTGATCGGAAAAGAATTGCTGCGATCACGAACACAATCGCAGCCTGCACGGGGGCGGGGTGCTCGGCCCACGGCCCCCAGATGGCGAATGTCCAAAATACTGCAGAAATGCTCAGAAGAGCACGGCGATATTGGGGCAGCGCAGTCATCAAGATGAGAAAAGGAATCTGGAGCTTCCAGCGGGGATTCGGGTAATGAAGGTTGGTGGCGTACCAGAGGAGAATGCCAAAGCACGACAAAAGTGTGACTTTCCCGGGAATCGATTGAGCAAATGCCACCATCCAGGCATTGGCCTCGAAGCTCGGAATAATGCGAAATTCGCCGGGTCGAAACGCAGCGCGTTTTCGGGCAGGAGCTGCGGCGTTGGTGACGACTGCGGTGCTCACTCGCTCTCCTGAAGGAGCATTTCGGTCAGGGACTTGCGGTCCGTTTTGCCGTTTGCGTTGAGGGGTAAGCGATCCAGTACGCGCACGGCGCTCGGAACCATGTATCGCGGCACGTGCAACTGCATTCTTGCGCGAATTTCCGTGCCCGTGAGTTTGCTGCCGGAGACGAAGGCGACGATTCCTCCGGCTGAACCGTTGACGACGGGCCAAGGCACCGCTGCCACCGATGTTGTTCCACTGCTTTGCCGAAGGTGGGCTTCAATATCTTCCAGTTCAACCCGGTTGCCGAGAACCTTGACCTGATTGTCCGTCCGGCCAAGATGATGGAAGGCGCCGTTTGTATCCTGATAAGCGAGATCGCCTGTCAGATACCAGGTTTCGCCACGAAGCGACACAAACCTGGCCGCAGTTCTCTGAGGATCGTTGAAGTATTCCGTTGCCAGTTGCTTGCCGCAAAGGGCAAGTTCTCCTTTTTCCCCGGCGGGCAGGAAGTTGAGATTCGGGTCAAGGACGGCTGCGCGCATGCCCGGAAATGGGCGTCCGATCGCAACGGTTCCGCGCTCTTCTGTTGCGAGCAGCTCGGCGGCACAGTTGTATCCAAGACACGCGACGGTGGCTTCGGTTGGGCCATAGATGTTGTCGATTACGCTGTTTGGGCACGCCTCCTGCCATTTCCTCACCGATGCGGTTGGCAACGGTTCTCCACAAAATGCAGAGTAGCGCAGCGAGGGGAATGCGCCGGCAGTGAGCATTTTCATCTCACTCATAAATGCGATGACCGAGGGGACGGAGAACCATACGGTGAGCTGGTGCTCGCGTATGAAACGCGAAGGTCCCATGAGCTGTGTGGCAGGAATGACGTGTAACGACGCGCCTGAAAACCAGGTTACGAAAAGATCCAGAACCGAGAAATCGAAAGAAAGATCGTGCCGTTGGGAAATTCTATCCTTGGGGCCGAAGTCGTAACGCTCGTTCATCGCCTTAAGAAACGACCACACGCTGCCGGTTGTGACCATCACTCCTTTCGGCGATCCGGTCGTGCCCGAGGTGAAGATGATGTAGGCGAGATCATCGGCCGTCATCTCACTCGGCTCCGCGAGCGGCGCATTCGCTAATGCATTCCAACTTTCAACAGAGCGGATGCATTCCGCAGCACCGAGCTGCTGAGCTGCTTGACGTGCGGGCGCAAGAATACGCTTGGGAGCGGCTCTTAGAATTTCGCTGGAGAGCACCTTCAAGTCATGATCATCCACGATCAGGGCATCGAGTTCGGTTCGCGTGAGGATGTCCAAGAGACGCTGCTCGGGCCACTCGGGGTTGAGGGGAACGTATGCGGCGCCAGACCAGCACGCGCCGAGCACACCGGCATAAGCCGGCCAGCTCCGCGAGGCCAGGATTCCTACCAGCTTTGCGGGCTGCGCGGCTAGTTGCAGCCACGCAGCGATTCGCGCAGCGATCTCGGCGACTTCCCCGTAAGAAAATTCCCGATCATTGACAAAAAGAGCCGGCCGCTCAGGATGCGCGCGAGCGTGGTTGTAGAAGGCTAATGCAAGGTTTGTTCTCATGCACGACGAGTGCTCTGGAAATTATTAAAGTCACGCCGGGTGGTTACCGCAAGGTACGAGAGTCACATGGAGGAAGCGGTACTCACTGGCAACCGTCGGGTGGGCATTGGTCTTTGCGGTACTCGTCAACATAGATGGTCCATGGCGGCTCGTTGAGTGCGTCGCGGTAAAGTCCGGTTTTGAAGTAAACGAGTCCGGGTGATGGATAGCCGTGTGCCGCCTGGTAAACGGTCGGGCCGCGATAGTGAACGATGGTGCGGCGGTCGAGCGTGGCATCGATGCTGCCCTTACCTGTGGCGTCGAACTCGATGACGAAGCGAAAGTCGAGCCAGCGGCCACGAATGTCGTCATCGCCGCGGAAAAGAAGAGTTTTGCCATGCTCATCCTGCCGGGAAACCAGAATGTGCGCATTCTCGCAGCGGATCGCGAGGACGGGATTGTCTGGCCGGCAGCGCCGCGCCTCGCACACCTGCTTCCACTGCGTGATCACCAGTCGCTCGGGAGCTGCAGGGATCTCTTTCGGAAGGTAAAGGCTGAATGAGTATGTATAGGCGCGGCCCGTGTGAGCATAGAGCCACCATGATTCCATGAGTTCGGCGCGTTCGGTCGCAGCCCCACTGTCGCTTGCGCCTTCATAGCGATCACCTGAGTGCACGGTAATAGCAAGCGCGCTCCGGCCGGAGTGGACGACTCTTCCTTGGGTCACGACCGACCTGGGCGCAAAACGGTAACGGGACCAGCGAAGCCAGCTGAGCTGGGGAGATTCGAACCCGTCGTGAACGTGAGTGGGAACGCTTCTGAGTGCGATCACGATCACCACCAGCAACAGAGCCAGGACGGCAACAGCTTTGAGGGCAGTCCTCACGGCGGGATGCTAACACGTCCTTGAACGCAAGGTGGAATCCTACGCGATGCATTCGGCGAAGCAGGCGAAGAAGCCGTCGCAGGGTTGAAGGCCGGGGAGGGTACGCAGGAACTTGTTGCTGGTGAGCGAGCCGAGATTCTGCCACACGAGTTCACCTTGCCGCCGCAACCTTTCGAGCTCTGATTTGCAATCGAGCAAACGAAACGACGGATTCGAACTCAGCACTTGCTCGATGACATCCGAGTTTTCGTCGTGCTCGAGTGAGCAGGTGGAGTAAACCAGCCGCCCGCCGGGGCGCACGAGCTTCATCGCTGATTGCAGGATCGCGAGCTGGCGCTGCTGAAGATCGGGCAAGTCGGACGGCGAGAGGCGCCATTTTATTTCGGGATTGCGCGCCAGTGTGCCGGTGCCGCAGCAGGGGACGTCGGCAAGAACACAGTCGAAACGGGGCTCGCTGCGAAGCTCGCGAATGTCGGCCGTGATGACTTCGACATTAGCGGCGGGAACAAGCTTCTTCAGCAGCCGAGCGCGATGCGAATGAGATTCGACCGCTGTGATTGAAGCTGCGGGATTGCGTTCAGCGAGAACGCGGGTTTTTCCGCCGGGAGCGGCGCAGCAGTCGAGAATGTGCGAGCCGTAGCCAGCAAGGAAAGCCACAAGCTGCGAGGCTTCGTCCTGAATCGCAACCGCGCCGCGGCGGAATGCGCGCGTCGAAGTGATGTCACTTGACAAAACGCGGCGCGCGGAGGCAAGCAGGCGGCCGGAGGCTAGCTCGATACCTTCGCTTTTGAGTTCATTTTCGACGCCTGCGTCAGTTAAGCGAATGGCGGTTTCGGGAACGTGCTGGTTGTACTCGCAGACTCGCCGGGTTATGTCGAGGCCATATTGCGCAATCCAGCGCTCGATCAGCCACAACGGATGGGCGGAGGCATCGGCCAATTCGGCGGCAGCGGACGCGGACCGAATGTGGTCGAGAAGATCGCGTTTTGTGGGGTTCCTCGACAGCTTTCGCAGCACGGCATTAACGAACGGTGCTGCAGAGGTTTTGCGGGCGCGCTTCACCAGTTCAACTGAATCGTGCACGGCAGCGCGATGCGGCACACGGTCGAGAGAGCTTATCTGATACGCCGCCAGACGCAGGCTGGTGAGGACCTCAAGATCAAGTTTATGCAGCGGCTGGGAGGAACTGGCGGCGATCCCTTTGTCGAGCCAGGAGCGCCAACGCAAGACTCCCATGACCAACTCTGTCGTGAGCGCGTGATCGGCGCGTGAAAGATCTTTGTATCGACCGGAATGCAGCAGCTCGGAGGAGAAGGCGTCTTCCCGCTCGATGCGAAGCAGAATATCGAACGCAGCAATGCGAGCGGGGGAAATGGGCATGGGATTAGTGTATGCGGCTTTGGCAGGCGAAAAGATCCTTCGAGTTCGCGCTGCTCTCGGTGGTGATCACGAGAGCCTTCCGTCAGCTTGTTTGACCGCGGAGGGCGCTGAGGAGCACGGCGAACTGTTGTCGCTTGGCGGTGCGGGCGAGACGCCTACCCCGTTCTTGCACGGCTTTTGAAGCCGAGGTCGTGGCCGACGCCTTCGACAGGTAAGAGAGTCGTTGGCGATGTGATGAGCTTGAGGGCGGTTTGCATTTCTTCGATCGAGCCGAAGGGGTCGCGCGTGCCCTGAACAAAGACGACCGGCACCTGCAATCGCGGAAGATGTTGAGTGCGAAGCTGCGCGGGCTTGCCGGGCGGGTGCAGCGGATAAGAGAGAAGCAGCAATCCGCTGACGAGATGCGGCTCATCGGCGCACAGCATTGAAGCCTGGCGGCCACCGTAAGATTGTCCGCCGAGAAAGGTACGGCCATTGACAAGAGCCTGAATCGCGGCGACCGCATTTTTCAAACCTTCGCGGTCTGGTTCCGCGTCGCCAGGACGCGGCGGTCCGAACAGCCGCTGTTGGCGAAAGGGCAGATTGCAGCGCAGCACGGTGCAACCGATGGTCACAAATTGTTCCGCTACGGCAATCAGCAAAGCGCTTTGGCAATTTCCCCCGGCACCGTGGGTAAGGATGAGCGCGTCTCCCGAGGGATTGGTGGGGCGATGGAGAAAACCGCCTACCACGGGGTCGAGTGTGCGGTTTTCAAAAGGCTCGATGGAAGCCTGAGAGGACGTATTGGTTTGAAGGCCAAGTTTTGCGGGCAGATTGGCGTCCTGCAGCCATGAACGAGAGGGCGATGAGGATTCGGCTTTTCGCGATGATGGCGGCATGACCGGCTTTGCCCGATTTAGCGTTGCAGGAGATCGACAGGCTGGCGCACGTCGTGCACTCTGATGTATCTCGCCAGAGCCGGAAATTTTCGCGCAACGGCTTCGTACATTTCGTAAGCAACTTTTCGATAAGAAATGTGGCCGCCGGGGCCGGTGCGAAGTTCGGATATGTAAGCCGCTTCGGCGAAATCCATTTTGAAGAGAGTGCGTTTCCGGAAGCCAAGCGGGATGACGTACTGTGAATTTTCTAATGCTTCAGCCGCCGATGAAGCTGCGATCTGCCGCACGCATCCGGCAGCGCGCTGCATCGTTGAATCGTAGTTCTTGCGTGCGCCGGCGGGCTCGAGTTCTTCAGGCGTGTCGTAGCCGTGGGCGGTGGTGAAATCCTGCATGATCTGAATGCAGCGGCGGTGACGATGCATATCGCGGAAGCCGCCGATATCCATGAGAATGTCGAAGCGGAACTGTTGTCCTGCGCGCAAAGCGCGCGGCATTTCGTCGTGTTTGCCCCGATGTTGGAGCCCGGCAGCGATAATTTCCCGGCGGCGAACTTCGCCCGCAGCTGCGACGGCTTCGCGGATTTCGCGATAAGAATGGTGGCTGTGCTCGTAAAGCAAAGTCGTGGCAAGTTCCACTTCCAGCGGTTCATTATCGAGAAGGTCGACCGCCGGAGCGGGCTGAATCGATGTCGCACCCATCAACTCGTGCTCGATCTGGCGAAGCTCGCGGCGAGTTTCGGTTTCGTAGGAATTAGGATCGGCGTACTTCACCAGCGTGGGCGCCACCCGAATATCACGCAGGAGTTCCTGCTGTATTCGCTCGCCGAGCTGCGGTGACATCTCGCGAATCTCGGCAATCAGGTTCCGCAGAGATTCCTGCCCGACGTTATATGCGGGAGAGAGCGCAGCCTGCTTCAACAACTCGCCGACGCGGCGGACTTCTCTATGAGGATGAGAGAGCAGTCGCGAAACTTGCGTTTCGAGCGTCCTCGCATTGACGATCTGACCGAGCGATGTGTTGGTAGCGAGAGGCAGCAGATAACGCGAAACGTCGAAGGCTCGGGCGCGCAGGGTCCGCTCGTAAGCCTCCTGCTTCATTTCTTCCGGTTTGGCAGTGATCTCGCGCAGGTATTCAAAGACCTTTTGGGAGGCTGACTCGTACTCAGCGAAAAGGTCGGCGATAGTCTCGCGATACAGCGCCAGCGAATGCTGATCGTCGCCAAAGTCGGGCGTGTAGTAGCCGCTCTTTCTGAAATCCTGATATCGTGTGGAGCGTTCCTGGCCGTCCCAGCGCTGTTCGTCAGCCACGGCGATGGCGGCGAGAATCGAGAGGCGCTCAACCGCCAGGGCGATATGGGCAAGGTCGGCGATGGAGCGATGCCCGTACTGAAAGTAAAAAGTATTGAGGAATTTTTCCGCTTTCTGCTGGCTGATCTCGCGAAGGGACTCTTTCATGGACAATGCCGAGCGCGAGTACTTGGCCATGGCGTAGGCCTGGATCTCAGGCTCGGCGCCATAGACCGCATATACCTCGGTGGGATTGGCGCTTAACGACGTGTGGTTGCCGTTGCTCGGCGACATAGTACCAGCGCGATCAGCCATGATTGCTCCTTCGAGAGGGCTCAGCAGAAGTTCCCCTAACGATACACCAGCAGAGCCTGTTCAATCGGTGTTTATGGACGGGTAATTGTCGAGGGCAATTGCCGGCTACTTCGCGGAAAAAAGCACTAGTGAGGACACATGGTCACACCGGGAAGCCCTTCACGGCAGGTCAAGAGCGCTGTTGAATTGATGGATGGCGCGATAACATTCGCAAACCGCCTGCTCCAGTTTCTTACGGTTGATGATCCTGACGGCGCCGCGCAGGTTCTCAATCATGCCTGCTCGCTGCATAAGTCCCGCCGCAAGGCTGACGCTGGGGCGGCCGGTGCCGAGCATCTGCGCGAGAAAATCGTGGGTGACGGGGACGAGGTCAGACTCGATGCTGTCCTGGCACATCAGCAGCCAGCGCGCCAGGCGTTGCTCGATTTCATGCAGGCGGTTACAGGCTGCGATCTGGGCGACTTGCAGCCCGCGGACCAACACATAGCGGTTCAGCAGTGCCTGCAGTTCCGGCGTTTGCGCAAGAAATTCTCCGAGAGTCATGGAGGCAATGCGCAACCCCTGCCCGGGAATCTGCATGATCGCACGCCAGGGGCTGTGCCGCAGGCCGGCAACCAAGGGCATCCCCAAAATGCCTTCTTTCCCAACGATGGCGACTTCGACGCTGCGGCCGTCGCTGGTCAGCACGACCAAAGAACACAGGCCTTGGTTGAGAAAGTAGGCGAACTCGATTTTTTCTCCCGGTTCATGCAGAGTCAGGCGGGTTGGCAACTCCGCAGGCTCGAGGTATGGACGGAGAAGGCTGAACTCTTGTTCCGGAATGGACTGCAGGATAAGGTTTTCAACGGCGTTTCCGGCGAGATCGGTACGTTCGCTGTTGATCAATGGTCTGGTTTTATGTTTCTGTTCTCGCGACGGATTCTTACGTTCCAAGCAGTTTTCCTTGCAAACTGCGTCACCCAATTGAATCTGGGAGTTTCGCGTAGGCTATTTGGGAATGAGGTGGATGTCTGTTCGGCAGCGAACCTAACCCAAAACAAATCACTTTAAGCCGAGACCGCCGTTGAAATTCTGAATGACGCGGTAGCACTCGCAGGCCGCGCCTTCCAGGCTCTTGCGATTGAGAATGCGGACCGTGCCACGCTGATTTTCGATAGTGCCGGCATTTTCGAGAATGCCGGCCGCCAGAGTGACGCTGGGACGCCCGGTGCCAAGCATCTGTGCGAGGAACTCGTGAGTGAGGTATAGCTGGGGCGAGTCAACCCGGTCCTGGCACATGAGCAGCCAGCGAGCCAGGCGTTGTTCGATGTCGTGTAGCCGGTTGCAGGCGACCAGCTGCGCGGTCTGCATTGCGCGCATCATGGTGTAACGGCTGAGTTCGTTGCGCAGTTGCGGCGCAGCCAGCAGAATTTGTTCGAGAACTATGGACTCGATCCCAAGCCCGCTGCCGGCGATCTGCATGATGGCCCGAAACGATCCGGTTTTAAGACCCACGGTTACCGGCATTCCCACCATGCCTTCGCGCCCAACCAGGCCGACTTCCACGCTGCGGCCGTCACTGGATGAGGCCACGAGCGATGTCATGCCTTCATTGAGAAAATAGGCAAATCGGATTTTTTCGCCCGGTTCTTCGAGAACCATGTACTGGGGAAGCTCCAGAGGCTCGAGATGAGGACGGAGTAGTTTGAACTCCTCATCGGGAATCGAAAGGAGTACGACGTTCTTGATCGGCTTGCCGGAGATGTCGGTTCGCGCACCGAACAGAAGAGCTTCCGGCTTCGCCGGGGCCAACGATTTGCCATTAATGCTGCTCGCGAGTGCCATGTTCCAGTTCGCAAACGGTTGGATGCCCCATGGCCGCTCTGGTTGTAATGCGAAAACAGGTAGAAATCCCGGATAGGCGCTGTAATTCCGGATTCTGTGTTGCAATGTGCAACGGTTGAGATGGTTAAAAAGTACGAAAATATCGAGTGGAACCTATGTGTAATTTGCACACTTGTGGGGGAAAAAAGAAAAGGGCGCCCATGGGACGCCCTTTAACGAATTGCGGCTTCGCGGTGATTACGCGCGCGCAGCAACTGCTTCGGCAGGTTGCGTGGGTGCGGCGGGCTTGATCTCTTCGCCATTCGGCTTCTGGCCTGCTTTGCGAATGTCGATTCCGCCCTTGAAAAATGCGCCATCTTCGATGGAGATGCGGGCGGCAACAACGTCGCCTGTGAGCGAGCCATCGCTGCGGATATCGACCCGGTCGCTTGCCGTCAAGTTGCCACGCACCTTGCCAAGCACGACGATTTCACGGGCATTGATATTGGCAGAAACCACGCCATTACGGCCAACCGTTACGCGGTTGCCGGCGAGGTTGATGGAACCCTCGACGCGGCCATCAATGTAAAGCGATTCGGAACCCGTAACTTCACCCTTGATCACGAGCGACTTGCCAATCGTGGCCTGATCGGCGGTGCTGGCCGCGGCGACCGGCCGGGGCGCCGGAGTAGAAGTCATGGGCTCGGTGGAGGCGGAGCTCGCCGGCGGGACAGCGGGACGCTCCGGCTCACTAGGCCGGGATGGGGTGGTCGTAGGTTGATTTGTGGGCTTCCACATGTCGCTTCAAATCCTTTCCTGAGTTGGATTGTGAGTTTAGTCGAGCCGCAGTTCGGTGACCAATCCGATTCTACTCCGGTAAACTCCGGATATGTTGTGGAAAATCAGTGTATTTCAGGATTTGTCAGTCTAAGTGTCTCACTGCGGCAAGTAACCAGTTCGTGTAATCCTTACCATATTGAGCAAGGTTCTACTCTGAATGACGGTGCATCGAAACCCATGGAAGATCGATTGAATGCTGTCCGATAACGCCATCCTTCGCCATATCGAGCGCCAGCCGAGACACACGGCCGGGTTCAAACAGCTGGTGCGCGAAATGGGCGTGCGCGGCGAAGAGCGGCGCGATTTACAGGAGCGCCTCAAACGTTTGGCCACCGAAGGCCAGCTCCGGCACCTCGATTCGGATCGGTACGCCATCCCGCAATCCACGCCGGCGAAGAATCTTGTTGTAGGCAAGCTCAGCATGCATCGCGATGGCTTCGGGTTCGTGATTCCCGAGGCGCGTTCGTTGCCTGCCGCGCTCAAACAGCGTCTTTCGGGCGACATTTTCATTCCACCTCCGGCCATTGGCTCGGCCATGCATGGTGACCGCGTGCTGGTGGAAGTGGGAACGATCCGCCCGGATGGGCGTGCTGAAGGACGAATCATACGGCCGGTCGAGCGTCAACATGCAACAGTCGTTGGCATATTTCACTACGGCCGCCATCACAACTACGTCACGCCCATTGATCAGAAGATTGCGCAGGAAATCCTGGTTCCTTTCGGCATGGAACTGCCGGAAAGTGCGGGAAAACAAACAGAACCACAGAGGGCACAGGGGACAAACGGAAAGGCAAGCGTACACCGCGTTCTGGGCGAAGAAGCTGCGCGCCGTGAGTGGGACGATCTCGAAGGCGTAGTGGTCGATGTGGAGATCACCGATTGGCCGACCGCTACGCAGAATCCGCGTGGACGCGTGGTGGAAGTTCTCGGCTACGAAGATGATTTCGGGGTGGATGTGGAGATCATCATTCGCAAGTTTCATTTGCCGCACCATTTTCCGCCTGAGACCCTGCTTGAGGCTGAACGGGCGCAGTCGATTGTTTCATCGCAGGAACTGCGCAGGCGGCGCGACTTTCGCGAACTTCCGATTGTGACTATTGACGGAGAAACTGCGCGCGACTTCGATGATGCGGTGACGGTGTGCCGTCTGGAAAACGGCAATTTTGAGCTGCAGGTGCACATCGCCGATGTGTCCCATTACGTAACCGCAGGCTCGTCGTTGGATCAGGAGGCGCGGCTGCGTGGAACCAGTGTTTACTTCCCCGATCGCGCTGTGCCTATGCTCCCGCTCGAACTCTCAACCGACATTTGCAGCTTGCGCCCCCGAGTGGACCGGCTCGTGCTCTCCTGCATCATGGAAATCGATCACCAGGGCGAAGTAGTCAATTATCAACTCTGCGAGGGTGTGATTCGTTCGGCTGAGCGTATGACTTATACCGATGTGAACGCCATTCTGGAAGGCGATGCGGGCACCCGGCGACGCTACCCAAGCCTGGTGGGAACCTTCGATCTGATGCGCGATCTGGCCATGATCCTCAACAACAAAAGGAAGCGCCGGGGGTCCATCGATTTCGATCTGCCCGAACCGGTGATCGAGTTCGACGAGTTCGGCCTGATGAAGAGCATCGCGCGTTCGGAGCGCAACATCGCGCATCGCATCATCGAGGAATTTATGCTTGCCGCGAACGAAACCGTCGCCGGCGAGCTGGAAAGCAGGCACATCCCTTCGCTGTATCGCGTCCACGAAAAGCCGGACGCGAAGCGGGTGTACGACTTCGAGGTGATCGCGGCGACGTTCGGATATTCGCTGGGAGTGGGCGCGTTGCCAATTCAAAAGGTGCAGTTTAAGTCCGAGCGGCGGGCGAGTCATGGAACCGGAAAACGTGCGCGAGACGTGGAGATTCCCAAGGAAGTTCACATTACTCCGCGCATGTACCAGAAGCTGACGGAGAAAATTGCGGGGAAGCCGGAGGAGCGGATTCTCTCTTACTTAATGCTGCGCTCGCTCAAGCAGGCGCACTACTCCGAAGAGAATGCCGGGCATTTTGCGCTGGCGGCGAAAACCTACACGCATTTCACTTCGCCGATCCGAAGATATCCGGATTTAGTTGTGCACAGAATTTTGAAGAGTGTATTGCAGGAAGATCATCCCCACCCTGGCCTCGCGAAAGACGCTCAATTGAGGGCGGGTCACCCGGAGGCGAAATCGCCGTCACCGTGGTCGAAACGAAGGGAGCGAAACGGGGAAACCGCCTCGCTGACGGGGCCCATCCCGGTTGAAGTGTTGCACGAGATTGCGGAGGAGTCGAGCCAGGCGGAACGGCGGGCCGACGAGGCCGAGCGCGAGCTGATGGAATGGAAAAAAGTGAAATTCATGCAGCAGCGCGTCGGTGAGGATTTTGATGGCCTGATCATCAGCGTCACCAAGTTCGGGTTCTTCGTTGAGCTGACCGATTTATTTGTCGAGGGACTGGTTCCGATCAGCACCTTGACGGACGACCGCTATACTTATCACGAAAATACGCGCGAAATTATCGGCCAGCGCTCGCGCAAGACGTACACGTTGGGACAGAAAATTCGGGTGCTGGTGGACCGCATTGATCCGGTCGAGAAAAAGATCCAGTTTGCGGTGGTGGAGGAACAGCGTCAGGAACGAACGGCGGGGTGGTCCCGGCGTCGCAAATAATCAATCCTGCGCAGTCCACAGGATTTCCCTGCACAAGTCGACTGCGGGGAAGCCCGCGCTGAAATGGGAACTTTACCTCAATCAAAAATCAGCACCGCCGAGGCGATCACCGTCGTCCACAATCCGCGCTTATCCCCGACCGCCGATTGCGTTACATTGGCCGTGCGCACGATCTTGTTCGAAATCCGGTAGATCTCTTTTTTCTCATCCCACGACCGGTCGGGATCGAACTCGACGTTTAACGTAGTGGCCAGCATCTCCGCCGCCAGCTCTTCCGCGTAATCGCCGGCAGAGTCTTCCGTCTCGCCAAAGGAATGATGCTCGCTCAAGTACCCGTAAGTATTGCGGTCGGCCGGAATCGCCACGCCGATGCTCGCCGCCAGCAACCGGTGCGGCTCGCGCGTCGAGTTTTCGGCCACCACCGCAAACACCACTTCGCCCGGATGCAGGTACTTCAATCCTTGCGATCTAGCGATCAGCTTGCATTGCGGAGGAAAGATGGACGAAACCCGAACCAGGTTCTGCGCGGCAATTCCCGCATCGCGCAGCGCCAGCTCAAACGAAGTCAACCTCTCTCGATGCTTCCCGACCCCCTTGGTAAAGAAAATCCTCTTGGGGACCATGTCCTTGCCCAATTCTTTTCCTCCGGCTGGTTTTCTACTGAGCGACGCTCAAATCTAGCACAGTGGATTGTAAAGCGAATATGAAAAACACGCCGTACGGCTGCGCGAAGATGTTCGGCTCTCCTCTGTGTTCCTCCGGGGCCTCCGTGGTCAACGATTTCGGAAATCCTCTGTGTACCTCTGTGCACTCTGCGGTCAACGATTTTGGAAGTCCTCTGTGTTCCTCAGTGGTCTCTGTGGTCAATGCTTTTCCTTCCCTAATCGGAACTGAAACAGGATCGTTCACCACAGAAGACCCTGTGTATCACAGAGGAAACATCCGCGGCCATGATATACGCGGCTAATGGCCACCGCTCCCCGACCACGCACTCCAGCAATCAACCGCATCACAGGCGAGATCGTCGACAGCGCGATGAAAGTCCATTCTGTCCTTGGCCCGGGGCTGCTGGAGAGTGCTTATCAAGCCTGCCTTGCTCACGAACTCCGCAGACGAGGGTTTCACGTCAGCACGCAAGTAGGTCTGCCAGTCATCTACGAAGGAGAGAAGCTCGAGCTCGGCTATCGAATCGACCTCTTGGTCGAAGACCAGGTTTTAGTCGAAGTGAAATCTGTCGAAGCAGTTCATTTCGTCCACCATGCCCAATTGCTCTCCTACCTGCGCCTCAGCGGCCGGCATGTCGGCCTGCTGATCAACTTTCACGTCGCTCACCTCCGCGACGGCATCAAGCGCATGGTCGATGGTTTTGATTGGGACAAGGAATTCTTCACCACAGAGGACACGGAGAAACACAGAGGGAAACCAAGATCTTGAACATCCCCTGTGCTCCTCCGTGCTCTCCGTGGTAAGTAGTTTTGTAAAATCTCCCAGCGTCGTGAAACCCATTACCTCCGTACCCGCTGTCTTTAGCAAAATTTTTCAAGAAAATTCTTGCATCTGTGGAAATTTCCCGTAATCTCTTACCTGCGAACTAACTTCGCCCAAGGCCCGGAATCGCAGTTAACCGGGAGCCCCGCGGCTTAAACGCCAATCAAGGGAGACGGGGTGGCTGAGAGTGATTCGCCCCAAAGGAGGACCCCATCGAAATTGGCCACCGCTAGCCCAGCCCTGCAAAAACCCTCTCCTACGCTCGTTTCCCGCAAGAAAAATTCTGTCCGTCTAACTCTCTGGCCGCTGGTCGCCGCTACCTTCTTTATGGTCTCCGGCGGAACTTACGGCACAGAAGACATCGTTCACGGTGCGGGTTACGGACGAGCCATTCTCATCCTGCTGCTCACCCCCATTCTCTGGAGCCTGCCCACCGCCTTCATGATCGGCGAGCTCTCGAGCGCTCTGCCACACGAGGGCGGCTACTACGCCTGGGTGCGCCGCGCGATGGGGAATTTCTGGGGATTTCAGGAAGCCTGGCTGTCTCTGGTCGCGTCAATTTTCGATATGGCGATCTATCCGACATTGTTCGTTCTTTACCTGGATCGCATGTTCCCGTGGTTCGCCGCCGGCCACCGTGGCGAGTGGGTCGCCCTCGGAGTCGTGATCGTGTGCGCCATTATGAACATCGCCGGGGTAAAAGTGGTCTCAACCACCTCGCTCTGGCTGTTCTTCGTTCTTTCCGCGCCATTCATCCTTATTGTTCTGCTTGCGCCGTTCAAGTTCGGCGCTCTAGTCAACGTCGCCACCAAGCCCACAAACTCTGGTGTAGATATCCTCACCGGCTTGCTCATCTGCATGTGGAACTATATGGGCTGGGACAACGCCTCCACCATCGCCACCGAAGTCGAGCGCCCGCAGCGCACCTATCCTCGCGCCATGCTGGTGTCGGTGATGATCGTCGCCTTGAGCTACATCGTCCCCGTCGCCGCCATGTGGATGACCGGCCTCTCGCCCGCCGCCTGGGATACCGGCTTCTGGGCCGACATCGCCGGCATGCTCGGAGGCCCGCTTCTCCGGATCGGACTCGTTCTCGGCGGCATGATCAGCGGCTTCGGCATGTTTAACGCCCTGGTAATGAGCTACTCGCGCCTGCCTCTCGCCATGGCGCAGGACGGCATGCTGCCGAAAATTTTCGGCAAACTGCACCCGCGTACCCGCGCGCCCTGGGTCGCGATCCTCGCTCTCGCCACCTGCTGGGCCATGTGCCTCGGCCTCGGCTTCGAGCGCCTCGTCACCCTCGACATCCTTCTTTACGGTGGCAGCCTCGCGCTTGAGTTCGTCGCGCTTATCGTGCTTCGCATCCGTGAGCCACACCTGCCGCGCGCCTTCCGCGTTCCCGGAGGTATGTTCGGCGCCATCGCCGTCGGCATCGCTCCCGTCATGCTGCTCGGCTTCTCTGTCGTGCGCAGCGAAACCGAGCAGGTGCTCGGCATGAGCTCTTTCGCCTTCGGCATGATCCTGATCGGCGCAGGCGTTCTCGCCTATCTCGTGAACCACGCGCTCAAGCCTCAAGGATGGGTCGCGGCTGCCGAAAAACCCGAAGCCGCCGCTTAACGATCATAAATATCTTGTCATTCCGAGCGCAGCAGGATGCTTCGCGTTGCGAACCATCCTGCGAAGTCGAGGAACCTGCTTTTCCCAAACCCGCTGAACCTCCGTGTTCCTCTGTGCCCTCCGTGGTGAAAACCAACGAAAGTTTGCGCCAATCATTCCCCCTCTTTAAACTGAATCCGTGCAATCCGCGATAATCAGTGGCGAAACTCAGGCATGACCAAACGTCGCTCCAAAGGCGCTTACATGATCTCGGCCGTTGCTGAAATGTACGGCATCCATCCGCAGACCTTGCGCCTATACGAGCGCGAAGGACTGCTCAAACCCTCGCGCACCGAGGGAAATACCCGCCTTTACACCGACGAAGATCTGCAGCGCCTCGAATTCATTCTCAATCTCGCCCGCGATCTTGGCGTCAACATCAGCGGCATTGCCATCATCCTGCAAATGCGCGAGCGCATGGAAGAGATGCAGCACCAGATTCGCGATTTTGTGCAGTACATTCAGCAGGAGGTTCTGTCTCGCGCCAACGCCGCCGCCGATCCATCCCGCGGTGCCCTCGTCCCCGTCCGCGGCGCCATGGTCACCCGCAAGAAGTCCGTCTGACCAACGGCTGCTTCTTCGATGTCATTCCGAGCGGAGTTTGCCGTCCGCTCGCGGACGGCAGAACGCTGTCGAGGAACCTTGCGCCCCGGCGCTTCGATCTTGGCCTGCGCACTCCGAACTCTGAGCACCGCCCGCTCTGCATTTCTTGTGCTCCCCGTGTGGAAATTCCGCCGCTCCGGAGTCAATCCCTTCCGCCGGAAGCCTGCGACGCTCCAAAACCCGCATCTCTGGCTCGTAATCCACGGCCTTTGGCATCCGTCGGCGCGGCAGTCAATATGCACGTACATTCCGGCCAACTTTTCCTTCATTGCACCATTCTTCTGCATTGACGTTGAATGAACTCGGACGTAGATTCGGCATCACACTGAAGCAAAATCTAATCGGCTTCGCGGCCGTGAGCCCCCGTTGATGTTTATGCCCAAAACCTGACCTGCTGAGCGAAAACCAAAACTCCAAAATCCGAAACTTGCGATTAACTAACCCCTCCCCCGAAGGGTGACGCACGTGAGCAAGACAGAATGGAACATCTACCGCACGCGTTTCCTGGTCAAGGCCAAACAACTAACCGAACCACTAACCTTCAAAGACGTTCTTGGACGCGAGCACAGCGGGCAGGCTGGCGACTATTTAATTGAAAGCTCAGACGGCTCTCGCCGCATCGCGCCCAGGCAAATTTTCGAAGACATCTACGTAGCCATGCACCCGGCCGGCGAGGTTCCGCGTGTTCGGCACCATTGGACAGAAGTGCGTCCCAATCCGCGGTACGGCGCAAATGCTTGAAATGCTGGCGGATGTGGAAATCTCGTCCGAAACTCGGCATCATGCCAGTTAATTGCTTCATATACAATATGTAGAGGCACTGTATTGACAGCCACAATTAACGGGAGTACTGTTGTCACCCACAGGGCAGTAACGCCTCCGGAAACGAAGGCGGCGATGCAAGGCAGATGTAAGGAAAAAGAGCAGTAAAACAGGGGCGGATGCATGGCCGAGGTGACCCGCACCGCCCCGTCAAGCGGTGACAATCAACAATGCGTTTTGTGGGGCGGGCGCCCTCGCCCGCCAGGTTTTTGATTTGTAGATGTAGGGCGGGCATTCCTGCCCGCCAGATTTTGGATTTGTAGATGTGGGGCGGGCATTCCTGCCCGCCAGATTTTGCAATGCTTGTGTAGGGGCAGGTGTCGCACCTGCCGGGGAGATCTGACAGATGACAGAGGCTGAATTCCGCTGCTGGCTTTCTGACTCAAAAAGACGCGATGAACAATCCGCGAAGTTTCGAGAGCTTGAAATGCACGCGTTGGAAGACGCTCTCGGCGGACTGGGTCAGGCCCAATGTCCTAGGTTCCTCCGACAAAAACCGGACGGAGTAGAGAATATCTACGAAATTCCGGGCTGGTATGACGGAGACAGCGACCGGACGGTCCGCCTCACTGTGATGGGATTCGGGCCGAATGTACCCGTGAACGAAGACGGTCGAGTGATGCATTTCACGACTGCCATACAGGACGCCGCAAGGCGTTTGCAGCTCTTAAGGGAACAGACCGAACTTTCGGCTGGAGGAATGTGATGCAACAGAAAGCGAATGAAGTTGACACCTATGAGAAAAGGGTAGTGGACATCAGCTCGGGGACCACCTCAACCGTCTCCGCGCCGAAGAGATCCTCCGGCCTCAACTTCCGCCGCCTGTTCACCAAAGCCGGCGTTTCCCCTTACGACGAAATCGAATGGGAACGCCGCCTTGCTCAGATCACCGACGCCAAAGGCAACGTGATCTTCGAGCAGAAGGATGTCGAAGTTCCCAAAGACTGGTCGATGACCGCGACCAACATCGTCGCCTCGAAATACTTGCACGGCACGCTTGGCACGCCCGAGCGCGAGAGCGGCGTTCGCGCACTGGTCACCCGCGTCGCCGAAACCATCCGCGACTGGGGACTCGCTCAGGGCTACTTCAAGACTCCTGAAGACGGCGCCGTCTTTCACGACGAGCTCGCCCACATCCTTTTGCGCCAGTATGCGGCCTTCAACTCGCCGGTCTGGTTCAATGTCGGCTGCGATCGCATCGAGCCCAACTCTGACGCGCAGAACTGGCACTGGAATCCGGCTCTCGGCCGCGTCGAGTTCAGCGTCACCGGCTACAAAACGCCGCAGTGCTCGGCGTGCTTCATCAACTCGGTGCACGACTCGCTCGATTCCATTCTCACTCTCGCGAAAACCGAAGGCATGTTGTTCAAGTGGGGATCAGGCACCGGCACCAATCTCTCTCCGTTGCGGTCATCTACTGAAAATCTAAGCGGTGGGGGAACGGCGAGTGGCCCATTGAGCTTCATGAAAGGCTTCGACGCCTTTGCCGGAGTCATCAAGTCCGGCGGCAAGACCCGTCGGGCGGCCAAGATGGTCATCCTCAATATTGACCATCCAGACATCATTGACTTCATCGAGTGCAAGAGCAAAGAAGAAGCCAAGGCCCACGCGCTCGTCGCCCAGGGCTACGACGGTTCTCATCCCGACTCGGACGCCTACTCGTCCATCTTTTTCCAGAACGCCAACAACTCCGTCCGCGTGACCGACGACTTCATGTACGCCGTCATGCGCGACAACGGCTTCTCCACGCGTGCGGTCAAAGATGGCCGCCCCATGGAGAGTTTCAAAGCCAAAGACCTGCTTTACAGGATTTCTGACGCGACCTGGCGCTGCGGCGACCCCGGCATGCAGTACGACACCACCGTCAACCGCTGGCACACGTCGAAAAACACCGACCGCATCAACGCCTCCAACCCGTGCAGCGAGTACATGTTCCTCGACGACTCAGCCTGCAACCTCGCCAGCCTGAATCTGCTGAAGTTCGCGCCCAACGGCACGTTCGACGTTGAGGCCTATCGTCACGCCGTCGACATTCTGATCACTGCCCAGGAAATTCTGGTTGACAACGCCGGATATCCGACGGAGATGATCGCGAAAAATTCGCACGACTATCGTCCGCTTGGCCTCGGCTACGCTAACCTCGGCGCGCTGCTCATGGCCGCCGGACTTCCGTACGACTCTGACGCCGGCCGCGACTACGCCGCCTGCGTCACCGCCATCATGTGCGGCCAAGCCTATCTTCAGTCCTCCCGCATCGCCGAACTTTGCGAACCGCTGGTGCCCGCAACCGACGCGACTCAGAAATCTCTCGCTGAAACGAACCTTGGCAGTGGCATTGGCCATGTGGGGACGGGCGCCTCGCCCGTCCAGGCCGAGCGCAGCTCGGCAGTAATGCCGGGAGCGGCATGTCCAGGTTGGTACCTGAACCGCGAGCCGTTCCTCGACGTCATTCGTATGCACCGGGCCTCGGTCAACAACATCGGCACGACTCGTGTGGGGACGGGCGTCCCGCCCTTCCAGGCCGAGCGCAGCTCGGCGGCCCAGCTTCCCGAACTCATCGCTGCCTCCAAAGAAGCCTGGGACGAAGCCCTCGCCCACGGCGAAAAGTTCGGCTATCGCAACTCTCAGGTCACCGTGCTCGCCCCCACCGGCACCATAGGCTTCATGATGGATTGCGACACCACCGGGATCGAGCCCGACCTCGCCCTCGTCAAATACAAAAAGCTGGTCGGCGGAGGCATGATCAAAATCGTCAACAACACCGTGCCCACCGCGCTCTTCAAGCTCGGCTACACCCACGATCAGGCCGATGCCATCGTCAGCTACATTGACGCGACCGGCACCATCGAAGGCGCGCCCAATGTCAAAGACGACCATCTCGCTGTCTTCGATTGTTCTTTCAAGCCGGCCAAGGGTACGCGGTCCATCCATTACATGGGGCACCTCAAGATGATGGCGGCCACGCAGCCCTTTATCTCCGGAGCGATCTCCAAGACGGTCAACCTGCCCGAGAACGCCTCGGTCGAAGACATTATGGAGGCCTACATTCAGGCCTGGAAGCTCGGCCTGAAAGCCGTCGCCATCTACCGCGATGGCTGCAAGAAGTCCCAGCCGCTCAGCGCCGCAGGAACGAAAACCGCTTCATCGGGAACTTCGGCGGGCGAGGGCGCCCGCCCCACACAACATGTGGAAGAAGAAAACCTCAACGCTCCTCCCCGCGCCGTGCGCCACAAGCTACAGGAAGAGCGCATGTCGGTCACGCACAAGTTCAACGTCGGAGGCCACGAGGGCTACATCACCGTCGGGCTTTATCCCGACGGCGAGCCCGGTGAGATTTTCATCACCATGGCCAAAGAAGGCTCAACCGTCAGCGGTCTCATGGATAGCTTTGCCCTCGCTGTCTCCATCGCTCTGCAGCACGGCGTGCCGCTCAAGCTGTTCTGCGAGAAGTTTGCCCACACCCGTTTCGAGCCCAGCGGATGGACCAACAATCCCGAGATCGGCTTCGCCAAGTCGATCATGGATTACATTTTCCGCTGGCTGCATTCCCGCTTCCTCACCGGCCAGCAGCAGTTGCTGTTCGAGAACCTGAGACCAAAGCTCGCAGCCGGCGATGTAGGGCGGGCGCCCTCGCCCGCCGAAGTTGGGTCGTCGATTTTAACGGCCAACGACGAAAGACGAATCACGGGTTCAGCCCACGTCGCCGACAACCTCGCCGGAATTGTTGACCTCGGCGACGCCCCGACCTGCAGCTTCTGCGGCAGCATCATGACCCGCAACGGAAGCTGCTACAGGTGCATGAGCTGCGGGAGTACGAGCGGGTGCAGCTAGTGGTTAAGACTTGTCATCCCGAGCGAGAGGCAGCGGCGTTTTTTGCCGAGTCCAGGGATCCGGCGCGTAGTCGACCGCATAACCGGTGCGGAGATGCACTTCAGGATTGTCGGACCGATTAAGAATGTTGAGCTCATTGCCACTGGGGCCGCAATTCGCGAACGCAAGCGTCTTTGGAAAATGTACGGCAAAGGCCAGTGGCGGAAGTTGAAAGGCATCGCGAAAGTTGAATTCGCCGATGGTACGATGTGCGAAGCAGAGATTCACTGGTACGAGGCTCATGGGATCGGCGCGAAGGAACACAAAATCAAACGAGTCATCGCGTAGCGTGAAGCGGGAGGAAGCGCGTTTCGCATTATGCGTCGAGAACCGCGGCTACCCCGCCTCGCTGGAGCGGCGGAAGGTCTATCGCCTGCTGGCAGATGACGCTGCCTCTAAACATCGCCAAGTTCGCGTGATTGATGAATCTGGCGAGGACTATTTGTACCCGCAGGAATACTTCGTTCCTATCAAGCTGCCACAGGCCGCAGAAAGAGCGGTGTTGAAGGCGAACTGAGAACGAACGCCGGCCCAGCCTGCTGCGACGCCCCGACTTGCGGCACCTGTGGCAGCATCATGACGAGGAATGGAAGCTGCTATCGCTGCATGAGCTGTGGGAGTACGAGCGGCTGCAGCTAGAAAGTGCAGCTAGAGAGCTTGTGCAGCAGCAAGGACGGCCGCCTCGGCCGTCCAAGCGGAGCCAAACTCCGCAGGGATTTTGGAGGTGGATGTATGAGCTGTAACGATGGCTTGGATGGACGGTGCCGCGATGCTGATGGCGAGATTCGCCGCAAGCGTAGGGACACCTTGGTGCGAACTCTTCGCAATGAATACGGCGATAACTTCGCCGAGGATTTTCGAAGTGATGCGAAGCTTGGGACGGTTCTGAGAAAGACAAATTCGAATTCTCTCAGCGACTATCTCAAGCATCGTCGTTAGTTCGTACAGGGCACGACCTGAGGCCGTACCGAAGCAGTAGGCCTCGACCGCATAGTCGTCGAGGTCGACAAGTCGCAGTTTGCACAGACGTTTTAGTCGTGAGGGCACGGCAGACGCCGTGCCCTTTTTATTAGGAGCGGGGCTATGAATCATCAAGAGCTTCCACCTCATTCGATCGTACTCGATAGACTTGAGGCCAGCGCAGATGCTTTGAGATCTAGACTTGGCGGCGGCTGCGGGATAGCAAACGGTTCGATTTCTCGGACTTTGTAGCTCCCAAGGAGGGAGCTATACTGAAGTGGGGTGATTAGATGTCGATCGTTTCTGTTAATCCGCGAAGACATGGGGATGGTGTCACATCACGTTTTCGTGACGGTGAGATCCGCCGTAAGCGTAGCGATACCTTAGTTGGTACTCTCCGCCGAGAATATGGCGACGATTTCGCCAACGGTTTTCGCAGTGACGCCAAACTTGCGACGGTTTTAAGAGAAACCGACTCCTCCTCATTGAGCGAGTATCTGCGGCACCCTCGCGTGCCGGGACGCCCGGCCACGGCTCGCGACACTGCGAGAGTTCTCGGGGTATCTGAAACTAGGACGAGGAAGCTAATGAATACCGTCCGGTGCGAAATGGGGTTGGACGATCGATGTCGAGATCAAGACGGGGAAATCCATCGTAAAAATGCCACGGGCGCATGTGTCACTGAGCAGATGAGCGGCGGCACCCATGCCAAGACGAAGAGCACGAAAGCGAGGACAGCTCGGTCGAAGAAGCGACACTAAGCCAGAGTCTGTGTTCCTCAATATTCCGTACGACTTGCAGTTTGAAAATCTGTTTCTCGCGTATATCTCTGCGATCATTTCACTCGGATTTGTTCCGCGCGCCACTCTGGAAGTGCCATTCAGCCGCCGCAGACTCGACCGCGTTTCGGACCTGATTGGAAATTGCAGATACTCCCTTCATGATCTCTCCCGAGTCCAACTAGACCGGACTGCTCCTGCCACGCCGAGATTCAATATGCCGTTTGAACTTGGATTGACGATTGGGTTGTACAAAGCGAAAGAGCGCGGACGTGCATGGGCGGTGTGTGAAGCGCGAGCCCACCGCATACAGAAATCGTTGAGTGACCTAAACGGAACCGATGTCTACATCCACAATGGCACAATCCGCGGAGTGTTTCGTGTGTGCCGTGAGATCTTTGTTGGAAGTAAACGCCGAGCAACCGTGCAACAGATGATGTCGGTTTACCGAGTTCTAAGAACCGGCCTGGAATCGGCAATGTATGAGTCGGGCCAAGATTCGCCCTTCAATGCCCCCGTGTTTCGCGACATGTGCGTGATGGCAAGCTTCGCGGCAGATGAGTTGATCGGAGTTTAGCGTTCCAGAAGAGACGACCCGTAGGTGGCAGGAGTGTAGGGTAGGGTGCCGTGTAAACCGCGCCGCCATTCCGAAGTCTCTCCTCAGCGTTTACTATGATATTGTCCATTGAGCGAACCCGAGGCGAAGCCCATGACAAAACAACTCCAAGACCTGCTAGAAGCCGCGCAAAGAGTCGTCCTCACGCCAGAGGAAAAAGAACAGCAGAGGCGCAGCTTCGCTTACGGGAATACCAAGATTGAGAATCCTCGCATAACGCGTGAAATGGTGGACCAAGAGGCCGAAGCATTAGGAGCCCGGAAGGATGAGCGAGGAACTGGACCGGCATAGCAAGGCCCTCGAAGCCGAGCTCATCTCCGATCCTGAGGAAAAAGCGCGCGTAGAAGCTCGAAACGGCCTGAAGCAGGCAGACGCGGTCGTTGAATCAATCGAATACTTTTCCCACCCGGAACGCAAGTTCAAGTTGCGTGTCTCGCTCTTACTGCACCTTCACAGGATTGCCTTGAAAGGCCTGAGTTCTTTTGCGGGCAACTTTCGTCCGGCGGAAATCGAAATTGGCGGAAGCAAGCACAAGCCGCCGGGCGCGCACATGGTGCCGGAAGAAGTCGAGCGCATGTGCGACTACGTCAATGACAACTGGGACAATAGTTCTCCAGTACACTTGGCCGCGTATTCTCTCTGGAAGCTGAACTGGATTCACCCGTTCACCGATGGAAACGGACGAACGGCCCGAGCGATCTCGTAGTTGTCGCTTTGTTTGCGCTTGGGCTATCGACTACCGGGAACCAATACAATTCCAGAGCAGATCGCGAAGGATAAGACGCCCTACTACAGAGCTCTGGAAGCAGCGGACGAAGCTTGGGAGGATAAGAAAATCGATTTATCCCAATTGGAGGAGCTGTTGTCAGGCTTGCTTGCCAATCAGTTGGTCGGTGTTCACGAGCAAGCCACCGGCAAGAGAACCGGGTAGGCCGGTGGCCGATTCAAGCCCGGTTTCGGCTTGAGTGGGTTCCTCGCAGGGCTCTAATATGAAGCCCACGCGATCGCCGCAAAATGTTTTTCTCAGCGGCAAGCACTAAACAGTGCGCTACCACAATTCAAAAGCAAAAGCCCCGGTTTTGCCGGGGCTTTCGAGAACGCTGTTCGCCAAACAATTCCATTCTTTGTTCAGCGCCGAGAAAAGTCAAGCAAGAACCGTGTTTAGTCGAGTGCCGAAAGGAGGGCGAGGGAATTGAACCCTAGTGGCTGAGCCAGCCACTCGACTGTTTGGCGAACAGCGTCCAGTACCAACTGGCAACACCCTCCGACGCTGCCTACCACGAGCACAATTCTATTTGCCGGCCCGGTGAATCCCGCGTGTGATCGAAGCAAAATCTACACGAGTTCCCGGATTAGGAAGCGCCAAATTTCCCGCCGATCTCGTCCTCAGGACAGGTGGCCCATTCAAGCCCGGTTTTGGCTAGAGTGGGGCCCTCCCAACAGCTCTAATATGAAGCCACTGGATCGCCGCGAAAGACCACGAAGTCATCAAGCAACATGAAACGCAGTTCTCAGTTCGCAGTCTGCATCTCGAACGGGGGATATGCCGTGTCCTTGGACGTGGGCGAAATTTATCGTCTTATTCCAGATAAGGCAGGCGCAAAGCACGGGCTGGTTCGAGTGGTTGACGAGATGGTGAGGATTATTTGTTTCCACGGGAGTATTTCTCTTTGCTCATCGGCAAGCGCTAAGCCCCGCGCCACATGAGCGACATTCCCACTCTGGCCCTCGCACAGAACACTCGGTTGGGGGTAGGGCACCCGCACCAGAATTGAAAATCCGCGCGTCGCCATCGCGGGATGGCAGAGCGTGTGAACGATATCCGGCGAGCTGCGCTCGCCCGCCCAGACGAGACGTCTGGGCCTACACGAACATGGTCGTCGCTTCGCGTGCCGGGGAATTGGCGCATGGAAGAACCGAGTGATCAGAGACACTTTTACGCGGGCGAGGGCGCCCGCGCCCACGTGGGCGGCATTCCCACACTGACCTCGCAGACAGCGCTCGGCTAAGGGTGGGGCCACGAGGATTTGGTCCCGCCTCTCGCAAAAGCGGCGAAAAGCGCGCTATCCCCTAGAAATGAGAGTCGCGGACAGGAATGTCCGCGCTACATGAACTGACGAACTTTTACGCGGGCGAGGGCGCCCGCGCCACATATGAGCGACATTCCCACACTGACCTCGCAGACAGCGCTCGGTTGAGGGTGGGGCACCCGACGATTTATCTCGCCTTTCGCAAAAGCGGCGAAAGCGGGCCCGCCAAAATGAGACTCGCGGACAGGAATGTCCGCGCTACATGAACTGACGAACTTTTACGCGGGCGAGGGCGCCCGCGCCACATGAGCAAGATTCCCACCCTAACCTCGCACACAGCGCTCATTCAAAATCGCGCTTGAATGGGGCACCCAATCTGTTTTTTGCCTCTTTATCTTCTGAACAGGTCCCAGGCTTCGCGGTATCGGTCGTACCTCTGGCGTTTGCTGCCGGGGGTGATGTGAAGGCTGAAATTGCCGCCGACTTTTTCGAAGGGAAGAATGTACCAGGTGTCGATGGGAATCAGGTACACGGCGAAGAAGTCGACCGCGCGTTTGTCGTAGAGTTGGCGCCGCGGGCCGTGGACGTTCAGGCTGTAGGACTCGACGCCGCGGCGGCGGTAGATGGTGGACTTGACCTGCACACGCAGGATTTTGCCGTTGTGCTCGACGCCGACGTCGTAGCTGGCGGAGTCGCCGTCGGGCTTGGAGACTCTGAGGCCCAGACCGGCGGCGCGGGCCATGAAACATAGTTCGGCCCATTCGCCGCGTTCTTTGCAGTTCTTGATTTCGCCGCCCCGATTCACCATGCTCGGCCCACCCCAAGGTTCGGAAAGAAAAAACGCGGCCCGATTGTGAGCCGCGTTGGATAAGTCCCGGGACTGACTTACGTCCTTATTTTCAGAATAACAACTTGGGAGTGGTTTCTGGGACACGTTGGCGCGGACTGATTTGCGTCCTGAATCAGTGCTTTAGGCACAAGCTGCACTTTCGGGATGGTTGACAGGGGTGGGGGTGACCGGGCTACAGGAACATTCCCACCCTAACCTCGCACACAACGCTCGGTTGAGGGTGGGGCACCCGAGCGAGATGGTGCACCGTAGCCGCTGACCGGCCGGGGGCTGAAGCCCGGCTACCGCAGAATCGCTTAACGCGGCGCTAAAGCGCCGCTCTTCCACCTAACCTCGCACACAACGCTCGGTTGAGGGCGGGGCACCCGAGCAAGATGGTGGACCGTAGCCGCTGACGCGCCCGGGGCTGAAGCCCGGCTACCGCAGAATCGCTTAACGCGGCGCTAAAGCGCCGCTCTTCCACAAATTTGCTCCGACGCAATTCCTGATTTCGCTTCCCCGCTTCACCATGCTCGGTCTACCCCAAGGTTCGGAAAGAAAAAACGCGGCTCGATTGTGAGCCACGTTGAAAAGATGCCCTGCCCTACAATCAAAACCAATGTTAGAGCAGCACAGTCGTGTCATTCCCATTCTCGCGCTTGCAACGGCGGGTTCACTGTGGGGAACGGGATTCTTCTTCGGCAAGATCGCCCTGGGCGAGATGTCAGTCACCGCGATGGTCCTGTTCCGTCTCTTGTTCGCGTGCGCCGGCCTGCTGCCGTTTCTGTTCTTTGATCGCCCTCGCTTCGCCGGCAGGGAGTGGGGCTGGGTTGTCGCCGCGGCAGTCTTCGGTGTACCGGTTCAGTTTCTGGTTCAGTTCGAGGGACTTTCACTCACTACCGTTTCGCATGCCTCGCTGATGGTCGGCACACTGCCTATTTTTCTTGCCATCGCGGCCGTGCTGTTCTCCGGAGAGCGATTGCACCTTGGCGGCTGGGTGGCTCTGGTCGCGTCGACGACTGGGGCGGGGTTCATTGCTCTATCGGGAAAGAGTACCGGCCAGGCGAGCGTTCGTGGCGACCTGCTGGTTGTGCTCTCCATGTTGGCGGCGATTGCATGGATTCTGATCTCGAAGAGGCTCATGCGGAGGCATTCTGCCGTAACCGTGACGGCGTACGTGTATTGGATCGGAACTGTGATTCTGGCCGCTGTGGTCGTGCCTGTGTGGGGCGTCCCGGCGGTGCACTACTCCTCACGCGCATGGTTCGCGGTGGCAGAGCAGGGGCTACTAGTGACCGCGGGTACCACGCTGCTATGGAATTGGGGATTGCAGCGGGTGCCCGCGTCGCAAGCTGGAATCTTTGTAAATATGGAACCGCTGGTGGGGGCGATTCTGGGCGTCTTCGTACTGCATGAGATTTTGGGACAAATGGCGATAGCAGGCGGCGCGCTGATTATCGCAGGAGCAGTTTATTTCAGTTACAAGCCGGCGAGCAGCGGCTCGGGTAAGAATGCTTGAATGTAGACCGCTGCATCCGCGAGATGGCTCTGGATTGACCTCGCAGACGAGTCAGCCTATGGTAATCGCACCATGAGCACATCCAGTTCAAGCGGAAGCATGGTGACCTACCGCGGGGCGACGTATCCGTGGGAGTGCGATCAGATCGGCCACATGAACATCACCTGGTACGTGAGCAAGTTCGACCAGGCGAACTGGAATACGTTTGCTTCAGTTGGAATTACGCCTTCGTACCTGAGGGAGGGGAAGTTCGGCGTGGCCGGTGTGCAGCAGAACATAACTTACAAGCGCGAGCTGATGGCGGGCGACGTCATCGAAATCAGGACTCGTATTCTGGAGATCCGCGAGAAAGTGATCCGGTTTGTCCACGAGATGAGCAACGTAGAAACGCAGGAGATCGCGGCAATCTGCGAAATTACGGCGGTGCACATGGACCGGAGAACGAGGAAGTCATGTCCGTTTCCGGGAAAGGTAAGAAAGGCGGCGGAGGAGCGGGTGGGGAACTAGTCCGCCAGGTTTATTGACACAACGTCAAATGATATTCGTGTCCAAACCGGCGATGAACTGGATGCCAGGAACAACCTGCCCAATAAGATTATTGTCGTTGGTCAAGAACAGGTCAGTCCCGGCCTTGGCGGCGCAGGCCAGATGGATAGCGTCAGCCGACGATAAGTTTGGCCGTGCCCGAATTTCCGCATAGGAATCGGCGAGTTCCATGGCGAAAGGAATAATCTCGATGGAACCCTCCAGAAAAAAAGCTCGCACGCGCATCGCCGATGTTCGCTCACCTCGTTTATGAAAACCAACCAGGGTTTCACCTACCGTAAATGCGCTTGTACAGAGCTGATCCTGCCGTACCTTCATGCTCTCCCGAATCTGCTGAACCCGTCCTGCATAGCGCGGATTGTTCTCCAGCCAGTAGATAAACAGCATGGTGTCCCAATAGATTCGGCTCATGATTTCCGGCTCACGGGATCTTGCCCAGACGCATAAAAGTTCGCCCGCTCCTTTTGCAAGTACTCCTCTCCCCCGCCGAAAGAGGCGTACACTTCTCTGCCAATTCCGCGAAGCGAGTTCCAGGCGTCGTCAGTGTTTTGCGTCTCCGTCTTGGGCTGCAGAACTTCGTAGAGAAATGTGACCGTGGTGCTTTGGCCGGAGGGAGGACCGGTTTTCGAGACGATGCGCAAGCCGTGTTCGGTGAGGAACTTCTTCGATCCCAATGCCGCACAAACCAGAGGCACGCGATTACTCAAGCCCATTTCCCGATGTACGTCGCCGACATTAATCGAGATCAGATTTTCTTTGCGGCGTCTCGCCTGTAACACATACTTCTCGTACGCGTGCCGCCGGATTGCGTCCGAACCGTAAATGGAGTTTTGAACGCCAAGCCTGCTCATGCATGCTATTATTGCATAATCATGCATATATTGCAATCCTCTGGAGCCTCAGCCTGTAGCAGAGCATCAAATCAACAGGTTTGACTTCCAAGCCTCCAGATCCTAGGCTGGAATTCAGTTCTTTGAATGGCTCATCCCAGAATGGGGGCGTCACGGCTTCGACGGAGATGCTTGCGGCCAGGAGGCATGCCGGGGTGCACACACCCGTAATCGCGTGCAAAAATAGAAATGCCACACCTCAAATGGCATACGCTGCTTAATTAATTAAGTAGCCGTCCGAGGAGGCTTTGCCCGTGGGCCTCCGAAGGGCGTCGCACAGCGGGCTGGTCCTCTTTTCCACGTCTGGGTTGAGAGGATGAGATCATCAGGCTAGCGGCGCGCGTTTCTTGTCCGTTCTGAGCGCGGGCTGCGAACGTCCTCGGGTAATGCCGAGGGCATGAACCGGACTAAGCATGTAGTCTCTTGACCAGTAACATTTTCGGACGCGGGTTCGACTCCCGCCGCCTCCACCAAGTTTCTTTCTATATCTAATCTTTACAGTTCGAGCTAGGCTTCGTTCACACCCCGCCAAACGCCTCAACTTTGCACATGGCTAACTAACGGTCGATCAAAGGCCGACAGCTATAATTAGCTTTCCATGAACTTTCTCCAGCTTTTGGATGGGGCGGAGGTCCTTGCCCAAAGCGGCAATCCGTCGATCAGCGGGTTGGAATACGATTCCCGCCGCATAAAGCCCGGAGAGGTCTTCCTCGCCATGCGGGGCGAATCCAGCGATGGAAATCAATTTATCGATAAAGCAGTTGCAGCAGGAGCCGTCGCGATCGTCACCGACTCTGCCGATCAGCAGCCTCACGCCAATGTCGCGTGGGCGCAGGTGGCACATGGCCGAAGAGCTCTGGCGCGGTTGAGTGCCAATTTCTATAAGCACCCCGCCGAGCGGCTCGCAATCACCGGCATCACCGGAACTAACGGCAAGAGCACCGCGGCCTTTCTGCTCGAATCCATTCTCGACGCAGCCCGCCGGAAGAGCGCCCTGATCGGAACCATCGAATATCATGTCACCGGAAAAGTTCTGCCCGCACCGCACACCACTCCCGAAGCCCTAGATCTGAATCGCCTGCTGAATCAGGCGCTCGGCAACGGTGCGACCGAAGCCGTTATGGAAGTTTCCTCGCATGCATTGGCCCAGCAACGTGTGTTCGGAATTCCATTCGATGTTGCCGTCTTCACTAATCTCACTCGCGATCACCTCGACTATCACCACACCATGGAAGAGTACTTCGCTTCGAAAAGAATTCTTTTTGAGGGCTGTGGGACGGATCGGCCGCGTGCGGCGGTAATCAACAGCGATGATCCATATGGCCAGAAACTCATCACGTTAAGCCGAAAGCGCGGGTCGCAGGTGCTCACATATGGCTTTCAACAAGGCGACTTTCACGCCGGCAAACTTGACATCTCTCCCAGTGGTACACGGTTCGATTTGATCGCGCTGGACGGAACTATTCCGCTATTTTCGCCCCTTATTGGGAAGGTGAATGTCTACAACATTCTGGCTGCTTCTGCCGCAGCCTATGCGCGCGGCTGCGATCAGGAAGCGATCAGCAAAGGCATCACGGCCCTGCAGCGCGTTCCCGGCCGCTTTGAAAAAATCGATTGCAAGCAGCCTTTCACCGTAGTCGTTGACTACGCCCACACTGACGACGCCCTGCGGAACCTGACTTCGCTGGCGCGCGAGTTCGTCTCCCATGCAGGCTTGGATGGACGAGTGATCACGGTTTTCGGTTGCGGAGGCGACCGCGACCGGGCCAAGCGGCCGCTGATGGGAGAAGCGGCGGGGCATGGCAGTGACTTCGTTGTCCTTACCTCTGACAATCCTCGCAGCGAAGATCCGATTGCCATCATCAACGACGCCCTGGTCGGCTTGCAGCGTAGCGGTGTCAAATACAGAGTAGAGCCGGATCGAAGAGCGGCCATCGAAGTCGCGATCGGGCAAGCCTCCCCCGGCGATATTGTCCTGATCGCAGGCAAAGGCCACGAAAAAGTGCAGGTCATGCGGGAGGGTTCAAGGCCATTCGACGATGTGGAGGTCGCGCGGGAAGTCCTTCTAGAAGCGGGTTTTGACTGCCGTGCCGCGATGGTGGGAAGCAGCAGATGAAGCTCTCTTTGTCGGAGGTTGCGGAATTCACCGATGCCCGCGGCGAATTCAATCCCGAATCGCTTGCGCTCGGCTACTCCATCGACTCCCGCAGCATCCGCGCTGGCGAACTCTTCTTCGCGGTAAAGGGCGAGCGCCTGGATGGCCACGATTTCGTCGAGCAGGCGCTGCAAAACGGCGCTGTCGCTGCCGTCGTTCGAAAAGATCAACTCAGTCGCTATTCCGACAAATGCCGTCTGCTCGCTGTCGATGATACGCTGACGGCTCTGCAGGCGCTGGCCAGTTCTGTGCGCGGGTTATGGGGAAAAACTCTGGTTGGAGTTACCGGATCAACCGGCAAGACCACGACAAAGGAAGCCATCGCCCACGTCCTGTCAGCGCGTTTTCGCATTTTGAAGTCTGAGGGAAACTTCAACAACCATTTTGGTCTTCCGCTGATGCTTCTCAAAGTCGAACCGGAGCACGATATGGCTGTGATTGAAATGGGCATGTCGCATGCCGGCGAGATTGCGGCATTGGCGAAGATCGCGCAGCCTGACATCGGAGTTGTTACAAACGTTGGTCCGGTTCATCTCGAATTCTTCGACTCAATCGCGGGCATCGCTCGAGCTAAACGGGAATTGATCGACAGCCTGCCGCCGGCTGGAGTTGCCATCCTGAACGCCGATGATGAATACGTATCCCATTTTGGCGAGGCTTTCGACGGGAAGGTGATCACGTACGGAGTATCCAGTTCAGCGACCGTTCGCGCCGTGGATTTGCGAGAGCAGGGAACAGAAGGCAGCACTTTCGAGGTGGTCATGGGGGGCGGGGAACACATCTCCGCCACGGTTCCGCTCATCGGAATTCATAACGCGTACAACGCTCTGGCAGCAATTGCGGTTGCCAGAGAACAAGGCATGAGCCTTCAGCAGTCAGCCGCTGCGCTGGCAACACTGGTGCCCGCCGACAAACGCGGAGAGGTCGTCCAGGTGGGCAACATCTGCGTCATCAACGATTGCTACAATTCCAATCCAAAGGCGCTTTCCGCTATGGTCGACGCGCTCGCCTCGATGCCGGCAAGCCGGCGCATTGTAGTCGCCGGTGAGATGCTTGAGTTGGGGCCGAGTGGGGAAGCCATGCATCGGGAATGCGGCGAGCACATAGCAAAGAAGAGAATCGATGTGCTCCTTGGAGTTCGAGGCCTGGCAAACGCCATGGTTGACGCCGCCCGCAAGCGCGGCATTGCTGCCGGATTTGTCGAGTCGCCCGAGCAGGCAGGCGAATGGCTTGCGCGAGAGGCGCGCGACGGCGATGTCATTCTGCTTAAAGCTTCGCGCGGCGTAAGGCTGGAAAAGGCACTAGAGGCATTTCGGCGCGAGCGAGAACTCGCTGCCCATAGCTGAACCCCGGAGGCGGATTGCTCTATTGGCTGTTGTACCTGAAGCTGTTCCATTATTTCCCGCCTTTCCGCATATTTCGTTACCTGACTTTTCGTACCGCTTTTGCCAGCTTGACCGCGATGTTTACGGGCCTCATCGTCGGCCCGATGGTCATTAATCGCCTGCGTGATTTTCAGATCGGTCAATACATACGCGAAGAGGGACCACAGGCCCATCAGAAAAAAGCCGGCACGCCCACCATGGGTGGCCTGCTGATCGCTATCTCCGTCGTTGTCCCGACGCTTTTATGGGCAGATCTCAGTAATCCTCTGGTATGGATCGCTATCTTCGCCACTTGCGCTTTCGCCGCGATCGGCTTCGCCGATGACTACACAAAGGTCACGCGCAAGCGCAATCTCGGGCTGACCGGCAGAACCAAACTCGGCCTGCAGATCGCCACCAGCATTGTGATCGCGGTCGGGCTGATTTCGCTTCAGGCGGAAGGCCTTTACTCGACGAAACTGATCGTCCCCTTTATTAAACAGTTTCGCCCCGACCTGGTGGTCGGCAGCTGGGAGCGCAGCCCTCATCTCTGGCCTCTGGCCTTCCTTCCGTTTGTGGGCTTCGTCATTCTAGTCATCGTCGGATCGAGCAACGCAGTCAATCTGACTGATGGACTTGATGGCCTTGCCATTGGCTGCACGGTAATCGCCGCTGGAGCCTTGACCGTTCTCACTTACGTCAGCGGCCACGCGACATTCGCGACCTATCTCGAATTACAAAGGATGCCGCAGGCCGGAGAATTGACAATCTTCTGCGGGGCAATGGTCGGCTCCGCAATCGGTTTTCTCTGGTACAATGCTCATCCCGCTGAGGTTTTCATGGGCGATGTGGGCTCACTGGCCCTTGGCGGCGCCATCGGCACGGTCGCCGTCATGATCAAGCAGGAATTGCTGCTGCCCTTCATCGGCGGCGTGTTCGTCATTGAGGCAGTTTCGGTTATTTTGCAGGTAGCCTCCTACAAGCTGCGCAAAAAGCGTATTTTCAAAATGGCCCCGCTGCACCATCATTTTGAGTTGCTGGGCTGGTCGGAGTCGAAAATCATCGTGCGTTTCTGGATCGCATCGCTGGTATTTGCTCTCTTCGCCCTGACAACCTTGAAATTGAGGTAGATCCGGCGCTGGCCACCCTCTGTGCACCTCCGTGTCCTCTGTGGTAAACAGGTTTTGCTGGCTTAAACCAAATGGATCTCGCCAACAAACGCGTCCTCATCGTCGGGTTAGGTAAGTCCGGCATAGCTTCCGCCCTTTTCCTCAAGAAAATGGGCGCGCGCGTGACCGTCTCTGACACCAAAGCGCAAGAGGAACTGAAGGATGAAATTCCCGGCCTGCTCGATCAGGGCATAATCGTTGAAACCGGCGGCCATGGCGAGCGCACGTTTCGCGGCCAGGACCTGATTGTAGTCAGCCCTGGCGTACCTGTGGATGCGCCGGCTTTGCTCCAGGCCAAGGCGCTTGGCGAAAACGTAATTGGAGAAATCGAGCTTGCGGCGCAGTTTCTGCCAGGACGCATCGTGGGCATCACCGGCTCGAACGGCAAAACCACTACGACCACCCTTGCCGGCGAGATTCTAAAATTCAGCGGGCTACCTACGCTGGTTGGCGGGAACATTGGCACGCCTGCAATATCCCTGATTGCTCAAGCCACCCCTCAGACCATGACCGTTCTTGAGATCTCGAGTTTTCAGCTTGAAACTATCCAGACTTTCTGCCCGCACATTGCGGTCGTGCTCAACGTCACGCCCGATCACCTCGATCGCCACCACACCTTCGCCGCATACGTCAATGCGAAAGCCCGCATCTTCGAGAACCAGCAGGCCAGCGATTTTGCCGTGCTCAATGCCGACGACCACACCTGCGTCGAAATGGCCCCACGAACGCGGGCGCAGGTTTACTGGTTCAGCCGCAAGAAAGAAGTTCAGCAAGGCGCATGCGTGCGTGATGGACGAATCTGGTTCAGGAACTCTAACGGTGCATCCGAAATCATGCCGGTCTCCGAGATTCCGCTCAAAGGCGGGCACAACATTGAGAACGTTCTCGCTGCCGTGTGTGTTGGCGCACTCATGGGCTGCGAGCCAGCGAAAATTCGCGATGCCGTGCGGCGCTTCAAAGCTGTGGAGCATCGACTGGAGCACGTCGCCACCATCAGCGGCGTGGAATATTTTAATGACTCCAAAGCCACCAATGTTGATGCCACCATCAAGGCGCTGGAATCATTTGCCGCGAATATTCATTTAATTCTCGGCGGAAAAGACAAGGGGAGTGATTACACGGTTCTTAACGATTTATTGCGCCAGCGCGTGAAACGTGTTTATACCATTGGCGCAGCCGCCCAGAAGATCGAAAGCCAGATCGTCTCGCAAAAAGAGGGTGGCCCGGAACTGGTGCATGCCGAAACGCTGGAAAATGCGATTCATCGGGCCGCGGAATCAGCCCAGCCCGGCGACATTGTCCTGCTAGCACCAGCCTGCGCCAGCTTTGATCAATTCCACAGTTACGAGCATCGCGGCAAGGTGTTTAAAGACACTGTCCACGACCTTGCAGCCGTGCGCATCTAGAAAGTAATCTTTCACGGCAATTCACCGTCAAAATACTTCAGCGGCGGCTCGCGTCCGTGTTGAAATAAAAATCTTCCATGGCAAAGCGCGTCAGTGTCGATGGATGGCTTTTTGCCGTCACTATGGTGCTGGTTTTCGTGGGCCTGGTGATGGTCTTCAGCGCCTCCGCGGTTATGGCCAAGGAGCGATACCACTCGGGCTATTTCTTTTTATTTCGCCAGTTAGGATGGGCGACCGCCGGAATTCTGACCATGGCTGTCGCCGCCAAGATTGACTATCGCCGCTATCGCCATCCAGCCGTGGTTTTCACTCTGCTTGGCCTGACCACGCTGATGCTGATTTCGGTTTTCTTCCTCGATCGCGCACACCACACGCACCGGTGGATGCATTGGGGCCCGTTTTCGTTTCAACCTTCAGAACTGGCAAAACCGGCGCTGATCCTGTTCCTTGCTTTTTTTCTTGAGAGCCGGACACGATCGATCACCGACTGGCGAAATACCATGTTGCCCGCCGCGCTGCCAACGCTCATTTTCATCGGCCTCATCGTTTTTCAACCGGATCTCGGGACGGCAATCGCCTGTGCCGCCATTACCGGTTGCATACTCTTCGTCGCCGGCATGAATATGCGCTACTTAGGGTATGCGGTCCTCGCATCGCTATTGCCGCTTTATTTCCTGATTTTTCATGTAGCCTATCGTCGCGACCGCATTCTGGCATTTCTCAATCCTTACTCAGACCCCCAGGGCAAAGGTTTTCATATCATTCAATCGCTGATTGCGGTCAGCACCGGGGGAATCACCGGCGTCGGTCTGATGGAAGGAAAGCAGAAGCTTTTCTATCTTCCCGAGCCCCATACCGATTTCATCTTCGCAGTCACCGCCGAAGAACTCGGACTTTTGGGCTCGCTGATCATCGTTCTGCTCTTCGCGGTTTTTCTCTGGCGCGGGGTCCGTACTGCAGTTCGCACCCAGGATATGTTCGGCCGCTTCCTTGCGGTCGGAATTACCAGCATGATCGTGGTGCAGGCGTTCATCAACATCAGCGTCGTACTTGGCCTCATGCCGACAAAAGGCATTCCGCTGCCGTTCGTCTCTTACGGCGGCTCTTCGTTATTCGTCACGCTGGCCTGTGTTGGGGTCTTATTGAATATTTCGAAGCAGGCGGAGTAGCTTCATCCCTGTGGCTTCCAAGTCATCTCTACCTGCACCGGAATGTCATTCTTGATCGGCACCGTGAGAAGCGCCGGCGGATCGATCTTGAAATCCGACACCTTTGCCGGAATCGTTCCCGTCACTTTGATTTCCCCGCCTTGCTTCGCCAGTTGAAACGGGACGTTCGCGTAATGTGCCGTCTGGCCGGCGAAATTCACTTCGATGTCCGCCTGAATGGTCGCCGATTGCTCCGCCGATTCCGGGAGCCGCGTGCGAACGGTGACCATGGGAAACTCTGCTCCGCGCGTGACCTGCACCATGTGCAGATCGCGATTGCTGTCTCCCGAGTCGAAGGACTTGACCGGCGCGGCAATCAGAAAATTGCATTGTCCATTGCTGCACACGCCCTTTCCCCGCGCCGCATAGCTGACCCCATAAACCTGATGCAGAGGATGCGAAACGTGATAAGTCAACGTGCTCTGGTCGAGTGCCCATTGGCTCTGAGCATTCAGCAAAGGCGAACCCAAGCCGGGCGCCAATAACAACAAAAATAGCGTAAATGATCTTGTAGTCATAAATCTCGGTCTCAGAATTTGATGGAAACGGCGACAATCGCCGCGCCGTATGCTCCCGCCGTTACGATCGCCACCGGGCCATGCGCGGACGCAATCCCGTGTACCTTCTCCCCTTTGCTTTTCTGGTCAAAAGCCATCGCCCCAAGAATCGGCGTCAACACCATACCCGGCCCGTGAATCCAGGCAAGAGCCTTGTGTACCCGAATGGGCCCGCGAGTGGGCGTTCCGGGGGGCTTAGGCGCGCGCAAGGCGAAATACGCCGTCGTGAAATACAGCCCCGCGGTCGCGCTGCCCAAAGCCGCATGGGCATCGCGGGAGGCGGAACTAGTCTGTTTGCCTCCGGCATTTGCGCCAAGAATCACCGTTGCCGCCAACGGCACTGCCGTAATGAGGCCCATTCGCTGGTGCACCTTCAGCATGTAGGAACGCTTGTCGAGCAGTTCTTGCTCTCTCAAATTCCCTTGGGTTTCGGCCGAGGGAAATCCCAAATCCGAGAGCGAAGGCTCTTTTTGCGTGCTCGAAGGAGCGTTCGGCGCATTCTGTTCGCTTGCAGGCGGCTGTTGTTGCTGCTGGTCTTGTTGCTGCTGCTGCGAAGTGCTGGGCTGTGTCTGGGCGATTGAGGAATTTAGCGCTAGTAAGAAAAACAATAGTCCGGTTGCCGGATAAACACCTTTGAACGTGACCCTCATTGAGCTTCCTTGATGGCAATGATGGAAGATTTCACAAACAGATGCAGTGCTGCTGAGCTTGGATGTTTCGGAAAACTGCCAACCAAAAGGATGTTATTCAGCCGCATAACCCACACAATGCAACGGCCGTCCGCATATCGCCAGCAGCGCCGAACCGGGACGCTCTCCCAACTTACGGCTCAAAAAAACCTGGAATAGCTGAAGCCGTTACTCTTTTAGCTCGATACTTTCGGTACGCGCTCATTCCGTCGAGGAGGGTTTACAATCCAACAGCTTAGAGAGACAATTTGCCGTGCGATTGCATCTTTAGTCTACCCCGCATCATCAAAACTTGAGCACACTACACTCAAGGTGAAATCATGGCACAGCCAGTGCGTAATGAAGTCATAGAATCAACGAAATCCAGTGCCGAACAGGACGAACGTGCGCTCCCCATACTTCCGGTTCGCGACACCGTCCTTTTTCCTCATGCCGTTCTTCCCTTGACGGTCGGGCGTGAGAGTTCGGTCCAGCTCATCAACTCTTTAGGTGAAGACAAAACCATCGTGGTGGTCGCGCAGCGCGAGGCCCGCGTAGATGCGCCCCAACCCAGCGATCTTTATACCGTCGGGAGCCTTGCCGTTGTTCATAAAGTCGTAAAAATGCCCAACCAGAGCCTGTTCGTTTTTGCCGAGGGACTGGACCGCGTGCGGCTTACCGAATTTGTGCAATTGACGCCCTTCATGCGCGGACGCGTCCAGTCGGTTCCCGAGGCCATTCCGCCGAAGAGTTCTGAAGTCGAGGCACTCCAGCGCAACGTGCTTACTCTCTTTCAGCAGATCGTCGCCGGTTCACCGACCTTGTCCGACGAACTTTCAACGGTGGCAATGAACATCGAGGAGCCGGGCCGTCTGGTGGACTTCATCGCCTCGTCTTTGCCTTCGCTGTCAACTGCCGACAAGCAGGACACGCTCGAAACCACCGATGTTCGCGTGCGGCTGGAGAAAATTAACCAGCATCTCGCGAAAGAACTCGAGGTTCAGCAACTTCGCAACAAGATTCAATCCGAAGTTCAGGACCGCGTCCAGCAGACCCAGCGCGAGTATTACCTGCGCGAGCAGATGAAGGCCATCCAGAAAGAGCTCGGCGAGCAGGATGAAGGCGCGCGTGACACAGAAGAACTGCGGCAAAAAATAGAGGCCGCCGGCATGCCCGACGACGTGAAGAAAGAGGCGCTCAAGGAACTGGGACGGCTCTCTCGCATGTCACCCATGGCGGCGGATTATTCGGTCACCCGAAATTACATCGAGTGGCTGGCGGTTCTGCCTTGGGCGAAGACTTCCGGCGGCGAGGTGGACATCGTTAAGGCGAAAGAGATCCTAGACACCGACCACTACGACCTGCAAAAGGTCAAAGATCGCATTCTCGACTATCTCTCGGTCCGCCGCCTAAAGCCCGCCATGAAAGGCCCAATTCTTTGTTTCGTCGGCCCTCCCGGAGTAGGAAAGACCTCTCTTGGAAAGTCCATCGCCCGCGCATTAGGACGAAAGTTCGTTCGTCTATCGCTGGGAGGCGTGCACGATGAAGCCGAAATCCGCGGCCATCGCCGCACCTATATCGGCGCTCTGCCCGGCCAGATCATTCAGGGCATTCGCCGAGCCGAAACCAAGGATCCGGTTTTCATGCTCGATGAAATCGACAAGGTCGGGCGCGACTTTCGCGGCGATCCCGCCTCGGCGCTGCTCGAAGCCCTCGATCCTGAGCAGAACTCGACGTTCCGCGACAACTATCTTGACGTCACCTTCGACTTGTCTAAAGTGCTGTTCATCACTACCGCGAACATGCTCGATCCTATCGCCGAGCCTCTGCGCGATCGCATGGAAATCATCGAGCTGCAAGGCTACACGGAAGAAGAGAAGATCCATATCGCATTCCAGTATCTGGTTCCGCGGCAGATCGAAGAAAATGGCGTGACCGCGGAGCAGATCGAATTTCCGCTCGAAGCGATGAGTTACCTGATTCGCCATTACACCCGCGAAGCGGGCGTGCGCAACCTCGAGCGCAATATCGGCACGATTTGCCGCAAGCAGGCGCGCCGCATCGCCGAGGGCAAGACGGAAAAGCTCGTCGTCACCCCGGAGATCATTCAGCAATTCCTCGGCGGAATCAAAGTGCGCAGCGAAGGCGAAATCGCCGAACGCACCAAGCGACCGGGGGTTGTCGTCGGCCTGGCGTGGACGCCTTCCGGTGGAGACATCCTGTTCGTCGAGGCCAACACCATGAAGGGCAAAGGGGGCTTTACCATGACCGGTCAGATCGGCCAGGTGATGCAGGAATCCATGCAGGCCGCGCTGACTTGGGTACGGTCAAATGCCGCGCAGCTGGGCATTCAGGAGAATTTCTTTGCCGAACACGACCTTCACATTCACGTGCCTGCGGGAGCAATTCCGAAAGACGGCCCTTCAGCCGGCGTAACCATGGCGACCGCTCTGGTCTCGTTGCTCACGAATAAGCCGGTGCATCCGCTCACCGCCATGACCGGTGAAATTACGCTGAGCGGGAACGTGCTTCCCATTGGCGGGGTAAAAGAGAAAGTCCTCGCCGCCAAGCGGGCCGGCGTGCACACCATCATTCTGCCTGCCGAAAATAAAATGAACGTGGATGAAGATCTCACCACCGAGCAGATCGAAGGTCTTGACATCCACTACGTCAAGACCATTCAGGAAGTGCTCGACATCGCGCTGCCATCCGGCCGCCGCGAGCAGCGCGAAGACGCTGAGGAGCGGGAGAAAGTCCTGAGCGAGCAACCGGTGGCGTAAGCTGCCTCTGTGTAGGGCGGAAATTCCCCTTCTGCGTGGGGCTGGTCAGTGCGCTTCGTAGTTCTCCCCGTGTCATCCCGAGCGCAGTCGAGGGACCTTGCGCTGCTCATCCCTCTGCACCGGCGCTGCAAGAACGACCACGGACCTGTAGCGCGGACATTCCCTTCGACTCGCTGCCCTCGCTCAGAGCGGGCTCTGCCCTGCAAAAGTGAGTTATGTTCCACGTGGAACGTTTTGTCAATTTCTCACCACAGAGGCGCGGTCAACACCGAGTTTACTTCACTCATTCGGGCGGGCGAAAGGCTGTGGAATTCGCCCTGGTCGAACAGTGGATTCCTCGATTCGACCTCCTCGTAATGGCGGTTTGCCACGG
>Ga0335078_10000131_pt1 | contig 126147 bp, 123 predicted proteins | sample Lox_Sample_32_FD_206711 | JGI IMG/M metagenome (GOLD analysis project Ga0335078, IMG submission 206711) | Soil microbial communities from Loxahatchee National Wildlife Refuge, Florida, United States - Lox_Sample_3.2 | ecosystem: Environmental > Terrestrial > Soil > Wetlands | place: USA... | reverse complement strand
CGCATCAGCTAGAGCCGCGAACTCACCGGCTGCATCCCATATATCCTGCACTCTGGCGCGGCTACCGATAGCGCTACGCTCTATAAATTCATGTTCAAGATTTTCGATCATTGGCTGAGGAGCCCTGTTATGTGAGTGCGAATGTTCTGCGCTAGCCAGGTCGTCCGAAAGAATATTCACAGCGTACTCAATCGGATCCTCATTCTCAGGGATCCGGCGGCCTTTAGAATCGTAAAACTCCAATCCCATCCACATGTCGCGTACTTGCCAGAGTTCCGCAGCGAGTCGTTCTCGGGTCTCGTCGATAGACCTGTCCCCCGCCGCCGTCAGATTGCGGTGGTTGCCAAGGATGATTTGAATTTCATTAGCATAAACAGCAAGACGCTGACATGTATCACGGCCCGGCTTGCCCGCTTCGATTCGCTCTGCTACTTCGCGCAGGCACTCGGCGATTTTGTCGAAATAAGTAGCAGTCGCCTCACGTTGCTCACTCTGGGCCTTACGCAGCCAAGCTGTTAGTTTACCAAAGGCAGCGGCTGCGGACACGAAGAAGCTAAAGAGCGACCCTGGCTCACCCATATCGGAACCCTACGCTCCGTACGGGCTGCTATCAAGCTCATCTCTAATCTATCTAGTGTGCCCGGTTGAGTTGCGCCGATCCATGCTCGGACGGTTCTGACCTTCCTGATCTTCCCCCGTCTTCTAATAGCTCTCCAGGTCTCGCCGCGTGTCTATCGGGCCTGGCCTCTGGGTGGCCCATGGCGTCAGGCCCGTAGGGGTAGCAGAGGCTCCGATGCTCAAGGATTGTCACGCAGTTAGCAGGCAACTGTCCGCAGCCGGCTTCTTCGTCCCGAACTCAAGTCCCCAACCCTTTACCCTGGGCTCAGGCCCCTGTTACTCAGTTGATTACTCACCGGCTCAGGGTGCACCGGCGGGGCTACGGTCTCTCACACCACCTGCCAGACATCGTGCTCTCCAGCTGCCCTTCGATCACTGAAAGTAATTAGGACCTACGCCCCTACTTCAAAGGGCATCCGAGTCGTTACCTAGTGACATGGACGTAGTGGCGATTTTGGCGGTGGGCGCCACAACCCTCATTGGCGCTCTGGGTGTCATAGTCCCGGCGGTGACCAAGCAGGGTGACCGCAAACATGAGACGGAACTGGAACAGCAACGCGATGAGTTCGCACACGCAACGAAGATCCGGGAACAGCAGAGCTCAGCGTATGCGCGCCTATGGAAGGCGATGGCCGAGCACAAGGCGCTCGATGACAATCCTCCGCACACCAGGTACATGCAGTGGCTAGGTAGTGTTTCCGAGTGGGCGGCGGCTGCCGACGAGCCGAGCAGGCCCGATGTCATGCCGGAGAAAGTGGAAATTACGACCGAGCAGATAGAGACCTGGATGGATCGCAGGAGCGCTGTGCTTTCCTCGGCTTTTTCCGATGTGGGAATGTGGGCAAGTCATAACATGATCAGCGCCTGGCATCGTCTAGAAATGGCGGCTAGCAAGCATGACAGCGATCTTATGGTCCAGACGTACCCGAAGGATGAGCTCGGCGATCGCGCGGCGGAGGAAAAGGCCCAGATATCATGGAGCTAGAAGCGGAAAGGCAAACGGTAACACGACAGATCGCTTTCGACTTGCAGGGGGCGGAGTTGTTCTATACGACCGACAGTGCCCGGCCGCACTTCAAGGCACCCAATGACTCCTGACTGCTGAATGATCTTGCCAGGATGTCAACGTGAATAAGCACAGAAACGGATGTGGGACGCCTCCACTGGTCAGCATCTAATCCGTAGAAATCTCTACGCGGGGCCGCGACCAGCGTGCAGGCAGGCTTACCTGCCAAGACGTGCTCGGCATTGCGCGTCGTTTGTCGCTGTTGCGCGGCCTCGTAAGGCCAAAATCAGGCCAGCCAGCCAACGAGTTGCAGGTAGTTGTGTGCTTTACGGGATATCTGCCCGTAGGGCAAGCTCGTATCATGGTCCCTTCTTGGGAAGGTGGGGGACATGCCTGGTGCCGAGCGGCGGGGGGTTTTCCTCAGCTACCGGCGGGATGACGCTGGTCCCTACGCGCGCTCGCTGCAGCTCCAGCTGAGCCAGCGAATGCCGCACGCACGTATCTTCATGGACCTGGACTCTATTGACCCCGGCCTGGACTTCGCCGAGGTCATCGAGGCGGCGGTGAACTCATCCGCAGTGCTCGTGGCCTTGATCGGGCGGCAGTGGGCGACGCTCACCGGCGAAGACGGCGCCCGACGGCTGGACAACCCCGACGATTACGTGCGCTTCGAGGTCAGGACTGCGCTGGAGCATGGCGTGCGGGTGATTCCGGTACTGATCGATGGCGCCAGTCCGCTGCGGCGGGAAGATCTGCCTGAGGAGCTGCACAAGCTGGCGCGGCTCAACGCTGCCAAGTTGAGCTTTGACCGGTACCAGGACGATGCGGACCGGCTGCTTGACCTTATACAGCGGGTGCTTGCCGCAGTCGGTGAGGAGCCGCTGGCCGGGGAGGAACGCGGACTTCTCGATCGCAAGGGCGGGGAGGAGGCCGACCGCGACGATTCGGAAGAGATTGCCCGCCAGTATCAGGAGGCTCAGGAGGCCGCAGCACCCGACGTAACCGCAGCTTCCATCCCCTGGGTTCACGTACCCAGCACCCCAAGGCCGACTCAGGCATCGCCGGGCCAACCGCCCCGCGATCACACCACGTCAACGGGCGCCCTTCCTCCCTTCACACCGGAGGAACGTGCGGCAGCACTGGAGAAGGCTGCCCAGGCACGGAAAGAACGCGGCGAAGTGAAGAACCGCCTCAAGCGCGGGACCACGACCTTGGCTGATGTTCTCAAAGAAGGCGCGACCGATGATGTGATCGGCAAGATGAAGGTCTCGGACCTGGTTGAGTCCATGCCTGGCGTGGGCCGGTTCAGGGTAAAGCAGGTCATGGACAGGCTCGGTATCGCCGAAACGCGCCGTGTGCGCGGGCTAACAGCCAACCAGCGGTCCGCGCTTGAGCAAGAGTTCGGTGCCGTCTGAAGCCATAGGACAATATGACTTGTAAGCGGCAGCGGTTCGAATCCGCTCACCGGCTCCACGTTAGTACCAGCGAGAATTCATCCTGACCTGCAGCAATCCCGGCATCCTGCAGGTTCGTGTTCATGCCGCTGCATACTCGACCCTGGCCTCACGTGGCCACTGGTGGCCAACCGATGCTGCACGTAGGCTGCACGGGCGAGTCGAGCCATCTGGATGCAAACTACGGGCGCGACCCTGATCAGGGTCACGCGGTGCAGCCTGGCGCGTACATAGATGCTTGCCCATGCAACCGTAGCACGTACAGGTTGCTGTATCTCGCTGCTGTACGGGACGAGCGTCTATCCGGTCCACTCTTCCACGACGGCCAGATCGGCGAACTCCGGCGGGCCCGCGAGCCTGTCGGCCATTTCGTAGGCGGCCAGCGCGACCCGGAGCTGCTGCTGGTGTTCGCGGTCGTCGCGCACGTGAGGATGAACGCTCAGTCAGCCGCTGAGGGTCTTACGTCGCGGCCTCACGGGCCGGCATCAGTCGCGGCCTCGCAGGCTTGCTTGGACGGGTAGACTGGGCAGCCGACTGTCCAGCTCCACACGGTGGGGCCGACCTGATAGGGATTGCAGTTCGGGTTCACCTCGACTTCGACGCCGCCCGATCCGCCGGCCCAGAAGCCGCACTTGCTGCCCTTATTCCTCGGGACGCCATTGCTGTCGACATCATACATGCCGACACACCCTGTGTCCCAAATCAAGGCTCCCCCATGCAGGACATTCGACTGCTCTCTGAAGATGATCTGATCCGGGATATTTTGGGTGTTCCAGTTGTAGGGGTACCACCCGGTCATGGTCCCCAGGTTCACCTGTCTCGTGTCGGGGTTCGGGCCGCCTTGTTGCTGGAGAGCACCGCACGGGGCGATGGGGGTGTTGGGCTTACACACGTTCCCGTCGCACACCTCGGTCGACAGGCAGCAGTGACCGCCGCACGTCGGCCTGTTCTGGAGGCATACGCATTGCCCGTTTCTGCAGTACTGACCTTCAGCGGTGATGCAGCGGTTGGCGCAGCTGCCGCAGTGAGCCGCGTCGGAACTCAGGTCGGCGCACACCTCGCCAAACATCGCATCGCCGCAGCACGCAGCGGAATCGCAGCATTTCCCGCCGCACCACACCTGTCCGCCCGGGCAACAGTGTCCGTTGCTGCAGTGTTGACCTACGAGGCAGCAGGTGCCGTCGCAGCAGCGGTCGGTGTCGCAGCAGCGGAATCCCGTGCTGGGCGTGCCGCAGTAAGTCTGCGGCTTGACACTATGCGGGCAGCACGCGCCTTGCTGCCAGGCCGGAACCGTAGGGCCGCTGAGCCCTGACGTCGCCCAGTCCTGGTTGGCCAGGCAGCAGTGACCCTGGCTGCAGTGCTCGCTTGCGGTGCAGCAGTTCCAGCCGCAGCATTTGCCGGGAGCGCAGCAGAACCCGCCGACACTGCCTTGCGCAGTCCCTTGCGGTGCGTTGCACCATGTCTGCCCGGTCGGGCAACAGTGTCGGTATGGAGGCCATCGGGGATCCGGCACGCAGTCCTCTGATTGCTCGCAGCAGTCGTCGTAACTGATCACCACCATGCCGTTGGACCATCCGTGCGGCACCAGGCAGGTCTTGCTCGGGGCGCAGCACCTGCCGGCGTAGGCCTGCAGGTGAACGTCCCATCTGGTGAACCACTGCTCTCCGGGTTGGCAGCAGTGGCCATACGCCGGGGTTCCCGGCGCCAGCAGGTATCCCGGCGGCCCGGTATCCGGTGTGCAGACCAGTGGTGGCTCGCAGCAGGTATCTCGGCTTTCTGAGACCTCTGCGTATAGCCCGTTGGTGGTCCAGTTCAGGGGCTCCAGGCAGATGTTGCGGTTGGCGCAGCAGTGGTCATCGACCCATCGCTGACCGGCCGGGCAACAGTGCCCGTGCGAGCACTCCTCGGTGCCCTCGCAGCAGTCGGTGACCCGGTCGTCGTCACCGCGGCAGTCGCCACCCCGTAGGCAAAAGCATTCGCAGCCGACGAGCTCGCCGGTGCCGCACGAAGACGGCACCTTCACGCAGCGGCCGCCGCACGGCCACAGGTCAGGAGGGCAGCAGAAGGTGTAGCCCCCTAGGGAGCCCAGGTCATCCTTGCATATCATTCCCTCAGGACAGACTCCGCAGCCCTCAAGAGCCACGGAGCAGTCGATATGGGCCACGGCGCAGTGACGAGCTTGCTCGCCGCACGCGAAGAGGGCGCTGGACCCGCACCACTTCGCCTCCGTAGGCGGAGGCGGATCCTGGAAGCGACTCACCAACGTCGCCGTCCCCGGCGCGGCGTTCCGCCCAACCGCGCCGACGATGTCCGCGGCGTTGAGCGCGAGCTGGGCGGTGAGTTCCGGGAGCAAGGTGTCCATGCAGGGCCCCGATTACACGATCGCGGCGGGATTAGTCGTAAATCTGGCTGATCGAGGAGCTCAGGAACGGGAATCGGTCGGTCACGTCGACGATGCACTGGTACCGCTCTAGCAGGTCTGTTCTGCGGCCGCGAAACAGGAGCCGCACCGCTACCAGCTTCCGTTCTTTGCCTTGTGTTCGGCGGGCGAGCACGTCTACCAGCATCTTATTGTCGCGATGCGCGTCGGCGGCGACCCGATAGAGCGCCGGATACCGCAGGGCGATGTAGTTCAGCGCCCGGTGCTCATCTGACAGTCCGCGGTTGCCGGAGCGGCGCGTCAGGCGTGCGAAAAGGTCTTTGGCCGCGGCACGGAAGTCGTCGTCCCCCCCGTCTGCCTCGCGGCCACTCTCGCCCTCATGCTGAGCTTCCGCGAGTGCGCCGATGAACTGGTCGATTGTGAACGTAAGATGCTGGTCTATCGTGACAGCCGGCAGGCCGGTAGCCGCACACGGCGTGTCGATAGCACCCAACGTGGTAGAGCCGACGATCACCTGGATGGTTCGTTCGGCTGTCTCCGCGTCCGGCATCCTGTTGACCAGGCGTTCCGCTTCCGTGTCATCGCGGCACACGAGCACGAGCGCGTCGCTCTCGCCGTTGTGCAGGATCCAGCAGAGCTGACGTGCCAGGTAGCGGAATTCTTCCTGCTGGAGGATCGCGATCAACCGATCCGTCTCCAGCACGCCGCCTAGGCCACCGGAACCCGCCTGCATGAATTCTTTTTCCACGCCAAGATCGGGAAACCGCGGGACAATCCGGCCGATCGCGTAGACCCAGGCCGTCGTTGCCGACCCTGGCAACCCCTCGCACTGCGGGCACGGTTCCGCCCTCGACGCCGCTCCGCACTGCGGGCACGGTACCGCGGCGACATCTGCAACGGGTACTCGCGCTTCGGCCGTTCCCGGATTCGTTGCCGTGGGCTGTTGCGATACGGCGGAATCGTCATTCATCAGTCTGCCCTCCGCGCCCTTGGTGAGAGGGTCAGCCATTGATCGAGCCGCGCCGCCCGTTGCTCGCACGGCTGACACGGCCGAACGCCGAGTGAACTGGTGATCCGCTTTATCACCTGTCCCGCACCGACCGGCTCTTCGACAATGAACCGCGGCAATTGAACGACGTGCTTCGCCTGCTGCTGATTACTCGCCATCTATATCCCCCCAGCTATTTCATCGGGCGGTCGAAAATGCCTCCGTGGATCAGCATGACCGGCCAGCGGGATCACCGGCATCCTCGATGGTCAATAGGCCCAGCTGACGTGGAGACTGTGTGGAGATCGTGTGGAGACCGTGTGGAGACCGCACCCACACGCGCGTAATTGCGTGTCCTTATCGCCGCCGCGTGTACATGCGAACCCCGGAGACGCGCCGCGCGCGCTTCGGGCCTGGCCTTCGGCCTGGCCCTCGCCGTCAGGCCCGCTGGGCTGGCAGAGGTCTCCAGGGTCAACGGCGCGCCGCAGGCGCGTCCCGCGCAGCGGGATGCGAAGCACCGTTGAGGCTGGAGGGGACAGCCCGGACAATGCGCGGCGTTCCGGCCTGTCGCTGTGACATCTTTACGGCGTCCGCCGCACTTAGCGCGAGGCTGGCGGCTTGGTCGTGGTGCTGGCGGGCGCGGCAGCGGGATACGGCGGGGACCGCAGACGGCCGGTCACCGGGGAAGCCGAGCGCGGCAGCTGCCGCGCCGTAGGACTTGCGTCCGAAGGACGCGGCGAAGCTGCCGCCCCGCAACGGCGAGACCCCGGGTGAACCCCAGCAGCCTATGGCGGGTCACTCTGGCCGCTCTTTCCCTCTCGGCTGCTCGCGTCCGCCCTCGCTGTCACGGCCGGGGCCGTCAGGCCCGGCGCGCCGGAGGTGCGCCCTTGATTGATAGTGAAGAAACTCCTCACCCGGGCTCTGAGTAATCCGGGCAAAACGGGCGAACCGCTCGGTTATAGGCGAGCCGGCCAGTCGAATCTTGCCCAGGCGGTACGAGAAGCATTGTCGCCGTCGATTCCCCACTCGTTGGCGAGGAGGCGGATGATGTCGAGGCCGTGGTGGCGTGCGGCGTCACTGGCGGCTGCTGTCCATGGGCCGCCGTTGTCCTCGACTTCGATCCGGACGTGGTCGCAAGGGCTGATGACGACTCGGATGGTGAAGGTACCGCCGGGCAGGCGGGAGTCGCTGTGGAGGGCGGCGTTGGCGGCGAGTTCGGAGGCGCAGAGGATCACATCGTCTGCCAGGGGGTAGTCGGCTAGACGTGTGATCCGGAGATCCGGATGCCTAGCTCCACTTGATCTGCGACGGATCGGCTTCGCTTGATGCGCGACACACCCTAGGTTGTTACCGGCCGGTGGCGACCGGGTTACCGGCGCTATGGCACGAGACCGAGCTGCCTGGCCAAAGCCATGTTGTCCCAGTATTGATGAAGCACGGCTGCCTTCCCGCCGCGCAGCTGTGCCAAGTCCATACCCTTGCCCTCGACCCGCTTGCCGGTCGGGGGCAGCTCAGTGCCGTCCGGCAGGACGAGCGGACCGGTGTGTGTCCCGGCCCAGGTCCACTCGGCTGCAATGGTGTCGCCCTGCTCGACGATCACATCTATGGTCATGGCGCGGTCCGGGAAGGCGGCTTTCTCCTGGCTCCAGTGTTCGCGGATGGCGGCCTGGCCCTGGGCGGTGCCGTCGGGTGATACCAGCACCGCATCCTCGGTGTAAGCCTCAGCGAGGCCGTCCAGGTCGCCGGCGTTGTAGGACCCTATGGCCTGTTCGTAGACATCTCTGCCGCTGGTCATGGCCATCCCCCCGTTCTGCCATATGGCGGGCCAGCCACCTGGCCAGGCTCATGGCCCGCCCTGGTTATCTCCCATCATGCGGCCGTGTCCGGCCCGCGACAGGGGCCGAAGGTCCCCGCCCCCAGCTCGGTCGGCCGTCAGAGGGCGGCGTCTACCGGATCATCTTCCCGGCGCTAACCGGCAGGAGCGAGCTGATTAGGGTGCAGCCGCATCGGCGTCACGAGCTTCCGGCCGGGCGTGGCTGATAGTTCGAGGCTTTCTGCCGGAGGATCTCGCTGCCGGAGGATCTCGCGGCTGGTCTTGCGGGGCGCGCTGATCGCGATGTTGTCGTCTTCGATCCGGATCTGATAGGTGTCGGAGCCGACGGTGATCTCGGCAGTCTTGCCGGCGTGCGGCAATTGAGATGATCGAGGCCCTGCCGCCGCCCGCGGTGCGCCGCCGGCAGCTGACCGCGCGCACGCTGCTGGCCGGCATGATGCTCACCCTGGCCGACGGCCGGCCCGCGCACCTCACCCGCGTGCACCAGGCCCTGACCGGCCTGCCCGAAGACGACCAGAAACGCCTCGGCGTGATCGAAGACTGGGAAACTGGGCCGCACCAGCTGACCTACCGGCAAGTCGAGCACACCGCCCGGCTGATCAGGAAGGCGCTGGAGAAGGAAAAGCCCGACGGTGCCCCCTCACCAGGCCTGCAGCGGCTCTGCGACCAGCTACTCGAAGCCAGCATTCCCGCGCATTTCAAGCAGGCCAGCACCTCGCTGGCCGTCGACTGGACCGGCATGGAGGCCTGGTCCCGGCCAGTCCCGGCCGCGGCTGCCGGCACCGGGACCGACCCTGAAGCACGCTGGGGGCACCGCAACGCCGTGAACGCTGTGCAGGAAGGCGAGATGTTCTTCGGGTACTACCTGTCCGCGGCCACCATGGTCAACGACGAGAACGGCCCCTGCCTCGCAGAGCTCGTGCGCCGGATCACCGTGTGCTCCAGCGCCTGTGACCCCGCCGCCGCGCTCGTCCCGATCCTGCAGGCCATGGCCGCCGCCGGCATCACCATCGGCGACATCCTGGCCGACTCCGGGTTCTCCCACCGCCAGGAAGCCACCTGGGCCATCCCGCTGCGCCGCATCGGCGCCGGCCTGGTGCAGGACCTGCACCCCTCCGACCGCGGACCCCGCGGCACCCACGAGGGCGCCGTCATCTGCAACGGCAGCCTGTACTGCCCGGCCACCCCCGGGCCATTACTGCAACTGGCGCCGCTGCCGCCCGGCGCCAGCAGCGCCGACGCCGCAGCCCACGACCACAAGACAGCCGAGCTGGCACGCTACAAGCTCGGCGTGCACGCCGCCGACGGCTACCGGCGGCACACCTGCCCCGCCGCCACCAGCAAGATCCGCTGCCCACTGCGCCCGGCGTCGATGAAACTCGGCCGCGACCGGCCTGAAATCCTGTCCCCGCCCGAGCACCTGCCCGCCTGCTGCACCCAGCAGACCATCACCGCCGGACCGCAGGTCGCGGCCAGAACCAGGCAGAAACACGACTATCCCTCGCAGGCCTGGCGGACCTCCTACCGGCGGCGCACAGCCAGCGAGCGGCTCAACGCCAGCATCAAGGACACCGCCACCGGCTCAGTCGACCGCGGCTGGATCCACCTGACCGGCGTGATGCCACTCATGCTGTGGGTAGCCTGCAGGGCAGTCGTACGCAACCAGCGGATCGCCGCCGCCTGGCAAGCCCGCCTCGACGACGACACCCGCCGGGCCGCCGCCGGCCTGCCACCCCGGCAGCGAGCCAGGCGCCGCCGCGAGCTCGCCGCCACCGCCCAAGGCCCGCCCTAGCCGAACCCGCAAACCAGGCACCGCGGCAGCAGCCGTAAACACCACCACCACCAGCGCGGCTGCGCCGCGCCCCGACGGCCAGACAGCAAGGCCGCAACGCCCCGAACACAGCCACGGGCCCGCACAGCACAGTGGCCGCGCCGCATAACAATCACGGCCAGACTGTCAGTGCCAGATGTGAAGATAAATCGCGGTGAGGTGTGAATACCTCAGAGTGGTCAGGGGCGGGGTCGAACCGCCGACCTTCCGCTTTTCAGGCGGACGCTCATACCAACTGAGCTACCTGACCGTGCCTGAGCCGCTTGCTTCCGAACGGACAGATCAAGCGGGCTCAGCCGAGCGGTCCTGACGGGACTTGAACCCGCGACCTCCACCTTGACAGGGTGGCGAGCTAACCGACTGCTCTACAGGACCATGCGTGCTGGCTAGGTGACCAGCGGTGCCCCCAACGGGATTCGAACCCGTGCCGCCGCCTTGAAAGGGCGGTGTCCTAGGCCACTAGACGATGGGGGCTCGACGGCCTTCGCCGGCCTGAACCCTTGGCGCCCGCCGTCGGGGACTGCCCCAGCATAGGGGACAACCGGCGCGCCCGGCAAAGCGTAACCGGCATGCCCGGCGGGACCCCCGGCGTCAGCTGGCCCGGCCGCCACCCCGACAGTCCTGGGACCAGCCAGTGGACAACCCTGGGCGGCTCAGCCCGGCCCGCTGCCCGCCGCGGTGGCAGGAACTAAGACGATCATGACGGAACCCCTTGCGCAATTACCGATTATTCGACACGGTAGGCACTCGACTGGCAACTCACGGTCACTACTGCCTGTTACCGGACTCGTTGGGGCATCCGGGAACGGTCGCGGAGTGTGACAGCTGAGTTGCGCTGCGCACCACGGCACCGCAAGGCCCAATGGTAGGGCCAGGCCGGGCCAGAGCAGAGAAGAGCACCACCGTGCACAACGGAGAGTACCCCCCGCTCCCCCGAACGCCGGCGCACGCACCGTCGGCTCATGGACGGACGGCCCGTGCACCGTCGGCTCATGGACGGACGGCCCGTGCACCGTCGGCTCATGGACGGACCGCCCCGGGACGGGCGGCTCACGGGCGGCCGGCTCAGCGGCGGCTGATCCAGGGCCGGCTGTCCCTCGGGCTGGCGGCCCGTGCTCAGCCCGCGCATGGGTCCCGGTCCGGCCGCCACCGGCTGCCCGGAGAGCGGCCGGTCTCCGGGCGCGACGTGCTCGCGGTCACCGAATTCCGCGCGCTGTGGTCCGCCCAGGCCCTGTCCTCGGCCGGCGACCAGTTCGCTCAGGTCACCATCGGGTTCGTCGTCTACGCCAAGACCGGGTCACCGTTCCTGGCCGCGCTGGCCTACGCCCTGACCTACCTGCCATCGGTGGCCGGCGGCCCGGCGCTGGCCCGGCTGACCGGGGCGTTCCCGCGCCAGCAGGTCATGATAGCCCTGGATCTGGCCCGGGCCGGGCTGGTCGCGCTGATGGCGCTGCCCCGGATGCCGGTACCGGGGTTAGCCGCACTGTTCTTCGCCACCATGCTGCTCGGAGTCCCGTTCTCGGCCGCCCGGGCCGCGTTGCTGCCCGGTGTGCTCCCCCCGGCCATGCGGCCGGCCGGCTCGGCGATCGGGCGGCAGACATCCCAGCTGGGCCAGATCGCCGGGCTGCTGGCGGGCGGCGTTCTGGTCGCCACGCTCGGCCCGCACCGGGCCCTGGCGCTGGACTCGCTGTCCTTCAGCCTGTCCGCCGGGATCCTGGCCTGCTGGGTGCGGCCGCGGCCCCGCCCCGCCGCAGAGCGCGGCTCCCCGGCCAGCCCGCCACCGGGTAAGGTCACCTGGGACGGCGTCAGCACCATCTTTGGCCACCCGGCGCTGCGGGTCCTGGTGCTGTTGGGCTGGCTGGCCGGCTTCGCCGTGGTGCCCGAGGGGCTTGCCGCGCCGTATGCTCGCACGCTGGGTGGCGGCCCGAGCACGATCGGCCTGCTGATGGCGGCCATCCCGGCGGGCACGATGATTGGCGCGTTCGTGCTCGGCCGTCTGGTGCGGCCCTCGGACCGGCTGCGCCCGCTGGGCTGGCTGGCCATGCTGTCCTGCGCACCGCTGACGTTCTGCCTGATGCGCCCGCCGCTGCCGGTGGTGCTGCTGCTCTGGGCGGTGGCGGGGGCGGGCGGCGCGTACCAGCTGGCCGCCGCGGCGGTCTTCCTCAAGGTGCTGCCCGCCGCCCAGAACGTGCGCGCGTTCGCGGTCGCCCAGTCCGGGCTGCTCGTCGCGCAGGTGCTCGGCATCGTGGCCGCGGGCGCGGTCGCGCAGCGCCTCGGGCCGCAGGCGGCGGTGGCGCTAGCAGGCCTGCTCGGCGTGGTCGCGGCGGCCGTGCTGGCCACCGACTGGATCCACCGGCAAACCGAGCTGTTCACGCTGCTGGAGGTGGAGGGGCCGCAACAGCCAGCGGAACGCCCGGCCCGGGAAGCGGCGGAACGCCCGGCCCGGGAAGCGGCGGAACGCCCGGCCCGGGAAGCGGCGGAACGCCCGGCCCGGAGAGCGCCCACGCCGGCGGACGGCTCGCTGCTCGTGCCTGCCGAGCGGCCCGGTCGCCGGCACGCCCGCCACGAACCGGGTGACCTGCCCAGCGAGGCCCGGCTAGCTGCCACCCGTTTTCTTGATCAGATTCTCGGCAATGGACGCGGTCTCTCCCTCCTCGGGGATGACGACCCACGCGGCCAGGTAGATCAGTGCGCCGACGCCGAACGTGATCACGGCGACGGCCAGGAAGATGAGCCGGACGACGGTAGCGTCGATGCCGGCGTACTCGGCGATCCCGGAGCAGACACCGGCCACCAGCCGGCCGTTCCGAGTCCGGACTAGCTGCTTGGTTGGTTTCGCCTCAGTCATGCCCCGATCATCCCCCCTGGCCATGGATCCAGACAGCCAAACGCGGCCCGCATACGCTGTCGGGGTAGGTAACGGTTGACCGGAAGGACCCGCCATGCCGTACGCCGCAGGCCAGCCAGGCACCGAACTCGATCTGCTGCGGATCGAGAAGCAGCTGAGCCTGGACGAGATTCTGGTCCGGGACACGGTACGGGCGTTCGCCACTGAGCGGGTGATGCCGCACATCGCGGACTGGTTCGAAGCGGGCACGCTGCCCCGTGAGCTGGCCCCCGAGCTGGGCAAGCTGGGCCTGCTCGGCATGCACCTGACCGGCTACGGCTGCGCCGGGATGGGCGCGATCGCCTACGGCGTGGCCTGCCGCGAGCTGGAGGCGGCCGACACGGGCCTGCGCAGCCTGGTTTCGGTGCAAGGCTCGCTGGCCATGTTCCCGATCTGGAAGTACGGCTCGGGCGAGCAGAAAGAGGAGTGGCTGCCCCGGATGGCGGCCGGGGAGGCACTGGGCTGCTTCGGGCTGACCGAGCCTGATCATGGCAGCGACCCGGCCGGCATGGTGACCAGCGCCAAGCCGAACGGGACCGGCTGGGTGCTCAACGGCACCAAGATGTGGATCACCAACGGTTCGGTCGCCGACATCGCCGTGGTCTGGGCCCAGGCGCCGGACGGCATCCGCGGCTTCCTGGTGCCCAAGGGCGCCCGGGGCTTCACCGCGCGGTCCATTCACAAGAAGCTGTCACTGCGCGCTTCGATCACCTCGGAGCTGCACTTCGACGACGTCAAGCTGCCCGCGGAGGCCATGCTGCCCGGCGTGTCCGGGCTGAAAGGCCCGCTGTCCTGCCTGACCGAGGCGCGGTACGGCATCTCCTGGGGAGTGACCGGGGCGGCCCGGTCCTGCCTGGAGGCCGCGGCCGGCTACGCCCGCACCCGGGAGCAGTTCGGCCAGCCGATCGGGAGCTTTCAGCTCACCCAGGGCAAGCTGGCCTGGATGCTGGCCGACCTGTCCCGCGCCCAGCTGCTCGCGCTGTACGTGGGCCGGCTCAAGGAAGCCGGGGAGGTCACCCCGGAACAGGTCAGCCTGGCCAAGATGTGCAACGTGCGGGCCGCCCTGGACATCGCCCGGCAGGCCCGGACCATCCTCGGCGCCAACGGGATCACCCTGGAGTACCCGGTGATCCGGCATGCGGCCAACCTGGAGTCGGTGCTCACGTACGAGGGCACCGAGGAGATCCACACGCTCGCCCTGGGCCAGTTCATCACCGGCATCTCCGCCTACCGCTGACCACCAGATTGCCTAACGCCCGTACCCGGCACCGCCCCACCGCCCCCGGATCGGGACGGCGGGGCGGCAACCCGGAGGTCAGCGGAGCGACAGTGCGGCCAGGGCGGCGTTCACGATGGAGCCCGGGTCCAGGTCGTGCGCCCGGTACAGGTCGGCGACGGCGCCGGACTGGCCGAACCCGTCCACGCCCAGGCTGACCGTGGGCACACCCAGCGCGGAGCCGAGCCAGCTCAGCGTGTGTGAGGCGGCGTCGTGCACGGTCACGATGGGCGCCCGGTCCGGGAACGCGGTGCGCAGCGCGCCGGGAATGGACGGCGCGGTCGCCGTGCGCACGCCCTGCCGCAGCGTCCGCTGCCAGGCCCGGTACAGCCGGTCGGCCGAGGTGACGTCGATCACGCCGGCGGCGATGCCCTCCTCGCTCAGCTCGGCCGCGGCGGCCAGCACTTCCGGCAGCACCGCGCCACTGCCCGCCAGATGCACCCGTGGGGCGGTATCCGCCAGCTCGCCCGCCTCGGCCAGCCGGTACGCACCGGCCAGCACCTGGCGGCGGAGCACCGCGTCGCCCAGCCGCTGCCGGGCCGCGGCGAACGGCTGCTGGTCGATGCCCCGGGTGGTCAGCCGGAAGTAGAACGCACCGCTGTCCACCGCACCTGGTGGCACCGCCCCGGGCGGCCCGCCGCCGGGCGGCGCGGTGGGCGGGGCACCGCCCGGCGCGGCCCCGGCCGCCGCGATGGCCTGCAGCGCGCCGCACATCAGCCAGTCCAGTGCCGTAGCGTAGGCCGGCTCGATGAACGTGACCCCGGGCAGTTCCAGGCCAACCGACGCGGTGATGGTGGACTGGTGCGCACCGCCCTCTGGGGCCAGGGTCACCCCGGACGGCGTCCCGGCCACGATGAACCGCGCGCCCGAGTACACCGAGTAGATGAACGCGTCCAGGCCGCGCAGCACGAACGGGTCGTACACCGTGCCCACCGGCAGCAGCGGCTGGCCGGACAGGTCCCAGGCCAGCCCCAGCTGCCCGAGCAGCAGGAACAGGTTCATCTCACTGATGCCCAGCTCGATGTGCTGCCCCTCCGGCCCCTCGGCCCACTTCAGCACCGGATCTTCGGTCCACGCCCGCCGCGCGTCCGGGCTGAACACCCGCATCCGGTTGATGAACCCGGCCAGGTTGGTCGACGTGGCCACGTCCGGCGCCACGCTGACCAGGTAGGGCGCGACGCTCTGCTGCCGGGAAAGATCGACGAGAATCCTGCCGAACGCCTCCTGGGTGGACAGTGTGCGGCTGGCCCGCAGCCCGGTCGCATCGGGGACGCTCAACACGGGCGCGGGCGCCCGCGGCGGCCGGGCCAGGTGCTCCCGCCGGGCCGCCGTCCACTGCCCGGCCGGGGTCATCGGGTCGAACCGGTCCCACTCGGTCTTCGGGGTCAGCCCCAGCCGGCTGCGCATCGCACCGATCTGCTCGCTGGTCAGCAGCGCCGAATGGTTGCGCGGGTTGCCCGCGATCGGCAGCCCCCAGCCCTTGACCGTGTAGACGAAGACCACACTGGGCCGGTCCTTTTCCGCGTCGCACTGGCCGAAGCTGTCCAGCAGCGAGCCCAGGTCATGCCCGGCCAGGTCGGTGACCAGCGTGGCCAGGTCCGCGTCCGGGATGCCCGCGCAGAACTGGGTCAGCCCGGCCGGTGCCCCGTCCAGGAACCGGGCCCGCAGTTCGGCCGGCCCGAGGCCGAACAGTGACTGGTAGTGCTCGTTGGGCATGGCATCGATCCAGTCGCGGAGCTGGATGCCGCCCGGCTGGCCGAACGCCGCGTGCAGCCGCTGGCCGTACTTGGCCTCGACCACGTGCCAGCCGGCCGCGGTGAACTGCTGCTCCCACTGCGCGATCCGCACGCCCGGTATCACCCGGTCCAGGGACTGCCGGTTGAGGTCCACGATCCACATCACGTCGCCGAGGCCGTCGGTGGCCGGGTCGGCGACCGCCTCCCAGATGTTGCCCTCGTCCAGTTCGGCGTCACCGATCAGCGCGATGAACCGGCTCCGCGGCCGGGGCCCGAAGTGCGCGTCCACGTACCGGCGGGCCGCGGCGGCGAACAGCGGCGCGGCCGCGCCCAGGCCGACCGAGCCGGTGGAGAAGTCAGGGGCGTCCGGGTCCTTGGTCCGGCTCGGGTACGCCTGCAGCCCGCCGAACGCGCGCAGCGTGGTCAGGTAGCCCCGGTCCAGGTTGCCGAGCAGGTACTGGATGGCGTGGTAGACCGGCGAGGCGTGCGGCTTGACGCTGACCTTGTCCGGCGCGTCCAGGAAGCTGAAGTACAGCGCGGTCATCGCGCTGGCCAGGCTGGCGCTGGACGCCTGGTGGCCGCCGACCTTGACCCCGTCCCCGGTGTCGCGGTCGTGGTTGGCGGCGTCCACGATCCGGGTGGCCAGCCAGAGCACCCGCTGCTGTATCTCGCTGAGCACGGCCAGGTCGGCCTGGCCGGTCGCGCTGTGGTCGGTGCTGGACACGGTCATCGGCCACCCCTGAGCTCCGCTGGTGCCCCCAGAATCGCATCCGGGCCGGCCGGCCGGCCAGCGCGGGCTCGTTCTGCGACGATGGGTGCGTGATCGATTCGTCCGAGGTGCGAAATGACACCGCCGGGTCCCGGTTCGTGGCCGGCCCGCCCGGCCACGAGGCCGAGCTGCTGTACCGGGTGCGCAACGGCCGGCTGGTGCTGGTCCACACCGAAGTGCCCGTCGACCTGGAGGGGCACGGCATGGGCGGGAAGCTGGTCAGCGCGGCGGTGGACTACGCCGCCGGGGCCGGCCTGGTCCTGGTGCCGTCCTGCCCGTTCGCGCAGTCCTGGCTGGACAGCCACCCGGACGTCGCGGCCCGGGTCCAGCTCGATGGCCCCAGGTAAGCCAGCCCGATGACCGTCCCGGTATATGCCCGCTACGTATTCTTCGCCCTCGGCCTGTTCCTGGTCGTCATCGACGGGAACAGTGTCGTCGGGACGCTGATCGTGCCGCGGCCAGCCGGCGGCCGGCTGATGGTCTGGGTGGACCGGGCCAATCATGCCTGGTTCGGGCTGGTCACCGCGCCGATCGGCGACTACCGGCGGCGGGACCAGGTGCTCGCCGCGGAAGCGGCCACCCTGCTCATCTGGCAGCTGGTGGCCTGGCTCGGCGTCGCCTACCTGGGCTTCACCCTGATGCTGTGGCCGTTCGTGCCGAACTTCAGCGACGCGCTGGATACCGCCGGCCCGGCGCTGTGGTTCATCGGCGATTCGTCGGTGCACGGCTGGGGTGAGCGGCTGGTCCAGTACGCGGCCGCGTTCTTCGGGCTGGTCACCGTCACTTTGCAGATCGCTTACCTGCCCACGCTGTACTCCGCGTTCAACCGGCGGGAAACCGACATTGCCCTGCTGAACGCCCGCGCGGGCGTGCCGTCGTGGGGCCCGGAACTACTGGCCCGGACGCATTACGCGCTGGGCTCCGGGCAGTCCACCATCGGCACCCTGCCCGACTTCTACGAGCAGTGGGAACGCTGGGCGGCCGACATCGCGGAGAGCCACACCACGTACCTGCCGCTGGTCCGGTTCCGCTCGCCGCGCCCGCTGTCCTCCTGGGTAACCGCGCTGCTCTCCGTGCTCGACTCGGCCGCGATGTACCTGGCGCTGTCGCCGAACGCCGCGCCCACGGTGCAGGCCCGGCTGTGCCTCCGCAGCGGCTTTCAGTGCTTCGGCGACATCGCCCGCGCGCTCGGCACCGCGGTGCCGCTCGAGCCGGACACGTCGCAGGGCATCAGCCTGACCTACGACGACTTCCTGAAAGGCATCGCGCACATGCGCAAGGTCGACTTCCCAATCGAGCGGGACCCGGCCGATGCCTGGCCAGACTTCGTGGGCTGGCGGGTCAACTACGAGCAGGCCGCGTACGCGGTGGCCCGGAACGTCAATGCTGTCCCTGCCCTCTGGTCCGGCCCGCGTAAGCACAAGGTCGAGCAGATCGCGCCGTTCCGGCCGTCTCCCGGCCACCCACCCACGGTCAGGCCGCACAGGGGCTCGGCAGCCCGGGCCCGGGCCGGGAGAAATCACCAGTCCGAGGACCAGGGGGCACCAGGCCATCCAGCCGTGGAGCCGGATCACGAGCCGGCCGACCACCCAGCCAGGGAGCGCCCGCGTAAGGAACCGGCCACGGAGCACCCGCGCCAGGAAGCCGCGCACCAGGACGGGGCGCACCCGAACCGGCCGCCCGCCGAGAAGCCACCCGGCTGAGCGCGGCTGCCCGGCTCGGCATCAGGCCCATGATGTCGGTACGCTTCGGGCGACGGCGCTCATCATCGATGGGCCGCCCGGGGCGTTAGCTCAATGGCAGAGCAGCGGACTTTTAATCCGTAGGTTCAGGGTTCGAGCCCCTGGCGCCCCACCACTGACCTGGGATTTCAATGCGCAGCCGCGCTGGCGAATTCGTCTCAGGCTTTGGTCAGCGTCGCCACCGTGATGTGCGGCCAGCTCAGGCCGGCGAAGTTCAGCAGCACGGTCTGCGAGTACTGCAGCCGCTTGGGCTCGGTGTCGCCCTCCAGTTTCTGCAGCCAGAACGTCGCGGCGACGTGCGCGGCGTCGGCGTTCGGGCCGTCCTTGGTGCCGACGAGAAAGGCCGTGTTCGCCGTGCCGCCGCCCACGATGGTGCCCGCGGTAGTTGACACGTGCAGCGTGGTCGTGGTGCTGACCTTCGGCGGATTGCCGGTCAGCACGCTGTTGGGGTTGTCGAGCATGGCCTGAGTGATGCCGGTCAGCCCCACCCCGGACGTGCGGAACTGCGTGGTCTGGTTCAGGTGCTGCTCGGCGAAGTCGACCGGCTGCTTACGATCGCCGATGCTGAACGGGGTGAGGCTGGCGGCCCCGATCGTGGGTCCTCCGGCCGCGGTCGTGGCGGTCCCCTGGATCAGGATCGTCGTACCGTGCGGGATGGACGCCATCCGGGCGATGGTGGCCTGCTCACCAGGGTCAGTGGTGGGCGGGATGTTGATCCACACACCCGGCTCGATATGCAGCCCGGCTGGGGCCCCGCCGACCTCCACGTTGGCGTCGGAGATCTGCTGCAGGTACGTCAGCCCCTGCAGGAAGATCTGGGCCGTGACCAGGCCGCGGTTCGGGATCTGCCCGTTGATCGCCGTCACGTCGATCTGGTCGCTGGTCACGTTCAGCTCGAGAAAATGGTCGGAAGGGCCCCGATGCGGGCGCCAGATGGCATTGAAGCCCCGCCCGCTCCAGCTGCCGGCCAGGCCAGCGAGCGGGCCCAGCCCCTGGCCCGCCGCGGCGGCGGGCGGCGGGGCCGCACCCTCATCGTTGTCAAGTGGCTGGAACGAAAAATTTGCTGCCAGTTCCATGATTTCCCCCTCAGCGAGGCGCGGTTCACCCGCAGCCTACGAGGCCGACGCAATCCCGGTACAGAACTAAGGGCCAATTCCGGTCACCGGAAGTAATGGCTGGCCAACGAACATGGTAGTTAGGCGCGCGCGGCACGGCAATGGATCTCTTCCATGGGCTGCTTGCCGCGCGCCTGGCCGGTTCGCAGCACCAGGCGTCTTGGTGCTGCCCACGCGCGGGGACGGGGCCTGGCCCCAGACCCAGCTGCCGGGTCCCCCTCCTCTTGTGCCAACCTGAGGTCAGGTTTCGCAACCGAACGGCAGGACCGTGGACCACCACCCGGACCCCGGCCGGAAGCGAGGGGGATAGCCGTGACGGTCCCGGCCACGATGATGGCACTGCGCGCGCACGCCCGCGGCGGGGCGGAGCAGCTGATATTCGAGCAGGCCCCGGTCCCGGTACCCGGGCAGGGCGAGGCCCTGCTGGAGGTGCATGCGGCGGGCATCACGTTCGCCGAGCTGACCTGGGACCCGACCTGGACCACCCGGGACGGCCGGGACCGCACGCCGGTCATCCCCTCGCACGAGGTGTCCGGCGTTGTTCGCGGGCTGGCCGAGAACGCGCGCGGCCGGTCCATCGGGCAGGAGGTGTACGGCCTCATCGCGTTCGGCCGGAACGGGGCCGCCGCCGATTACGTGACAGCCCCGGCCGCCGACCTGGCCGGCCGCGCTCGGTATCCCACGTGCAGGCCGCGTCGCTGCCCCTGGCCGCGCTCACGGCCTGGCAGGCGCTGACCGACCACGCCGGCCTCCAGCCGGGCGAACGCGTCCTGGTCCAGGCGGGGCCGGCGGTGTGGGGGTGTACGCGGTCCAGCTCGCCGTGATCCTCGGCGCGGACGACATCGCCACCGGACGCGCCGGGCAGGGCGACTTCGTCCGGTCCCTGGGCGCGCGGACGTTCACCGAGGACGCGGGGGACGTCAGGGATGGGTTCGATGTCGTCGTTGACACGGTGGGCGGGCCGGTGCTTGAGGCGTCCTACGGCCTCACCCGGTGCGGCGGCCGGCTGGTGACGCTCAGCACCCCGCCGTCGGCGCAGCGCGCTGAGCAGCTCGGCATCCACGCGACATTCTTCACCGTCACCCCGGACGCGGCACAGCTTTCCCGGCTGGCCGAGCTCGCCGACGGCGGCAAGCTCCGGCCGGTGGTGAGCCAGGTCTTCCCGCTTCGCGAGGGCCGCGAGGCGTTCGAGAGCGGCACCCGGCCGCACCCGCCCGGCAAGACGGTACTGCTCGTCCGCTGACGGTGGGTAACCAGCCGCTCGTAATCTGGCTCACCCTGGCGAGCGCTCGGCCCAACTCGATACCTGGCCTGTCAGCGGTAGCAGCTCTCATGCCTGCTGAGCAGCAACGTGAGCAGCAACGGCCTTCACTCGCTGTGCTCCTGGCCATGCTCGGGCCGGCCCCGGGCTCGTCGGCCTGGCCCCGCAAGATCACCGGGGTGTGCCGCTATGCGGGCCGCCGCCGACGGGCTCTGCCGATTGCTGGTTGGCAGCCTCGTTGCTGTGACCATGCTGGAGCGTCGTGGGCGGCTGCGTAATGCTCTGCTGGGCAATGGCAGCCTGCTGCACAAAGGCAGCCTGCTGTGCCTGCTGCAAGAGGCCTGCCGCATACCTGACCAGGTCAGTGGGAATCGTATCCGGAATCCCGGCTTGGTCGTGCCCGAATGTCTGCAAGAAGTTGTTACCGAGAAACCCCGAAGCTCTCACCCGCCGCCATGCAGAGGTGATCGTCTCACCCAGCTGCCAAGCCTTAGCGTAGATTTTCGCTGACTCGTCTCGCTGGCCGGCACCGTACTCCAGGCCAGCCCGCTGACTTAGGATCCCGGTCAGCTGTTCCCTGCCGAGGTCGTCAGGAAAATCATTCACCAAGATTTCCTCTGCTCTATCAAAACAGGTACGTCCGGCTTCAATCTGTGCCTGGGAGCCAATGTTGTAGTGAAACACCGCCTCACCTGCCAAGACGGTAACCCGAGAGTGCCCGCTGTCCGCATCGGCCAGGGCCTTCTCCCAGCTGGCGCTTGCTTTATCGATCTCCCACAACCATCCGTAAGCCATGGCCAAACTGTAGTGTAGGAACCAATTGGTGTCACTGCTGTCATCAGACAGTTCATTGGCTCTGATCACTAGTCCCATGACCTCCGAGGAGGCGGTCGCCGCATCCGGTCCTCCCACGGGCCCCGTGAAGAGCTGCGCAACGAGGTGGGCAAGGTTTTGCGCCACCTCGGCCAGGTCCCTATCGGCCTCTTTCCGAGCCTGCTGCGCCTCGAGCTTGGCCTGTTGCGCCTCAAACTCGGCCTGCTTACGCTGAATGTTCACCGCAATCAGCGCGATCCTGGCAGACACAACAATCGCTAGCGCGGCGACAACGGCACCGAGCAGGGTAATCCAGTCTTGTGTATTCATGTCATCGTTCCCGTCGCACGGAAGGTCCCCAGCCCTGTTCCGTGAATCATATGCCACTTGGACCTGGCCGTGATATCCCCGAGTTCAGGGCCGAGTTCTCAATAGGCGCCGTTAAATCGTTGATCATTTGGTCATGTCGGTTGAAGTAACCGGTGTGGCCGTCGGCTGTGGTGACCACGCACTATGCCGCCACGTCACCTGCCGGCCTGGGGTGTGCAGGCCGGCAGCGGACGGTCGCCGACGGGGAGCAGCAACACGAGCAGCAACGCTGGCGCACGGAAAACCTGCCGTCCACCGCGCGCTGCACCCGGCGGCGTAGCGGGTTGAACCGCTGACCAGCGCATAAGAGATCGCCCGGCTGATGATCTTGTCGATTCAGCGTGCCGACCGCCACCGCGGGCGCCATGACCGCTACGACGAAAGCGAGCGAGAAAGACCCCTTCGGCCCTGGCTGCTGGGCTATCTCATCAAGGGGCACGCTAGGCAGGCCCACGGCGAGCGTGAGCAGGCCGAACGCGACGGCCGTGGCCGGCGCCACCCGCCGGGGCCACACGTTTGTACTCACCGCGATGCCGCCCCTCCCCCGAGCGGAACAAAGTGAGCCCACCCTACGGCCGTACCGTTCCGGCACCGTTACGAAGCCTGCAGCCGCGCCCCCGGTTGACCCGGGTTGTTACTACGCCATACGATCTAACGTATGGCGAAGCAACGGCGCGATCCGGACGGCCTGGCCCGGTTCGGGGAACCAGGCCTGCTGGTGCTGCTCGCGCTGAGCGGCGGGCCCAAGCACGGGTACGCCATCACCACTGACGTGGCGGACCGGACCGGGATCCAGCTTGGCCCGGGGACCCTGTACGGGTCGATCACCAAGCTGGAAAAGCTGGGCCTCATCGCCCCCCTGCCCAGCGAGGACCGCCGACGGCCGTACGAGATCACCGCGGCGGGCCGGGCGGCACTCAGCGGGCAGCTGCAGCGGTGGTCCCGGATCGTGGAGACCGGAAGGACCCGGCTGGCATGGACCTGATCCGCCTGCTGGTCGCGCTGCACCCGCGGGACTGGCGTGAGCGTTATGGCGAGGAGTTCGCCGCGCTGCTCGAAGACACCCGGCTCACCCCGGCCGCCGTACTCAATGTCGCCGTCCGTGGCGCCGGGCTGCGGGTGCGGGCCCGCCAGGGCACCGTGCTGCTGGTCGCCGCGCTGGTGGTCTCGGTGGCCAGCGAGATCGCCGCCCAGCTGGCCGGGCTGGCGGCCAACATCCTGTGGCTGCCGACCAGCCCGCTCCGGGCGCTCGCCCTGCTGGGCGCCGTGGGCCCGTGGGCGGTGCTGATCGTCTGGGCCCGGGCCCGCCGCCGTTCAGCACGATGCGAGTGAGGCCGTGCCCATCGCGGGCATCGCCGTCCTCGTGGTCCTGCTGCTCATCGTGGTCGCGGGCGTAGCGTGCATCGTCTCGCCCCGGTGGCGCCGGAAGGTGCCCCGCATCATCGGGGTGGCCGCCGCTGGCCTCGTCGCGGCCTACCTGGTCGGCCGGGGCATCACCGAGTTCTGGGTGGTGGACTACGCCAGCCCGGCGAGCTACCAGCATTCCTGGGGCGGCCCGACCCTGGCCGGGGTGTTCGCCGTGCACAGCGGCCCGGGCCTGCTCATCGTGATCGCGGCGGGCGGCTGGCTCCGCCGGCGGCTACGCCACACCAGCGGGCAGCGCGGCGCCAGCGGCAGAACCTGGCCGCCAGCGGCAGAACCTGACCGCCAGCGGCAGAACCTGACCATTTGTTGTTGGCGGCCGGGCGGCCGCCGGCTCCTATCCCTGTCCGGCTCACCTCCGGAGGGACAGATCCATGAAGCTGCTCCGTTTCCTCACCCCGGCCCTGGCCGCCGTGGCGGCCCTGTGCTGCGGCCCCGGCGTGGCCGGGGCGGCCACCACGCGCCCCGACGCGGGCAACGGGTTCACGATCTCGCTCACGGCGAGCGCAGCCGGCGCCCACCTGGGTACGCCGGTCACGCTCACCGCGACCGCGAACGCCGACGTGGGCCCGACCCCCGTACTACATCAGCATCTACGACGAGACCACCGGCGCTGAGCTGGCCGTGTGCGGCCGAGGCAGCACCTGCGCGGCCACGGTCACCGAGAGCACGCCGGGCGGCCAGGAGTTCGGCGCGTTCATCGGCGACGACGTGCCCGGCACCGGCGCACCCGGTTTCGTGCTGGTGCCGGGCAACGACGTGTCCGTGCTGTGGTGGCGGTTCATCATCATCGGGGAGCTTGGCGGCCGGTGAGCGCACCGGGGACGGGCCGGCGGGCACGGGCGCTGGGCAGCGTTCGGCAGGATGAGGGGTTGGGGCTGAGTTACCGGGCCGCCGGCCGCCGGGCCAGCAGGGCCGCCGCGACCAGGCCGGCGGCGGCGAAGAACGCGATGATCAGCCACAGCCCGTGCCGGAACGCGGCCAGCGGGTCGGCGGGCGTGACGTGGGCCAGCACGGCGATGAGGCCGGCTACGCCGAGCACCGTGCCGACCTGGCGGGCCATGTTGAGGATGCCGCTGCCGGTGCCGAACCGGGCCGGGGTGAGCGACACGCTGCCCGCGGCGAGCAGGGACGGGATGCTGAGCCCCACACCCGCGCCGCCGATCAGCTGGGCGGGCAGCAGGTGGGTCAGATAGGCCGGGTGCAGCTGGATCTGGCTCAGCCACAGCGCCTGCCCGCCCGCGTTCACCACGCAGCCGATCACCGCGACCCGGCCTGGCCCGCCCAGCCACGCCGCCAGCCGGGGCGCGGCGCCGCGGGCGAACGGCAGCACCATCAGCGGGCCGGGCGCGATGGCCAGCCCCGCCTCGACCGCGGAGTAGTGCCAGACGCCGGTGAGGAACTCGACCGAGTTGAGCACGAACGCGCCGAAGCCCGCGTAGTACAGGATCGACGCGGCGAACGCGCCGCTGAACGCCCGGGACCGGAGCAGCTGGAGCTCGATGACCGGCGAGTGGTGCCGGTGCGAGCGCCACACCATGGCCGTTCCGCTGGCTACCGCGGCGGCCAGCACACCCAGGAAACCGGCTGAGCCCCAGCCCCAGCCGGGCGCCTCGACCAGGGCGTACGCGACCAGGCCGACCGACGCCGCGAGCAGCACCGCGCCGATCACGTCCGGCCGGCCACCGGCCTGCTCGTCCCGGTTCTCCGGGACGATGCGCACGGCCAGCAGCACGGCGGCCAGCCCGACCGGCAGGTTGATCCAGAACACCCAGCGCCAGTCGGCCTGGACCAGCACGCCGCCGATCACCGGGCCGAGCGCCGCGCCCAGCGCCCCCACCGCGGCCCAGCTGCCGATGGCCCGGGGCCGGGCGGCCGGCGGGACCACGGCCAGCAGCAGGGACAGCGAAGCGGGCACCATCAGGCCGGCCCCAGCCGCCTGGATGACCCGGGCCACGATCAGCGCCACCACACCCGGGGCCAGCCCGCACAGCAGGGACCCGGCGCTAAACCCGATCAGGCCCGCGACGAACAGGCGGCGCCGCCCGACCCGGTCAGCCCACCTGCCCGCCGGGACCAGGACGGCGGCGAACACGATGGTGTAGGCGTTCAGCACCCAGGACAGCATGCTGAGGCTGGTCCCGGCGTATTCCTTGCCGATATACGGGAACGCCAGGTTGACGATGAACAGGTCCAGGCTGGACATGAACACGGCCAGGGCCAGCACGGCTACGATCGCGGCCACCCGGCGCGGGCTCGGCCCGGTCCCGGATGCGGCGGCGGGGGCCGGTGCCGGCGTAGCGGAGGGCGCTGGGCCCGCGGGGGTGATCGCGGCTGGGGTGCGCGCGGCGGCCTCGGACGTGACCTCAGGGGTGACCTCGGGGCGGGAACTCACTGGCGATCTCCTGGCAAGCGACCGGGCATCGGGTGGGTACGGAATCTGGACTCACCATACCCCGGCTTGACGAGTACGTCCAGAAATCCGACTTAGGAGGTAAGGTGGGAGCATGAAGGCTCTGACCACCCAGCCGCGAGAGTGCTCGGTGGCCCGCACGCTCGACATCGTGGGTGAGAAGTGGGCCCTGCTCGCGGTGCGCGAGGTGTTTCTCGGCAACCGCCGGTTCGATGAGATGGTGCGGCGGACCGGGGCCCCGCGGGATACCCTCGCCACCCGGCTGCGCACGCTGACCGCCGCCGGGATTCTCGAACGGCAGCAGTACTCGGCTCACCCGGCCCGGTTCGAGTACCACCTGACCGAGGCCGGCCGCGACCTGTACCCGGTCATCCAGACCCTGATGCGCTGGGGCGACCGTTATCTGGCCGGTGACGACGGGCCGCCGCTGGTGCTGGAGCACCACTGCGGGGAGCGGCTGGTTCCGCAACTGGTGTGCGAGGCATGCGGCGAGCCGCTGCAGGCCCGGCACACCCGGCCGCTGCGCAGTGACGGCGCCGGGAGCACGGGGGCCGGGACCGCCGGTGCCCAGGACCGCGAAGGCGGCGCGTCAGCCGGGTAAATCGGCCACTGTTCACGTGCCCGGTCCGCAAAAACCGGAACAAAGCGGACATCCACCGGGCCAGACCCGTGCGAAGTGGGATCGGCCACCTCTGGGTCATGTGCCGGTGTGTCATCCGTGACTGGTGGGATCTATGAGGTCCCATCGTTGGCCGGGCGGCAGACCGGGCGGGTCCTAGACGTCCCAGCCCGTACTGGCCACCTCCCTGGCGGACCACATAACCCGACCTACACTGGCACGACGGCGGCCGTTGGCCTGCCTGGCCGCCCCTGTTCATCAGCATGACCCGGCCGGCCCGGGGTTACCGGGAGGTCCTGGATGGAACAGCTGCCCGCGGTATCCCGTCCCGCCTGGCTGAACGCCATTTCCGGCCGCGGCGCGGCGCGGCGTTCCCCAGTCGAGATCGTGGCCAATGCCGCCTCCTACCTGGTGCGCACCCAGGCCGCGGAGGTGTCCGGGCTGCAGTCCGGCTGGTTCGGCCGGTGGACCGATGGGGTGGCCGCACTGCGCTGTGACTGCACGACGTTCGCCAGCCACTGGCAGTCGCACAACGACCAGGTCCGGGCCCAGGCCGGGCCGCTCTGGGTGGTGCTCGGCGACTCGACCGCACAGGGACTCGGCGCGCTCACCCCGGACGGCGGCTACGTCGGCCAGGCGCTGACCGAACTGCGGCTGCGCACCGGCCAGCGGTGGCGGGTGCTGAACCTGTCCACCTCCGGCGCGCTGATCCGCGACGTGCTGGGCAACCAGCTGCCCCAGCTGCCCGCCGCGCCCGACCTGGTGACGTGCGGGATCGGCGTCAACGACATCTTCTACTCCACGCCCGCCCGGCTGCTCCGCGACCTGCACACGCTGGTCGCCGCGCTGCCCGACGGCACAGTCATCCTCGATCTGCCGCGGCCCGCCGGTTTGTGGGGTGCCGTCGGCCGGCTCTGCGTGCCCTACGTGGCCCGGATCAACCGGACCATCCACACCGAGGCCGGGGCGCGCGGCCTGCCGGTGGCCGAGGTGTCCACGCACTTCCGGCCGCCGTGGCGGGGGAAGTTCGCGTCGGACGCGTTCCACCCGAACCAGGCCGGCTACCGCGACTGGGCCCGGGCCCTGCTGGCCGTGCTGGCCCCGGCCCCGGCCCCGGCGCGGGGCTAGGCGAACTGCCCCGGCCCCCGGCTAGGCGAGCTGCACCGGCCGCCAGCGAACCAGCCGGCGTTCAGCCAAATGCGGCGTCGAAACGGGCCCGCAGGTCGCCGAGCCGCCCGGCCGGCTCGTTCGCGAAAACCAGGCGCAGGTACCGCGCCCCGCTCGGCCCCCAGCCGGTCATCGGGGTGGCCGCGACCTGCGACACCCGGAACAGCCGCTGCGACGCTTCCTCGGCCGGAAGACCCATCGCAGCCGTGTCGATGAGCAGCGACCAGCCGCCGTGCGGCCGGACGCACGGGTAGCCGTCCAGCTGCCCGAGGATCAGCTCGCAGCGCTGCTGCCAGATCCGGGTGGCCGCGGCCACGTCGGCCGCCGCCTCCGGGGCACGCAGCGCGGCCGCCACGGCCTGCTGGGCGATGCCCACCTGGCACACCACGTTCGTCAGGCCAACCAGGCCGACGTCAGCCATGATCGAGGCGGGCCCGACCACCCAGCCCACCCGCCAGCCGATCATGCGCAGTTCCTTGGCTGCCGAACCGACCGTGATGGTCCGGGCCGCCAGCCCCGGATGCGCGGCCGGGTGGCCGGGCGGCTGCCCGTCGAACCGGATCCGCTCCATGGCCGCGTCGTAGATGACCCAGGCGCCGTGCTGGCTGACCGGGCCGGCCAGCGCCGCGTAGTGCTCCGGGCCGAGCAGCGCCCCGGTCGGCATGGCCGGGCTCATCAGCAGTACCGCGGCGGTCCGCGGCCCGACGGCGGCGGCCAGTTCGGCCGGGTCGGTGGCCCAGCCCCCTGCCCCGGGCACGCTGCGCACATGCCGGGGCACCCCGCCGGCCAGCCAGATCCGGTTCACCAGCCCGGCGTAGATCGGGTCACAGATGACCACCTCACGGCCCGGTTCCACGGTGGCCAGCAGCACGTTCAGGATGCCGTTGAGCCCGCCGGCCACGCCGACACACTCGCTGGCCGGGTCGTACCCGACCCCGGTGATCGCGCTGACGTGCCCGGCCGCGGCCTCGCGCAGCTCCCGGTGGCCCTGGAACGGCAGATAGCTGTTGGCCGCGTCCTGCTCGATGGCCTCGTGGGTGACCTGCCGGGCCACCGGGGGCGGCGGAATATCGGTGTCCAGGTTCTCCAGCCGCAGGAACCGCGGGTCCCCGGCCGCGTCGGCCGCGTCGCCCACCTTGTCCACGCCGATCCCCGGGATGTGCTGCAACCGCGACACAGACATCGTACCAATATACAGAACGACCGTATCGTTACAATGGCACACATGACCATCGCGGCGGCCATCGGCGGCCAGCTGCGCCGCAGGCGCCAGGCGGCCGGGATGTCGCTGGCCGACCTGGCCGGCGCGGCGGGCATCGGCAAAACCACCCTGCACGCACTCGAGCTCGGCGACGGCAACCCCACGCTGAGCACGCTGTGGGCGCTGGCCTCCGCGCTCGGCGTGCCGCTCGGCGACCTGCTGGACGACCGGCCCGCGCCGGTCGCGGTGGTCCGGGCCGGGGAGGGCGCCCGGATCGACGGGGCGGCCGTGCACGCCCGGCTGCTGCACCGGCTGGACACGCCTGGCCGGGTCGAGGTGTACGACCTGGCCGTGGACCGGGCCCGGCAGGATTCCGCCGCGCACCTGCCGGGCGTTCTGGAGTGCCTGGTGGTTACGGCCGGGAAGGTCCGCTGCGGGCCGGCCGGCGATCCGGTCGACCTGGCGCCCGGCGATTCGGTGCACCACGACGCCGCGCAGCCGCACCTGTACCAGGGCCTGCAACCCGAGAACCGGGCCCTGCTTCTGATGATCTATACCTAACGCACACCCGGGCCGGCTGGCTCCGGCGCCGTCCCGGCCGCTGGGCGGACTCGATGCCGGCCTGGCCGGCCGCCCCGGCCCGCCGCCCCTCCGTCAGGCCGTCAGGCCGTCAGGCCAGGGTGAGGAACATCTTCTCCATCTGCTCTTCGGTCATCGGCGAACCGCCTTCGGCGGTCAGGCACTGCCGCATGCCGCTGGCCACGATCTTGAACCCAGCCCGGTCCAGGGCCCGGCACACCGCCGCCAGCTGGGTGACTACCTCGGCGCAGTCCCGCCCGGACTCGACCATGGAGATAACCCCGGCCAGCTGCCCCTGGGCCCGGCGGAGCCGGTTCAGCACCTGACCTTCGGCGTCATCGTCGATCTTCACCAGTTATCTCCCTCCTGCAGAGTCCTGGCCTCTACCGTATCAGGATACCCGGCAGGGTATTGCGGCCGGGTCAGCTGGTAACCGGACCGGGGCGAGAACTCGGCTACCAGCGAGAACCGGTCCCCCCGGATCAGGCTGTGCCGCCACTCCACCGGGCGGCCCGCGGCGTAGCCGAGCCGGTCGATGGCCAGCGCCCCGGCCGCGGGCGGGATCTGCAGCAGGCGGCGCTGGGCCCGGGTGGGCAGCACGGCCCGGATGTGTTCCCGGCCGCTCTCCAGCCGCAGCCCGGTCCGGGTGGCTAGCTCGGCGTACAGCGCGGTGTGCGTGAAATCCGCTTCCAGCAGTGGCCCGGCCACGTCCGCGGGCAGCCACACCGTGTCCAGCGCGAGCGGCTCGTCGCCGGCCAGCCGGAGCCGTTCCAGCCGGAACAGCGGCGCGTCCTCGGCCAGCCCCAGCCGGTCCGCGACCACGCCGTCGGCACACAGGTCACGAGCGCGGACCACGCTGGTCTGCCGCTGGCCCGCCGACTCGACCGAGGCGAACAGCGAGTACAGCGCGCCCAGCGGCTGGGCGATGCTCCCCGGCCCGGCCAGCCGGGGGCGGCGGCCGCGTTCGGCGACCACCACCCCATCCGCGCGCAGTTCGCGCAGCGCGGCCCGAACAGTGTGCCGGCTCACCGCGTACTCGCTGGTGAGCGCCAGTTCACCGGGGAATGCCTGATGAAACGCGCCGGCCGCCAGCCGCCGGTGCAGGTCGTCCCGCAGCTGCGCCCACAGCGGCAGCGGGCTGCGCCGGTCCAGTGCCCGGGGCCCGGTACCGGGCCCGGCGCCCTGGGCGGTCATCCCTGCGACCACGGACCCGCCTCCTTGAGCCTCTGTCCGAATGATCGTACATTTAGGTCATCCGAGAAAGCCCGGGGCAATTCCCGGACCAGGGGGAGGACGCCGCATGGTGGACGTGCTTGCGATCGATACGCCCAGCCTCGGCGACCGGAGCTACCTGGCCCACGACGGGAACGTAGCGGTGGTCATCGACCCGCAGCGGGACGTGGACCGGGTCGGCGACCTGGCCGCCCAGCTAGGGGTACGGATCACCCACGTGGCCGAGACGCACATCCACAACGACTACCTGACCGGGGGCCTGGCGCTGGCCGAGGCGGCCGGGGCCAGCTACCTGGTCAGCGGGGCCGACCCGGTCCGGTTCAGCCGGACGGCGGTGCAGGACGGCGACCACGTGCCGGTCAGCGACGCGATGACATTGCGCGTGCTGGCCACACCGGGCCACACGTTCAGCCACCTGGCCTACGTGCTGGAGTCGGCGGACACCGTGCTGGGCGTGTTCACCGGCGGCTCGCTGCTCTACGGCTCGACCGGGCGGCCGGACCTGCTGGGCCCGGACAGCACGCCGGCGCTGGCCCGCGCCCAGTACCGGTCCGCGCACCGGCTGGCCTCCGAGCTGCCCGACACGGCGGCGATCTATCCCACGCACGGGTTCGGCAGCTTCTGCGCCGCCACCCAGGCCGGCGGACTGTCCTCCACGATCGGTCACGAGAAGCAGGTCAACCCGGCGCTCACCCGCGAGGAGCACAGCTACCTGGCGGCCCTGCTGGCCGGGCTGGATGTATGGCCCGCGTACTACGCGCACATGGCGCCGGCCAACGCCGCCGGGCCGGCCGCGCCCGACCTGTCTGCCCCGCACCGCGCCGACCCGGCCGAACTGCGCCGCCGGATCGAGGCCGGCGAATGGGTGGTCGACCTGCGGGACCGGGTGGCATTCGCGGCCGGCTTCCTGCCCGGGTCGGTGGCCTTCCCGCTCGACGGCAGCTTCGCTACCTATCTGGGCTGGGCGCTGCCCTGGGGCACCCCGGTGACCCTGCTGGGCGCGACCCCGGACCAGGTCAGCGCGGCCCAGCGCGAACTGGTCCGGATCGGCATCGACCGCCCGGCCGCCGCGGCCACCGGCCCGCCAGCCGACTGGGCCGGCAGCCGCGCGCTGGGCACGTTGCGGCTGGCCAAGTTTGGCGACCTGGCCGCGGCCCGCCAGGCCAGTGCGGACGGCGGGCCCGGCGGGATAGTGGTGCTGGACGTGCGCCGCCCGCTGGAATGGGCCGAGGCGCACATCGCGGGCGCGGTGCACATCCCGCTGCACGAACTGCCCGTGCTGGCCGGCGAGGTGCCAGCCGGGGAGGTCTGGGTGCACTGCCACAGCGGGTACCGCGCGCTGGCCGCTGCCTCCATGCTCGCCGCGCGGGGCCGCCAGGTGACGTGCGTGGACGACGACTTCGGCAACGCCGGGACGGCCGGCCTGCCCATGGTGCACGCCTGACTGGGCTGGCCTCAGCCAGCTGACATGTGCGTGTCCGCGTGCTCGGCACGGCCGGGCAGCCGGCGAGGGCCGGCGCAGGCTGGGGACCCGGGGTGCCCGGCGGGGCCGGGGCGGCCGGGGGGCGCGGGCCCGCCCTGGCCGGCCGCGCCGAACTGGGCCGCCGCGAGCTGAGCGCTGCGCACCGCCCGGCGCCCGGTGCTGAACAGGCCCAGGACCAGCAGGCCGGCGCCCAGCCCGAACGCCAGCCACCACACACCGCGCGCCGCGCTGGTGAACGCCGTCCCGCCGCGGGCCAGCGCCGACCCCACGATCGTCCCGGAGATCGCGACGCCGACCGTGGTCCCGGTCTGCCGCCCGGCCGAAGCCAGCGAGGCGGCCACCCCAGCCATCGAGCGGGGCATCCCGGAGACCGCTGTGTTGGTGATCGGCGGGTTGACGGCCCCGAGGAACACGCCGAACAGCAGATAGACCGCGAGCACGGCCGGCAGCGGGGTGGCCGGCCCGAGCCAGAGCGACGCGCCGCCACCCAGCGCCAGCGCCGTTCCGGCGGCCACCAGCGGCAGCCGGGGACCGCGTGTGCTGACCAGGCGGCCGGTGACCGGGGAGAGCAGCACGACCGCCACCCCCACCGGGAGCAGGCACAGCCCGGCCGCCAGCGCCGGCAGGCCGCGCACGTCCTGCAGGTACAGGGTGGTCGCGAACAGGAACGCGCCGAACCCGCACAACGCGAACACGGCCATCAGGATGGCCGCGCTGAACGGCACGCTGCGGAACAGGCGCAGCTCGAGCAGCGGGTCCACCCGGCGTGGTTCATAGCCCACGATGCCCGCCGCGCCGAGCACCGCCACGGCCAGCAGGCCGAGGATCACCGGCGACGTCCAGCCCAGGCGGCTGGACTCGGTGATCGCGAAGACAACGCCGCTCAGCACCAGGACCACCAGGGCCTGGCCCACCGGGTCGAACCGGCGCGCCCGCGCGGCCCGGGACTCGGGCACGAACAGCGCGGTGCACCCGATCGCCGTGGCCACGATCGGCACGTTGACCCAGAAGACGGCGCGCCAGCCCAGCCCGCCGACCAGGGCGCCGCCAAGGATCGGGCCCAGCGCCAGCGACAGGCCAGACACGGAGCCGAACACGCCGATGGCCCGGGCCCGCTCGGCCGGGTCGGGGAACGTGGCGGCCACGATCGCCATGGCCACCGGGTTGAGCATCGTGCCCCCGGCGGCCTGCAGCGCCCGCGCCGCGATCAGCCAGCCGATGCCGGGCGCCAGCCCGCACAGCAGCGAGCCCAGCCCGAACGCGGCCAGGCCGGCCTGGAAAATGCGCCGGCGGCCCACCCGGTCGGCGGTGGACCCGCCCAGCACCAGGAAGCTGGCTAGCACCAGCGTGTACGCGTCCACCGTCCACTGCAGGCCGGCCACCGGGGCATGCAGGTCACGGCCGATGGCCGGCAGCGCGATGTTGACGATGGAGATGTCCATCACCACCACCGCGATGCTGGCGCAGCAGATCGCGAGAACCAGGAACCGGCGGGGCCGGCTGAGCTGACCGGACGTGACCGCCGGCCGCAGTGCAGCCGTCATGGCCCCGACGCTAGAATTTAGAGCGTGCTCGAAGTCAAGCCGCGGGCCGCCGCCCGCCCGATCCCGCCGGGGGGCCTGACCATCGCCGAGGCCGCGCGTCGCACCGGGGTCAGCGTGCACACCCTGCGCTACTACGAACGGGCCGGCCTGGTCGTCACCGCGGTCGACCGCACGGCCGGCGGCCGGCGCCGCTATCAGAAGCTGGACCTCGACTGGATCAAAATCTGCACCAAGCTGCGGGCCACCGGCATGCCCATCAAGGCCATCCGGTGCTACGCCCAGCTGGTGTCCGCTGGGCCCGGCAACGAGCAGGCCCGGCTTGACCTGCTGGAAGCCCACCGCGCCGGGGTGACCGCCCGGCTGGCCGAGCTGACCGAGAACCTCAAGCTCATCGATCACAAGATCGACGTGTACCGGGGACGGCTCGCGGCCGGTGACGCCGACCAGCTGTGGGCGCCCCGCCCGCCGGCGGTTAGCCCGCGGCCGGACGGCCCCCGGGCGGGCGGCCGCTGAGCGGTCACCGGCCGCCCGGGCCCGGCCTACCGGACCGGCACAGCAGCCGCTCCGGCTCCGGGCGGATCACTGGCGCGCCACAGGTAGGTTGTCCCCCATGGATGAGAACCGGGCCCGCCGGGTCGCCGACGCGCTCCGGGATCGCGGCATCGACGCGCACCTGGAGAACGCCGGGATCGATATCTACGGCGTTCGCGTCACCATCGGCGACGGGCGCCAGGCGATCTGGGGCAACGAGGGCACCACGGCCCTGGAGGCCGAAGTAATGCTGGATGGGGACCTGGTGGGTTTCGTCCCCGAGATCCCCGGTTCGGCGGACTTTGACGAGACCCAGGTGGTGGACGCGATCGCGCGGGCCGACTACTCCCAGCCGGAGGGCCATGAGCGGGACCAGGCGCCCCCGCCCGCTACGCCGCTGCCCCACGAGGGCGGGCTGTTCCGCCGCTTCATCGGCGGCTTCCGGTATGACTCCGAGTCCTGATCACTGTTTGCGCGCCCGGCTGGGCGCCACCCGGGGCGGCTCCCCGGGCTGCTTCGGGTAGACCGGCGGCCACGGCGCGTCCAGCAGGCCCGCCGCCCGGTCCCGCTCGCTCATGGCCAGCAGCGGCTCCAGCGACTGCGGGTCGTCGTCCATGGCCCGCCACGGGTCGCCGACCCGGTCCAGCCGGGCCGCCACCGTCGCGATCGTGAACTGGTCCGGGTGGATGTCGTCCAGCTCGGCCCAGGCGATGGGCGCGGACACCTGCGCACCCGGCCGGGCGCGCACCGACCAGGCCCCGAACACCGTCTTGTGCGGGGCGTTCTGGTTGTAGTCGATGAACACCCGCTGGCCGCGTTCTTCCTTCCACCAGGCGGCCGTGATCAGGTCAGGCCGGCGGCGCTCCAGTTCCCTGGCCACCGCCACCGCAGCCGCGCGTACCTGGTAGGAGTCCCAGCGCGGCTGCAGCCGGACATAGACGTGCAGGCCGCGGCGGCCGGTCGTCTTGGCATACCCGGTGATGCCGGCCTCGGTGAGCAGCCCGCGCAGCTCGTGGGCGGCCGCCCGGATCTGGGCGAAGTCCACGCCCGGCGTCGGGTCGAGGTCAATCCGCAACTCGTCCGCCTGGCCGGGGTCGCTGGCCAGGTAGGGCCACACGTGGAAGCCCAGGCAGCCAAGGTTGACTGCCCACAGCACGTGGTCGATGTCCGCCACGACCAGCGCCTGCGAGGTGGTGCCGTTGGGCGTGGCCACCGTGGTGGTGGTCAGCCATTCCGGGGCGGTTCTGGGTACCCGCTTCTGGAAGAAGGACGGGCCGCCCGCGCCCTCCGGGAAGCGCTGCAGCAGCACCGGCCGGCCACCCATGGTCCGCAGCAGTGGCCCGGCTACCCGCAGGTAGTACCCAGCCAGGTCAGCCTTGGTCTCGCCCCGCTCGGCGAACAGCACCTTGTCCGGGTGCGTGATCAGGCCATCGCGCGTGCTCACACCGGTCACTATTCCAGATGCCCTGGTAGCGGCGTTCTCGGCGCATCGGCGCGGCCCGGTACGCTCACCCGGAATGGACAGGGCCAGCAGCACCGCGACCGCGGCGGGCCGGGTGGCGCGCCCGGCTGGCCGGCCCTGGCCGTGGCTGCTGCCCGCCGGGCTGCTGCTCGTCCTGGCCGTGCTGACCGTCAATGTCCTGGTGCACGGCCCGCTGGTCGCGATGGACCAGCACATCCGGCAGACCGTGCAGGGCTGGGCGTACTCCGCGGCGTGGCGCTGGCTGGGTGACAGCCCGCGGGCCCCCGCCCAGCTGGTCACCGATCTGGGCCGGGAAACGCTGGCCGTGCCGGTGCTGGCTGTGATCGCAGCGGTGCTGGCGGTCCGCCGTCGCACGCTGCGGCCGCTGCTGGTGGCCGCGGCCGGGGTCGCCCTGCTTCTGGTCACGGTGATCCCGGCGAAGATCATTATCGCCCGGCCCGGGCCGGGTGCCAGCGGGGTGGCGCCCGGTAACCTCGGCTACTTCCCGTCCGGGCATACCACGACCTCGTGCGTGTGCTACTCGATCGCGGTCCTGCTGCTCATCGCCGGCCGGGCGGCCACGATGCGCCGGGCCGCGCTGGCCGGCCTGGCCGCGGTCTGGCTCCTGGTCGGCATGGCGCTGGTCTCGTGCGACTATCACTGGGCCACCGACGTGCTGGCCGGCTGGGCACTGGCCGGGCTCATCGTCTGGCTGGCGGTACGGGTGCCGGTGCCACACCGGCCGCCCCGGGCCCCGCGCTGACGCTTACGAATCCCTTACCCGGGCTGACCGGGTAGCGGCCGCGGCCGGAGCCGACGACGCAGTGGGACCGGGCACCCCAGCCAGGGCGGCGGCGAACCTAGAGGCGCGGCCGGGCCAGGGCCGCTGGCACAGCCGGCCACCCGGACGGGCTGACGACTAGACGGCCGGTGTCACCCCGGCCCGGCGCGGGCCTGCCGGGGTGACACCCGGCCAGTCGCTGGACTGGGCCAGGCCCAGCCCAGTCCAGTCGTTCAGTACCGCAGGTTCAGTAACCCCCGGGTCAGCGCAGCAGGCCGGCCAGCACGTCCCGGTAGCGGTCCGGGCCGGCCGTGCTGGCCGGTGCGGACGTCCCGGAAGGCGGGCCCGCGTGGCCGGACGGCACGCTCCCCGGCCGGACGGCCGCCACCGGCCGGGTCAGCACGGCCCGGGTCCCCGCCTTGGGCCGGGCCGGGATAGCCGGCCGGGCCGGCGTCCCCGGCTTGGCGGCCAGCCCGGGCTTCATCGCCGTACCCGGCCGTTTCGCCAGCCCCGGCTTGGCCGCCAGCCCCGGCTTGACCGCCGTGCCCGCCTTCACCGCCGTGCCTGGCCGCCTGGCCAGCCCCGGTTTGGCCGCCAGGCCCGCCTTGGCCGCCAGCCCTGGCTTGGCCGCCAGGCCCGCCTTGGCGCCCGGCCGCGGCTTCGCGGCTGCCTTCCGCCTGGGCGTGGTCGCGGGCTTGGCGATCGTCCGCGGCCTGGCCGCGGTCGCCCGGGTCGCAGTCCTCGACCGGCTGGCCGCCGCCGACCTGGCCGTGACCCGCGGCTTGGCCGCTGTCTTCGGCCTGGCTGTGCTGCGCGACGCGCTGGCCGGTTTCGGCTTCGCGGCGGTCTTCGGCCGGGCCGTGGCGCGCGGCGTGGCCGCGGTCTTCCGAGCCGTGGCGGCCGGCGGCTTGGCCCCGGTCTTCCGGTTCGCGGTAGCCGGCGGCTTAGCCGCCGTCTTGGGCTTCACCGTGGCCCTCGGCTTGGCGGCCGTCTTCCGCTTCGCTGACGTCCGGGACGCAGCCGGCGTTCGCGGCTTGGCCGCCGTCCGTACCCGGGCCGCGGGCCTGCGGTCAGACACCGCCATCGCCGCTCCGCTCAGCGCCCTGGCCGCGGTGGACATCGCCTTGGTGGCAGTGTTCATGGCCTGCATCGCGGTGGACATTGTCTTGGTAGCGGTGTTCATCGCCTGCATGGCCGTGGACATCGTCTTGGCCGACGACGTAGCCCTGGTGGCCGCGGCTGCCATCTGCGCGGCCGCCGAGGTAACTTTCCTGGCCGCCGTCGAGGTACTGGCCGCAGTAGTCCGCGCTGAGCTGGCCCGCGCGGTCGTGGTCCGGGCCGGCGAGGCTGAGGTGCGCTTGGCCGCGCCGGTCCGTGGCGCCGCGCTCCGCGGGGCCACGTTCGTGCGGGCCGCCACGGCCCGCGTGGCCGCGCCGCGCGTGCCCTGGCCAGCTATTGACTTAGCGGTGGTCTTGGTTCTCGTATTGCTGGCCGCATTCTTAGCCGCACTGCCGCGGCTGGCTGCGCTACGCGTGGCAGTTGCCGATTTGCGGCGAACGGCGGTGCGTGGCATGGTTTGCACCGGCATTGATCTCCCCCCGTATTGATCAATTACGGAAAGAGCTATTCCACGATTGGCCGGAAAGGAAACGTGCCAGCTCAGCCCCATTAGGTGCAGTCGCCGGACCACGCCTGGTGACCGACAGCGCGGCGGCGGCATTCGCCCGCCTGGCGGCCTCTACTTCGTCCTCCCCGGCAGCCAGCATGGCAATGAAGGCGCCGGTATGAGTATCGCCCGCTCCATTACTGTCGGCCACCGTGACGCGGAATCCGGGAACCACCGTCCCGGGCGTTCTGAAATGTGCCAGCATGCAGCCTTTTGGGCCGGTGCGGACCAGCACTCCCTGGCCCGGGCGGGGCGTCCAGGGCGGGGACCGGGTCAGCGCGCGCAACGCGGGCGCCGGGTCCGGCCGGCCAGTAAGCAGTGCCGCCTCCCGGGTGTTGAGCGTGACCCAGTCGGCCCGGCGCGCCACGACGGCCAGCGCCTCCGGTGGGATGGACCGGACCAGCGGCCCAGGATCGAAGAACATCGTGGCCGCGCTGCCCGGCCCGGCCAGCCAGCCGAGCAGCGCGGCCCGGTTGGCCGGGTGGACCAGGCTGTAGCCGGACAGGTAGACCGCGTCTGTGCGGCCAGCCGGCACGTGGGCCAGGTCGGCCGGGGTCAGCTCCGCCTCGGCGCCGGGGCTGGTCACGAACGTCCGCTCGGCTGCGGCGTCGACCATGCTGACCACGAACCCGGTGTCCAGGCCGGCCTTGGGCGGCTGCAGCACCGCGATGCCCTCCGCGGCCAGCCGGGCCCGGGCCAGGTCACCCAGGGGCCCGGTGCCGTGGCCCCCCGCGTAGCTGGCCGGCAGCCCGAGCCGGGCTGCGGCGGCCAGCACGTTGAAGCCACCGCCCGGGGTGAGTTCGGTGCGGCTGGCCAGCACGTCGCCGCCCCGCTCCGGCAGCGCCGGGATGTCCAGCACCACGTCGATGACCACGTTGCCGAGATGCAGCAGGCGGCTGAATGCCCGGCCAGTCACCGGGCCACCCGGAGGGCCAGCAGCCCGGCCGCCACCACGTCCAGCCGCAGGCCGTTGACGGCGGCCACGGTGCTCCGCGCGTCAGCCGGGAGAGCCGCGGCGCCGTGGCAGGCCCCGCCGACCGCCCCGGCCATGGCCGCGATGCTGTCGGTGTCACCGCCCGCCGAGGCGGCCATCCGGCAGGCCAGCCAGGGATCATCCGGGGCCGCGGCCAGGATGGCGAATGCGGCGGGCACCGACTCCTGGGTGGCCAGGCTGGTGCCGACCAGGGTGTCGACGACGTCCAGCGCCGCCCCGGTGGCCAGGCCGCCGGCCAGCCCGGCCGCCCAGCGGATGCGCGCGGCGACGTCGGCGGCGGCCACCCAGTGCCCGCGGTGCGCGGCCAGCCTGGCCGCTTCGATCGCGGTGCCCGTGGCTTCCGGTACCGACGCGCCCGCCACGCCGGCGCTGACCGCCGCGGCCACCGCCGCCGCGCCCGCCAGCGCCACGCTGGTGTTGTGCGTCACCCGGCTGGCCTCGACCACCTGATCCACCAGCCGGCCCAGGTCATCGCACGGCGTGGCCACACCGACCGGGGCGATCCGCATGGCCGCGCCGTTAGTCGTGCCATACCGGCCGGTCTCGGCGATGTCCGTGCCGGCCAGCAGCGCGGCCAGGGCACGCTTCGTCGACGGGCCGAGCAGGCTGAGCGAGCCGCGCGCGCGCACTGACTCCTCCCAGCTCAGCAGCTGCCGGGCGAACTCTGTGGCGTCGATCGTGCCGCCGCCCGCGAGCAGCAGCCCGGCCAGCAGCAGGGCCTGCTCGGTGTCGTCGGTGATCGTTCCGGCGGGCAGCCCAGGGGCCAGCGGCTGATCCGCGGCCCCTGGCTCGAACCACTCCAGCAGCGGCCCGTACCGGGCCACGATCTGGGCCCGGGACATCGACTCGGTCGGCATGCCGAGCGCGTCACCCGCCGCCAGCCCGTACAGCGCGCCCGCGGCCCGGGCCCGGGCGCCCGTCATCCGCCCAGGACGCCAGCCAGGCTGACCACCTCGATCAGCGGCGCGTACAGCTGCAGGATGTCCAGTGCCTCCCGGTGGCTGTCCTCGGTGAGGCCAGCACACGCGTCCGCCACGACCTGGACCGCGACCCCGTCGTCGGCCGCGGCCACCGCGGTGGACAGCACGCAGCAGTCGGTGGACACTCTGGCCAGCACCAGTGGCCCCCCATCGGCCCGCTCGACCCGGCTGGCCAGTTCCGGGCCCCATTTGCTGAACGTCGTCATGTCGATGGTCTCCCCCGCCCGGGGGGCGAGCTCGTCCACCAGCTGATAGATCGGCGCGTGCGGCGGCTGCAGCGCGAACGGCCACATCTCGTAGTAGCGCTGCCACACCCCCTGCGGCTTGTCCGGCGCGACGAAGCGGGTGAACACCACGTTGGGCTGGAACGCGTCGGCCAGCCGGCGGACCGCCCCGGCGACCTCCGCGAAGCGGGGGGTCAGCCACGGGATGCCGGGCTCGGCGAACACCCGCTGCATGTCGATGATGGCCAGGCAGCCCCTGGGCCTGGTCACCCGGTCAGCCTCACGCGGCCGCCGCGGGCGCCACCACGGGCCGGGACTCCTGGGCCCGCACCGGCGCGATGTCCAGCGCCCAGGCGGCGAAGAAGCCGAGTATCAGCGCGACCAGCACGCCCAGGTTGGCGAACGCCCAGGCACCGGTCTTCCCGCCCAGCCCGAGCGGGCCCAGCAGGTAGCCCTGCCAGGTCAGCCAGCTCGCGTAGGTGTTGGTGACCAGGCCCCAGCCGACCACGGTGGCGATCACGATGATGGCCAGCGGGGCGACCCGGATGTCGCCGTAACGGCCGCGCCGGTCATAAAGCTCAGGGTCGGAGTAGTCCTTGTGCCGCAGCATGATGTCGGCCAGCATGATGCCGCACCAGGCGGCGATCGGCACGCCCAGCGTGATCAGGAAGCCCTCGAACTGGTTCAGGAAGTTGTGCGCCACGAACACCACGTAGATCGTGCCGAGCACCATCACTGTGCCGTCGATCAGCGCGGCCGCGTAGCGCGGGATGCGCAGCCCGAGGGTGAGCAGGGCCAGCCCAGACGAATAAATGTCCAGCACCGACCCGCCGACCAGGCCGAGCACTGCGACGATGGCGAACGGGACCAGGAACCAGGTGGGCAGCAGCGTGGTCAGCGCGCCGACGGGATCCGCCCCGATCGCGCTGCTCAGTTTGGCCGAGGACCCGGCCAGCAGCAGGCCGAAGATGAGCAGGAAGATCGGCGCGATGGACGAGCCGAACGTGGTCCAGCCGATGACGCCCCGGCTCGACGAGCGGCGCGGCAGGTAGCGCGAGTAGTCGGCCGCGGCGTTGACCCAGCCCAGCCCGAACCCGGTCATCACGAACACCAGGGCGCCGATGAACTTCTGCGGCGACCCGGCCGGGATGGCCGACACCGTGTGCCAGTGGATCTTGTCAGCGACCAGCGCGACGAACACCACGGTCAGGATCCCGGTGATCCAGGTGATCACGGACTGCATGCGCATGATCAGGTCGAAGCCCATCACCCCGCCGGCCACGGTCAGCGCGCTGACCACGATGAGCGCGATCACCTTGACGCCGGTTCCGCCACCCCAGCCCAGCCGCTCGAACACGGTCGCGGTGGCCAGCGTGGCCAGGATGATCAGCACCGTCTCCCAGCCCACGGTGAGCAGCCAGGAGATGAGCGAGGGCAGCTTGTTGCCGCGGACGCCGAACGCCGCCCGCCCGAGCACCATGGTGGGCGCCGAGCCGCGCTTCCCGGCCACCGCGATGAAGCCGCAGAGCAGGAACGAGACGATGATGCCGGTCAGCCCGAGCGCCACCGCCTGCCAGAACGAGACGCCGAAATCGAGCACGAACGCCCCGTAGCCCAGGCCGAGAACCGAGACATTGGCCGCGAACCACGGCCAGAACAGATCGCGCGGATGGCCTTTGCGCTCCGCATCGGAGATCACGTTGATCCCGTTGGCCTCGATCTGCATCGGGCGAAGTTCGGCGGCGGATGGTGACTGAGCGTCCGGCGCGTGACTGTCAGCCATTACGGGCCCCTTCAGGCGAGAAATACCGGGGAACAGCTGGGTCCTGGGCACGGGTACGCGGTGGCCAGGCAATGGGCGGCCAGGCAGCGGGCCGCCAGGCAGCGGGCCGCCAGGCAGCGGGCCGCCAGGCGATGGGCCGCCAGGCGATGGGCCGCCAGGCGATGGGCGGCCAGGAGGCCGGTGGCCAGCCGCCGGCCGCGGCGCGACGGCGCCACACCGCCCAGGCGGCCAGGCCGGCCAGCGTTCCGCCGGCCAGCACCACCGCGGCCGCCGCCCGTTTCCGGCCCGCGCCGCCCAGCCAGCCGGGCCGTCCGGCGGCGCGGGGAGCGAGGGCGGGCGGCTCCGTGTCCGGGCCCGCCTGGGCGGCCAGCAGCTGCTCGACGTTGCCGGCGAACTGCTCCACCAGGCGCTGGGTCACGCCGCCGATGGCTCCGGGGGCGTACTGGGCGACCGTGCCGCGGATCATCAGGTCCGCGCTGATCAGCACCCGGGCGGTAGCCCCATGCGGCTCGACGCGCAACGTCACGCTGGCGTCCGCGCTGCCCTGGCCGCTGCGCTCCTGCCCTGAGGCGGTCAGCGTCGCGGTGCCCGCCGCCCGGTCGGCGGCGTCGAGGTGGACGGTGCCCGCGTAGACCGCGTGCACCGGGCCGATCCGGACCCGCAGTTCGCCGGCGTAGGTCCCCTCGGCCACCTCGCCGATGAGCCGGCTGCCGGGCAGGCAGGCGGCCACCTTCCCGGGATCGAGCAGCGCGTCGAGAACCTCCGGGGCAGGCCGGGCGATCCGGATCGCACTGGTCAGCTGCACGCCGGGTGCCCTACCGGTCCATGACCGCTTTGCGCTGGGCCCCATCCACCGGGATGTGCGCGCCGTTGACGAAGCTGGCCCGCGGCGAGGCCAGGAACGTCACCAGCGCCGCGACCTCGGCCGGCTCGCAGATGCGGCCGAGCGGGATCGACTCTTCGGCGAGCTGGTGCGCCCGCTGCTGGGTGACACCCTTGTCCCGGGCGAACGCCTTCTCCAGGGTGTCCCACCGGTCGGTGTTCACCGGGCCGGGATTGACCGTGTTGATCCGCACTCCGTACCGGCCGTACTGCTCGGCCACCGAGGAGGCGAAGTTGATGTCGGCCGCGTTGGCCACTCCGGCGGTCATCTCCCAGTAGCTCGGCTTGAGCCCATCATTGCCCACGACCAGGACGATCGAGCCGCTGCCACGCTCGCGCATCGGCCCGATGACGGCGCGGACGCTGCGCACGTAACCCATGAACTTGAGGTTCAGGCTGGAGAACCACTGATCTTCCGTCAGGTCCTCGAGCAGGCCACCGGGAGAACTGCCCGCGCAAGTGACCAGGATGTCGATCGGGCCGAGACGGTCGGTGGTGGCGGTCACGCAGCGCTCCACGTCCGCGGTGACGCTCATGTCGCCGGCCAGCGCCAGCACGGCGCCCCCGGTGGCGGCCTGGATCTCCTTGGCCGTCACCTCGAGCGGCCCGGCGGTGCGCGCTGTGATGGCCACATCCGCGCCCTCCGCGGCGAGATGCTCGGCCACGTGGCGGCCGATCCCCTTGCTGGCGCCGGTGACGAGAGCCACTTTCCCGCTCAGCTGCAGATCCACCGCAACCCCTTCCCGGCCGGCTGGCCACCGTTCCCGCCCGGCCTGGCCGCCGTTCCCGGCCGGCCACCGTTCCCCGCTGGCCACCGTTCCCGGCCGGCCTGGCCACCATTCGGGCTGCCGCCGGCCCACGCCACGTTCCGGCCGCCCACCGCCTGCGGACAACAGTTGCTGGATGGTATACCAAACATCAGTGCGGCGGAAGGCTTCTCACTCCCCCACATAACACACTCAGCCCGGCGTCCTTCCCCGCCGCCCCGTGACGTTCGCCACCCCCGGGCGGCGGCGTGGCGAAGGCGGCCTGGTTAGCCGCGCGTTCGGCCCGGAGCCCGTCGAGCAGCCCGCCCGCCGCGGCAACCTGCTTGACCGAACCCAGTACGCCCGGGCCCCGGTCCAGCAACCGCCCGGCCAGCGCGGCCGCGGCCGGCCCGGGGTCGGCACAGACGTGGTTCACCAGGCCGATCCGCTCCGCCTCGGCCGCGCCCACCCAGCGCCCGGTCATGATCAGCTCGAGTGCCGCCGCCCGGCCGACCAGGCTGGGCAGCAGCCAGGCACCCACCGCGACCTGCCGTCCCGGCGGCCCGGTCCAGCGGAACTTCGCGCCCGGCCCGGCGACGCGCAGGTCAGCTGCCCCGGCGAGCTGCGCGCCACCGCCGACCGCGGGACCGCTCAGCACCGCGATCACCGGGCCCGGGCGCGTGATCATGACCTCGTAGCAGTCGTACAGCAGGTCGGAGATGCTGGCCCGCTCGGCGTCGGTCACGCTCAGGTCAGCCCCGGCGCAGAACACCCCGGGATCGGTGCTATCGACCAGCACGAGCGCGGCTGGCTCGGCCGTGAACGCCGCGTGAAGGGCACGGGTCATGCCCAGGTCCAGGGCGTTGCGCCGACCGGGGCGGTCCAGCCGGACCCGGAGATAGCCCGCCGGGCTCGGTTCCACCCGGACGCACGGGTGCAGCATGGGCAAACTCCCCGGAAAGGGCCTCTGGCCAGGTGCCTGACATATGGTATACCAAACTCGTGGGTCCGCGGCGGCGGCATGCGTGGTACCCCGCACCACGGGCACCACCAGCGGTCCCCGCCCCGCCAGCGGTCCCCGCACCACCCGCGGCACCCGGGAGGAGGCCGGTGAAGCCAGCGCCGTTCAGTTACCACCGGACCCGGTCGGTAGCGGAGACAGTGGCCCTGCTGGCCGAGCTGGGCGACGGGGCCAAGATCCTGGCCGGCGGGCAGAGCCTGGTCCCGATGATGAACTTCCGGCTGGCCCGGCCCAGCGCCCTGGTCGACATCACCCGCATCCCGGGGCTGGACTACCTCAAAGCCGGGCCCGACGGCCTGCGGGCCGGCCCGCTGACCCGGCACCGCTCGATCGAGCTGTGCCGCGACCCGGCCGTGCTGGACGGCTTCGGCGTGCTGCCCCGATCGGCGCGGTGGATCGGGCACTACCCGATCCGGGCCCGTGGCACGCTCGGCGGCAGCATCGCGCACGCCGACCCGGCCGCCGAATGGTGCCTGCTCGCCGTGCTGCTGGACGCACGGATCCAGCTGACCAGCCCGCGCGGTCAGCGCACTATCCCGGTGGCCGAGTTCTTCGAGGGCTTCTTCACCACCACCGCCGAGCCGGACGAGATGATCACCGAGATCCACTTCCCGGCGCCTGCCCGCCGCGCCGCGCTCACCGAGTTCGCCCAGCGCCAGGGCGATTTCGCGGTGGTCGCCGCCGCGGTCAGCATTGGCCTGGAAACCGGCGGCACCTGCCGCGAGCTCAGCGTGGTCCTGGGCGGGGTCGGCCCGCTCCCGCACGTCATCGACACCGCGGACCTGGCCGGCCAGCCTGCCACCGCGGCTACCTGGCGCAACGCCGGCGAGCTGGCCGCGGCGCAGATCGACCCGCCGGCCGACGGCCACGGCTCGGCCGGCTACCGGAAGCGGCTGGCCGCCACCCTGACCGAGCGCGCGCTGGCCGAGGCGGCCCGGTGAACTGGGTGGGCGCATCGGTGCCGCGTAAGGAAGACGGCCGGATGCTGCTCGGCCGGGGCCGGTTCACCGGCGACATCGCCCGCGGCGGCATGCTGCACGCAGCGTTCGTGCGCAGCCCGCACGCTGCCGCGGCGCTCGGCCCGATCGACGTGTCCGGGGCGCTGGCCGTGCCCGGCGTGATCACCGCCTGCACCGCGGCCGACCTGGGCTACCCCGAGCTGCTCGCGGTCCTGGAGCGGCCCGAGTTCGTGCCCACCGCGCTGCCGCTGCTGGCCATGGGCCAGGTCCGGCATGTCGGCGAGCCGGTCGCCGTGGTGCTGGCCGGGGACCCGTACACCGCCGAGGACGCCACTGAGCTGGTCACCGTGCAGTACACCGCGCAGCAGGCGGTGGCCAGCCTGGACGGCGCCCGGGCGCCGGGCGCGCGCCCGGTGCACGACGGGCTGGCCGGCAACTGCCTGGTCGACCTGACCATGTTCGACGACGCCCGGCTGGCGGGCATCTTCGCCGCCGCCCCCGCCGTGGTCAGCGGCCGCCTGCGCAGCGGCCGGCTGGCCGCCCTCCCCCTGGAGGGCCGCGCCTGCCTGGCCGAGTGGGACGAGCGTGACGGCCAGATCGTGATGCACGTGTCCACTCAGGTCCCGCACCAGGTCCGGTCCGCTGTCGCCCAGGCCTTTTCCCTGGCCGAACGCGAGATCAGGGTGATCGCCCCGGATGTCGGCGGCGGGTTCGGGCTGAAGTGCGTGGTGGGCCGTGAGGAGCTGGTCGTGGCCGGGCTGGCCCGGCGGCTGCGGCGGCCGGTGCGCTGGGCGGAGGACCGGCAGGAGAACCTGACCGCGTCGTTCCACGGGCATGAGCAGTGCTACGACGTGCAGGCCGCGTTCGATGCCGACGGCCGCCTGCTCGGCCTGGCCGCGGACATCGACTGCGACGTGGGCGCCTACTCGGCGTTCCCGTTCACCTGCGGGGTGGAGCCGCTGATGGCGGCCACCGAGCTGCCCGGCATCTACAAGGTGCCCGCGTACCGGGCCCGGGGCCGGGCCATCGCCAGTAACAAGGCGCCGACCGCGCCCTACCGCGGGGTGTCCCGGCCGCAGCTGGTGCTGGTCATGGAGCGGCTGATGGAGAAGGCGGCGCAGCAGCTCGGGCTGGACCCGCTCACCGTGCGCCGCCGCAACATGATCAGCCCCGGCGAGTTCCCGTACACCGGGGTGAACGGGATCAGCTACGACGAGGGCAGCTACGCCGAGTCGCTGGACCGGGCCGAGAAACAGGTCGCCGAGGCGGGCTGGGCGGCGGAACGGGACCGGCTGCGCGGCCAGGGGCTGCGTGCCGGGATCGGCTACTCCTGCTTCTCCGAGCGGACCGCGTACGGCACGCCCGTCATGTCGCTGCGCCGGATGCGGATGACCCCGGGGTACGACACCGCCTCGGTGCGGATGGACCCGTCCGGTGAGGTGATCGTGACCACCGGCACGTCCGGCCACGGCCAGGGGCACGAGACCACGTTCGCGCAGATCGTGGCGGACCGGCTGGGCATCGACCCGGGCCAGGTGCGGCTGCGCGAGGGCGACACCGACCTGGCCTCCTACGGCTGGGGCACCTGGGGCAGCCGGTCCATCGTGATCGGCGGCGGCGCGGCCAGCCGCGCCGCTGAGCAGGTCGCGGGGCAGCTCCGCGCGGTCGCCGCGCACCTGCTGGAGGCCAGCGCGGCGGATATCGAGCTGGCCGGGGGCCGGGCCCGGGTCCGCGGCGACGAGAGCGCGGCCGTCGGGCTCGGCGAGCTGGCCCGGATCGTGCACTTCCAGACGCACCTGGTGCCCGAGCCGCTGCGCTACGGCCTGGAGGCCCGGTCCTCGTTCGACCCGCCGGGCACGTTCTCCAACGGCTGCCACGCGGCCCTGGTCGCCATCGACGTGGGCACCTGCGAGGTCCGGCTGCGCCGCTACCTGGTGGTGGAAGACTGCGGGGTGGTGATCAACCCGATGATCGTGGACGGCCAGGTCCGCGGCGGGGTGGCCCAGGGCGTGGCCGCCGCGCTGCTCGAGCAGGTCCGCTACGACGCCGACGGCCAGCCGGGCAGTGCCACGCTGATGGACTACCTGGCGCCGACCGCGGCCGAACTATGCCCGGTTGGCATCACCCATCTGGAGACGCCGTCGGCGTACAGCGAGACCGGCGCCAAGGGAATGGGTGAGGGCGGCACGATCGGCGCCCCGGCGGCCGTGCTGAACGCGATCAACGACGCGCTCGCCGGCACCGGGACGAGCTTCGATCACATCCCGGTGCTGCCGTCGGACATCCACGCGGCCCTGTCCGGGGCGGCCCGGCCCGGGGCGGCGGCCCCGGCCAGGGCGGCCCGCGGCGCGGGCGGCGGGCCATGAAGGACATCCACCTGATCCGGCTCCGGGTCAACGGGCGGGAACACGAGCTGGCCGTGGAGGCGCGGCGGACGCTGGCCGACATGCTCCGCGACGACCTCGGCTACACCGGCACCCACCTCGGCTGTGAGCACGGCATCTGCGGGGCGTGCACGGTGCTGGTGGACGGCTCGCCGGCCCGGTCCTGCCTGATGTTCGGGGTGCAGGCGGACGGCGCCGAGGTCAGCACGGTCGAGGGCCTGGCCGACGGGGACCGCCTGTCCGACCTGCAGCAGTCGTTCAGCGACCGGCACGGCCTGCAGTGCGGGTACTGCACCCCGGGGTTCCTCATGCTGGCCGAGGGCTACCTGGCCGAGAACCGTCCCGGCGCGGGCACGGCCGAGCCGACCGAGGCGGAGATCCGCGAGCTGGTCGCGGCCAACCTGTGCCGGTGCACCGGCTACCAGGGCATCGTCGAAGCGGTCCTGGCCACCGCGCGGTCCCGCCGGCAGCGTGCGGCCCAGCCACCGGAACCGCGGTGACCGGGCTCCGGACCGGGCCGGCCCGGGCCGTCGGTGCCAGCGTGGCCCGCAAAGAGGACCCGCGGCTGCTCCGCGGGCTCGGCCGGTTCGGCGCCGACCGGTCCGCGCCCGGCCAGGTGTGGGCCCGGGTCGTCCGCTCGCCGGTGGCCCACGGCCGGCTCGCCGCGGTGGGCACCGGCCCGGCCAGCGCGGCGCCTGGGGTGCTGGCCGTGGTCACCGCGGCTGACCTGCCCGGGCGGCCGGAGATCCCGGTGCGGCTCGGCGTCCAGGGCATCGACCTGAGTGGCTACCTGCAGCCGGTGCTGGCGGGCCGGACGGTCCGGTATGTGGGCGAGCCGCTGGCCGTGGTCGTGGCCGAGGACCCCTACCTGGCCGAGGACGCGGCCGAACTGGTGGACGTGGACATCGACGCCGCGCCCGCGGTGCTGGACGCCGCCGCCGCGGCCAGCCCCGGCGCCCCCCGGCTGCATGCGGGCGGCAACGTGGCTGCCGACTTCACCCTGGGCTACGGCGACGTGGCCGCCGCGTTCGCCCGCGCCGACCACGTGGTGCAGACCGAGGTGCGGATCGGGCGGCACGGCGCGGTCCCGCTGGAGCCGCGGGCCCTGCTCGCCGAGCCCGACCCGGTCACCGGCGGGCTGTCGGTCTTCGGCATGACCAAGGTGCCGGTGTTCAACCGCGACCTGCTGGCCAGGCTGCTCGGCATGGACGAGGCCATGATCCACGTGCACGCGGTGGACGCGGGCGGCGGGTTCGGGGCGCGGGGCGAGTTCTACCCCGAGGACTACCTGGTGCCCTGGCTGGCCCGCACGCTGCGGCGGCCGGTCAAGTGGGTGGAGGACCGCGCCGAGCATCTGGTCGCGGTCAACCACTCCCGGCAGCAGGAGCACCGGCTGGCGGCCTCGTTCGACGCCGACGGCCGGATCCTCGGGCTGCGCGCCGACGTGCTGCACGACAACGGGGCCTACTGCCGCACGCACGGGATCATCGTGCCCGAGCTGACCCTGGCCATGCTGCCCGGGCCGTACCGGGTGCCGGCCTACCGCGGCCGGGTCCGGGCCGTGCTGACCAGCAAGACACCGTGCGGCACGTACCGCGCGCCAGGCCGGTTCGAGGGCAGCGCGGCCCGCGAGCAGCTGCTCGACGTGGCGGCCAGCCAGCTCGGCATCGACCGGGTCGAACTGCGCCGCCGCAACCTGCTGACCCCGGGCGAGCTGCCCTGCCAGCGGCTGATGAGCACGCTGGGCACGGACGTGGTGCTGGACGCGGGCGACTACCCCGGGCTGCTGGCGGCCGCGGCGGCCGAGGCCGCCCGGCTCGGCTACCCGGCCGAGGTGACCGGGGGCCGGCGGGCGGGCCGGCGGCGCGGGCTCGGCGTGGCCGCATTCCTGGAGAAGAGCGGCCTCGGCCCGCAGGAGACCGCGGACGTGGTGGTCAGCCGGACCGGGGCGGTGCACGTGTACTCCGGCGGGACCTCGCTGGGCCAGGGCATCGAGACGGTGCTGGCCCAGATCGCGGCGGACGCGCTCGGTGTCGGCCCGGCCGCGGTCAGCGTGGTCAACGGGGACACCGACCGGCAGCCGTTCGGCGGCGGGTCGTGGGCGTCCCGGTCCACCGTGGTGGCGGGCAGCGCGGTGCACGCGGCGGCCTGCGCGGTCCGCGGCCGGGCGGCCGAGGTGGCCGCCCGGATGCTGGAGGCCGCCCCCGCCGACCTGGTCACCGAGGATGGCGCGGTCAGCGTGCGCGGTGACCCGGCGGCCCGGGTCACGCTGGCCGAGATCGCCCAGGCCACCGCCCCGGCCAGCCCGTACCTGCGGCCCGGCGAGCCATCCGGGCTGTCCGCCCGGCGCCGGTTCGAGGTGACCCACATGACGTACCCGTACGGCGTGCACATCGCGGTGGTCGACGTCGATCCGGGCACCGGCCGGGTCGAGGTGCTGCGCTACCTGGTGGCCTACGAAGTGGGCCGGGCGGTCAACCCGGCGCTGGTCGAGGGGCAGCTCCGGGGCGGCGCGGCGCAGGGTATCGGCGGGGCGCTGCTCGAGGAGTTCTGTTACGACGACGCCGGGCAGCCGCAGTCAGCTACGTTCATGGACTACCGGATGCCCACCGCGGCCGAGGTGCCGCCGATCGACGTGCTGGTCACCCAGGATGCGCCGGCGCCGGGAAACCCACTGGGGGTCAGGGGTGCGGGCGAGGGCGGGGTGTCCGCGTCCGGCGCCGTGCTGGCCAGCGCGGTCCGGGACGCGCTGGGGCTGGCCGGCAGCGTCGGGCGGCTGCCGCTGACCGCGGCCCGGGTGCAGGAACTGGCCGGCGGAGGCGCCAGATGAGTGAGGCACCGATGAGTCAGGCACCAGCTGGCCGGGTGGTGCCCGGCCCGGGATATGTGAGCAAGACCGACATGGTGGCCGCGCTCATCCGGGAGCAGATCATCACCGGCGAGCTGGCCGCCGGGGAGCAGCTGCGGCAGCGTGACCTGGCCGCCCGGTTCCAGGTCAGCCAGACACCGGTCCGCGAGGCGATGCGCCGGCTGGAGTCGGAGGGCCTGGTCATCGGGGATACGCACCGCGGGTTCACCGTGGTCGAGCCGGACGAGGGCCCGGCCGAGGAGAACTTCCAGATCCGCGCCGCGCTCGAGTCGCTGGGTGCGTCGCTGGCCGCCCGCAAGATCGACGCCGCCGGGATCACCAGGCTCCAGGAGCTGAACGGCCAGATGCGCGCGCTGGCCGAGGGCGACCCGCGGTATGCCGACCTGAACCGGGAGTTCCACTTCACCGTGTACTCCAGCGCCGGCAGCCCGCTGCTGCTGTCCCTGATGCGGCTGCTCTGGGCGTCGCTGCACGGCGGCCCCAAGGTGGCCCGCAGCCAGGCCGAATCGGCCCGGCAGCACGACGTCATCCTGGCCGCGCTGCGCGCGGCGGACCCCGCGGCCGCGGCGGCCAGCACGTACCAGCACATCATGGGCACCGAGCGGGCCAGGTGACGATGACCGCCAGCGAAACCCGCCGGGTCCGGGCCGACGACGGGGTGGCGCTGCACGTGGAGACCACCGGCAGCGGCACCCCGCTGCTGTTCATCCACGAGTTCGCGGGTGATCACCGCAGCTGGGAACCGCAGGTCCGGTACTTCTCGGCCGGGTTCCGCTGCATCAGCTACGCGGCCCGCGGCTACCCGCCGTCCGACGTGCCCGCCGACCCCGCCGCGTACTCACAGCAGCGCGCGGTGGCCGACGCGGTGGCCGTGCTGGACGGGCTGGGCATCCCGGCCGCGCACGTGGTCGGCCTGTCCATGGGCGGCTTCACCACGCTGCACCTGGTGCTGCGGCACCCGGCCCGGGTGCTGTCCGCGGTGGCGGCCGGCGCGGGCTACGGTGCGCCGCCGCACCGGCAGGCCGCGTTCCGGGCCGAGTCCGAGGCCATCGCGGCGGCCTTCGAAGCCGACGGGGCGGCCCACGTCGCGTCGTGGTACGCGGCCGGCCCGGCCCGGGTCCAGTTCCAGAACAAGAACCCGCGCGGCTGGGCTGAGTTCGCCGCCGCGCTGGCCGGGCACTCCTCGCTGGGTTCCGCGCTGACCATGCGCGGCGTGCAGGCCAGCCGCCCGTCGCTGTACCGGCTGCGCGACGAGTTCACCCAGGTCACTGTCCCGGTGCTGGTCCTGGCCGGGGACGAGGACGAGGGCTGCCTGGACACCGCGCTGATGCTCAAGCGGGCCATCCCGACCGCTGGGCTGGCCATCCTGCCGCGCACCGGGCACACCGCCAACCTGGAAGAGCCGGACGTGTTCAACGCGGCCGTGGACCGGTTCCTGGCCGCCACCGCGCGCGGTGCCTGGCCGCCCCGGGACCCGCGCTCGGTGTCCACGTCCACGACGGGTGTGCGCGCGGACCCGGCCACGGCCGGCTGACGCATACCGTGTCAGCTATGCACCCGCGCCGGACAGCCCACCCCGGCACAGCCGGGACGGCGCAAACCTGCATATGTCGGTTTAGGCCCGGGTCGGCTGGATGACGTCCTGGCTTGGCCGCCTCTCCCCCCGGCGCCGGATCTTCGCGGCCGGCCTGGCCGGGCTGCTGGCCGTGGCCGTGGTGGCGGCGGTGCTCGGCGTCGTGCTGGCCGCGCAGGGCGGTGCGGCGGGGCAGCCGGCCGGCTACCCCGACCAGGACCGGCCCGGCCCGGTGCTGCTGGTGCCGGGCTATGGCGGGAACACCAGCTCGCTGGCCGTGCTGGCCCGGCGGATCCGGGCCACCGGCCGTCAGGCCACCGTGCTGCACCTGCCCGGCAACGGGACCGGCAGCCTGCTCGGCGACGCCAGCGTGCTCAACACCGCGGTCAGCCACGCGCTGCGCCGCGGTGCGCCGTCGGTGGACGTGATCGGCTACTCGGCGGGCGGGGTGGCCACCCTGCTCTGGGCGCGCGAGGACGGCGGTGCGCACAAGGCCCGGCGGATCGTGACGCTGGGTTCCCCGTTCCACGGCGCGGAACTGGCCGCCGACGGGGAGGCGTTCCTGCCCAGCGCCTGCCCGGCCGCGTGCCGCCAGCTAGTGCCGGGCAGCAGCCTGCTCACCCAGCTGGCGGCGGGCATCACGCCGCAGCGGCCGGCCTGGCTGTCGCTGTGGAGCATCGACGACAAGACGGTGGACCCGCCGGATTCCGCCCGGCTGCCCGGCGCCGTCAACGTGCCCGTCCAGTCGGTCTGCCCGGCCCAGCAGATCAGCCACTCGCAGCTGCCGACCAACCCGGCCGTCACGGCCATGGTGCTGCAGGCCCTGGGCACCGGCCCGGTCCACCCCACCGCCGCCGACTGCCCCGGCTAGGCCTGAAGCCGGTCAGCTGACGATGCGCCGCCCGGCGCCGCAGCCCCGCCGTGCTGAGCTGGGCCAGTATGCGGCTGGTGAACCGCTGGCTGAGCCACTGACCGGAGACGCAGCGTACAGGCAAGTTACCTCAAAGTTACCCCCAATTTGGGAAACAATCCGTGCGCCTGTGACTTAAGTGCCTTGAAGTGGCCGCTGGGATAATGAACAAGTTTGCAGAATCTCCCAGTCCTGGTTACGTTGACTTCTCAGCCCGGTGAAAATAGCGCTGAGCCGGCCGGAGATCTTTGGAGGCCCGGCTGCCTGGCCCGAAGGATAGAAAAATCCTCACCAGCCCGCCACCGAGAAAGGGAAGGTTCAGCAATGGCCGAGATATTGGCCGAGGCCGGTCGGATAACCGAACTCGGACCGGAGATCAGCGGGAAGATAGCTTTCGGCTTGCAGTCTTCTTACGGAAGGGCGACTGGCGGGCAGCCAACGAGATTCGTCGCGTCGGCCAGTCAGCTGACCGACCTGGGCGATGACGATCTTGTTGTCGTCCAGTTCAGCCGCACCGATCTCAGCACTGGTGCGGGGCCGCTGCCGGTTGTCGCGCTTTCCCGGGCGTAACAGCCGGTAAACAGACGCGGCAATTCCGGCGGGAGATCTGACTCGCTCGGGAACATTAGTCAGCAGAGTCAGCAGTTACCTGCCGTTAACACAGGCAGCCGCGACTCTGGGTATCTTTGATCCTGTCATGAATGGCACGCCGATAATTACATCAGATGATGCTGCTTCCGCAAAGGGGAGCGGAGAGAAGTGAGGGATTGTGAGTGAATTCCCGCATTCCGTACCGGCCGTAGATGCGCCGGCCCGGGGGGTAGCGCGGCAGCCGGCTTACCGGGAGCAGGCCGGCTCGTATGATCGCAGGACGAGCGCGTTCCAGGGCTACCGCCGGGCGGTCGTCGAGGCGCTTCCGGTCCGCCGTGGGCAGGTGGTCCTCGACGTGGGATGTGGGACCGGGCTGTGTCACGGCCCGCTCGTGGACAAGGTCGGCCCGCAGGGCAGTGTGGTCGGCATCGAGGAGTCACCGGAAATGGCGGCGGTGGCGCGTGAACGTATCGAGCAGGAAGGCTGGCGTAACGTCACGGTGGTGGAATCCTCGGCCGAGGAGGCGCGGATCGCGTTGCGCGCCGACGCCGCCTTGTTCTGCGCCGTCCACGACATCCTGCAATCCCCGGACGCGCTGCGTAACGTTATCAGCGCGTTGCGTCCTGGTGCGGGGGTGGCCGCGGGCGGCGGCAAGTGGGCGGCACCGTGGATGGTGGCCGTGAACGTGCCGGTGCGGATGCTGCACGCTCCTTATGTGCGGAGCTTTGCCGGGTTCCGGCGGCCGTGGCGTCGTCTCGAGCAACTGCTCGAGGACGTGCACGTCCGGGAGCTGGCGCTCGGCGGCGGGTACGTCCTGACCGGCCATGCGCGGCGGGCCCGGTCAGCGGGTGCTGGCCGGGCCCGCCGCTCACGGTGAGCCCGGGGGTTCAGGGTGCGCGTGACCGGGGCCGGGATCAGGCTGCCGGCGGGCACAGTGTGCCCCCGCGGTCTGGCTCGGCCGGCCAGCAGGCTTCGAGCAGCGCGCCGGCCAGCAACTGCGGCGCGTTGATGCACGCCCCGTGATCGGCGTCTATGTAGTGGACCGTTGCACCCGGGATGGCCCGGGCCAGTCTGAGCTGGCGGCCCGGCGGCACGACCCGGTCCTGGGCTGTGATGATCACGGCGGTGGGCACATCGACCTGGCTGATCCAGCTGTGCGACGTGAACCCGCAGACGGCGTGCGTGGCCGAGACGGTGGTGGCCAGCGTGGTCCGGCTCAGCTGGGCGCGGGCCCAGCTGGCTGTCGCCGGGTCGTCCACCCGGCCCAGCAGCGCCATGCCGAAGCAGCCGGCGCTCATCAGGTGCATCATCGGGTTCCACTGCAGGGCGGCGGCCATCGCCGGTACGGCAAGCGCGGCCATCTGCTCCGCAGGTGTCTCACACGCGCGGCCCGCCGTGGAGCACAACACCAGGCCGGACAGCAGCGGCGCGTGCCGCCGGTACAGCAGCTGGGCAATCATGCCGCCCATGGAATAGCCCACCGCCGTAAAGCTGGGGATATCCAGGACAGCGGCCAGCGCGGCGATATCATCAGCGCAATCCTCGAGCCGGAACCGCGAACGCAGGGCAATCCCGTCGCCATGACCACGCAGGTCAGCGGCGACGACCCGGAACCGCCGTCCGAGCGGCACAAAGACCTTCGCCCAGTTCAGCTCCGCCGTGCCCGCCACCCCATGGATAAGCATCAGCGTTCCCGCGCCCGGTGGGCCAGCGCACTCCCACACCCGCGTCCTGCCACGGCCGGGCAGCTCCACCCGCCGCGTAACCGGCATCATCGCCGTTTCCCCAAGCATCCGGGATTTCTCCTTTTCGCTGCGCTCCGCTCCCAGCCCACGCTGGTGCAGGCCAGGAGCCGCTTGGGGCACGGACAGCCGGGGCCAGGTTTGCGCAGCGCGCACCGCGAAGGCGGGCCGTCACGGCGCAAGATCGCGGCCAGCTGGCCGCTGGGGAGTTCTGAGGCCGGCCCGCTAGCCGCTTCGCGTTCGCGGCCGGCCGTGCCGGGAGCCTCATCAGCTCTCCCCCCGGGTCACTCATCACGCCACCAAGGTCCAGAGCGACGTACCAGGATCGCCCGGGCCACAACCTACCCGGGCGACCAGAACAACTGTTCTCTGAAGATACGCTAACCGAACTATCCGGGCAACGGCCGCTCGGGAACAGGCCCCGGCGCGGGGCCCTGGCCTGACCGCGCGCACGTTGCCGGACTGTCACTGGACGTACACCGTGGCGGGTGCGGCTGCCAGCCCGGGTAGCACGCCCGCGCGCGCCGCTCAGGCCCGCCGCTGTCAGCAGTCGGGTGGGAGCCACGGCCGGATGGGCGGCTGCTGCTCGGGGTCGGGGAGGGCGTAGCCGGGAACCGAGGGCCAGCGCACGGTGAGCACCACCGAGGCCTGCTCGGCGTGCCAGCAATGACCCAGCCGGTGGAACAGCACGTAGTCGCCGTGCTCGGCGAGCAGCACGCTGCGGTCCGGCAGCTCGAGCCGGAACCGGCCGCTGATCAGCAGCAGCAGCGTGGACCGCTGTTCCGCGGCGACCCACTGCGGGCGCTGGTCACCGGCCGGGTGGATGGCCCACTTGACCTCGACGTCGCCGGTGTGCCGCGGGTCGCCGGCGGGCTTGAAGTGGCCGATCAGCCAGCCGCGGTCCTGCGGGGCGTCCGCCGCTGCGTTGCCTACATATATCGGGTTGGCCATGACCGGGGACCCTAGCTGGTCACGTCCTTGGTGGCGAAGTGCGCCCAGGCCGCGCCGAGGAACACCAGCACGTACACCGCCTGCAGCGCGAAACCGCGCTCGATGTTGCGCCAGACAATCGGGTCGCGGAAGAAGTCGATCCAGGCCAGCCAGTACCGGGTGGGCAGGTACGGGTCGACCGCGGACGCGGCGTTGAGCGTGACCAGCACCTCGCTGGTGATCAGCGCGGCCAGCGCGCCGAGCGCGGCGCCCAGCGCGGAGTCGGTGATGGTGGACAGGAACAGCGCGATCGCGCCGACCCCGAGCATGGACACCGCGATGAACGAGATGGCCCCGATGGTGCGCAGCGCGATGTCGGTGGGGCTCATCGCGGTGCCGGACAGCGACGTGGCCGCCGCGCTGGCCGCGATGTTGGACGTGGTCAGCCCGCCCGGGGTGGCGGCCACCGGCTTCGAGCCGAACAGCGTGATCCCGGTCAGGTACGCGGTGCCCGCCACCAGCAGCACGGCGGACAGCGTGTACACGATCAGCGTGACCAGCTTGGCCACCAGCAGCCGGGTCCGGCCCACCGGCCGGGCCAGCAGGTAGCGCAGCGTCCCGGCGCTGGCCTCGCCGGCGATCGCGTCACCGGCCACCACAGCCACCGCCACCGGCAGGAAGATGGGCAGCACGATGGCCAGCGCCGCGGCCGGGTACAGCGTCCCGCTGGACAGCACCTCGGACAGCAGGGCCGGGCCCTGGCCCGGCGGCGGGGCGATGTGAGTGACTGCGACGAACACCGCCACCACCACCGGCAGCCCGCACAGCAGCAGGATGCTCACCCAGCTCCGCGGCCGGCGCACCAGCTTGACCAGCTCGACCCGGATCACGGCTGCTCCCGGCCTGCCACGTCACCCTGTTCCAGGACGTCACCGCCGCCGGGCCGCCCGGGCCCGGGAATGCCGCCCCGGGCCGGGCCGCCCACCCGGTCGGAACCGGAGCTGGTCACGGCCAGTACCACCTCCTCCAGCGACCGCCGCTCTGCGGAGATCTCGCTGACCCGGACTCCACCGGCCACCAGCTGGGCGTTAAGCATCGCGGTGTCGGTGCCGGAGACCAGCAGCCGGTCCGCCTCACTGTGCTCGACGCGGCCGTCGAGCAGGTCGCGCGCCTGGGCCACGTCGGGGGTGCGGACGATGGCCCGGCCGGTGGGTGCGCGCAGCGCGGCCAGCTCGTCCTGCTCGACCAGCCGGCCCTGGTTCACGATGCCGACCCGGGTGCACAGCTGTTCCACCTCGCTGAGCTGGTGGCTGGACAGGAACACGGTGGTGCCCGCCTGGTTGAGCTCGATGAGCAGGTCGCGGATCTCCCGGATGCCCTGCGGGTCCAGCCCGTTGGTCGGCTCGTCCAGGATGAGCAGCCGCGGCGTGCGCAGCAGCGCGGCGGCCAGGCCGAGCCGCTGCCGCATGCCCAGCGAGTACCGCTTGACCGGGCGGTTGTCGATGCCGCCCAGGCCGACCCGGTCCAGCGTGTCCGCGATCCGGCGGCGCCGGGTGCGCCGGCTGCCGGCCGTCCCGGCCGCGTCGATCAGCGCCAGGTTGGCCCGCCCGGACAGGTGGCCGTAGGCGGACGGGCCCTCGACCAGGGAGCCGATCGACGGCAGCACGTCCGCGACCTGCTTGGGCACCGGCTTGCCCATGACCCGGATCTCGCCGCTGGTCGCGTAGACCAGGCCGAGCAGCATGCGGACGACCGTGGTCTTGCCGGAGCCGTTCGGCCCGAGGAAGCCGTACCGGTCGCCGTCCCGCACGTCCAGGTCGATCTGGTCGACCACGAGCAGCCGACCGTAGCGCTTGGTCAGCGCGCGGGTGGCGATCACCGGGGCACCCTGGGCGGGGCCGGGCCGCCGGGGGGCGGCCGGCGGAACCGGAAGTGGTTCAGGTCGTTGATCATGCTGTTGGCCGCCTTCTCCAGCACCACCGGGGTTACCGCGCCCGCGAACAGCCAGGTGGCGTGGTGGAAGCCCGCGGTGACCATAAGAACGGTCAGCAGCGGGGTGCGGATCACCGCCCCGGTCTGCCCGGTCAGCGAGACCAGGTCCGCGCCCGCCTGCACGGCGGCGCGCAGCGCCTGCGGCCCCACGCTGTGCGGCAGCGGCAGCACCACCAGCCGGGACAGCCCGGACCCGTAGATGGCCACGCCGGGCGGACCGCCCGGGATCGGGACCAGCCGCAGCCCGCCCAGTTGGCCCGGGAACGGGTCGCCGTCGTTGTCCCCGTCACCGTCGCCGCCCAGCACGCGGTTGATGTCCGGCTGCCGGGCCGTGGCCAGGCCCAGCTGGGGGGCCGGATGAGGGGTCACCACGGTCAGCGACGGGCGGGCCTGGCTCAGCTCCAGGAAGCTGCTGAGCAGCACCGGCTGGGCCGAGCCGCGCGCCGTGAGCTGCACCTCGACGGGCAGCCCGGTCCGCGGGTCGGCCCAGATGTCGATGGCGCCGATCGTGGTGCCCGGGCCGGTGGGGGTGACCCGGAGCCCGGCCGCGGCCACCCCCGCTACCCGGCGGGACGGCAGCCGGCTGAGGTGCTCAGCGGGTCCGGCGATGCTGAGCAGCCGGCGGCCCAGCTGCGGCGGCAGCAGGTCGGCGGCCCGAGGCAGCCGGACCGGCTGCGCGCCGACGACCTGGATGAAGCTGTTGCTCCCGTAGTTCCACAGGTAGGTCACGCCGCCGTCGCCGTAGGTGTCGTTCTCGCCTCCCGCGGAGACCACGTCGGCCCGCCAGTACGCGGCTGACCGGTACCACACGTACTGGTCGGTGGTGCCGTCCAGCAACTGGCTGACATTGCCCAGGTCAGGCAGGCTGGGCAGGCCGAAGTCGGCGGTGCTTTCCGCGTAGCCCTGGTACGGCAGGCCGGCCGAGGCCATGATGCGGGCCCGCAGCGCGGCCGCGCTGATCGTGGAGCCCTGCACCGGGAGCGCGGCGACCACCGCTGGGATCGAGCCCAGCAGCACGGCGCCCGCCAGCACGACCAACCACCGGCGCCATGCCCCCCGGCGCAGGGCGCTCAGCAGGCTCACCGGCGGCGCCGCATCGCCGCTTCTGCCACCAGCCCACCGTACGTTGCCGGGCCGTCCGGATGCACGGCTGAGAGGCTCCTCAGCGGAACCTGTAATGTGCCGCTAAGGACTGCCTGGCCGCCCAGAGGAAGGTCAGCACCGCGTTACCGGGTGCAGGTGGCCAGGGCGGAGGAACATCGCGACTGCCGGAGGCGCTGCACCGTGATCCTGGTGACTGGAGCGACTGGACGGGTCGGCTATCCGCTGCTGGAGGCGCTGGCCGACGCGGGCACGGAGGTCACCGCCATGGTGCGGGTGGCGGCCAAGGGCGCCGATCTGCCCGGGGCGGCCAAGTACATCGTGGGCAGTTTCGATGACCCGCCGCCGGCCGACGTGCTGACCACGTTCGACCAGGTCTTCCTGCTCAGCCCGGCGCTGGAGGAGCAGGCTGAGCTGGAGATCCGGTTCATCGACGCGCTGCTGGCCGCGGGCCGCCGGCCGCGGATCGTGAAGGTGGCCGCGGACGGCTGGCTGGACCCGGGCTGCGAGATCCGCTTCGTGCGCAGCCACCGGGAGATCGCCGCGCATCTGGACGCCAGCGGTTTGCCGGTGACCTACCTAGCGCCGAGCATCTACATGGAGACGCTGCTGGCGGCGGCGGAACGCATCCGCCGGGAGGCCAGGTTTTACGCGCCGGCCGGCCCCGGCCGGGCCGCCTACGTGGCCGCCAGCGACGTGGCCCGGGTGGCGGCCCAGCTGCTCACCACCCCGGACCGCGAGGACGGCAGCTACGTGCTGACCGGGCCGGAGGCGCTGAGCGGCGCAGCGGTGGCCCGGCGGATCTCGGCCGTGTTCGGCCGGGACGTCGGCTACGCCGACCTCCCGGAACAGCAGGCCCGGGAGCAGCTGCTGGCCAGCGGCCTGAGCCGGTGGGAGGCGGACGGGGCAGTGGAACTGTACGCCTGGGTGCGCGAGGGCGGGGCAGCCACGGTGACCGACGACGTGCCCCAGCTCACCGGGCAGCTGGCCCGGCCGGTCGAGGACTGGCTCGACGAGTTCCGCGCTGGTTTCCTGGGCGTCGCGCCGCCGGACCTGCCGCCCGACGTGTTCTGATTCCGCCCCGGGCCCGGCTGGCCGGCCGGGCCCGGGCCCGGTCAGCCCGGGCCGGTAAGCCCGGGCCCGGTCAGCCCGCGGCCCGTCAGCCCGCAGCCGCCTCGGCGACCGCAGCGGCGATCATGCGGGCACTGGCCGGCACCGCCACCCCGTTGACCAGCACGGTCGGCGTGGCCTGCACGCCGCGCCCGGTCGCCACCGCGGTCACGTACGGCGGCCACTCCAGGTACCGGCCGCTCCGCACGCAGGATACGAACGCCTGCTCGGGCACGTCGGCGGACCTGGCCAGCCCGGCCAGCTGGGCGTCGGTCAGGCCGGCACTGCCTTCGGGGGGCTGGCTGACGAACAGCGCGTGCGCGTACTCAGCGAACCGGCCGCCGTCGGATGCACAACCCGCCGAGGCGGCCGCCCGGGTGGAGTAGTGCGTTGTCGACGCGGCGTCGAGGAAGTTCATCGGGTGGTAGGCCAGGCTGATCTGCCCCCCGGCGACCAGCGCGGCCAGCGTGTCCCCCGAGGACAGCTCGAACTGGCGGCAGAACGGGCACAGGAAGTCGATATAGGCGTCTACCGTCACGGGGCCGGCCCCGATGACGACTCCGTCGCCGTCGGCCGTGGCGCTGGCCGGGACATGGCTGGGCAGGCTGGAATGGGTCATGGATGTCCTCCACGGGATGGTCAGGCTCCCGCAACGCTCCCCTCGTACCGACGCTAACCCGGTCACTCCCGGTGGCCACCCCGGGGGCGGCGGAGGGCTCCGCGTGGCTCAGGCCAGCACCCGGGCGGTGAACGTCCGCATGGCCAGCCAGCCCAGCAGCGCGCTGCCCCGGCCAGCACGCTGCGAAACGCCGCGGCCGGCCTGTGCGGGAGCTGCGGGGTGAGCGCGGCGCGCCGTCCCTCGCTCGCGTACACCAGCGGGTTGGCCCAGCACGGCGAGCTGCAGCCAGCGGATGCTGTGCAGCGCTGACCACGGATGGTAAACCCAGCCCAGCATGGTCATCGGGAGCAGCACCAGGGCGAACAGGACCTGGATCTTCTGCGGGTCGATCAGCGTGCCGAGCAGCAGGCCGCCGGACGCGGCCGGCCGGTGGCAGGCCCGCCCGGGCGGTGCACCCGGGCGCCGGGCGCCGGCCCGCCCGGGCCGGCCTGGCGCGGGTCTACCGGCCGCGATGACGGCCAGGTAGGTGCGGGCGGCGGGTCACCGCTGTTCACGTACAGCCCCATCGCCCGGTTACGCCACACCGTGTCCCCGGTCACGACCTGGCACGGGCACAGCGCGCTGGAACTGACCGGGACCAGCCACCACCGGGCCCGGCTGAACCCGGCGCTGCCCGGGCCGCGGACGTGGGCCATGGCTGGCCCGTGCCCGACGGCCAGGGCCACCAGGTTGAACCCGCCGGGAACCGCGGTGATCCCGTCGAAGTGGGTCGGCACCGGCCGGCTGGCGTACGTGAAAAAGAATGGCCGGCCGAACCGGCCCGCCCGCTGGCTGTAATTGATCAGGAAACCGCGCCGGCCACCGTGCGCCGACGAGCCGCCGGCCAGCGTGTACCGCGGGCTGCCCGGCCCGCCGTCCTGCCAGATGCCGTAGAACGTGCTCTTGGTGGACAGGCTGCCGTGCGGCCGCAGCAGCCTGTACCGCCGCGTGCGGATGCTGTAGATGAACGCGCTCCCGGACACCACGCCGCGCGCCGCCCGCGCGCGGGCCGGGCTGGCTAGGGCCGGCCCGGCCGTCATTATCGCCAGCACGGCGGCGGCGGTATCCCGAAAGAATGGGAATAACCCGCGTTATCTTCATATGCTCCCCTGTGATTATTCTGCGTCCCGGGAATGGTCGTGGCGCCGAACTAAACTTGACCAGGGTTATTAGCTGAGGCTGGCATTTCGCGGGCCGGCCCAGCACCGGCCCGGGCGTGACCGAGGTGGCGGTGGCCGGCGGGCTGGACCAAAGCCGGCACATCTGCCAGCGTGGTGCGGGAGGCCGTCATCCGCTGCTGCGCTGGGACCCCGCAGCCGGTGGCGACGGAGAGGCCGTGGCACATGACCTGCACCCTGCATGTGGCCTGGGACGAACGGCTCACCGACTATCACTTCGGGCCCGGCCACCCGATGGCACCGCTGCGCATCGAGCTGACTATGCGGCTCGCGGGCGAATTCGGGCTGTGGAACCAGCCCGGCGTGACCCTGGCCGTTCCGGAACCGGCCACCGACACGGATCTGCAGCTGGTGCATGACGCGCAGTACGTCAGGACCGTGCAGGCGGTCAGCCGCTGGGCTCGGCCGCCGCACCCCTTTACCGGCGAGGTCCTGGAAGACAGGCAGCTCCGCCTGGCCCGGATGTTCGGGCTGGGCACCGAGGACAACCCGGTATTCGCTGGCCTGCACGAGGCATCGGCGCTGGTCGCCGGGGCGACCCTGGCCGCGGCCCGGGCCGCCTGGTCAGGCTCGGCTCAGCACGGGGCCAGCATCGCGGGCGGCATGCATCACGCCATGGCCGCGCACGCCAGCGGGTTCGGCGTCTACAACGACCCGGCGATCGCGATCGCCTGGCTGCTCCGGCACGGCGCCGAGCGTGTCGCGTATGTGGACATCGACGCGCATCACGGCGACGGCGTGCAGGCTGCGTTCTACCGCGACCCGCGGGTGCTGACGATAAGCCTGCACCAGCACCCGGCAACCTTGTTCCCGTTCACCGGCCTGCCCGCCGAGACCGGCGGGCCGGGCGCCGAGGGGTCAGCCGTCAACGTCGCGCTGCCGTTGCGCGCCGGGGACGCCGGCTGGCTGCGTGCATTCCACGCGATCGTCCCGCCGCTGCTGCGGCAGTTCCGGCCCCTCATCCTGGTCAGCCAGCATGGCTGCGACAGCCACTGGCTCGATCCGCTGGCCGATCTGGAGCTGAGCATCGACGCGCAGCGGGCCGCCCATGCCGCCATCCACGCGCTCGCCCACGACTTCGCCGGCGGGCGCTGGCTGCTCACCGGCGGCGGGGGATATGACCTGGTCCGAGTGGTGCCGCGGACCTGGACGCACCTTTTCGCGGAGGCCGCGGGCCGGCCGATCGACCCCGGAACGCCGACCCCCCAGGCGTGGCGAGAGTACGTCGCGCGGCGCACCGGCCTGGCCGCACCCGGCCAGATGACGGACCGGGCCCGGGCCCAATTCGTGCCGTTCGAATCCGGATATGACCCAGCCGACCCAGTGGACCGGGCGATCATGGCCACCCGCAACGCAGTCTTCCCGCTGCACGGCCTGATGCCGGTGTAATCAGTTAAGCAGCGGGTAACCGCGTCCGTTCGTTAGCTCTCTCGAGCCATCTCATGGCTTCTTCACGGCTTTCATAGATGTGCGGGGCGATGTCCCGGGGATGCAGTTGCCTGGTGAGCTTGAGCCGCATGAACGAGCTGGTCGTGTACCGGGTCACGCTGGCGTAGTAGCGGTCGGCCAGCCTGCGGACCGCGGCGATGTAGCCGTCAGTCAGGGCCGGGTCTATGTAGAAGTTGTCATAGTTGACCACCATCTGCACCTTCTTGCCGATCGCGGCGAGGCGCTCGCGGACCGCGGTCCCGATGGCCTCCACGTCGTCCGCGCTAACCAGCGACAAGCCCTCCATGTTGAGGAAGAAAATGTTGCGTTCAGCGTCGTAGGCGAACCGCGCCTCGAGTGGCATGCCCAGCAGATCGTCCTTCAGGCCCATCGGCCCGGGGCGGAAGATCCGCTCGTCCATCAGCTTCGGCTCGCCGTGGATCACCGGCTCGAACCCGATGTGCGCCAGCACGTCTTTCTCGAGATCCACGCCGGGTGCGATCTCGGTGAGTTCAAGGCCGTCCGGGGTGAGCTGGAAGACGCACCGCTCGGTTACATACAGCACCGGCTGGCCGACGGCGGCTGCGTATTCGCCGCTGAACGTCCGCTGCTCAACCTGGGCGAGAAACTTGGGCGCCACGCCGGTGTCGGCTATGACCAGCTGGCCATCCTGAACCTGGCCCTGGCTCCGCACCACGAACGCCCCGGCGAACACCAGCCGTTTGGCGTTCTGGCTGATGTTGATGAACCCGCCCGAACCCGCCAGCCTTGCCCCGAACCGGCTGACGTTAACGTTGCCCAGCCGGTCCACCTGGGCCAGGCCCAGGACGGCGGCGTCGAGACCGCCACCGTCATAGAAGTCGAACTGGGCCGGCTGATCCACGATGGCGTGCGCGTTCACGGCCGCGCCAAAATCCAGCCCCCCGGTCGGCATACCGCCCACCGCACCGGGTTCGGCGGTCAGCGTGAGGTAGTCCAGGATGTGTTCTTCGGCGGCCACATTGGCGACGCCCTCCGGTACGCCGATACCGAGATTCACCACGCTGCCCGGCTGAAGCTCCATCGCGGCCCGGCGGGCGATGACCTTCCGTTCGCTCAGCTCCAGCGGCGGGACCGGATTGCGGACCCGCCGCAGCTCTCCGCTCAGCGCCGCGGAGTAGGGCGTGCCGAACGTCTGCCAGTGGTGCTCGGGCCCGGAAACGACGACGCAGTCAACCAGGATTCCCGGGATCTTCACCTCCCGCGGGCTCAGGCTGCCGCTTTCGGCCACCCGCTCCACCTGGACTATCACCAGGCCGCCGGCATTGTGCACCGCGGTGGCCACGGCCAGCGACTCGAGGAGCAGCGCCTCGCGCTCCATGGTGATGTTTCCGCCGGGATCGGCGGTGGTACCGCGCAGGAACGCCACGTCGAGCGGCAGCGCCTTGTAGAACAGGTACTCCGCGCCGCCGAGGGTGATCAGCTCCACGCGGTCCTCGGCCGTCCGTTCGTTGATCTTCCCCCCGCCGTACCGGGGGTCAACGAAAGTACCCAGCCCAACCCGGGTCAGCAAGCCGGGCTTGCCGGCCGCGGTGTCCCGGAACAGCTGTGCGATAACGCCCTGCGGCAGGTTATGCGCCTCGATGTCGCCGCCCACGGCCAGCTTGGCCAGCTCTGGCGCCATGCCCCAGTGACCGCCCACGGCCTGCTTCAGCAGGCCCTCATGGGCTAGCCGGTCCAGCCCCCGGCCGAGCCGGTTCCCCGCGGCCATGGTGAACACCAGCCCGAGGTCGCGGGGCTGGCCCGTGAGCAGGAACCGCTGCTCCAGGGCCAGCGCCAGTTCTTCGGCGAAGCACTGCCCCATGAACCCATCGGCCACGATCCAGTCCCCGTCATGGATGAGCCGCACCGCCTCAGCAGCGGTGACGACCTTGTCCCGTACTGGGCTGTCGGGCAAACCCTCCGCGGGGATACGCACTGCTGCTCCTCCTGAAGCGATCCGGGGCCGCACCCCGCATAACGCGGCTCAGCCGTGTACGCGCTGGGTGTGCCCAGCCCACTCAGAATCGCGCAGCACGAATTTCTGGATCTTCCCGGTGGATGTTTTCGGCAGCTCGGTCACGATGTCGATGTCACGGGGGGCCTTGTAGCGGGCGATCTTCGTCTGTACGTGCGCGATCAGTTCCTCCGGGGTCGCGTTCTGGCCGGCCCGGAGCAGCACGAACGCTTTCGGGCGCTCGCCCCATTTGTCGTCGGGCACGCCGATGACCGCGACCTCGAGTACGGCCGGGTGGCTCATCAGCGCTTGTTCCACCTCGATGGTGGAGATGTTTTCCCCACCGGAGATGACGACGTCCTTGGACCGGTCACGCAGCTCGATGTAGCCGTCGGGATGCATGACGCCCAGGTCCCCGCTGTGGAACCAGCCGCCGCGGAACGCCACCTCGGTGGCGTCCGGGTCAAGGTAGTAGCCCGCCATGACGTTGTTGCCGCGCATGATGATCTCGCCCATCGTGCTCGCGTCGGCCGGGACGTCGGCCATGTCGTCGTCCACCACGCGCAGCCCCTCGGCCTGGATCATGCTCACCCCCTGGCGGGACATCAGCACCGCACGCTCGGTGGGCGGCAGGCCGGCCCAGTCCGGCTGGAACTGGCAGAACGAGATCGGGCCGTACGTCTCGGTCAGCCCGTAGACATGCACGATCTGGAAGCCCATCTGCTCCATCTGCGCGATGGTCGTGGGACTGGGCGGCGCCCCGGCCGTGGTGATCAGGACCGGCCGGTCCAGCGCCCCGGCCTCGCGCGCGGTCAGGATGCTGGTCACCACCGTCGGCGCGGCGTTGAGGTGGGTGACACCGTGCTGGCGCAGCTGGGCCCAGATCGCGTCGCCACGTACCTCGCGCAGGCACACATGCGTGCCGCCGATGGCGGTCAGCGCCCATGGCGTGCACCAGCCGTTGCAGTGGAACATCGGCAACGTCCACAGGTAAACACTGTTTTCGTCGTGCCGGGAGTGAACGATCTCGCCGAACGAGTTCAGGTAGGCACCACGGTGGGTGTAGACCACGCCCCGTGGGCGCCCCGTCGTACCCGACGTGTAGTTGATCGCGATAGGGATGAGCTCGTCCGCGACCGACCAGGGCAGCGGGCCCCCGGAACCCCGGGCGAGAAACTCCGGGTAGGGCACCAGCGACGGCCGGGCGGCCAGCTCGGCACTGGCGGGCGTCTCCGCCTCCGGGTCCTCGGCCACCACCAGCTGGGCCACCGCCTCCACGTCATTCGCGGCCGCCACGGCGGTCGGCAGCAGGGCCGCGTCGACGACCACGATCTTCGCGCCAGAGTGCGCCAGTATGTAGCTCACTTCCTCGGCCGTCAGCCGGGTATTCATCGCCACCAGCACCCCGCCCGCCAGCGGGACCGCGAAGTGGGCGATCAGCATCTCGGGCAGGTTCGGCATGAAGTAGGCGACCCGGTCACCCGGCCTGACACCGCTCGCCTGCAACGCGCGGGCGACCCGCTGCACCTCGGCCGCCAGCTCGGAGTACGTGAGCCGCCGCGCGCCATAGACCACAGCGATCTTGTCAGGCCAGACGCGAGCCGACCGCTCCAGAAATGACAGCGGCGACAACGCCGTATGCGAAACCGGACCCATACCGACCTCCAGGGCATGCACTGACTGCGTAATTGATCCCCGCTTGGCTGAGGCACTCCCCGTGCAGAGGCGCTACCTGTCCAGCAGGGTCTCGTTCCTGATCCCGGCCTTGCCTGTGCCCCGCGGTCATCGTTACGGCGGGTCCCAGGCCATCCCGCCGCTCGGGCCGGCGGGCTGATCCTGGGGCCCAGCTCACCGCGCCACGCTGCACCATTCCAGCTCATGACAAAGCCCGCATTCCCGACAGAGGCAAAGGTCCATAACCAACGCCGGTCGTACGCGCGGGCCCGCACCGCAACGGGCTCAGCCGGGATAGGTTGCCCGCGGAGGGTAGCCGCCGGAAAGCTAGGGTAATTAGCGCCGGAGCATCCTCAGCCGCGACGGAGGCGTCATGGAGTACCGGCTGCTCGGCAGCAGCGGATGCGCGGTGTCCGCGCTCGCCCTCGGCACGCTCACGTTCGGCAATGAGACCGACGAGGCCGGGGCGTTCAGCCAGCTGGACAGCTTCGTGGCCGCCGGCGGGACGCTGGTGGACAGCGCGGACGTGTACGCGGACGGGCGCTCGGAGGAGATCATCGGGCGCTGGCTGGCCGCCCGGCCGGGGATGCGGGATGCCGTGGTACTGGCCACCAAGGGCCGGTTCCCGACCGACGACACCCCGAACGGGCACGGGCTGTCCCGCCAGCACCTGCGCCGCGCGCTGGACGCCTCGCTGCGCCGGCTCAGCGTGGACCACCTCGACCTGTACCAGGCGCACGCCTGGGACCCGCTCACCGCGGTCGAGGAGACGCTGCGCTTCCTGGACGACTCAGTGCGGGCCGGCAAGATCAACTACATCGGGCTGTCCAACGTCACCGGCTGGCAGCTGCAGAAAGCAGTCGACGTCGCGGCGTATAGCGGGCTGTCCGCCCCGGTCACCGTGCAGCCGCAGTACAACCTGCTGGCCCGCGCGGTCGAGTGGGAGATCGTGCCCGCGTGCCAGGCCGCCGGGCTCGGGCTGCTGGCCTGGTCGCCGCTGGCCAGCGGCTGGCTGACCGGCAAGTACCGGCGCGGCGAGCCACCTGCGGCCGGCACCCGGGCGCTGGAGAACGCCGATGAGGGCATGCGGATCTGGAACCAGCGCGGCCAGTCCGAGCGAACCTGGCTGGTGGTGGACGCCGTACGCAAGGTGGCCGGCGCCCGCGGGGTGTCACTGGCCCAGGTGGCCATCGCATGGCTGGCCGCCCGGCCGGCCGTGTCGTCGGTCATCCTGGGCGCCCGCCGCCTGGACCAGCTCGCGGACAACCTGGCTGCCGCGGACCTCACGCTGACCGCGGAAGAGACCCAGCTGCTCGACGAGGCGAGCGAGCCGGTAGCACCGGATTACCCCTATGGTGAGCCCGGCCAGACCCAGCGCAGCCGCCGGATCTGGGGCGGCCGGTTCTGAGCTGGCCGGGCCCACCGGGGCCCCAGGTCAGTACCAGCCGTAGGCCAGCTCGTGCTCCCAGGCCCGGCGCGGGTACCCGTACCGGCTCTTGATGTAGCCCAGTCCCCAGCGGATCTGGGTGGTGGCGCTGGTCCGCCAGTGCCGGCCCGCGCTGGCCATCTTGCTGCCCGGCACGGCCTGCGGGATCCCGTAGGCGCCCGACGACGGGTTGTAGGCGTACTTGTTCCAGCTGCTCTCCCGGTCCCACAGCTTGTCCAGGGGGGAGAACTGCCGGCCGCCCCAGCCGAAGTGGCCGAGCATGTTGCGCGCGGTCTGCCGGGCCGCCTGGGCGGCCGACCCGGCCGCCGGCCCGGCGGCCGCGCCCAGCCGGGCGGTCCGGGCCGTGCCGCCGTAGTGGATCACGACGGTCAGCTGCGCGCCGGTGCGGGCCAGAGTCGGGGTCACCGCCGGGCCGCCGGGGGCGGCCTGCCGGGTGACCGTGGCTACGTGGGCCACCTGGGCCCGCGGGCCCGCTGAGCCCAGGCCGCTCAGCGAGCCGGCCGCGGGGCCGGCGATGGCAAGTGCTGCGGCGGCCACGGCGGCCGTGGCGACGGTCGTGCCCGCAGCGGTCAGGACAGCGGTGAACTTAGCGGATTTACGGTTAGACGTCCTGGTCAGGGACAAGATGAACCCTCGGTCGGCGCGGTTGGCACGCGCTCGGCTTCCACCCGGGACACAGGCCAGGCCACACCGGGAAATCCGGATCTGGGCTGGCGGCGGCGTGCGGACGTAGCGCGGGGACAGGGCGCCAGGCGGCTCGGAGGCGGCCGTCACGCACACGGGGTGCTTGCCCGACTACCCTGCCGGAAATCCGTCCTAAATGATCCTTAAATCGGGATATGGACGGGTATGAAATAGATCACAGACCGCCCGAGCAGCGGCCGTCCCGGGGGGTGTGGGACGGCCGCTGCGCCTTTGGGGGCGGCTGGTTCTAATACCAGCCGTCGGCCTCCTCATGTGCCCACGCCGCGCACGGCGAACCGTACGTCGACTGGATGTAGCCGAGACCCCAGCGGATCTGGGTGGCCGCGTCGGTCTGCCAGTCAGCACCGGCACTGGCCATCTTGCTGCCCGGCAGCGCCTGCGGGATACCGTACGCGCCCGAGGCCGGGTTGTTGACCGTGACGTTCCACCCGCTCTCCCGGTTCCATAGCGGCTGCCAGCAGCTGAACTGCGACGACGGCCAGCCGAACTGGCCCAGCAGGCTCGCCGCGATCTGCTGCGGGTCCCCTTGCCGGGTGGCCGAGGACGCCGCCGTGCTGCGGCTGGCCGGAGCGGGCGGCCGGGCCGCGGCCGCCTTGGCTGCCCGGGCCGCGGCCGCCGCCCTGGCCGCGGCTGCCCTGGCCGCCTTCCGGGCCCGGGCGGCGTTCCTGGCCTGGGCCCGGGCGGCCTGCCGGAGCTGGGCCGCCGTCGCCGCGGCCTGGATGGCCCGGAGCTGGTGGGTGGTCTCCGCCTGCACGGTCGGCGGCGGGACCAAGCTGGCGGTGGCGTGCGACCCGGCCACGGACGCCGCGTCGGCCAGGTTGCCCGGCGCGGCCGGTGACCCGGGCCAGGCGGCGGTCGTGCCCGCCACCAGGCCCGCAACGGCCAGCGCCGAGCCGGCGCCGACTGCACCCGATCACTCTGGATGCTGGTGCTGGTGTGCCGGGCGTGCCCGGTGGGGTCAGCGGGATTCACCAGCCACGGCCGTTGGCGCACACCGGCCGGGCGGGACCCGCGGGTCAGGCCAGCGCCGGGATGATCACGGCGCCGTAGCCAGCCAGGGTCTCGGCGGGCTGGTCGTGCATCAGGTACACGGCGAACTGATCAGCCCCGATCTCGGCCAGCTCACGCAGCCGGTCCAGGTGCGCCTCAGCCGGGCCGAGCAGGCAGAACCGGTCCACGATGCTGTCCGGCACGAAGTCCGTGGACGGGTTGCCGGCCTTGCCGTGATGCGAGTAGTCGTACCCGTCGCGGCCCTTGATGTAGTCGGTCAGCTCGTGCGGGACCGGCCCGTCCGTGCCGTACCGGGCGACCAGGTCCGCGACGTGGTTGCCGACCATGCCGCCGAACCAGCGCAGCTGATCCCGCTGGTGGGCCACGTCGGTGCCGACGTAGGCCGGGGCGGCCACGCAGATGGTGAGCGCGTCCGGGTCGCGGCCCGCCGCCCGGGCCGCGGCCCGGACCGAGCCGACCGTCCACCGCGCGATGTCCGGGTCGGCGGTCTGCAGGATGAACCCGTCGGCCTGCTCACCCACCAGGGCCAGCGCCTTCGGCCCGTAGCCGGCCATCCAGATCTCCAGCTTGCCGTTGCGCACCCAGGGGATGCGCAGCGGTGCGCCGTGCAGCATGACCTCGCGCCCCTCGGCCAGGTCCCTGATCACCTGCATCGCCTCGGCCAGGTGAGCCAGGGTCGCCGGCCGCTGGCCGATCACCCGGCGGGCCGAATCGCCGCGGCCGATCCCGCACACGGTCCGGTTGCCGAACATGTCGTTCAGCGTGGCGAACAGCGACGCGGTGACCGACCAGTCCCGGGTTCCCGGGTTGGTCACCATCGGGCCCACCATCATGGCCGAGGTAGCCGCCAGGATCTGCGAGTAGATGACGAACGGCTCCTGCCACAGCACGTGCGAGTCGAACGTCCAGCCGTAACCGAAGCCCTGCTGCTCGGCCCGGCGCATGGTGTCCACCACGGCGCTGGCCGGCGGGTCGGTCTGCAGCACCACCCCGAAATCCACTGGTATCCCCCCTGGTCAGCTGAGGTACTGCGACAGGCCGCGGCGCAGGAACTGGCCGTGGCCGGTATGCCCGTGGTACTCCCCGGCGCCGATGATGACCTGCCCCCGGGACAGCACCGTCTGCACCTGGCCGGTGATGGCGAAGCCCTCGTACGCCGAGTAGTCCACGTTCATGTGGTGCGTGCGCGCGGACAGCGTCTGCTTGGCCCGCGGATCGTAGATCACGATGTCCGCGTCCGAGCCGGGCGCGATGACTCCCTTGCGCGGGTACAGCCCGAACATCCGGGCCGGCGTGACGGCGGCCACCTCCACCCAGCGGGCCAGCGACAGCTCCCCGGCCGCCACGCCCTGGTGCAGCAGGTCCATCCGGTGCTCCACACCGGGAATCCCATTCGGGATCTTGGAGAAGTCACCCCGGCCGAGCTCTTTCTGCTCCTTGAAGCAGAACGGGCAGTGGTCGGTGGACACCACGGACAGGTCGTTGGTGCGCAGCCCGCGCCACAGTGAGCCCTGGTGCTCGCGCGGGCGCAGCGGCGGGGAGGCCACGTACTTGGCCCCCTCGAAGTCCGGCCGGGCCAGGTCGTCCAGCGACAGGTAGAGGTACTGCGGGCACGTCTCGGCGAACACGTTCTGCCCGCCGTCCCGGGCCGCCGCGATCTCGTGCAGCGCCTGCGCCGCGGACAGGTGGACCACGTAGAGCGGGGCACCGGTGACCCTGGCCAGGGTGATGGCCCGGTGCGTGGCCTCGGCTTCGAGTTCCGGCGGCCGGGTCAGCCCGTGCTGCACCGGGGTGGTCTTGCCCGCGGCCAGCGCCCGCGCCACCAGCTGGTCGATCGCGATGCCGTTCTCCGCGTGCATCATGATCACCGCGCCGGTGTCGGCGGCCCGCAGCATGGCCTGCAGGATCTCCCCGTCGGTGGCGTAGAACACGCCCGGGTAGGCCATGAACATCTTGAAGCTGTTCACGCCGGCCCCGATACACGGCTCCATCTCCTTGAGCGTGCTGTCGTTGACGTCGGACATGATCATGTGGAAGCCGTAGTCGACCACGCAGTTGCCGTCGGCCTTTTCGTGCCATTTGTCCAGCGTGGCCAGCAGCGAGGTGCCCTTGGCCTGGACCGCGAAGTCGATGATGGTGGTGGTGCCGCCCCAGGCCGCGGCCCGGGTGCCGGTCTCGAACGTGTCCGCCGAGAACGTGCCGCCGAACGGCATCTCCATGTGGGTGTGCACGTCGATCCCGCCGGGCAGCACGTACCGGCCGGTGGCGTCGAGCACCTGATCCGCCCCGGCCGCCCAGGACCGGGCCAGCTCGCTGCCGGTGGCCGCCAGGCCACCGACCAGCTCGCCGTCCACCAGCACGTCGGCGGGCACGGCACCAGACGCCGACAGCACCTCGCCGCCGCTGATCACCGTGGTGCTCATGGCTGGGCTCCCCCCCGTGCCAGCCGGTTCACGGCTGCACCAGCCCCCCGTGCTGGTCGGGACGCCGGTCCCGGTCGAACTGCCACAGGTCGCGCACCTCGGCCAGCGCGTCCAGGTTCAGGTCGCGCATGACCACCTCGTCGCCGGTGTCCGAGCCGGCCTCGCCGACCAGCTGGCCGCGCGGGTCCACGAAGTAGGACTGGCCGTAGAACTCGTTGTCGCCCAGCGGCTCCACGCCGACCCGGTTGATCGCGCCCACGAAGTACTCGTTGGCCACCGCCGCGGCCGGCTGCTCCAGCCGCCACAGGTACTGGGACAGCCCGCGGCTGGTCGCCGACGGGTTGAACACGATCCGCGCCCCGGCCAGGCCGGGCGCCCGCCAGCCCGCCGGGAAGTGCCGGTCGCAGCAGATGTGCACGCCGATCCGGCCGACCGCGGTGTCGAACACCGGGTAGCCCAGGTTGCCCGGCCGGAAGTAGAACTTCTCCCAGAACCCCTTCACTTGGGGCAGGTGCGTCTTCCGGTACTTGCCCAGGTAGCTGCCGTCGGCGTCGATGACCGCCGCGGTGTTGTAGTACAGCCCGGGCGGTTCCTCCTCGTACATCGGCACCACCAGCACGACCGAGTGCTGCTGGGCCACGTCGCACATCAGCTGGGTGGTCGCCCCGCCCGGGGTGGCCTCGGTGAACGAGTAGTAGTCCGCGTCCTGCACCGGGCAGAAGTACGGCCCGTAGCACAGTTCCTGCAGGCAGACCACCTGGGCTCCGGCCGACGCGGCCCGGCCGATCGCGTCGGTGGCGGCCCGGATCATGGAGTCCTTCTCGCCGGTCCACTGCTGCTGGACCAGCGCCGCCCGGATGACCTCGGCCACGTGCGCCTCCCTTGCCTGGCTGGCACCGCCACGGCCGGCCGCGGGTGCCCCCGCCGTACACCGGTTCGTTTCCTGGCCTCGATCCTGTCAGCCCTGGCACCGGCTGGCCAGCCCCCGCCGCCCCAGGTGGCGGCCGGTCCGTGGGCCGGGGTCCCGGGCCGCCGGGCTAGGGCCGCTCGCCGCGCAGCCGGGCCACGTACCGGTCGGCCGAACGCCGGATCGCGGCCGGCCCGTCGTGCAGCACGACCCGGCCCCACCAGCCGCCGTACACCCGGTCGAAGCGCAGCCGCCCGGCCCGCTCGGCGATGTCCAGCACGGTCACCTCGTCCAGCGGGATGTGGTTCGGGTAGCTCCACATGAAACTGACCCAGTCCCGGTCCGCCGCCACGGTGATGGTGTCCCCGGTGAGCAGGGCGCCGCGGCCGCCCGACCCGGCCGGCCAGTGCAGTACGGCGGCGCCGTCGAAGTGGCCGCCGATCCGGGCCAGGGTCAGGCCGGGCACGGGCTCGGCCTGGTCGTCGAACAGCTCGATGCGCGGGGAGGGCCGCTGGATCCACTGCTGGTCGGCCCGGGGCAGCAGGATCCGGGCCCCGAAACTCTCGGCGAACTCCACGTTGACGCCGTAGAAGTGCGGGTGCGACAGGCAGATGGCATCGATGCCGCCCAGCTCGCCGAGACGGGCCCGGGCCGCGTCGTCGAGCAGCGAGACGCAGTCCCACAGCACGTTGCCGTGCGGGGTGCGGACCAGCAGGGCACGCTGGCCGATGGCGAAGGACGGCTCCACCCCGACCCCGAACAGGTCCGCCTCCTCCTCGCGGATCACCACCGCCCGGCCGGCGGCCAGCTCGGCCATGGTGGTCCATTGCTGGCCGCCCCAGCCGACGTACTGGCGCTCGTCCAGGCAGATCGGGCAGGCCCCGGGCGGCTGGCCGGTGTCCGGGTACTGCACGCCGCACGTCCGGCATATCCACGCAGGCATCAGGGGTCTCCTTAGGGCTGGTCACCGGGTAGGCTAACGCGCCGTAATCATCATCGGATGCGACACGCACCCGGGTAGGGCGGGGCTGATAACTATGCGCCGGATCATGATCACCGCCGCCGTGGTGGCGCTGGGTACCGTGCTGGCCGCGTGCGGCAGCTCAGCGGGCAACTCGGCCAGCAGCGGGAGCTCGGCCAGCCCGGCCGCGGCCAGCTGCACGTACGCCGGGGTGCAGAAAGACCTGTACACCAAGGGTGTGCTCACCGTGGCCACCGACAAGCCGGCCTACCCGCCCTGGTTCGAGAGCAACAACCCGGCCAACGGCAAGGGCTACGAGAGCGCCGTGGCGTACGCCGTGGCCAAGCAGCTCGGCTTCAAGACCTCGCAGGTCAAGTGGGCGTACGAGCCGTTCAACGACTCCTACGCGCCGGGCCCGAAGAAGTTCGACTTCGACGTCAACGAGATCTCGGTGACGCCGCAGCGGGCCCAGGCGGTGACGTTCTCGAACAGCTACTACGACGTGCAGCAGGCGCTGGTCGCGCTCAAGGGCACGCCGATCGTGACCAAGCACACCCCGGCCGACCTGAAGGGCTACGTGTTCGGCGACCAGGTCGGCACGACCAGCCTGGCGTTCATCAACAGCGCGATCCAGCCGACCCAGACGCCCAAGGTGTACGAGACGCTCAACGACGTGAAGCAGGCGCTGCAGACGCACCAGATCGCCGCGCTCGTGACCGACACGCCGACCGCCCAGTACATCTCCTCCGCGGAGATCCCGCACTCGGTCATGGTGGCCCAGTTCCCGTCCAGCGGCGAGCACTATGGGCTGCTGTTCGCCAAGGGCGACCCGCTGGTGACCTGCGTCAACAAGGCACTGGCCACGCTGCACAGCAATGGCACGCTGGCCGCGCTGCAGAAGAAGTACCTGCAGATCTACCTGACCGTGCCCAACATCAAGCCCTGACCCGGCAGCACCGGCCACCCGCATGGACGACACCGAGCCACCCGTATTCACCAGCCCCGGGGTCCCGCAGACGTCGTTCGGCGCGGCCGGGCGCGGGCCGCGGCTGCTCAGCGGCAGCGGCCGTGGCGCGGTGGCCGTGTCCACCGCCAGCACGATCGTGGTGCTGGCCGCGCTGGCCGCGCTGTTCTGGCTGGCGCCCGGCAGCGCCGCGGTCCGGCACACGTTCTTCAACCCCCAGGACATGTGGCACTCGTTCATTGGGGATCCCAGGGCGGGTTACTACTCGGTGGGCGCGGCGCTGTGGCTGAACATCCGGATGTTCCTGGCTGCCGAGGTGCTCATCCTCATCCTGGCCCTGGTCGTCGCCGTGGTCCGGCAGTCGGTCAGCCCGGTGATGTTCCCGCTGCGCATCGTCAGCACGATCTACGTGGACGTGTTCCGCGGGGTGCCGCTGATCCTGGTCATCTTCGCCATCGGGTTCGGCGTGCCCGCGCTCAACCTGGGCTTCGTCTCCACCCAGTCGGCAGCGGTGTACGGCGTGGTCGCGCTGGTGCTGTCGTATTCGGCGTACGTGTCCGAGGTGTACCGGGCCGGGCTGAACTCGGTGCACCAGAGCCAGGTCGCCGCGGCCCGCTCGCTGGGCCTGTCCCAGTGGACATCGCTGCGGTTCGTGATCCTGCCCCAGGCGGTGCGCAACATCATCCCGCCGTTGCTGAACGACTTCATCAGCCTGCAGAAGGACACCGCGCTAGTCGGCATCCTGGGCGCGATCGAGGCCAACAAGGCGGCCGAGATCTACAGCGACACGGTGTTCAACTACTCCAGTTACGTGGTGGCGGCCATCCTGTTCCTGCTGCTGACCATCCCGCTGGCCCGGTTCACCGACCACCTGATCGCCCGGGACCGGCGGCGCCGGCTGGCCGGCTCGCCCGCATGAGCACCCACCGCGCACATCCGGACGGCAGCGGCCCGGCCGAGGCGTTGCGGATAGCGGGCCTGGAGAAGTCGTTCGGGCCGAACCTGGTGCTCAACGGGATCGATCTCGCGGTGGCCTCGCACGAGGTGATCTGCCTGATCGGGGCGTCCGGGTCAGGCAAATCGACGCTGCTGCGCTGCGTCAACCTGCTCGAGCCGATCAGCGCCGGGCGGATCATGCTGTGGGGCCAGGACATCACCGCGCCCGGGGTGGACCAGAACCAGGTGCGCCGGCACGTGGGCATCGTGTTCCAGTCGTTCAACCTGTTCCCGCACATGACCGTGCTGCACAACATCACGCTGGCCCCGGTCAAGGCGCTCCGCACCCCGCGGCGGCAGGCCGAGGATGAGGCCCGGGCGCTGCTGAGCCGGTTCGGCCTGCTGGACAAGCAGGCCGACTACCCGGACCGGCTGTCTGGCGGCCAGCAGCAGCGGGTGGCCATCGTCCGGGCCCTGGCCATGCACCCGCAGCTCATGCTGCTCGATGAGGTGACCAGCGCGCTCGACCCGGAGCTGGTGGCCGAGGTGCTGGACGTCATCCGCGAGCTGGCCAGCGGCGGGATGACCATGCTGATCGCCACGCACGAGATGGGGTTCGCCCGGGATATCGCGAACCGGGTTTGTTTCCTGGCCGACGGCCAGATCGCCGAGGACGCACCGCCAGCGGAACTGTTCAGCCACCCCAAAGACGAGCGCACTCAACGCTTCCTGCGCCGCATCATCGACGCCGGCCGGCTGTAACCGGCGGCCGGCCGAGCCGGGCTCCGCCCGGCCCCGGTCAGTGCATCACCCAGCCGCCGTCCACGCACAGCAGCTGCCCGGTGATGAACGACGACTCCGGGGCGGCCAGGAACAGCACCGCGCGGGCCACGTCTTCCGGCACCCCGCGCCGCTTGACCGCCTGCTGATCCAGGATGAACTGGTTATATGCGGGCAGATCGGGGTGGATCGCCTCGGCGGCGGTCGGGAACGCACCGGGCGCCACCGCGTTGACCGTGATCCCGTCGGCGCCGCACTCCCGGGCCAGCGCCCGGGTCAGCCCGACCAGCGCCCCCTTGGACGCCACGTAGGGGGCCAGGAACGGCGTCCCGCCGAAGAACGTGATGCTGGATACGTTGACGATCCGGCCCGACCCGGCGTGCCGCATCCCGGGCAGCGCGGCCTGGGCACAGACGAACGCGGCGTCCACGTTGACCCGCTGCACGGCCAGCCAGTCTTCGGTGGTGTACTCGCTGACTTCCTTCCTGGGATAGATCGCGGCGTTGTTGACCAGCACGTCCACCCCGTTCCGGCGGGCCGCGAGGTCGGTGATCAGCTCCCGGGCGGCGGTCAGGTCGGACAGGTCACAGGGGGCGAAAAACGCTTCGCCGGGGCCGCCGCCGTCGATCGACGCGGCCAGCTCGGCGCCCGGCCCGCTGGGCAGGTCCACGACCGCCACCACGGCCCCCTCGGCCACGAACGCCCGGGTCATGGCCGAGCCGAGACCGCCCGCCGCGCCGGTGATGACGACTGTCTGGCCGGCAAATCGCATCTAGCCACTCCGTTATGTGGATCGTCGGTGCGCCTTTCTAGGATGGTGATCACGGTAGTCGCCGGTGCACCGGGACGCGATACCGATCCGCCGGGCCACACCTAGGGAGCCGCGCGGGGCCCATGAAGCTGACCGTGGGAAGATGGCCGGCCAGGGAGTTCCTGGCCCATCGCGGCCTGATCGCGCTCGCCGCGGGGTGCGCCGCCGCCGAGGCGGCGCTGCTCTGCGTGGTGGCGCCTGCCGCCCGGGCGCTGGCCGCCCAGGTCACCGCGGTGCCGCCGCTGGCCGGATTCCACGACCTGCGCTGGCTGTTCGGCTACCAGCAGTCCTGGCCGGAGTTTGCCCTGCTGCTGGTCGGCCTGATCACGGCCCGGTCCGTGCTGAACGCCGGGCTGGTCCTGCTGGCCTGGCCCGCGGACCGGCCCCGGCCTGCGGCCCGCGAGGCGTTCGGCGCGGCGGTCAGCCTGACCATGGTGGCCTGCCTGCTGCTGTCCCCCATCGTCGCGCTCACCGTCGGGGTGGCCATCCTGCCGTTCTCCTGGCCGTACCTGGCCGCCCTGGTCGTGATGTTGCTGATCTCAGCGCCGCTCAGCCACGGCGGCATCCGCGGGTCGTGGTGGCGCACCCTGCCGCCGCTCCGCGCGGTGTGCTGGCTGCTGGCCGACTTCGCCATGCTGTCGCTGGCCGCCGCGGCGATCGGCCGGGTCCCGCTGGCCGCCGCGATACCGGTCTCCGGGCTGGCCGGGGTGGCCAACGCCCGGGCCTGGTTCGGCGTGGTCCGGGCGGCGACCCGGAAACCGGCCTGGCGGGCCGGCGCGGCCTGGCCCCTGCTCCGGCTGCCACTCGCCCCGCTGGCCGCGGTGCTGTCCATCGCCCTGGTCATCGGCATGACCCGGCTGGCGTTCGTGGTCGGCCGCGGGCCGCGCCAGGTCAGCATCGAGGCGGCCGCCATCCAGGCCGGTGCGGCCGGCGGAATCGCGGGCGGCGCCCCAGTCGGGCGGCTGCCCGGGCACGGCACCGGGGCGGGCCACCGGGACCAGCGTGACCCGGTCCTGGTCATCCTGGGCTTCGGGTCGGCGTGCTGCGGCGGGGCCCGGTCGCTGCAGCCGGTGGCCCCCGGCGCCTACTTCCAGCAGTTCTCCTACCGCGGGCTGAACGCGGCGGGCCAGCCGCTGCCGCACGGCGCGGCCGCCAGCGACCTGCCACTGCCCGAGCTGGGCAACCGGATCACCACCCAGGTGCAGCGGCTGCACCAGGACACCGGGCGGCCGGTGGACATCATCGCCGAGAGCGAGGGCACGCTGGGCGTGGACGCCATGCTGGCCACCCACCGGGACCTGCCGCTGGGCTCGGTGGTGATGATGAGCCCCATCGTCACCCCGGGCCAGGTGAGCTACCCCGCGGGCAGCGGCCCCGGCGCGGGCCTGATTCCCGCGGGCGAACTGCGGGCCGTGGTCTGGTTCGTGGGCGGCCTGTCGCCGTTCGGCTCCTCCGGGGCGCAGACCCTGATCAGCTCGGTCAACGAGGTAGGCGCGCGGTTCGCGGCCTCGGCGGCCCGGCACCATCGGGTGCGGATGGTGCTGCTCGTACCGCTGGCCGACGCGGTCACGCTGCCGGTCTGCCCACTGCCGCGGGACGTGTTCGTGATCCCGGCGCTGCACGGTGACCTGCTCGGCACACCCGCGGTCAAGCGGATGGTGCACCGGTTCCTGGCCAATGGGACGGTCCACGAGCCGGTCAGGTACAAGTCCACCGCGGAACTCGTGGCCGCGGCGGCGGCCGCCTGGCGGATGCCGGAGATCACCCCGCCCGAGCCGGCCTGTGGCCGCTGACCCGGAAGCCGGCCAGACGTGAGCAGCCGGGCGGAGAGCCGCACGGTGTACGCCGCCGGGCTGGTCCAGGGCGTCGTGCTGGTCACGTTCCCGGCGGCCAGCACCATCTTCACCTCGCCGGCCCAGTACGGGCTGTCCAGCACCCAGTACGGGACGATGTTCCTGCCCCAGGCGGTGACCGCGGTCACCAGCGCGCTGCTGCAGGGCGGGCTGGCCGAGCGGTTCGGGGCCAAGCGGGTCTACCTGGCCGGGCTGGCCGCCAATCTGGCCGCCATGCTGCTGCTGATCGCCAGCTGGTTCGTGGAGACCGAGCAGGGGGTGGCCTACGGGCTGCTGCTGGCCGCCACCGGCTGCCTCGGGGCCGGCTTCGGGCTGACCGTGCCGTCGCTCAACACGTTCGCCGCCGCGTTCCATCCCGGCGCGGTGGACCGGTCGGTGCTGGTGCTCAACTCGCTGCTCGGCCTGGGCACCGCGCTGGCCCCGGTGTTCGTGGCCGCGTTCGTCGGCCTCGGCGCCTGGGTGGCGCTGCCGGTGCTGGCCGCGGCGGCCGTGGTGGGGCTGTTCGCGGTCAGCGCGCGGCTACCGCTGCGGATCGCGGCGGATACCGCCAGCGGCCGGCCGGGCGGGCGCGGGCCAGCCGGGCGCCGGGTGCCGGTCCCGCCCCAGTTCTGGGTGTTCGCCGGGTTCGCGGTGCTGTACGGGTTCTGCGAGACGATGAACGGGAACTGGTCGCAGCTCGACCTGACCTCGCTCAAGGTGTCCGCCCCCATGGCCTCGCTGGCGCTCACCGTGTTCTGGGCCATGGTGACCCTGGGCCGGGTGCTGTTCGCCGCCGTCGCGCGCTGGTTCCCCAGCCGGCTGGCGTACCACGTGCTGCCGTTCGTGCTGGCCGCCGCGTTCGCGCTGATCTCGGCGCTGCCGTCCGGGGCCGGAGGGCTGGGCATCGTGGCCTTCGGGCTGGCCGGATTCGGCTGTTCCGCGCTGCTGCCGCTGACGATCAGCTTCGGCCAGGAGAAGCTGGTCAGCCTGGCCGCCGTGATCTCCGGGCTGCTGATCGCGTGCTACGAGGTGGGCTACGGCCTCGCGGCGTTCGGCGTGGGCCCGCTGCGGCGGGCCGGGCTCAGCCTGCCGGAGCTGTTCGGGGCCAGCGCGGTGGTGGCCGTGGTCCTGGGCGTGCTGTCGTTCGGCGTGGCGCACGGCCGGCCCTCGCCCCGCTCGCTGCACCCGCGGCCACAGCCGGCCGGGTCCCGGCCCGGCTGATCAGTCCTCTCGTTTCTCCCCCACCTCTCGTAGATCATGGTGGATGTGACCGATCCGATCCAGGTCCGGGGCACGGTGATCCCGGCTGACGAGCTGTCCTGGCGATTCTCCCGGTCCTCCGGGCCGGGCGGGCAGTCCGTCAACACCAGCGACAGCCGGGCCGAACTGTCCTACCACCTGGCCGCGTCCACCGCGCTGGGCCCGGTGCTCAAGGAGCGCGCGCTGCGCGCGCTGGCCGGGCGGCTCGTGGACGGGGTGCTCACCGTGACCGCGTCCGAGTTCCGCTCCCAGCTGCGCAACCGGGAAGCCGCGGCCCGGAGGATGGCCGCCACGCTGACCGCGGCCACCGCCCCGCCACCCGCGGCGCGGCGGCCGACCAAGCCGACCCGGGGATCGAGCGAGCGGCGGCTGGCCGCCAAGCAGCGCCGGTCCCAGATCAAGCGGCTGCGCCGCTCCACCGACGACTGAAACGGGGGGCGGCATCGCCGCGGTTGGTTTGTGGTCACCGGTGACCACCTTCTCACCGCGCTGACGCTGGCCACGCGGGCTGGCCGGACCTCAGTCCGCGCCGGAGAACCGCTCCCAGGCGGACTGCCGGGTCATGTCCAGGGCGGCCCCGATACGGGCCCAGGTCGCACCCATCGAGCGGGCCTTGCGCACCCAGTGGGTCAGGTGCTCCTCGGCCTGGCGGCCGGCCGCCGCGACCCGGGGCAGGCTGGCCAGGATGTCGTCCAGCGGAACGTCGTGCTCCCAGGGCGCCACCCGTGGCGGGTCGGCGGACGGCCGCGGCATGCCGATGAGCTCACCGCACAGCGCTACACATTCGTTGCAGATGTACACGCCCGGCCCGGCCACCATCCTGGTCACCTCGGTGTGCGGCTTGAGGCAGAACGAGCAGTACGCGGTCACGGCCGTTTCCGGGCTCGCAGTCATCAGGGGGACCTTCCGTCTTCCGCCGAGCGGTTGTCAGGACATGCCTTACAGCGGTCCCACCGTACGCCGTCAGGTTTCTCCTGACAAGTCACGGGCCGCTGCGGGTCCACGGTGCCCGGCGGGCCGGGCTGCGCAGGCCGGCCACGGTCATGACCAGGCCGCCAACCGCGACCACTGGCCCGATCAGCGCCCACACGGTCGAGCCGGTCATCACGCTGCCCTTGAGGTAGCCGAGGCCCTGCAAGGTCCAGACCACGCCGGCGATGAGCAGCAGCGCGCCCACAATGGCCAGCAGCATCCGCCTCATGGCACCGGCCCCCTCGGTTGGCGCTAAGCGAATCATAAAACGCCAGGTACCTCCGGTAAACGGCGGCACGTCACGATGCAACCGTTTCCGGGAGTTAAACCGAAGCACTTGCGTAACACGGCCCGGGCGTGAATCGTACGGCATGACCATGGCCTGCAGCCCGGGCGCCGCAACGAGGGCAACCGGGCGCCGGCCACGGCCAGCCGGAAACTGGGGGGCGGCCCATCCGCCTACACCTGGGCCAGGACGGATTCCGCGAATCGGAGACAGAACATGAGAGGCTTCAAGAACTTCCTCATGCGCGGCGACGTGATCGTCGTAGCCGTGGGGCTGGTCATTGCGCTGGCGTTCAGCGCCCTGATCGCCGCGTTCACTAGTGACATCATTAACCCGATCGTCACCAGGCTGCAGGGCGGCGAGTCGATCGGGCTCGGGGTGCAGCTAGGCAGCGACCACAACCCCAAGACGTTCGTGGACTTCGGCTCGTTCATCTCCTCGGTCATCTACTTCATCATCTTCGTGGCCGTCGTGTACTTCGTCATCGTGGTGCCCTACAAGCACATGCAGGCCCGCCGCGGCCAGACGGTGTTCGGTGACCCCGAAACGGTCAAGACCTGCCCGGCCTGCCTGTCCACCGACCTGCCGGCCGCCGCGTCGAAGTGCAAGTACTGCGGCACCGAGCAGCCCACCGTCACCACCGGCTGACCTGGCCCGCCCGGCCGGGCGGCCCGGCTCACTTGGCGTCGGCGTAGCTGCTGACCACGGCGGTGGTGACCGGGAACCGCACCGGAGTGTCGCCGAACACCAGCCGGCCGGCTTCCGTGGCCGCGGCGCCGACGGCCCCCACCACGTCCCCGGCCAGCGCCTGCGGGCAGTGCACGATGACCTCGTCGTGCTGGAAGAAGACCAGCCCGGGGCCGTCCTGCAGCGGGCCACCGAGGGTGGCCAGGCGGCGGCGCAGGCCCGCCAGCAGCACCAGCGCCCAGTCGGCCGCGCTGGCCTGGACGACGAAGTTGCGGGTGAACCGGCCGCGGGCGCGCAGCGAGCGGCGGGCCCGCTGATCGGCCGCGCCCGGCTCGTCGGGCGAGGCAGTCAGGTCGCGCCACTCGGCGGACGGCGGCGGGCAGCACCGGCCGAGCCGGGACCGGACCACCCGGCCTTCCTCACCGGCCCGGGCCGCCGCGGCCACGTACCGGTCGGCCAGCGGGAACCGGCGCCGCAGCACCGCCAGCAGCTGCGACGCCTCGCCGCCGGCCCCGCCGTACATGGCCGACAGCAGCGCCACCTTGGCCTTGGCCCGGTCGCCGCCGAACGCGCCGGCCAGCGCCTGATACAGATCACCGGTCCCCGCCGCCTCGGCGAACGCGTGATCACCGGCCAGCGCGGCCAGCACCCGCGGCTCCAGCTGGGCCGCGTCGGCCACCACCAGGGCCCACCCCGGATCGGCGACCACGGCCCGGCGTAGTACCCGGGGGATCTGCAGCGCGCCGCCGCCGCGGGTCGCCCAGCGGCCCGAGACCACCCCCCCGACCACATACTCCGGACGGAACCGGCCGCCCGACACCCACTCCTCCAGCCACGCCCAGCCGTTAGCGGTGTGCAGCCGGGCCAGTTCCTTGTACTCCAGCAGCAGCGGCACGGCCGGATGGGCGACGTCCCGCAGCAGCCCGGAACGGGTGGACGGGATCCGGACCCCGGCGGCGGCGAACGCCCTGATCAGCTGTGCAGGTGAGTCGGGGTTCACCGGCCGGCCGCCGAACGCGGCCGAGATCTGGCTGGCCAGCTCGGCCAGCCGGGGCGGCCGCAGCCCGGCCGGCGGCCGCGCGCCGAGCAGGCTGGCCAGCAGCGCGTCGTGCGCGTCGGCCCGCCAGGGCAGGCCCCGGGCCTGCATCTCGGCGGCCGCCAGGCCTCCCGCCGACTCCACGGCGGCCAGCAGGCCGAACCGGCTGGGGTGCGGATCGGCGGAGATCCGGCGCAGCTGCGCGGCGTGCGTCGCGACCAGCTGGCTCAGCGCGATACTGGCGTCGGCCAGCCCTGGCTCGGCCGGCCCGAACAGCGCCGCCTGCTGGCCCGCCCCCAGCCGCCCTGGCCCGGCCATGGCGGGGCGGCCGGCCGCCGCCCCGGCCGCGCTGGCCACGGGCCCGCCCGGGCCGGATGCCGCGGCCGCACCGTCCCGGCCGGCCAGCAGCGCCCCGACCAGCCGCACGTCATGGCACCGGTCCACCCGGGCCCCGGCGCGGAGCAGGGCCGGATACGTCCCGGCGGTGTCCGCCCAGACCCACCGCACCGCGCCGGACCGCTCGTAGCCGGCCACCGCGGCCGGCAGATCATTCAGCAGAACGCCAGCCGTGTGGTCACTGCCGTCGTCCGCCAGCTCAGTCAGCAGGGCCGTGCGGCCAGGCCCGGCCACCACCGCAACCCGCACGCTGCTGATTCTCCGCCTGCCTGCCGACAGCTGGTGCCTGGGCCCGGCCCGGTCCCTGGGCAGGCCGGGCCGGGCCCAGACGTCTCTCCGGTCAGCCGGTCTCCGGTCAGCCGGCCGGCATCGGCTGCTGGCCCCGGCGGGGGGCGGTGCGGGCCGCGAAGCCGCCCGCACCGAACGGGCCACCGTCGATCGGGCCGCGGAAGGCCGGCCAGGGCCGGGACGGTGCGCTGCCCGGCGTGGGGCTAGCCGCGGCCGCGGACGGCGCTGGGGTGGCCTGGGAGTTGGCCGCGGAGGAGGCCGAGGGGGTGGTGCCGAGCCCGGCCCCGCCCGGGCCGGCCACCAGCGGCACCGCGGCCCCCGCGATCATCGTCAGCGGGGCGCCGGGACGGCGGTTCGGCGGCGGGCCGCTTACGGAGGTCACGAGACCCATCGAAGCTGCCGCAGCTTAGCTTCAGCTGAAGGCCTGCTCAAGGATCCCTGCCGGACCGTCCAGCGGTCCGCGTGCCGGGCGGCGGGTCAGCTCACCCGCTCGGTGGCCGTGCTGCCACCGCCGGGCCGCGCCTGCGCACGGCCGCGCGCGACCGCCCCGCCCACGCTGGCCCACGCGGCCAGCCGGGCCGACGCCTGGCCTGGCAGTTCGCCTGCGGCCCAGCCGGCCAGCTCGGCGGCCATCGTGTCGGTGAGGCCGCCCCGGCCGGGCGCCCCGGCCGGGGCGGCCGGGGCGCTGACGGCCGCCTTCGGCCCATCCTGCGGCCGGCGGGCCACGTCATCGGCGGGCTGGCCAGTCCCGCCGCCCGGGGCGCCGTCCCGCGGCCCATCGGGATGGGCCCGGTCCGCCCGGTCCCGAAGCGGCTTGGGTGTGGCCGGCCCGTCAGCCGGGGCCCCGGCGGCTGGCTCACCGTCGCCCGGCGAGCTGGCTGGCCGGGCCGGCTCGTGGCTCAGCCCGGCGGGCGACGGCCAGCCTGGCACCCCGCTGCCCGCCGGGTCCGTACCCGCGGGCGGTCCGGCGGACTCCGCCGGGCCGGGCCGGGCGTCGCCTGTGGCGGCTGCCCCGGGTGGGCCGGACCGGCCGGATGCGGTGGCCGGGATGTCGTCGGCGGTGTCGCAGTATTCGTCGTCGTCGGTGTCCCGGATACCGGACAGCCACGCCGCGTGCTCCGCCTCGTCGTCATACCCCGCATCGTCGGCGAACTCCGCGTCATCCGGGCGGCTGCCCGGCCCGGCCCGGTCCGCTCCGGCCAGGTCAGCTCCGGCGGCGGAGCGCCGGCCGGGCCCGTCCTGGCTCCGGTCCGCGGCCTCGCCCGGACCGGCGGCGGTGTCCTCCGGGGCCGCTTCGACCGCCTCAGCCTGGCCCGGCACCGGGTTCGGCAGGCCAGGCGGCCGCAGGCCAGCCTGTCCCGGCCGGGCACCCGGCCAGCCACCAGGTCCCTTGGCTGCCGTCCCCGGCCCGGTGGACCCGGAGCTGTTCAGTTGCTCGCGGCTCTCGCTGAACTCGGGCCAGCTCTGCACCGGGATCCGGCCGCGGACGTCATCGAGCACGCTGCCCCGCTCGGTTCCGGCTGGGCCGTCCTGGGCATGGCCGGCCCGCGCCCCGGCCCGCGGGCCGCCATCCCGCCCCCGGCCGCCCTCTTCCCCGCGGTCCAGGCTGTCCTGCAGGAATTCGGCCAGCCGTTCGGCGTCCTCGGCCGCTACGCCGAAGACGACCCGGGGCCGTCCCCAGGGTTCCTCGATCGAGTAACCGACGTAGCTCGAGACGGGTGGCAGCGGTTCAGCCGCCAGGCCGTGTGCGCTGCGCCATCGCTCCCATGCCCGCTCCAACGATGTTGCGGCGCGTTGCGCGCGAGATACGAGCCCTGGATCAGGCATTGTGCGATCCTCCCCTGAGAAGCAGTGCCGCGCCGGGCCTCAGCTTGGGCCACCGGCCGGCGGCAGCAGTCCGCACCCCGATGGCATGCGCCAGTGGCGCCTGCTGCCGGTGGTGTTGTGCGGATGCCTAGCGCGTCGCCCTCTCCCGTGTCGGCCGACGGCATGCCGACAGTATGGCGGAGCGGTACCGGCGCTGACCGGCGGTTACGAAAAGTTACATCCCGATAACTTGCCGTAGTCGCCAGCCGGGGACTCCGGGCGGCGCCACGGCCGGGACGGCCCGGCCCGGCCAGGAAAAGATGCGGACCGACCCAGCCGGGAGAACCACCGGCCGGGTCTGATCAGAGAGTGGCACGATCTGTGCTGACCTGGGGGACGTCGGCCCGTGGCCTGGGACCTGGCCCAGGATCGACCCCGGTAGTGCAGGTACGGACCCCCTCGAGCGGCCTGCGCGATCACCGCTCGGCTCGGCCCGGCATCCACCGGGGCCGACCCCCCTTCAGTACTACTTCTTCTACTGGTGCCGGGCACCCGCGTGCCGGGTACCGGCCTGGCCATCCCCGGACTGCGCCCGGGACTGGCCGGTTGCTGCGTCTCCTACTCCGACCGCTGCTGCGGGATGCCCGCGAGCAGCGCGCGGACTTCTGTCTCCCGGTAACGGCGGTGCCCGCCGAGCGTGCGGATGGAGGTCAGCTTCCCGGCTTTCGCCCAGCGGGTAACCGTCTTGGGGTCGACGCGGAACATCGTCGCGACCTCAGCCGGTGTCAACAGCGGCTCAGCTTCGGGTGTACGTGCTGACATATCTACGGCCTCTCCTCTTGGACCAGTCTTGCGATCCGGCGTTGTTGCTTTGTCTGGCTCCGTGCGGAGCCTGCCGTGGATGTCCCATATGGCCCACTGAGACCATATTGCCATCACCAGCGGTGACAAGTCGACCACCAGGAGCAAAGATTCTGTGACAGGTCGCCCCCGTTGCTCCACTGATATGCGTCACGCTGCGTGATTCTAGCGACACGTATCGTTGCAACGGGTGGAATCTGGAAAGTCGTCCTCTGGTAGTCAGTTGGCGGCTTCGAGCGACTCGAGTGCCTGCCATCTGCCGCGCAGCCGCTGATAGAGCACGGCGGCCAGGTCTGGCTGGCCTTCCCGGCTCGCGCTGAGGGCCGCCGAAACCTCGGCTACCGACTGATCGGCCCGCAGCGATTCATCGTCCAGCAGGTGCACCAGGCCGCCGTAGTCGAGTTCCACCACGGAGTGCGGATGGAACTCCTCGAGCCACCGCCCGACCTGCGCGATCTCCAAGCCGGCCGGCCACGGGCCGAGCATCCCGGGGTCGCCGCCACCGGGATCCCGGCGGCTGGCCAGCCGGCCCCACTGGCCGGTTAACGCGTCGTCGCCGGCCCCCTGGACCGCATTCAGCGCCCGGGCGATGCGGCGCCGGGCCTGGGACATGGCCGTGGCGTAGCTGAGCGTCCGGGTCGCCGCCGCGGACGCCGGTCCGGCGGGCTCCAGATCTCCCGCCCCGCCCAGCACCAGCCAGCGCTCCTCCGCGGCGAACGGCACGAACCATGCGGCCGGCACCGACCAGGTGGCGGCCTGGATGAACACCCGCAGCGAGGACGCCTGGCCCTGCCACTGGGCGAAGTCGTGCAGCGCGGCATCCGCCTGGCCAGCTGCGAACGCCGAGCTGAGCAGCGGCCGGGAGATGGCCCGCAGCCGGCTGAGCTCGAGCCACGACCGGAGCCGGGTCTGCCACGGGCAGATATAGGTGACCCCGTCCGCCCACCGCACGTATGCGTGCCCGCTCTCCTGCTCCGGGGCGGCGACCGGTGGCGTGGCGATCAGCCGCCCGAGAGCTTCCGCCTGCTCGGCGTCGAGCGCCGCGGCCCGGCGCGGCCGGTGCGGCGACGCGGAGTACTCGGCCCAGCGGCGGCCCTCGGGCTCGCTGAACGCGGAAAGAGGCTCGTAGACGCGCAGATAGGCCGCGTAGGGTCGCACGTTCGCATCGTGGCACGGTGGCGGGCCGCGGTGGATGTCCAGTGCATAACGAGATCATCACCACCTGGCGGCATGATCGGGCCGGGCGGCCGCGGGCCCGGCAGGGCAGCCACCGGGGCGATAGTCTCTGTGCCGGGGCTGGCTCCGGACCCCGGGCTGCCCCGGGTGACGTTTACCCAGGTCACCAACCAGGACCGGAGAGGTAGTCACGATCGTGACCAGCGTTTTCGCGAGATCGGCGGACAGCAGCACCAGCCCGGCCGCCATCGGCCAGGCCGTCAGCCCGGGCGGCCACTCAGGACACGAGCAGGTCGTCTTCTGCCAGGACGCGCAGAGCGGCCTGCGGGCCATCATCGCCATCTACTCCACCGCGCTCGGCCCCGGGCTGGGCGGCACCAGGTTCTACCCCTACCCGGACGAGGGTGCGGCCCTGGCCGACGTGCTCAACCTGTCCCGCGCCATGGCGTACAAGAACGCGCTGGCCGGCCTGGACCACGGCGGTGGCAAGGCGGTCATCATCGGCGACCCGGCCAAGGACAAGTCCGAGGCGCTGCTCCGGGCGTACGGGCGGTTCGTCGAGTCGCTGGGCGGGCGGTACATCACCGCCTGTGACATCGGCACGTACAGCGACGACATGGACATCATCGGCCGCGAGTCCCGGCACGTGACCGGCCGGACGGTGCCGAACGGCGGCGCAGGTGACTCCTCGGTGCTGACCGCGTTCGGCGTATTCCAGGGCATGCGGGCCGCGGCCGAGCACCTGTGGGGCTCGGCCAGCCTGGACAGCCGGGTGGTCGGCGTGGAAGGCGTGGGCAAAGTCGGCCGCCGCCTGGTCGGCCTGCTGCACGAGGCCGGGGCAACCGTGGTCGTCTGCGACGTGAACCCGGACGCCGTGGCCCGGGTGGTGGCCGCGCACCCCGGGGTGACCGTGGCGGCCAGCACCCGCGACCTGATCACCCGCCCGCTAGATGTTTTCGCGCCCTGCGCGCTGGGTGGGGCGCTCGATGACGACAGCGCGGGCGTACTCACCGCGAGCATCGTGTGCGGCGGGGCGAACAACCAGCTCGGCCACGCCGGCATCGAGAAGATCCTGGCCGATCGCGGCATCCTCTACGCCCCCGACTACGTGGTGAACGCGGGCGGGGTGATCCAGGTGGCCGATGAGCTGGGTGGGTTCAACTTCGACCGGGCCAAGGCGCGCGCCACCCAGATCTTCACCACGACCAGGCAGATCTTCGCCCTCGCGGACGCCGACGGGGTGCCCCCCGCGGTCGCCGCCGACCGGCTCGCAGAGCGCCGGATGTCCGAGGTAGGTAGGCTGCGGGGTATCTGGCTGGGGGGGTGAGGCTTCGCGCCCCAGCCGGCCGTGCGGCTGCATATGATGCCGGTCAAACGAGGGCTGCTCGTACCCGGCAGAGGCGTTTACGCCGCAAAGCAGGTACGGTTGGTTCTGTACGCAAGCTGGGGGCACGTTGCGCTTCAAACGCTGGAGCGGCGACGGGCGGTCTGGCATGCGTAGAGCCGCAAGTCATCAGCGCAGGGAGCAGGGGCCGCAGAAAGGCTCCGCATGTTCGAGGGGGTCGAGCCAATGGGGCGCGGCCGAGCCAAGGCCAAGCAGGTAAAGGTGGCACGCCAGCTGAAGTACAACAGCGGCGGCACGGACCTTGACCGGCTGCGGACTGAGCTGGGTGTCGGCAGGGATGACGAGGATGCGGATGGCGGCGACCCCTACGCAGACCTCGCCGGGCGTTACGCGGACGCTGACTATGCCGATGACGAGGATGGCGACGACGAGGACGAGGACGACCTCGGCAGCAGCAATGGGTCACGAATCCGGCGGTCTTCCTAAGCCGCGGTCTTCCTAAGCCTCAGGCGCCGGCCGGCGCACGATGCTGAACCCGACGCCGCAGGCTGGCCGCCCAGACTCCGGCTCGCGGCGCGGCTGGTTCAGGCTGGATGCTGGCCAGTCAGCCGGGCCGTGCCGGTTCCGGGCACGACCATGCCGAGCACCCAGGCCGGGACGCCCCGGGCGGCCAGCAGGCCGAGCGCGCGGTCAGTGTCCAGGTGGCTGAGCACGGCGACCATGCCCACGCCCATGTTGAACACCCGCTCCATCTCCCCGGGCGGCACCCCGCCCCACGAGGCCAGCAGGCCGAACACCGGGGCCGGCGACCAGCTGGACCGGTCCAGCACGGCATCCACCCCAGCGGGCAGCACCCGGGCCAGGTTGGCGGCCAGCCCGCCCCCGGTGACGTGGGCGAAGGCATGGACCGCGCACTGGCCGGCCAGGGCAAGGCAGTCCCTGGTGTAGATCCGGGTCGGGGTGAGCAGTTCGGCGCCCAGCGGGCCGCCCAGCTCCGGAATGTCCTGGTCCAGGCCGAGCCCGGCCCGGTCCAGCACGTGCCGGGCCAGCGAGAAGCCGTTCGAGTGCAGGCCGGACGAGCCCATTCCCAGCACCACGTCACCCGCTTCGACCCGGTGCGGGCCGAGCAGGTCAGCCTGATCCACGACGCCGGTGGCCGCCCCGGCGATGTCGAAGTCATCTGGCCCGAAGTGCCCGGGATGCTCCGCCGTCTCCCCGCCGATGAGGGCGCACCCGGCCTGCACGCAGCCCTCGGCGACGCCGGCCAGGATGGTGGCGGCGCGCTCCGGGCGCAGTGCGCCGAACACCATGTAGTCCGTCATGAACAGCGGCTCCGCGCCGCACACCACCAGGTCGTCCACCACCATGCCGACCAGGTCGATGCCGATCGTGTCGTACCGGCCCAGCCGGCTGGCGATGACCACCTTGGTCCCCACCCCGTCGGTGGAGGCGGCCAGCAGCGGCCGCCGCATCGCGGTCAGCCTGGCCGCGTCGAACAGCCCGGCGAAACCACCGAGGCCGCCCATCACCTCGGGCCGCGCCGTCCGGGCGACCGACGCCCGCATCAGGTCCACCGCGCGCTCACCGGCCGCGATATCCACCCCCGCGTCCCGGTAGCTGGGCCGCTTGGTCATCTGGCCACCGGCGGGGCCACTTCCAGCAGGTGCTTGCCCCGCTCGGCCTCGGCCACCGGGATCGGGTAGTTGCCGTCGAAGCAGGCCCGGCACAGCCGGCCGCCCGGCAGCGTGGTCGCCTCGGTAAGCCCATCCAGCGAGATGAAGCCCAGCGAGTCGGCACCGATCGAGTCCCTGATCTCCTCCACCGACAGGCTGCCCGCGATGAGCTCAGCCCGGGTGGCGAAGTCGATCCCGTAGAAGCACGGCCAGGCCACCGGCGGGCTGGAGATGCGCACGTGCACCTCGGCCGCCCCGGCCTCACGGAGCATGGTCACGATAGCCCGCTGGGTGTTGCCACGGACGATGGAGTCGTCCACCACCACCACCCGCTGGCCGGCGATGACGCCCCGGAGCGGGTTCAGCTTGAGCCTGATGCCGCGCTGCCGGATCGTCTGGCTGGGCTGGATGAACGTCCGCCCCACGTACGAGTTCTTGACCAGTCCCTGGCCGTAGGGGATGCCGCTGGCCTGGGCGTAGCCGATCGCCGCCGGGGTGCCCGACTCTGGCACCGGGATGACCAGGTCGGCCTCGACCGGATGCTCGGCGGCCAGCATGCGGCCGACCTGGACCCGGGTGGCCTGCACGCTGCGCCCGGCGATGGCCGTGTCCGGCCGGGCCAGGTAGACGTACTCGAACAGGCAGCCCGCTGGGTGGGCCCGGGCGAAGGACTGGGACCGGACGCCGCGCTCGTCGATGGTGATCAGCTCGCCGGGCTCGATCTCGCGGACGAACGCGGCCCCGACGATGTCCAGCGCCGCCGTCTCGCTGGCCACCACCCAGCCGCGGGCCAGGCGGCCCAGCACCAGCGGGCGGAAGCCCTGCGGGTCGCGGGCCGCGTACAGGGTGTGCTCGTCCATGAACACCAGCGAGAACGCGCCGCGCACCAGGGGCAGCGTGGCCAGCACGCTGTCCTCCACGCTGGGCATCCGCGGGTCGGCGAACAGCGCGGTCAGCACGTCGGTGTCGGAAGTGGCCCGCTGCCCCGGCCCCGGGTGGTCGCCGCCAGCACCGCTGGCGATGGCGGCCAGCTCCAGCGTGTTGATCAGGTTCCCGTTGTGCCCCAGGGCCAGGCTGGCCACCGGGGTGGACCGGAACGTCGGCTGCGCGTTCTCCCACACCGACGCGCCGCTGGTCGAGTACCGGCAGTGCCCGACCGCGATGTGCCCGCGCAGGGTGGACAGCGCCGCCTCGTCGAACACCTGGGCCACCAGGCCCATGTCCTTGTAGACCACGATCCGGTCGCCGTCACTGACCGCGATGCCAGCCGACTCCTGGCCGCGGTGCTGCAGTGCGTACAGGCCGAAATAGGCCAGCTTCGCTACTTCCTCGCCAGGGGACCATACGCCGAACACGCCGCACGCGTCCCGAGGAGGCCGGTCCGCGGGATCTACGTCGTCCGTGAGTCGGCCATCGGGGGTGACCACCTTGTCAGTCTAGTGAGCCGGACGGCTGGTCGTGCCGCGGAGCAGCGGGAGCAGCCCGGACAGGTCGGCCCGCGGCCCGCTGGCGCTGATCCGGCCCGCGGCTATCGCGTCGGCCCAGGACAGCCGGCCAGCCGCCAGCGATACCCAGGTAACCGGGTCCGTTTCGACCACGTTCGGCGGCGTGCCCCGGGTGTGCCGGGGGCCCTCGACGCACTGCACCGCCGCGTACGGCGGCACCCGGACCTCCACCGCGCGGCCAGGCGCGTCGGCGGCCAGCACGTCGAGCAGGTAGGTCACCGCGGCGCGGAGCGCATCGGGCCGGGCCTGCCCAGCCGGGCTGTCCAGCGCGTCCAGCACGGCCAGCACCAGGGCCCGGCCGGGCCGGCCGGCTCCGGCGGGCCCGGTCCACGGCGGCTGGCCGAGATCGGCCCGCTGGGCTTGCAGGGCAGCGAGCAGCCGCTCGGGATGGGCGCGGGGACGGGCGGGCATCAGCACTTCCATGATCGGGTACGGACGGCGGTTGCGATCACGGAGAGTACACAATTTGCCCCGACTCAGGCACTCAAGGTGAACAGCTACGTGCGCAACGCAGTCCTGGATTTCATAATTTAGGGTATTTTCTGATATCGGTAGCCAGGCCAGCCAATAGCCGGTAGTCGTCGTCAATATGGCACGGACACGTGGGTCGGGGCGCCGCGCCAAGCGCCAGTCACGGGCCATGGCTGTCATGCTGATCACAGCCGTGGCGGTGCTCGCCGTGCTAGCTGGGGTGGGGGTGCTCGCATTCGAGCACTTCGGCAGCTCTGACGTGGCACAGCGGCGGCACGAGCCGGTGTCCACCAAGATCACCAGCGAGCAGGCGGTTGGGCTGGCCAACCTGGGCCAGACCGGTCAGGCCGGCTCGGCCAACTCGGCCGCTACGCTGCTCTACTCGACCGCGGGCGGGCTGATCTTCACCCCGAGCAGCGGCGGTGAGAACGTCGAGCCCAGCCAGCAGTGGCAGGCGGACGAGATGCGCGGGGGCCAGTTCGTCCTGCTGTTCAGCCCGGACGGGCAATGCCTGACCGCGCTGGGCCGCGGTAGCCAGGCCGTCGCTGAACTGGAACGCTGCGACAGCGGGATGAACCAGCGCTGGACACACCCGTTCGAGGGCACCGACGGGATGGGCCGCGACTACTGGCAGCTGCGCAGCGTCGCCGACGGCCGCTGCCTGGCGGTGGGGGTGGCTGGCTCGGGCAGCGCTGTGGCCGGCCTGCAGCCGTGCTCGGCCCACAAGCCCTGGGCCCAGCTGGTCATGTTCTGGAGTGCGTACTGAGCTTATCCCGGGGGACGAGCCGCTGTGCTAGCCCGGGGGGACGGCCCCCCGGCCCCCGATCGCCGCTGCGCGCCGAACGTGGGCTCGGCGAGCACCCGCCTGCGGCGGGCCTGGCCTCGCCTGCGACCTGCCGGGCGCCGGCTGAGGGGCCAACTGCCGGCCGCTTAATCAAACAACGCGGGCAAGGTGCCACGGTGAGCAGCGCGCAGTTCGCCGACGGGGATGTCGAAGGCGCCGGTGACCACCAGGCTGGTCCCGCCGACCGCGCCGAGCACCTGGGCCGTCACCCCGTGCCCGGCGGCCAGCCGGGCCAGGGCCTGCTCCGAGCCGGGCCGGAGAGCCAGCACAGCCCGGCCCGCCGATTCGCTGAACAGCTCGGTGAACGGGTCACCCGGGACACTCACCTGGCCGCCGAGACCGCCGGCCAGGCAGCTCTCGGCCAGCGCGACGGCCAGGCCGCCGTCCGACAGGTCGTGCGCGGCGTCCAGCAGCCCGGCCGCCGCCGCCTCGGTGAGCACCGCCGCCAGGGCCCGCTCGGCGGCCAGGTCCACCGCTGGCGGCCGGCCGCCGATATGCCCGTGCGCCACGTGCGCCCAGGCCGAACCGCCGAACTCGGCACCGGTCCGGCCGAGCAGCACAATGCTGGCGCCTGCGGTGCTGAACCCGATCGGCACCCGCCGGGCCACGTCGGCGTGCACGCCGAGCACCCCCACCACCGGGGTGGGGTGGATCGGCACCGCGTCGGTCTGGTTGTAGAAGCTGACGTTGCCGCCGGTGACCGGCACCCCGAGCGCGGCGCACCCGTCCGCCAGCCCGCGCACCGCCTCACTGAACTGCCACATCACCCCAGGGTCCTCGGGGGAGCCGAAGTTCAGGCAGTTGGTCACGGCGAGCGGCACGGCGCCGGTCGCGGCCACGTTGCGGTACGCCTCGGCCAGCGCGAGCTGCGCGCCAGCGTACGGGTCGAGCAGGCAGAACCGCCCGTTGCCGTCGGTGGCCAGGGCCACCCCGAGGCCGGTCTGCTCGTCGACGCGCAGCACGCCGGCGTCCTCCGGCATGGCCAGCACGGTGTTGCCCCGGACATGCCGGTCGTACTGCTCGGTCACCCAGCTCTTGTCCGCCTGCCCGGGCGAGGCGAGCAGGGACAGCAGGGTGGCACGCAGCTGCGGGCCGGATACCGGGCGGGCCAGCGTGGCCGGGTCGTCGGCCTGCAGCTCGTCCTGGCCCGCAGGGCGCTGGATCGGCCGCTGGTACACCGGCCCCTCGTCGGCGGCCGTGCCCGGGAGGATGTCCACGACCTGCTCGCCGTGCCAGCTCATCTGCAGCCGTCCGGTGCCGGTCACCTCACCGATCACCGTGGCCAGCACGCCCCAGCGGGCGCAGATCTGCATGAACCGGCCCACGTGGCCAGGCTCGACCACGGCCATCATGCGTTCCTGCGACTCGCTCATCAGGATCTCGGCCGGGCCGAGGCCCCGGTCACGCAGCGGCACGGCGTCGAGTTCCACCCGCATGCCGCTGCCGCCGCCCGCGGCCAGCTCCGCGGTGGCGCAGGACACACCGGCCGCACCCAGGTCCTGGATAGCCGCGACCACCCCGGCCGCATACAGCTCCAGGCAGCACTCGACCAGCAGCTTCTCGGTGAACGGGTCACCTACCTGCACGCTGGGCCGCTTGGCCGAGTCGGTACCGCCGAACGTGGCGCTGGCCAGCACCGAGGCCCCGCCGATGCCATCCGGGCCGGTCCGGGAGCCGAACAGGATGACCTTGTTACCAGGTCCCCGGGCGGCCGCGTCCTTGAGGTCGGCATGCCGCATGACCCCAACACAGAGCGCGTTGACCAGCGGGTTCCCGCTGTAGCAGGGATCGAACGCCAGCTCCCCGCCGATGTTCGGCAGGCCCAGGCAGTTGCCGTAGAACGAGATCCCGGCCACCACGCCGGGCAGCACCCGGCGGGTGTCCGGGGCGTCGGCCGGGCCGAACCGCAGCGAGTCCATCACCGCCACCGGCCGGGCCCCCATGGCCAGGATGTCGCGGACGATGCCGCCCACCCCGGTCGCCGCGCCCTGGAACGGCTCGACGTAGGAGGGGTGGTTGTGCGACTCGACCTTGAACGTGACCGCGTAGCCCTGCCCGATGTCCACCACCCCGGCCTGCTGCCCGATGCCGGCCAGCAGCGCCGGGCTGGGCGGCGCGGACTCGGCGAACCGGCGCAGGTGCACCCTGGATGACTTGTAGGAGCAGTGCTCGCTCCACATCACCGAGTAGATGGCCAGCTCGGCGTCGGTGGGGCGGCGGCCCAGCAGGTCCCTGATCCTGGTGTACTCGGCGTCCGTCAGCCCCAGCTCGGCGTACGGCTGCGGCCGCTCCGGGCTGGCCGCCGCCTGCGGCACCGTGTCGGCCGCACTCACCCGTCGGCTCCGTCCGGCACCAGCACGTCGCCGGTCACCGAGCGCAGCACCGACGTGAAGAACCCGAGGCCGTCGGTGCCCGGCCCGGTGAGCGGGTCGATGGCGTGCTCCGGGTGGGGCATCAGCCCGACCACGTTCCCGGCTTCGCTGCGCACCCCGGCGATGTCACCCACCGAGCCGTTCGGATTGCCGCCCGCGTACCTGGCCACCACCCGGCCGCCGGCCGTCAGCCGGGCCAGCGTCGCGTGGTCGGCCACGTAGGCGCCCTCGCCACTCTTAAGCACCACCGTGATCTCCTGGTCCTGGGCGTAATCCCTGGTCCAGGGCGTCCGGGTGTCCTCGACGCGCACCCGCACGGCGCGGTTGATGAAGCGCAGGCCGGCGTTGCGGGTCAGCGCCCCGGGCAGCAGGTGCGCCTCGCACAGGATCTGGAACCCGTTGCAGATGCCCAGCACCGGCAGCCCGTCCCGGGCCGCCGGGATCAGCTCGGCCAGCACCGGCGCGAACCGGGCGATCGCCCCGCAGCGCAGGTAGTCACCGTACGAGAAGCCGCCCGGCAGGATGACCGCGGCCAGCCCGCACAGGTCGGTCTCGCCGTGCCAGACCGGCACCGGGGTACCGCCGGCCCGGGCCACCGCCCGGGCAGCATCGACGTCGTCGAGTGATCCAGGGAAAGTAATGACGCCCACCCGGGCTGTCATGCGCGTCCTCGCAGCGGGTAGCGGGGATGGTCCGACTGCAGGCTACCCTGCCGGGCCGGCCACCCGGGTGTCAGCCGACGTTCCTCAGCTGGCCTTCCGCGAGGTCGCTGGCACCGTTCAGCCCGGTGGCGCCGTCGCCGAGCGCGAACTCGGCCGGGCGGCCGAGCAGCGCGTCGTCCCGCCACGCCATCCGCTTCTCCAGCGACACCACCGTGCCGACGCCCGGGTCGGTGCTCAGCGTGACGTCGTCCACGCAGGCCCGCATGATGGCCAGGCCCCGGCCGGACTCCGGCAGCATCGCGATGACCTGATCCTCGGTCAGCTGCCCTGCCCCATCAGCCCGCCGCCAGGCGCCGGGCAGCGGCAGCCGCCGCGGCGGCCGCACCGCACGGCGGCGGAACCGGGCTGGCGCGTGCACGGCGTCCCACACCGGCCGCCGCGGCGCAGGGACGAGCAGCGGGTCGAGACCGCGCTCGTCGTTCAGCACCTGGATCAGGCAGCCACGCTGGCCGATCCGGGCCACGATCTCGTAGCGCGGGCCGGGCGTGCCGTGCTTGAGCACGTTGGTGCACGCCTCAGTAACCGCGAGCAGTAGGTCGGCAACCCCGTCTTCATCGGCACCAAGCCGCCGCAGCGTGTCGCCAAGCACTCGCCGCATCACCGGCACGCTCAGCGCCTCGTGCGGGAACACCAGGCAGAACTCCACGTCCACGATCGACTCCTCGGTGCGTCTCAGCTGAGCCCGCATCCGCCCCTCAGTTCCCTCACTCTCGCGTACGTGCTGGCCTCTTGTGTCCTTTCCCGGCCCCGGCCCGGGATAATCGTGAACTCTTGGTGTTCTGTTGCAATCGTTGTCACCCCTCGCGGAGGGTGAACTCTTCAATGACCGGATTGGCCAGCACCTCACCCGCCAGTTCGGCCACCCTGGCCAGCGCCGTTTCGTCGGCCGGGCCGCTCAGCTCGACCTCGAACCGCTTGCCCTGGCGGACCCCGAGCACCTGGCTGAAGCCGAGCCGCTGGCACGCCCCGGCGATGGCCTCACCCTGCGGATCGTGGATCTCCCGGCGTAGCATCACATCAACCACGATTCGGGCCACGTTCTGTCCCTGCCTTCCCTGGGCGCCAGCCCGGCCAGCGCCCGTCGTAGTCACGTCGGGTTTCCCGGGCCGTGGCTCGGTCTGTCACGATGGCCCTAGTGAACCCCACCACCATGGGGGCCAGTGAACCCCACCACCAGAGGGAGTGCACGTGACCGTCGACGCTCACGGTGCGGTAACCGCACCGGGATCCGCTGCGGGCCTGGACGGGCAGCAGGGACCGCGTACCGAAACCATCCAGCTGCTCACCCCGGAAGGTGAGCGGGTCGAGCATCCCGACTACCCGCTCGAGCTGACCACCGACGAGATGAAAGGGCTGTACACGGACCTGGTCCTGGTCCGCCGGATCGACACCGAAGCCATCGCCCTGCAGCGCCAGGGTGAGCTGGGGATCTGGGCCTCGCTGCTCGGCCAGGAGGCGGCCCAGGTCGGCTCGGGCCGCGCGCTCGGGCCGCGGGACATGGCCTTCCCCACCTACCGCGAGCACGGCGTGGCCTGGTGCCGGGGACTGGACCCGAGCCGGCTGCTGGAGCTGTTCCGCGGGGTGAGCCACGGCGGCTGGGATCCAGCCGAACACCGCTTCCACCTGTACACCATCGTGATCGGCGCGCAGACGCTGCACGCCACCGGGTACGCCATGGGGATCCAGCGGGACGGCGCGGTGGGCGAGGACGGCGAGGCGGCCATCGTCTACTTCGGTGACGGCGCGACCAGCCAGGGCGATGTCAACGAGGCGTTCATCTGGGCCTCGGTGTTCAACGCCCCGGTGGTGTTCTTCTGCCAGAACAACCAGTGGGCTATCTCCGAGCCGCTGGAGCGGCAGAGCCGGATCCCGCTCTACCAGCGGGCCAGCGGGTTCGGCTTCCCCGGGGTCCGGGTAGACGGCAACGACGTGTTCGCCTGCCTGGCCGTGACCAGGAAGGCTCTGCAGGCCGCCCGCGAGGGCCAGGGCCCGATGCTGATCGAGGCGTTCACGTACCGGATGGGGGCGCACACCACCACCGACGACCCGACCCGGTACCGGCTGGCCAGCGAACTCGAGGCGTGGAAGCTCAAGGACCCGATCGAGCGGGTCAAGGCCTACCTGGTGCGGACCGGCGCGGCCGACGCGGCGTTCTTCGCCGGGGTGGACGAGCAGGCGAACGAGCTGGGCTGGCGGGTCAGGAAGGCGTGCCAGGAGATGCCCGACCCGCAGCCGCTGGCCATGTTCGAGAACGTATACGCCGAGCCGAACACGCTGCTGGACAGTGAGCGGGCGCAGTACGCGGCGTACCTGGACACGTTCGCCCCGGAGGTAGCCCGATGACGACCATGACCCTGTGCAAGGCGCTCAACGCCGGGCTGCGCAAGGCGCTGGAAGACGACCCCAAGGTCCTCATCATGGGCGAGGACGTAGGCAAGCTGGGCGGCGTGTTCCGGGTCACCGACGGGCTGCAGAAGGACTTCGGCGAGAGCCGGGTGGTGGACACACCGCTGGCCGAGTCGGGCATTGTCGGCACCGCGATCGGGCTCGCGCTGCGCGGCTACCGGCCAGTGTGCGAGATCCAGTTCGACGGCTTCGTGTTCCCGGCCTTCGACCAGATCGTAAGCCAGCTGGCCAAGCTGCGGATGCGCTCGCTCGGCCAGCTCACCGTGCCGGTAACGATCCGAATCCCGTTTGGCGGCGGGATCGGCGCGGTGGAGCACCACAGTGAGTCACCGGAGGCGCTGTTCGCGCACACCGCCGGGCTGCGGGTGGTGGCCTGCGGCAGCGCCAGCGACGCGTACACCATGATCCAGCAGTCGGTCGCCTGGGACGACCCGGTGATCTTCTTCGAGCCGAAGCGCCGGTACTGGGACAAGGCCGACGTGGATACCGCATCGCCGCTGTCCGCGGCCGTCCCGCTGAACCGGGCCCGGACCGTGCTCGAGGGCACCGACGTGACCGTGCTGTGCTACGGCCCGATGGTCCGCACCTGCGCCGAGTCGGCCGTGGCGGCGCGGGCCGACGGGCGGTCGGTGGAGGTCATCGACCTCCGCTCGCTGGCCCCGCTGGACGAAGAGACGATCATGGCATCGGTGCGCCGGACCGGCCGCTGCGTGGTGGTGCACGAGGCCCCGGTGACCGGCGGCATCGGTGCCGAGATCGCGGCCCGGATCACCGAGCAGTGCTTCTACCAGCTGGAGTCGCCCGTGCTGCGGGTGGGCGGGTTCTCCGCCCCGTACCCGCCGTCCCGGCTCGAGGAGCACTACCTCCCCGACCTGGACCGGGTGCTGGACGCCGTCGACCGCACGTTCGCCGCCTGAGGGGCGTGAGATGACACAACGACGTGAGTTCCGGCTACCGGACGTCGGCGAGGGGCTGACCGAGGCGGACATCGTCAGCTGGCGGGTCCGGCCGGGCGACAGCGTGCAGATCAACGAGATCATCGTGGACATCGAGACGGCCAAGGCGGTCGTCGAGCTGCCCTGCCCATTCGAGGGCACGGTGGCCAGCCTGCTGGTCGCCGAGGGCGACACGGTGGACGTGGGCACCCCGATCATCGCGGTGGACAGTGCTGACCCGGGGGGGCGCCCCCCCGGGTCACCCGATCGGGCGGGGGGGCGGTCCCCCGGCCCGACAGACCCGGCCGCCATCGCCGCCGAAGGACCGCGCCCGGCCGCGGACGACCTGATCCCGCCGCTGCCGGCCGCCGCCGACGAGCAGCCGGTCCCGGCCGCCGCCGCACCGCCCCGGGAGGAACGGCAGGCCGTGCTGGTCGGGTACGGGGTCAAGCTCGGCTCGGCCACCCGGCGGCCGCGGAAGGCACCGGCCACGGGCGGGCGTTCGGCAGCGGGGCTTTCCGGCGGGAACGACGCCGGGCCTGCGGTGAACGGCGGCGGCCGGCCCGCCACGGTGCTGGCCAAGCCACCGGTCCGCAAGCTGGCCCGGGACCTCGGCGTGGACCTGGCCGGGCTGGCCGGCACCGGGCCGGCCGGGTCGATCACCCGGGATGACGTGCAGCGGGCCGCGAGCGGCCCGGCCCTGGCCGCGGTGCCGGACCTGCCCAGCCCGGCCGGGCGGGAGGCGCGCATCCCGGTCCGGGGGGTGCGCAAGCACACCGCGGCGGCGGTCGCGGCCAGCGCGTTCACCGCCCCGCACGTGACCGAGTTCCTGCAGGTCGAGGTGGGAGCCACGATGGACGCGGTGGCCCGGCTGCGGGAGCTGCCCGAGCTCGCCGGGGTGCGGGTCTCGCCGCTGCTGATGGTGGCCCGCGCGCTGCTCATCGCGGTCCAGCGGCATCCCATGATCAACTCGACCTGGGACGAGGCCGCGCAGGAGATCGTGGTCAAGCACTACGTGAACCTGGGCATCGCCGCCGCTACCGAGCGCGGGCTCATCGTGCCGAACATCAAGGACGCGGGCGCGCTGAGCCTGCCCGGGCTGGCCAGCGCGCTGGCCGACCTGGCCGACACGGCCCGGGCCGGCAAGTCGTCACCGGCCGACCTGACCGGCGGGACGATCACCATCACCAACGTCGGGGTGTTCGGGGTCGACGCGGGGACTCCCATCCTCACCCCGCCCGAAGCCGCCATCCTGGCGTTCGGCCAGGTCAGGCACGCGCCGTGGGTGGTGGACGGCGAGCTCGCGGTAGGCCAGGTGACCACGCTGTCGCTGTCCTTCGACCACCGCATCGTAGACGGCGACCTCGGCTCGGCCGTGCTGCGCGACGTGGGCGCCATGCTGCACGACCCGACGCGCATGCTGGCCTGGGGCTGACCCGGGCCGGGACAGGAGTTCAGCGGCAGTGCGGTGAAAAAGTGGTCACCGGCAACCACAAATCAACCGCACTGACCCAATGACGGCCCGGGCGGCGGCTGGGCCGGGCTGGCCCAGGCTGAGGCTGGGCCGGGCCGGGGCTGGGCCGGGCCGGGGCTGGGCAGCACCCTCAGAACGCCGCTTCGGGCAGCTCCATCAGGTCCAGCGTAGTGCTCTCGGCGATGTCCCGCTCGGCCGCGAGCCGCGGCAGCACGGTCTGCGCGAAGAACCGCGCGGTGGCCACTTTGCCCAGGTAGAAGGCCTCGTCCCGGCCCGCCCCGGTGTCCAGCGCGGCCAGCGCGACCTCGGCCTGCCGGGCCAGCAGCCAGCCGATGATCAGGTCGCCGAGGGCCATCAGCAGCCGGGTGGTGTTCAGGCCGGCCTTGTACACCTCGGCGGGCTGTTCCAGCGAGCCCAGCGCGTAGCCGGACAGCGCGGTCACGATGCGCTCGACGTCGCTGGCCGCGGCGGCCAGCGATGCCCGCTCGATCTTGAGCCGGCCGTTGCCCGCCTCGCCGGCGGCGAAGTCCTTGATCTCGCCGAGCACGGTGCCCAGGGCCACGCCCTGGTCCCGGAGGATCTTGCGGAAGAACAGGTCCATGCCCTGGATCGCGGTGGTGCCCTCGTAGAGGCTGTCGATCTTGGCGTCGCGGATGTACTGCTCGATGGGGAAGTCCTGGATGAACCCGGACCCGCCGAACGTCTGCAAGGACAGCGTGAGCAGTTCGTAGGCGCGTTCTGAGCCGACGCCCTTCACGACGGGCAGCAGCAGGTCGTTGACCCGGGCGGCCAGGTCGTCCGTTTCGCCGCGGGCCCGGGCCTGCTGGATGGTGTCCTGGTAGGACGCGGTGTACAGGATGAGCGCGCGCATCCCCTCGGCGTAGGCCTTCTGCATCATCAGCATCCGGCGGACGTCGGGGTGGTGGATGATCGTGACCCGCGGCGCGGTCTTGTCCGCCAGCTGGGTCAGGTCCGCGCCCTGGACCCGCTGCCTGGCGTACTCGAGCGCGTTCAGGTAGCCGGTGGACAGCGTCGCGATGGCCTTGGTGCCGACCATCATCCGGGCGTGCTCGATGATGATGAACATCTGCCGGATGCCGTCGTGCACCCCGCCGACCAGGGTGCCCACCGCCGGGCGGTCCCCGCCGAACGTGACCTCGCAGGTGGTGGACGCCTTCAGGCCCATCTTGTGCTCGACGCCGGTGACCTTGACGCCATTCCGCTCGCCGAGCTGGCCGTCCGGGCCGACCAGGTATTTGGGCACCAGGAACATGGACAGGCCCTTGGTGCCGGGCCCAGCCCCTGCGGGACGCGCCAGCACCAGGTGGAAGATGTTCTCCGTCATGTCGTGCTCGGCACTGGTGATGAAGCGCTTGACGCCCTCGATGTGCCAGGTGCCGTCCGGCTGCTCGATGGCCCTGGTCCGGCCCGCGCCCACATCCGAGCCCGCCTCCGGCTCGGTCAGCACCATGGTGCTGCCCCACTTGCGCTCGATGGCCCGCTGGGCGAAACGCTGCTGCTCCGGGGTGCCGATCTTCCACAGCACCTGGGCGAAGTTGGGCCCGCCGGAGTACATCCAGACCGCCGGGTTGGCGCCCAGGATGAGCTCGGCCGCGGCCCAGGCCAGGGTCCGGGGCACCCCGGTGCCGCCCAGTTCCGGTGGCAGGTCGAGACGGAACCATTCGGCGTCCATGAACGCCTTGAACGACTTCCTGAAGCTGTCCGGCATGGTCACGTCGCCGGTGGCCGGGTCGAACACCGGCGGGTTGCGGTCGGCGTCCGCGAACGAGTCCGCGAGCGGCCCGCTGGCCAGCCGGTCAACCTCGTCGAGGATGCCGCGTGCGGTCTCCTCGTCCACCTCCGGATAGGGCTCATGGCCCAGCACGTCCTGGCGGCGGAACACCTCGAACAGGTTGAACTCGAGGTCCCGAACGTTGCTCTTGTAGTGACCCATGGCCGCCCCCGTCTGGGTGGGTAGTGTGCGGTGGCAGACGTGCTACCGGCGAGTAACAAGGTATGATACCGGCAAGTAACCCAGATGGCGAGGCGGGAGTCCGCCGCCCTGCGGGGCGACCCGGCGGCGGCCGGGCGGCGGCCCGGCCTGCCCGGGCGCGGGACGGTCAGCTGGGCAGGATGTTGATCGCCCGGGCGATGACCAGGGCGGCCAGGGCCAGCGAGACCGTGGACTGGACCAGCATGGTGAGCTTGGCCCAGCGGGCCAGCGGCATCACGTCGGTCGGGCTGAACGCGGTTGCGTTGGTGAACGACAGGTACAGGTAGTCCACGAAGATCGGTTCCCAGTCCCGCGGGACCAGCTCGTTGACCGTCATCTGCGGGAACAGGAAGTCCAGGTACTGGAACGTGCCATGCGCCCGGTGCACCGGCCCGCCCCGGTCGAACTCCCAGTACCACAGCGCGAACGCGATCACGTTGGTGGCCCAGATGGCCGCGCCGGAGGCCAGCAGCGGTCCCGCGCCACTGCCCGCATGCCCGGTCAGGATCCCTCTGACCAGCAGCACGGCCGAGGTCGCGTTGGCCCCAGTGAGCACGAAGATCAGCACCAGGCTGGCCCACCGGACGAACCGGGCCCGGTGCTCGATGCGGATCGGGTTGGAGATGGCCAGCCCGACCAGCAGCCCGCCCTCCAGGACGGGCATCAGCCAGCCCGGCAGTGGCTGCAGCGACAGCTGGCCCGGCAGCAGGGTCTGCAGCACGATGGCGACGACCACGGTCACGCTGACCGGCCAGCGCAGCTCGCCCCGGGTCTTGCGCCGCCAGGCGGGCAGGTGCACGGCCTGCGCGGCGTTGTGTTCCACCTGGTCGGCCCGGGTCATCAGGCCGTACCAGACCGAGTTGCACACCGCCAGCACGCTGTGCCGCGGCACGCCCAGCGGCGGCGTTATGCCTGGCTGGCCCCGGTCAGCCGGGCCTGGCTGCCCGTCCGATGGCGGCTGTTCCAGCGGCCCGTCACCACGGGCCGGCCCTGACTCCCTCATCTGACCATTCTTGCCCTAGTCGGATGCCTGCTACGAGATTAACCGGATGGGCGGGCTGCACCGGATTCGGCAGGTATTCCGCGGGACACGCCCAACGTCGGCGGGTAATCCAGGTCAGCCGCGCTAGCCTACTTTGGAACCGGCATACGGGGGGCCGATGACCGACAGTGACGATGGGGCAGCGGGCGGCCCGGATCTGCCGCCGCCACGGCCCGGGTCCTACCCGGCGGCCGCGCACCCGCCCCGCGCCACCCGCCGCCGGCCCGCCCCGTCCACCGCACAGCAGCGGCTGATGAACCGGATCGCGGCCGGCCGCCGGGCCCGGCGGCGCCGCGCCTACCTGGTCGTCTGCGCGGCCATGTCCGTGGTCGTGCTGTTCGTCTCCGGGGCCGCCTGGGGGTTCACCAGCTACATCAACGACAGCATCGGCCGGGTCAACGCGGGCACCGCGGGCACCCCGTCCAGCGGGCCGCTCAACGTGCTGCTGGCCGGGGTGGACGTGCGCTCCGGGCTGACCCGGCACCAGCAGCTGGCGCTGCACGTGGGCGACGCGGTGAGCTCGAACTCCGACACCCTGATGTTCATTCACGTGTCCGGCGACCGTGATCACGTCACCGTGGTCAGCCTGCCCCGGGACTCCTGGGTGAACATCCCGGGCCACGGCATGAACAAGATCAACGCCGCCTATGGCCTGGGCGGCCCCAAGCTGGTGGTGCAGACCGTGGAGCAGGACACCGGGCTCACCGTCAACGACTTCATCCAGGTCAACTTCCTCGGCTTCGTCAAGGTCATCGACGCGCTGGGCGGGGTGAACATCTGCCTGCCGTTCGCGGTGGACGACACGTACAGCGGGCTGCACATGTCGGCTGGGCTGCATCACGTCAACGGGATCACCGCCCTGGAGTACGCCCGGGACCGGCACTCGTTCGCGCTCTCCGACCTGGCCCGGATCCAGGACCAGCAGCGGCTCATGTCATCCATGCTCAGCGAGGCGATCAGCTCGGGCACGCTGGCCAACCCGGTGAAGCTGACCAGGTTCCTGCAGGCGGCACTGGCCGCGGTCAAGGTGGACCAGGGCCTCAACGTGTCGGCCCTGGCCGACCAGCTGCGCGGCATCTCACCGCACAACGTGCAGTTCATGACCGTGCCGCTGGCCAACCTGAACTACCAGACGCCGACCGGCCAGTCAGCCGTGCTGTGGAACAGCAGCCAGGCTCAGGCACTGTTCAGCAAGCTGAAGAACGACCAGGTGGTGGCCCCGCCGCGGCCGCCCGCGGCCGCCCACCACGTGGGTCACCAGCTACGCCCGGCGCAGGTCCCGGTGGCGGTGTGGAACGGGACGATGATCGGCGGCCTGTCCGCGGGCACCGGCGCGGGCCTGGCCAAGCTGGGCTTCCCAGTGCAGGACGGGCTGACCTGGCGGGTGCAGGATCTGAGCCAGACCGTCATCCAGTACCCGGCCGGCCGCGAGGACGCGGCCAAGCTGGTCCAGCACGCACTGCCCGGCGCCACCCTGCAGTACGTCACCGGGCTGGCCAAGATCAGGATTCTGCTGGGCACCAGCGGCTCCACGGTGACGTCCAGCCCGGCGGCCAGCGCCGGGGCGTCCGGCTCGGCCGGGAGCGGGGCATCCGGTGCGGCCGGCTCCTCGTCGTCCGCTGTCCCGTCCCGGACCGCGGCCCAGGACGCCTGCCACTAGGCCCGGCCCGGGGTTGGGCTGGGCGGCCCCGGCGGCCTGGGCGGCCCGGGCGGTCTAGCTCGGCCCAGTCCCAGTCCCGCTCCCGCCGGGCGGGTTCCCGCCGGCCGGGTTCCCGTGGGCCGAGCTCCCGCCGGGTGAGCTCTCGCCGGCCGGGCTCCCATCGGCGCCGCTCGGCCCAGCTGGGCTCTCCCCGGGCGAGCCCTGGCCGTCCGGGTCGCCGAGGCCCTGGTCAGCCTCCTGCCGGGACAGTGCGTCGACTAGCCGGCCGATCCGCTCCTTGCTGTCCGGGGTGCCTCGCCCGGTGCGCTCGGCATAGACCGCGGCCCCCAGGTCACGGAACAGCGCGTCGGCCCGCCGCTTGGCCTGGGCCTGGTCGAGCCGGACCTTGCCCTCCCGGGCCGCGTCCTGGGCGACCTGGGCCAGCTGGGTGCCCTGTGCCCTGACCTTGTCCATCAGTCCCATGACTGCACCTCCGCAGGTTCAGGTTCAGGCCTTAGCGAAAGGATATGCCGGGGCACCGGCCCGGCCGGGGCGGTCTGCCACGACCGCCTGCTGGTAACGCGCGGCGCGCGCGCCGTTTGCCGTCCCGTCTCGCGGGCACTCAGCAGCCCGTGAAGCCGCTGCCCGCTGCCGAGGACCCGGTAGCGAAGCTCGACCAGCAGGTCGACGTGGCCGCCGAGCCGGAGAACGAGGTGCTGACCGACAACGCCCGGGTGGTGCAGTGGACCGGGCCGGTGTTTGCCCTGTTCTCCGTCATCCTGCTGCCGTGGGTCGTCTACATCGGCATCAGCCTCCCGGCCCGGCAGCTGTCCCCGAACTACGACATCGCCTGGGCCGGCTTCGACGTGATCCTGCTCGGCTCGCTGGCCGGCACCGCGTACTTCGCACTGCGCCGGTCCCGGTACCTGTCCACCGCGGCCGGAGCGACCGCCGCGCTGCTGGTGGTGGACGCGTGGCTCGACTGCATGACGACCCCCGCGGGCCAGCGCGGGCAGTCTTTCCTGCTCTGTTTCCTGGTCGAGCTTCCGCTGGCCGCCGGGTGCCTGTGGCTGAGCTATCACACCCACCAGATAGCCGAACGCCGGATCGTGCTGCTGCGCCGCTGGCGCCGTCGCGGCTGACCCCAGGAATGGATGCATGAAAGCCCGCCGGGCGGGCACTTGTGGCGCGGATTCAACTGGTATCCATTCAGGAGCCGGGAGGTTGTGCTCGGGATGAGATCGGTAACCACACCACGACGGGTATCCGGCACCGCGCGGCGCGCGTCGGTGAGCAGGCCCGCACAACTCCTGGCCCGGGCCGGGCTCGTGGCGCGCGGCGTCATCTACATACTCATTGGCTGGGTCGCGATCCTGGTCGCGCTGGGTGACAAGTCGCACCAGGCGGACCAGCAGGGCGCGCTGCAGTTGCTGGCCGGCACGCCGGTGGGCCTGGTCTCGCTGTGGCTGCTGCTGATCGGCTTCGCCGGCTACGCGCTGTGGCGGTTCAGCCAGGCCATCTACGGCGTGCCCGGCGAGGGCACCGGCGCCGGGCCCCGGGTGAAGTCGCTGGCCCGCGGGCTGGTCTACGCGTTCTTCGCGGTGCTGACGTTCAAGATCGTCACCGGCCAGCACACCAACCAGAAGGCGCAGCAGCAGGACATCACCGCGTCGGTCATGCAGCACACCGGCGGCCAGTGGCTGGTCGGCATCGCCGGCCTGATCATCGTGATCATCGGTGCGGCGCTGGTCATCGAGGGCATCCGGCAGAAGTTCATGAAGCACCTGATGACCGGGCAGATGAGCCCGCGCACCAGGCAGACCGTGCGGCGGCTCGGCATGGTCGGCACGACCGCCCGTGGGCTGGTCTTCGCGCTGGCCGGGGCACTGGTCATCGACGCGGCCGTGACGTTCGACCCGTCGAAGGCGGGCGGCCTGGACAAGGCCCTGTATACGCTGCGCAGCCAGCCGTTCGGCGAGTTCCTGCTCATCCTGGCCGCGCTGGGCCTGATTGCGTTCGGCAGCTACGGCCTGGCCGAGGCCCGGTGGCGCCGGGTCTGACCGCGCCGGGCAGACCGCGGGCCGCGGCCGGCACCCTCCCCCGGGGCTGGCCGCGGCCCGCATTCGCGCCGTGGCCGGCGGGCTCACCCCCGGGCCGGGCGCTGCGTGGATCGTGCTGTCGCTGACCGGCGCCGGGCGGCGGGCGCTGCGGGATAAGGGCAGCGCGCGGGCCGAGCAGCTGGCCCGGGCGCTGTCCGCGTCGTTCACCAGCGCCGAGCTCGACGTGCTGGCGGCCGCCGCGCCGCTGCTCGAACGGCTGGCGCAGAACATCTGAGCGAGCCGCTCTGCCCTCCCACCGCCGTGATCATGACATTGGTGGGGATAGATCCCCACCAATGTCATGATCACGACTCACTGACCCGGCCGTCAGCGCGACTCGTGCTTGCCCCGCCCGCCGCGCAGCTGGGGCCAGCCCCAGGCCGCGGTGGAGTGGTGATTGCTCCTGGCCGCCGGGCTGGCCACCCGGCCGGCCACCGGGCTGGCCACCCGGCTGGCCACCGGGGCGGTCAGCGGCGCCGCGGGCGGCCCGGGCGAGAACGCGGCCCCGGGCAGCGCGGCCTCCGGCACGGGGTCCGGGACGCCGGCCGGCCCGGCGCGGCTGTCCACCGGGTCGGCCAGGTAGTCGGCAGGCCGGGTCTCGTCATAGCCGTCCGGCAGCCGCATGGCCCGGAACACCAGGGTGAGCAGCACGGACACAGCCAGGTTCAGCAGCAGCGCGGAGATGGCGATGTAGGTGACATGCCCGAACACCGGAGCCGCCGAGGCGCCGAAGTGGGCCTGCCCGTTACCGGGCGTCCGGTAGGCCGCCACGGTGCCGTACACCATGGCCACCGCCCACCCGATGATCAGCGCGAAGCGGTGGAACCACCGGGTGTACAGGCTGATCACGATGGCCGGGAAGATCTGCACGATCCAGATCCCGCCGAGCAGCTGCAGGTTGATCGAGAACGTCCGGTCCAGCTCCAGCGCGAAGCCCAGCGCGCCGACCTTCATGATGAGCGAGATCAGCCGGGCCACCCGGGTTTCCTGGGCCGGGGTGGCCGCAGGCCGCAGGAACTCCTTGTAGATGTTGCGGGTGAACAGGTTGGCCGCGGCGATCGACATGATCGCGGCGGGCACGAGGGCGCCGATCACGATGGCCGCGTCGGCGATGCCGGCGAACCAGTCCGGGAACACGTGCTCGAACAGCAGCGGCACGGACAGCTGCGCGTTGCCGCCCGCCGCCTTGACGCCGGCGTTCACGGCCGGCACCGACCGGGCCAGGTAGCCGAACAGCGCGATCAGGCCGAGCACCAGCGTGTAGGCGGGCAGCAGAGCCGCGTTGCGCCGGATCACGTTGCGCCGCCGGGCGGCATACACCGCGGTGGTCGCGTGCGGGTACATGAACAGGGCCAGCGCGGAGCCGAGGGCCAGGGTGGCGTAGGCCCACTCGCCGGCCGGCAGCACCACCAGGCTGCCGTATGGCTTGCCGGTCTCCGGGTTGACCGTCTTGAGATGCGCGGCCGCCACGGCGAAGACGTGGCCCCAGCCGCCCAGCTTGGCCGGGATGTAGATGATCGCGACGATGACGGTCAGGTAGATGAGCGCGTCCTTGACGAACGCGATCAGGGCTGGCGCGCGCAGCCCGGCCAGGTAGGTGTACCCGGCGACGATGAGGAACGCGATGATCAGCGGCAGGTCCCGGCCCAGAGCGCTGCCGGTGCTGCCGGTGATCCCGACCACGGTCAGCACCGACTCGATGCCGACCAGTTGCAGCGCGATGTACGGCATGGTGGCCAGGATCCCGGTCACGGTGACCGCGAGCATGAGCCCCTGCGAGCCGTACCGGCCGCGGGCGAACTCGGCCGGGGTCACGTAACCGCGGGCCCGGGCCACCGACCACAGCCGGGGGGCGAAGACAAACACGATCGGGAACACCATGATCGTGTAGGACAGCGCGTAGAACCCGGCCGCCCCGGTGGCGTAGACCAGCGCGGGCACGGCGATGAACGTGTAGGCCGTGTACAGGTCCCCGCCGAGCAGGAACCAGCTGATGAACGTGCCGAAGCCGCGGCCGCCCAGCCCCCACTCGTTCAGGTGCATCGGGTCCTCCGCCGGGCGCCACCGGGCCGAGACAAAGCCGATTAACGTGACGATCAGGAACGAGACAACCAGGACGGCGAACGCGACCGAGTCGACGTGGCTCATCGCCGCCCCCCCGGCCGGTGCGCGCTGCCCGCCGGTGGCCTGGACCTCAGCAGCAGGTGACAGAGCCAGCACAGGATGGCCACCACCGGCACCCAGCTGAGCTGATACCAGTAGAAGAACGGGAAGCCGCCCAGTTTCGGCAGGTAGCGCGCGTAGATCGGCACGCACAGCGCGCCGCCGATCGCGACGAGCAGCAGGATCGTTACGGTGCCCCGCAGCACGGGACGCTGGCTTTTGGGCGCGGATCGGCCCATCTGGCCCCCCAGATGTCAAACGCGCGGCCGTCAGCCCCCCGCCCCCCTGCGACCGCCCGCAAAGGTTTGCACCGGTGCGGTGCTCGTCCAATAGTGCCCGTGAAACGCCCCGGAAATAGGGCTTTCCGGAACAGCCGGGCCCAGGACTTGTCAACGTCAGTTCATCGGTATATAACGTTGGTATGAGCGCACGGGCGATGCAAGAGGCGACGTTCCTGATCCTGACCTCGCTAGCCGACGGCAGCCAGCACGGTTACGGGATCATCACCGACGTCGCGGACATCTCCGGCGGCCGGGTCCGGCTGCGCGCGGGGACGCTGTACACAGCCCTGGACCGGCTCCGGGTAGACGGGCTGGTCGAGGTGGACCGGGAAGAGGTAGTGGAGGGCCGGCTGCGCCGCTACTACCAGCTCACCCCGGACGGAACCAAGCTGCTGGCCGCCGAGGCAGCCCAGCTGCACGCCAACGCCACCGTGGCCATGCGGCGGCTGAGCCCCCTGGGGGTGGTCACGTGAACCGCTCAGCAAGCCTGGAGCGCGGGTACCGGCGGCTGCTGGCCGCCTACCCCGCGACGTTCCGGCGGGAGAACGAAGACGAGATTCTTGCCGTGCTGTTGGCCACCGCCGAGCCGGGCCGCCGCCGGCCCGGGCTGGCTGTCTCCGCCGACCTGCTCCGCAGCGCGGCGCTGATGCGGCTGCGCCCCACCGTGCCGCGCTCCGCCCGGACCGTGCGGGCCGCGGTCAAGCTCATCTGCCTGAGCGCGCTGGCCGAAGCGGCCGCGCTCATCAGCCTGGTCGTCACGTACGGCAGCATCAAGGCCGAGGTGCTGAAACTGGCCCCGGCGGACTGGCCCGGGACATCGCTCCACCTGACCGTCGATTTCGTGACCGGTCCCATCATCGTGGCCATGCTGCTGTGGCTGGCCTGGGCCGCTGGCCGGGGGCACGACTGGGCCCGGCTCGTGTTCAGCGCGTTGTTCGGGCTCACCACGCTGGCCGTGCTGTTCGCGCTGGCCCTGGACACGCCCACGGTGGCCCCGGCCGCGTTCACCTGCGCCACCGTGGTCTGGTTCAGCCAGCTGGGCGCGGTGCTGCTCATCTTCAACCCGCGCTCGGCCCGCTACTACGGGCATGAGCCGGCCCAGCGGCAGTCCGCCTGACCCGCCAGCTCACCGGCCGTATCATCCAGGCCCAGACCCGGGACCCGTCCCCGGCCTGGGCCTTGGCTCATGCTGACCGGCCCACGGCCCGGGCGCTGTGCCAGGCTAGCCCCATGGCGAAGCTGACCAGGCCACTGACCATTGGCTCGACTGTGCTCGGCGTGACCGACGTCGCCCGGGCCCGGGAGTTCTGGACGGCCGCGCTGGGCTACGTGCCACGCGACGAGCCGGACGGCACCTGGGCCGTGCTGGTCCCAGCGGACGGCGTGGGCGCCCAGCTGTCCCTGATGCTGAGCGACGCCCCGGCCCAGGACCGGCCGCGGGTGCATCTCGACCTGTACGCCGCCGACCAGGCGGCCGAGGTGCGGCGGCTGACCGGGCTGGGCGCGCGGGAGGTGCTGGACTGGCCCGGCTACTCGGAGGACGCCGATTTCGTGGTGCTCGAGGACCCGGACGGCAACCGGTTCTGCGTGGTGGACAAGAGCGGCTAGCCGGGACCTCACATTCTGCCGGTCCGGGACGTCTGCCAGGTGTTCCCGCGAACCGAGAGGAATCAGATGAGCAGCACGCACACGGTGGCCAGCTCGCCGCTCGGAGACCTGACCCTGGTCGCCACCGACGGCCGCCTGGCCGGCCTGTACTTCCCGCACCACTGGTACCGCCCGGACCCGGCCAGTTTCGGGGACCGGGACGACGCCGGGTTCGGCGACGTCACCCAGCAGCTCGGTGAGTACTTCGCCGGCCAGCGCGAGGACTTCGGCCTTCCGGTCAACCTCCGCGGCGATGGCTTCCAGCAGCTGGTCTGGGCGCTGATCGCCCGCATCCCGTACGGGCAGACGGCCAGCTACGGTGAGCTGGCCCGCGAGCTCGGCGGCGGCGTACTGGCCAAGGACGTCGGCCAGGCGGTCGGCCGCAACCCGCTGTCGGTCATCGTGCCCTGCCACCGGGTCGTCGGCAAGGACGGCCAGCTGACCGGGTACGCCGGCGGGCTGGCCCGGAAGCGGTTCCTGCTCGACCTGGAGCAGCACGCCGGCCAGCTCTGGTGACCGGCAAACCGCCGTTCGAGGCCGTGGTCGCCCAGCACGGCCCGATGGTGCTGCGGGTCTGCCGGGCCGTGCTGGGCCGGGCCGACGCCGACGACGCCTGGTCGGAGACGTTCCTGGCCGCGCTCCGGGCCTACCCGGAGCTGCCCGCGGACGCCAACGTCGAGGCGTGGCTGGTGACCATCGCGCACCGCAAGGCGATCGATGTCACCCGGGCCGCCGCCCGCCGCGCGGTCCCGGTCCCGGATCTGCCCGAGGACACGCCCCGGGCCCACCCCGGCGGGCCCGACCTGGACCTGCGCGCCGCCCTGGCCGCCCTGCCGCGCAAGCAGCGGGAAGCGGTCGCCTACCACTACCTGGCTGGCCTGCCGTACCGCGAGGTCGCCGCGATCACCGGCGGCAGCGCCGACGCCGCCCGCAAGGCCGCGTCCGACGGCATCGCCCGCCTCCGCCTCAGCTATCCCGATGGAGAATTCTGATGAACGCCCCTGCTCACCCGCAGCCATCCGCTGTGCGCGGCGCGCTCGCGGTGACCGGTACGGAGCTTCGTGCCCTGCATGAGCGGCTGGCCGCCCGGGCCGACGCGGCGGGCCTGCTCGACGTGGCCTACCGCACCGTGGACACCCCGGTGGGACCGCTGCTGCTGGCCGCCACCCCGGCCGGGCTGGTCCGGGTGGCCTTCGCCAGCGAGGACCACGACACGGTGCTGGCCACGCTGGCCGCCCAGCTCAGCCCGCGGATCCTGAACGCCCCGCAGCGGCTGGACGACGTGGCCCGCGAGCTCGACGAGTACTTCAGCGGTGCCCGGCACCGCTTCGACCTGCCGCTGGACTTCCAGCTGGCGACCGGGTTCCGCCGGGCCGTGCTGCGCCAGCTGCCCAGCATCGGTTACGGCCAGACGGCCAGCTACGCCGCGGTCGCCGCCGCAGCGGGCCGCCCGCGGGCCGTCCGGGCCGCGGGCACCGCCTGCGCGACCAACCCGCTGCCGGTGGTGGTGCCGTGCCACCGGGTCATCCGGGCCGACGGCTCACCCGGCCGCTACCGCGGCGGCCTGGCCGCCAAGCAGCTGCTGCTGAACCTGGAGGCGGCGTGACGGCCGGCCACCCATGGCGGCAGCGGGCCGGCGCCGCCGACTGGGACCAGATCACCGCGGACCTGGGCGACTACGGCTGCGCGCTCACCCCGCAGCTGCTGACCCCGGACGAGGCGGCCGGGATCGCGGCCCTGTACGGCCGGGACGACTGCTTCCGGGCCACCATCAGCATGGGCCGGCACCGGTTCGGCGAGGGCGAGTACCGCTACTTCCGGCGGCCGTTCCCGGAGCCGGTCGAGCAGCTCCGCCAGGCGCTCTACCCCCGGCTGCTGCCGGTGGCCCGGGACTGGTCCGGCAAGCTGGGCCGGCCCGCGCCGTGGCCGGGCACGCTGGACGAGTGGCTGCGCATGTGCCACGCCGCCGGGCAGGACAAGCCGACCCCGATCCTGCTCCGCTACCAGCAGCACGGCTGGAACGCCCTGCACCGCGACCTGTACGGCGACCTGATCTTCCCGCTGCAGGCCGTGATCAACCTGAGCCGTCCCGGCACCGAACACACTGGTGGTGAGTTCCTCCTGGTCGAGCAGCGGCCACGGGCCCAGTCCCGGGGCACGGCCGTGCTCATCCCGCACGGGCACGGCCTCATCTTCACCACCCGGGACCGGCCGGTCCGGTCGGCGCGGGGTTGGACGGCCGCCCCGGTCCGGCACGGGGTGTCGGTGATCCGGTCCGGCCAGCGGTTCACCCTGGGCCTGGTCATGCACGACGCGGCGTGATCCGCCGCCCCCGCGCGGCCGCGCCGGGCGGCCCGGCACCGGCTGGGCCCGAGTTCAGGCCAGCAGGCGTTCGGCCAGCAGAACCGCGCCGATCACGGTCATCGCCGCGCCGGAGAAGCGGGTCACCGCGGCGGCGGCGCCCGGGCGGGTGCGCAGGATCTTCCGCGCCGAGGAGCCGAGGCCGAGGTAGAACGCGGCGCAGGTGAGCGTGAAGACCAGGCCCAGCAGGCCGAGCTGGGCGGCCAGCGGCCAGCTCCCGCGCGGGGTGGCGAACTGGGGCAGCACGGCCAGGAAGACCAGCAGGCCCTTGGGGTTGAGGCCGCTGACGCCGATACCCCGGACCAGCAGGGCCCGGCTGGTCGTGGCCCGCCGGCTGGCCGCGGTGGCCGGCCGCCCGGCCGCGGCGGCGGGCGGCGCGGGCCGGGCGAACGTCCGGGCGCCGTGCCACATCAGGTACAGGCCGCCGGCCACGGTAAGCGCGGTGAGGATGCCCGGGGTGCGGGCGACCAGGGCGCCGACCCCGGCCGCGACCACGGCCGTGAGCGTGGCGTAGCCGACGGCCAGGCCGGCCACGGCCGCGATCACCGAACCGCCGCGCAGACTGGCGCTGATGGCGAACGCCCAGTCCGGGCCAGGCACCACGATGAGCAGGAAGGCAACCACCCAGAACGCGATGACAGAGCTGGCCGCCATGGAAAGTCCTCCCTCCTGAACCGCTTCTAAGGGGAAAACTATCCGCGATCGGCCGGAATGTGTTGCCAAGTATTGCGGCCATTGTGGGTAGTTGTGGAATAATCTGCGTTGTGGATGCCCTGGACCGAAAAATTCTTGCCGCGCTCCAGGAGGACGGCCGGCTGACCGTCACGGAACTGGCCGCGCAGGTCGGGCTCAGCATCTCGCCCTGCCATCGCCGGCTGCGCGAGCTGGAACGCAGCGGGGCGATCCGCGGCTACCGCGCCGTGGTGGACGCGGATGTGCTGGGCCTGTCGTTCGAGGCGCTGGTGTTCATCACCATGCGGCAGGAGGATCGCGAGACCCTGCTGGGCTTTGAGGCCGGGGTGGCCGGCATCCCGCAGGTGGTCCAGGCGCAGCGGCTGTTCGGTGACCCGGACTACCTGCTCCGCATCGTGACCACCGACCTGGCCGCCTACCAGCGCCTGCAGGACGAGCAGCTGTCCGCGCTGCCCGGGATGCAGCGGATGACCTCCACGCTGGTCATGAAGCGGATCGTGCAGGACCGCTCGCTGCCCGCTTAGCCAGGCCCGGCCGCCGCCAGCCGAGGTCCCTGATCATCGTGTCGGACTGCGCGCCCGGGGAGCCCACGATCCAGTAGCCCTCGGACCGGTACCGCTGCTGGGCGTGGTTCTCCCGCTCCACGCTCAGGCTGATCGCCGTGCGGCCACGGGTCCGGCCGGCCGGATGGTCCACGGCGCGCCGGTCAACTGCCTGTCCGCGGGCTCAGTATCTGCTCGCGGAGGATGTCCGCGTGGCCGCAATGCTGGGCGAATTCGCGCAGCGCGTGCAGATAGACCCAGCGCAACGGCAGCGGCCCCAGCCGGTGACCGCGCAGCACGTCATCCAGGCGCAGGCTGGCCGTGGCCCGGCGGGACGCCTGGCACGCCTGGTCGTGGCCGCGGCGGACGGATTCGATGCTGTCCCGCGGGGTGAGGATGAACGCGTCGGCGGCGCTCGGCGGCAGGCCCATGTCCTGGCGCGGGCGCCAGGTGACCGCCTCGCCGAACCACACCTGCTCGGCGTAGCTGGCGTGCCTGACCAGGCCGAGCAGTGTGGTCTGGGAGCGGACCAGGCGGCGGCGGGCCTGCTCCTCGGTCAGGCCGTCGAGGCACCCGCGCAGCGCGGCCCGGTGCTCGTCGAGGAACGTCTCGAACTGGACCTTGAGCGGTTCCCCGGTCACCTCGAACGACGTTCGCCGGGATGGAGTAGCCACCACGGGAGTATCACACGCGACCGCCTTCGGTGCTTACCAGCTTTTTGTTTCGGTTAGCGGAGATTTGACCTGAACTGGACGCCCAATGTGGCGAACCATTGCGTGTTTCGCTTCCTGAGGCGGGTGTGGCTCAGTATTATTACCGCTGCTTTGCCTCTGGCTAGCACCCTCGTTGCCACGTGTTACTGCTGCGCCGACCCCGAAAAAGGTGCCAGGTTGACCGCGTGCGATACGCCAGGCCGGACGCGGCCGGACGCCCCGCCGGGGCCGGACGCCTGCCCGGGGCCGGCCCCGAGCGGCTCCCGGCCGCGCATTTACCTGCACATCGGCGAGCCGAAGACGGGCACGTCGTTCCTGCAGCGCGCGCTGTGGGGCAACCGGGACTGGCTGGCGGCCCAGGGCGTGACGCTGCCCGGCTACAGCCACCGCGACCACAACCGGGCCAGCCGGGATCTCCGGGAGGCGCCGCGGGAGGCCTCCGACCCGTCCGACCCGTGGGCCGGCGAATGGGACGTGCTGACCGGCCAGGCGCTGCGCGCCCCGGGCGTAGCTGTGATCTCGGACGAGATCCTGGCTGCCTGCCACCCCGGGCAGGCCGACCGCGCCGTCCGGTCCCTGCTGCCCGCCGACGTGCACGTCATCCTGACCGTCCGGGACTTCGCGACCGTGCTGCCCGCCGAATGGCAGGAACGGGTCAAGTGCCGCGGCACCGCGCCCTGGGCGGAGTGGCTGGACGAGGTGGCCGGCGCCACGCCCGCCGGCGACCGGCGCAAGCGATCGTGGTTCTGGGCCGTACACGACACGCTGGCCATTCTCGGCATGTGGTCGCAGCACATCCCGCCCGACCACGTGCACGTGATCACCCTGCCGCCGGGCGGCCCGGCGGGTGTGCTCTGGGCCCGGTTCGCGTCCGTGCTGGGCATCGATCCCGGGCCGGCCGACCTGGCCGGAACGCACCTGAACCCGTCGCTGGGGCCGGCCGAAGCCGAGTTTCTCCGCCAGGTGAACCAGGCCCTGCCAGCGGACGTGCCGGACTGGTTCTACACCCGGGACATCAAGCGGATCCTGGCCCTGGATCTGCTCCGCGCCCGGCCGGCCCAGGCCCAGCTGGCCTTGCCGCCCGGCCGGGCCGGGTGGGCCCGGGAACAGTCGGGGATCCTGGTCGAGGGGCTGCGCGACGCCAAGTACCACATCGTGGGTGATCTCGGCGAACTCGTTCCGCAGCCGGACCGGCTGGCCGAGGGCTACGGCGGCCCCACCGACCAGGCCGCCGGGCACCTGGTGGACGCCGCCGTGCAGGCCACCGCGGCGCTGCTGCATCACATGTACCTGGAGCGGGCCGGCTCAGCCGGCCGGCCTCCGCAGCCCCCGGCCGGGCTGCGCCAGCTGCCCAGCCGGTGGGAGTGGACGTTGCTGAACGGTGCCTGGACCAAGCGGGTGCTCCGGCGGGCCAGTCACCGCCCGGCGGTCCGGTGGGTGCGCGTGCTGATCTGGCGTGTGCTCATGCGTCCCGCCGCCCATCAGCGCTGACCGGCCGCGGCGGGCCCGCGCTGGCCCGCCGCGCTGCGCCGTCACTGGGACAACCACCCCGGCCAGGCCACGGGGCTGCTGCTGCCTCCTGTTCTGCCCCGGCCGGAGTCTGGTCTCCGCCAGCTCCCCATCGCCGCCGGGGCCCGGGGGCGGGCCGTTGGTCTAGCTGGAGCGGGGCCCTTGGACCCTGCCGCCGGCTGGGCTGGGCTGGTTTGGTGGAGCGCCGGGTGTGTGCCGATGCTGCTGCTGGCCTGGTTACCGCCTGCCGGTGGGGCAGGGCAGGAGAGGAGACCCCTATGTGGGCACCGCGGGTGATGGACCTGGACCGGATCCGGCAGGTCCCAGGGCTGGAGCAGCTGGAGAACCGGGCCTGTACGACGGTCAGCCAGCACGTTCACCCGAGCCTGACCCATCTCTCCCAGGTGATGGAACCGGCCATCGAGCAGGTGTCCGAGCGGGTGTACAGCGCGGTGGGGTTCGACGTGGCCAACGCCACGTTCGTGGTGGGCCACGACGGCCTGGTGGTCATCGATGCCATGCTGTCGATCGAGAACATGGCCGCTGCGCTGCGGGCGTTCCGCGAGATCAGCGAGTACCCGGTCAAGGGCGTGGTCTACACCCACAGCCATGGTGACCACTGGGGCGGATCGCCGGCCCTGGTCACACCGGAGCAGGCATCCTCTGCTGAGGTGCCGGTCATCGCCCAGCGCCAGCTGATGGCGGAGATCGCCCGGATCAACGGCTTCAACGCGCCGGTGATGGCGGCCCGGTCGGCCTACCAGTTCGGCCTGTATCTCGATTGCTCGCCGGAGGGCCGGGTCAACGTGGGCGCCGGCCCGTTCCTCGACCAGCGGCAGACGGTGGGGCTGGTGCCGCCCAACACCCTGGTCGATGACCGGCTGGAGATCGAGCTGGCCGGGATCCGGATGGAAATCGTCTGGGTGCCGAGCGAGGCGCCGGATGAGATCGCGGTGTGGCTGCCCGGACTCGGCGTGCTGCAGAGCGCCGAGTGCGTCCAGGGTGAGTGCTACCCCAACCTGTACACGCTGCGCGGCGATGTGCCCCGCCCGGCGGCTCAGTGGGTCCGCTCCCTCGACGTGCTGCGCACGTTCCCCGCCGAGGCGCTGGCCAAGTCGCACGGCCGGAGCGTGGTGGGCGCGGGCGCGTCCCGCGATCACCTGCGCAACTACCGGGATGTCATCGCCTGGACGCACGACCAGACAGTGCGGCGGATGAACCAGGGGTACGTCCCGGACCAGATCGTCGAACGCCTCGCGATGCCGCCGCACCTGCGCGGGTACGAGACGACCGGCATCGAGGGATACGGCTCGGTGCCGCAGGGCTCCCGGATGATCTACGCCTGGTATCTGGGGTTCAGCCAGGGCGAGGTGACCGATTTCGACCCCGCTCCCTATCACGCGCGCCAGCAGGGCTACGTCGCGGCCATGGGCGGCCCGGACCGCGTCCTGGAACTGGCCCAGCAGGCCATCGATCGCGGGGACAACCGCTGGGCCATCGAGATTCTGGGCTACCTGGTGCGCAGCCAGCCCGGGCATAGTGCAGCGCGCAAACTCGACGCCGAAGCACACCGCCGGGAAGGCCTGACCAAGCACAACGCCACCTGGCGCAACTGGTACCTGACCGCCGCCGCGGAACTGGAGGGCCAGGTGCCGGCCGCCGTGGCGACCTCCTTCGCCGACATCCTGGCCGCCCAGCCGGTCGCCGCCATCATCGCCGCCCTGCCCGTCCGGCTGCGGGCCGAACTCACCTGGTACGTCGAGCAGCGGCTGGTGCTCGACATCGCCGGGCACGAGCCAGGTACGTTCACCCTGCACCTGCGGCGCGGCGTGCTCGAAGTGCTCGACGGCGCAGCCAGCGACGCCGATGCGACCATCCGGTTCGCGGACAAGGCCGCCCTCGTCGCCTACCTCACCGGCACGGCCGTGGATCAGCTCGTGGCCAGCTCCCGGGCCGAACTCGACGGCGACCGGGAAGCCGTGGCCCAGTTCGGCAGCTACCTGGACCCGCCGCCGGACGCCAGCCGCATCATGGTGACGCTGCACGGCCCAGCCCAGTGAGCACGCACAGATCGTGGCGGGCCGTGACCCGCGGCCCACGGCCTGCGGCCTGGGCGCCGCGCACGCCGGTCTGCGGCGGGGGGTTCAGGTTGCGAGCAGGCGAAGGCCGAGCTCTGCTGCATCGAGATCGACGAGCTCGCGGTTGCGTTCGGCCCACCGGCGTGAGACAAGGTCCGCACGGAGGCTGCGCACGGCCCGCTGCTCGGGCTCCGGCCCGACTCTGGCCCACACCGATACCCCGCGCCGGACATGATCGTCCAGGTATGCCTCGGGCCGGCGCCAGTGGGTCTCGAAGAAGCCGTCGGCGCAGTCCCACGGAATGAGCACCGGCTCGATCCGGGCGCCGATCGCGCGGGCCTGCTCGGCCAGCGACGGCCGGCCGGCGCTGAACTCAGCCACCTCAGGCAGGTAGTCGCGGGTAAGCCAGAACCGGCGACGCCATCCGCTGTCACTGCTGTCGTGCGTGAAGATCACCACGCGGCGGGCCACCCGCCGCATCTCGCGCAGGCCGGCGATCGGGTCCGGCCAGTGATGAACGGTGGAAAAAGCCATCGCGGCGTCGAAGGACTGGTCCTGGAACGGAAGGCTCTCCGCCACGGCCGCCACGCACGGCGCCGCACCCGCGGGACGCTGGGCACGCATGAGCGCCGACGGTTCCACCGCGGTTACGTCACGGCCGGCGGGCTCGTAGGAGCCGGTGCCAGCCCAACATTCAATACCGTCCGCGCATCGCCCAGCGCAGCCCAGATCCTGGCCGCGATCCGCGGCTCGGTGCGCCTCGTCACGGTGTAGCTGGCCCCGATGGTGTCATACAAGTGTGCGCTGGGCATATCGTGCCTCCCTGGCGGCACCAGCCCCGCCGCGCACGTGGCCTGGCGTCGCTGCCCTGGATACCTGGTCCTTGCGCGCCATTTCACCACATTGACCGGCTGACGTTCCGGAGGCCGGGCCATTAATGGCACCGCGACCGCCCTGATCACCGCTGCCTGGTGCGGCCGTTATCTTTTCACCTCGTGGGTGGTGCCGCCCGAGTCGCGCTCATTGGCGTTGAGCGGGCTGATACTGGTGCTACGACTGAGACGGAGTCCCTGATTGCCGAGGTCCGCCAATTGCGCGCCGACGTCGCCCGGCTGCACGCCGCGCACACGCCGGTGCACATCCGGCGTGGCTGGATGAACCTGCTCTTCAAAGACCTGTCCACCAACCCGTACACCCAGTACAAGGTCCACACGTGGGGCGCGATCTACTGGCTGATCAATTTCCCGCTCATCTGCTGCCTGTTCTTCTTTACGCCCACGCTGTGGCTCAAGCTCGGCATCTTCATCACGCTGATCTACTCGATCTACGCCAACCTGGCGACCGACTACGGCGCCATGTCAGCGGCCGAGGCAGCGTTCGGGGCACCACAGCCGCCGCCGATCCCGCTGGAGCCGCCGCCGCCGCTGCCGCCGGCATGAGGTAACGCGAGCCTCCGGGCGCTGCCGGCCACCCGCGGGTGCGACCGTCCCGCCCAGCCGGCCCATTGCGGCGGCCTCTTGACGGTCACCTATCAAAGTGATATCACATTGATAGGTGACCGGAGTGGCCGGGCACCGAAGGCCTCAAGGAGGCATCCCATGTATGCACAGACCGACAACGCGCCTCCCTCGTCGTGGTCGCCCACCGCCAGGCCGACGCGCGCCACCCTGCGGACCCGCCCGCGCGTCCAGCGTGCCTGCATCCGGTCGTGGGATTACATCCGGCCCATCCGGGTCACCATCCTGGCCATCCGGCTGCTGGTCGTGCTGTGGCTGGTCTTCCTCAGTGCGGCACTGATGTCGGCTGGCCACGCCTGGGCCTGGATTCTGCTGCCGGCCGCCGTGGCCGTGCTTGCGTTCAGCATCTGGGTGTTCTCCACCGCCGCAAAGGGGATGGCCCGCAGTTGAGGTATGCGCGGCGGCCAGCGGACACTGCGATCACGAACGCGATTGACGCACACATCACAAACGAGCCGGGCGGCCGGGACGAGAACGGCGGCCAGGCGGGCGCGCTGGTCCCGGTGGGCTAATTTGCACGGGAGACCGAATACCGCCCGGAAACGATCAGGGCCCAGACCCAGGATTCCCAGCCTGGCCTGGGCCTTCGTGCGTGGACCGAGTGACCGGGCCGGATGACGGCGTGATATGCCGGGAAGTGTGCCCTAACTGCCGCTCCATCGGGCACATCAGGTTTTCCTGCGGCAGGCTGCTTGTCGCCGATGGCGCGCAGGACCAGAACAACTATGACGATGAGCCCAGCCAGGATAGTTGCTGGAGCTCGATCCTGGCCATTAGTGCAAGTCGGAGGCTTACCCACAGACGCATGAGGAGGCGCGTCGTCAAGTTCGTTCTCAGGCAAAGATCTGTTCCGATTCTTCTTCTACTGGCCGGCATGGCCGCCGTAGTCTCAGCCGTCGCCGTGGGTTCGGTGACGTGGAAGGCTGTCTGGATCGGCGTCGCCAGCAGTTGCATCACCGGCGGCCTGGTGGACGGCAGCGCGCTGCTCGAAGTACGGCGGCGCGATAGGGCTGACGTTCTGCCGGGTGCGCCTGCGCCGTAGCCCCGGTGGCACGAACTCGATGATCTTCCTCCTGCGGAATTCGCGTTTCCCGGGCCGCCGCGAGCCCGCCTGGTCGCGGCGATCTTGCCCAGCGCGAGCCCGCCTGGTCGCGGCGATCTTGCCCAGCGCGAAGACATCGCCCTCTGGACTGGTGCTGGGTACGAGCGCCAGAACGAGCCGCTGCCCAAGGCCGGCCAGTTGTCCGGGGTCGTGGATTCCGTGGCGCAATGGCGGGCCGGACATGAAGAGTTCTGGCCCAGCGCCGGGGTCCGCGTGAAGGGAGGCGATCCTGACTTCACAATGGACGATGACACATTGGTGCTGGCCAGCGCTTCCGGCTGGTAGATGTCGTCGACGCTCGATGGCCTGCTGCTCTACCGGGTCGTCGGGCGCCGCGGGCACGGCTTCCTAATCGACGCCCTGGACGGCGATCGCGCGAAAGCGGGCGGCGCCCTCACGCAGCTTCTTGGCCTCCTGGTAGATCTCTGACTCGTACCAGCGCTTCGCGGCCTCCAGGTCTTCAAATTCGAGCATCACGAGGCGAGACGGCTGCCAGTCGCCCTCAAGGACGGCGAACTCGCCACCGCGGACGAGAAAGCGGCCACCGCCAGCTGCGATTGCAGCTGGAGACGCGGCCTTGTACTGCTCGTACTGCGCCGGGTCGGTGATGTCGGTTTCGACTATTACGTATGCAGGCATGCCGGGACGGTACCCCTGCGGGCAGCCTGGAAGCACGTACCCAGAGCGGGTAACGAGAATCGAACTCGCACTATCAGCCTGGGAATGATCGCAGCGATGGCCTGCACCCAGCGCAGCCACGGCCTCTCCCCACCGCTGGCTGCCGGTCTGCCCTGGTCCCGCGTCATGGGGAGGGCATCTGAATCCGACGTAGGCGAGCCCGGCTAACGACGCCCGGCTGGGTCTGCCGGGTAAAGGACCCTGGACCGAAGCGGCCCCACGCCACGAAGGCGGCCATGGCGAGATAGACCAGGTCGGCGGCGATCGTTGCCCTCTCGCCACGGCGGAGGCGCGTGATCACCGCGCCAACAAACAGCAACACGGCACCGGTAGCGGCCAGCGGCACCAGAACCGGCGCGATACCGAGCGCAGCGGGGACGATCAGGCCGACCGCAGCCAGAAACTCAAGGGCCCCGATGGTCTTGAGGGCACCTGGGCTGAAGTCTTCAACCCATCTCGAGGCGGCGCCGCCCATGCCGGCCAACTTTTCCTTGGGCACGAACAGCTTAGTGCTGCTGCTAACGAGGAAGACAACGGCCAGGATTCCGGCAACGATCCACAGAGCGAGGTTTAGCTTGCGCTTCATGAGGATCTCCTTGAAGGGTATCGGCACCAATCGGGTACCCGATGCCCTTCCCACGGACGGCTCCCCGTACGCGCACGCCAGCACCGAACGCGACCGGCTGATCGCCGCTGGTACCAGTAGGCAAGCCGATGCCGAACGGGGCCGATCCAAGAGCCGATCAGGCACACAGCGGGCAGGCAAGGGGAAGCAGACCCCAGGACGGGAGGTTGTCCCGAGTTCCGTTGAACTTCGGTGGCGGTCCCCGTGATCATTAGGCTGCCTTCTGGTTCTCAGTCTGACTTGCGGTACTGACGTTTTCGGTGAATGACGCGTCGAGCGCGGCGCGAAG
>Ga0335078_10000129_pt1 | contig 126378 bp, 105 predicted proteins | sample Lox_Sample_32_FD_206711 | JGI IMG/M metagenome (GOLD analysis project Ga0335078, IMG submission 206711) | Soil microbial communities from Loxahatchee National Wildlife Refuge, Florida, United States - Lox_Sample_3.2 | ecosystem: Environmental > Terrestrial > Soil > Wetlands | place: USA... | reverse complement strand
CTCCCCCACCAGCGCGTGGATCTCTCCCCGCCTCACCTGGAACGTCACCTTCTCGAGCGCTCGCACCCCAGGAAACTCCTTCGTGATGCCCCGCATCTCCAGGATGAACTCGCTCATGTCGCTCTCCGCGCCCGCTCCCGTGCACTCGGAGCGAAAATGAGAGGGAGACGCCTGTTCTGAGAGGTGACGCCAAGGCGAGGAGCGATTCGGGGCCGAGCGCCCCGCCTGCCATCGCCCTGCAGGGGGCCGCTCGCGCTCTGGGCGCTCGAAAGGAACCGAGCGCGGCGCGCGCCGCTCAAGGAACGTGAGCCTGTCGCTCCCGGCCACTTGAAGCGCATCGATGGGCCCGCGAACGAAGGAAAGAAGCCGTCAGGCGACGGGTCGAGGTTAGCACGCGAAGAGCAGGCTCGAAGGGCTGACGTGAAGGCGACAAAAGGGGCTCTTCGATCGAGCCGGTCGAGGGACCCTCGCCCCCAAGATGGGAGGTGCGACGCGCTGCAGCCACCGCGTCATGGAGAGTCTGCGAAGTGGGCCCGGCCGCGACGAGGCCAGGCTTCAAAGCGCGGGTCCCGCCGCTTTAACCGCCCGTTTGCGGTAGGTTCGCCTCGATGCGGGCGGCCTCGTCGGGATCGAGGCGCCGGATGACGTCGAGCTCCATCTCCCAGTCGCGGCTCGCCTTGTCGTAGTGATCGAAGTCGCCCTTGATGTGGATGAAGGCGATCCGGCACCCGTCGCCGTCGCTCATGCCGTCGAGGTGGTAGCGCTCGAAGTACTGGTTCCACTCGGTATCCAGGAACTGCCGGCTGGACGCGTCTTTCTCGGGCTTCAAGAGCCCGATCTTCTCGAGTGGACCGTTCTCACCCTGCCCGGGGGCGGTCTCGTGGGCCGGCGAGAAGATGCGCTGGACGGCGTTGAGGTTCTCCTGGCCGACCGCGGCGGCGTCGGTGCCCACGAGCCGGAAGCCGGCCGCCGCGAGGACGAGGCGCGCTTGCTGCCAGACCTCGTCGAGGGGCTTTTCGAAGCGGTAGTCCTTGAGCTGCTTCTCGAGCTCGACCGTCCGTGCGTGCTGCGCCCGCACCGATGCGCAGCCGGCGGTGGCGGCGAGAAGTCCGAGGGCGAGCCACGCAGCGTGTCGGGTCATCCAGGCTCCTCTAAGCGAGAGCCGGAGTATAGCCGAAAGAGGGGTGAGGTGAGGGGCCGGCCGCGGTCCCGCTCGGCCGGCGCGGGAGAAAAAGCGCCACCCCGCATCTCGCGTAGCGGAGAAAAGGAAGAAGCCGGGAGGGAGCCTCCCGGCTTCGCACGTCACACGACCGTGAAGGACGAGCCTAGAACCAAATCTCGTACTGCCCGCCGAAGGACAGGCCGTTCGTGTCGGTGCCGAACGCGCCCTGCCCGAGCGAGAACTGGTCGCCACGGCCCGCGATGCCGGCCGCCATGGCATTGTTGGCAGCGGTGTTCCAGCTCGCGTAGGTCACGAAGAAGCGGAGCTCGGGACGGGTGTAGTGGTCCCGGGCACCAAGCGTGAAGGTGGGCATGAACGACAGCTTGAGGAGGTAGGGCGTCCCTGCTGCGGAGGGGGCGTCCTTCCACGACACAGTCTGGTAGTTCGCGTCGATGGCGAACTTGAACTGGTCGCTGAAGTGGTAGGCGGGCAGGACGTCGACCGAGAAGACCGACGCGCCGTCGGCGCCGACCGCGTTGTTCGTGCCGAAGCTCTTGTTCTGGTAGACCGCCGCGAGGCCGCCGGTGACGTTGGGCAGGAAGGCGTAGGTCAGGTTCTCGATGATGCGCCACTCCTTCCAGCTCGTCGTCGGGCCGGTGGTGCCGTTGCTGATGGCGCTCGCGTTACCGAACTGGAAGAGGAGGTTGTTGCCGCCGCCGAGGAACTTGTCCTGGTTGTGCTTCACGGTCACCATGAAGCCGGTGTCGAGGCTGGGCTGGACCGTCCCGGGCGTGGGGTTGTGATCCACCGGGATGTCGGCCTGCAGGCCGAGCTCGATGGAGCCGTTCGGGTTCACGGGGATGCCCCAGGCGCGGCCTTCGGCGCGCAGGTAGGTGCCGAAGGGGGAGCCGCCCAGGAAGTTAGACGAGTCAACGCGGCCCACCGTGAAGGCGAGGTAACCGGCGCCGAAGTTGATCTTGTCGATACCGACTGCGTCGTTGCCCTGGAAGGGGTTCCAGAAGAACCAGTCGTAGTCGTTGATGTTCTCGCGGTAGAAATACCGCGTGCCGGCCCACAGGGCGATGTCGCCCCAGTCATGGAAGGTGAGCGAACCCCAGTTCTGCTGCACGTAGAGGTTGCCGTTCCCGGCGTTCCCAGTGGCGACGCCGGTGATGGTCTCCTGGTACAGGGCGGGCATGATCTCCCACCGCCAGGTCACGCTGCCGACGGTCTGCTGCTCGGCGAGAGCGAACTCGAAGTAGTGATCGCACTCGTTGCCGAAGCGCTGCTTGAAGTCGGTCCCGGGCAGCGCGAAGCAGGCCTGGCCGCCGCCCTTGCTGTTGAAGCCAGCCGTTTCACGGAAGTAGCCGTGGAAGTCGAACCCGTCCTTCTTGTTCCACGGATCGACCTCTCCGCCCACCAACACGTCCGGGTTCGCAAACGCGCGGGTCGCCGTAAAGACCATCGCGATCGCGAACATTGCTTGCTTGAGTTTCATGTTCTCTCTCTCCTGCGAGGTTTCCGTCGATACGACCGCAGTCTTGACGATGGGGCACCTAAGCCTTTGGCCCACCGTCCTCCCTTCCTCCGTACCAACTTCCCAGCGTCGCTACGCCTGGCGCTGCCATCGGGGGTAGGCTTTCGTATGCCAGCATTTTGTACGTCTCGTCCACTTCAGAATTGTCGCCGCCGCGCTTTTTGCCCGCTATCGCATTTGGCGCGCAATTCGCAAACGATTTCCGCAAGGGCCACGGAATGAGCGTTTCCCCGCGAATTCATTGACTTTGCGGCCTATGCTGGACTTTTCCTGTCCAAAAAGTTGACAAACACGTGGTATCGCGTGACCCCCATTCGGATGTTCGAGCGAGCCCCAGTTTCCGTGGAGTGCGCGCGAGCCGCGCGCCGATGAGTGCGGGGACGCAGACCCCAAAAGCGCCTCCTTTCACGAGGATGAAGGCCCGGAGTCCTTCGCGAAGCGTCGATGGGGCGCGGCGGTGCGAGGGGAGCGCCTCGGCTCGAAACCCTGGAGAAGGTTCTTCCCTTTCGGGGGGATGGCTTGTCGATGAGCCGAGGAGGGCGCCTGCGCGAGGGAACCTCAAACGCGCGAGAGCTTCCGGGGCGGGACCCGGGAGATTCCCGAGGCGGAGCGCGGGAGTGAGGGAGGTCCGGGGCGTTTCACCTCCCGGCCGAGCTAATCCTTCTTTCCGCCCTCGATGACCTGGAAACGCGGCTTCTTGCGGGGCGGTGGGGAAAGCTTGCCGGCCATGACGGCGGCCCAGGGCAGGGCGCACTCAAAGCGGCGGCCGCGGAAGGTGAGCGCACAATGGAGGCCCCACTCGTCCATGAGCAGCTCAGGTGTGTCGCGGCCGACGACGAGGTTCAGCCGCACGAGTTCCTCCTCGGAGAGGTACTCGGGGAGTCTCACCCCACTCGTCGAAGGATTCACGATGACCGATTCGACCGCCTCGGCGGCCCGGCAGGCGGCCAGCATCTCCGGGTAGCGGCGCTGGAGGGCGAAGAGGTGCAGGGCGCCCTCCGACCAGGCCGGGCAGCCCGGCAGGCAGGCTTCCTCGGGCGGATGCTGGTGGGAAGCGTCCACGCGGTCCCTTTCTTTACTACAAGGAGCCTGCCAAAGTAATGCGCCGGTGGTGCTAAGGACCGTCGGGGACCCTCGAGCCCGGGGAGGCGAATGGCCGCGGGCCCGCGCTTCCTCCGAGGTTTCGGGCGAGTGGCGGAACTGGCAGACGCGCCGGACTTAGGATCCGGTGCCGCAAGGCGTGAGGGTTCGAATCCCTCCCCGCCCATTTTCCTTGACCCTGCGCGGCGCGGAACGTACCTACCCAGCGCCCGCATTCACCCTTTTTCATAGAGAAGGCCCGCCTCCCATGAAGATCGAGGTCGAAGCGATCTCCCCCGTCGAGAAGAAGGTCACCGTCGAGGTCGATCCCGAGCGCGTGGCGCGCGAGGTCGACCGCGCCTACCTCGATCTCGGTCGACGCGTGAAGCTGCGCGGGTTTCGCGCGGGCAAGGTGCCGCGCAGCGTCCTCGAGCGCCACTTCAGGGACGAGGTCGAGCGCGACGTGGTCCAGAAGCTCGTCAGCGCCGGCTACGGCGACGCGGTCCGCGAGCAGGACATCGAGGCGGTCGCCCCGCCCCACGTCGACCTCGGCGAGGGGGCGCTCAAGGTGAAGGAACCCTTCCGCTTCACGGCCCGGGTCGAGGTGAAGCCGAAGCTCGCGCCGAGGGACTACCGCGGCCTCGTCGCCACCCGGCCCTCGGCCGAGGTGACCGACGCCATGCTGGCCGAGGAGCTCAGCCGCCTCCAGGAGGGGCTCTCCCAGCTCGTGCCGGTCGAGGGCCGCTTCGACGCCCAGGAAGGCGACTACGCCGTCATCGACCACGAAGGGACGGTGGCGGGCGAGCCCTTCCCGGGCGGCAAGGCCGAGGGTGTGACGGTGCGGGTCGCGCCGGGGGAGTTCGTGGACGGCTTCATCTCCGCCCTCGCGGGCCGGCGACTCGGCGAGCGCTTCGAGACCGAGGTGACCTTCCCGGCGGGTTACCGGGTGGAGGCGCTGCGCGGCAAGGTGGCTCACCTCGCCATCACGGTGAAGGCCCTCAAGTCGCGCCAGGTCCCGCCGCTCGACGACGAACTCGCGAAGGACGTGGGCCTCGAGGGGATCGACACCCTCGAGAAGCTGCGCGCCCGCATGCGGGAGGACCTCGCCAAGCGGGAACAGCGCCGCGCCGAGGCGGAGACGAAGGAGTCCCTGCTCAAGGCCGCGCTCCAAAAGAACGAGTTCGAGGTCCCCCCCGCCCTCATCGAGCGCGCCATCGATTCGATGGTAGAGGGGGCGGCGGAGCGCTTCGGCCGCCAGGGCCTCGACATCCGCAAGATGGGCCTCGACCTCCCTCGGCTGCGGGCGAACCTGCGCGAGCAGGCGCTCTTCCGGGTGAAGAGCACGCTCATCCTCGAGGCCATTGCCGACCAGGAGAAGATCGAGGTGAGCGAGGAGGAGGTGCAGGCCGAGATCGCGCGCACCGCCTCCGAGCTCAAGCTGCCGCTCTCGCGGGTCCAGCACGAGTTGCGCGGCGGCGAGCCGCGGGCCGCACTAAGAAGCCGGTTGAGGGAGGAAAAGGCGCTTGCCTTCCTTTCCTCCGAAGCTAAGCTCAACTGACCGGCAGGGCCGGCCTTTAAGACGGGAACCCTCGAAAATGCCTTACGTTCCGATGCCGTTCGTGGTGGAGCAGACACACCGCGGCGAGCGTAGCTACGACATCTACTCGCGGCTCCTCAAGGACCGCATCGTCTTTCTCGGCACGCCCATCGATGACGACGTCGCGAACGTCATCATCGCCCAGCTCCTCTTCCTGGAATCCGAGGACCCCGACAAGGATATCTCTCTCTACATCAACAGCCCGGGTGGGTCGGTGACGGCAGGCCTCGCCATCTACGACACCATGCAGTACGTGAAGCCGCAGGTGTCGACCATCTGCCTCGGGCAGGCGGCGTCCATGGGGGCCTTCCTCCTCGCCGGCGGGGCGAAGGGCAAGCGGTTTGCCGTGCCCAACGCCCGCATCATGATCCATCAGCTCTCAGGTGGGTTTTCGGGGCAGGGTACCGACATCGAGATCCACGCGCGCGAGGCCTTGCGCCTGAAGCAGCGCCTGAACGAGATCCTCGCCCGCCACACCGGACAGCCGATCGAGCGCATCGACAAGGACACCGACCGCGACTACTTCATGGGCCCGGGAGAAGCCAAGGAATACGGGCTCCTGGACGAGGTCATCGTCCATCGGCACCGCCCGCAGGCGGCACCCGACAAGAAGCCTTAGTAGAATGGTGGGCGGGGCCGATAAGGCGTGTGGGACGCCCTTGGGAGGCCGTCTTGGAGAAGCGAGAAACCCTCTGCTGCAGCTTCTGCGGGAAATCGCAGAAAGAGGTGAAGAAGCTCATCGCCGGCCCCACCGTGTACATCTGCGACGAGTGCATCGGCCTTTGCAATGACATCATCGCAGAGGAGATCGCCGGCGAAGAGAAGCGCGATCCCAAGGTGCGCATCCCGCGGCCCTCGGAGATCAAGAACATCCTCGACGAGTACGTCATCGGCCAGGAGCGGGCCAAGAAGACGCTGGCGGTGGCCGTCCACAACCACTACAAGCGCATCGAGACCCGCATCAGCGTCGACGACGTCGAGCTGCAGAAGTCGAACATCCTCTTGCTCGGTCCCACCGGCTCGGGCAAGACCCTCCTCGCCCAGACGCTCGCCAAGATCCTGAACGTCCCCTTCACCATCGCCGACGCCACCTGCCTCACCGAGGCGGGCTACGTGGGCGAGGACGTCGAGAACATCATCGTGAACCTCCTGCAGGCGGCCGACCACGACATCGAGCGCGCCCAGAAGGGCATCGTCTACATCGACGAGATCGACAAGATCGCCCGCAAGAGCGAGAACCCCTCCATCACCCGCGACGTCTCGGGCGAGGGGGTGCAGCAGGCGCTCCTCAAGATCATCGAGGGCACCGTCGCGAACGTGCCGCCCAAGGGAGGGCGCAAGCACCCGCAGCAGGAGTTCTTGCAGGTCGACACCACCAACATCCTCTTCATCTGCGGCGGCGCCTTCTGCGGCCTCGAGCAGATCATCGAACGGCGCATCGGCGGAAAGAGCCTGGGATTCGGCTCGGACGTGAAGAGCAAGACCGAGAAGAACATCGGCGAGCTCCTCGCCCTCGTCGAGCCCGACGACCTGCTCCGCTTCGGCATGATCCCCGAGTTCGTGGGGCGCCTGCCGGTGGTGACGAGCCTCGAGGAGCTCGACCAGCCCGCCCTCATCGAGATCCTGACGAAGCCGCGCAACGCGCTCGTGAAGCAGTACAAGAAGCTGCTCGAGATGGACGGGGTTCAGCTCAAGTTCACCGACGGGGCCCTCGAGGCGATCGCCCGGGCCGCGCTCAAGAACCGGGCCGGCGCCCGCGGGCTCAGGGCCATCCTCGAGAACGCCATGCTCGACATCATGTACGACGTGCCGAGCAAGCGTAACGTGCGCGAGATCGTCATCTCGGAGGACGTCATCGACAAGAACGAGGCCCCCCTCGTCGTCCTGCAGAAAGAGGCCGAGAGCGCCTGAGGTAAGGCCTCCTTCCGTCCGCGCCCTCGAGAGCGCGGGGGTTCCTAGCGCGGACGAGGCGCTCCTTCGCGAGGGCACGCCTGCGGCCAGGAGACCCCTTCGGGAGTCGCTCGCTCACCGGGGGAGCAGGCGGCCGTCCCTGCCGACGGCTTTGACGGGAGGGCCTCACCCGAACAAGAAACCCGGTCGAGGTTTCGCTTGGGGTAGTTTCGACCGCGTGAAAAGAGGAGCGACGGGCCGATGTCCATGTTCTTCCGAAACGAGGACGGCAAGCGCGATGGGGACAAGAAGGTGACGACCCTCCCGCTCTTGCCGCTGCGCGACATCATCGTCTTCCCGCACATGGTGGTACCGCTCTTCGTCGGGCGCGAGAAATCCATCCACGCGCTCGAGGAGGCGATGAACGCCGACAAGGCCATTCTCTTGTGCGCCCAGAAGAAGGCCAAGACGAACGAGCCCACCGCCGAGGACATCTTCGGCGTCGGCACCATCGGCAGCCTCATCCAGCTGCTCCGCCTGCCCGACGGCACGGTGAAGGTGCTCGTGGAGGGGAAGAAGCGGGCCAGGGTGAAACACTTCATCGCGGCCGAGCGCTACTTCCAGGTGGAGGCCGAGGAGATCGAGGAACCGGTCGATCGGACGGTGGAGCTCGAGGCGCTCATGCGCTCGGTCCAGTCCACCTTCGAAGCCTATGTGAAGCTCAACAAGCGCATCCCGCCCGAGATGCTGACGAGCGTCTCGACCATCGACGATCCGGCTCGGCTGGCCGACACCATCGTCGCCCACCTCTCCCTGAAGCTCAACGACAAGCAGGGCATCCTCGAGACCGAATCTCCTCAGAAGCGGCTCGAGAAGCTCTACGAGCTCATGCAGGGCGAGATCGAGATCCTGCAGGTCGAGAAGAAGATCCGCACGCGGGTGAAGAAGCAGATGGAGAAGACGCAGAAGGAGTACTACCTCAACGAGCAGATGCAGGCGATCCAGAAGGAGCTCGGCGAGCGCGACGAGTTCAAGAACGAGATCCAGGAGCTCGAGGAGAAGATCAAGAACAAGCGGATGTCGAAGGAGGCGACCGTCAAGTCCAAGAAGGAGCTCAAGAAGCTCAAGATGATGAGCCCCATGAGCGCCGAGGCGACGGTGGTCCGAAACTACATCGACTGGATCCTGTCGTTGCCCTGGGCGGAGTACAGCGAGGACAAGCTCGACATCGGCGAGGCGGCCAAGGTCCTCGACGAGGACCACTACGGGCTAAAAAAGCCCAAGCAGCGCATCCTCGAGTACCTGGCGGTGCAGAAGCTCGTCCAGAAGATCCGCGGCCCCATCCTCTGCTTCGTCGGCCCTCCGGGCGTGGGCAAGACCTCGCTCGGCAAGTCCATCGCGCGCGCCATGAACCGCAAGTTCGTGCGCATCAGCCTGGGCGGCGTGCGCGACGAGGCGGAGATTCGCGGGCACCGGCGGACCTACATCGGGGCCCTGCCCGGCAAGATCATCCAGTCGGTGAAGAAGGCCGGGACCGGCAACCCGGTCTTCCTGCTCGACGAGGTCGACAAGATGTCGACCGACTTCCGCGGCGATCCTTCGGCAGCGCTGCTCGAGGTCCTCGACCCGGAGCAGAACTTCAGCTTCAACGACCACTACCTCGACCTCGACTACGACCTCTCCAAGGTCATGTTCATCTGCACGGCCAACACCATGGCCGGCATCCCCGGGCCGCTGCAGGACCGGATGGAGGTGATCCGGCTCGCCGGCTACACCGACCTCGAGAAGATGTCGATCGCACGCCGCTACCTCGTCCCCAAGCAGAAGGAGGCGAACGGCCTCACCGAGATCAAGGTCGAGCTGCGGGACGATGCCTTGCGCGCGCTCATCCACCGCTACACCAAGGAGTCCGGGGTCCGCTCGCTCGAGCGGGAGGTGGCGAGCATCTGCCGGAAGATCGCGAAGGACGTGCTCGAGAGCGGTCGCGAGAAGAAGTACCTCGTCGGCCCCAAGGCCGTGCAGCGCTTCCTCGGCCCGCCGCGCTTCCGCTACGGCACCGCCGAGGCCGAGGACCAGATCGGCCTCACCACCGGGCTCGCCTGGACCGAGCTCGGTGGGGAGCTGCTCACCATCGAGGCGACGGTGATGCCCGGCAAGGGCAAGCTCACCATCACCGGCAAGCTCGGCGAGGTCATGCAGGAGTCGGCCCAGGCCGCCATGAGCTACGTGCGATCGCGGGCGGAGGTCCTCGGGCTCGACAAGCGCTTCATCGAGAACATGGACATCCACGTGCACGTGCCGGAGGGCGCCATCCCCAAGGACGGGCCCTCGGCCGGCATCACCATGGCGACGACGCTCGTCTCGGCCCTCTGTCGCATCCCGGTGCGCAAGGACGTGGCCATGACGGGCGAGATCACGCTCCGCGGCCGGGTGCTGCCCATCGGCGGGCTGAAGGAGAAGGTGCTCGCCGCGCACCGCGGCGGGATAAAAAGGGTCCTCATCCCCAAGGAGAACGCCAAGGACGTGCGCGAGATCCCGCGCAAGGTGCGCGACCGCCTCCAGATCGTGCTCGTCGACCACACCGACGAGGTCCTGCGCGAGGCTTTGCGCCTCGACGACCCGGCGGGCTTCTTCGCGAAGCTGCCGGCGGGGCTCGCCCAGGCGGGCGCCGTGCACCCACCTCCTCCGGCCCCCACCGCCACACCGGCCGCCTCATAGCGCGGCGCCTTTTGCGGGGAGGCGGCCGTAGCGCCGCCTGGCCGAGCGCGGCCCCGAGAGCGGCGCGAGGCCGAGCCGGGCGAGCTCGGCCCCTCCGCTCCCGTCCTTCACCACCACGAAGCGCCTCGCCACCGCGCAGGCGCGCCGCAGGAGTTCGGGGTAGAGCGGCCGCGCATCGCCGAGGCGGCGCACGAGTCCGAAGAGCGGGCCCTCCTTCTGCGGCTCCGCGAACATCGGGTCGAAGACCACCACGTCGACGCTTCCCTCGGGCAGCCGGGCGAGAAAGGACAAGGCGTCCTCGCAGGCGACCCGCACCCGCCCGGCCGCGCTCGAGCCGTGGCGTAGAAGGCCCTCCGCCACCCAGGCGGCGAGAAGCGGCGAGGCCTCCACTCCGAGGACGAGACCCTCCTCGCCCACGGCCTCGGCCGCCACGAGCGCGTCCATGCCGAGGCCGAGGGTAGCGTCGAGCACGAGGTCGCCCCGCCTGAGCGACGCCGCCTCGAGGAAGGAATCGCGGGTCTTCCTCGGGCCGCGTTCCCCGCTGCGCAGCCGCTTGAGGCGGAGCTCGCCCATTCCAGCGCGCCAGGTGTGGAGCTTCCCCTCGAAGAAGAGGGCGGCGCTCTCGCGGCCGAGCACGAGCGCGGCCTCGAGGCCATTCTCCTCGAGCAGGGCCGCGAGGCTGCCCGGCCCGCGCTCGGCGAACGGCACCCCGTGGCGGACGGCGGCCGCCTGCGCGCTCGCACGCTCGAGCGATCCGGGATTCGCCACCGTGGTCATGCAGAAACGCACGCTTGGGACGGCCATCATCGGGAGGAAGGGTCCGAAAGCGCAAGGGGATGAGCTCGCCCGGAACGAATCCCGGAAGGCTTGCGCCGGGGCCGCGGCCGGGTTAGAGTTCCTTAAACCAAATATTATATAAAACATATGAAGAAACCGCGTGGACGCGCCGCCAAGGTTCGCAGCTTCTCGGCCACGGACGAGGACGTGGCCATGCTGGCCGCGGTGGCCCGTTACCACGGCCAGACCAAGTCGGGCACCCTGGTCGGGCTCATCCGGCGAGAGTTCTGGCGCCTCTTTCCCGCCGGCACCGGCGTCATCCGCCCGGTGCACGGCGCGCGCGTGAAACTATGAGCCTGCCCGTCGCGCCGATGCACGATCCGGTGGCCGCGCCTCTTGCGGGGAGCGACCTCAGCCCGGAGGAGCTTCGCGGGCTCGAGCTCGAGATCGGCGAGCTCAGGCGCGAACAGGACGCGGTCATCCTCGCCCACAACTACCAGGTGCCCGAAGTGCAGGCGGTGGCCGACTTCGTGGGCGACTCGCTCCAGCTCGCCCTCGAGGCGAGGAGGGCGCCCGAATCGACCCTCGTCTTCTGCGGGGTGCACTTCATGGCCGAATCCGCCAAGGTGCTGAACCCCGACAAGCGGGTGCTCTTGCCGAACCTCTCGGCCGGCTGCTCGCTCGCCGATTCGATCACTCCCGAGTCGCTCGAGGACTGGAAGGTTCGCTATCCCGACCACGCCGTCGTCACCTACGTGAACTCCTCGGCGGAGGTGAAGGCGCTCTCCGACATCTGCTGCACGAGCGCCAACGCCGCGAGCGTGGTGCGCTCGCTGCCCGAGAAGAAGATCCTCTTCACCCCCGACAAGAACCTCGGGGCGTGGGTGAGAAAGAAGGTGCCGGAAAAGGAGGTGGTGGTCTACGACGGCTGCTGCCCGGTGCACGACGTCCTGCGCGGCGGGAGCGTGAATCGGTTGAAGGAGAAGAGCCCGCTCGCCGTCGTCATCGCCCATCCCGAGTGCCGCGCCGACGTCCTGGAGGTCGCCGACGAGGTGTGCTCCACCACCGCCATGCTGGCCGCCGTCGAGCGACACCCCGCCGCGAGAACCTTCATCGTGGCGACCGAGCACGGCATGGTGCACCAGCTCCGCCGCCGCTTCCCGGACCGGGAGTTCGTCATCGCCGACGGGTGCATCGGGTGTCGCATGCACTGCCCCTACATGAAGATGATCGACCTCCTCATGGTCCGCGACGCGCTCCGGCGCGGAAGGCACGAGATCGTGGTGCCGCCGGACGTGGCCCGCGGAGCCCGGCTTGCCCTCGAGCGCATGATGGCGGTCCCCCGCGACACCTAGCGCCGCTCGCCCGCCTCGGATGATCCCGTCCGTGCCCAGAGCCTCGCCCCTCTTCTCGGAACGCAGCACCTTCGACCTCGCTGCGAACCGCGTGGCGGACCGCCTCCTCCTCGCGCAGCGGCGGGAAGGCCTCATCGACCTCGCCCAGTCGAACCCCACCCGCTGTGGCCTCGCCTGGCCGAGGGCGCTCATCGCAGGCGCGCTCGACCAGGCGGACCTCGGCCTCTACGAGGTGCACCCCTTCGGGCTCGAGGAGGGCCGGGCCGCGGTGGCCGAGTACCTCCGGGCGAAGCAGGCGAACGTCGATCCGGCCCACGTCGTCCTCACCGCCTCCACGAGCGAGGCCTACGCTCACCTCTTCGCGCTCCTGTGCGATCCCGGGGACGAAGTGCTGGTCCCCGCGCCGAGCTACCCTCTCCTCGAGGTCCTCGCGCGGCTCGCCGCGGTCGCCCTGGTGCGCTACCCGCTCCGCTACGACGGGACCTGGCACCTCGACCTCCACGCGCTCGCCGCGTCGGTGACCGCCCGCACGCGGGCCGTGGTGGTCGTCTCGCCCTCGAACCCCACCGGTGCCCTGCTCGCAAAGGAGGAACACCGGGCGCTCGAAGAGCTGTGCCAGGGACGGAACCTCGCGCTCATCGGAGACGAGGTCTTCGCCGACACGGCGCTCGGGGAGATGGCGAGCGTCAGCGCGAGCCTGGGATGCCTCGCCTTCCACCTCTCGGGCCTGTCGAAGGTGTGCGGCCTGCCCCAGCTCAAGCTCGCCTGGATTGCCGCCGCCGGTCCCCGCCTCGCCGTCGAGGGCGCGCTCGAGCGGCTCGCCATGGTCGCCGATGCCTACCTGTCCGTCTCGACCCCGGTGCAGCGGGCCCTGCCGGTCCTCCTCCGCGAGCGCGAGCGCTTCCTCGGGCCCTTGCGGGAGCGGCTGGCGGTGAACCGAGCCGAGCTCGCGCGCGTCGCCCAGGGGGCGCCCTTCGGGCCGTTGCGCTCGGGCGGAGGCTGGTCGGCGGTGGTGCGGATGGGCGAGGCCGAAGACGAGGGCCAGGTCTGCCTCGACCTCGCGGAGGAGGGGGTGATCGTTCACCCTGGGTTCTTCTTCGATTTCGAGCGATCGGGCCACCTCGTGCTCTCCCTCCTCCCCGAGCCCGGGGAGTTCGCGAGGGGAGTCGCACTCCTCGCCCGCCGCCTGCGCGAAGGAGCGCAGGACGGCAGGTGAGTCACGCCCTTCGGGTCGACCCGATGGTCTCCCCGGGTCCAGAGCGAGGTTTCGACCCGGCGACAAGGGATGCGGTGGCTCGCCGCGTTTGACTCGTCCTAAACCGCGCGCTAAGACCGGCCCGTCATGAACCGGCTCAAGGTGTCGCTCTACGCCGTGCTCGTGCTCGTGGTGGTGGGCCTCGCGGCCTTCCAGGGATCGCGCTGGCTCGCTGCACGCGCGCTCGCCCAGATCGACCAGGATCTCAAGGCCGCCGCCGCTCAAGCCGACGCCCGCGCGCAGCTCGTCGCGGCCGAGGCGGCCCAGATCTCGGGCGCGCTCGCGCGCGACGCCGCCGTCGTCCAGGCCCTGAGCTCGGGCAGCGCCGCCGACGGCCTCTCGGCGGCGCGACCGGCCGTCGCCGCCGCCGAGGCGAGCGAGCCTGAACGCGAGAAACCCCTCCTCCTCGCCACCTCCCTTCGCGGCGACACGAGATCCATGGCGGGCGGCTCCTCCGTCGAGCTCGACAAGCAGGGAGCCGAGCTCGTCCAGGCCGCGGCCTCGGAGGCCGCACGCAAGGAAGGACACGCGCTCTCGGGCGAGACCCTGTACTACCTCGTGGCGGTGCCGGTCGGACGGATGGCCAGCCTGGCGGTGGGCGTGCCCATCGGACCCGGTTGGCTTTCGAAGATGCGGGCGGCGAGCGGCGCCGACGTGACGATCGTCACGAGCGAAAGCCCGAGGCGGAGCACCCTTCCCGTGAACCAGGCGCTCCTCGTCGCCAAGGCGGCCGGGCTCGCGGCCGGAAAGATCGCCGACGCTGGCCGGCTCGATTGGGTGGCCTCACCGCAGGGTGCGCCCTGGGGTGAGCTTCCGCTCCTCGCCATCCGCGCACCCGCGTACCGGGTGACGGCCGTGGCCTTGAAAGGCCTGCCGAAGGGGTTGCTCGTCCTCTCCGAACCCACGGAAGCGGCTCTCGAACCGGTCGTGACGACCGAGTGGCTCTTCGTGCTCGTCCTCGTGGGCCTCGCCCTGGCTGGGTTTCTCACCTTCCTCTTCGTGGTGAACGAGCAGAAGACGGTGGTCTCTCGGCAGCTCCTCGCCACCGCCGATCGCATCGCTCGCGGCGATTTCAGCGCTCGGGTCGATGTGCTGGCCGGAAGCCTCGGCAGCATCGCTGCCGCGCTCAATCGGGCCGCGGAGGCTGCCGAGCAAAAGGGCGTTTCCCCGGGGCCTGTACCCGGTGAAGAGGGTGGCGATGGCCAGGGCATCGGCCTCGCTCCGGCACCGAGCTTCGACGCTTCGGCGCGGCCGGCCGAGGAGGTGGATCTGCGGCCGCGGGAGCCCATGCAGGAGCCGGAAGAGGCGAGCCCGCCCGCGGAGCCCGAGCCGCCGCCCTCGGCCGCGCCCCGGGCTTCCGTCCCGGACTCCGACCTCGCCACCGGAGCCTGGGCGAACGCGTTCCGTGAACCGGAGCCGATCGCTCCTCGAGAGACCCCGGCTCCGCCCCCTGAGTCCACCCCCACCCAGCCCTGGTCCCCGAACGCATCACCCTTGCCCGAGGGGGAGCTTCCAAGCCCTTCCGGGGAGGCGAGCGAGCCCGCTGCTCCCGCGGTAGTCCCGGCACCGGCCCCCGAGGCCCCCTCCCTTTCCGAGATCGACACTGCCGACGAAGAGCACTGGCGCCTCGTTTACGATGAGTTCATCACGGCGCGCAAGCAGTCGGGGGAACCGGTCGAAGGGGTCACCTATGAGCGGTTCCGGCGCAAGCTCAAGGAAAACCGCGATCAGCTCGTCGCCAAGTACGCCTGCCGGACCGCTCGCTTCCAGGTCTACCTGAAGCAGGGCCGGGCTGCACTCAAGGCGAGCCCGGTCAGGTGAGGGCCCTCGCGTCCGCGGCGGGCAAGAAGAGGGTGAAGGTCGTGCCCGTCGAGGGTTGCGAGCGCACCTCGATGCGACCGCCGTGCTCCTTCGCGATCCGCTCTGCGATGGCGAGTCCGAGCCCGGTACCGGATGCCTTGGTGGTGAAGTAGGGCTCGAAGACGCGGGGGAGATCCTCGGGCCTTATTCCGGGGCCGTCGTCCCTCACCTCGATGGTGAGTCCACCCTCGTGGCGGAAGGCGGCTAGCCTCATTCGGCCCCGTCCGCCGAGGGCCTCGAGGGCGTTGCGCACGAGGTTGTGGACGACCTGCAAGACCTGGTCGCGATCGACCTCGATGAGGGGCAATTCCGCCTCCACGGCGTGTTCGATGCTGAGCTCCCCTTCAGTCTCAGGGTAGAGCGCGAAGGCCGCCTGCACCACCTCGGCGGCGGAGACCGCCTTGCGGTCGGGGGCGGGCAGGCGAGCGAAGCGGCCGAACTCGTCGACGATGCGCGCGAGCCGGCGTACCTCCTCGCCGATGGCCTTCGTGCCTTCCTCGAAGATCTCCCCGAAGTCTGGCCGGCCCCGCGCGTAGGCGTCTCGCAAGGTTTCAACGCTCATCGCCACGGGGGTGAGGGGGTTTTTCACCTCGTGGGCGAGTCTGCGCGCCACCTCGCGCCAGGCCGCCACCCGCTCGGCGGCCGCGGCGCGAGCGGTCTGCGCGGCGAGGTCGGCGGTCATGCGGTTGAAGGCGTTCACGAGTTGGCCGGCCTCCCCGGCAGCCTCGACCTCGACCCGCGTCCCCAGATCGCCGCCGGCCACGCGCAGGGCGCCGTCGCGCAGGGCCTCGAGCGGACGGGTGACCCGGCCGGCCACGAGCCGGCCCAGCAGGGTTGCAGCCAGCACCGCCACCAAGAGGGCCCCGAGCAAGGCGAGGGCCACCGTGGCCTCGGCATGAGCGAGCCCGCTCGTGGGCAGGGTGACCTCGATGACGGCCAGCGGGGCCTCGGCCGAGGGGATGGGGATCCGCCGCGTGCGCGCGCGGGTGGTGCCGAGGAGCCAGGCCAGATCGCCGCCCGCATCCCTGCCGGCACGGGCGAGGGGAGGGCCGGCCGGACCCGGCTCGACCGTCACCGCCCCGCCCGTGAGGGCGGCGAGCCGGTCAGCGAAGCTCGGGCCGAGGGCGAGACCGGCCGCCACCCTGAGAGGGGGTGCGCTGCCCGGGACAGGCTCCCAGGCCACCGCGGCCAGGATCGCCTCGACCCCGTCGCCGGCGGCGCGCACCACCTGGCAGGGCCGGGCCTCGTCGGGTGCGGACGAAGCGAAGAGGGCCTTGAGCTCGGGGTCTTCGTCACCGGCCCTGCCCGGCAGGTGGCCGGAGGAGAGGACGGTCCCGCCGGCATCCGAGACGGCGAGCACGTCGAGGCCGCGAGCCTGCATCCAGGCCGCGGCGCGGGTGGCCGCCTCGGGGGGGTCGAGCACGCCCTCGTCGCGGTCGCGCACGAGCGCCTCGACTTCCGGGCCGACCGCGATCTCGCGGGCCGCTGCGGCCGCCTGGGAGCCGAGGTGACGGTACTCGCGCTCCACCGCGCGCGCCGCCTGGTCGAGCCGGGCCGTGTACTCGGCGTCGAGCACCTGGGAGAGCGTGTGCAGTGCGGGGTAGAGGGTCGCCACCACCGGAAGTGCGGCGAAGAGGGCAAAGGCCAAGGTGAGCTTGGCGCGCAAGGTCACGGCCCGCTCCGCATGGGCAGAAGCCAGGTACCGCCGAGGTCGAGCGTGCCATCGTCGTGCAGGGCGAGACCCGCGACCCCCTCGGCTACTCCCACCCGCAGGCCATACGCGTAGAGCGGGACGACGAGGAGCTCTCGCTCGAGCGCCGCGGCGAGGGGAGCGAGATGGGCCTCGTCGGCCTCTGCAGCTTCCCTGAGGAACCTCGCTCCCGCGTCGTAGCCGCCGACGGCCGCGGCGACCTGCGCGAGGACGAGGGCGGGTCTGTGCGAATAGAGCCACAGAGGGACGATGGCCGCCTCGAAGTCGCCGGCGTAGAGCCGCGCCGAGAGGCCATCCTTGGCGACGCTCTCCAAGGCGACCCGCACGCCCCGGTCATAGAGCTTCACCTGCAGGCGTGCCGCCACACCCCGAGGCGAATCGGGTGCGGCGGGCAACAGGACGCGCAGCCTGGCCGGCAGCTTTTCCGGCGGCGGGTCCGCGGCGGCCGGCGAGGATGGGCCCGCAGGGGAAAGGAGCGAGGCGACCGGGCTCGCCGGCGCGCGCACGAAGCGCGCCAGGTCGGCGCGGTCGAGCGCCCGGAGCGCGCCATAGATCGACTCGGCACCCGCGAGCCGCCGCGACACCACGGCGAGGACGAGGCCGCGGCGAGGCAGCTCCACCGGCGTGGCGCTCGCCAAAAGCTCCGCGCGCACCACCAGCTCGGCCTCGCCCGCCGGAAACGTGCGGGAGGTGAGGCGCCCTTCGCTCCCGCGCAGCACCACCTCGTCGGCGAACGGGCGCCCGCCGTGAAAGCCCTCGAAGGGTTCGAGGACGAGGCCCTGAGCTCCCTCATCGACCGCCACGAAGGGCCCTGCGCCATCCTCTGCTCCACGTGGCGTCTGGTGGACGATGGCCGAGGGCAGGGTGGCGAGCACCGCGGGGAAGTCCGGAAAAGGGTAGGCGAGATCGATCTTGAGCTCCCGTTCCGAGAGGACCTCGATCCCGGCGAAACTCCTCGTTGCTCCGGCGTGCACGGCCGCCGCTCCGACGATGGGGGCGAGGAGAAAGGCATTGGGGGAACCGGGCGCGCCGAGGTTCTCGAGGCTCTCCGCCACGCGGGCCGCAGTGAGCGGCTCCCCGTCGTGGAAGGCGAGTGCGGGCGCAAGGCGAAGGCGGACCGTGCGCCCTCCATCCTCGAGCTCGGGCACGGCCTCGAGCAGGGCAGGAGCGAGCCGGCCCAGGGAATCCACCTCGAGGAGCGTCTCGCCCGTCGCTCGCACCGCGAGCAGCTCGGCAAAGGTCTCGGCCCGGCTGGGATGAGGCTCGGCCGGCCGAGCGGGCAAGAGCACCCGCAGAGTTCCCCCGTAACGCGGACGCACGCCAGCCTGGCCCGCGGCTGGGACCATGAGGAGGAGGGCGAGGAAGAGACGCATCCTCACCGCCGGTCCCTCGATCCGTCGGCGGTGAGGAGCCAGAGCTCGGTGCCACCGCTCGGCAATGAGGTCGCGAGGACCGCGTCGTCGAGCCCGTCGCCGGTGACATCGGCGGCCGCCGCCGCCACCACCGTGCCCTCGCCCGGTTCGGCCTCGAAGAGAGCCGTGTCCCGGGCTCCGGGTCTCAGGACCCGGATCCGATCTCTCGGGCCCGGCGTGGCCGAGGAGACGACGAGCAGGGGCTCACCGTCGCCTTCGAGGTCGGCGAGCGCGAAGCCGACACCGACGCCGGGCACCTCCGGATAGGCCGCCTCGAGCCCCGTCCCGAGGATGCGAAGCGTGTAGTCGCAGCCGAGCACGGCGAAGGCGGCCCGGCCCGGGTGCGGGGCGGCGGCCGCGCCGAAGAGCTCGCGCCCCGAACTCGGCTGGGCTGCGGGATCGGGTGCCGGCAGGACGAGATCGGCGAGGACGCCGCGCCCGGGCACGAAGGCTCCGAAGAGAGGACCAGCACCGCCCGAAGCGATGGGCTGGGTCGCGCCCACGGGCGGCAGGCCCGCCACGCGTTCCAGCCGGTCGCCCTCGGCGGAGAGGATCTCTCCTTCCGAGTGCCCCGCCACTGCGTAGGCGATGCGGCCCTGCCCGAAATCGCCCACCGCCACCACGGCCGAGGCGTCGCGCACGCGCGGCCCGGCGAGGAAGGGGGAGAGCGGACGAGCGTCGAGGCGAATCCCGTGCTCGTCGAGGAGCAGAACCTCGGCGGGCGTGACGGCGACGAGACGCACGGCGCCCAGCCGGGTCGGGCCGGCGGCGAGGGCGAGGAGCGGCACGTCGAGCCGGCCAAGCGGGACGAGGCCGATGGGTCCCCCGCGCGCCCGCTCGCTCACGAGCGCCTTGAGCGCAGCATCGGGGGTGGCGACGGCGGTGACGAGCCGGGACCCGGCGAGCCCTGCGCGTGCGTGACGTTGCAGGAAGAAGTTCTCCCGGGTGGGCACGAGCTCCCCCACGAGGGCGAGCCGCTCCTCGCTCAAGGTGACGTGCAGCTTGAGGAGGGCGTCGGCGCCGTGCGCCATGGCCCATCCCTCGGCGTTTGCGCTTTCCGCGTCCTCCACGGGCAGGACGTCCTGCCCACGGCGGGCGAGCGCTCCAGAGAGCGCGACGCGGATGGGCTCGCGCAACGCGTCGCAGCCCGGGGTGAGAACGAGAAGGGCGAGGCGCGAGGGTTCGGGGGCGGGCACCGCCTTCTCGGCGAGCTCCTCGATCGCCCGCTCGACGGGGTTACCCGTGACCGGTGCAGGTCCAGCCGCGAGGAGGAGGGAGAGGAGAAGGAGCACGTGTCCTCACCGGATCCCCACCGAGAGCCGCGGGCCCTCCGTTGCAAGGGCCAAAAGCGCTCCTCAGTGATCGTCCATGAAGAAACTCTGGGGGGCGAGCCCGGGCGCCTCCTCGCCCGCGTGGCGCGAGGGCGAGGTGCCGGAGAGGAAGGCGGTGATGGCCGCGCCCGGGTCACCCGCATCGGCGAGCAGGCCGGTCTTGAGATCGACGCGGGCGAACTCCACGCCTTCGGCCACCTTGAAGTCCTCGGGTGGCCGGCGCGACAGCGCCTCGTGCATGAAGGCGATCCAGGCCGGCAGGGCGGCGCCGGCCCCGGTCTCATGCGGTCCCATGGGCTCATGCGAGTCGAACCCCACCCAGACGCCGGCCACGAGGTCGGGCGAGAAGCCCACGAACCAGGCGTCGCGGTGGTCCTGCGCCGTGCCGGTCTTTCCGGCGAGCGGCCGGCCCAGGCTCGAGGCAGCGGCTCCGGTGCCGTACTCGATCACGTCGCGCATCATCGAGGTGAGCACGGAGGCGACCGACGGCTCGATGCCCGCTGTTTGCGGGCTCAAGACCGCCGGCGCGGGAGGGTTCGTCTCGCCCGGGGGAACGACGGCGAGAGCCGGCGCCGGGGAGGTATCGGCGGGCGCCGGTTCGGCCGCCGCTTGCGGGACCGGATCGGCGGGCGGCGCCTGAGGAGCGTGCTCCTCGAGCAGCTCGCCGTGACGGTCCTTCACGCGAAGGACGAGCAAGGGCGCCGTCGAAAAGCCGTTCGCGGCGATGGAGGCATAGGCATTCACGAGCTCGAGTGGGGTGACCTCGCCCACCCCGAGGGCGAGGGAGAGGGTGCGCGGCAATTCGCCCTCCACCCCGCAACGCCGCGCGAAGCCGATGACGGCGTCTACCCCCAGGGCATCGGTGAGCTTCACCGAGACCGTGTTCTTGGAGTGCGCCAGCGCCTGCTTCAAGAGCAGCGGGCCGTCGTACTCGTCCTTCTCGAAGTTCTGGGGCTTCCATTCCTGCCCGGTGTAGGGGTCGCGGTACAGATCGGGGGTGTCGTAGACGAGCGTGGCGGGGGTGTAGTGGCGCGACTCGATGGCGGCGCCCCACACGAAGGGCTTGAAGGCCGAGCCCGGCTGCCGGCGGGCCTGGATGGCGCGATTGAACTGGGAGAGCGAGAACTCGTACCCGCCGACCAGGGCGCGGATCTCGCGGGTGGCGGGATCGAGAGCCACGAGAGCCCCCTGCACCCGCGGCACCTGCTCGAGCGCGAGCGCGACGGGTCGCCCGGCGCGGGCGAGTTCGGCGGGGTTCTGCTTGCCGGCGAGCACGCGCACGAGGATGACGTCGCCCACCTTCACCACGTCCTTCATGCGGCGGGGCGCGGCGGTGGCCGAGGAGGGGTTGTACTTGCGAGCCCATTGCACTTCGGCCAGGGGGAGCGTGCCCGCGACCGGCCCGAGGTCCACGGTGGCTGCCCGGTCCGTCACCTCCGTCACGAGCGCGTCGTAGAGGCTCCCCGCCAAGAGCGGCCGGGAGGAAAGCATGCGCCGCACGTCGGTCGCGTCCTCGGCCGATGGGTCGAGGTCGTCCGGAGCGACATGCCCGAGGTCCCAGGCCAGCACCTCGCCGGTGCGCTCCTGCTCGCTGTGCAGCCGTTCCTTCCAGACCGGAAGGGCCTTCGAGACCTGGTCGGGCTCGAGGTGGGCCACCGGACCTCGCCACCCCTGGCGCTTGTCGACGGCCCGCAGCTGGGCCGTGAGCGCGCTCTCGGCGGCGTGCTGCAGGGTCGGGTCGAGCGCCACCTGCACCTCGAGGCCGTCGGTCTCCACCCGCTCGGCGCCGTAGCGCTCGTCGAGGTAGCGGCGGACGGCATCGGCGTACCAGGTGCCGCTCGGCTCCGCCGGGTGCGTGGCCACCACGATGGGCTTCGCCGCCTCGGCCTCGGCCACCCGCTGCGAGATGAAGCCTTCCTCGGCCATGCGCCGCAAGACGTAGCGCTGCCGCTCCTTGGCGGCTCGCGGGTGCTTCACCGGCGAGAGCCGCTCGGGAGACTGCACGAGGCCCGCCAGCATGGCGGCCTCGCCCACCGAGAGGTGCTCGACGCCCTTGTCGAAGTAGAAGCGGCTCGCCTCCTCCACCCCGTAGCGACGGTGCCCGAAGTAGATCTGGTTGAGGTACAGATAGAGGATCTCGTCCTTGCCGAGGTTCTTCTCGAGGCGAGGAGCGAGCCAGAGCTCCTCGAGCTTGCGCTTCACGCGCCATTCCTTCTGCAGGAGGAAGGTCTTCACCACCTGCTGGGTGATGGTGGAGCCGCCGCAGGCCACCCGGCCGCGGAAGACGCCCTTCACCGCACAGCGCGCGATGGCGAAGTAGTTCACCCCGCCGTGTTCGTAGAAATGGGCGTCCTCGGAGGCGAGCACCGCCTTCTTCACCACGTCGGGAATGTGATCGAACGGGACCACGGTGCGCCGCTCGCGGTAGAACTCGAACACCTCCCGGCCGTCGCTCCCGTAGACGCGGGTGGCGATGAGCGGGCTGTAGTCCTTGAGCGAGTCGAAGAGGGGCAACGTCCGCGTGGAAGCGAGCGCGTAGCTTCCACAGGTGAGAGCCACGAGGACCGCCCCGGCGAGGGCAGTCGCGAACCGGTGGGAGGAGAAGCCTGCCCACACCCGCCTCAGAGCGAGGCGAAGGGGGCTCGTGTTTTCGTCGGAGGGAGGGTTCAAGGCCAAGGCTCGATGCGAAGCGACGGATCCCCTTCGGGGCAGCCCTCCATGGGCTTATTCACCCGTGCCGGCCGCATCTCTCTCAGCGGTGTCCGGCCTGCAAAGATGAAAGCACCGGCCGTGCCACGGCGAGTGCTCGAGTAAACCAAGGAGTCGCAAGGATATTCCGGCTGGCGACGCCCTTGTGTCGTCCCGGACACGCCCTCCTGAGGGGGTAAAGACACATGTGTGAGGACTCCCCCTTTCGTGAGAAAACCTAACCATCACGCCTCAATCCCAGCCCTTTCATCTTCTTGTAGAGGTGGCTGCGCTCGAGGCCGAGGGACCGAGCCGTCTCCGAGACGTTGTCAGCGTGTTGAGCGAGCGCGGAGAGGATGATCTCCCGTTCGGCGTCTTCGAGGAGCTCGTGGAAGGTCGCGGCTTCGCGAGCACGCCCCTCGCGCAGCGGGCGCGCGCCGGGGAGGACGCTCGCCACCTCGTGCGGACCGAGCGTGGGACCGTCGCACAGGATGACCATGCGTTCGACGAGGTTCTTGAGCTCGCGTACGTTTCCCGGCCAGTCGTGGCTCTGCAAGGTGAGGTAGGCCTCGCGCGCGAAATTCATCCGCCGCCGTCCGTTGCGCTGGCACGCCTCCTCGAGGAAGCGGTCGGCGAGGGCGGGGACGTCTTCCTTGCGGTCGCGCAGGGGAGGCACCTCGATGAGCACGACCGCCAGGCGATAGTACAGGTCCTCCCGGAAGCGGCCGGCCGCCGACTCGGCCGTGAGGTCCTTGTTGGTGGCGGCGACGACGCGCACGTCCACGCGGAGCGTGGCCTGGCCTCCCACGCGTTCGAGTTCACCCTCTTGGAGGGCACGCAGCACCTTCGCCTGCATGGCGGCAGGCATGTCGCCCACCTCGTCGAGGAAGAGCGTCCCGCCGTCGGCGAGCTCGAATTTGCCTCGGCGCGCCGCGACTGCGCCCGTGAAAGCGCCCTTCTCGTGACCGAAGAGCTCGCTCTCGATGAGTTCGGCCGGGACCGCCGCGCAGTTGACTTTCACGAATGGGCCATTCTTCCGGTGGGAACCCTGGTGGAGGGCGCGGGCGACGAGTTCCTTGCCCGTCCCGTTCTCGCCGGTGACGAGGACGCGACCCTCGCTCGCCGCCGCCCGGCGCACGAGCTCGAAGAGGCGCTGCATGGCGGCCCCAGCGCCGACCATCTCGAGGCCCCCGGCCTCGCGCCTCAGGGCCGCGTTCTCCTCGGCGAGGTTGTGCATGGCGAGGGCGTTTCGGACCGCCACGAGGAGCTTGTCGCGCTCGGTGATCGGTTTTTCGAGATAGTCGAAGGCCCCGAGCTTAAACGCTTGGCGGACCGTTTCGATCGAACCGTGGCCGCTCATGATGATGACGGGGAGATCGGGGCGGAGCGCTCGCGCCTTCTCGAGGACGGTGAGTCCGTCGAGATCGGGCATCTTCACGTCCATGACGACGAGGTCGACCGGAAGCGAGGCGAGTTTGTCGAGGGCCTCCACGCCGCCGGATGCGGTCTCGGTCAGGTACCCCTCGAGCGCCAGGGCGCGTGCCAGGGTGAGCTGGATATTGCGCTCGTCGTCAACGATGAGAAGGGTGGCGGCCATTCGGGCAAGACTCTACATGCGAACCTTTTCCTTTGACATGAGGCGAGAACGGAGCGAAAGAAACGGGCGAAATCCATACTCACGACGGTTCGGAGGAGTCGAATGCGCCGCATTTTTCTGCTTTCGCTGTCAGTGATCGCTATTTCCCTGGCGGGTTGTTCCTCAAAGCCCAAGAACGGTGAGTGCAAGACGAGCGACGATTGCAAGGACCAGCAGGGTTACGGGAAGGTGTGCGTCCAGGGGCACTGCCAGGAGTGCGGAGCCGACACCGACTGCCAGGCTGGCTTCCAGTGCCGTGACAACCGGTGCGTTCCGCGCCCCGAGTGCGCGGGAGATGCCGACTGCGGCCCCGGACGGGCCTGCCAGGACGGGCGCTGCGTGGCGGCGGCTCCCAAGGCCGAGTGCTCGGCTGACGCGGACTGTGGCCCCGGACGGGCCTGCCAAGATGGTCACTGTGTGATGAAGGAAGAGGCGCCGCCTCCTGCCGCTCCGAGCGTCTCCTGCGGCGGTGAGGACAACGCCGTCCACTTCGCCTTCGACAAGGCCGATCTCGACGCGACGGCGCGCGGCACCCTCGAGAAGACCGCCCAGTGCCTCAAGTCGGCCGGGGCCACCTCCTTCGTCGTCGAGGGCCACTGCGACGAGCGTGGCACGACCGAGTACAACCTGCACCTCGGCGAGCGCCGGGCCGAGGCTGTGAAGAAGTACCTCGGCAATCTCGGCATCGACGCGCACGGCATCCGCGCCACGAGCTACGGCAAGGAGCGGCCGCTCTGCACCGACCACAACGAGGGTTGCTGGTCGAGAAACCGTCGAGCCGTGATCGTGACCGGGGGTTAAGCCGACGTGAAGCGCGGCGCACTGCTCTTCGCCCTCCTCGCCTCCGCCTGCTGGGTACCGGTCGAACGGGGACGGCAGATGGAGGCGCGTATCCAGCGCCTGGAGGGCGAGAGCGAGCTCTCGAGCCGCCAGCTCGACGAGCAGCGGGCGGTGGTGCGCCAGCGCGTGGCGGCGGCCGACGCCAAGATCGCCGAAGTGCAAAAGAAGCTCGACGAGCTCAACGCCGTCGCCCACCGCAGCGGCGCCGACCTCGCCGTGCAACAGGACCGCCTCCAGGAGGAGGTCGCGCGCCTGCGCGGCCTCCTCGAGGAGGCGACCCACCAGTTCGAGGGTCTGCAGCAGCAGCTCAACCAGCAGAAGAGCGACACCGACGCCCGGTTCGCCGCGCTCAAGGGCGCGGGCGCCCTCGACGAGTACGAAGCGAAGAAGAAGATACAGGACATGAAGCTGCCCTCCGACAAGGGCGATTTCTTCGCCCTCGCCCAGAGCGAGGAGAGCAAAGGGGAGCGTTCCGTCGCCCGCGAGCTCTACGACGAGTTCGCGAAGAAATGGCCGAACGATCCGCGCTCGGCCGACGCGCACTTCCGCATCGGAGAGATCCTCTTCGGCGACAAGCGTTACCGCGAGGCCATCCTCGAGTACGGCAAGGTGGCCCAGGACTTCCCGCGCTCGGACAAGGCTCCCGACGCCCTGTTGCGAACCGGGGAGTCCATGCTCGACCTCGACCTCAAGGAGGACGCGAAGGGCCTCTTCCAGGAAGTCATCAAGCGCTACCCTCACACCACCGCTGCCCAGAGGGCGCGCGCACGCCTCGCCGAGCTCGGGCCGAGCGGGAAGAAGCGGACCCAGGGCTCGGAAGAGTAGGGGAATTTCCGGGGTCAGTCTTCGGGGTCTCTGTCGTTTTTACCTCGCTCGGCCCCGCCTTCCCCCTGCCCTGGGCGCCGCCACATTCGCCTGCCGTGCCCTGTGCCTCATGCCCGAGGCGCTCATCCGAAGGCACGCCGTGATTCCCATTCGCCCCTTGTTTCCGAGCGGGGGGTGCGCCTCGCCAAGGCAGCGAACGCGCCCCCAGAACGCCTCCGTCTTCTCCGAGGTGGAATGTTCCTCTCGCCGCGGCGTCATCCCGCCGAGATCGCACGGGCCATTGACCGGAGTAAACCCTTTTGGGTCGGGGGACTCTGGATCCCGGAGCCGGACGCCCTCACGGGCCTGTCTACCTCACCGGAGCTGCCCTTTCGAGTGTGGCGCGAAGCCTTTGCGTCATCCCTGCTCGCGGACGAGTTCGTCGAACTCGGGACTACCCTTCAGGGTGTCGAACATGGGGTCGCTCGCAAGCCAGGCGCGCACCTTCGGCGGATCGGTCGCGAGCGCGCGGCGGAGCGCCTCGAGCGAGGGCTCGACCTTTCCCCACAGAGCGTAGAGCGCCGACATGTTGTAGTTGAGAAGGAGATCGTCGGGCGAGAGCTCGCGAGCCCTTTGGTAGGCGCGCTCGGCTTCGGCGTAGAAGCCCTTCTGGGCGTAGCAGATGCCCAGGTCGAGATGAGGCTCGAAGCTCTCCGGCTCCTGGCGCACCACTTCCTTCAGCTGCACGATGGCGCCCCGGTAATCGCCGTCGTCCATGAGGAGAGCCGCGAGCTCGTGTCGAGGAAAAGGATCCTTGGGATCGAGCGCGATGGCCGTCTCGAGCTCCTTGCGCGCCTCGGCCGGCTGCCCCTGGTCCGCATAGGTGAGCCCGAGGTTCAGGTGAGCGTCGGGGTATTCCGGGTCGAGCTTGATCGCCTCGCGGTACTCGAGCACGGCCATGTCCTGACCGTGAGTGGAGAGGAAGCAGGCGAGGTTGTAGTGCGCGGTCGCGCTGTCCGGCTCGAGCCCCAGCGCGACGAGATATTCCGAGAGGGCCTCGCGGTAGAGCTTCTTCTCGGTGTAGACGGTCGCGAGGTTGTCGTGCGCGTGAGCGGACTTCGGGTCGAACTCGAGGGCCTTCTTGAACTCCTTGATGGCTTCGTCGAGCCAGCCGCGGTCGGCGAGCTCGATGCCGCGGGAGTTGTGCTCGTCGGAAAGCGCGATGTGGTCCTTGTCGCGGTTCACGTTCTTGAGGAGTCTACCCCGCTCCCCGGCTGGGGCGCTCGTGTTGATCTAACCAGGCGCCATTCGAGGGCTTGGAGCGAAGGGGGCCACATGGGCGGGCACAGCGAGACCCGTGTGGGGGGGGCGAGTCCAACCTGCACGGCCGCCCGGTGCTAACCTCGCACGCCATGGCGCGCCGACACTTCGCCGTGCTCGTCAGCGTGCTCGCCCTCACCATCGTCGCCGTGATCCTCGTCCACGGTACCTCCCCGAGGGAGAGCGACGAGGAGCGCATCCGCAAGCTCATCGTCGAGGGCGCGCGAGCGGCCGAGGAGCGGCGCCCGAAGGACGCCGTCATCCCCATCTCCTCCCGCTTCTCGGGTGGCTCGCTCGATCGAGACGGCGTCCGCCGCCTCATCGCGTTCGAGAGCCTGCGGGGCTCCTGGACGAGCGTGACCGTCACCGGGTTGGCGGTGACGGTCGAGGGCGACCGGGCCAAGGCCGCCTTCGACGTCGTCGCCTCGCGCGGAGGGAGCGGGCAGAGCCTGCGGGACCTCTTGCCTGCAGAGGCGAGTGCCTGGCGCGTGGAGTGTGAGCTCGAGCGGGAGACCGAAGAGTTCCGCATCGTGCGAGCGTCCTGGCACGAGGTCTCGCTCGTGGATGTCCTCACGTCACCCTGAGAGCCTGCTTTGCCCTCGCGCAGCCGCGTAGATTGACGCCACGGCGCCCGAGCGGGCATGCTCCTCGCGCCCGCGGGACTCTTGGATGGCCCTCTACACCCCTCTTTCCCAGGACGACCTCTCCCGGGTCCTTCGGCGCTACGGCCTGCCGCCGCCTGAACGCACGCTCCCCGAGCCGAAGGGAAGCGTCAACACCAACTACCACCTGTGGTCAGGGGGTCGGCGCTGGTTCTTGCGCCTCAACGAGGGCAAGACGGTCGAGGATGTGGCATTCGAAGCGGAGGTCCTGCGTTTCCTCTCCGGCCAAGGGTTTCCGGCCGCTCCACTCGCCCTCGCCGAGGACGGGTCTGCCCAGATCGAGGTACTGGGCCGCCCCGCCATGCTCTTCGCCTTCGCTCCCGGGGAGGAGCTCGAGCGGGGCGACGTCACCGCCCTGCACTGCCGGCGCATCGGGGCCGAAGTGGGAAGGCTCCACGCGCTCGCCCCGCGCTTCGAACCGGCTCGGCCGAACCCCTACGGCTGGAACCGCGTCCGCGACTGGGTGGACGAGCTCGAACCGGACGGCGGGGGAGACCCGCTCGTCGCCCCCGCCATGCCACTTCTGAGGGAGGAGCTCGCGAGCCTGCGCGAGCTCCCGGCGGCGCCGCGGGGTCTCGTGCACGGCGACCTGTTCCTCGACAACGTGCTCTGGCAGGACGACCGGGTCTCGGCGCTCCTCGACTGGGAAATGAGCTGCGTCGACGCCTTTGCCTACGACCTCGCGGTCATGATGAATGCCTGGTGTTACGGGGCGCACTTCGAGCCGGCCCTCCTGAGGGCTTTCTTGGGCGGATACCGGGAACAGACCTCGCTCTCGCAGGAGACGCTCGACGCCCTCTACCCGTACGCGCGCTACGTGGCGCTCCGCTACACGGCTTCCCGCATCCACGCCTTTCATCTCGCCTCCCTCCCGGCGGACCGGCTGGCCTGGAAGGACTGGACGCGCTACCGCGATCGCCTGGCGGCGCTGCATGCCTTGGGCGAGAGGGCTTTCCGCGAACTCCTCGGGGCCTAGACCTGGAAGCTGCCCGGGAGCCCTTGAGGGAAGTCTACAGACCGCTCACGAAGTGCCAGGCGTTGCCCTCGCGGAGGAGCTGCATCCGGTGCGCGTCGCTCGCCTGCTTCGCCACCTCACCGGCTGGGGTGGCGATGCGGTAGTACTCCTCGTAGAAGACGTAGGCGGTGGCCTTGTTGCCATCTATGTCGATCTGCTTCACGTCGATGTCGAGGCGCAGCGCTGTCGTCTTGCGGTAGTCCTCGGCAAGGCGCGCCCGCAGGCGGCCGTAGTCCACGTCGTCCGACGGGTCGGGGGTGCCGGCGTTGTCGAAGTACTTCTGGGAGACGAGGGCCAGCACGGCGCTCGCGTCGCGTCGCTCGGCGGCCTGCCGGTAGGCCTCGATGGCCGCCACCACCGCACGCGTGTCGGAGTTGTCCGGGATCTGGGTGCCCGGTATGCGGTGGGCCGCGCAAGCCAAGGCGAGTGCCCCGAGGAAGAAGAGGGCCTGCCTCGAGAAGGAAGGGCGCATGTCTCCTTAAAACCCCGACGGTCACCTTCGTCAACATCGGTCACGAAGTTCTGACCAAAGTGGGAGACTCCCGAAGAGCCGGGACCCCCCGGCACTTGCCGGCCGCCTGGGCCGCCTCTAGAGTCTCTCGCCACAATGTTCAACAGCTTCGAGGCCCTCAAACATTTCTTCGAGACCGCCGAGGTGGCCAGGGTCGCGACGAGGCCACTCAGCGAGCACGCCGAGGTCGGCCTGAACCTCGCGGGCGGCCCGGCTCGGTTCGCCATGAGCGGCGGAAGGCCCAAGGTGGAAGAGGGCGCCGCCCGCTCGCCCGATTTCACCCTCACCCTGCCCGACGGTGCCGTCGAGCGCCTCACCTCCCTGAAGAGCGACGAGGTGGGCGAGTTCGGGGTCGAGTTCTTCAAGCTCGTGCTGGTGAAGGATCCGGCGCTGAAGCTGCGGGTCAAGATCGACGCGTCGACGACCCAGCTCCTCTTGCACGGCTACCTGGGGGTCCTCGCCCAGGGCGGACTCAAGGTCACCTGGTGGCTACTCAAGAACGGCGTCAAGAACCCCAAGGCGGCCATCGAGCGCTTGCGGGGAGGCAAATAGCCGCCCTCGAGAGTCCCTCACGAACCTTCATTCCCCTCCGGTTCGGCCTTGAGCAGGGCGCTCGCCACCTTCTCGCCGAGGCTCTCCTGCATGAGCTTCTCCACCAGCGCGGCGAACTGCTCGCGCTCGCGCGGGTCCTGCCAGATGAAGCGGATCCCCATCCCCGAGGAAAGGGCGTCGTGGCGCACCACCTCGCCGTCGAGCGCGATGGGCTCGCCGAGGGAGGGGACGGCGAGCTTCAGCGCGATGCGGGTGCCGACCGGCAGGGGATCCTTGGAGAGGACGAAGGCGCCCCCGCGCGACAGGTTGCGCGTGTAGTCGGCGAAGAATCGGTTCAAGCGCGTGTAGACCACCTTGAGTTCGACCGGCACGCGCTCGTGCTCGCGGTGTTCCGCCATCGCACGCCATGTTATCCCCAGCCACGGCCGGCCGAAAGCGGCCCGACCCTAGATCATGGACGCTCCGAAGATGCTCGCCCTCTTTTTCCGCCTGCTCCGCTCGCCGCCTGCGCTCGCGGGGGCGCTCGTCTTTCTCGCCCTCGCCATCCTGGGAGGTCCCTTTCCCATCCTGGGGATGCCGGGGTTCGACCTCGGCCTCGCGGGGGCCCTCGCTTCCGCGCTCCTCGTCGGGCCGGCCCTCGGGGTCACGGCCGCACGGCGCGAGCTCGCCTCGGACCCGGGCGCCTCCTCCCCGGCCATCCCCGCGGCGGCGGCCGCCGGCGTCGCCACCCTCCTCATCGCCCTTCTGCTCCTCGCCTCCGCGCTCCGTTCGGCTCTCACCTCGCCTTGCCGGGCGCTCCTCTTCGTCCCCATCTTCCTCCTCGTCGCGCTGCCCTCGGCCGTGCTCGCGACGACCGTGGGGGTCGCGGCCGGGCTCCTCATGCGAGGCCGGCTCGGGCGGGCCGTGCTCCTCTACGCGCTCGCCCTCTTCGCCTCGCTCGCCACCACCCTCCTCGCGGCGTACTTCGGACCGACCGCTTCGGCGTACGACCATCTCCTGGGAGTCTGGCCGGGCCCCCTGTACGACGAGGCCATCCCGGTGACCCGGCGCCTCCTCTTCTTCCGTGCCGGCACGCTCGCCTGGGCCCTCGCCGCGCTCACCGCCGCCTCGCTCGTGCTCCGGGCGCGGAAGCGGGAACGGTGCGAGGGGGCGTTCGCCGCGCTCGCGGCGGCGCTCGCCGCGGTCGCTCTGCTGTGGGCCCTGGGCGGAAGGACGCCTTCCCGGGCCACACTCGCCGAAGAGCTCGGCGGCCTCGCCGAGGGGCCCCACTGCATCCTCCACTTCCCGAGGGAGAAGAGCCGGCAGGACGCCGAGCGGGCCTTGCGCGACTGCGAGTACGATGCGACGGCGGTTTTGCGCGCGCTCGGCCTCGCGCGGCCGCCGCGCGCCACCGTGTACCTCTACCGCAGCGCCGAGGAGAAGCGCGAGCTCACCGGGGCCGGCCGGACGAGCTTCACGAAGCCCTGGCTCGCCGAGATCCACGTGAACGACGAGGGCGTGCCTCACCCCGTCCTGCGGCACGAGCTCGTGCACGCCCTCGCCTCGGCCGAGGCGGGCGGCCTCCTCGGCGTGCCCGCCCGGGCCGGCCTTTTCGTGAACGCCGGTCTCGTGGAGGGTCTGGCGGTGGCGCTGGAGGTGCCGGAGGGAAACCTGGACGTCCACGAGCTCACGCGGGTGATGCGCGACGAGGGCGAGCTGCCGCCGCTCTCCTCCCTGCTCGGCGCGAAGAGCTTCTTCGGCCTGCCGCAGGCTCGCGCCTACACGGCCGCCGGCAGCTTCCTGCGGTTCTTGCTCGATTCGGCGGGTCCCGAGCGCGTCCTCGCCGCCTACGCCGACGACGACGTGGCACGGGGCGTTGGCCGGCCGCTCGCCGAGCTCGAGGCCAGCTGGCAGCGGTTTCTCGACCGGGTGGTGGTCCCCCCGTCCTCGGCAGCGGCCGCCCGGGCGCGCTTCGAGCGGACGAGCCTGTTCGTGCGGTCCTGCGTGCGGGAGGTGGCCTCGCTCGAGGGGGAGGCCGCTCGTCGCACTGCCGGGGGCGAGGCCGCCCCGGCGGAGGCGCTCCTGCGCCGGGCAAGCGAGCTCTCCGGCGGCGATCCCGCCTTCCTGAGAAAGGCGGGGGAAGCCTGGCAGAGCCGGGGCGACCTCCGGCGGGCCGAGGCGCTCTTCGCCGAGGCGCTCGGCGAGGCCGAACGGACCGGCGGGAGGCATTCACTCCGGGTAGGTCTCCTCGGCGAGCTGGGCGACATGCGCTGGCGGCGCGGAGACCTGCCGGGCGCCCGGGGCGCGTATGGGTCGGCCCTCGAGCTCGGCACCGAGGGCGGTGAGGAGCGCACGCTGCGCGCGAAGCTCCTCTCGGCCGACCGCCCCAGCCTGGGCGAGGCGCTCGGGCCCTGGCTGCTCGGGGTGGGCGACCCTGCGCTCGCACTCGCCCGCGCGGCGACGAGCGGCGACGGCCTCGCGCGCTACGTCCTCGCCCGGGCGCGTCTTTCGCGGGGAGCCCCGGCGGCGGCCCTGGAGGCGCTCGGAGCGCCGGGCGAGCTCAATTTGCCCGGCCCCGAGTTCGAGCGGGAAGCGCGGCGCATGCGGGCCCTGGCGCTCTGCATGACCGGGCGCTTCGACGAGGGCGAGGCCGCCTTTCAGGCGCTCGCGGCCGACGAGCGTTTCACCGGCGAGCGGCAGCGCGCGCTCGATTCGGCCCGGCGCTGCGCCTTCGAGCGGGACCTCTACCACGGCCCGGTGCCCTTCGCTGGGGACTGGCCGCCCTCATAGGCCCTCGAAGCGCACCCGGTCTCCGGCCGCGAGGCCGTGGCTGGCCGCGTAGCCGGCGTTCACCTCGAGCACGTAGCGGCTCTTCAGGCCCACCGTGCGGGGGACGGTGGTGAGCGGCTCGGCGCCCTGCACGATCCCCACCACCCGCCCGTCCTCGCCGATGAAGATCATGTCGAGCGGGATGAGGGTGTCCTTCATCCAGAAGACGTGTTCGCTGCTCTCGGAGAAGATGAAGAGCATGCCCGACTCCGGCGAGAGCTCGCGCCGGAACATGAGGCCGCGCTCCTGTTCAAGAGCGGTGCGCGCGAGCTCCACCTTCACGGCGCTCTCGCGGCCGGAGGGGCTCTCGATGAGGACGCGCGCCGCGGGCCGAGCCTGGGCGGAGGGGGGCGGGGAAGCCCTCGGACAACCGAGCGCGACGAGGCAGACGAAGGGGACGAGGGCCGCGCGGCCCAGCCTCACTGGACGGGTGCGGCGCAGTAGCTCGAGGCCTGGTTGCACTGCTGCAGAGTTTTACCCTGGCAGCCGAGGAGATTCAGGTACTCCTGCTGGGTCGCGGCCGGGAGGCTCGCGAGGTAGTTCACGTCGACGGTGACCGGCCGGCAGACGAGGCCGGTATCGTTCTGGTAGCAATCGTCGTTTGATACACAGGCCTTCGAGCAATAGGGATTGTTCTTCACTTTGCTGCCGGCCGGCTGCGCGGGCGACTCGATGCAGATGAGGCTGTCGCAGGTGGGGTTGCCGAACTCCACGAAGTCGGCGGCCGCCGGGGCGCTCTGCAGGGCGCTCGCGGAGATGGTGCAGGATTGGCCGACGTCGGGACCCTGGCACGCGAGGAGAAGCAGTGTTCCGAGGGCCGCGGCAGCTATGGTCGAGCGAGGCATCCGGGTGAGAAGGGTTAGCACGCGCCCTCCCTCGATTCAAGGACGCGGCCGCGGCCTATGGAACGAGGTGTGTACATGCAGGGAAAGGGCGCTCATCACCCACAGCGAACCCTATCTTCGTCCCTTGGCGAAGGGACGCTCCGTTGCCCCTCACCTGGCATTGGTCTAGGATGCCCGATGTAACTGAGCGGCGAGACACGCTTGGATCTATCCAAACATACATCGGCTTTTCTGCTTCTCTGCATCTCCCTCGTGCCGTTCGCTGCGCCGGTTCAGGCGCAGGAGCAGCCCGGCATCGACCTCTCCGCGCCCGGGCGCGAGACGCCGCTTCCGCCGCCACCCGCCGGGACGAAGCCGCTCGGGCGCGAGCCGGCTGCGCGCGATCTCGGGCCGGTGGCGCCCGGCGAGAGCGACGTGGCCCTGGCCGATCGCGTGAAGGCCGTGCAGCGCAAGGGTTTCCTGAAGCGCGGCCGCCTCGAGCTCGGACTGTCCGTGCCCGGCAGCATCAACGACGCCTTCTACGAGAAGGTGGGGGTGGGCGGAAAGCTCGCCTACCACTTCGCGGAGAGCTTCGCCCTGGCCGCGCGCGGCGCCTACTACCAGCAGCTGCGCTCCAGCCACGTGCGCGAGGGCAATCAGGCCTTCGATAGCCAGCTCGTCAATAGCCAGCTGCTCGGCCAGGCCATGCTGGACGGGATCTGGTCGCCGGTCTACGGCAAGATCGACTGGCTCGGTTCACGCATCGTGACCTTCGACCTGTACCTCCTCGCCGGCTTCGGGGCGGCCTGGAGCGCGACCAGCATCGCCCCGCGCGACGAGGGGCCGCACATCGCGGCCGACCTCGGCCTCGGCCTGCGCTTCTACCCGGCCGAGTGGCTGGCGCTCGAGGGCGGCGTCATCGCCACCTTCTATCCTGACCAGGCGGTCACCTCCGTGCCGAGCACCATGCAGAAGGCGATCATGGCTCAGGTCGGGGTGAGCATCTTCTTCCCCACCTCTTTCCGGTACGTCTACCCATGAACACGCGCACCGCGACCGCGCTCTTGTGCGCCCTGGCGCTCGTCACCCTCCTCCCCGCCCCGGCCCGGTCGAGCGAGGCCGACGCCTTCGAGAACAAGGTGAAGCCGGTGTCGGGCCAGGTCTACGAGAAGGCCGGCAAGCTCGAGATCACCCCCGCCTTCCAGCTGTCCATGAACGACGCCTTCTTCTCCAAGTACCTCGGAGGAGGAAAGCTCGCCTACCACCTGAACGAGTACTTCTCGCTGGGCCTGACCGGCGTCTACGCCTTCGCGAACAGTGCCACCGGCTCGACCAGCATCTGCCAGGGCAATGCGGGCTGCACCCCGGCTCCCCAGCCGGACCTCTACCAGGTGCCCGGCTACTTGAAGTGGGTGGCGGGCGCCGAGGTGGCCTTCTCGCCCATCTACGGCAAGCTCAACACCTTCGCCGAGAAGGCGGTCCACTTCGACCTGTCGATCCTGGCCGGAGCCGACCTCGTGAGCTATCGCAACGTCATCAGCTCGAGCGCCGCCCAGAGTGGCACGGTGCCGGGCGACGCCACCTCCCCGGGAGGGCACCTCGGCGTCGGGGCCCGCATCTATCTGGCCCGCTCGATGGCCCTCTCGCTCGAGGTGAAGGATCTCTTCTACCGGGTACAGGGCCTCAGCACGGCGAACCTCCAGGCCCAGCTCTTCGCCCAGGCCGGGCTCGCTTTCTTCGTCCCGCTCGGCTCCCGGAACTCACCGTGAATACGAGGGTTGCGATGGTGAAGAAGGTAGGTGTTGGCCTCGCGCTCGCCCTTTCGGCGCTGCTCATCGCCGCCCCCGCCGCGGCCCAGCTCGGCATTGACCTCTCGCCCGACGAGAAGGCCAAGGAGACGGCCAAGAAGAAGGTGCAGAAGCCGGCCGACAAGAAGGCCGCCCCCGCCTCGGAGACGGCGGCGCCCCCCGCGCCGCCCCCTCCCGCCGCGCCGGCCCAGGCCGCGCCGGCGGCCCAGCCGGCCGCGGCGCCGGTGACCATGCCCGAGCTCGACCTCGGCGCCCGCAAGGGGGAGGCCGGCAAGCGCGTCGCCGAGGCGAACAAGGTGTTCGCCTCGGGTGACTACGAGACGGCCGCGCTCGCCTACGACAGCATCCTGCGCGACGCCACCCTGGCCGAGGCCCACGACGAGGCGCGCTACCAGCTCGCGAAGAGCCTCGTCAAGCTCGGGCTCTACCACTCGGCCCTCGCCAAGCTCGACGAGATCCTCTCCAAGGGTCCCCAGGGATCGCACTACTTCTACAACGCGCTGGAATGGCTCTTCCAGGCCGGACGCAAGGTGAACGAGTCGGTCCTCGTCTCCCAGGTGGCGCGCTACGCCGGGACGAGCTTCCCGCCCGGCTCCTCCGATCGGATGAGCTACCTGCTCGCCCGCTACTCCTACGAGCGGGGGCAGGCGCTCGACGAGCTCGGCCGCGGGGCCGAGGCGCGCAAGGCCTACGACGAGGCCCACCGACTCGCCAGCCAGGTGCGGAACGAGGCCGGAGCGACCACCCCGGCCGGCGAGGACCCGGAAGACCTCTACGCCCGCGCCCGCTTCATCGAGGCGCTGGTCGACTACGCCGAGGGCAATTCGCAGCCGGCGGTCGACTCCTTCAAGGACGTGGTGCGGCTCACGAACTCCCACCGCAATCGCGCCTCGGACCCCCGGGTGCGCGAGATGGCCTTCCTCGAGCTCGCCCGCATCCACTACGAGCACAAGCAGAACCGCTACGCCATCTTCTACTACGACCGCATGCCGTGGGGCGGCGAGAGCTGGCTCGAGGGGCTGTGGGAGGCCTCCTACGCCCACTACCGCATCGGCGACTACGAGAAGGCGCTCGGCAACCTCCTCACCCTGCAGTCCCCCTACTTCAAGGACGAGTGGTTCCCCGAGTCCTGGATCCTGAAGGCCATCATCTACTACGAGAACTGCCGCTACCCGGAGGCGCGGGCCATCCTCGACGAGTTCCGCAGCGCCTACGAGGGCGTCTACAGCGAGCTCGACCACCTCACCGCCCAGAAGAGCGCGCCGGCCGCCTTCTACGACCTCTTCCAGGATGCGCAGAAGGGGACGGGCCAGGGCGCCCACCCGAGCATGCGGCGCATCTTCAAGGTGGCCCTCTCCGACCGCAACGTGAAGCGGCTCAACGACTCCATCCTCGAGGTGGAGGCCGAGATGGACCAGGGGCTCCCCGCCCGGCGCGAGGCCTTCCGGACCTCCGGCCTCGCCGCGGAGCTCCGCGAGAGGCTCGCCGCCGAGAAGCGGCGCATGCTCGACGAGGCGGGGGCGAGGGCCCGCGCCAAGCTCGAGTACGAGCGCGACGCCCTGCGCGAGCTCCTCCAGCAGGCGCTGCGCATCAAGATCGAGGTGGCGCGCAAGGAGCGCGAGGCCCTGGAAGGCGCGCTCACCCACGGCGGGCCGGCCGACGTCATCCGCGACTACCGTTACTCGGTCGCCGTCTCCGACGAGCACGTGTACTGGCCCTACGACGGCGAGTTCTGGCGCGACGAGCTCGGCACCTACACCTACACCCTCACCAAGGGGTGCCGCGACACGGGCGCGCGCTAGCGGGGCGACAACGTGCGAAAGACCCTCCGCCAGCTCGTCTTCTCGCTCGCCCTCGGGGTTTTTTCCCCCGGACTCGCGCGCGCGGTGCCGTCGACGCACGAGGCCGACCTCGGCAAGAAGCAGACCTCCGCGCCCGACGCCTCGCTCGCCGGGTCCATCCAGGCCCGCGGGACGAGCAGCGAGCCGGCCTCGCCGCGCCTCGACTTCGAAACCTTCCGCTACGCGGTCGAGGTGCAGGTTTCCGGCAAGCGGCGCGAGGAGATCACCGACCTCGACCAGCTCATCAAGCTCGGCGGCTCGGAGAGCGAGATCCCCTCCTGGCTCTTCCGGGTGGCGGAGCTCCACTGGGAAGAGGCGCAGTACCTCTTCTTCGAGGCGAACCGCAAGGACGATGCCATCCTTTCCGCCAAGGGCGACCCGGCCCGGGCCGACCGCCTCAAGGCCGAGAAGAAGGACCTCGAGGACCGCTCGCGGGCCGAGCAGGCCGAGGCCATCGCCCGCTACCGCGAGATCGCCCACCGCTTCCCGAACTACACCCGCCTCGACGAGGTGGTGTTCTTCCTCGGCGAGAACCTGTGGAAGCAGAACCGGCGCCACGAGGCCCTCGAGGCCTACAAGGTCCTCATCACCCGCTTCCCCAAGTCGAAATTCGTCCCCGACGCCTGGATGGCCTTCGGCGAGCACTACTTCGACAGCGCCGAGAAGGGCGACCGCAAGGAGTCCCTGCGCAAGGCGCTCGAGAGCTACAAGCGCGCCGCCGCCTACCAGGAGTCGAGCGTCTACGGCTACGCCATCTACAAGCAGGCCTGGGTGCACTACAACCTCGGGGCCTTCACCGAGGCACTCGACCTGTTCAGGGCCGTCATCTTCTTCGGCGACCTCCCCACCTCGACGGTGGCCCCGGACAAGAAGCTCGCTCTCGCCCGCGAGGCCCGCAAGGACTACGTGCGCACCTACAGCCACGTGGGCTCGCCGCGGGCCGCCTCCGAGGACTTCGCGCGGGTGGGCGGGAAGGACGCCCGCGACATGCTGAAGAGCCTGGCCGGGTTGTACTTCGACGAGGGCAAGGACCACGACGCCATCCTCGTCTACCACGGGCTCATCGTGGCCGACCCGACCTCCCCCGAGGCGCCGCTCTTCCAGGGTCGCATCGTCACCTGCGCCGGCCGCATGGGGAAGAAGGACCTGGCGGTGCAGCAGGCCCGGTACTTCGTCGACATGCTGCGGGAGGCCGAGAAGCGGGGCGGCGACGACAAGGCCAGGCAGGCGCTCGCCGACGCCCGCAAGGACGCCGAAAACACCCTGCGCACCCTGGCGGTGCAGTACCACGCCGAGTGGAAGAAGACGCGCGAGGACGCGGTGGCGGCGCTCGCTGCCGAGGTGTACCGGCTGCACCTCGAGGTCTTCCCCGAGTCGCACTACGCCTACGAGATGCGCTTCTTCCACGCCGAGCTCCTCTACGCGCTCGAGAAGTTCGAGGAGGCGGGCGAGGAGTACACGCGGGTGGCGGAGCAGGACATCAAGCGCCTGAAGGAACCGGGTCCCGATGGCAAGCCCCAGCCCCCCGGCAAGTACCTCACCGACGCCCTGGAGAGCGCGGTGCAGGCCTTCGACGTGGTGGCGAAGCGCGCCGAGACGAACGAGAAGCGCCCGGCCGGCGACACGAGGACGAGGCTGCCCCTCCCCCGGGAGAAACAGAAGCTCGTCGACGCCTGCGAGCGCTACCTCGCCCACGCTCCGAAGGGCGACAAGCGGGTGGAGGTGGCCTACAAGGCGGCCAACGTCTACTACCGGTACAATGCCTTCCCGGAGGCGGTGAAGCTCTTCACCGAGATCGCCGAGCAGCACCCGAGCCACGAGCTCGCCCGCTACGCCGCCAACCTCGCCCTCGACTGCCTGAACCTGCAGGGCGACTGGCGCGGCATGAACGCCCTCGCCCGCCGCTTCTACGAGCAGCGCGAACTCCTCCGTGCGCAGCCGGCACTGAAGGACGACCTCGAGAAGGTGATCGAGCAGAGCGCCTTCAAGGTCGTGGAGGAGCTCGAGCGGGGCGAGCGGCCGGTGGAGGCGGCCGAGGCGTACGTGGCGTTCGTGCGCGATTTCCCCGGTTCGAAGCTCGCCGCCACCGCCCTCTTCAACGCCTCGGTGGACCTCGTGCGGGCGGGCCGGCTCGAGCGCGCCATGGCGGTGCGCGACGAGCTCATGCAGCGCTACCCGAGCGATCCGCTCGTCCCCAAGATCGTCCTCACGAACGCCCAGGACCGCGAGGCGGTGGCGGACTTCGCCCGCGCCGCCGACGACTACGAGCGCTACTACCAGGGGTGGAAGAAGGCGGCCGCCCCACCGGCGCCCGCCGCGAAGAAGCCGACCCACGGACGGCACGAGGCGGCTGCCGCCCCGGCTCGCGGCGACGCCGGCGGCTACGAGGAGGCGAAGGCGCGCGACGCGCTCTACGACGCCGGAGTCCTGAGAGAGGGACTGTCCGAGTACGCCCGGGCCGAGGCCGATCGGAGCGAGTTCGTGGAGAGCTGGCCGAACTCGGCGGAGGCGGCCAAGGTGTTCCTCTCCGTCGCCGACCTGTACCACCTGCAGGGCCAGTCGGCGCAGGAGCTGAGGCAGCTCGAGGCCTACCAGGAGCGCTTCGCCAAGGATCCCACCGACTGGCTCGTGGTCGAGGACCGCATCGCCCGCCTGTACGCGAAGGGCGGCCAGGCCGCCCTCGAGCGCCGCGCCTACGAGGACGCCCTCCGCCACGCCCAGGCCGCGAAGGGCCAGGTGGGCGAGCGGGGCCTGCCGGTCGTGGCCCAGGCAGAGTACCTGGCTCTCGAGCCCGCCTTCGAGGCCTACGATCGCATCGACTTCGCCGTGCCGGGCAAGCTCTCGCCCCCGCACCAGGTGAAATGGCTGAAGGAGCGGCTGCAGCTCAAGGGAGCGCGGCTCCTCGAGCTTCAGAAGTCCTACACCGCGGTCGTGGAGACGAAGCAGGCCGAGCCGGCGGTGTGCGCGCTCTACAAGATCGGCCTCGGGTACAAGCGCTTCGCCGCGGCGCTGCAGGCCGCCCCCTTGCCCCCCGAGATCCGGCGCGACAAGGCCCTCGCCGAGGAGTACCGCAACCAGCTCCGGCAGCTCGCCGAGACGCCCGAGAAGAAGTCGGTGGAGGCACTCGAGTACGCCATGACGAAGTCGCGGGAGCTCGGCGTCTCGAACGCCTGCTCGAAGGCGGCGACCGAGATCCTCGTCGCCTACAAGCCCGACCAGTACGGCGCACCGCCGGAGAAGCTCCCCGAGGCCCGCGGACCTGCCGCCCCCCGGCCGGTGGAGGGCCACCCGCTCCTCGGAAGCCTCTTGCGCCCGGTCTCACCGGAGAAGGCTCCGGCGAACGAGGCGGCGAGCGCGGTGCTGGCGCCGCTCAAGACGACGCCGCGGACGGCCGCGGCCGCCGTACCCCTGGAAGGGCGCGACCCGGATCTCCCCCCCGAGGAGCCGCGTCCTGCCCCGGCGCCCGCCAAGGCCTCCTCATCCGTGCCGCCCCTCTCCGACGAGGACCTCCTGCCGTGAGAGTCCCGCTCAGACGGCTTCTGGCGCTCTTCGCCGCCCTGCTCGCCTCCTGCGCCACCGGGGGCGGCGGGCGGGCCACCCCGGCCGCGCCTGCGCAGCGCCCCGCCCCGGTCCCGGCGGCGGCCGCTGCACCCGCTCCGGCCCCTGCGGCGACGGCGGCTCCCGCAGCCGGGTCGAAGCGGGAGCTCTCCCCCCGTGCCCAGCGGCTCTTCGACGAGGCGGTGGCGGCCTACGAGGAGCAGAAGCGCCTGAAGGTGCCCATCGACTGGGAGACGCTCGAGCGGCGCTGGCGGGCGGTCATCGAGGCCGAGGCGGTCCCCGAGGCCTACTTCAACCTGGGCGTGGTGCTGGAGCACCGCCGCGAGAAGGATGAGGCCAAGGCGGCCTACCGCCGCGCAGCCGAGCTCTACCCGGGGTTCGGGGCGGCCGCGGTGAACCTCGCCCTCCTCGAGGAGGGAGACGATCCGCGCCAGGCGGCCCTCTCCTATACCGACCTCATCCGCCGGTTCCCGGACGACCCCTTGCCCCGCGAGCGCCTGGCCGCGCTCTACGAGGCGAGCGGCCAGCGCGACGAGGCCTGGCGCCTCGCCCGCGAGGCGCTGGTGCGCGACCCGCGGTCGATCGGCGCCTACAAGGTGCTCATGCGGGTGGCGCTCCAAGGCGGGCACACCGACCTCGCGCTCCTCCTCGCGGTGAAGGCGAAGAAGCTCGACGGGAACGACCCGGAGATCCTCGCCTTCGTGGGCGACGCGCTCGAGCGCCAGAAGGACGGGGCGGGCGCGGTTTCCCAGTGGAAGAAGGCGGTCGCCCTGAGGGACGACTACTTGCCGGCGCGCTCCGCGCTCCTCGCCGACGCGCTCGAGAAGCAGCACTGGGAGGGCGTCGTCGAGCAGGCCCGGGCCATCTTGAAGGCGCACCCCGACGACGCTCGCACCGAGCTCGCCCTCGGCATCGCCTACCGCCATCTCGGGCAGGCCGACCAGGCCCTCGCCGCCTACGACGACGCCGAGCGGCTCGCCGGCGACAAGCTCCCCGAGATCCACCTCGCCCGCGGGATCGCCTTCATGAAGGGCAAGGACCAGTGCGAGCCGGCGCTCGGCGAGTTCAAGAAATACCTGACGCTGGCCGGTCCGGTCGGTGCGACCGAGAGTCCGGCCTCGAAGCTCATGGGCGAGTGCACCCAGATCTTGGCCGCCAACAAGGCCGCCGAGGAGGCCGCCAAGGAGATGAAGGCCGAGGAAGCGGAGGCCGCGAAGAAGGCGCCGGCCTCTCCGGCCGCCCCGGCCACGCCGTCCGCGCCGGCGGTACCGGGAGGCGATGGGGGAGCTAACCCCACAAAGTGAGTGGATGGAGTCCCGGGGCCTCGTTTCGTGGCCCCCACGCAGAGTGATAAGCTTTCCCGAAGAGGAAAGAGTGAGGAGCGAGGGATGCGAAGGCTTTTTCTCCTGGCGGTGATGGTCGCGCCGCTCGTGGCGCTGGGCGAGGATCCCAAGCCCGAACCCCGCATCGAGTACGAGAAGAAGACGATCATCAACTTCGACGACGACACCATCCAGGGCGATCTGACCCGGCCCGACGGTGAGTACGTCGAGGCCCGCAAGCGGGTGACCCATTCGAACCTCATCAAGATCAGGGAAGACTGGCGGGACAAGGTGAAGCAAGCCGCCGGAGACATGTGATCCCCTGAGAGGACCGATGGCGCCCCCCGTCACAATCAAGGTCTACCGCGGCGACGAGCTCGTACGGACCGAGCACTTCACCCGCGACATCATCAAGATCGGAAGGCTCGCCTCGGCGCACCTCTGCCTCGAGGACGATCGCATCTCCCGCATTCACTCGGTCATCGAGGTGGCGCCGGACGGACTCATCTCCATCATCGACATGGGCAGCGCTGAGGGCACCTTCGTGAACGGCCGGCGCGTGTCGAAGGGACCCCTGAAGCCGGGCGACGAGGTGAAGCTCGGCGGTCTGCGCCTCGTCCTCGACGGCCTCAAGGCCGAAGCGGAGCGTCTCCCGTCCGTGTCGCCCGCGCCCGCCGCGGCGAGCACCGCGGCCGCCCCGGCCGCGAACGGCCCCGCCTCCACGCCCCGCCCCACCGCTTCCGCCCCGGCCGCCCTCGAGGCGGCGCCGCCGCCCTCGGGGCCGGAGAGCCCGCCCAGGGCCACCCCGCGCGCCCCCTCGCGCAAGCCCTCACCCGTGGCCGCGGCACGCAGCGCAGCGCCCGCACCGCAGCAGGCCGTCGCCGCGCCCGCCCTCGCTCCCGCGCCGGCCCCGGCGCGGCCGCGACGCCCGGCCCTCGCCCTCGCGAGGCCGATCGACGACGAGCCGGCCGAGGCGGGCGCGCCCGATCTCGGCGTGGAGCTCCGCATCCTGTGGGGCGACACGCTCCTCGACGCCAAGACCTTCGTTTCGCCCTCCCGGCCGGTGCTTCTGGGCGAGGGACCGCGCTGCGACTTCCGCCTCTCGGGGCCGGACCTGCCGGTGGCGGCCTTCCCCGTCCTGCGCTTCGAGGGCGACGAGTACCGCTTCCTGTTCGTGCCGAGCATGGCCGGCGGCATCGAGAAGGCGGGAGGGGAGCTCACCACCTTCGCCGAGCTCGTGAAGTCCCGGGCCGCCCATCCCGACGATACCGCCCTCGGCGCCCACGCAGTGGTGGTGCCTCGACAGGGCACGGTGCGGGCCGAGGTCGGCAGCGGACTGCGGGTGGAGGCGCGCTACCGCAGGCCGCCGCGCCTGGCGGTGGTGCCCTGGTGGGAGCGGGTCGACTACCGCTACCTGAACCTCCTGCTCCTCCTCCTCTTCCTCCTCGGCGGGTTCATCGTGGCGGCCGTCACCACCACCCGCGACGTGGACCTCGTGCAGGACGACCTCGCCAAGGGCCAGCAGCGCATGGCCAAGTTCATCATGAAGGCCCCCGAGGCGCAGCCCAAGGCGAACCCCTACCTCGAGAAGCTGAAGGCCGATCTCAAGAAGCAAGAGCCGGGCGAGATGGCCGAGAAGCACCGGGGCGAGGAGGGGCAGATGGGCAAGCGCGACGCCCCCAAGACGAACGGGCGCTCGGCCCCGCGCGCCATCGACCCCAATGCCAAGGAGCTCGTCAAGAACTCGGGCCTCCTCGCCGCCCTCGGCAACGGGCGGGGGACGGGGGGACTCTCCACCGTCTTCGGGCAGGGGGGCCTCGGCGGCGATCTCAAGGGCGCGGTCGGCAACATGTACGGACCGGTGGTGGGCGACAGCCAGGGGGTGGGCGGCCTCGGCCTCAAGGGAAACGGCACGGGCGGCGGCGGCTCGGGTGACACCATCGGAATCGGCGCGGTGGGTACCAAGGGCCGCGGCGGAGGCCTCGGCGGCTACGGCAGCGGGGTGGGCGGGCTCGGCTCCAAGCGCGACCGAGACGTCGCCATCTCCACCGGCGACACGCGCGTGCTCGGCGCCATCGACCCCGAGCTCGTCCGCAAGGTGATCCGCGACCACGCCGACCAGGTGCGCTACTGCTACGAGCAGGAGCTCACCTTGAACCCCAAGCTCACCGGCAAGGTCGCCATCAAGTGGCAGATCAACTCCAACGGCTTCTCCTCCAACACCCTCATCGACCGGACCAACACCACCCCCGACGCCGCGCTCGACAAGGTGGCGGAATGCATCATGAGCCGCATCGTCACCTGGGAGTTCCCGAAGCCCAAGGGCGGCGGCATCGCCATCGTCACCTATCCCTGGATCCTGCGCAGTGCGGGCTCCGCGGCATCGGGTAACTAGGAGGCTTCGAGTGAGACGCGCCGCCCTCGCCATCTCGCTGTTCGCGGCGGCCCTGGCCGCACCGCTTCTTGCGACCGCCCAGGAGGCCGCCCCGCCGCTGCCGGAGGATCCGCGCGCCCCGCGCTACCACGAGGTGGAGCGCGGCTTCTTCACCGGCTTCGAGCTCGGCTACTTGAGCCTGTTCAAGACGCCCACCGCCGACCGGGTGCGCTACCAGTACGCTCCTTCCAACGGCGGCGCCTCGAACGGCCTGCTCGTCGGGATGAACTTCGGCTACGACGTGAGCTCGCGCCTCGCGCTCTCCGCCTTCGTCCTGGGGAGCAACTCCCAGGCGAGCGTCTCCTACGGAGCCTTCAGCGTCTACGCGGCGGGTGCGGACGTGCGACTCGCGCTCCTCGGGTCGCGGGACAAGTACGCGCTCGAGCGCACCTACGTCTACGTCCATGCCCGCGGCGGCTACCTCGTCACGCGCCCGGAGGGTCTCTTCGGGACGAACGACACCTACCTCGCCTTCGGGCCCGGGCTCGAGTACTACACGCGCCTCCGCCACTTCTCGGTGGGGCTCGCCGCTGACCTGGCGTACGTGGTGAAGGCCGGCACGGCCGGGGTCGCCGTCACTCCGACCGTCCGGTACACGTTCTAGCCTCGATCCGGGGTCGGGGTCTATACTTTCGCCCGGTTTCCGGGCACTTCAGAGACCTTGGTCCTCTCTTGACCCCTCCCAACCTCGACGAAGAGATCAGCGCGCACGAGGCCACCCTCGAGACCGCGCCCGCTGACGAGGGCGCCTTCCGCGCCCTCGAGGCGCTCTACCACAAGCACGACCGCTTCGAGGACCTCGTCGCCCTCTACGAGCAAAGGGCGCGCCAGGGCGTCGAGGGCGGGGCGGGCCGGCTCCTCGCCAAGGCCGCCGAGCTCGCCCACCGGCGCATGCGCAACACGGGCCGGGCCGAATCCCTCTACCGGCAGGTGCTGCACGCCGACCCGCAAAACGCCGCGGCGCTCGCCTCGATGGTCGAGATCTACGAGGAGCGCGGGGACTATCCCGCCCTCGCCGAGGCGCTCGAGCGCCAAGCCGACCGCGATTCCGATCCGCGCGCGGCCGCGCGCCTGTACCTGAGGCTCGGCCGCGTTTGCGAGGAGCGGCTCTTGCGTCGAGACCGGGCCGCCCTGTTCTACGCGCGCGCGAGCCGCCTCGCCCCCGACCTCGGCGAGGCCCGCTCCGCCGCCCTGCGATGCCAGCTCGCCCTGCGCTGCTGGTCGCAAGCGAAGCGCACGCTCGACGGGGCGCGCGAGCGGAAGGCCGATCCCCAGGTTCTCGCCGCCGAGTACGCGCGCCTCGGCAGCGCGCTCATCGAGGAGCCCCTCGACCACCGGTTGGCCATGGACGCCTTCGTGGAGGCGCTCGCCCTCGACCGGGCCGCCCCCGGGGCGAGCGCCGGCCTGCAGCGCCTCGAGGCGACGCCGCGCAAGTGGCGCGAGGAGGTGAAGGAGCTCCTCGAGCAAGCCGGGACGGCCAAGGAACGGCGCACCGCCGCCCGGCTCTGCCTGCACGCGGCCGGACTGCACGCCGCCTACGATCCGGACGGCGCCCAGCCGGCGGTCGCGCTGGCGGAGCGGGCCATCCTGCTCGCCCCGGCCATGAGCCAGGCCTTCGATCTGCTCGAGCGCTATCTCGGCGGCCGCGGAGACTGGCGCGCCCTCGTCGATTCCCTGTCGCGCCTGGCCGGTGCCGTGCGCGATCGCGCCGCGCTTTCCGGGATCTACCACCGCCTGGCGCGCATCGACCTCGTCCGCTTCGCCGACCCCGGCCTCGCGCTCGAGGCGCTCGAGCGGGCCCTCGCGCTCGACCCGGCCGCCGAGCCCCAGGCCCAGCAGGCCTTCGAGTTGCATCTCGAGGCCGGCCGCCGCGCCGAGGCGCTGGCGGTGCTGGAGCGACACCTGGCCGCTGCGCCCGAGCGACCCCAGCACGGACCCTGGCGCCTCCACGCAGCGCAGATCGCGATGGCCCTGGGCGACGGGCCGCGAGCGCGCAGTCATCTCGAGGCGGCCCGCCGCGCCGATCCGCGCTCGCCGCGCATCGCGGCGGCCCTCTCGCCGCTGCTCGAGGGCGCCGGCGAGTGGCGCGGGCTCACCGAGGCGCTCGAGACGCAGGTGCAGGCCGAGCCCGATCCCGCCCGCCGGGCCAGGATCCTCCAGGAGCTCGGCCGCGTGCACCTCGAGCGACTGAAGGCGCCGCGCGACGCCTTTCGCCGGCTGGCCCAGGCACTGTCGCTCGACCCGGGGCGCCCCGCCCTCTACAAGGCCATCGACGCCGCCGCCGCGCAGGGGGACCTCTTCCCCGACCTCGCCCGCGCTTACCGCGCCGCCGCGGACTCGCCGGCCGCGGACGCGCGGGCCAAGAAGGCCCTCCTGCGCCGCTCGGCGGAGGTGTGGGACCGCGACCTCGGCCAGCCCGAGAAGGCCGTCGAGGCTTGGCGCGAGCTCGTGGCCCGCGATCCGCACGACGCCGGTGCGCAGGCCGCCCTCGAGGCCTGCCTCGTGCGGGCCGGCCGTCTGGGCGAGGTGGCCGAGGACCTGCGTCGCCGCATCGAGGTGACCCGCGATCCGGCCGAGCGCCGCGAGCTCATGACCAAGCTCGCCCGCAGCCACGAGGAAGCCGGCGATCCCGAGGGGGCGGTCAGGGCCTGGAAGGACGTGCTCGCCTCCGGTCCGGAGAACGAGCAGGCCCTGCGCGGACTCGCCACCGCGCTCGAGGCGCTCGGGCCCACCCGCGCCCAGGAGCGCTTCGGCATCCTCACCCGGCTCGCCGGACGGCTGACCGGCACCGAGCGCGCCGAGGTGGACCTCGCCCGCGCCGCCCTGCTCGAGGCCCCGCTCGGCCGGTTCAGCGAGGCGGCCGCCGTGCTGCTCGAGCTCTTGCCGGCCGGTGGGCTCTCGCCCGACCGGCTCACCGAGGCGGTGACCGCACTCGAAGCGCTGCTCACCCGCGGTGTCGAGCCCGTCCGGATCGCCCAGGCGCTCGTCCCGGTCTACGCCGCGCGCGGCGAGCCTGCCAAGCAGGTGGCCATGCTGGAGCTCCTCGCTCAGCGCGTGAAGGACGAGGATGGGCGAGCTCGGGCGCGCCTCTACCTCGACGCGGCGGCCCTGCGCGAGGAGCGGCTCAACGATCCGCGCGGCGCCCTCTCGGCTGCCTCGGCCGCCTTGCGCAGCTCGCCGAGCCACGACGAGGCGCGCCGCACCTGCGAGCGCCTGGCCCGGGCGGTGGGGGCTCACGCCGAGCTCTTCGCGCTCTTCACCGAGACGGCTTCCCGCATGAAAGGAAGGCCCGAGGAGGAGCGTGCCTTGCGCGCTCGGGCCGCCCAGATCGCCGAGGAGGACCTGGGCGACGCCGACGAAGCTGCCGCCCAGCTGCGGCGCTGCCTTTCTCTCGCTCCGGGCGACGCGGCGACGCTCGCCGCCCTGACGCGGGTCGCCCTCGGTGCGGAGCGCTGGCAGGAGGCGAGCGAGCTCCTGCGCGAGCGTGCCGACAAGAGCCAGGGGATCGAGAGGAGCGCCCTGCTCGCCCAGCTCGCCGAGACCCTGCAGGAGAGGCTCGGAAACCCGGCGGCGGCCGCCCAGACCTACGAAGAGGCGGCCGAGGCGGCACCGGAAGAGGGTCGCCCGCGGCTTCTGGCACGGCTCGCCGCCGCGCTCGGAGCTGCCGGGGATCCCACGCGGCAGGCCGAGGTGCTCGCGGAGATCGCCCGGCGTGCACCCGATACGGCCGAGGCGGCCGAGGCAGCCCGCAACCGGGCGCTGCTCCAGATGGGCGAGCTCGCCGACCCGAAGAGCGCCATCGAATACTTCCGGGGAGCGCTCCTCGCGCGCCCGGGTGACGGGGAGGCTCGGGCCGCCCTGGAGAAGCTGTGCGATCGCCCTCAAGCGGACATCGCTCGGGCGGCCGCCGAGGCTCTCGTCGAGGTGTCCGAGGCGGCCGGCGACCCGAGGCGAGTCCTCGCTGCCCTGGAACGGCTGGGCCAGGGGACGACTGGTGTCGAGGCGGCCCGGGTCGACCGCCGCGTCGCTCGCGTCCTGCGCGAGCGGCTCGGCGAGTGGCCGGGCGCCCTCGCCGCCCTGAGGCGTGCGGTGAAGGCGGCCCCCGAGGACGCGACGGCTCGGCGCGAGATGCTGGAGGCCGCCGCGCGACTTGGCGCCGAGGCCGAGGCCGCCAAGGACTACGAGGCCTTCCTGCCGCGGCTCACCGGTAGCGACGCGGCCGCGGCGTTCGTGGAATTCGGCCGGCTCGAGGAAGCTCGGCTTCACGATGCGGAGAAGGCCGCCCGCGCCTTCGGCGAGGCGCTTCGCTTCGCTCCGGGCGAGCTCGACGCGCTGCGCGCGCTCGTGCGCCTCCATCGCGACGCCGGACGGGCGGCGGACGAGGTGAAGGCGTGCCTCGAACTCGCAAAGAACGCAGTGCAGGAAGGGGAGCGGCTCGGCGCCCTGCGCCAGGCGGCGCGCGTCCTCGAGGAGAAGCTCAATGACCCGGCCGGCGCGGCCGAGGTCTGGCAGGAGGTGGCGAAGAGCGCTCCAGACGACCCGGACGCCGACGCGGCGCTGGAGAGGCTCTTCCTCCTGCTCGGGCGCCACGAGGAGCTGACGGGCGTGCTCTCGAGGCGGCGAAGCCGCCCGGGGGCGGCGCCCGATCCCGATCTCGCCTTCCGCCTGGCGGAGCTGAAGCGCGAGGGCGATCCGTCCGAGGTCCTGCCGCTTCTCGAGGAAGTCCTCCGCGCCCGCCCGGGCCACCCGGGGGCCCGCAAGGTCCTCCTCGAGCTCGCCCTCGTAAAGGGCGGCCCGGGGCAACGCGCGCTCGAGCTCGTCGACAGGGCTCTCGAAGCGGAGGGCGCACAAGAGGAGCGTGTCCGCGCCCGCGAACGGCGGCTTTCCGCCGTGGGAGATCCCGCGGAGAGAGCCGGCCTCCACGCCCAGATCCGCTCGCTCTACGAGCGCGAGCTTCGCGCCCCCGCGCGCGCCTTCGAGGCCGCCGCGCGCGCCTACGCCGAGGACGGGCTCGTGGCCGAGAGAGCCGAGCCGGAGCTCGTGCGCCTCGCCGAGGAGAACGGCCTGTACGACGAGCTCGCCGGGGCCCTCGAGGCGGCGGCCGGGCGCCGGACCGGGGGTGAGGCGCAGGACCTCGTCCGCCGGGCGGCGCGCCTGCGGATGGAGAAGGGTTCGGATCGCGACCGGGCCCGGGCGGCCTACGAGCACGTGCTCGAATTCTCGCCCGATGACCCGGAGGCGCTCGAGGCACTCGAGAAGCTGCTCGTGGCGAAGGGCGACCCAGCCGCGCTCGAGAAGGTGGTGTTCCGCCGGGCCGCCCTCGCCAAGGAAGCCGACCGCGCCCCCATGCTCGTCCGCCTGGCGGAAGAAGAGGAGCGGATGGGAGACGGTCGCCGCGCCATCGCCGCGGCCGAGGAGGCCCTGCGCGGCGAGCCGAACTGCACGGGCGCGCTCGAGCTCCTGAACCGCCTCTACGCCGCGTCGGGTGAGGTCCCCGAACTCAGCCGCATCCTCAAGGCGCGGGCGTCGAGGGAAGGCGAGGACCCGGGACGGCGCCTCGAGTTCTTGCTCGAGCGCGCTCGCCTGCTCGAGAAGGGGGGGGACGGCAGGGAGGCGCTCGAGGCCTGCGCGGAGATCCTGGCGGAGAGTCGCATGGAGGCGGGCGCCATCGAGGGGCTCGACCGGCTCCTCAACCGGCCCGAGACGCGCGACGCGGCCGGCCGGATCCTCGAGGATGTCTATCGCTTCCAGGGCGACACGCGCCGCCTGGCGGCGCTCCTCGAGACGAGGCTCGAGAGTGCCGATGCCGCCGAACGCCCGCCCCTGCTCGCGGAGATCGCCGCCCTGCGCGAGCGCCTGGGCGAACGGGCGGAGGCCTTTGTCGCCCGGGCGAAGGCCCTGCGCGAGATCCCCCCGGGCGGCGACGACCCGGTGCTCCGCGCCGACCTGGAGCGGCTCGCCGCGGCGGCTCCCGCCTTCGACGAGCTCGCCACCGCCTATGAAGAGGCCCTGGCGCGGGGTCTGTCCCCCCAGGGTCAGCGTGAGGTCCTGAGGCAGCTCGCGAGCCTCTACGCCGATCGGCTGAGCGCGCCCGACAAGGCTGCGCGAGCTCTCGAGACGCTCGCTGCGAGTGCGCCCGAGCCGGAGGCCCTCGCGGCCCTCGCTCGCGTCTACCGGGGCAAGGGCGCCTATCGCGAACTCGCGAGCGCGCTCACGCGACAGGCGAGCATGGCCTCCTCGCCCGAGGCTAAGAAAGAGCTCCTCCTGGAGGTGGCGACGGTCATGGAAGAGCAGCTCTCCGATCGCGAAGGCGCGCTCGAAACCTATCGGCAGATTCTCGCCATCGACCCCCAGGACCCCAATGCCCTCCGGACGCTCGGCCGCCTGCTCGGCGCTGCCGAACGCTGGGAGGACCTCGTGCAGGTCCTCGAGCGCGAGGTCGCCGTGACCGAGCGCCAGGGCCTCGTCGCCGAGGCCGCGGAGCTGCGATGCCGGCTCGGGCGCATTCGCCAGCAGCGGCTGGCCGACGTGGAAGGTGCGCTCGCCGCCTACCGGGAGGTCCTGGCCAAGGTTCCTCGGCACCCCCACGCCCTCGCGGCGCTCGAGGAGTTGGCGCGCTCGGGGGGCAAGGGAGCCGACGAGGCGGCCGCCCTGCTCGAGCCCATCTACGGGCAGGAGGGCGAGCACGCTCGGCGCCTCGAAATGCTCGAGGTGAGGGCCCTCTCGAAGTCGGACCCGTCCGTGCGCGCCGGGCTCCTCCGGCAGATGGCCGAGCTGCAGGCGGGGCCGCTCAGGCAACCCGAAGCCGCCTTCTTGACCGCGGCTCGGGCGGTGCGGGAAGACCCCGATCAGGCCGAGTCCTTCGCTCTTGCGGCGCGCATCGCCAGGGAAGCCGGGCTCGAGGAGGAACTCGCCGCCCTCATCGCCGAGGTCGCCGACCGGCCACGCGCTCCACGGGCGCGGCTCGAGCTTCGCCGGCACCTCGCCCATCTCGCCGCGCGCGGCGGCGAGCCAGGGCGCGCCGCGGAGGCCTGGTCGCGCGTCCTCGAGCTTTCCCCCGAGGACCCGGAGGCGCTCGACGGCCTCGTGAACGCCGTGCGCGCCACCGGCGACGGCGACGTCTTGGCCCAGCTCTTGCGCCGGCGACTCGCCATCGAGGAAGAACCCAAGGTGAGGGCCTCCCTCCTCTCCGAGCTCGCCCACGTGCTCGAGGCCCAGAAGGATCCATCGGGAGCGATCGGCGCACTGCGGCGCCTGCTCGAACTTGAACCGGACCGTCGCGAGGCACTCGAGCACCTCGATCACCTGTGCCTAGCCACCGAGCGGTGGGCCGAACTCGCCGAGGTCCTCGAGCGCGAGGTGGCAGCCAGCCGGGCGGCGGGCGACGCTGCGGGGACCGCCGCGCTGCAGCGGCGTCTTGCGGAACTGAGGGAGGTGCGCCTGCTCGACCGCGAGGGGGCCATCGCCCTGTGCGAGGAGATCCTCGCCGCACGCGCGGATGACGAGCAGGCGCTCGCACGCCTCGAGGCACTGCTCGCCAAGGATCCCGCGAACGTCCGGGCGGCCGGCGTGCTCGAACGCGCGTACGCCTCGACGGGTTCCTGGGCCAAGTACGCCTCGGTCCTCGAGCTGCGGGCGGGCGAAAGGCCTGATCCGGTTGAGCGCAAGGCGCTCTTCCTCGAGCTCGCCGAGGTGCGCGAGAAGCGCCTCGCGAACCCTGAGCTCGCCTTCGTCGCGCTGTGCCGCGCGTTCCGGGACGACCCGGCCGACCCGGACCTGCGGGCCGGTTTGCAACGCCTGGCGACGGCGACCTCGCACGGCGAGGAGCTCGCCGCCCTCTACGAGGAGGAGTTCGATCGCCTGAGCGGCCCCACCGCGGCCGAGGTGGCGCTCACGCTCGGAGCTCTCCACGAGCGCGAGTTGCGGGCGCCGGACACCGCGGTTCCCTGGTTCGAGCGGGCGAGGAGGCTCGACCCGTCGGCTGCGCCGGCCGCCCTGAGCGCCCTCGATCGGCTCCTCGGCCAGAGCGGGCGCCACGCCGACCTCGCCGAGGTCATCGAGGCGGAGGCGAAGATCGCTCAAGGCGAGGAGCGCTCCACCCTGCTCATGCGGCTCGGGCAACTCTTCGAGGAGCCGCTCTCGCAGCCCGATCGCGCCGTCGAGGCCTACCAGGCCATCCTGGCCCAGGACGCGCGGCACGTGCCCGCCCTGCGCGCGCTCGAGCGCCACTACGAAGCGAAGAACCGGCTCCCCGACCTGGCGTACAACCTCGCCGTCCAGCGCGAGCTCGCGACCGAGCCGGCCTCGCGCCTTCGCCTCGCCGCACGCCTCGCCACCACGCGGCAGGCGCTCGGAGAGCACGAGGCCGCTGCGGCGCTCTGGCGCGAGGTGGTGGGGCAGGACCCGCGCCACGAGCCCGCGCTCGCCGCGCTCGAGGCCCTCTACGAGAAGCTCGAGCGCTGGCCCGAGCTCGCCGAGCTCTTGCGGGCGCGTCTCGCGCTCACCGCCGACCGCCGGGAGGCGGCCCGGATGCAGGAGAGGCTCGGATCCTTGCTGGGTGGGCCCCTCAACGACCGAGCCCAGGCGGTGCGGGCCTACCAGGCCGTGCTCGACGCTGACCCGCGCAACAAGAAGGCGCTCGAGGCGCTGCGCGACCTCCACGAGGCGCAAGGGGACCTCGAGGGCCTCGCCTCGGCGCACCGGCGCCTCATTCCACTCCAGGAGGACGCGGCCGGCGTGAAGGCCGTGCGCATGCAGCTCGCCGACGTGCTGCTCCGGGCCGGTAAGAAGGGCGAGGCGGCCGAGCAGGGGCGCCGCGCGCTCGAGCTCGAGCCGCACGACGAGGCGGACCTGGCGCGCCTGGCGGAGATCTTCGAGGGTGCGGGAGCGCTCACCGAGCGGGTGAAGACGGTGGAGGCGCGCGCCGCGCTGCTCGCGGAGGCGGGAAGGACCGCGGAGGCGGTGGCGGCCTATGGTGCCGCGGCCGAGGCCTGGGAGCGACCGCTCTCGAAACCCGAGGCTGCCGCAGCCGCGCTCGAGAAGGTGCTCGAGCTCGAACCCGGTCGCCGCGCCGCCTTCGAGAGCCTGCGCCAGCTCTACGCCAAGGCCGGCAACTGGCGGGCCTACGTGCGCGTGTGCGACCTCTTCACGGGCCAGCTCCACGAGCGGGCCGAGAAGGTGGCGCTCCTCAAGGAACTGGCCGAGATCCACGAGAAGCGCCTCGGCCAGAAGGAGATGGCCTTCGTCACCCTGTGCCGCGCCTTCGCCGAGGACCCCTCCGACCGCGCGGTGACGCAGGCGGTGGAGCGCCTCGCCGCCGATACCGAGGCCTTCGACGAGCTCGCCGCCGTCTACGAGCAGGTGTCGGAGGACGCGAAGGGCCTCGCCCGGGCGAGGCTCCTCATCGACCTCGGCAAGCTGCGCGACCAGAAGCTCGACGACGCCGACGGGGCCGAGGTGGCCTTCCGCAAGGCGCTGGAAGTCGATCCGGCGAGCCCCGAGGCGCTCGACGCCCTCACCGACCTCTTCACCCGGCGCGGGCGCGTGCGCGACCTCGTCATCGCCCTCGAGCAGAAGCTCGAGGCCGCGGCCGGCCTCGAGGAGAAGAAGGCCACCCTCCTCGAGATGGCCCGCATCTACGACGGCCAGCTCAAGGATCCCGGGGAGGCCATCGCCTCGCTGAGGCGCGTGCTCGAGCTCGACGGGGCCGACGCTGAGGCACTCTCCGCCCTGGCCACGCTCTACCGCCGCGAGTCCCGCTGGGGCGAGCTCGTCGGTATCCTGGCCCGGGCGCGCGATCTCGCCCAGGACGATCCCACCCGCATCGTCTACCAGCTCCAGATCTCGAGCCTCAACGAGAACGAGATCGGGGACGTGGAGGCCGCCGTCGAAGGCTACCGGGGTGCCCTCGGGCTCGACGATCGGCAGCGCGATGCGCTCCTGGGGCTCGAGCGCCTCTACACCAAGCTCGACCGCTTCGCCGAGCTCAACCGGGTTTACGAGAAGCAGGCCGAGATCGCCACCGACCCGCGCGAGAGGGTGCGCATCCTCGGCAAGAGCGCCTCCATCTGGGAGGAGAAGCTCGGCGACACCCACCAGGCCATCGCCTGTTACGAGGCGGTGCTCGGCATCGACGGCGGCAACCTGCCGGCCGTGAAGAACCTCGAGCCGCTCTATCGCCGCGAGGGTCAGGCCGAGAAGCTCATCGCCGTGCTCCAGCATCACGCGACCCTCACCCAGGACCGACGCGAGCAGGTCTCGCTCGAGGTCCAGATCGGAGAGGTGTGGTGGAAGGACCTGGCACGGGTCGACCGGGCCGAGGCCATGTTCAGCCACGCCCTGCAGATCGACCCCGAGTCGCTCGAGGCCATCTCGGCGCTGGGACGGCTCTACGAACGCAGCGGCAACTGGAACCTCGCCATCGAGATGCTCCAGCGCGAGGCGAAGCTCGGGGGCAAGGGTGCCGACGTGGTGGAGGTCCAGGCCCGTATCGGCCGGATAGAGGAGGAGATGCTGCAGGACCGCCCCGCCGCCAAGGTGGCCTACGCTCGCGCGCTCGACGCCGATCCGGGTCACCTGCCCAGCCTGCGCGCGCTGCGCGCCATCGCCGAGAGCGAGCGGAACCGCGAGGCTTACCTGCGCTATCTCCTCTCCGAGGCCCGCTACACCGAGAGCGACCTCGACAAGGCGACCCTGCTCCACGAGGCCGGCAAGATCCACCAGGACGAGCGCGACGACCCCGACGGCGCGGCCCGCCTCTACGAGGAAGCCCTGAAGAAGGTGCCCGACTTCCTGCCCGCGGCGCGGCCGCTCGCCGACCTCTACGTGGCGCACTCCGACTGGCCGCGCGCGGAGGCGGTCCTCGACGTGGTGGTGAAGCGGCTCGCCCAGGAGGGCGAGGCGAAGGAGCTTTGCCGGCAGTCGTACCGACTGGGCTACGTGGCCGAGAAGCTCGGCAAGCGCGACAAGGCGCTCGAGTGCCACCGCCGCGCCTACGAGCTCGACGCCACCTACCTCCCGGCGCTCGAAGGCCTCGGGAACCTGCTCGTGCAGGAGGGGAGTTTCGAGGAGGCGCTCAAGATCTTCCAGGCCATCCTCATCCACCACCGCGACAGCCTGACCGACCTCGAGGTGGTCGAGACCTACTGGCAGATCGGCGAGATCCAGGCCAAGCTCGGCCAGGTCGACCGCGCCGGCAAGAGCTTCGAGAAGGCCCTCGAGATCGACACCGGGCACGAGCCATCCCGCCGGAGCCTCGTCGGGGTGCTCGAGACCATGGGCGACTTCGAGGCGGCGGTCGAGCATCGCCAGAAGCTCCTCACCGGCCTCGAGGGCGAGGCGAAGCTCGAGATGCTGAAGGCCATCGGGGCGACGAGCCGCGACCAGCTCAAGGACCCGTACCAGGCCATCGACGCCTTCAACACGGCGGCCCGCCTCGACCCGGGCAACGTGGAAGTGACCGAGGCCTTGCTCGGCCTCTACCGCGAGACGCGGCAGGGCCAGAAGGCGGCCGACGTCCTGGCCCGCCTCATCGATTTGCCGGCGGTGAAGGAGGACAAGGAGCGAGCCGCAAGATTGCACCACGCCCTCGCCCTCATCCTGCGCGACGAGCTCGCGGATCCGGCCGGCGCGGCGCGGGAGCTCGATCTCGCCCTCGATGCTGACCCCAAGCTCGTGCAGGCCTTCGCCGATCTGGAGACGCTCCTCACCCGCGCTTCCCGCTGGGCCGATCTGGAGAAGGCCTACCTCTCCATGATCCAGCGCCTCCCCAAGGGCCCGGAGGCCGCCTCGGCCCGGGTGGCCTTGTGGAAGACCCTGGGCGAGCTCTACCAGAAGGTCCTGAACGATCCCGAGAAGGCGCGCATGGCCTACGAGGTCGTAGCGAGCACCACGCCGGACGACGCGGCGGCGGTGGCGCAACACGCCGAGCTCGCGGCCAAGGTCGCCGGCCATGAGCCGGAAGCCATCGCGGCCCAGCGGCGCCTGCTCGTCATCGGCGGCTCACCCGAGAAGGCCGTCTCCGCGCTCGTCGGTCTCCACGTCGCCAGGAAATCCTTCGACCAGGCGTACTCGGCGGCCCAGGTCCTGACCTTCCTCCTCGGGGCCTCCACCCCGGAGGAATCGCAGGTCGTGACGCGCCTCAGGCGCTTCGCACGTGACACGGCGAACGGCGCACTCGACGAGGCGCTCTTCGAGCGAATCATCCACGAGCGGGCGCGAGGCACCCTGGCCGCCATCCTGGCCCTCCTCACCCGCGAGGCCTCGGACCTGTTCGTCCAGCAGCCCAAGGACCTCGGCCTCTCGCCCAAGAAGGACGAGGTGGACCTGCAGAGCTCGATGCTCTTCTTCGTCAACATGCTGAAGTACGCGGCAAGGACCTTGGGCCTTCCCATTCCGCGGCTCTACCGGCCCGGCGAAGCGGGTTCTCGCCTGCAGACCCTGCCTCTCCCCGATCCGAGCCTCATCGCCGGCGAGGAGCTCTTCCAGGAGCGGCCGAAGAAGGAACTCTGGTTCGTGCTCGGCAAGGCCCTCGCTTTCCTCCGGCCCGAGCTCACCCTGGCGCGCTTCATGCCTCACGACCAGCTCGAGGCCGTCTTCCAGGCGGCTGTGAGCCTCGGCACGTCGCGATTCGCCATCACCGCCGACCTGCACCTCGTGGAGCGGCTCAAGCGACGCCTGGAGAAGTCACTCCCGGAGGCCACCCGCACGCAGAAGCTGAAGCTCCTCGCTCGCGCTTACTGCGACGAGCAGCAGCCGGGCGGCCTGCGCGCCTACCTCGACGCGGTCGAGCTCACCGCCAACCGCGTCGGCACGCTCCTCGCGGCCGACCTCGAGGTGGCGCGCAAGATGGTGCTCGCCGAGAAGGCCACCGTCTCGAAGTTGAAGCAGGAGGCGCGCCTCAGGGACCTCGTCACCTTCTGCACCTCGGAAGACTACGGTCAGTTGCGCGAACGCCTCGGGCTCTCGGTCCTCGTCCCGGCGAGCCCATGAGCCTTTTCGCGGCACGGGAAAGCCTTGCGCGAGCGTGCCCGTGCCGGCCGCTCGATTTGACGGGAGCAGTTCCTTGACCCTGAGGGCGTACAACCCTAAGATCGCAAAGACGTTTTTGCCCGTTCGCCGCTTTTCCCACAGGGCGGGAGCGGCACACGCTCGAGCGTGAAGCCCTAGGGTCTATCTCCAAGGACGCAATGCGATTCTCCTGCGACAGCTGCGGCGCTCAGTACATGATCTCGGACGAGAAGGTCGGTCCGAAGGGCGTCAGGGTACGCTGCAAGAAGTGCAGCCACGTGGTGCTCGTGACACGGCCTCCCTCGGTGGAAGAGGTCGCGCCGCCCGAGTCCCCGGCTCCGCCTTCGCCTCCGGCTGCGGAACCGCCTCCTCCGCCGGAGGCACCCGCGCCGGAGACCACTCTCGAACGCGAGCTGGGAACGGCCTTTGAAAGCGTCTTCGGGGGTGGAACTCCCGGGCTCTCCGCAGAGGCCGTGTCGACGGAGGCCGAGCGCGCACCGGTCGTGCCGGCAGAACCGGCGCCCACGCCGCAGAGCGCGCCACAGAGCGCCCCCACGGCCGATGCGGTTTCGGACTGGTACGTCGCCATCCTTGACAGCCAGGTCGGTCCCCTCCTCGCGCCCGCCGTCAAGGCGCGTTGGGAGTCGGGCGAGATCGGCCCTGATACCCTGGCCTGGCGCCCGGGCATGACCGACTGGGTTCCCATCTCGACCATTCCGGAGATGGCCCAGTACCTCGCGCCCGTGCCCCGCGGCGGCCCGCGCAAAGCGCCCACGCCTCCACCCGCCCCCGAGCCGGCCGCTCCGGCGCCGGCACTGCACCTCGAACCCCCTGCCTCCTCTTCCACGGCCGCCGTCGCGAACGGCACGTCGACGGCTCCCGAGGTCGGCTGGACGCCGAGTGCGGCGAGCGCGCTCGCGGCGTTGGCGAGCGAGGAGATGGCTTCCCTGAAGCAACCGGAGGCGAGCAAGCCGGCGGCCGCGACTGAGGGCGGCTCCCTCGTCGACCGGATGGGCCTGCCCGAGGGAGGCGTCGATCCGACGAACGTGCTTCCTCTGACGCTCAAGGGACTCGACACCACGACGAGCGAAGCCATCCTGAAGCCCGCCGCGCCGTCGGCTCCCGGCTCGACCGAGATCCGAAGGCTCCAGAAGTCCGCCACACGGAGCGTCGTGCTCGTCGGCCTCGTCATGATCGCGCTTCTGGCGGTCGCCGTGGTCGTGATCTGGAAGCTCCGGCCCGCAAGCGGAACCGCCCCGGTGGCTCAGGCCCCGGCGCCGAGTTCTCCTGCGGCCGAGCCACCGCCTGCGCCCCCGCCCGCCGTGGCGGAGGCGCCCGCACCGAACGCACCGCCTGCTGTCGCAGCCGCTCCGGCAGAGCCTGCTTCTCCGCCGGCCACGGCCGCTCCGGCGCCCCCGGCTCCCCCGCCAGCAGCCGCCGAACCTCCGCCCCCAGCCGCCGCGACGGCAGCTCCTCCGCCTAAAGCGGCCGAGGCCGCCGCCGCACCCGCTCCGACTCCCCCGCCGCCCGCTCCGCTCAGGAAGAAGGCGGCGCGGGCGAAGGTCGAGGCGGAAGCCCCCAAGGTCCCGAAGAAGCCCGCTCGCCTTGCGGCTGTTGCTCCGCCTGCCGAGAATAAGCCCCCCGAGCCCGCAGCCAAGCCCGCTCAAGGCGGCGACCCTCTGCTCGAGGTGGGCGGCGACGACGACATCGAAAAGGAACTCAACGGCAAGGGCACGAAGCGCAGCGTCTACGTACCGCCCGCTCCGGGAGGCGATCTACCTGACAAGGTCTCCATCTCCCAGATCAACGAGGCGGTGGCGGGGCAGCGGACGGCGCTCCTGCATTGCACCGAGCAGCAACGGGCCGCGAGCCCCGACGCGACGGGTACCCTGCGCGTCCGCTGGATCATCTCGGGCGACGGCAGCGCGCGCGACGTGCGCATCCTCTCCGAGGAATTCGCCCACCAGCCCATCGCCGCTTGCATCTCGGGCGTCGTGAAGGGGACGCGCTTCCCGCAGTCGAAGACCACCGGGCAAGAGGTCATTTTCCCCTTCAAGTTCTGAAGCGCCATCGATTGGGACGCCTTCTCCGGAGGGCGGGGACTCCCCTCGCCCCTCCGCACAACGCGGCCCAAGGCCCCGCTCCGTACGAGGTGGGTTCCGTGGTCCCGCGGACCTGGAACCCCCGTCTTGGCTCCCTGCCGAGGAAGGACACGATCGGGGCCAAGCGGCTGAAGTCAGAGCACTTCTTCATCCACGGCTCGCCGGGCCGAAGGGACCGAAAGGGCCCTCCCGGCGCAGGCGAGTCTCGCTTGACCGGCCGAGGCGCCGAGAGCAAATGTGTGCTCGCGCTGCAGGAGCGGGGATCGTGGCCTTCGAATTCCAAGGGGCGATGACGAGGATGCTGTACCGGCGGGTCGAGGACTTCGACCTCGGCGACCTCGAGGCCATTCGCCTCATCCTGCGTGGGTCTTCGGTCGTCGATTGGCGCCGCCTTCACTTCACCGGCGTCGAAGAGGTGAACGACTTTCTGCGGTTGAACCTGTTCGATCTCTGCGACCCGCGCGACGAGCGGCGCCTCAAGGCTATCCTCGAGCAAGCCGTCGAGTACCTGCGCAAGGCCTTTGGTTACCGGGTGGCCGCGCCGGTCGCCCAGCCGAACGACGTCCGCGACCTGTTCCTCCTCGCGAGCGGTTCGGGTGCGCAGAGCAAGTACCGCCGCATCGCCTGCGTGGTCCTGAAGTGCATGCACGTCGTGCATCACCTGGAAGCGCGCGAACTCCTCTTCCGGACGCCCATCCGGGAAGCCGACCTGGCGGAGCGGGTCGACCGCCGGGTCATGGCGGTCGCGAACCGCATGCCCAAGCACGGGCTGCCGGTGGTCGAGTTCCTGGGCAACGTGAAGACCCGCAGCTCGCTCATCACGAAGCTGCTCGCGAAGAAGGAAACCGTGGCGGCGCAGATCTTCGATCGGGTGCGCTATCGGATCGTCACCGAGGAGCTCGACCAGATCCCCTCCGTGCTTCACTATCTTGCCCACGAACTCTTCCCCTTCAACTTCGTCGTGCCGGGCCAGACCCACAACAGCCTCGTGCGCTTCAGCGAGATGGTGGGACGCCACCCCTCAGCGGACGCGCTCATCCCCGAGCTCCAGGCGCCCCTCGACATCGAGGCGGGCGATCGCCAGCCGGTCAACGAGTTCAGCGGCCAGGGCTACCGGATGCTCAATTTCGTGGTGGACCTGCCGGTGAGGGTGGACGAGCTTCTCCCCGCGGGAGGGGCTGTCGGCGAGGACCTCGGCCGGATCGTCTTCTCGCTCGTGGAGTTCCAGGTCTTGGACGTCGCGACCGCCCGGGCGAACGAACAAGGGGAATCGAACCACGAGCGATACAAGAGGCGCCAGAGTAAGAACGTGCTGGGCCGGCTCTCCCGCGGGCTCGTCGTGCCGAGGAAATCGAAGCTTAGCAAGGAGTGACCCGATGCGCGAGTCCACGAAGGAGAGTCCAGTCGACCGCGGTGAAGTCAGCATGTCCGGGCGCTGCCACGTCTGCGGGGTGATTGGACCGACCATCGCGCTGCCGGGCGCGCCACCTCCCAACCAGTTCTGCCCGCGCTGCGCCATCGAGTACGCCGAGGCTCCGGCGACCTCCGACGAGGAAGCGGAGATTCCTTGAGATCCACTGCCCCAGGGGTTCTCTTTCAGCCAGCCGCGGCCGCGAACGAAACCATGTCGGTGCCGTCGGTCCACTGACCGTAGTAGAGGACCTTCGCTCCCCGCTCCGAGGTGCGCATCGCCGCGTAGATCGGCGCGACGCCGCACAGCCGGCGGCGCTCGTCCCCCGTCACCGCGTCGCGATGAAAGCCCGGACAATCCCCCCCGGTCACGAAGGCGAGGGTGCGGCGGTCCTCCTCTCCCAGCTTCGAGAGCTCGGCGCGGGTCGGCGCGCGCGGATCACCGTACTGAGGCCCCACGTGTGCGAGGTCGGCCCCCGCGACGCAGCACACCTTCTTGCCGGCGACCACCCGCGCGAGCGCCTTCAGGAACCGGTCGGTCGCGGCGGCAGGATCCTCGAGGTGGGAGATGGAGGAGCAGAGGACCGGAAGGACGCGGAACGGCTGGTCTCCCAGAACCGAGCGCAGCCAGACCATCTGGAACTCGCACGAGTGCTCGCGCACGTGGACGATCTCGTCCGCGAAGACCTCCTCCTCGCCGAGCTCCTCCGCGAGCGCGTCCACCACGGAGCGATCGGTCGCGACCCGCCCGAGCGGCGTGTCGAAATCCTGGCGCGTGAGCGTGAAGAGGTGCGGCGGCGAGGCGTGAGCGGTCCCGAAGACGACGTACAGCTCGGCGCTCGTGCCCTCGAGCGCCCGGTAGGCATGGGCGTAGGCCGGACCTCCCCGCCTGAAGTCGATGTGCGGTGCCACGAGAAGCCCGACGCTCCGTCCGGCGCGCGGGCTCCCGTTCTTCCGGCCCGGGCCCTCCGGGTGCTCGTAGAACCCGGCCAGCATCTCGCGGAGCTCCGCCGCATCATCCGGATAGGAACCGCCCGCGCACGCCGGCGCGCGCGGCCCAGCCCGGTACGCTGTGAGGACCTCCTTGCGGCGCGCCTCGTACACCGGACCGTGGACGAGGCCAGCCTCGAGTGCCTGGGTCGCGACCCGCTCGACGTCGGAGAGCCGCACCTTGAGACCTGCGGCCAAAAGGGCCTTCACCACCTCTTCCAGGTCACGCCGCCCGTCGAAGTGGGCGAGAACAAAGTAAGCCGCCGGGGTGACGAGCGCGGTGTTCTCGAGGATGCCGTAGGGATCGCGCAGCACGAACCCGCTCGTGCCGTCCTCGAGGTCCACCTGTGTGGGCTCGAGAGGGACGAGCCTCGGCCGGCGCAGGGCAGACGAATTGGCCTCGGGAAGGACGACGGGATCGCGGCGACCTGTGGGCATGCGAGTCCATAGTTAAGAGCACTCCCGTCGCCCGGGCAACTGTTCGCGTCGGTGTCCGAGGTCGAGGGCCCGCGCTCCACAAGGGCCTGGTCCTGTCCGCGGGGGCGATCTCGTCAATAGGGTTGCACAGCGCGTGCCGGATGAACCGGCGAGCCGACTCGAGGGGCGAGGCAGCAAGCCTCCGTGTTCCGGCCTGACGGGGCCTCCTCTCGGGAGGGCCCTCCGCGGCCGAAGCAGAACCAGGCAGGAGCGAGAACGTAGGCGGAGGGTGCGCGGCCTTTGGCGTCCGCCCCGTCCCGCGCATCGCTGCGCAGCCCCGAAGGTCGTTTCTTCGCGCGGATCCTCGCTCTACGTAACACTCACTCTCAGCGCTTGTTGCGCTTGCGCGCCTTCTTGCGCGCCTGACGCTCCTGCTTCCGCTTCTTCTTGCGCCGTTCCCGTTCGGCGCTGCTCTCCGTCGTCCCCAAGGGTTCGGGGGCGTAGCCCATGAGCCGCGCACGAGCCATGGCCCCGGCTGGAACGCGCGGCTGGTAACCCTTGGGCAAGCCGGCCATCTGGGCCGCCTGGGCCGGGTCGACGCCGCCCTGCAGCGCGCGCTGGACGTCGGCCGCCTCCTCGCCGAGGACGTCCTCCATGCCCTTGCCCTGAAGCTGGCGGAGCTGGAAGAGCTGCTTTATTCCCGGTAGGCGCGAGAGCAGACCCGGCGCGTCGCCGATGGTCCGCATCACGCCGCGCATGGTCTGGTACTGCTTCAGGAGATCCCGCACCTCCTTCTCGCCCCGTCCCGAGCCGCGGGCGACCCGCTTCACACGGGACTCGTTCAAGAGATCGGGCCGCAGGCGCTCCGCCCGGGTCATCGAGTCGACCATGGCCACGATCTTGGCGAGCGCCTCGTCGTCGAACTTGAAGCCCTCCGGCATTTCCCCGAAGAGGGGAAACTTCTCCATGAGCTCCCCGAGCGGCCCCATCTTCCGCACCAGGCGGATCTGGGAGACGAAGTCGTCGAGGGTGAAGTCGCCGGAGAGGAGCTTCTTCGCGTCCTCCTCCGCCTGCTTCTCGTCGACGTGCTGCTCGAAATCCTTCATGAGCCCGACGATGTCGCCGAAGCCGAGAATGCGGCTCGCCAGGCCCTCCGGTCGGAACTCCTCCAGCCGATCGAGCTGCTCGCCCATGCCCAGGAACTTGATGGGCTTGCCGGTCACCTCCTTGATGGAGAGCGCCGCACCGCCGCGGGCATCGCCGTCGAGCTTCGTCAGGATGAAGCCGTCGAGGCTGAGCCTGCGATCGAATTCCGCCGCGGTCCGCACCGCGTCCTGCCCGATCATGGCGTCGCACACGAGGAGCACGTTGTCGGGTGAGACCGCCTTCTTGATGTCCTCGAGCTCCTGCATGAGGGGCTCGTCGATGGCGAGGCGGCCGGCGGTGTCGTAGATGACCACGTCGAGGCGCTCGCGACCCGCATGCTCGAGGGCGAGTCGGCACAGCTCGGGGGGCGGCACACCCCCCTCGTGGAACACCGGCACGGAAAGTTGCTCGCCCAGGATCCGCAGCTGGTCCACGGCCGCCGGGCGGTAGACGTCGGCCGCCACGAGCAGCGGCTTCTTCCCCTCCTTCTGGAGCCTCAAGGCCACCTTGCCGGCGGTGGTGGTCTTGCCCGAGCCCTGGAGGCCGACCATCATCACCCCGGTTGCACCGCGATCCTTCACCTTGAGCGAGGTATCGACCGGGCCCATCAGCGCTTCGAGCTCGTCGTGACAGATCTTGACGAAGTGGTCCTGCGCGCTCGCCCGCACGGCGCCCTTGCTCGTCGCGACCTTGGTCGCCACCACCTCGCCGACCGCCTTCTCACGGACCCGGGCGACGAAGCGCTTCACGACCTCGAAGGCCACGTCGGCCTCGAGGAGCGACACCCGGATATCGCGCAGGGCGTCGTCGACCACCTCGGCGGTGATCTCGGTGCGCCCCTTCAGCTTGTTGCGTGCAGCCTTGAACCCTTTCGCGACCGTCTCGAGCATGCCGTCCCCGAATGGAGAAACCCCGGAAGTGCCGCGCTTATAACATGCCCGTGTTATCGTTTCTTCTCATGGACGAGTCCCCGCACTTCTTCACGGTGGAGGAGGCCAACGCCCTCTTGCCCGCGCTCGAGCTTGCCTTCAGCCACCTCGCTCGCCTGCGCTCCGAGCTCGAGCAAGCCATTCGGGCGGTGGGTGGAGCGGAAGCGGCGGTGGCGATTCTCCAGCGCGGAGAGCCCGCCGTCCCCGGGCGGGAGGCCGAGGCCAGCGACCTCAAGCGCGTGGCGCAGGAGGTCGGCACGGCCGTCGAGCACGTGAACGGACTCGGCTGCGTGCTGAAGGATCTCGAGGCAGGGCTCGTCGACTTCTACACCATGAGGGACGACGAGCCCGTCTTCCTGTGCTGGCAGCTCGGGGAGCCCGCGGTCGCGCACTGGCACACGCTCGACGGTGGGTTCGCGTCACGCGAGCCCATCGAGGGAGTCGAGGTCGAGCTCCCGAAGTTCATGAACTGAAGCCTACCCCGAGTCCATAAGGCGAGAACGGATACCGACCGATGGGCTAGGACCTTCCGCCACCCCGAGGCGGGGCAGGCGTCTCTCAACGATTCTGGAAGGCGAGCTGCCCGAGGGTCTTCGAGATCTCGGGATCGCGGGGGGCGAGCACGAGCGCCTGTCTCAAGAGAGCGAGTGCCTCGTGGATGTGACCCTGCTCCACGGCAGCGCGCGCCTGCTCGAAGCGCGCGTGGGCTTCCGGAGGTCGTTGGCTTGGGGCGACGCCTCGCAGGAGCGCCGCGTGGGACGACCGCAGAGCCACGTTCTCGACCGGCGCCCGGGGCGGGAGCTCGACCGCGCACACCGGGGCGGGTGTGGGGGCCGATCGTGCTTCACTCACCAGGGCTCGCCACTTCCACGGATCGCTCGCCTTGCCGAGCGCGAGGGTGAAGACTCCCTTCTCGAAGAGCCCGAACAGCGCTCGCAGAGAGCGTTCCTCGCCGAGCTGCCCGCGCGAGAGGAGTGCTTCGACCGCCATGCCGTTCGCGGCGAATGCGATGAGGGTCATCTCGTCCGGCTGGAGATCGACGATGGCCCGCGGTGTCGGGAGGAAGTAGATCGAGGCCTCGAGCCCTATGCGCTCCGGTGTGCGCTCGAGGGTCGCGGTGAGGCGCGGACGCACAGCGACGAGCCGCTTGTAAAATCCGCTCGGATCGTCTCCTCTCCCGAACTTGCGAACGAAGGCGAAGCCGCTGCGCTCGTCGCGGTACCAGGCGACGAGAGCGCTCGTGTTCAGGGGGTCGCCGATCTCGTCGCAGCGGAGTACGATACGCGTACTCGCTCCCGGTATGAGCACCCGGGACGCGCGCACCAGGCATCCTCCGGGGCCGAAATCTTCGATCTCCGTCGGCCATGAGCTTCCCTGGTGCGTCACCTCGGCCGGGAGGCGCAGAGGCACCCGCGGCGACCGTCGTGGATTCTGTAGGAACGCGCCCATGGCGACCGCGTTATTGTGTGCACGTGAGAGCGCTCCGGGCATCCCCCGCTCGCGCAGAAAGCTGTCCCGAAACCATGGCAGTGTAGGGATACGAGAGAGAAGAACCGACAGAGGCTCCTTCATGAAATGGCGCAGTGAATACGAGATCGGGGTGGAGAGCATCGACGCGCAGCACAAAGAACTCTTCGAGCGGGTCGAGCTCCTCCTGAAGGCGGTCCGCGAGAAGTCCGACAGCGCTGCCGAGACCTTCGATTTCATGAAGAAGTACACCGCGATGCACTTTCGGGACGAAGAGTCCGCCATGGCTTCGGCCGCCTATCCCGAAGCCCGCGCGCACGCCGAGGAACACGCGAGCTTCGCGAAGCGCCTGCAGGCGATGGAGGCCGAACACGCGCGGCTGCCGTCGAGCCCCTGGCTGACCCTCAACCTCGCGGTCGAGCTCGGCCACTGGTTGCGGGACCACATCCTCGAGAAAGACCGCGCCTTCGGAAAGTTCCTGCAGAGCCGGTGAGGGGTTTGCCCTCAGGATAGGGCCAGCCGGACTCGAACCGGCACCTGGGTTGCCCCAGAGGGCGTTTTAAGCGCCCCGCGTCTCCCGTTCCGCCATGGCCCCGCGAGTAGCCTACGTGTCGGTGCCGCACGCCTGCAAGAGTGCTCGGGCTCGCCGAATGGATTCGGGGCCGATCGTGGATTGCGCGGTTCCACTGTCCCGTGCCACGACTCACTTCCACCTGGGCGCGTCGCCGCCCGGGAGGTGAGTCCAAGGGCCCACGCGAGAAGGGGCCTTCGCACCGGTGAAGGAGGCGAACGGCCCTTCTGGCGCTCTCTTCAGGCGACGTTCGAAAGGCCGGCTCGGTCGAGGACTTCGCTGCTGCGACGCTCCGCGGCCTCCGCCTCCGCCTGCTGGCTGAGGTCGCCCCCCGCTCGCAGCTGGCGCGCGGCCTTCATCCAGGCCAAGGCCGCGTCGAGGTGAGCGCCCAGGGCGTCGAATGCAGTTGCGGCTTGGGAGTACGCCCGCGCCGAGTCCACCGGCTCTCCGACGGCGGCGAGCAGGTGAGCCCGTGCGAGGCGCCCCACGGCGGCGAGCCCGCGCCCCCCGCGTCGCGCCGCCATGGCCTCGAGCTCCGCCGCCTCGGCCGACGCCTCCTCCAGGCGGCCCCGCGCCACCGCCACCTGCAAGAGGGCCATCCGGAAGAGAGTATGGCAAATGGTGCAGTCGCCGTGTCGCGCGATGAGGGCGCTTGCCTCCCGCGTCGCGTCCTCGGCTGCGTAGATGGCCCCGGCAGCAAGCCGGTTACAGGCGAGCGTAGCGTGGAGGCGCGTGAGCACGTGGCGTCTCAAGGGGGCGCGCTCGGCGGCCACCACCGCTTCCCCGATGAGCGCCATCCCCTCCTCGTACCGGCCGCGCAGCGTGAACAGGTCCGCCAGGCGGTCGAGCGCGAAGGCCTCCCCCAACCCGGAGGAGGCGGAACGGAACAGCTGCTGGGCCTCGCGCAACGCCGGCTCGGCGCGGTCGAGCCGGCCCGCGCGCGCTGCGAACATTCCCTCGATGGCCTGGGCGAGGGCGAGGGCCGAGGGCGCCTCATGCAGGGCCGCGCGTTCGCGGAAGGCGGCGACGCCCGCCCTGAGCTCGGAGAGCGGCCGATCGCCGAGGAGGTCGTTCTCCCACAAGACGAGGTGTACGTCGAACGGACGCTCCGAGCTCGTCTCGGCCGGCTCGTGGGACTCCGTCAAAGCCGGTTCGCCGATTGCGAGGCGGGCGAGCGCCACCGTGTCCCGGCCACGTCCCAAAAGACCCTGGTCGCCCACCTGATGGGCTTCCTCGGCGCACCGCTCGGCGAGCTCGAGCGCCTCGCGTCCACGGCCCTCGTGCCAGGCGAGCTGAGCGAGGAGGAGCAAGGTCTCGGCACGTTCGTCGCCGGCGCCGGAGAGCGCGTCGGCGAGGCCGGCTTCGAGCTCGAGCCGGGCCTCGCTCGTGCGTCCTCCCACGAGCAGGGCCAGGGCGGCTCCCCGCCGAGCGCGTGCGCGTTGCTCGGGGGCCGGGCGCCAGCCCGAGAGGTCGCGCAGGGAGGCCGCGGCCTCGAAGGCTCTCACCGCCTCGGGCAGCTCGGCCTGGGCGAGCTGCACTTCGGCCAAGGCCTCGAGCAGTTCGAGCCGGCGGGGCCCCGCGGACTCGGCCGCGTCGGCGAGCGCGGCGGCTCCCTCGTAGAAGGCGTTCGCTTCGCTGAGCCCCCCGTGCGCGGCCGCCCGGTGGCCCGCCGCCACGAGGTGGCCGAAGGCGCGATCGGGCTGGTCCGCGGCCCGGCGGTGATACGCAAGCGCCTCGGAAGCGTCCTCCATTCCACCCGGCGCCCCTGCCGCCCGCCGGTCGATGGCGTCGGCTACCGCGCGGTGGAGCGACACACGGCGTGCCGCCGGCAAGGATCCGTAGATGGCGTCGCGCAGGAGCGCGTGATGGAAGTGGTAGCCGGTACCGTCCTCGTCGAGGATGCGCAGTTGCAGCGCCCGGTCGAGGACCGAGAGCGCCTCGCTCGCGCCGAGCCCGGAGGCTGCCCTCGCCACCTCGAAATCGAAGCGGAGGCCCGCCACCGCGGCGGCCTCGAGCAGGGCGACCGAGTCGGGGCCGAGGCGGGCCACCCTCTCCCGCAGGGCCGCGGCTGGGTCGAAGCCCGTCCTCACCTGCCCCGACTCCTTGAAGGCGCGCGCGAGCTCCTCGGTATAGAAGGGACTCCCGTCGGTCATCCGGTAGAACTGCGCGGCGAGCGCCTCGCTGGGAAGAGAGCCGAGGAGGTCCCCGAGCTGGGAGCGCGAAGACGGGAGGTCGAGCCGCTGGACCCGGACCCCGCGCGCCAGCCGCTCGCAGTCGAGATGGGCGAGCAGCATCTGCACGGGCGTCCCGAAACGCACCGCGTCCTCACGGCAGGTGGCGACCAGCATGAAGCGCAGCGCCCGCGCCGAGCGGGCGAGTTCGTGGAAGAGGTTCGCCGACGACTCGTCGCCGTCGTGAAGGTCGTCGATGAGGAGGTAAACCGGCCGGCCACTTCCGATAGCGGTGAGTTCCTGCTTCACCGCCTCGTGGAGTCGGCTGCGGTAACGCTCGATTCCCTCCGCCCGCTCCTCGGAAGGACCGGCGAACGGGTCCCGCCCGCTCCCGCCCGCCCGGAGGTAGTCGAGGAAGAGATCGACGAAGGGACCGTACGGCGCGGCGCGGGAAGCATCGCACACCCCGTTCAGCACCACCGCCCCCCGCCCCTGGGCGATGCGGGCGCCCTCCACCGCGAGCCGGGTCATGCCCACGCCGCGCTCGCCGAGCAGAACGAGCGACCCCGAACCCTGTTCGACCAGGGACTCGAAGAGCATGACCGAGCCGGTCCGCCCTCGCAGTGGTGCGGGCTCGGGTGTCCCGAGAAGGCGGAGGGCCGCCCGCCGGTAACCGTCGTAGGGGAGGCGCCCGAGGGAGGAGCCGATCTCCCCGGTCAGGATGGCGTCGCGCAAGACACGTAAAGAGTCACCCGGTGTACCGAGGCCCCGTGCCGAGCGCGCGGCCTCGCAGGCCTCGTACTGGCGGAGGGCATCGGTGCGGCGGCCAACCTCGGCGAGCAGCTTCATGAGGAGCGCGTTCGGCTCTTCTCGGGTCGGATCGACATCGAGGACGCGGCGCAGGAGGGAGACGGCCACCGCCGTGTCGCCGCGACCCGCGGCTGCTTGCGCAATGGGAAGCGCCGCCTCGGAAAGCTCCGCACGTAGCGCGGCTCGGCGCTCGATGAGCCAGGGCGACTCGAGATCCTCCGGCGAGAGATCACCTCGATAGAGCGCAACCGCGGCCTCGAGGGCAGCGGGCTCTCTCGAGGTGGCCGCCGACTCGAATGCGTCGACATCCACCCAGACCGTGGGCTCAAGGCTCACCTTGCCGTGATCGAGATCAACCCATCGGGCACCCAGGATCTGCCTCAAGTCGTAGAGCGCGCGATGCAGGTTATTGGCGCCGCTCACCGGGTCCTTCCCGGGCCAGAGCGTCTCGATGACCGCCTCCCGCGAGAGGACGCGTCCCCTCGTGAGCGCCATGAGCTTCAAGAGGTCAGCCGGTCGTCGACGGCGCCAAGCTTGAGCTGGGATCGGGAGGTCGCCCCGGATGACCTCGAACCGACCCAGGAGAAACAGCTTGAGAGACGAGGCCGCGTCGCCTTCGGAGGCCGTTCGCCCGGTCTCAGCCCCGTCCATGCTGTTCTCCCTCGATGCTTGAAAAAGTAGCAGAAAAGTTTGCGCGGGCCCGTGAGGTAGAAGGACGCACGGGGGAGGGGAGCGCCCGAAGCTGGCGTACTGGCTTTGCCGAGACAAGATCGAGGGATGCGCTACCGCGTCTCGATGCCCGAACCCCACGGGCACAGGTTTCACGTACAACTTGAAGTCGACGACCCAGGCGAGACGCTCGTGCTCGCCATGCCGGTCTGGACTCCTGGGAGTTACCTCGTCCGGGAGTACGCGCGGCATCTCGAGGGCCTGACCGCCGAGGATGGCGAGGGGCATCCGCTGCGCGTCGAGCGGATCGACAAGCGACGTTTCCAGCTCGCCGGGTGCGGCGCCGCCCGGGCCATCGTGAGTTACCGGGTCTTCGCGCACGAACTGTCGGTCCGCACCTGCTATCTCGATGGGACGCACGGGTACGTGAACGGCGCGGCCCTCTTTCTCGAGGTCGAGGCTCGGGCGGGCGAGATGCACGAGCTTGAGCTCGAGACTCCACCCCGATGGAAGGTGGCGACAGCTCTGGAGGTGGCGCCCGGTGCCAGGGACCCATTCAGGCCTGACGGGAAGGGCGAGGGCTGGCGCTTCACTGCTCAGGGCTACGACGAACTCGTCGACTCTCCCATCGAGGTGGGCGAGCACGCCTTCGTCACCTTCACCGCACTCGGCAAGCCCCACGCCATAGCCTTGTGGGGTCGGGGCAACGTCGATCTCGGTCGCCTGAGCGAGGACGCGCGCCGGATCGTGGAGCACCTCGGCCGCATGATGGGCGGGCTTCCCTATAAAAGGTACCTCTTCATCGCCCACCTCGGCGGAGCGGGCCGCGGCGGGCTCGAGCACGCAGCGAGCGCCTCCCTGCTCTTCGCAAGATCCGGGTTCTATCCGCGTGACGCGTACGAGGAGTCCTTGGCGCTCGTTGCGCACGAGTTTTTCCACGCGTGGAACGTGAAGGGGCTGAAGCCTGCGGCGCTCGTCCCGTATGACTACTCCCGCGAGCAGTACACCCGCCTCCTCTGGTGGTTCGAGGGAGTCACGAGCTACTACGACGAGCTCGCGCTCCTGCGCGTGGGCCTCGGTGACACGCGTCGATACCTGAAGCACCTGGGAGAGGGATTGACCGCGCTCGAGAGGCAACCCGGGGCATGGAAGATGAGCCTCGAGGAAGCGAGCCTTCTCGCCTGGGTGAAGCACTACCGCCCCGACGAGAACACCGTGAACAGCGCGGTCTCGTACTATCTCAAGGGTGAGCTCGTCGCCTTGGCCCTCGATTTGAAGCTCCGGGCAGCGGGTCACTCGCTCGACGAACTCGCCCGAATGCTCTTCGAAAGGTATGCCCGCACCGGCCTCCCCGAGGACGGGGTAGAGATCGCGGCAGCTGAACTCATGGGGGAAGCTTCGTCCCGGACCTTCGTCGACCGTAACGTGCGCGGGACCGGGAACGTGGAGCTGGGCCTGGAATTCGTCGGGCTCACGGCGGTGGGGCGCCCCGCTGAGGGATTCGACGACAAGGGTGGCACCCCCCCGAGCAAGGAATTGGCGCCTCCTCCCGGTTGGCTCGGCGCGAACCTCGCGCCAGGGACGAAGCTCATCGTCGCTTCGGTGCGTGAAGGGAGTCCCGCATGGCGAGCAGGCCTCTACGCCGGGGACGAGATCGTCGCCGAGAGGCACTTCCGGGTCGATCGAGCTGCGCTGTGGAACCGGCTGCTGGAATACGGTCCCGGTGGCTCGCTCGAGCTCACCGTGTTCCGCCGCGACGAGCTAGTTGAGGTGCGGATCCCGCTCGCCCCTCCACCGCTGGACACCTTCTGGGTCGAGCCCTCGGGTGACGCCACGGCAGAGCAGCGCGCCGCCTTCCAAGCCTGGTGCGGGCAAGCGTTCCCGGCCGGGGGCCGCTAGGTTATGGTACTCGGCCCATGAGCTTCGACCCGCAGCTCTATGCCCTCCGCCGCCAGGAAATCTGCGAACGCCTGAAGAAGGAGGGCGGCGGAGTCCTGCTTTTGCCTGCTGCTGAGGAAAAGCAGCGCAATGCCGACTCGGAGTACGTCTTCCGTCAGGATTCGGACTTCGCATACGCAACCGGCTTCGATGAGCCCACCGGATGTGCGCTCCTCTTCGACGACGGGCGGTTCGTGCTCTTCGTGCGCCCCCGGGATCCCCAGCGCGAGATCTGGACCGGCACGCGGGCGGGCGTCGAGGGTGCGGTAGCGACGTACGGTGCGACCGAGGCCTTTCCCGTGAACGAGGTCGAGGCCAAGCTTTCCGGACTCATCGATCGGGCGCCGGCACTCTGGTATCGGCTCGGTCGCGATCACGCCTGGGACTCGCGAGTCGTCCAGGCCCTGTGCGACCTCCGTTCGCGGGCGCGAGCGGGCACGCAAGCGCCCTCGCGCATCATCGACTCTGGGTCCCTCTTGCACGAGATGCGCCTCTTCAAGGGGCCCGCAGAGATCATGGCTCTGCGCAAGGCGGCCGAGATCACGGCCGAGGCGCATCTCGCGGCCATGCGCGACGGGCAGCCTGGCCGTCGTGAGCACCAGGTCCAGGCCGAGATCGAGTACGCCTTCCGGCGGCGCGGCGGCAGTGGACCTGGTTACGGAACCATCGTCGCCGCCGGGAACAACGGCACCATCCTGCACTACCGGGCCGGGGGCGCGGAGCTTCGCGAAGGGGATCTCTGCCTCGTCGACGCCGGCGGGGAGTTCGACTGGTACACCGCCGACGTCACCCGCACTTTCCCGGTCTCCGGATCGTTCACCACCGCACAGCGCGAAGCCTACGAGGTCGTCCTCGACGCTCAGCTCGAGGGGATCGCGGCAACGAAGCCGGGGGTGACTCTGGAAGCCGTCCACGATGCAGTGGTGAAGCGACTCACCGCAGGGATGATCGCGCTTGGACTACTCCAGGGGTCCGTGGAGGAGCGCGTCGCGGACATGTCCTTCCGTAAGTATTACATGCACCGGACGAGCCACTGGCTCGGCATGGACGTGCACGACGTCGGCTCCTACTACGCCGGGGGCAAGCCCCGTCCGCTCGAGCCGGGCATGGTGTTCACGGTCGAACCCGGACTCTACATCCCAGCGAGCGACACGAGCGCGCCCGAGGCGCTCCGAGGCTTCGGCATACGCATCGAGGACGACCTCCTCGTGACCTCTGAAGGCCACGAAAACCTGACCGGGGCCATCCCGAAAACCCCAGAAGAGGTCGAGGCCTGCTGCGTTCGCTGAGAAGCACGCGCCGGGGAATCCAAAGAGCCTGGTTGTTGGCTTGATGCGAAACGCCTCTCCATCGGTGGTCGGGCTTCAGCTGTCGGACGCGGTAAGGGAAGCTTGACACCCCAGAGTGCGGGCAGTAGAAACGCGACCTTACGCCGTCTCCGGGCGTCCCGAAGGCCCGGAGCATCGCGGTCTGCACACGCTTATCGGGGAGTGGCTCAGTCTGGTAGAGCACTTGGTTCGGGACCAAGGGGTCGCAGGTTCGAATCCTGTCTCCCCGACTTTCTATAAGCCTGTCCCCGTTCATGTTTTCGGGTGACAGGCTTTTCAACTGAAGCCGCCATGGTGCGTTTCGTGGTGCGCCGCAGTGGGCAAGAGCGAGGCAGGCACAGGTATGCTAGCCTGCCCTTCTGTAGGGGTGTAACCTGCGCTTTACCTTGACGCGCCAGGCACCAAAGGGTATCCGTTTCTCAACACACCCGCCCCGCCTCTGGCCGAAAGGCTAAGCGCCCTGGGCGGGTTTTTTATGTCCGAGGCACGGTGGGGGCACCGTACTCCAAGCCAGCGCTAACATTCGAGCAGCAGGTTGCGCTGCTAGAAGAGCGCGGTTTGAAGATCCCAGACGGCCGGGCCGCCCTCGCGACTCTACGCCAGGTCAACTACTACCGGCTCAGCGCGTACTGGTACCCACTTCGAGAAAGCGGCGCCGATACCTTCGTCAGGGGGGCGAGCCTCGATACGGTTCTGCGCCTCTACGAGTACGACAGGCGGCTCCGCATCCTCATGCTTGACGGCATCGAGAGGGCAGAAATCCTCGCGAGAACCCACGTTGCATACGAACTCGCGCACTCGTGCAGTCCCTTTGCGCACGCGGAGGCGGGAACGTTCGACGGCCGATTCAACCACGAGCAGTGGTACGAGGCGTTAGTAGAGGAGCTCGAGCGTTCGACGGAGACATTTGTCAACCATTTCCGAACAAAGTACGACGGCTTCCCCCGAATCCCCATATGGATGGCGTGCGAGGTTATGTCTTTCGGCACGCTTTCGCGGATGTTTAAGGGGATGCAGCGCGAGCACCAGGCGCGCGTCGCCAAGGCCTTTGATGTGCACTGGCGCGTCGCCCAGTCGTGGTTGCACTCCCTTGTTTACGTTCGCAACGTGTGTGCGCACCACGCTCGGCTCTGGAACCGTAATCTCGCGATCAAGCCTCAAATACCCAGCGGCAGGCCGGAGTGGGCTCCGATCAGCAACGACAGAGTCTACGCAATCCTTTGCATCCTGCGCCACCTCACAAAATCGTGCCGGGGTGGCGAAGACTGGTTGGTCGCCGCGCGCGAGTTACTTCGCGAAAAGGATGGAACCGATCGACAGTGGGAACGCGCCGCGATGGGCGTCCCAACCGGCTGGGAGACTCATCCATTTTGGCGTTCCTGAAACCGCGCGGGCGAACCCTTGCCCCGACCCAGGTATATCGCCAGGCAAGAGCATTGCGGCAGGCGTGCGGGGGCCTGGTCACCTGACGCCGCATGGAGGGAGCGATGGCCCTGAGCTTCTGCCAGCAACTCACGATCGCTGTGGTTCAGGTGGTGGGTGTTGCCTTCGTCGGTGCTGTGTCGGTTCTCTTGGGTCTCCGCATCCTCAGGCGCCAAGAGCGAATCAAGCGAGAGGAGGAGAACGCCTCAGCAATGCGGAAGTTGCGAACCGACGCGCTTGTCCGAGCGCTCGAGGCTATCAGTCACTTCCACAACATGAAGTCCCGCCGAATGGTCTTCGCAGACCCCGAGTTCAGAGGTTCCCCGACTCCTGAGGAGAACGCCAAGCTACGCGAGAGAGAGAAGCGCGCCTGTGAGGGGGCCATCGATCTGCTCGCAAAACACCAGTTCCTCTTGGGCGAGGAGTTGGGAGGCCCAGTCAACGAGGGATTCCAAAGACTGGCGCGGGCTGAGACGATTGAGCAGATCGATGAGGCTGCCTCGTTTCTCCGGAATACGTTGTCGGCGTGGATCCCGCCACTCCGACCGATCACCCAGAGTTAACCGATGAGGAAACGAGGGCGGCGCATGAGCACGGCCCTACCTTCCCGACTTAACAAGAGCCGATCGCTGGGTACATGTTGCGAGGCGAGAGGGGACTCTCAATGAAGTTCCTGTGTGGGATGGCGTTTGCGCTTGTGGCCTGCTTGCCTCCGCCGGCGCCGGTGAGGTCGTCCTTCCTGGTGCCGGATGTCCGCGGCGGTGTGTGGCTTGAGCGCGAGGTGGTGGGGTCCAACGACCTCAACGTCCTCTACTGCCACGAAGAGGCGGGCAAAGTTTCTTGCGTTTCGATCCCGGCGCCGGGGATGGCCGTGCCATCGACGCCCCCCCCTGCTCCTCCCGCTCCAAGCCGAAAAGATACCGAACCCAATTAACGAAGAGGGCGACCCCTGAGCACCGCCGCCCCCACGCGTTACGGAAGGACTACCTGTCCGGCCAGAGTCTCCCGCCCACGACGCAGAGAGCGGAGAGACAACTGAAACCGGCCGCCCACTTGTTCATGCGGGCGGAGAACATAAGGGCCTGGATGAAGGGATCGGTTGTGGGAGCCCGGTCCCAGTACGTCACCATCGGCGGCAAATCGCCCACTGCCGACAGAAACCAGAACACAGCAGCGACACCTGCAAAGAGCGCGCATGCGCCGGACCACCATCCGATCCGCTTCAGTGGGCCCATCGCTCACCCCTTCACCTTCCGCCCGAGCGGTTTGTCGAGCGCCAGCGCACCGCGGCGCCGAGGTCGAGGCCCTTGCACTCGGCGAGGCAGACGGCCTCGTCAAGTCTTCGGCGTTGGGTGACAGGACGAAAATCAGTTCCCCTGCGGGCTATCAACTACCTCCTTGAAGGAGAAGGAGTACGCATCAGTATCCAGGGGGGTAGCTACGAAAAGAATGTCGCAGGGTCCTGGTCGACGCTGCTGAACAACAGGGCCACTTGGGGTGCTGAGGGTTGAGTCCACCCCGCAGGCAGTCATGCGGGGAGGCTCAATAACGACTGTGCCCGAAACCCATTCACCGGGTTCGACCGTGTTTCGCTGAAGAAGAGACGAAAGCGAAGAAAGTTGCGCCTTCTCGTTTGCTGCTATAGCGGCTGACCTGGCCGCAGTGTCAGATGCGGCCTGGCGCTGCGCCTCGGCCGCCGCACCCGGATTGTACGCCGTCCCCGAGACCGTACCACCGGTGCTACTCGTAGCCGTGAATCTTGTCGTCCCAGCGGAGGAGGCAGCGATCGATGAGAACACACCAGCTAGGGCGTTAACTGATTGCGCGAACGCCGCATTGTGGCGGATCTCGTCTTCTATCTGAATCGCAGGTACCACCGGCGCCGGGCCGCCGTTCCCTGTGGCCCTGAAGGAAGCCTCGGAAACTTCGATCGGGCGCGGGGAACGATTTCTAACAGCCACCAAGAAATAGACTCGAGAAGCGAGTTCATGACGACCCGTAGCCGACCCGAGCGGCGCCAGGATCACGTCGGTGCCCGGCCCGTGGGCGGAGATGATCGGAGTGCCGTTGCGATACGTCACCTCCTGGCCTGCAAGTGGGTGCGGCTCCATGTGAGCCAACGAACCGGTGCTTGCGCACCCCACGCAACTCACAAGCAGCAGGGAATTCCAGATGGTTCTGCACATGCTGTTGTCTCCCCTTGCGGCGACTCCGCAATCTGAGACGGAAAGAGTACGCCCCAGGTGGGATTTTTACGAGGTTGGCGATTTCCGCGGCCATCAAGCCCTGATCTCAATTTGATAGCGCAATTGGTTTGACGGCGGTCAAACATTGCCAGGGAGTCACGGGACAACCACATGTACGCCCAGGCGTAGGTGAGGGATTGGAGGAGAGCGCGCTGGGGTAACGCCTTCAACTGTCAGACCTCCCTGACAACATTCGAGAATGCCACGGCTCAACGTCGAGCAACGAGCCCGCTTCGAACAGATTCAATCGGAGGGGCTGAAGTACGTTGACTTTCAGGCTGGCAGGATCACAGACGCCACGGAGGCGGGATTACACGCCGACGTTCGTTTCAGGTACTTGGTGCTTAACGCAGCTTCCGCAGCGCTGGAGCGTGATGATCGCGAGCGCGATGCCCTCGCTCGCAACCGTGAAGTCCGGGCGACCCTGATCGTCGCGGGCGTGGCCACCCTCGCGACCGTCGTACAGGCGGTGGCCATGGTAATCGATCTCATCCGACACTGAAGAGGCGCCCACCTCGGCGAAGAGTCGAACCGGGCGGCACGGCGGCCCACCCAAGAAAAGTGACCGCGCCTCTCCCGACCCTCGCCCTGGCGTTGACGAGGGAACAGCTATGCGCCCGCCGAGCGTATCCGCCTGGCGAGGGCCACCTCGCGCCTGATCGCGTCGAGCCGTTCGCGCGCCTCGGCCGCGCTCTCGCCCCGGGCGCTGAAGAACGCGCGCTGGGCCTTCTGGATGCGCGATTCCTCATCGAGCCAGATTTTCGAGGCGGCTAGCTTCTCGGGGCTGACGACCGAAGGCGCATCGTCGTCGCCAGCATCGAGCCCCTGGGCCGGGCGCACGAGGAGTTCCGCTCGCTCCGCCCGGGCCGTGGCAACCCGGTCCCTGACGGCCTTGAGCGCAGCTGTGGCCTCCCGGACCGCGGCCTCGCCACCAGCGGAGATGAGACGGGCTTGGGCTTTCTGGATCTCCTCCTCCTCGCGCTCCCATTGCGCTCCGGCCTCGATCCGGTCCAGCCCGACGACCGGAGCGGGCTCGAGGTCCTCGGCGGGGACGTCCCCGAAGGTCGGGTCACCGAGCGCATCTTCCAACGCAACCACGGCGCCGTTGAACCGGAGCCTACGGCCGCTCTCGGGGCGGTGTGAGTCGATGAGGGCCTCCCGTGCTGCGGCGGCCACCGCCTCCGCGCCCCTCAGCGCCAAGGCGATGAGGCGGTCCCGCTCGATCTCGTCCAGGTGGGCGTCATCAGCCACCCGGATGGCAGTTTCGCGCGGAGTCCACATGGCTCAGGCGTTTTTCACAGGGTGCGAGGGGTTCGGCTTTTGGCCCTGCCACAGGTCGCGGCCGTTCAAGGGCTGACGGTCCTTCTCTGGGGGGAGCGCCGCAAGCTCCTGAATGGTCGGGAACCAACTGTCGATCACACTCGGTTGAACACGCAGCGTGCTCTTGATGTCGTCGAGGCTCACCCCACCGCGTACCAGGCGGATGAACTCGAGCTTGTCCTCGGGTGTGAGGCCGGTTCTCAAACTCCGTATGCCGGCGCCGAGGCCCTGCACCTGCTTGGAACGTCTCGCGAGTTGAGCATCGCGCTCCTGCGCCCCCCTGCGCGTCAAGGCATCCCGCTGCATCTGCGCGATCAACTTGTTGGTGTCGTGAGCCATGTTCACCTCACTGCGTTGGCGAGAAGCTCGCTGCGAAGGGCCTGAGCTCGGCGGGAGATGCTGCCGGCGCCACCGGTGAAGCAGCCGCCGAGAACCCGGGTCGGCTCGGCAGACGCAGCCTCACCGTAAAGAAGTTGCGAGAGGAGAAACTCAGCCCCGAGCACATCGGACAGGGCTCGAAGGCGAGTGGCGCGACCTTCGCGCAAGCGGGCGATGAGCGTGGTGCGGTTCTCCTCGTCGATCTGGGCGCGGAGCTTAGCGACCGCGCCCTCAATCTCCTCGAGTGCCGCCGCCACGATCACGGCGCGTGACTCAACCTCGGCGAGACTCTTCCGCGCGCCCTCGGTCATCTCGGCGGCCGCGGTTGCCCTTTCAAGCGCGTCCAGGTTTCCACTTACTGCCGCCGCGACGCTGGCCTGCTTCTCGATCTGCTCAGCATCCCTGAGGACGGCCTCGATCTCGGCCTTGCGCTGCGCGAGGCCGGCGCGTTCGTTCGAAAGAGTCCGCCAACGCGCCTGCATCTGCTCGAGCTCTTCGCTACGGGTCGCGGGGGTGGGGCGTTTCGCGAGGGTGCCGTTGCTCTTCGCCATCGTCATCGCCTCCGGAGCCTCTCGAGCTCGTCCCGGGCATGTACCGCGGCCTCGGCCGCCTTCCTCGCTGCCTCGCGCGCCGCCGGACGCTCACTCTCGGGTGTGGCGCTCGAGAAGACGCGGACCCTCGCCTCGAGCGCCTTCCGGTGGAGGCGCTCGGCGTCCTCACGGGCTTGCTCAAGGCGCTCGTCGCGCTGAAAGTCGAGTCGCACCTGTTATTCCTCGAGCCAGGGGGGCAGGTCGCCGAACTCCCAGGGCGGGCGCCAGGCCATCAAGTCGTCCCAGGATAGTAGGGAGTAGCGAGAGCCGCTCTCGCGGTCACGAGGGCCTGGTAATTCGCGAGGGTCGCAGCACTCGGGGTGAGCTTGGCCGGGGTCGTGGCGGGAGGCCACACGTATGCGCACGCTGCGGCCCAGTTCATGCCAAGCCCAGGCTGCAGGGCCGCGGCCGCGCTGCGCATCGCGTAGGTGAGCGTCCTCAGGTCGTCGTCACTTAACCCCGCCTGGTTGGGCAGGGCTGCGTCGGAGGCAACGAGGGCCGCGATCGTCGTCGTTCCGCCGTCCTGGGGAGCCTGGATCTGCTGGCCCTGGATCGGCACCTGTTGGCCGAGTTCTTGGGTTTGTTCCTGAAAGACAGGCATGTTCACTCCTTGTCAGCCCGCCCCGTTGACCGCTCGTGCTGCTTGCCCGCCCCTCTCATCCGACCCGCCGAGCCCGAGGGCGACGGCGAGGACTCATCCTTGATGCGGACGCCCTGACCCGAGGGCAACTCGTCACAGCTTTGCGGCAGCGTGATCAGCTCGTCGAGCGAACACTCAATGGGGATCTCGCGCCCAGCGTCGTCAATGAAGAGGGCATCCGCGGGCAGATCGCGCCCCACGTCGGACCCCTCGCTTGCATACTTGCGCCGATATCTCACGGCTTGCTCCGACCGCTGCGCGCCTTCGGGACCGTGCGACTCCCGCGGCTGACCTCTTCAACGGCAGGGTGAAAGCGAGCGAGTTCCTTCCGCTGCACCTCGCGGCTCGCTTCGGGGAGGGCGGACCCGCGGTCTTCGTCATCGCCCGCGCCCGGGTGTGCCGTCTCCTCGTGTTCATGGGCGCGCCGAAGCCCCCGCATCTCGTGCGCCTCGCGGTGCTTGCGCTCGACCTCTTCGGGCGTCTCCCAACTCGTCGTCTTCACGGTTGGCACCTCCTGCGCCATCCTGAAGGGGAGTCATGTCCGTTGCTAGCCGCCGGAACGGTCTTTGCTGACGGTCACAGAGCCAGCGACGGACCGTGGTGCGGCTCACCTCGCAAAGGCGCGCCACCTGACGGACGGCCCCTTCGATCTTCTCCCCCTGGCTCAAGAGCCGCGCCCCGAGCCGCTGGCCACGAAAGCGGCGCAGGGCCTTCGCGACGGCGGGCCTCGCCGCGAGCTCGGCCGCTACCGTCTCGAAGGCCTCGGCCATCCGCAGGCACTCGGGGCACTGAGGCCACCGCTTCCGCCGCGCGCACGCCTCGCCCTGGAGGTCCTCGACCAGGAGGGCGGCCTCGTCAGCGCGCATCGTCGACCGGGGCTTGACCTTGAGGGCCGGGGGAGTAACCGTCTCGCTGGCCGCCGGCGTGTTCTGGTACCCGCCACGCATGCCGGCGGCTGATGTTTCGCGCCTCACGGCAGGCCTCGGGAGCGTTCGAGTTCCCGACCCCTGGCACCGGCTCGGCAGCTACCGGGTCAACGTGGCCGGGGGTGTCGAGGAGGGCCTGCCGCCAGAGCTCATACTCAGGAGACCCAGGAGCCGGGTCCTCCCAAGGCTGTCTCGGTGGCCGGTCCAGCGCCTTGATCGAGGCCGGGCGATCGTCGCGAGGGGGGCAAACCGCTCGTGCGTCATCGAGCCAGCCCCGCTCGCCGAACTCGTAACGCTCCACCCTCGCGTACAGCTCTGCACACGTCACCGGCCTCCGTCGCATCGCAACCCCCAACCCGCCGCCCGTCCGTTCACTGCCACTCGCCCATCACCCTCGTCCCCCGCCCGTTTCATTTTTTTTCTCCAAATTCGACAGAGCACTCGAGAGCCTCTGCGGGGGGGTCGGCCGGCCCTGCGCTTTCGGGCAACCTCCTCTCGGAGAGGACCCGTCGCAGCCGGGCCGATTCTTCGCGGAGGGTCGCGCCCGGGCCGCCCCGCCGAGGAGGGCCGAGCCGTGCTCACGGGTGATCCCCCGTGTCCTGGCCCTCGGGCGCACGGTCGCCGGCTACGCTCCCACCAGAATCAGGGTTCAGCTTCGCGAGGCGCGCCCGTAGCACACCCTCGCGACGGGCTCTCTCCTCCTCGGGCAGCGCCAGCCAGGCGGCGCGCCTCTTGTCTCGATTCACCTCACGAGGCAGGCGCGCCCAGGTGGGCGGGTAGCCGGCGGCGACGGCGACCGCCTCGCGAGCGGAGCGCCGGGAGCGGCACCGCTCTTCGCCGTCCAGCGCCACCCGCGGACCGCCGTGGAGCACCGACGCCGGGTCCAAGGGGCACACGTTGCACGAGCACTCAGCGAACAAACCGCAGGACTCAAAGACCTCGCCTATCCCCATCGCCGCCTCCCGACCCGGCCTCAAACGCACCACGTCCCGCACCACGCTTCTAAACCTGCTGTAACTCTCGGTGCTTCCCCCGGCCGCTTGGTTACAGAGCAAGTGGTCATGACCTCGTCGAACACTGGGCATGGCGGTCCCCGGCCAGCCGTTGACGAACCCAAAACCGTCCGCCACCCCCGCCCACCGGGCCGTTCCCCCGATCGCTGATGTGTTCCACCGCGGCGCCGGCGAGCTCGAAACTGCGCGCGGCCCTCAGGAGTAGTCGCGCCCGAGAGCGCTAATTTCGGTCTTTCGAGGCGGCCTCCTGTCGGAGAACAGGCGCCCAACCTGTTGTTTGGTGGACCTGTCATGTTTTCGGAAAGTCGACAGGCGGGAGCCTCCACGCTGCTCGACCGTTGACCTCGCATGCTTCGACAGCGAGATGCTTTTTCGCCCGTCGCAGGGTGGATTCGCTGAGATTTTGGGCTCTACCGAGGAGAAAGATGTCGGAAACGGGGACGGTCTTGCCGCTCAAAAGTAGGCGAAGGAACCTGGCGGCCTCAGTGCGTCGCACTGGAGCCGGGCCGCGAGCTCCGCGCACGGCGACACCGGCGCGGCGAGCGGCGACGCGGAGGGCGTTAAGGTCGAGGTCGTCAGGCATGGTGTGGTGCTCGTTTCATTGGGGTTGGTCCCGGTTGGCCCAGGTTGGCCCGCGGTTGGTCCGCTCCCCCGGAAGAGGAGGAACTCGCGGGGACCAAAGACGGTTGGTCCCGCTGTTCCTTCCCTAGGGAGCCAACCAACCGGAACCCACTATCGGGTATCCCCTGAAGGTTGCTCGCATCACTGGCGGTTGGTCCGGTTGGTCCTGTCATGCTTCGTCCTCCGGCTCGGAGGCTTCGCCGGTGCGCCTGTCGCCGGTGGCGGTCTCGACCGGCTCCCGCGCGGCTCGTGGATCGGTGGCGGGGAGGATGGCCTTACCCCTAGCGTTGGGGTGGGGTACGAGCTTGACGACGCCGGAGCGCTCTGCCGAGAGGATGAGGGCGGCGAGGTCTTTCTTGCGCGCGCCGAGCCGCGCTAGGTGGTCCCGAAGCGTTCGCTCGGATACTGCACCAAGCCGCCCAAGCTCGGCGACCAGGTCGAAGAGCTTGCCGAGCTGGGCGCGCTCGCGGTCGCGCTGTTCCGACAGCCGGGCGTTGAACCGATGATCCTCCTCAGGGGACCGGGAGACTTCGTCGGGACATCGGAAGACCGCGCCCCAGGACGTACCCGAGCGAACGAGCACGCGAGGGGCCATCCGCCGGACGGAGCTCGTGCCCTTCCCTTGGGAAAGGACCACGAGATCGTCCTCAGGGAATCGGTCGAGGTAGGGCGCCGCCTCGTCGGGTTCGGCGGGGAACAGGCTCAAGGCGTTGCGAGCGTTGCCGATGAAGGCTCCCCCGCCGCGGGCGCTCTCGATGGCGGAGTCGTTATCCCTTGCCGCGGCTTTCGTCGCGTGGTGGGTGACGATCACGGCGGCGCCTGTCTCGGCCGCTACCGCGCCCAGGGCGCTTTGCAGGGCCGAAAGAGAGGGGTTGTCCTCCTCGTCGACGAGCCGAGATGCCGTTTCAATCAAGACCGCCCGCGCCTGGAGACGTCTTGCCTCGCGGATGAGGGCCGCGCGCTCTTCGGTCGGCTGCGCTCGGTGGCGGGTGACCGATTCGCCCTCGAAGAGTCCAGCCCGATGCTCCGTGACCACCTCGGAAAGCCTCGCCAGGCCCTCGCTCTTGTCGATCACGTACAGCCTGGAGAGGGCGCGCTCGATGTCGATGCCACCCCCTTCGGCGATTGCTGCGGCCTTTCGTCGCCAGTCGTCTAAGTTGTCCTCGGCCGTGAACACAACAACCACACCGCCACCCGGAAATAATGGGAGACCGAGCACGCTCTCCGCGCCGGCCGCAAAGCTAAAGAGCACTTGAGCGATGAGCGCAGTCTTTCCGACGCTGGTAGGGCCGAAGAAGGCGCTCGCCTTGCTGAAGGGGAAGGCTTGAGCAAGGAGGAACGATTCGCGCGGCGGATGTCGGACGTCCTCGATCTTGAGTCGGACGGGGATGGGGGACTCTGCTGGCTCTTCCCCGGTCTCGAGGGACTGAAGGAGCGTCGAGCTTTCCATGAACCTGCGCGCGTTGACGCCGGTGGGCAACGCGTGCCATGCGTCGAGAACCTCCTGTGACGGAGGGTCACGCTCGATCTCCCCGCCGCGCTCGGTCCGCTCGAGCCGGTCGCTTGGCTCGAGCAGGATCTTGGCAAGCCGGAAGTGCCCGGGGAGTGCCTTGAACAGCGTGGCGGAGAGGTTGTGCTTCCAAAGTGTCGCGTTGCGATCGTCGGCCAGGTAGGCGAGCACCTCACGCTCGAGTTCGACACGGTCGATCTGGCCGTTCCCGCCTTCTGGGGCCCGGGCGTTACTGGCGCCGTTCGCGCCGTGCGGGCCCGCGGGCTCGCTGAGGCCCTCGAGCTCATCGGGTGACACCACCTCGTCGCCCAGGGCGTCGAGGTCGATGCCTTGCGGCACCTGCCCGGCCGGATTCAATGACCTCGCCACACCCACCCCGTTTCCCGTGGAGCCCTCTGCCTCGGGGCTCCTCATTTCAGTGGGCGGACCGCGTGCTGCCGTCCTCGCGAGCCGAGGCGAGGAATCGCTCGACGTCGCTGGAGCGCCACTTGATGGTGCGGGGGCCGAGTTTCAGCGCAGGCGGCAAGTAGCCGTCGCGCCGCCAGCGATGGAACGTAGAGGCGCCGATGTCTAGCCGTTCAATGAACTGCCGAACGGACACGAGCGGATCACTGGGGCTAGAGGGGGGCTGCGTAGCTTGGCGGGGGGAGCGCATCTCGCGCCCTCCCTTTCTCCCGCACGTCGCGGGCTTCAGGTTGGCGCGAGGAATCCCTATACGGGGCCCGCTCGACCGCTACTACATAGCGATCTGGAACGAATATTAGCCCTCAGCCCGGCCTTGTCCAGTTTCTCTCATCCCCCCCGCTAGGCTGCTAGGCTCTTTCGCTCACCGTCGAGTGCTCCTGAAGCGGCACGACCTGCGCGGCAGCGCCGATCCTGATGCGATCGAGCGCAGCTCCCACGAGCTCCGTTGCCTCCCGCCGTCGTGCCACCATTTCGCCCCGCATGTAGACGCCGGCAACTCCTGCCAGCTTGTGCCCGAGGCACGCTTCTGCCACATCGAAGGCGACACCGAGTTCGCCCGCCAGTGTCCGCCAGGTCCGCCGCAAGTCGTGGACGGTCACCCTCGACCCGAAGGCGAGCCGGCCGCTCCCCTGAAGCCGTCGCAGCGCTTGCATGAGTGCCTTCGCACTGAGCGGCTTCGAGTCTTCGTCGGGAGAACCTTGTGTGGGCGCCTTGCCGGCCAGTGACCAAGCCGGCTTGCGCCGCGAGGGGAGGACCCATGGGCTCTCGCCGGCCAGCGCCTTGAGCCGCCGCAGAATCTCGACAGCGGTGGGCGCAAGGGGCACGGTGAACCCTCGAGCTTGTGCACGCTCGGCGGCGTTCTGGACCTTCTGCCTGGCGGGTGGAATGACCCAGGTCGCAGTATCGAGATCGATCTCATCCCAGCGGGCCCCGAGGATCCCCTGCGAGCGCGGTGGCGTGTAGAGTTGAAAGGCTATCGCGAAGCGCACTGCTGAGGAGAGTTTCGCTTTCTTCGCCGTGCCGGCGAGGAGTGCGTTCAAGTCGAGCGCCTTGAAGAGCGCCCGCATCTCCTCCTTGTCGAGGGTGCGCTTCCGAGCCGTCTTGTGCAGCGCGAAGGTATCGGCCTTCATGCCTGCCGGGTTCGTCTTTAGGAGCCCAGCCTCGACGCCGTGAGCGAAGATGGCGTTGAGGTCGCGCAGTACGGCGCGGGCGGCCCCTGGCCCTCCTCGCCATCGAGAGCCGACGAGGCCCCTCACCTTGGCGATGCGCACCACATCGGCGAGGTCCGAGCGCTCGACCGAGCGCGCCGGCCACTTACCGAAGGCCGGCCGCTTCGGGTCCGGTTGCGCTTCAACGATGTGAACCTTGATGGTGTTCCACTCCTCGGCCCCACGCTCCCGCCCGCTGAGCCGGTCCCGGCTGTACGCCTGGGCAAGCTGCTCAACGGTCAGGTCTCCGCCGGGTACCTCGGCGCGCTTCGATTCCTTTGCATCGTTGACCGTGGTGCGGGCGGCGGTCAGCGAGAGGGCCGGCCAGTGACCCAGCTTCACACGCTTGCGCTTAGACCTGCCCGTGGCGGGGTCGCGCACGTCGGCCCACCGGTAAAAGGTCTTCATGCCGGCGGGACCGCTCCGCACAACGAGTCCCTTGCAGCCACGGTCCGCGATTTCTTGAATCCGGGTCGGGTGCCAGTTCGACAACCATTCGGTCACCAGGTCGATCTTCTTCACGATGTCCCCCCGCTCCGCACCATGGTGCGTTTGCGAGCTTCAGCACGCCCTTCGGGCCGACCCCTTGATCACTCCGGCGCGGTGCAACCGTGGTGCAATCGCTCGCGTGGTGCGCTCGTGGTGCGGTTAGAAGGTACTACTTGGGACCTCATGATATCAAGTGGAACATCGTGATAACATCAAGATTTGTGGGGTATTAGGTCGTCTTTGGCTGTTCACGCTAGGTTAGTCAGAGATCGAGCGTTTTATTCGGGACCAAGGGGTCGCAGGTTCGAATCCTGTCTCCCCGACCATCCAAAGCCCTCGGAGGTTCTCGGGAAATCGAGGGCTCCGGGGGTTTCACTTTCGGGTCCGTCTCCCACTTGCATTGAGGTTGCATTAACTCCCTCTGGCCCTCCGAACGAGAGGGCGCGCTCCACGTCTGCGCGGTAGTCCTCAACGCCGCTGTGATCATAGACGGCGGCAGTCAACTCAGGAGAGCTGTGGCCGAGGCTCTTCTGCACGGCGCCGAGGTCGACCCCAGCCCTGCGGAGGAGCGTCGCGTGAGAGTGGCGCAGGTCGTACCAGCGGAGCGGCCTGGGGATCGGTGATACCCAGAGTCGCATGTTGCACTTCGGGCACCGCGACTCCGTCGCCAGCGGGCGAATCTCCTCGAATCCGCAGCCCTTCCTGCGGCACTTGTGCCGGTAACCATCGACGATACCGGCTCGGCCCAGGGCGCGACGGAGGCGGTCGACCAGCGCGCTTCTGATAGATGGAGAGTAGGGCTTCCCGTTCGGCCGGCAGAAGACGTGCTCGGCTGGTGAAGCCTTCATCGCGGCGGCGAGGTAGGGGCGCAGCTCCGGTGGGATCACGACCTCGCGCGCCTCTTCATCCTTGGGCAGATCCTGGTCCCAGGAGTGGCAAATGTTCATGCGCCAGACCTGTGAGTCGATGTCCACCTTGTGGAGGCCCAGCGCCTCGCCAGGTCGCGTCCCCGTGTAGAGACAGACGGCTGCGATCCAGCGCCAAGGCTGCGCCAGCGACGGCTCTGGGAGTCCTGCGAGCGCCCGCGGAACCTCGTCTCGGCTGAGCACCATCCGGTCTGCCTTGGCGCGCTTTCCGGGCTTGAACCGTTTCACCCATCGCACCGGATTCTCGGCCGCCCACTTCCTGTGCTTTGGGTCACGAGCCCGCTCAAACGCATTGAAGACAGCGGAACGCAGGTGGTTCAGCGTTCGGGGAGCGAGGTCTCCCGCCTTCTCCTTTGCCTTGAGAAGCTTGTCGAGAGCACGAGCGAACTCACCGGCGCTCGCGGGCGTGAGCGAGAAGTGTTGCAGCGGAGCCAGGTGCTTCTCCACGAACTTGAGGAAGTCGTCCGTGGTGTAGGCCCGGGCATCGCTCCGGTACTCCTCTCGCCACCAGTCGAGCAGGTCTCCAAAGGTCGTGCTTGCGGCTGGCAGCGGCTCTAGGCCCTCGCGCTGGCGCCATGCTTGCCGCTCCTTTTCGCGAGCGTCGAACATCGCCTCGGTCTTCGTCGTCGCAGGCGTGACCTTCTGCTTGAGCTTACCGTCGGCGCCCCTCCACATCGCATACCACTTCGATCCACGCTTCGTGACTGACGCCATACCCTAACCTCGCTTCTCAGCGCGCTTGCGACGGGCGACTTCCTGCCGGACGAGGCGACGCACGATATCTCCCATCGGCACGCCCTCCGTGCGGGACCACCATCGGAGAGCCTTCTCGTCCTCCACGCTGAACCGGATCGCGATCTGGCGCGTCTTTGGGTCCGTCGTAGTCCTCATTCTGGGATGCAGTATAGGAAGCCTACTTCTTCATCGCTACCACTCGCCCACCTCCGCGCTCACCCCGAGCCCACGCGCGAAGTGCGTCGGGGTCAAAACGCAAGCTGTGACCGACGCGGACGCACGGGATCGTTCCCGCAGCGGCCCAGTGAAAAACCGCGCTTCTTGATACCCCGAGGAAGGCCGCAGCCTGGTGCGCGTTCCAGAGACCTTGGTCTGGGACAGGGATGGCCGCCCGACCCGGGCACGGTGGAGAAGTCGGCGTGGGAACGCCAGGACCGTTACGCGGCGCCTCCGCCTGTGCGCGCACGAGCTGTTCGGGGAGCAGCGGCTTCGCGAGCATGCGCATGCGCTCGACGATGAGGCGCAGGCGGACCGCTTCGGCCGGGTACTCGCCACACTGGGAGCAGGTCACGTCGGGGTCGCTAGGTTCCGCCCACGCGCCCACATCCGCAGGAAGGTTGCAGCCAGCTTCACGCTCCACACAGTCGCGGCAGGTCCAGATAATCATCCACAGCCCTCCTTCAATCGCCGTCCCAGCTCATCCTCCGGCCCGTCCCCGCCTTCACTTATGTGTCCTAACTGCACGGTGGTGAGAGGGGTGGGGGGGATGCGTGGCCTCGCATCCAACTCTGTACGCCTCAACGTCCCGCCGGACACCACCGCTTCACTTGCCAGCCGACACCGTCGCGTTCGAGCTGAACCCGGCTGGAAAGGCCGACTAGCCTTTGGAGGGCCGCTTCGTCGCCATAGGGCGGGGGCTCCCGCCCGAATGACATGAAGAGGAATCTCCAAACGTCTCGCGCACGGGGGTTCGCGAGGTCGATGGCGCCCTTCACAAAAGTGCCCTTGAGCGGGCCGTCGTCCACCGAGAGGAGAAGGCGCGCTCGCTCGAAGTACATGTCGCGCTGAACGCCCAGGAGCTTGACGGTGGAGATCCCGGCGCGCTCGGAGGACGCTTGCGTCGAGTCGCCGAGCACCTTTTGTGCCGTGTGGTCGAGCCACCCGATCCCCTTCTCGACCACGACCTCGCCGATGCCGGATGGTCGCAAGCGGAGGAACGTGCCGATCTCGTCCTCGTTCGCGCCCACGTTCGTGAGCACGCGGACGAGGCCGAAGACAGCCTCGCTCCGCTCGCCGCGCGGGACGCCCTCCTCGGCGATTCGCTGGTACCTCTCTGGGAGGAAGGTGAAGAGCTGTGCCTGGCGCGCTGCGTCCTCGTCGTCGAGATCCTCGACGCTCAGAGCGACGTCCGCGTGCACCTGCGCGACAGGCGTCTTCGAGATGAGGGCGCGAGCGCGAGCTGCGGGCAGGAACAGTGGTGGGGGACGCTTCGGCTTCACGACAGGGACCGACACGCCCGCCGCGTCGAGCCGCGCCGTGATCGCCTCCAAAGAGTACCTGCGCCTTGGTTCACAGCAGGTGAGCTGCGCCATGGCGCCAGCGACCACTTGCTTGCAGTTCATGGTTCCAGGGAGCCGCATCACTTGACTCCGTGCGTGGACGGCGTCGGACCCGGTGAAGCGACACAGGCGCCGCCCGATGGCTTGCGCCTCCTCTACACGCGGCTCGTATCGGTCGAGGAGGAGGTAGAGGTGCCCGCCGCGGCCCGAGCGCACGGCGAGCCCCGGGGTGAGGCCGAGCCGCTGGAACTGCACGGCCGCGGCCAGCGCCCTCGGCATGTCGTCGTAGTCGAAGGGGAGCGCGACGACGCCGTCCACGTCGACCTTCTTGCCGCCCCAGCGGGACCGCGGGTTCACGCTGACGTAGATGTTGAACCCAAGCGCGTTGCACCTCTCCGCGAATGCGAACGCATTCGCGAGGAACTGGCGGGCGAAGCAGCGGACGTAGGGCCGCACCTCCTCGTCAGAAGAAATCGCCTTGAACTGCGTGAGGAGGGTACGGTCGCGAGGCGCGAGCAGGTTCAGCGCGTTGAGGAACTTCGTGGCCTGGACGGTGTCCATGGCCTACTACCTGGTGGGCTCGACCGGCACCGATGGAGGCGCCTGGACCGTGGATGCGCCCGGCAACGGAACCTTCGGGACAAGCGTCCACCGGGCCTTGTGGTCGTGACCTCCTGCGGAGCGGACATCAACAAAGGGCGAGCCCTCGTCGCGGATGCGAGTGAGAAACTGCGCCAGCGACTGTGGAGAGCCCACCACAAGGCGCGCGTTGTGCGACTCCGCCCCACCCTGAAGCGCGCCCAACACGCTGCCGACGCCATCGGCGATCTCGGCGACCGTCGCCGGCTTCTGGCCACGCTCGTATGCAAAGCGCAGAAGCGCTTCCATCAGTGGGCTTTGTTCAAGGGCGATGCGCATGACCTCCCCGCGCATCTTTGCCAGCGCGGACTCGAAGTCCTGCCGCAGCCCTGCTCTTTCCAGAACAGCGCACACGGCGCGCTCCCAGGCGTCGAACCTGGTGATTCGCTCTCGAATGGGAGGGGCGTCATTGAGCGCTGCGAGCGCGGCGAGCGTTTCCCCCCACACCTCCGGCCGGACGGCGAGCACCTCCTCGTACCAGTCTTCAGGCGTCCGTTCTGACTTCGGCGGTGCCCCAAGCTCCAAGAGGACGATGCGGCTCATCAGGTCGGGGCGTTTGGGGAGCCAGGGCAGCCAGATGGCCGAGAGGAACACCATCCCCCGGGGGTCGAAGCTCTCCAAACCTAGCGTCTGAAAGAATCCTGCGACGTCGAATCGTGTACCCGTCGCTATGCGACAAAGAGCGTCAAAGGAGTCCGTCGGGAGATCATTCAGATCGTCGCGTATGATGACACTGAGATCCGTGGCAGCCGCCGCGACATCCTTCATGGTGCGCGCGGCCGAGGTGCCGCCTGTCACTTCACCCTTGCGACCGAAGAAGAGCTTGGCAAGTACCCGCTGGACAACGGTCTTCCCAATCTCCTGCTCGCCCTTGAGGAGGTATATCGGCCGGTTCTTCGTGAGGCATCCGATGAAAATGCCGATCCAGAGGCCGAGCATGAGGGCCGCCTGCTCCGTTCGCGTCAGGAGCCCCTTCGGCGGCGGCATCCGGTCTAGGAACACTTCGCGCAGCTTCGGGAATCGGTGCGCGTCCGGCTTCGCGATTGATGCCTGCACCGCCTGAACATCAAGAGGCTCGAAGAAGCGCTCTTCCTTGAATACGACACCATGGCTTCCATTAGGGACGCACCACCACTGTCCATCTTTGCAGACCGTCAGGTTCCCGCCGCCGAGGTTCACCGCGAACGGACCTCCGTGCGTGCCCGCGGAAAGCATCTCGATCTGGGTGGTCGGAGCCACCGTATAAGCGACCGCCGCAGCCGCATCGGCGACCTTCTTGGTAAGCCGGCTCCAAGGGGCGAGACCGCATACCTGCGCCACGGCGGCGGTGTACTCAGGGCTCGGGACGTCGAGCGCCTTGCCCGCGGTCACGTAGATGCAGCCGACAGCGCCGCCCTTCGGGACGCGGTAGAAGGTTCCCATCGCGAAAACGGCGGCGACCTTCTGCTTTGTGTCTTCTTGTTTGGTATGCTGCGGCATGGGCCTTTCACTCCCGGGAAGGGTGAGGGCTAGTTCATGACGCCGCCCCTGACCAGGGCGGCGTCGCTGTTCCGCTAGGCACCCTCGTCGAGTGTGCCTTTCGGCACATTCAGCTCGCGCTCGATGCGCTCTGCCAGCTTCGGCGGCGCGGTCAGACGCCCGCGCACGTAGTCACTGAAGGTGGAAGGTGGGTAGCCGAGGCGTTGCGCTATCTTCCACAGGGGTAGCTTCTGCTCGGCCGCGAGGCCCCTGAGCTTGGCGGTGTTGATCCCCATCGGAGAGCCTCCTCTCTGGCGGCGGCGAACTGCCGTCGCGGGTAGCTTCCCCTTCGCATGCGGAGCCAGCACGGGTCTAAAGACACCAGTTCAGAATCAAGCGTCCTCACCGCGCATGTTCCTGTTTCTTCTGGAGAATGCGCCCTCGTCCCCGCCTCGGACCTGGAAGACGCGACCCGTTTTGGCGTGTGGACGCGCTTCTACCGGGCGCTGGGCCCCGAGTACGACCTCTGGGCGAACGTCGCATGGCGCGAGGTCGCCGAGACCCTGTTCCGTGAGCGAATCGAACGGGCGGCCCAAGGCGACTCAGACGCGCTCGCCCTACTCCTAGCGGAGCTGCCGCCAGCGATTTCACTCCATGGCGTGGAGACCTCGTTCAACGATGCGTTGCTGCGGCGCAGGCACGAGGTATTCGAGCGACTCGGCCGGTTGCTCAAGCAGGGTGTACTGCGTCCCGCGCCGGAGGAGGCCAGGGCCTGGGTAAGAGTGCAGAGGCGGCGCGGGCGAGCACTTATCGCTCATGCACTCAAACAGGCGTGGCGTGTGAGGAGGGGGCGGCCAGAAGTTGTTCGCTCGTCGCCGCCGCTGCTGCCGGCACGGGAAGCGGTGATGCGCTTAACGGACGGCGGCGCGCCCGAAGAGGGTGGGGAAGCGGGAAACCTCCTCACCTATCACCAGCGATACAAGAAGCGCCGGCGCGGCCTCTGGCGTGTTGCCCCGCTGATGCAAAAGTGCGACGAGCACAGAGGACGGCTCGACAAGATCTACCAAGTTGTAGAAAGCGATTGGCCCTATACGGAGTCGAGCCTCAAGCCACCGGATGCGATGGTTCCTATGGCAGGAGAGAGGCCCAGGAGGGGGAAACGCAGGAAGGCGGCCGCAAAGCAACCGAGCAAGAGCCCGAGCCTACCGATGATCGCCGATCTCGACGGCTAGGGCCTCGCCTTGGGGGAATCGGGGGAGCCCGCGAAGCGCGGCCCTCTCCTTCTTCCTTCTTTACCTGTTGAAGAAGAGAGGAAAGATGTCCGATGACTCCCCCGACTCCCCCCGATTGAGAACGGGATGGTCGGCGCCGTTTCCCAATACCCCTGCACCCAACGCACTCCTCGATTCCGCGCAACGACCGTTCCGACGCTCGCTAGGTGCCCCTCGTCCCCCTCCCCCCCGCGTGCAGTTAGGACCCACAACGCGCGCGAGCCCAACGGTCGAGAAGGTCATGCCGCCAGGCCAGGGAGGCTCGGTCGGAGGCTTCTTGGAAGCGCACCATCCACGCGCGGCCAAGATGCGAACGGCCTCCCCTGCCGTCAGCGACGGTCGCGGCTCTGACCCTCGCGGGCGCTCGGGGGATGGGTGGTTGCCATCAACCCCGGCGAGCCGGAGTGCATCCCCTCGCCGTGGGCGCGCAGGGAGCGCCCTTGGTTTTCGCAGGAAGCATCTCGGCGGCTACGCTCGGCACTACTGCCTTTCGGCGGCCCTCGCCGAGCAAGCAACCGGGCCCCGCGCCCAGCAACCATCTACCATGACGCCGTCGTCAGAAGGGTGAGATAGAAGGCGGTATGGCCGACGAGATCCGAGACGCGCGTCTGCGAGAGCTGGCGTTCTTAGCAAACCTCGAAAGACAGAGTGGTGTCAGGCTCGCCTCTGAAGCCCTTCACAACGATCACGTACTACGGTCCATGGTCATCCAGCTACTCTACGACGGGTACGTCAACGGCCTTGACTGCTTGCCATGGAACGTCGCAGAAGTGCCAACGCTGCTCGGAGGTGGTGGGGGTAAGCCGAACGTGCAGGTACGGTTCGAGCTTCGTCTCTGGGGCGAGATCGCCAGAGTCCTAGGTGATCAAGAGATCGCGCTTGTCATCAGCCACAAAGGTCGCGTGCGCCGCTCGGAACTGGAGCAGGCTCTTCGGACAGGCAGAGACAGGGACCCTTTCGGCGTGGTGTGGGACGTGCGGCACCGGGACCAAGCCGTCACCATAGCGTTGCTGTCAGCACAGGCAGGCTCTCCTGTTTCCCTTGCCTATCTCGACATGAACGGCCTGAAGAAGATCAACGACGAGAACGACCACGGCTCGGGCGACGTGGTGATCAAGACCTACCTCCAAACGATTTCCATGCTGATGGGTGAAAGGGCCGAGGCATTCAGAAGCGGTGGTAGCGACGAGGTTGTCGTTGTGATGCGCAACACCGAAGTGAAGGAAGCCTGCGACTCCATGCGGAACGTTCTCATGCAGCTCGGGAAGGAGCGCGTTCAGGTGACGGGGAAGCAGATTCTCTCGAATATCACTGCCTCGTGCGGCGTGGTTTCGACCGACGACCCAGCGACTCACGCCAAAGCGCTGATCGGACGTGCTGATGCCCAGCAGCAGCGGGCGAAGCGGGAGTCCAAAGCAAGGCCGGGGGCGAGTTTCCTGGCCGTCGAAGGGATCGCCGAGGTGGAAATGGTCGGGGTGCCATAGCCACGGGGTCCATCAATGGCTCACAGCCTCGTAGTACATCCCCCAGACGAGGCCAATCGCGAGGTTCATGACGTCTTCGGCGACGTCGATGACCGCGTTCAGAGCCTGCTCGACTGAATGCTCCTTGTCGTCGCCGTGGTATTGGGCGTGGCTCTTCTCGATGAGTAGGACGTCGAAGAGCCGGTCGGTGACATTGAAGAGCAGCGTCTCGAAGCTGGACTTCACGGGGAGGTCCATCAGGTCCGAGTCGTCGAGCAGGGTCAGCGAGCGAGCGAATGCCTCTCGGTCGTAGTGGCCCCCAAATGTGTTGCGAAAGTGGCCCATCACCTCGCGGAGCGGCCCGGCGTTGACCTTCTTTCTCAAAGACTCCAACGCGCTCGGGAGCTTGGCTAACGCTTCCCCGCGGCGTGCGCACCGCTCGACGGCGCGTGTGCAGTCGGGGTGGGTTCACCAGATTGACGATCTCGTTGCAGTGGAGCATGGACATTCGGAACACGTACTGACGTTCCGCGAGCGCGACCGCTTTCTGCTCGGCGGTTTGCCCCTCTTTCTCTACGACCAGCCTCCCTGGTAGGCGCACAAGGGTGATGAGATCGTGCGCCGCAGCAAGTAGCCGAAGCACCGTCACGGCATCCTCGTCGCCAGGGCGGAACACTGCACGTATCCTGATCGTCCGGGTGCTCACTCCGGTGCAGCGTAGCAGTCGATTCTGACGACGGCGCCACGATTGAGGCAGGAGTGCACGCCGGCTCCCTGGGGTGGTGGGCCCATCCACCACCCATCCCCCGAACGCCCGGTATGGTGGTGCTGCGGTCAAAGCGCGCAACCTCGCGAAGGAGCCAAGCGCTTTCGCGTTCTCGACTACCCATGTTCGAGGACCTCGCGAGCCACGTTCTCGCTCAAGGGGACGCGCCTGTGTAGGGCGAGCACAACGGCTCTCAAGAGCGCGCACTCCAGGGCCCACCCGTTCGACGTGACGTGCTTTGCGATGAGTTGGGCGACCGGCTGCGGTAGTTCCACGCCCGCCAGTTCTGCTTTCTTGCGGAGGATCGCCACGCGGGTCGCGATCTCGGGCACGTCGTCGATCTGGACACGCATGCCCCACTCGAAGCGAGAGCAGAGGCGTTCCTCGAAGCCGCGCAGCTCCTGGGGGCTGCGGTCGCTCGTGAGCACGATCTGGACCTCGTGCTCGTGCAGGGCGTTGAAGGTGTGGAAGAACTCCTCGGCGGCCTTCCCGCGGTCTAGCAGGAAGTGGACGTCATCGACGAGTAGGGCATCGCACTCCCGATACTTGCGGCGAAACTCGGTTATGGAGTCGGCCCCCTTGGCGAGGGCCCCGACCTCGCTCGTGTAGTGCTCAGCGGAGACGATGACCACGCGCGAGGTCGGGTCGCGGCGCGCGATCTCGTGCACGATGGCGTGGAGGAGGTGGGACTTGCCGAGACCGGCGCCCCCATGGATGAAGAGCGGGTTGAAGTTCTGCCCCGGCCTTGCCGCAACGGCCCGAGCAGCGCGGAAGGCATGGCAGTTTCCGAGCCCTTCGACGAAAGCGTCGAACGTGTAGTGCGGGTTCACTCTGGGCCGCATCGGTCGCCCCCTGGTCGCTGGTTCGTTTGCAGGAGAATTGGCCCCGCCGCTACGAGCGCACGCATGGCGTCGACTCGGAACTGTCTTCGAGCCTCTTCCTTTTCGAGGACTTCGATTCTTTCGATGCCATGAACCAGGGTCCTTCCGCCCGAACGACACGAGCCAGCATCAGCAGGAACGCTGACGGGCGGGAGCGCTAGAGTGGGCGAGCGCTACCCCAACTGTTCGGGGAGCCCGCAGCCTACCGCGAAGCGATGAATGCGGAGGCCCTCGACGAGGGACCGAACCCATCATGGGTGCGTGCCCCATGGGCTCACCAGCGTCGCATGCGCCCATGCCATGCTGTAACAAATGTCGCTCGTAGCTCCGAGCGTCAGGCGAGGCAAGAACAAGACGCGGCGGCACGTCATCGAGGCGCTCGTGGAGGCGAGCGCTGATCAGAATCCGGCTGTGCGGGCGGCAGTTCTGGAAGCGCTGAGCTGGCACACCTGGCCCGCAAAACCGGCAGAACGCGCCGTCCTCGTCGGCGCCATCATCCCCGCTCTCAACGACAAGGACGCGCGGGTCCGGCGCGCAGCGGCCGAGGCGCTGCGGGCCGCCGAACAGACGCCTCCCGAAGCAGTTCCGGCCCTGCTGCGCCTCGTCGCGAAGGACGCGGCCGCCCGGACCCGCATGGCCGCCGCCGCTTCGCTCGGCAGCGCGAGGCGAACACCTGCCATCGACCGCGCGCTCGTGAAGGCGCTGCGAGATCGCGACCGCTGGGTTCGAGCGAATGCAGCCGATGCTCTCGTCACCCTGGGTGCAACGCGGCAGGGGATCACCGGGCTCGCGCGGTCGATGGACGACCCGGAGACGGCCCCTGCCGTGCGCCCGAGGCTCGATGCGCTCGGGGCGGCGGCGCGCCGGCAGATGCTGCCGGCGATTGGCCGCCTGCGGAAGCGGCTCGCGACGCTCATCCGCAGGGCCCAGAAGCCGACAAAGAACGCGAGCGAACTCGACGGCGTCCTCGGAACCGCCTGGGAGGACGACGTAAAGGCGCTCCTCATCGCGCTCGGGGCCGACGCGGCGCCACTGCTCCCTGCGTTGATGGAGGTAAGCGCGCGTCGCTTCGGCGTCCTCGGCGTCGTGGATGATGTGCTCGTCGGCACCGGCCAGGCCGGCGCGAAGGAGCTGCTGCGAGTCCTGCGCCAGGGATCGCCCTCCGCGCGCAAGCATGCGGCCGACGTGCTGGGAAACTTCGAGCACCAGCTCCATGACATCGCAGTCGGCCTCCTCGCGGCCACGCGCGACAAGAACTCGGCGGTGCGCGCCCAGGCCGTCCGGTCACTCATCAACGTCGCGCTGGGACACCCGCGACAGGGCCATGCGAGTGATGAGGCCCCTTGAGCGGGGAGCTATGGCCCGCACGAGGTCCCCGCCCTTGCAACCCACCGACACCTTGACGGCACACGCGCGCGCGAAGACACGCGGAGGTTGGCGGTGGCGTGATTGGGCTCACCGGTAAAATCTCGGACGACCCCGGGTTACGAGACGGAGGCGGGGGGCGGCACGGCCCGCCGCCGACTCACCCTCTGCTTGGTTGACGTCGGCAGGCGGTTTCCTTTCACGGGGGTCCGCCCATCAACTCCCACGCCTTGGCGGCAACCTTGGGTCCCACCCCGTGAATCTGACGAAGGCGGGCTGAGAAGGCGGCCTCGTCCCGACTGCGAACCAGGTCGGGGAGCTGGTCGAGCCGCCCACTCGCGACCTCTTGCATCAACGCCTGGAGGCGCTCCGCATACATCGAAGTAAGGAGCCCGCGCCCGTAACCGTTCTTCGCTAGTTTCACGGTAAGTACACCAAGATCCATCTCGGCAACGTCCTTCGGCGAGAGCACTCCCGCACTCCGAAGCAGTGGAAGGGCATCGCACACCCGCTGGGCTGGCCACATGCCGACAGCCAGGACCGCGATGAAGAGCCCCTCGATCTGGCGTTCATCCAACATGGACCTCGCCGTGTGCCGAAGACTGCGCTAACCGCGGGGGCTTGAACCCGTCGAGCATCTCGCCGAGCCGGTTGGGCTCCTTACACAACATGAACGCCCAGGTCCCGAACCCGCCGTGGTGGTTCACTGCCCGCACCCACTTCTCCGCGGCGGTGTGCTTCGCCCGGTCTTGCTCCCTCTCGTAGCCTTTTAGCTCGACGATGAGGGTGACGTCGGGCGCCCCGTCCATCTTGAGGCGCACGAGAAAGTCAGGGATGTACTTGTGCGTCGCGCCTTCCCACTCATAGAGGATCTCGAAGTCGAGCCGCTCGTTCTTCACGTAGGACAGCACGCGCTCGCTCTTCTCCAGGTGCCACGCCGCCTGACCCTCGCCGTACTCGATGCTGTCAAGCACGACGTGTGAGACGTGGCTCTTCCACGTCTCCTTGCAAGGCTTGGTCGTGCGGAACTGGACGTCGGCGGTTGAGCCGGTCGGCCTGAACCGCTCGATGCGGGGCAGGATGGGCGCCTCCCCCGCGCTGGTGTCGGGCTCGATGGCGTCGAGCAGGCGCGACACGACGACGTCACGGTACTTCGAGAGCGCCACCTCCTCCTTGCGAGCGTCGGGCGAGGTCTCGATGCGCCGCTCCAGGTAGTCTTGGACAATGCGGAGCACCTGCGGGAAAAGCAGCCGCGCACCGTCTTGGAGCTTCTTGGGCGGCGGCACCTCCCCCACCGACACCTGTCCGCCGGCAAGCACCTCCGTGATGTCCCTCGCCACCTCGAACGCCGTCCGCTGGAGCCGGTGCTCGGCGTAGAACTGCTCGCGCGTGAGCGTCTCTGCGTATCCGGTGGTTGTCTCCGCGGCCGACCGCGCCGGGGTCCAGCCCATCTTTGTGCGCGTCACTACCTGTGTCGGCTCAATTTGCGGCTCGATCTTCAGCGCTGGCACCTTGTGGACATCGCACCGGATGCGTGCGCGCACGTCCACGACGTAGCCCTCGACGCGAGGAAAGGTGATCTCGTACCCCTTCCGCGACGGCAGGGCCTGGACAAGGGTGGACAGTGGCAACGGGTTGGGCAGCCCAAGGCGCACGCCCTTCACCGGGATAACCTCGAACGGCACCCCGAAGATATCCGCGTACTCGGGCTGTAGCAGGCCGGTCGCCGGGTCCACGTCGTAGTTCATCCGGCGCAGCGCCCGGCCAACGACTTGCTCGCAGAGGAGCTGCGACGCGAAGGCGCGCAGGCCGAGAATCTGCGTGACGTTCTGCGCGTCCCATCCCTCGCTCAGCATGCCGACCGACACGACGGCCCGGATGTTCTTCCCCGGCGGCTCCTGACCCTCATACCCCTCCAGTGGCTTGTCGTCGGGCCAGTGTGCCTTGCCCACGGTGGCGGTCGTGACGCGGAGCTTCTCCGCCGCGTCCTCCTTGGTGCCGCCTTCCTCGGCCTCCGCCTCGGCGAGGGCCTTGGAGTCGATGCGGAAGGCGTAGTCGCCGGCCAGCTCCTTGATGATGTCGCCGCGTTTGAGCGACTCCTCGATGAGCTGCGAGAGCGTCGTGTTCGCGGCCACTACGATGAGGGCCGGTGGGACCGGGTACTCGCTCTTCGCGAAGAACTCAAAGGTCTCCTTCCACTTCGCCGCAAGCGTGGCTAGTGCCGGCTGCGCTTGCCGCCACACCGCCTCGGGCTTGGCCCGCCGCCTCGACGTCTCGCGCTCGGAGTCGGGGAGTGCAGCCATGATCTCTCGCCACAAGCGAAAATACTTGGGGTCGGGTCGGCCGGAGTCGTCGAGCACCGGGATGCGCGGGACCTTGGTGATGCCGCTCTCGATGGCGTCCACGAGGCCGAAGTCCGATACCACCCAGGGCAGCGGGTCACCCTCCTTGTAGCCGGTGCCCTTGAGGTAGAAGGGGGTGGCCGAGAGGTCCACCACCATCTTCACGCCCCGGACCTTGTTGATGCGGTCGAGGCCACCAACCCAGACGGTCGCTTCCTCCGCGAACTCTTCGACCTCGGCTTTTTCATCGGCCGCGAGCTGCTCTAGCTCAAGCTGGGCATCCTCGTCGGCGCGCGGCGCCGGCCGGTAGGCGTGGTGCGCCTCATCGTTCAGCACCAGCAGCTCCCCGGACTTGCCAAGCTCGCGGTCGAGTACCCGGCGCGCGAAGGCGGCGTCGGACTCACGCCCCTTCTTCACCACGCCGCGCGTGCCCGAGTCGTCCTTCACGGCAAAGACGTGCCAGTTCGTGACGTGGACCCGCCCCCGCGCAAGCAGGTCGCGATAGCCAGCGGGCACGATGTCGAACGAGGTGTAGTAGTTGCCGGCGAGCTGCGGCCGGAGCACCTGGAGGCGCTCCTTCACCGTCAGGTTGGGGCAGACCACGAGCACGGCGTCGGTGAAGCGCCCGTCCTGCTTGTTGGTGAGCTTGTTGAGGATGGACCAGGCAGCCACCATGGCCATGGCGACGGTCTTGCCGGACCCCGTAGCCATCTTCGTACAGTAGCGGCGGAGCGCCTTGTAGCCTTTCTTGATCGACTCCACGTCGAAGGGCGCGTCTCCAGGGACCTCGATGCCCTGCCGGTCGGCGGGGGTCGCCTCGGTGAGCCAGATGAGGGTCTCAACCGCCTCGCGCTGCGCGAAGAACAGCGGTCGCCGGTCAGGACGGTGCCAGTGTTCTAGGAGGTCCCTAGTCACCGGCGTGACGTTGGGCCAGCGCCGCGCTCGCCAGTCGCCCACGCGCCGGCGCAGCTCGTTCACGAGCGGAAGCTGGAAGAACTCGTGGGACGCAAGCGCGCCGCTTACGTTCTCCGTGCGAGGCATGCCGTAGTAGCCGGCGAAGCGTCGGCCTTCGTGGATGCGCGGCTCCGCCCCAGTGAAGTCGTAGTGCTTCTTCGGCGCCTCGAAGGGCGAGTTGAGGATGGGGTTCTCGACAGCGTTGCTCACAAAGCACTCCCCTGGACCCACCCGATCCGGTTGCGGACATGACCCGAGGCGTCCACGTAGTGCGCTTCGACGTGGCCAGTGGGGTCCTCGACCAGGGCGTCGAGCCAGTCGAAGCGTGGCCAGACGGGTGACCGGGTGCCGCCGAGCGAGAGCGACTTGTCGAAGACGACAAAGAAAGCATCGCAGTCGGGCGACGAGCGGACCATCTCATTCAGCTTGTGGAGGTCCTTGCGGAACTCCTTCCACATGTTCTTCGAGGGCGCTGCCTTTACCTCGATGACCGCAGCCAGATCTTGCTGGCGTACCGGAGCGATGACATCCAGTGGACCATTGTCATGGACCACAAGCTCGACGGGGCCGGTCGAGGCGAGGACAACTAGATCCACCTGGTCCTCTCCGAGCTTCGCCTCCTGATGCACGCGGCTGGTGCGCAGGCTATTGGGGTGGGCGTGCCTCCGGTCACCGTGCGGGCGCAAGAGCAGCGCCACGTCTGGCGGAGTCAACCGGCATCTGATCTCGTGGAGGAGGCGAGCCTGAACGTCACCCTCACGAACGTCGAAGAACGGACGTTCCGTGAAGTCGACAAGAACAGAGCGGATCGCGGCGCGAACTGCCTCACGAGCTAGGGCGTCGGGCATAGCGGCTCCCTACACGTTCACGACCTTCACGACCTCGTTGCCCCGGTCGTCGATGACCTTCACCGCCACCTTCTTGCCCGGCTTGAAGGCGATGGACGTGGTACCGCGCAGCGCCTCGAACTTCTCCTCGTCGATGGAGCCCTTGAGGGCCTTCTGGAGCTTCTCCCAGGGGTCCTTGGCCTTGCCGACCGGGAAGAACGCCTGGCTAACGCAGAAGGTTCGGCCGTCGTAGTCGTGGTCTAGGAACCAGGCAGCCACGTTCTCTCCGTCGTCGTGTCTCGTCTCGCCGGTGACAGGGTCGTAGATGTCCACGCCAGTGAGCGTGACCGCCGCCGTGCCGTCCTTTTCCTTCTTCACCTTCACGTCGGGCAAACCGAAGACGGTGAAGAGCGTGGTGGTCTTGCTGGTCTTGAGCATGTCGCCGACCAGGATGTCGGGGGCGGCATGGACAAACTGAAGCTCCCGGCGCGAGGCACCCATCTCGATCATGCGTCCCGCCTCGGGGTCGCAGGCAAAGCCGACGAAGAGGACAATGTCGTAGTCGCGGGTCTGCTGGATGGCCTCTAGGACCTGCCTGGGCGTCACTGGCCCGTGGCGCGAGCCAAAAGAAACCGCTACACGGCGCGGGTCGCCCTCGATTCCAGTCTCACTCTCCGCGTGGAGCCACTCATGCGGCGTTTTCACTGGCCGCAGCGACGGCAGTGTTAGCCGCTTGCCACCCTTAAAGTCCACCCCTGTCTTCTTGAGAAGGTCGAGCATGTAGGCGGCGTAGTCGGTACCTGCGTCCAGACCGGGGGCGCTCTGCTCAGGCCGCGCCGTGTGGTCCTCGCGGGCCTCCGGTTCGAGCTGCGGGATGGGCGACTCGCTTGCGTCCTCCATGGAGGCGACCGGGATGGCCTCCACCGTGAACGGCCCGGACACCCGAACCTTGCCTTTGTCCTCCTCTGGCTGGTCGTAAAGGACCTCCTGGTCCGCGCTTTGCTCGATAAGTTGTTCTCGTTCGCTTTGCGTCTTGCATGCTTCGAGTTTGGTGTTCTGGGCGATGGACTTCAGTGTGATGTGTGGAACCGTTTTGTACACGAACCCGTCCTTCACTCTATCGGAGCGGAGCCGGTAGTAAGGGAAACGAGCCGTGAGGATGCGCTGGCGGGCTATGGCCAACGCCACCCGGGAGGTGTCACACGTCACCCAGCGGCGGCCCCACTGCTCCGCGACGTGCGCTGTAGTGCCGGAACCGCAGGTCGGGTCGAGCACGAGGTCCCCGGGATCGGTCGTCATTAGCACGCAGCGCGCTACAACCTTCGGGCTGGTCTGCACGACAAACAGTTTGTCACTCGCGAAGCCGGCGATGCCGGTGTCAGCCCAGAGGTTGTTGATGGGCGCTACGGGGAAGTCGTGTAGGTACCTGACGTACCGCAGCGTGTGGCCAGCCGCTTCAAGTCGTCCGGCCCGCAGCAGGTTCGCCATCCCCTGCTCGTTGGTCTTCCAGCGGCTCTGCGACCCGGGCAAATACCGCTGGCCGTTGAGTTCGACCGGGAACCAGCATGCGGCACCCTCGCCCTTCTGCCGGCCGACGCTCTGGCTCGTCAGGTTGTCGAGGGTGTAGATGCGCGCGTCCGACGGAAACGAGGATGGGTCCTCTTCCTGAAAGTCGAAGCTGCGGCGGGCAGCGCCCGGGAGCGCCACACGATTGTATCCCGATGCCCCGGCGCCCCCGACCTCCTTCGGTGCGTAAAGTGGCCGGTACTTGGTGCAGGTGGCATCCTTCCCGTACCACAGCAAGTAGTCGGTCGTGCCCGGCAAGAACTTCACGGTTGCGCCGGCGGTCTTCGAGAACGTGATGACGGAGATGAAGTTCTCGGGGTCCAAGACCTCGTCCATTAACTCGCGGACGTGGTGAAGGTTCTCGTCGGAAATCTGAACGAAGATGCTGCCGCTTTCGGACAGGAGTTCGCGGGCGAGCAGCAGGCGGTCTCGCAGGTAGGTGAGGTAGCTGTGGACGCCGAGGGTCCAGGTATCCCGGTACGCCTGAATCTGCTCGGGCTCTCGCGTGAGGCTACCGTCATCGCCATCCTTCACGTCGCGTGTCGAGATGAGCGGCTGAAAGTTTGAGTTGAACTTCACGCCGTATGGCGGGTCCATGTAGATGCATTGGACCTTGCCCGCCATCTGCTCGCGCTCTAGGAGCGAGTTCATCACTAGCAGCGAGTCGCCGAGGACGAGCCGGTTCGCCCAGCCGACGTCGTGTGCGTAGAAGTCGATGGCCTTCGACTCTGGTAACTCGTCTCCGCCGAAGAGGCTGCGCTGCGCCTCCTCGCGCTTCACAGCGCGCATGATGGCCTGCGCCGAGATGCGCTCGTGGATGTGCAGTGAAACCGTGTCCACCTCGAAGGACGTCCGCTCCGTCTTGCCCGACCACTGGAGCTGCGGGTCGAGATGCGGGTCGTACCCGTACTTCTTCGTCGGCTGGGGCGGTGGCTTCTCCAGGTCGATGAGTCCGGCGGGGGGGTTGTTCTTCCGCTTCGCGTCGTGGCGATAGTCGGCGGTCGACTCACCACCCGTCGAGCGCGGCGCAGCCGGGGCGCGAGTCCTTTTCCCCTGGGGCTCCTGCGCTTTCAGCTCGAACCCGCTGCCGTTCTTTTTTCCTTTCACGTCGGCCACTTCGTCCCCGTTGTTCGTGTTTCCTGTGACCAGGATGCGCTGGATGATGGGCTCCTTCTCCTTGCCCGAGGTGTCGAGGCCCAGCGCGGTACAGATGGCCTTGAGGTCGTCGCGGGAGAGCCGGCGGAGCAACTCGCCGAAGTCCACCGTCCGCGAACGCATGATGGCGTCTACATGGGCCGCCTGCGCTCGACGGTCCTCCACAGCCAGGTTCAGGCTGGTGGTGATGTCGGCCAGGGTGTCGCGGGAGAGCACTTCCAGCGCCGCACGGCGCGTCTTCGCAGGTAGCTCGGGCATCGTATCGCATCATACCCGCCGGGGGACGCGGGTGACATACGTCACCCGCCTCCCTCCCTCGACTTCGCGCCGGTTGCCTCGTCTGCTCCCGCATTTTCGACGACGGGCTTCTCTCCTTTTGCCCGAGGGCGCCGAGAGATGGCTGTCGTGAGGGGGGCTCCTCACGCGCGCCGCGAACGACTACAAGGGAATCCCTGCGCGCCGGTACGAAGGAGAGGCGGGGAACGACATGAATGGCTTCGAGCTTCTTGACGCCGCGCGCCACGTCCTGGTCGTGGACGACGACGCCGACATCCGGGCGGCGTTGATGGAAACCCTGGCAGAGGCGGGGCACACGGTAGACGGCGCGGTCGACGGGGCGGATGGGCTCGCTCAGGCGCGCGCTCGACGGCCCGACGTCATCCTCCTCGACATGATGATGCCGGTGATGGACGGGAACGAGTTCCTCGCGGCCTTGAGAGCCGACCCGGTCCTCGCCAGCGTCCCGGTCATGGTGATGAAGGACGGTCGCTGCGTGGTGGAGGGCGGCGGTCCTCCTCCACCACCAGGACCGGCCGCGCCTGGGGTGGGCGTTGCCCCGCCACGGAGGCCGGTTGGCCCGACGTGCGGGGCGCTCGCCCTTGCACCGTCAGACGAGGACAGCGTCGGTCTGTCGGATGCTCACCATTCGACGGTTAAGCGGTAAAACGCCGCGCACCAACCCGCCATTTGAAAGGGGCTGGAGCAGGCTGGGCGCGGCAACTGCTACCGGCGGCGAGAGCGATCAGTTTCGCGCGCGCATTCTCGCGACGACCGAGGCCGCCGTAAAGCATCCTTGGCCTCGTCCTTGGCATCCGCGAGATCGTCGACGAACTCATCGTCTTCGCTGTCGGCGTCATCACTATCGGCGCCGGTGTCCTCGGCGCCCTCGTCGTCGAAGGTCTCCGTCACTGTTGTTCGCTTCACGATTCGTGGCATGGGCCCCCCTTGCGTCAGCGTCGACGGGAGCGCGGTGCCGGCTTGCGGCGCGGCCTCCGCTCCTCGTCGTCGTACTCGTCGACGTCGTCGAGGTCACCGACGGCGCCGTCCTCTGCTGTCTCGTCATCGGGCTCCGTGAGGAAGGTCTCCGTGGTGGTGACGCGCTTCACAAGCGTCTGCGACATAGTGCTTTCCTCCTCCTCCCGTATTGACTGTAAGCCGGGCGCAGACGCCTCGGGAGAGGAGGCAAACACTTCCGCGTTACGCCGCGTCATACCGTCCCGCGCGAGCCGCGTCCGCAGCCTGCCGGCGATCTTCTTCCTGTTCGGGACGGAGGGCGTCAGCCCCCATGCCCGTGCGACCATGCAGGCGATGGCGGTGACCGGGACGCCCGCGCGGCGTAACTCCCTGACGGCGCTGGTCGTCCTGGCGACGGTGCGCTGGTGCGACTCCTTCGCGGCTGCGAGGGCCGCGCTCGCTTCGGCTTCAGCGCGGAGCGCTTCAGTGAGGTCAGAGACGAGTTCTGGCGGGGCACCGCGCACGGCGGAACTACCGTAGGCCGAGGTGGCGCTCGATCTTCTCCACTCGGTTCCACAGCCCGTTGAGCAGGTCCTGCTGAGTTGCAGTCGCCTCGGAGAGCTGCTCCAGGGCATCCTCTACCTCCCCCCGCCCCGGGGGAGGGGGGGCGTCTGCTCTTTCGGCCGAGATCGCCTGCTCCTGCGCCAGATCCGCGCCATGTTTCCTGGCGGCGAACCCAACCAGAGCCTCGACCGCGACCACGCGCCGACTGCCGAACAAGCGCCAAGGGATGAAGCCGCGTTCGATCCACCTGAAGGCGGTGCGTCGCGACACTTGTGCCAGATCCGCGGCGGCGCTGATGGGCAGCCAGGTATTCTCGCCGGTGACGTGGTTCTGAGCCATGCGTGCCACCCGTCGCGCCCTGGAGTGTTACGCAGTTTAAGCGGCAACAGGGAGTGGCCGGAGTACGATGCTCGGGCAACACACCAGCAGCGGCGCGAACCGGCCGCTCGGCGTTGAGGGCTGCCTGAAGCTCTGCCCCTCGCGGCGGTGCTGACGCTCGACCGAGCAAGCCATAGACAGGCAGGCGTAGGAGCCAGCAGGTGATCAAGCATGTTCCCACCCCGCTTTCAGCGGCAACTCCGAGGGTGTGCTGGCTACCGCGCGCATCCGCGGAAGGCGAGGGGGTCAGGCGGCGAGACGGTAGTCGTGATGGAGACCTCCGAGTATGGGGGAAGCGCCGATCGGGGTGCCGGAGATAAACGCGGAGCCCAAAGCCGGGGAGGTGAAAGAGGCCGGGCGGCGCTGGTGGATGCCTTGGTGCGGTCGCGATGCGTTGAAGTGTGACCGGTACTCCGCGAGGACGCGCCGGAGATGAGCCTCGCTCAGCACGAGGACGTGATCGAGGCACTCCCGGCGTAGCGAGCCGAGACATCGTTCCACGAACGCGTTCGCCTTTGGGGCGAGGATGGGGGTGCGGATGACGCGAATGCCGGCGGCCTTGGCGGCAGCGTCGAAGGCAGTGGTGAACTTGCCGTCGTGGTCGCGGAGAAGGAATTTCGGGCCAGTACCGAAAGGCGTGAGGTCGCGCAGCTGCTGGACGGTCCAGGCGGCGGTGGGCGCCACGGTGGAGGCAGCGTGCAGGATCTGGCGTGTCTCGAGGTGGATGACGACGAAGATGTAGTGAGAGCGGAACCAAAGGTCGCGGACCTCGAGGAAGTCGCAGGCCCAGACGCCGGCGGCCTGCTGGCGGAGGAAGGAGGACCAGCGCTGACCATCCGGCGGCGCCGTGCGGACCTTGCGCATGTACCGCTGGACCGTTCGCTTGGCGACGGAGATGCCGAGCTTGAGAAGTTCACCGCGGATGCGCTCGGCACCCCAGAGTCGATTCTCGGTGGCCATGCGGCGAATGAGGCCGACGACCTCGGCTGCAAGGCAGGGCGGGGAGGGCGACTTCTTTCGGGAGCGCTGCCTCCAGAAGAGGCGGAAGCCCTGACGGTGCCAGTGAAGCAAGGTGTCGGGCTTTATGAGCACAAGGGCGTTACGCCAATGCGGAAGCCAGTGGGCCAGGGCAACGAAGAGAAAGCGGTCCCAGACACGGAAGTGAGGCCTCTTCGAACCGCGGGAAGCGACCAGAAGTTGACGACGAAGGAAGGCGTTTTCAAGGCGAAGCTCTTCGGGGGAGCGCAAGAGATCGGCGAGCGCCCCGTTGGCGATGCCAGTGGGCTCGCCGCCGGGCGCCAGACAGGCCAGGGCCGCGCGGCGAATGACGGTGCCGGCGCGGCGGAAACGAGCGACTATGGCGCAGCAAAAGGTCCTCAACACGGAGCAGAGCAGTGACCGAAGACGCCGAAGGAAGCAAGCTTGTTCCTGCGACGCTGATCAGCCACGCTGAGGTGGCCGAGGGCCTGCTCCCTGCGGGAGCGGGGTCGGATGAGACTGGTAGCCAGCACGGGCCTACCAGGCCCGTCGGCGCACTGGTTACCCTTCACCGGCGACGAGCTGGTCGGCCCCGGGGAGTAGGAGAGCAACACCCAGGGTCTGTCCGGACAGGCACGGCCCTCCGAGCAAATGACTATTGTCGCGCTGCACCAGCATGGCACGTGCGTTGCACTGTACATGACCATGGCTCAACACAACAATCTGGGTTTGCCGACAATTGTTCTGACGACGTTCATGCTGGGGGCCGCGGGATGCGGAGGCGGTGCCAGGACAACCGACAAGACAACGTTCAACATCTCGGGAACAGTGTCGGGAGACGTCGCCTCGGGTATCACTGTGAGCCTAACCGATACCACTATGGCCACTACAAGCACGTTGACGGATGCTTCCGGGCACTTCAGCTTCGACGGCTTGGCAAACGGACGCTACACCATCACCTCGTCACTGACCGGCTACACCTTCAGCCCGGACGTCCTCTGCGTGGCAGTGAACGGCAATGACGTTCTCGATCAGAACTTCTCAGCCACTGCGACAGCGGCCAGCACGGCCCCCCCCGCGACAGTCGGCGCCCCGACCAGCACGCCCCCCCCCGCGACAGTCGGCGCGACCTACTACGGCGTCTCTGGCACAGTATCGGGAGCAGCGGGAGCAGTCTCGGGTATGGAGCTGGACATGGTCAGCTCATCCTATACCGCGTACCTGAACTCCTACCCGGATTCGGCCGGGAACTACCACTTTGCGCCGGGCGACTACGGACCAAGTTGGCTTGGTCTTCCGAACGGATCCTCTATTACCATCACACCTTCGCACGCAGGTTACACTTTTATCCCGCCCAGCATCACCTCAGCCGTGAACGGCAGTAACGTTACCAATCTGAACTTCGTAGCCTTTGCGAACACGCCCGCCAACGCAACCTCCTACAGCATCTCTGGTATGGTGTCGGGAGCGGTCACCTCGGGTGTCACTGTGAGCCTAACGGGCGCGAGCAAGACAAGCACGTCGACGGGCACAAACGGGTACTACAGCTTTGCGGGATTGGCGAACGGAAGCTACACCATCACACCTTCGTGCGCAGGTTACAATTTCGACCCGGCGAGCATCACCGTCACCGTGAATGGCGGTAACGTCATCAATTACTTTACTTCGATCAAGGGCCCGACCAGCGGCTCAGCCCCGACGAGCTTCGATCTCAGTGGGACGGTGTTTAACGGTCCCTCTTCGGGTGTCGTCGTGGAAGCGACTGACCTCTCATCGGGCCTATCTTTCGTCGTGTGGACCGACGGGGCTGGGAACTACGATTTCGCGTGGTCGAACATACCAGCCGGATCGAACATGCTAGCCGGACCCTTTATCCTCGTACCTTCGTTCCCCGGCTATACTTTTAGTCCATCGAGGTTGACTGTGACGGTGAACGGTAGCGGTAAGATCCCTTACTTGTACTTCGCAGCCCCTTCCCCAGTTCATGTCGTCGCGCCACCGCCGAGTGGCGAGTGACCTCGCCGCGCAGGTCGCGGAAACCGTCTTTAGCCTGGGCCAGGCTGTGATCGGGTTCTGGAAAGAGCGGTGTAGCGCGCCCGGTTTCCTGGACACAAGGTTGCGCTACGCGGCGACACGTAGCGTGAAGATTTCGCGGGCCCTGGACGGGCTCACGAGGCCCCGCTTCTCGTCCAGCCACTCAGCGTTGTAGCGCTCGACGAAGGCGGCGACCGCCCGCCGGACCTCGTCGAGGTTCTTGAAGAGTAAGGCTGCGTTAGCAAATAACATTTACGTATTTGATGCTGCTCCTGGACGAATCGTGTAGTTCCATTCGCCATGGAATTTGTGAGGGGTCAGGTTGATCTTGGCGAATTCCTCATCGGACACCTTCCGTCCCGTGGGATAGCGACGGCGATCCAAGCGGCACGTCACCTTGAGACCTTTGGCGGTCGTCGTGCCCGCGATCAGACGCACGATCGTCTCGTAGTCTCGGAGCGGCTCCCCTCGCCAGTTCGACGAGATGAACGAGAACAGGCGGTGCTCCACCTTGTTCCACTTGCTGGTCCCAGGAGGGAAATGGCACACCATGATGGCAAGGCCGTCGTCATCCGCTAACGTCTGCAATTCGAGTTTCCATTGCCGGCGTCGGTAGCCGTTGCTCCCGCCACCCTCGGCGGTGATCAGCAGACTATCCACCTTCGGGTAGAGCCTTTTCCCTTCGAACCGCCACCACCCGCGGATGGAGGCGACCGCGAAGGCTGTGTGTCCCGACAACGCCGTGGGGAGTGCCGAGGGCGCACCGGAGGACGGCAGTGGTGGGAATTGGCCGTGCGCCGGGGCTCCCGACACGCGAGGGAACGAGGCGGGAGATGCGCCACAAGAGAGACCGGCGACGGAACGGTCGAGCCAGTGGACAGATCCCGGCCATGGGTCTGCGATGAGACCCGGGCGCCCGAGAAGCTCGGTCAGGCAGCGAGGCGCTCGTAGTGCCGGTAGAGGCCGCCAGCTTCTGCGACCTCGACCACTTCACCGAACTCGGGACCTTGCGTCGGGCGAGGAGACGGGCAGTCCATCTCGAGCGAGCGGTGGCAGCGCCAACGGTCGTAGTGCTCGAGGTATTCGGCGAGCAGCCGTCGCAGGTGGCGCTCGCCGAGGACGACGACGTGGTCGAGACACTCGCGTCGGATGGTCCCGATCACTCGCTCCGCGTAGGGGTTCTGCCATGGGCTCCGAGGAGCGGTGAGGACTTCCTCGATGCCCATGCACTCGACCCGCGTCTTGAATGCGGGGCCGTAGACGCGATCGCGATCCCTGATCAGGAACCGCGGCGCAGTCACCCAGGGGAACGCCTCGGAGAGCTGCTGCGCAGTCCACTGTGCGGTCGGGTGCTCAGTCACGTTGAAGTGAACCACGCGGCGTCGAGCGTGAGCGAGCACGATGAAGACGAAGAGGACCTTAAATGAGACCGTGGGCACGACGAAGAAGTCCGTGGCGACGAGGTCCTTCACGTGGTTCTCGAGGAACGTGCGCCAGGTCGGAGAGGGCGGCTTCCTGGGCCGCAGCATGTACTTCTCCACGGTGGACTTGCTTACAGCGATGCCGAGCTTGCCGAGCTCGCCCACGATGCGCGGGGAGCCCCAGCCCGGGTTCGCCATCGACATCTTGCGGATGAGCTCGCGGAGCTCCCTGGCCACGGCAGGCCTGCCGGTCCTGCTCCGGGAGAGCAGAGCCCAGTGGTCTCGGAACCTGCGGCGCTGCCAGGCGATCACGGTACTCGGCTGGACGAAGAGAAGTACGTCCCGCCAGCCGGACCAGGTCCGAGACAGCCATGCCCAGAGGAGACGGTCGGCGACCTTGATGCGGGCTCGACCGCTGCGGCGCTGGTAGACGGCGAGCTGATGGCGGAGGGCGAGAACCTCGAGCTGCAGGGCGGCGCGGCAACGAAAGTTGGCGCCGATGGAGGTGGCGAGCGCGATGAGGATTGCTCTCATGAGGACCACAGGCTACCCCGTCCGGGAGGTGGCCTTGATGGCTCCGAACCGACGTGACTACGCGCGGTTTGAAGTTCTCGGGACACAGCCTGCTCCCAGCGGGAGCGGGGTCGGATGAGACTGCCCACCGCGAATAAGACGGGATCGAGCTGCTGGCCAATCTGGGCAAGGCGAGCGATCCTGATGCGAATGGGTGTGAGCGTCTGGACCTTCTTACGACCAGGATCGGGTGATCTACACACCGTCACATATCGCGCAGTGGACGATTTCCTCTTTGAGGCAGGCCCTCTCCCTGTTGACGAGGATGGATTCGTGCGCAACGCGCAGCTGATCGTGAAGCTCGAGAACCGCCGCGCCATGGAAGTGTTGCGTGTTGGCTTCTACCAGTGCCGCGCTCTCAAGGACGGCAGGCTCGACCGCAGGCACTTCGGCAAGATCATGGAGGCGGTCCCTGAGGCAGCGTTCGGCTGGTTGCAGGTCAACAAGCCGCCCCCGGGCGTGGTCGTCGCGGAGCACAAGTTCGCGAAGCGGCGCCTTGAGCACCTCAGCACTTGGAAGCCGACGCAAGACGATCTGTCTACGCTCCGCGATCTCGTGAACCTCAAGGCGGGCCGAGAGATCATGTAGGCTCCATGGAAACGGGAATGGGGGAACGGCTGCAGGTACGGGTCAACGACGAACTGGTGCTCGACGCCGGGACCTGCGAGGACGCCTCGGGACCGAACGGGCCGGAGCGACTCATCCGTCCGCCGGTGACGACACTCTTCCACCAGGTCCTCACCTACCTGCGCGAGAAGCGCGACCCGCCGAAGCCACCGCGGGGGTCGATGGTCGGCCGCGAGGGCATCGCCGCTGCCGCGCTGGCTCTACGCTGGGGTTCGTACCTCTCCGTCCTCCTCGACCACGACAAACAGATCTGGCGCGAGGTCGCGTCGCCAGCCACGAGCCGCATCAGCGACGATGAAATGGCGCGCATCAACATCGAGGCATCAGCGGCGCTCGCGGAGTGGTTCGACATTTACCGCGCCGACAAGGGCGGGCGCCTCTTCGAGCAGCTCGTGAACCGGGCCGTCGCCTACCTCCCGATGCCCATGAAGATGTCGAAGCTCAAAGTCACCGAATTCGGTGCGCTCTCGGAACCCGAGATGGCCGCACGCCTGATCGAGGTGGCGGACGCCTCGCGCCTCGAGCGCGTGCGCGCAGACGTCGAACGGCACTCCAGCCGTGTTCTTGCCAATGCCCTCGTGAACAACGCATGGCGCAACGGCCCGGTGGAGAACATTCACGCGGGCGGCTTCCGAGGCTACCCGCTTGACCAACGGCGCGTGACGCTCGCGGAGGAACGCGAGCTGATGGTGTCGGTGAGCGAGCGGCTAGCGCAAGGGACGTCCGTGTGCCTGAGCTTTGCGCTCGAGCAGCCACCCCGCTCATGGCCAGAGCAGGTGCTGCCCTACGGCCTCGCCGAGCTGATGCAAATCACGCCGTCGAGGTGGACGTTGACCGAGACTTCGCGGGACGTGCGGCTGCCAGGGTGGATTGCGATATGCTGACCCCTCTTTGAGTTGGAGCCAATGGCCCAGTCCGACGATGGCGTTCGCCAAGTTCGCCTGCGGTGCCCGAGACGAAGCGATGGCGGACCTACCAACTGGACACCGCGCTCGAAGTAGCGCTCGTGCAGCGACTCAATGACCTTGCCTTCATCCACGGCGCCGAGATCGTGTCGATGTGCGCCGGCCACGAGGAGCCGCCTGGGGGTGCGCCTGACCTTCCCGCGACCCTCGGCGAACGTTCCTTCGCCGAGGTGCGATTCGCGGTTTTCTTTCCGAGCTGGCACCGACTGGCGGCCCAGCAGGCGCGCATCTGCATCGAGTTGCTCGCGCGAGCAAGCGCCGGTCAGGACACGGTCATCGAGACCTTCCACGAACCCGACCTTGATCGAGGGTCCCGGATGCCGCGGGAACGCCAACACGGGCGATCGCTGGTCGCCGTGCGACATGCTCGGCCAACGGCCGAGGCGCCGACCCTGGCCCAAGAGTGGTGGCACCGCCTCGTCGAACGTCTCGACTGCAGCGGCGTGTAGGGGAGGGCGCCGAGCGTGCCCGCTCACCGGGATGAGGCTGTTCGCGCGCGACGCGTCGTGCGAGAATTGCAGCCGGATGAGCTTTCGGACAGTACGGGAGCAGTTCGGTTCTCCGTGCGTCGAGCGCTGCGACCTCGGTCTTGACCCTCTTCAACTCACGGGTCACGAGCGCGAGTTCTGCCTTCGCGCGCTGGTTCTCTAGGTAGCCAACGCCGTGCTTCTTCTCGACTAGCGCCTCGGCCTCGGCACCGGACAAGCCGCAAGAAGAAGTTGCCGTGGATCGAGTTGCGCCCGTACTGGAGCTTCCCGGCTCTTGGACGATCTCCTCCTGCGTCAGCCCGAACTCCTTCCGTGCGGTCGTGTCGCTGAGCCTTGATTCTTTGCGCTGCCAGCCGGACTCCACGTCCCTGCGGGTAATCGTTGTCACCGTTGTCACCGCCGCCGCCGTCGCGGCCTTGAGCCGTGCATCACTTCCCACTCCCTGACAGCCGAGAGCCCCACCGCGCCTTGGCGCGCTCGAGGAACGACGGCTGCTCGCTCGGGCCCGAGCCTGCCACGAGCTCCTCGAAGCGTGGCATGAAGCCCGTCTTGCGATGATGCTCGGAGCGGACCCTGCTCACCACGCGAGGCCAGTCGGCGATCCGCCCGGCCTTCTCGAAGCAGCGGCGGGCGCGCTCGAAGTTCGAGAGCGCGGCGTCGTAGTACTTGCTCTTCTTCGCCTTGACGACACGGATCCCCTGGGCGCACCAGAGACGCGCCGCGATCCCCGGGTGCGTCTTCTCCAACTTCCTCGCCGCCGGTTCGGTGGCGAAGTGGCTCACGTCTTCGAGGGCGGCGTCCCTGCTCTGGCCGACGACGGCGGCGAGGCGCTCGGTCTCCTTGGTCTCGAGCAGCAGCTCGATGAGCGACTGCAGGTCAGCGCACTTCGCGGCTTCGATGGCCTTCTCGTGCCACCGCTGGCGCTCGGCCTTCGGCACGTACTTCATGAGGTCGTCGTAAGAGTACTTGCTCGGGTGCGCCCGGAACTCCGCCCACGCCGCCTCGAGCGCCTCGCTGCCGCGCCCCAGCTTGGTGAGCAGGTCGCGCTTCAGATGGGTGAGGTCATACCCGGCCATCGAGCTGTGGGGGTCCTGCTTGTCGAGTGCGAGGCCGCGTTCCACCCAGGAGAGCGCATCTGCCAGCTTGCGGCGCGACGCGAGCATCAGCGCCAGCGCGTGGCAGTCCTTCGCCGTGAGACCGGTCGCCTCGCTGAGGGTGACATACGCGTCGATATTCTTCTGCGCGACGTAGAGGTTCCGCAGCATCTCTCCACACCAGCGGCGCTCGTATTCCGGGTTGCGGCGAGCCAACTCACCGGGGACAGGCGTCAGAGTCGCTGCGGCATCGAACCGCGCGCGAACCTGCTTCTCGAGCGCAGCGAGCCCCGCTTTGTCCAACGCCTTCGCGGCGTCCTTCCCCAATCGGTGGCAGAACCCGTAGGGGTCATCGTCCATCGACGCCAGCAGTCGAGTGGCTGTCTCGTCAGGGTCCGCGCCGGCCGATTGCCGGGCCTTGATCCAGCCGCAGAATAGCTCGGCGACGAATTGACCGAAGCTGCCGCGCGAGTCGTCGATCTCCTCCGCCTTCTCGTGGCAGCCGGCGAGGAAGGTCTCGTAAAGGGCGGCAGCGAGTTCCGGCTCGGTCGGAACCAAGCTGGCGATCTGCTTCTCGACGGCCTCCAGGTCGCTGACGAAGTCGAAGTCCGCATTGTAGGAGATGAAGCCCCCGGGCGCGAGTGCCGACTCAATGAGTTGCTCCATCTGGCCCTTGAGGCTGCGGGGTTTCCTTGTCATCGCAGCAACGCCTGCGTTCCGGTCTCGTGCGCGACGTCGGTCTGGGTCTCCGGTAGACCGGGCGCTCCCGCGCGTCGCGTTTCATGGACCGCCTGGTCGATCCGCTCCTGGGTCCGCATCTTGAGCAACGCGGCCTTGTACTCGTCACCTGCGCTGGCCACGCCCTTGACCCGGATGGCGGCGCGGAGTTCCTTCGCGGGCAAGATGGCGCTGATGAACCTGTCGAACTTTCCCCAGGCCATGAAGCGCTTGGCGGCGCCCATCCCGAGCCACAGTTCCTCGCTGAACTTGATGCTGTCCATCACCTCAGTCGGGACGTCGAGGACGATCAGGACCCCGCGCGGTGCCCTGGCGTACTGGAGCGCGGTGAACGGGCAGTCAGTGAAGTCCGTCGTGATGATCGACTGCTCCGGTGTCGGGGCGACTCTCTCCGGTCGGTAGGGTTCCTTCAGCCCTCGGTAGAGGCGCATCTCTCCCTCCGTCCTGCGTGTAGCCTGGGGAACATCCGCTTGTGGCGCTCGACCATGCCGGCGGCGATGGAGCGGAAGTCGGCGGCAGCTTCATCGCTCAGGGACATGCCCTTCATCACGTCGGCGAGCGCCACGTCGGGGTCCTCGCCCGCGATGGCGACATTCCAGAGGAGCGCTCCGAGGGTCATCGCGTTCTCGACCGCCGCCGGGGTGTCCCCCGCCGCCTCGATGAGGGGCTGGGAGAAGCGCATGATTTGGTCGCCGAAGCCTTCACCCGCGTCCTTCCTGTCGAAGTAGTCGGCCGACTAGGCCGAGCGTCTCGCGGCTCGGGTTGCCGCTCACGATCAGCGACCTGCCTTGATCGGCGACGGTATGGGCGTGCCGTGGCAGCGCGGCACGTGCAGCTTCGTCCTTGGGGAGACAGCACTTCTTGTACTTCGCCCCCGACCCACACGGGCACGGGCGGTTCCTACTCGGTGCGCTCATGGCGACGGAGGGTACCGCTGCCCCCTGACGCCCGTCGCCGTCGGCCCGCAATGGTACCTTGCATTCCTCCAACGGAACGGGGGCTTCGCCAGGTGAACAAGGTCATCCTCCCGGGTCAGGTGACGAGACCATCGGCACCGCGGTGCTGAAGGTGGGGGCAATCTTCGGGATGGCCCCTGAGCTCCTCCGGCTCGTCCAGCTGATGCAGGATTCGAGGATGGGGGTCTATCTCCACGAGGGCAGGGAGGGTGACCTCGTCGCCCTTCGGGAACTCGCGACCGACGAGGGCTACCGTGCCGTCGTCCCGTCCGGCTATCGCGGCCAGCGGGGGGAGCTCTGGTACGCGCGGGTCCTCCCGCCGCCCGTTCCCGACGGGTACTTCGCCCGCACCTTGCCTGGCGCGAGTCGAGCAGCCTACGAGCGGCACATGAAGTACGGGCTGACGAACTCGTACTGGACCGAGTTCGTGTTCGAGGGCTACGTGAACCACCAGGCCGAGGCGATCTACCTGGCCGGCCTGCCGGACATCGAGAAGAGCCGGCCGCACTCGAGGGTTAACAGCTGACTGGCGGGGCTCAGACGCTGCAGCCCGGTCGGGGCCGGGGTGCCGGCCTCCCGCCAGCGCCCCCGCACTCGACGCTCGAGGGCATCCTGGAGCGCGTCACCTACGTGAACGAGGAGAACGCCTGGAGCGTCGTGAAGCTCGACGTCCCCGGCAAGAAGGACCTTGTCACGGTCGTCGGCAACCTGCTCGGTGTCCAGCCGGGCGAGAACCTGCGCCTGCGCGGCTGCTGGACGGTGGACCGCAAGTACGGTGAGCAGTTCAAGGCCGACGGCTACGTGACCGTGAAGCCGGCGACGCTGGTCGGCATCGAGAAGTATCTCGGCTCCGGGCTCGTCCGCGGCATCGGCAAGGTGATGGCGAGGCGCCTCGTCGAGCAGTTCGCCCTCGCGACGCTGGAGGTGATCGAGCAGGCCCCGGAGCGCCTTCGCGAGGTGGACGGCATCGGCCCGGTCCGCAGCGCCCGGATCGCGAAGGCGTGGGTGGAGCAGAGGCAGATCAAGGACGTGATGGTCTTCTTGCAGTCCCACGGTGTCTCCAGCACGTTCGCCATCAAGATCTACAAGCACAACCAGGACCGATCGATCGCGGTGGTGAAGGAGAACCCCTACCGCCTCGCGATCGACATCTTCGGCATCGGGTTCAAGACAGCGGACAAGATCGCTGGTCAGCTCGGGGTCTCGCCGAGCTCGCCCGAGCGCGCGCAGGCGGGGGTGCTGCACGTCCTCGGCGAGCTCTCGAATGAGGGACACGTCTACTGTCCGCGTCCAAAGCTGGTCGAGGCGGCAGCTGTGCTCCTCGAGGTCACCCGGCCATCATCGAGGCGGCGATCGGCACGCTGGCCGAGGCGGGCCAGGCGGTGATGGCGCCGGTCATCGAAGGTGGTGAGGGCGTAGCCGTGTACCTGGCCTCGCTCTTCCGGGCGGAGAGCGGCGCGGCCGAGCTGGGCCAGGCGCTCGTGCGCAGTCCTGCACGCGCCGTGGTCATCGACGTCGAGAAGGCGATCGCCTGGTTCGAGGGCCGGCAGAAGATCACGCTCGCCCCGGAACAGCGCGACGCCGTCCGCAGCGCGATCAGGAGCAAGTTCCTCGTCATCACCGGCGGACCGGGCACCGGCAAGACGACGCTCGTGAACGGGATCATCCAGATCCTGGAGAAGAAGGGGCTTCGGATCCTGCTCGGTGCGCCGACCGGCCGCGCCGCGAAGCGGATGACTGAAACCACCGGGCGCGAGGCGAAGACGCTCCACCGGCTCCTCGAGTTCGATCCGAAGACGATGAGCTTCCTCCGGGACCGGCAACGGCCGCTCGAGGCCGACCTCGTCATCGTGGACGAGGCGTCGATGACCGACACCGTCCTCGCCTACAACCTCATGAAGGCCATCCCGCCGTCAGCCCAGCTCGTCCTGGTGGGCGACGTCGATCAGCTCCCGTCGGTCGGGCCTGGGAGCGTGCTCCAGGACGTCATCCGGTCCGGGGCGGCCGACGTGGTGCGCCTGGCGCACATCTTCCGGCAGGCCGAGCAGAGCCTCATCGTCGTGAACGCGCACCGGGTGAACCACGGCGACATGCCGACGCTCCCGCCACCTGGCTCGGACGCCGACTTCTTCGTCGAGAAACAGGAGCCGGAGGAGGTCCTGCAGGCGGTGAAGCTCATCGTGAAGGAGCGAATCCCGGAGAAGTTCGGCTTCGACCCGGTGAAGGACATCCAGGTGCTGACGCCCATGCACCGGGGTCTGCTCGGCGCGGCGAGCCTGAACGCGGAACTGCAGACACTGCTCAACCCGCAGGGCGCGTCGATCGTCCACGGCCGCCGTCTGTTCCGGGAGGGCGACAAGGTGATGCAGATCAGGAACAACTACGACCTCGAGGTCTTCAACGGCGACATCGGTCGCGTGGAGGCCATCGACGGGGAGGACCGGACCATCTCGGTCGTCTTCGACGGCCGCAGCGTCACCTACGACCGGGCCGATCTCGACGAGCTGGTCCTCGCCTACGCCTGCTCGATTCACAAGTCGCAGGGGAGCGAGTATGCGTGCGTCGTCATGCCGGTTCACACCCAGCACTACGTGATGCTGCAGCGGAACCTGCTCTACACCGGTATCACCCGGGCGCGGAAGCTGGCCGTCCTGGTCGGCATGAGGCGGGCGCTCGCCATCGCCGTCAAGAACGACAAGACCGAAGCCCGGTTCACCCAGCTCGCGACCAGGCTTCGCGGTACGGCGAGCTAACGCGCCCGCCACCTGTGGCGGAGATGGTCTCTCCATCATCCAGGGCGGTTGACCGCGTCGGGGGGATTACGCGGCCGCACGGAGGGTCGCAACCCAATGGTCGCCGCGTGTGAGGGGGACGCGGATTTCCAGTTGTGTGCGTTGAGGACCGGATTCTACCGGGGCGTGACGGCGCCTACAGTTTCGGACCGCGCTCGTGTAGAGCGCCCCAGACCGAGAGCACCACGACGTCCTGTTCCGAGACGGTGTAGTAGACGTGGTTGAGCGTCTTGGGCAGGAGCACGCGCCGGACTGACACGTCGAGGTCGCCCTCCTCGTACAATTTCCCAGCAGCCGGCAACTGCGCGATTCGGTCGAGCGCCGCCGCGAACTCCTGCTCGAACAGGTCGGGAGCCCCCGACCGGTTCCGGCGCCACCACGTCTTGATGCGCTTGGCGTCGGCCAGCGCCCGCGGCGTGAGGCGCAGGGTCATCGGTGGGCGCGCAGTTCGGCGAGGGCCGCCGCCGCGTTCACCGTCTGGCCGGCCTTCATCTGCCGGATGCTCTCTCGCAGTGACTCGTGCAGACGCTTGCGCTCCTCGTCGTCCAGGTAGTCCCCGCCGCTGACGAGCACCTCGTCGAGTGGGACCAGTTCGACTTCCTCGCCCTCGGGCAGGTCGGTCGGCTCATCGAGGACCAACCGCCCGCCCCTGACCAGTGCCTTGAGCGCTCTCATTCGGTCCTCATCATACTCGTTCCCCTACCCCGGCGCTTCCATGCCAGGCTGTGCACCCGGGCAGGCACTGGAACGCGCTCGCACATGTCGCGGCCCTGCTCGCTACGTGTGCTGGCCACGAGCACTATTCGTGCGTGTGTGGAGGTCACGCGGCGAGACAGTCAATGGAATGAGACGGCCGATCCCCCTGAACCGGGCGGTTGGTGGGGAGGACGCCGAGAGTGGAACCCGGCATCCGCAGCGCCAGCGAAGGTGCCGGGGTAGGTGGCGCAGCACGAACCAGATCCATTCCGATCCGCTGGCTATCCGACCCCTATATTACGTTGTTATCACTACGTTTTCTTGGCCGACCATCCGACCCCTATCTCTTGCCGAAGTTACCTAAAACACTTGGCACAACGGCACGTTGCCTTAGAAATCCGTCTGCCCCTACCATCCGACCCCTGTTCTTCTCCGGAAGCGGCTTATTCATGAGCGCTGACGTGGACTTGAGCCGGGAACTCTTCATCCCCACCATCCGACCCCTATCTGCAGTCCATCCGACCTCTCTACTGGGGCGTCGTGGCCGTTCGGTCCTGGGCGCTCCGCTTCCCCGTTTGGCTTGCGGAGCGCGAGCGCCGCCAACCATCGGCGATGAAGGCTCGGGCTGCAGGGTCGGCCGGGGCGTAGCGGGCGGCGTTGACGGCGATGATGGCTCTCTGCCTCACCAAGTGAACGAGCAGGGGATCGCTGAAGCGCGCCGGGAGCTCTGCCTCATCGGCCATTTCGCGGAGATCCTGTGCGGTCACCTCGATCAGTCCGGGAGCGTAGAGCAACTGGTCGCCGTGACGGGTGAAGAACAGCCAGAGCAGGCGCAAAGCGACGGTTTGGGGACCGTACGTATTGCGGGGGCTCCCGGGCAGCGGTGGGATGACGCGGGGTCTGGGCAGGGGCACGATGCGCCAGTCGGCCCACTGGGCCGGCCCGGCGCCGGGCCCGAAGCGTTCGCGGGCGCGGTGGTGCTCGTGTGCGAGTAGCCTCGCATCGAGGGTGAACCGGACCACGGAGCGCCCTCGGCCACGCCCAGCGGCCGCTGCGTCCTCGTACAGCATGAAGAGCGAGGAGGAACGGGCGCCGTCCTGCCACCGGATGGACGTGCGGGCCAGGATCTGCGCGAGGGTGCGCAGGTTCGAGCGCTCCTCGGGGTGAGGCGCCGGCTTCTCGAGGACAACACGCGCGAGCGCCTCCCAACCGCCCTCAATCTCGAGGAGGTCAGGCCGGTCAGCGCCGGCGAGAGTCTGTGCGTGTGCCCTCTCGACGAGCCACTCGACCAATGGAAGCGTGTAGTGGCTTCCGAGCAGCGTCAGGCCCTGCGCGAAGATCTCCTCGCTGAGCGCAGGGAGGTCGGCGACGGTGGCGGTGACGCCACGCCGGGGATCCCGGCGGACTATGGTCTGTCGGCCGCGATCGTCGATGCCGAGCTCGAGCTGGGACGAGGAGACGCGCGTGATCGAGCGGAACACGGCGTAGATCGTCCCCGGCGGCTTCTTGCGAAGGCGTGCGACCCGATCCCGCACCTCACCGTGCCAGAGCACGCGAGCAAGGATGAACGGAAACAGCGTGCGGTTACGCCAGCGTGCCCAAGGCGGCCGCACCCGAATGGTGTCTGACGAGCACTCCCAGCTCGCCCATCGCTCACGGGCCTTCTGGCGCACCTCCTCGGCCGCCTGCACACCCACGGTGCGCAGGGCGCTACCTTCCATCCCGAGCTTGTCGAGGAAGGTTGCAACACGCGCGTCGCGGACGTGCATACCGGACGCGCACCGCCCGTCTTCCTGGTTGTCGAGGTCCGGCACCGCCCAGGGGTCTTCCTCTCCGAGCAGTTGCGCGCGCGCGAGGTGCTCCTCGACCGCGCTCCGCAGGATGGCCACGGCCTGCTGATCGTCAGCGACGCCGGCGTCGGAGAGGACCCGCCGTGCGGCGATGAGCGGCGCGTGGGCTTCGCGCCACGTTTCGTGTGCTCGGGACCACAGGTCCGTCTCGATATCGGTGGTAGCGATGTCTTCGTCAAGGCACGCGGCGTGAGCCTGACAGAGCCGCCGTCGGAGCTCGTGAGAGTGCTCGGGGGACATGGCAAGCGCACGCTCGACCTCGTTCAACTGCAAGAGTCCGGACTGGAGCACCCGCTCGAGAGCCGAGGGCTTTACAGCCCGATCCTGGCCTGGGCGCTTCCCTGGTGAGCTATGCGTCGGCATCGAACCACCCCGCCGAATGCCCGCGCTGCGGGAAGAGGGCTGGTGCTGCGCTCGTCCCGTTCCGCGGGCGCGCGGGAAGCTTCGCGACTTCGATCTCCTCGAGTCCATGGAATGGGTACTGGGCGCGGTACGCTGCAACCTCACCACGTGGGTCATCGTCGCAGTCGCGGGCGAGCTCGACTCGAAGTGTGGAGCATGCGTCGGCGCTCTCGTCGGCGGTGGGCCGTGTAAGCGTCAGGGCAAGGTCGGCGGAGTACTCGATGCCACCTGACTCCTTGAAAGCGGCCTCGTGGGCGGTGTATTGGCCCTTTGGGTCGCGCTTGATCTCGCTGATGAGGAGAACGGCGGCCTCGTGGTCGTGGCGCAATCGCTCGAGGAGCCTCATCCAGGCGTCGACGCCGGCGCGCCGGTCCTCGAGCCGCATCGGGAGCTTTTGCAGCGAGTCCACCACCACGAGCAGCGGCCGCTCGCCGGCTCGCTGGCGCACCGCCGCGATGCGGGCCGCGAAGTCGCGCGGCGGTGTGAACTCGACGAGGAGCCCGGTGGCGAGCGTCTTCTGGACCCAGCACTTGGCCGCGTCCCAGCTCGCGACATGGTCCCGCGACTCGAACACGCCGCGTCGATGCGCGCGGAGAGCCACCGCCACCTGGGCAGCCCCGAGCCGGGAGCGCCGGCAGAGCAGGCGGCGCACGAACCGTCGCCGCCCGTTCTCGAGGTCGAGGTAGTAGACGAAGCCGCCACCCTCGACGTGCCGCTCGGCGATGATCTGGGCCCATGTACTCTTTCCACTTTTCGGGGCCGCTCCAAGGATATTCAGAGAGGGGATCCCGAACCCTCCACCGAGAGCACGGTCGAGCCGGGGCCAGCCGGTGGGGAGGCGTTTCGACCCGTCTTCGAGCGCTGCTTCTTCCTTCGCGAGCGCCGCGCTGATGGAGAGGGCAGCGAACTCGTCAGGAGCCTCGGCCGTTCGCCTCTCGTGAAGGTCAAGCAGGCGCCGCCAATAGTACGAGACGTTCGCGGAGGTGCCGACGCCTTTGGCAAGCGGGAACACGATATCAGCGGCGGTACGGTCGCCTGCGTCCAGCAGATCGCCGCGGAGAAGAACCGGGTCTGCAGGCTCGGCTTTGGTACGTCGGGCGATGAGGGCAGCAGCAATCGCTTGGTGAGCAACGAGGTAGAAGGGCTCGGGGCAGAAAGTGTCGCCGATGCGCGACCACGTATCGTCGTCGATGAGGAATGCGCCGAGAATGGCCTGCTCGGCTTCGAGGTCGAAGCAGGAGTGAGACCTGCGCGCAGGAGTCGCCAGCATCTGTTCGCCTCCTCACGAAGCGTTCACGGCGCCGCGGGTCGGTGCCCTCGCCAGGCCGCCGGACCTGCGGCGGCTGCCTGGGTGCCCTGATGTCCTGAGAGCGCTGGTGTCGGCCGCTCGACGCGAGCAGGGGCGCGGTCCGGCGTCGATCCGTGTCCCGGCGGCATTCAGGCTTCCTCCGCGCCGCCGCAAATCCCCGCGCTGCACGCCAGAGAACGAGCAACAGCGACCGCCAGGTCTTCGGCCTTCATCAGGGTCTTCAGCAGCGCGGCCTGGATGCCGTCCCCGCCGCCTTTGACGCAGCTGGGATTCTGGAGGGCGACGGCATCGGAGACCGCAGCCCTGAGGGCGCTCGCTTGCTCGGCGAGGCTGGCGACGTCGAGCAACTCGCAGCCGCAGCGCGGGCAGAAGCGGGGCGCGCCGTGCCCTGCAGCTTGGTTCTCCCGATGGATACCCGTATGGGCCGCTTGGTCGGCGCCGACGGCGTCCGCTGGGATGTCAGGCGAGGCCTGCGCCGGTTCAGGAGGTGGATCCGGGCTGCGCCCCACCGGCGCCCCATCCTGTAGAGCTCTCCGTACGCTCAGTGCGCCATGTGCGCCAGTGTGGGATGAAGACGAATCCAGTGGTTGCGCATGGATAGCACTGGATGCGTTTCCTGATAGGGTGTGCGCATCGCCAGCCGCAAGGTTCGGGACCAAGGGGTCGCAGGTTCGAATCCTGTCTCCCCGACCAATAAAGGCCGCTGATTTCAGGGAGTTCTGATCCTCGGGGTCGGCGGCTTCTTCTTCACCCCCCTTGTTGCACCCCTGTGCTTCGCCAATGCACCGTCCGTCCGCTGGGCGCCGCCGTGGTGCCCGGGCACGAGAGACACAGGCGCTCCTGCTCTCTTCACTGGACGGTCGCGGCGTGCACCAGGCGGAGGCCTCGTGTCGGATCGACGAAGACGATCGGCGTTCGCCAGCGGTGCGCTACGCGGCCGGCCGCCAGGCGTAGCGGCGATGCAACCCACCGACCCGAGGGAAACCGACAAGGTAGGAGATCGGCGTGAGTGGACCCTCGGCCTGACGCCCGAGCGGCGTATCCTTGTCAAGCCCGAGGTGCGTTCGGTCGTGATGATAATGGTCGATGAATTGGCTGAGGAGGCGATGCAGGTGGAGCTCGCTCAGGATGATGACGTGGTCAAGAAGCTCGCGGCGTAGCGTGCCCACAAATCGCTCGGCCACCCCGTTTTGCCACGGGCTACGGTAGCTCGTCCGAGTTGGTTTCAGCGCCATGGAACGGACCACCGCTACGACGTCGCTGCAAAAGATCGAGTCGCGGTCGAAGATGAGGTACCGCGAGGCGGCATCGAATGGGAAGGCCTCGCGCAGCTGCTGGATGACCCAGGACGCCGTGGGAGCCGCCGTGATGTTCCAGTGGACGACCTCACGCCGAGCGTGGCGTATCACGAACATGACGTAGAGGAGACGGAAAGCCGCGGTCGGAACGGTGAAGAAGTCCATCGCGGCGATCGCCTCTCTGTGGTTCTTGAGGAAGGTCAGCCAGGTTTGGCGGCTGCCGGGTCGCCAACGGACGGAGCGCAGATACCGGGAGACGCTGCGCTCGGAGATCTCGAAGCCCAGTTTGAGGAGCTCGCCATGGATCCGGGGAGCGCCCCAGAGATTCTCGGTTGCCATCCTGCGAATGAGGTCGCGTACCTCGCGAGCGAGCGGTGGGCGACCGCTGCGTTTCTCCTTATGGGACCGCCACCTCCAGTAAGCCTTGAAGCCTGCTCGGTGCCACTGGATGACGGTCTGCGGCTTGACGATGAGAAGGACGTTGGCCCAGCCAGCCCAGAGGCGCCGCAGGGCGACCCAGAAGATACGGTCGGCGGAGCCGAGCCGGGGGCGCTGCCTCCCCGCCAGGGTGGCGAGCTGCTGTCGAAGGGCGAGGTTCTCGAGCAGCAACTCTCGGCGAGAACGGAACGCGGAGCGGAGCGCCGGGAGCAGTGCCGCGAGGAGGCGAAGCATGGCGCGGGGAAGATCGCGGCGGCGGAAGAATTCGTCAAGGAATCTCGGTCCGTCGGGATATTGGCGAGGACGGCAGCTTGTGTTGGCTACCGCTCGCATCCGCTGAATGCGAGGGGGTCAGGCGGCGGCGAGACGGTAGTCGTGATGGAGACCTCCGAGTACGGGGGAAGCGCCGACCGGGGTGCTGGGGATGAACGCGGAGCTCAAGGCCGGGGAGGTGAAGGAGGCCGGCCGCCGCTGCTGAATGCCTTGGTGCGGCCGCGATGCGTTGAAGTGGGACCGGTACTCCGCAAGGACCCGCCGGAGATGTGTCTCGCTCAGCACGAGGACGTGATCGAGGCACTCTCGGCGTAGGGAGCCGAGACAGCGCTCAGCGAAAGCGTTCGCCTTCGGGGCGAGGATGGGGGTGCGGATGACGCGAATGCCCGCGGCCTTGGCGACCAGGTCGAAGGCGGTGGTGAACTTGCGGTCGTGGTCGCGGAGAAGGAGCTTCGGGCCGGTGCCGAAAGGCGTGAGGTCACGGAGTTGCTGGACGGTCCAGGCGGCGCTGGGCGCCAGGGTAGAGGCGGCGCGAACGATCTGGCGTGTTTCAACGTGGATGACGACAAAGACATAGTGACAGCGGAACCAAAGGTCACGGACCTCGAGGAAGTCACAGGCCCAGATGCCGGCGGCTTGCTGGCGGAGGAAGGAGGACCAACGCTGACCACTGGGGGGCGTCGTGCGGACCCTGCTCATGTACCGCTGGATCGTTCGTTTGGCGACGGAGATACCGAGCTTGAGGAGTTCACCGCGGATGCGCTCGGCACCCCAGATGAGGAATGTGGAGTTTCACATTTCCTCATCTGCGGGGTCACCTGGATCATGCCCGGCGCCCGCGAAAAGCCTCCACCACCTCGGCGATCTCGATGGTGCTTCCAGCAGCGAGCCGCACGGTCAATCTGGTGCCGCTCGCGTCGCAGATCTCGATTACCGGCCCAGACGATGGCAACCCGAGCACTTGGGCTCCGCTCAGCTCGACGAACTTGGCGGTCGACGCCTCATCCGCCTCTCGCGCAACACCACTCTCATCCTCCAGATGCCTCTTCAGCGACTCGTAGTTGAGTCCGAGCGCGCTCCGCACCGGATTCACCCCAAGCTCGCGGGCCAGGGCCGCTGCCTCGCTCCACAACTGCGAGGGCATCGGGTGCATCTTCTCCCGGCTCGAACGCCAGTCGTCGATCCGCCCGCGCAGCCGCTTCAGTGCCGCCAGGTCCCTCCGTGCCATGGGTCCTCCAGGGAAATCCCATGGTCTACCCCGTGCTCTGGCCC